>Ga0194123_10000049_pt1 | contig 228125 bp, 154 predicted proteins | sample TA2MahsurfametaG_5_FD_155479 | JGI IMG/M metagenome (GOLD analysis project Ga0194123, IMG submission 155479) | Freshwater microbial communities from Lake Tanganyika, Tanzania - TA2015023 Mahale A surface | ecosystem: Environmental > Aquatic > Freshwater > Lake | place: Tanzania: Lake...
CGGACGGCGACGAGCACGACAAAGATGTTGCAAATGCGATCCGCTATGCCGTCGACAACGGCGCCTGGGTGGTGAATATGAGTTTTGGGAAAAGCTTCTCCCCGCAAAAAAAATGGGTGGACGAGGCCGTCCGCTATGCCGCCTCGAAAGATGTGTTGCTGGTGCACGCCGCTGGCAATGATGCTGAAAATATAGACGTAGAAGACAACTTCCCCAATCCTCGCTACGACGACGACAAGGCGTGGCTGGCACCAAATTGGATCACGGTTGGGGCCAGCGGTCCGACGGGGCAGAGCCTGACAGCCTCCTTCTCCAACTATGGATTGGAGGTGGACGTCTTCGCCCCGGGCGTCGAAATTTATTCTACGCTCCCGGGTGGCGATCAGTACGGCAACCAGCAAGGCACCAGCATGGCAAGCCCGGTGGCTGCGGGCCTGGCAGCCTTGCTGCTCTCATATTATCCGGAGCTGACGGCTGCACAGGTGAAGGATATCCTGGAAAGGAGTGTCCGTAAAATAGATATTAAAGTACTCAAGCCAGGCACAGAAGAAGAGGTTATGCTCTCTGAGATCTCCAAAGTGGGTGGCATCCTCAATGCCTATGAAGCCTTGCTGCTAGCAGCCACAGTCAAAGGGGCGCGCCAGCCTGCCGCCAAGCCAATGGCAAAGCCTGTCACCCCCAAAAAAGGCTAGGTACTTGCCATTGCCATCTATGGATCGTCCGGGCAGAGATGAGTATGCAGAGTTCTACGAAACCTACCTAAAACAGGTACCTGAGCTTGCGTTGCTCGAAGTCCTTCAGGGCTCAGAACTACAGTTGCGGGTCGACTTGGAGCAGATCCCTGCTGAGTTGGCCGCCCACCGCTACCTCCCGGAGAAATGGAGTGTTTGGGATGTCCTCCGGCATTGTGCAGATACGGAGCGGATCTTCGGATTACGGGCCCTTTGGGTAGCGAGGGGGGATGAGCAGCCCATCCCGGGGTTTGACGAGAACCTGTATGCTCGATCAGCTGCGAGGCATCCGACAGAGATGGTGGCCATCAAAGAAGAATTGCTGATCCTACGACGCAGCCACGTCCTTCTATTCGAATCCTTCACCGCGCACGACTTGCTGCGTATGGGTACGGCCAATGGCAGTCCGGTGAGTGTGCGGGCACTGGGATATATGATCATCGGCCATTGGCGGCACCATATGGCGGTGCTACGAAAACGTTACCTGTCTTAATTTCCAAGCCCCATCGGGTGCTTCACGCATTCTTTATTGTGGGGAGATTGTATGCATGGCGGTATAGGAGCCTTGGAGGTTGGTGATCATGTCTGAGACGATGTTCACCGTTTCTCCGAGGTGAATGTCTTTTGACAGGTTCTTGACCCATTGCTTCCGGCGCTCCAGCTTGTCATTTTCGGTCTCCAGGCGTCGCAGGTCTTGCGGTAGCATATTTATACTCAGGGCAGGTATGGTCTTTCCTACCTCATCCACTTTCTTCATGGAATCTCGCAAGGTTTTGACATCTGCCTTATATTTCACCATGTTCAGACTATACTCTCTTTCCGGATTCCGGTCGAGGAGGCTTACCGTCTGGCGGATGGCCTGGAAGGATGGGTTGGTTGATATACGTGTCTGACTGGCTCGGGATATGTGGGTGTAGTCGATGCCGGGGTTTTGTTTGAGGAAGGGCACGGTGCGGATTTCATCCCATACGAGGGCGTCTGGGTTATCTTTTTCTCTGAATTTCAGGTATTCGTAGGTGTCGGGGATGACTATGTCGGGCTGCACGCCTTTGAGCTGGGTCGAGCCGCCGGTGATGCGGTAGAATTTCTGCAGGGTGAGTTTGATGGTGCCGAGGTCGCTGTTGCCGGAGCCATTGATAGAAGTAGCCCTGTCAATTCCGATGTTGCGCTGTACGGTGCCCTTACCGTAGGTGGAGCTGCTGCCTACGACAATGCCCCGACCGTAGTCTTGCATGGCGGCAGCGAGGATCTCGGAGGCAGATGCGCTGAATTCATTGACCATGATGGCAAGTGGACCATTATAGAGGACGCTGCGGTCGCGGTCGCGCAGAATAGTCGGGTTGCCGTCGCGATCTTTTACCTGTACGATGGGGCCTTCCGTAATAAAGTATCCTGCTATCTGGACAACGTCGTAAAGAGATCCACCCCCATTATTGCGGAGGTCCATGATGATGCCGTCTACCTTCTGTTCTTTGAGCTTGGAGATCTCCCGAGCGATGTCTTGCGCGCTGCGGGGGCCATTGGGATTCTCCCAGTCGGCATAGAATTCCGGGAGGTAGACATATCCGATGCGCCGGCCTTTCTCTTCTACGATGGCACTGCGGGCATAGGTTTCGTCGAGGACGATTTCATCACGTATAAGGGTGACAATTTTGATGCTACCGTCGACATTCTTTAGGGTCAGTCGCACTTCGGTGCCTTTCTTGCCCCGGATGAGCCGGACGGCGTCTTCGACTTCGAAACCGGACACATCGACGGGCTCATCGGCGCCTTGCGCAACTTTCAATACCTGTTCGCCGACTTTCACCTCGCCAGACTTCCAGGCGGGCATGCCTGCTACCAGGGTGGCGATCTTGATCATCCCATCTTCTCCACGGAGGGAGGCACCGATGCCGAAAAAGCTGCCCCGCATCTGTTCGTCGAAGGATCTTTTTTCGACGGGAGGCATGAAGGTGGTGTGGGGATCCATATGGTTGGCGACGGTATTCACCAGCAGGTTGAACCTGTCTTCTTCAGAAAAGCGTGTCTTGAGGCGGGTAAAGTTGCGCTCGATGGCAGCGGATACTTTGTCGCGGGCGTCTTTCTCCAATTCCGTATCGCTTTTTGAAACAAAACCAGCGGTTCCGTTGCTTTGTGCGCGTTGCTCAATCAAGTCAGTGAGCCGTTCGAGTGTCATGTATTTGAGGCGTTTACGCCAGGCTTCTTTCCGGGCCGTTGGGGAAAGGGACCACTCATTGTTTTTAGGCTCCAGCCGGACAGCTTCTTCGGTGGTGAAGCTGAATGGATGGCTCAGCACCTCGTGATAGATCTCTGAGGCTTCCTTCAGTCGGCGCAGATAGACCTGCTCGACGGCATAGAAGAATTGTACAGGCGCTCCATGAAGTTCTTCGTCGATCTGTGTCTCGAAACGTTTGAGTTCCCGTATGTCGGAAGCCAGGAAGATGTTTCGGTCTTCGTCCAGTGCTTCCAGGTATTTGCGAAAGATGGCCCGGGAAAATGCATCGTCGATCTTACGGGGGCTGAAGTGAGCTTCTTCCAGCAACTCTGTGACTTCCTGAAAAATCTTCTGGTATTTGTCCGGCGGATCGATGATGCCGGAGGAATTGACGACGAAAAGGAGACTGGCGGAGATGAAGAGCACGACGAATGGCAACGTTTTTCTGGACAACATGGATGATAGGGTTTGGTGAAAGCGCATTCTTGTAAAATTACAAATGGACGGCGCGGTCATGACTTCTTGAGCCGGTGCGGCATAAGAATTTGTTAATATTAACGGCTATACATGAAAGATAAAAATCCCGGGTGGTACCGGGATTTAAGGAGGGAGGATGATGGGGCTCGAACCCACGACCCTCAGAACCACAATCTGATGCTCTAACCAGCTGAGCTACACCCTCCATATGACTTAATAATGTACGAAAATAGTCCAGCTCCAGATGAAAAAAAAATTGGATTTCCTTCCGCCCGCCTGTTTGCGTTTCTTTGTGTGCAAATTTTTAAACAATGAGTATGTGGATGGTCGTGATTCCGGTGATATCTGCGTTCATCGGATGGGTGACGAACTGGGTAGCCATCAAGATGCTCTTCCATCCTCGGGAACCGATACACCTGCTGGGGATTACGGTGCAAGGTATCTTCCCAAAGCGGCAGCGTCAGTTTGCAGAGCGCCTTGGAAAGATGGTCAGTGAGGAGTTGCTCTCCTTTTCTGACATCCAGACAAGGGTGACGAATCCTGAGAACTTACGGCGACTGATGCCGATCGTGGAAGAGCATGTAGACGAGTTTCTGCGCCGTCGGCTCACAGAACTTTTTCCAGTCATCTCCATGTTTATCGGAGAGAAGACCATCGGTGAGCTGAAGACGCATTTCATGAACGAGTTGGAACGGATCTTCCCGATCCTCATGCAGCGATATATGAATCACTTGCAGTCGGAACTCGACCTGGAGAAGATCGTGGTCGATAAAGTCACGGCACTCACCAGCGATCGGCTGGAAGCGCTGCTGATGTCTGTGATGGCGAGGGAGTTCCGGTTTGTGGAAATCTTAGGGGGCATCCTAGGATTTCTGATTGGCCTGCTCCAGGTAGCGATCACCCTGCTAGCCGCCTGAATTCTGCGTGCGGGCGTTTTTTTAGCTATTTTATCAGTGGATAGAACAAACCACAGGTTTGAAGGGTTTTAGTCATCTAACAATCAAATGAAACCGATGAAAGGCATCTTCGTTGCTTTTTTTCTCTTTTTAGAAATCTCAGTTTTTGCTCAAATCCCCCCTTCTGTCGCTGGACGTACCGGTGGTGGTATGCAAAGCATGAACATGGGTCGTTTCTATGGCCGTATCTTGGATAAGACCACCGGCAAGGGCGTAGATGCCTCCTCTGTACAGATTTTACAAAATCGATTTGATACCGTCACCAAGAAGCGCAAAGAAGTGGTGGCAGGGGGACAGCTGACCCGTGCCAATGGAGATTTCAGCATTGACGGCCTTCCAATCTCCGGGCAGTTCAAATTGAAAATCTCAGCCATTGGCTACATCTCCATTGAACAGACCGTCCGTTTCGATCTGGGTGGAGATATGAGCCAGATGATGAGCCGCATCGACAAAGATCTAGGAGATATTCAGATGGAAATAGATAGCAAGCAGCTCGAAGAAGTTAAGGTAACAGGCGCCAAGCCTTTCATGCAGATGGGTGTAGACCGGCGCATCTTCAACGTAGAAAAAAGCATTGTGTCGATGGGGCAGACGGCGACCGAGCTGATGCGAAATATACCCGGCGTAGATGTAGATATTGATGGTAATGTCAGCTTGCGCAATGCAGCCCCAACGATTTTTGTCGACGGCAGGCCCACGACTTTGACGCTGGACCAGATACCATCCGACGCGATTGCCAGCGTTGAACTGATCACAAACCCATCTGCTAAATATGATGCCTCTGGCGGTATGGCTGGCATCATTAATATTGTGCTTAAGAAGAACCGTAAGGTGGGCTATAATGGCAGTGTCCGCAGCGGCATCGACTCCCGGACGATGGTAAATGTGGGCGGAGACCTAAATGCGAAGCAGGACAAGTTAAATATGTTCGTCAGTGGGACAGTGAACCAACGGAAGTCGATAGGAGAAGGCATCTCAGAACGAACCGAGAGTTATACAACGCCTGCGTTGAAATACATGCAGGACAATAATTCTCTCAGCACCGGCTTCTTTGCCTTTGGTAGAGCAGGTTTGGACTATTTTATCAATAACAGGAATACCCTCACCCTCTCCGGCAACTTCGTACGCGGGAAGTTTGACAACAGCGATCGGCTGGGCATCCGTACCGACACCATCTATAAGTCGTTGACCAACACAAATTACTCTACTCGAAACACCGACTTCGGCTCCAACTTCCAGAACTTCGGCCCAGCCATCGGCTACAAGAAGCTTTTCAAAAAGGCCGGCATGGAGTTAACGGCTGACTTGAATGTCAATTTCAGCCGTAACTGGAGTGGTGGCAGTTTTAATACTCAATATTTGGATGGCATCACCAAAAATCCAAAGGGTCGGCCAATCGAGCAGCGGCAAGAGGGCCGAGGCAACAATCAATTCTACACGGCACAGGTAGATTTTGTCAATCCGCTGACGGATAAGTCAAAAATGGAAATGGGCCTCCGTGCTGCCGTCCGCGATGTTAAGAGTGAGAATCTAAATTATATCTACAGTTTCATTCTCGCACAATTCATCCCCATCGCACAGATCAATGCCAATTATAAGTACGACGACCAAGTCTATGCCGGCTATGCGACCTATTCGAATGTCTTTGCCAAGAAGCTGACTTTCCAGGGAGGACTGCGCATCGAGAGCTCGAGATACCGTGGTACCCTGCTGACCAATAACTCGAGCTTCGAAAACTCCTTCCCGCTGAGCCTTTTCCCCAGCAGCTTCTTTACATATCGCATCAGCGAGACACAGGATCTGCAGTTAAGTTATTCTAGGAGAGTCAACAGGCCCAACTTCTTTCAACTGTTGCCTTTTGTCGACTATACCGACTCGCTAAACATCAGCCGAGGCAACCCAGGACTGTTGCCGGAATTCACCAACTCGCTCGAGTTGGGATATCAGAAGTCTTTCAACAACGGCAATAGCTTGTTTCTCTCAGCATATTATAAAGGCAGCAACAACTTGATCACCCGCTACCAGGTCAAAGAGTCCAATCCCCTGACGGGCCGTGACGTGATCATCAATACATATGTCAATGCCAACAGCAGCCGTGCCTATGGGCTGGAGGTGACGTCTCGAAACCCCGTTGCCTCCTGGTTGGAGTTGACGACCAACTTGAACTTCTTCAACTCCTCTATCAACGGAGGAAACCTGGGGCAAAATTTCAGTAGCGACCTCAACAGCTTTTTCGGCAAATTGAATGCGGCCATCAAGCTGGCCAGCAACTGGAGTATCCAACTGAGCGGCGACTATAGAAGCCGCTCCATCCTGCCGCAGGGCAATTCTGGTGGTGGCTTTGGCGGGGGCTTCGGTGGCAGCGGTGGCAGGAGCAGCGGGCGGGGTGGCGGCGGCGGCGGCGGATGGGGCGGATTTGTACAAACGACGGCCCAAGGATATGTCAACCCCAATTATGGTGTCGACCTTGCCGTCCGCAAAGAGTTCTGGAAAGAAAAGCGAGGCTCTCTATCGCTCAGCATGAACGACCTATTTCGTACGCGGCTCTACAGTACCTTCTCAGAATCACCCTATTTCACACAGGAGTTCAGCCGTCGCCGCGACTGGCAGGTGCTCCGTGTCAACTTCAGCTATCGCTTTGGCAAGTTTGACGTGTCCCTGTTCAAGCGCCGCAATAATGGCAGCGGCATGGAAGGCATGCAGGAAGGGATGAGCATGCAACAATAAGGTCATCGGCAGCCCTTATGGCCAGTGGCTTTGCACCAGTCCTACAAGCCTTTCTATATCTTGGTGGCTGAGGGTATAGCTGGCCCTACGGCTCGGTATAAGTCTATTGGAATACCTTTCCCGCGAAAGAGGGTCAGCCACGATGAACAACTGATGGCGGATGCCCATGGCCTCGCAGAGGCTTAGATAGCTCTCGTTAACTTTTTCGCGATAGGTGATTTCTACCATCCCTTTCAACCGGGGGTTGAAGAGCATGTTGGTCAATCCCGCCCCATGCGAACCGACAATGACGCTAGCGCGTTGGATCTTGGCCAGCTGGGCAAGGAAATCTTCGCGCTCTGGTACCAAGACTTCGCAGGGGAGACTAGCGGACAAGGTCTGGAATATTTCCTCTTCATTGCGGATGCCTCTATCGCCGGTATACTTCCTTGAGACGATCAATACAGAACCATACCCATCTGCCTTTGACAGGGGTAGATCCTTGTAGAACTCCAGCAATGCAGGGTTAGGCAGCGTATGCAAACCCTTCCGCATGATGCGGATATTGGTCAACCCTGAGAATCGAGCATAAAGTGGGCGTCTTGGATTGATGATCTGTATCCTGTGTTGCCATTCCCAGCCAAAGAAGTCGAGGAACCGCTGAAAGAAAGGTGTCATAGCTGGGATGAGGATGGGGAGGCTTGTATGCTGGATGGCCCAATGCACGGCAGGCAAGACTTCCACCAGAAAGTGATAGTAATTATTAGCCCAAACGGAGGGTGGCAGAAAATATGCATCGCTGCCTTGAGTTGAAGCAGCTTTACGAAATTGAAGGCGCCGGGAGAGATACTCCCGAATTGGCAGGTTCATGAGCCTTTGTATTCCCCGCTGGTAGTTGACCGGCAGGCAAAAAGTTGTGTCTATGAAGATGGTTTGGGGCTTTGCCGAATCCTGGGAAAGGATGTAGCCACCTTTCAGCAGCAGGCCCTCCGCCGTGTGTATAAAAGGTTCTGCCGATCGGGATCCATCCATTGCTGAGCGGCTGAAAGCTGAACCTCCCCAATACCAATAAAATCGGGCCCTCAGATTCCGCTGGGCATACACAAGTATCTTTTGGAACAGAACAGTGGATGTCATCTTTGTGGGGTGTATTTCATGGCATATGTAAGCTGGTAAAAAAGCGGGAGCATGTAGCAGGCAATGAATGATCTGATCCCTATTGGGTTAAGTTAATAAAAATCAATGGAATCGACCAAAGGGATGATGCTATAGATGCCAGCTGCGGAGTGGACCCGCTTTCAGCATTCACTTCCGGCCCTCCAGCATGGGTACAAAGGAGAAGGTCTCAAAGCGTTCCTCTTGGAGGCTGCCATCGGCTCTTTTGGTGAGGCGCATCATCCGCTGCACGTCTGCAGACTCATTGACCGGGATGACCATCATGCCGCCAGGGCGGAGTTGTTCGACGAGGAGAGGGGGAATCTCCGGGGCGGCGGCGGTGATGATCACCTTGTCAAAGGGGGCGAAGGTGGGTAGCCCGTGGAAGCCATCGCCAAAAAAGAGCTGCAGGGAGGGGAACTGCTGGATGTAGGGGAAGTTCCGGTTGGTGTCGAAGAGTTTGCGCTGGCGTTCGATCGTGAATACCCTTGCCTTCATCTGTGCAAGGACGCAGGCCTGATAGGCACTGCCGGTGCCGATCTCGAGTACTTTTTGAAAGGGCTCTACTTTGAGCAGTTCGGTCTGGCAGGCAACAGTGTAGGGTTGGGAGATGGTCTGACCTTCTCCGATAGGGAAGGCACGGTCTTCATAGGCTACCCGATCAAACACGGAGTCTAAAAAGAAATGCCGCGGGACGGTACTTATGGCGTCAAGGACCCGTTCGTCGCGGATGCCTCTCTCCCGGAGTCGGTCTACCAGGGCTCGGCGCAGGCCTTTATGTCTATAGCTGTCTTCCATATCTTATGTGGAAGCTGCAATTTGCTGCATTTCGCCGCACGACGCATCGCTGTCGGAGGATGTGGGCCAATTTTTTTCTGGCGTTGCCCATCCGGCGGGTCTGGGCTCGACGGATCGCAAGCATCAAAGCCCAAGGTCTCGCGTCATGGCCTGGATGGAAGCGTCCAGCGCAGCCGTTGCGGCCTGCAGGTGCTCTCTTGCCACCACGGGGGTACAAACGCTGAAGTAGAATTTTATTTTGGGCTCGGTGCCGGAGGGTCGGGCGCTGACCTTGCTACCATCGGAGAGGACGAATTGCAGCACGTTACTTTTCGGCAAGTGGATGGGATCGGTAGTGCTCGCCAGCAGATCCCTGGACTGGCGCTGCTCATAATCGAGCAGTCGGACGACGGGAATTCCGTTAAGTGCCTGGGGCGGGTTGGACCGAAAGCGCTCCATCATGGCGGCGATCTGCTGTTGGCCGTCCATCCCTTTCTTGGTGATGGATACCAGATGTTCGCGGTAGAGACCGAACTGCAGGTACAGGTCTTGTAGTTTCTGGTAGAGGCTGCGGCCTTTGTCGCGCTCATAGGCAGCCATCTCACAGAGAAGGGCTACGGCACTGACGGCATCTTTGTCGCGGAGCTGGTCGCCAATCATCAAACCGTACGACTCCTCCCCACCTATCACATAGTTTTCCACACCTTCTTTTTCCCTGATGAGTTCTGCGATCCATTTGAAACCGGTGAGGACGTTATAGCAGGCGACGCCGTGGGCAGCGGCAATGCGATCGATCATATCGGTCGTGACGATGGTTTTCACGACCATGTCTTTGGGTCCTGCGATCCCCTTTGCCTTTCTGGCTTCTATAAGATAGTTGAAGGCGAGTACGGCGGTCTGGTTTCCATTGAGCAATACCCAACGGCCGGCATCGTCTTTCACGCCAATACCTACCCTGTCGGCGTCAGGGTCTGTGCCAAGGAGGATGTCAGCCTGTAGACGTTCAGCTTCCTGCAGTCCTAGGCGCATGGCCTCACTCTCTTCCGGATTGGGGTACACGACGGTTGGGAAGTTACCGTCGGGGGTTGCCTGCGCCCCGACAACATGCACCTCCTGAAATCCGAAGCGCCGCAGTACTGCGGGCACGAGCTTGATGCCGGTGCCATGGATGGGTGTGTAAACGATCCGGAGATCTTTCTGCCGCTGGATCACCTCTGGGTAGACACTCAAAGAAGATACCATCTCTATATAGGCTTCGTCGACGGTGGTGCCTACGAGGGTGATGCGGTCGTCTCCACCTTGCCAACGGACATCGTCGACCGAGGTGATGGCTTCGACTTCTCGTATGACGTTCTTATCATGTGGGGGCACGAGCTGCCCTCCGTCTTGCCAGTAGGCCTTGTAGCCATTGTATTCACGTGGGTTGTGAGAGGCAGTGCAGACGACCCCGCCCTGGCATTCAAGGTGTCGGATGGCAAAGGAAAGCTCTGGCGTGGGGCGCAGGTCTTCAAAGAGGAAGACGTGTATGCCGTTGGCTGCCATGACATGGGCAGTGATTTCTGCAAAATAGCGACTGTTGTTTCGGGAGTCGTGTGCGATGGCGATGCGGATCTCTTTGTCAGGAAAAGATTTTCGGAGGTAGTTGGCAAAGCCTTGGGTGGCCATGCCGATGGTGTAGCGGTTGATGCGGTTGGTCCCGACCCCCATAATACCCCGTAGCCCGCCGGTACCGAACTCCAGGTTTCGGTAGAAGGCGTCTTCGAGGGCCGGTAGGTCTTCTTTCTGCAGCCTTTCGATCTCTTGGCGGGTCTCGGCGTCGAAGCTATTCGACAGCCATGCCTGCACTTGTGCAAGGGTGGCAGGTTGCATAGGTATAGATAGTTTAGCGATTTTGACGACTGTCAGTCGTGCAGCAAATAACCTGAGCTAAAATAGCTATTGAGCCTGACATCTCACAGAGGACCTGCTTTCTGCATGGGTATAGCCCGTACGGACTATTTTTGCAAGGTGCCTCTTCGCTTCCAAAAAGTTCCTTGCTGGCTGTTGCTGGCTGGCATGTCCCTCCTGCAGACGCCCGACTTGTCCGGGCAGGTATTCGCTGTCCAGGGACAGCCGGAGGTGCCAGGGTTTCATCTACCGGACGAACCCATTTCTTCTGACAGCTTACGCGGAAGACGTTACTGGGTGGGGTCTCTTTCCGGGGGCTTCACGCTGGGGAGTTTCCTATTCCTCAATAAGGCCTGGTACAGCAAATATCAGCAGCAGGGCTTTCATTTTTTTGACGACTGGGGAGAATGGATGCAGACAGACAAGATGGGGCATGCACTCAGCGCGTATTCAGGATGCCGGGTGGCAGGAGATCTCTGGCAGTGGGCAGGGTTGGACCGCAGAAAGGCTGCCTGGGTGTCTGTGGGCAGTAGCATGGCCTATCTGACGATGGTAGAGGTGCTGGACGGCTTCTCTGAAAAATGGGGCTTCAGTCCGGGCGATATGCTCTTCAACTCCGCCGGTGCCGGGCTCTACCTTGCGCAGGCTTTGGGATGGGGAGAGCAACGGGTGACGGTGAAGCTGAGCTATCGGGGCATCCGGCATGATGCCACTTACCAGGAGCGGACAGATGCCCTGTTCGGGACTACAGGCCCAGAGCGATTCCTCAAAGACTACAACGCGCAGACCCTCTGGCTGAGTGGCAACCTGCGTGCCTTCTTCCCCGACAGCCGGCTGCCGCCCTGGCTGAACCTGGCCATCGGACATAATGCGCGGATGATGCTCGGGGGAAGAGAGAACCGGTGGACGGATGGGTCGGGCCGGGTTGTTAACCGCAGCGATGTCGAACGCTACCGACGTCTATTCCTCTCGTTGGATATAGACCTCAGCCGAATCCCCGTACGAAACCGGAGCTTGCGAACTTTGTTTTCTCTGGTGAATATCGTGAAGGTACCGGCCCCCGCCGTCGAATGGGACCTCCGGGGTCGTATCCGTCTGCACGGCCTGTATTGATGAGGGTGCTACCCAAGATAAGCGCCGAGGATCTCTTCGCCGGCCACTTCAACGGTCACATGGTCGCTGAGCGTCGTCGCCAGTCGATGTCCGACATAGTCGGGGTGAATGGGATAGGTCTTATGACTGCGTTCTACCAACACCAGGGTCTGAATCTTGCGTGGGTGCGTGTCGAGGAAGGGCTTCAGGGCATAAAGCATGGTACGGCCGCTGTTAGCGACATCATCTACCAAGATCACCACTTCCCCTTCCAGCTTTAGGGCAGGCTCGAGGATGGCATCCGCCGGCTGGCGTTTGTCGATCGTCAGGGAGACGAGGGACGTGCGGATCGGAGAGATCTCTGCCAGCAGGGCCTGAAGGCGCCTAGCAAGGGTGTAGCCACTGTCGCGAATGCCTACCAGGATGAGGTGTGTTTCTTTGGGGTTGTTTTCCAGGATCTCGAAGGCCATGCGCCGCAGCTTGCGGAATGCCTGGTCGCCCGTGAGGATGTATTTTTTCTCCATCTTTGCAGTGTAATTGGCTCCTGCCGATATCGCCCATTTCTCTACAAAAATAACCCATCATGGGATTGCTGCAGCAGATCGCTTTTGTGCTGATGTCTGGCATATTCATAGGATGCTTCGCCTGGTCGATGAAAAGCATCCGACGGAATATCCTTCTGGGACGTGCGGAGGACCTGACAGACCGTAAGCCGGAGCGCCTCCGCAACTTGTTGTTGCAGGCCTTCGGGCAGCGCAAGATGTTCCGGAACCTATGGGTAGCCATCCTACACCTGGTCATCTATGTGGGCTTCTTCATCATCAACCTAGAAGTGCTGGAGATAGTACTCGACGGGGTGCTCGGCACGCACCGTCTCTTCATGCCTTTGTTGGGCCCAGCGTATCCATGGCTTATTCAGGCCTTCGAATGGCTGGCAGCAGGGGTGATTGTCGCTTGCCTCTTCTTCCTGGCGCGGCGCAACCTTTGGCCGGTGAAGCGGCTGCAGAGCGCTGAGCTTGATGGATGGCCACGCAAGGATGCTCACTGGATATTGATTGTTGAGATCCTGCTGATGGGCCTTTTTTTGACGATGAACGCATCCGACACCCTGTTGCAGTCAAGAGGGTATGGCGATTATGCGCAGCATACGACGGGAAGCTTCTGGGTCTCCAGCTGGTTGCACCCGCTGCTGGAGGGTCTCTCCAGCACCACGCTGGCGGGGCTGGAACGCAGCGCCTGGTGGCTGCACATCGCGGGCATCTTCGCTTTTCTGAACTACCTCCCACGGTCAAAGCACCTGCATATCCTGCTGGCATTCCCCAACGCATGGTATGTACGATTGTCACCGGCAGGGGCTATGTCTAACATGTCCGACGTACAACAGGAGGTGCAATATGCGCTAAACCCCACCCTGGCTGCCGAAGCCGCTGCCGCCCCGGCGGTGGCGCAACGCTTCGGCGCAAAAGATGTAACAGACCTTTCCTGGAAGAACCTGATGGATGCTTACAGCTGTACGGAGTGCGGCCGCTGTACGGCCGCCTGCCCGGCCAGCCAGACCGGGAAGCAGCTCTCTCCCCGTCGCATCATGATGGCCACCCGCGACCGGCTGGAAGAGGTCGGAGCCGGCATCTCCCGGCAGGTAAGCCCGCAGGAGGATGGCAAGAGTCTGCTGCGCGACTATATCTCCGAAGAGGCGTTGCGCGCATGTACCACCTGTAATGCCTGTGTGACGGAATGCCCGGTCGGGATCAGCCCGCTGGACATCATCCTCCAGATGCGACGATACCTGGTGATGGAGGAAGGCTCAGCGCCCTCGGAGTGGACGATGATGTTCGGCAATGTGGAGAGCAGCTTCGCCCCCTGGAAGATCGGGAGCGAAGAGCGGGAGACATGGGCGAATGCATGAGGGCAGCGTGGCCTTTGACAGGTGTATGAATGAAAAAATGATCGAATGGGCATACCCATCATGAGCGAATGGAAGGCAAGGGGCGAAATGCCGGATGTCCTTTTCTGGGTGGGCTGCGCAGGCAGCTTCGACCCTAGGGCAAGGCGTGTGACCAAGGCGCTGGCCGGCATCCTGGAGCATGCCGGCGTGTCGTATGCCATCCTGGGAAGGGAGGAGATGTGTACGGGCGACCCCGTCCGCCGCGCCGGCAATGAATTCCTCTTCCAGATGATGGCACATCAGAACATTCAGACACTAGACAGTTATGGCGTGAAGCGCATCGTGACCGCCTGCCCGCATTGCTTCAACACCCTCCGCAATGAGTATCCCGAGTTGGGCGGCCATTATGAAGTGTTGCATCACGCCGAATTTCTGCAGCAGCTGCTGGACGAGGGTCGCATCCTGCTGCGGGAAGGTGGTCCCTTCCAAGGTCGTAAGGTCACCTACCATGACTCATGCTACCTAGGCCGCGCCAACGCCATCTACGAGGCACCCCGAAAAGTGCTGGAGGCCTTGGACAGCTCGCTGGCGGAGATGGGGCGATGCCGTAGCCGCGGCCTCTGCTGTGGGGCTGGGGGCGCACAGATGTTTAAAGAAGAGGAGAAGGGCGAGCGACGCATCAACCAGGAGCGGACCGACGAGGCCTTGGCGACAGGTGCCGCCGTGGTAGCGGCGGCCTGCCCTTTCTGCAATACTATGCTGACGGATGGCGTGAAGGCGGCCGGAAGAGCGGAGGTGGCCCCGCCGGTAGAGGTTCTGGACATCGCAGAGATGATTGCCGCATCCTTAGCATAAATACCATCCACGAATCATCCAGCATCATCTTTAAGACTATGAACTGGGAATATAAAAGCCTGCTGCCAGCTGATTTCTCTCCTTCCGCCCGCGTATGGGTATATCAGGCAAGCCGCCTCTTCACGATTTCGGAGGTGTTGCATATCGAGGGCATGCTGTCAGCTTTCATCCGGAGCTGGCAGTCGCACGGAGCGGCGGTGGAAGGATTTGCCACCTTGTTTTTTGGTCGTTTTGTGGTCTTGATGGCCGACGAGGCGGTTATCGGCGTCAGCGGCTGTAGCACCGACAGCTCGGTGCGGGTGGTGAAAGCCATGGAGGCCGAGACGGGCGTCCCGTTGTTCGACCGGCAGATGCTGGCTTTTGTCCGCGACGACAAGGTCGAGTTGCTTCCATTGGGGCAGCTGGCCTATGCCTGGCAAAACGGCTTTATCGGTCCAGACACGATTTTCTTCGACAATACGGTTGCCACCAAGAAGGAGCTGGAAGAGCGATGGATGGTGCCGGTGGGAAAGAGCTGGCTGCAGGCTCGCCTGGGTAAGGAGGTTATGGCAAGACCTAGTCGCTAGGATGCTTTTAGGGCGGAGTAGCGCTTGTTGTTGGACAATGTTCCTGACATGGTATAGGCGAGGGTCAATCGGTAGTTGAGGGTTCTGCTCAGGCTAAAGCCTTCGGTGCGGAACTGAAGCCCTTCGGTCACCGTCCTATAGGTTTGCTGGATGAAGGGGTCTACCGCCTGTGCAGTCACGATGAATCGGCGCTGAAAGAACCGGTATTGGGCGCCGAAGGACATGTTGACCGTACTCCTGACGGTCCCTTGCGGATTGGCATAGCGGTTCAGTCCAATAGAAGCCGTCGTATTCCAGACCTGGGGCTTGGGGGCGTAGGTGAGGTTTACCCGGCCGTTGATGGAGGCGGCATTCCGATAGCGATTGAGTTGTATGTCTTTTTGGCTGTAGCGGTTGTAGGAGTATGAGGCGTTGGCATTCATGCGAAAGCCACCGCTGACGGTGAGGTTCATCCAGGCATTGGCTTCGAATTCTTCCCGGCCACTGATATTTTGCCAAGTGATATAGGTACGGCCATCCGGCTGTAGGGTTCTGACGGTGGCAAAGATGTCGTCCACACGGTTGTAGCCGAGGCCCGCATTCATTTGAAACTTGTCGAGGGTGCGTCCATAGTTCAGATCGAAGCTATGGGTGGGCGATGGCAGCAGGTCTGCATTGCCAAATCGAAGGTTATAGGGGTCTGTATAGTCGATCGTTGGGTTAAGTTCGCGGATGCCGGGTCGCCGCAGGGTAGCGCGATAGATAAAGCTGAGGCTAGACTTTCGGTCCCAGTACCGGGAGATGTTGGCAAAGGGCAGCCAGTTCTCGTATTGGTTGTTAACCTCCTTGCCATCGCGGATGAGGTCGAAGAAGATGTTAGTCGACTCATAGGTGATACCGGTGGTGGTCCAGCACTTCTCGACGAGTCGCTGACGGAGGGAGAGGGTCGATGCCATCACGTCTTGTCGGAAGTCGAACTGATTGCTAAGGGCGGGGCGGGGGATCTTGGAGGTGGAAGTGGCGGGCAGGTCGAACGACTGCAGGTCGACGTGGGTCGTGTTGCGTACGAAGGCGGCGGCCGTCGACAGGATGGTCCGTTCCGGCTTGAGGGGCTTGTCATAGGCCAGTCGCAGCGAGAGGCTTCTGCTGAGGGTCCATTCATCCTGTTGTTGGGCGGAGTCCCGGCCAGCCAGGGGTTGCCGGGAGGCGTCGAAGAAGTTTTGCCTAAAATCCCGGAGCCCGTCTGTGCTGGAGCGGCTGGTGCTACCATTGAAGCGCAGCTGCTCACCTTTCTGCTGTCCTTTTCGGGTATAGGAGAGGGTGATGTCGGGATTGATATTTTCTCCGTCGTTGGACACCTGGCGGGTGCTGCTGCGGTACACTTGCCCGTATTGGTTCTCGTTTTGATAGCCGATACGGCTGGCATTATCGTACTGATGGGCATTAAACTGTAATGCTATGCTGAGGATGTTCCTCGGATCGATGTCGTGGTCGATGGAAAGGCGGGCGAGCGGCCTCCAGGAGCGGTTATCGGATTGGTTGTTGGACAGCAGGCGGTTGGTAGAATCGAAAAATCGGTTGACCCGTGCGGAGCCGCTCTCTCCCTGCACCCTGTTGTATCCGGTGCCGGCGTTGAACTGTATGGAAAGGTCCTTGCGGCGCAGCCCCACGTACCCGTAGAAGCCTGCCTCACCGCGGGAGCCGCCAGTGGTCTGTACCCGGCTGTTCCATCCTGTCCTGCCCTTGCGGGTGACGATGTTGATGACTCCGCCGGGCTCATTGGCATACTGTGCAGGCGGGTTGGTCATCACCTCGATCTTCTCGATCATGCTGCCGGGCATGGACTCAAGGAAGTCCTGCATCTGACGGGCATTCATCTCGACGGGCTTTTCATCGATGAGGATGCGGGGCTCTCTTCCGCGGACACTCACACGCCCGTCGGGGTCTTGTGCCAATAGCGGGATGTCGCGCATCAGGTCAGCCGCATTGGTGCCGGCGGTGAGCAGCGATTCGGAGACGTTTAGGATGATGTTGCCTTCCCTGGTTTCAATGAGTGGTTTTTCGGCATAGATGACCACTGTCTCCAAGCCAGCCGCCCGTATGGGAAGAGAAAGGTCTGGCAGGATCAGCTCAGGCTTGTCGCTCCGCAAGTGGAGGCTGTCGATGGTCAGCGGGTCGTATCCGACTGAGGTGATCCGCAGGGTGTAATATCCAAAGGGGAGATTTTGAAACCGAAAGCTGCCCTGCTCACCGGAGAGGCTTTGTCGTTTGAAGTCGGGATGTCCATGCCGCAACAGCAGCAGTGTTGCGCCGGAAACAGCTTCCGCCTGGTCGGGCTCTAGCAAATTGCCCTGCAGCGTGCCTTCCAGCTGTGCGGCTGCCTCCGGCAGTATGGCGCCGATCAGGCAGACCCAGCAAATGAGGAACTGGAAAATCCGCATCATGAAATGGATAAAGATAATAGAAGGGCGGTAATGGTTAAGCATGGGACTGTACCACTAGGCATACCTAGGTGCAATGAGATCCACCCAGGCCGTTGGCAATCGGTTGGAAGGTTGTGAGAAGGCCTGACACCCAAGTGACAATTTGTCACATAAGCTGGAAAGTTCATTAAATTTGCCGTCCTGCCATCGGCTTGTGCGTTATAGCTCGGGCTATGGCAGGTGAGCCAGCATCGATTCCTGCAGCCATGTCACCGACAGATCAACCATCCATGCTCCCGACGGTGAAAGATCCTTATCAGTATAACGGGGAGCCGTTAGCGGTCGCCTCTGAAGCGCTGCAGACGGGCCGACGCAGATATTATATTGAGAGTTATGGCTGTCAGATGAATTTCAGCGACAGCGAGATTGTGGCGTCAATCCTGGAAGAGAGTGGCTACGGAGGTACGCGGGATGCCTCTCTGGCTGACCTGGTCTTCATCAATACCTGTTCCATCAGAGAGAAGGCGGAGCAGACGGTCCGTAAGCGGCTGACAGAGTTCCGCCGGCTGAAGAAGGAGAGGCCCTCCCTCATGGTGGGTGTGCTGGGCTGTATGGCGGAGCGGCTGAAGGCTAAATGGCTGGAGGAAGAACAGTTGGTGGACCTCGTCGTAGGACCGGATGCCTACCGCAGCCTGCCGACGCTGCTGGCAGCGGCGGAAGACGGTCGGAAGGCGGTCAATGTGCTGCTGAGCAGGGAGGAGACCTATGCCGACATCGCGCCGGTCCGCCTGGGCGGCAACGGCATCACTGCTTTTGTCAGCATCATGCGGGGCTGCAATAACATGTGTTCGTTTTGCGTGGTTCCGTTCACCCGGGGGCGGGAGCGGAGCCGGCCGGCTGCGTCGATCGTCGAGGAGTGCCGAACGCTGGCGCGGCAAGGCTATCGGGAGGTGACCCTCTTGGGCCAGAATGTAGACAGCTATTACTGGCAGGATGCGCAAGGAGGCCTTACGGTCGACTTCGCCGCGCTGCTGGAACAGTGTGCCCAGGTAGACCCTCTGTTGCGCATCCGCTTCAGCACCTCCCATCCGAAAGACATCACCGAAGAGGTGCTGCAGACGATGGCCCGGCATCCCAACATCTGCCGATATATCCATCTCCCTTTACAGAGTGGCTCCACCCGCATCCTGCAAGGCATGAACCGCAGCTATACCAGAGAATGGTACATGGCGAAAGTACGCCGCATACGGGAAGTCATGCCTGACTGCGGCATCAGCTCAGACATCATCGCGGGCTTCTGCATGGAGACGGAGGAAGACCATGCCGACACGCTGGATGTGATGACGCAGTCCCACTTCGACTTCTCCTATATGTTCATGTATTCTGAGCGCCCCGGCACATTGGCGGCCAAGCGGTATGCCGACGACGTCGTACCGGAAGTGAAGCAGCGCCGGCTAGAAGAGATCGTCGCTCTGCAGAACAGAATGTCGCTTGCCAGCAACCAGGCTGATGTAGGCCGCAGGTTTACGGTGCTGATCGAAGGAGACTCCAAGCGCAGCCAAGCACACTGGATGGGTCGCAACAGCCAGAACAAAGTGCTCGTATTCCCCAAGGCCGGGAAGACAGAGGCTGCTCCTGGCGACTACGTAGAGGTGTGGGTCACAGGCTGCACCCAGGCAACCCTGCTGGGCGAATGGGCAGGCTGAGACCGAACAGATAACCATACGCTTATGGACGTACAAGCTATCAAGAACCGCTTCGGCATCATTGGCCACTCCCCTGCCCTGAACTATGCATTACAGGTTGCTGTGCAAGTGGCGAACACCGACCTCACCGTCCTCATCGTAGGGGAAAGCGGCGTCGGGAAAGAGATCTTTTCGCAGATTATCCATGCCCTCTCCGCCCGCAAACACAACCCTTTCATCGCCGTCAACTGCGGGGCGATCCCAGAGGGAACCATCGATTCCGAACTCTTCGGCCACGAGAAAGGTTCCTTCACCGGCGCCGTCGACAGCAGAAAAGGATACTTCGAGACAGTCAACGGCGGCACCCTCTTCATGGATGAGATCGGAGAGATGCCAATGGGAACGCAGGCAAGGCTGCTGCGGGTCCTAGAGGCCGGGGAATTCATCCGAGTCGGCTCTTCCAAGGTGCAGAAGACGGATGTTCGGGTCATCGCCGCCACCAACCGCGACCTGCTGGACGCCACACAGTCTGGTAAGTTTCGGGAAGATCTCTACTATCGCCTGAACACGGTGCCGATACGGGTGCCCTCCCTGCGGGAGCGAAGGGAAGACATCATCCTACTATTCCGGAAGTTCGCTGTGGACTTCGCAGAAAAATACAAGACTTCCCCCATCCAGCTCGATGAGGAGGCAAGAGAAATGCTGACCAGCTACACCTGGCCCGGCAATGTCAGAGAGCTCAAGAACATCGCCGAGCAAATTTCTGTATTGTCGACGGAGAAGCTTGTGAAAGGGTCTGACCTCCGAAGATTCCTGCCGGACAGAAAAGAGGTGCGACTGCCGGCCCTGACGGCAAGGCCGGCGCAGGAGTCTGCCGAGTTCATGAATGAGCGGGACATCCTCTATAAGTTGTTTTTCGACATGAAGAAAGATGTCACAGAGCTGAAGAAGATGTTTGTCGAGATCGTCAATAACCCTGGAAGCGGTGGTGCCGTGATGTCGGAAGGGGGCACGGTCCATGAGATGCCCGCCGCCCCGATAGAGTATGAGTCCTCTATCCTTAAGTCTGTCTTGCCGGCCTCTGTTCAACCGATGCTCCTGCCACAGCAGCTGGTACAGGACCATGTGGATGTGGAGGAGTCGCTGAACCTGATGGATATGGAGAAAGAGCTGATCGAGCGGGCACTGAAAAAGCACAAGGGCAAGCGGAAGGATGCCGCCTCAGACCTCGGCATCAGCGAGCGGACCCTCTACCGAAAACTCAAAGAATACGACATTGACCACTAGCACAGCCTTTCGCAATCTGCTGCCAACTGCCTGCCTGGTTCTTTTCTGCGGAGGCACCTGCCGCTTCTCAATGCGCGACGTCTCCATCCCGCCGGAGGTGAAAACCGTCAAGGTATCTTATATAGAGAACAGGGCGCGGTATATCAACCCGCTGTTGAGCCCCCGACTTTCTGAAAAGCTGCGTCAGAAGATCGTCAACCAGACAAGGCTGTCGCAGACGAATGGAGAGGCTCATTACGAGATCTCGGGAACAATCTCGGACTATTCGGTGAGTACGTCGGGCATCGCAGACAGGCAGTCTTCAATGAACAACCTCAACGTCTCAGTGAACATCGTTTTCAAGAACCGGCTGGATGAAAAAAAGAACTTCGAAACATCTATTACCCGTAACTTTCCATTCTCGTCGGGCATGAGCCTGCAGCAGGCTGAGGCACAGCTCAACGAACAGATGGTGAACAACCTGGCAGACGAGATCTTCAATCGGATCTTCTCCAACTGGTAGCCGCCGACAATCCCTATTTTCTATGGCAACGCAGACCCACATTCCCCTGATCGTACAGTCCGTCTTCGGCATCGCACAGCTAGAAGACGTGCCCTCAGAGGAGCTGCATATCCTGACGGCCAAGTACCCATACTGTGCCCCCTTGCACCTGCTGTATGCTCGAAGACTGCGGGATGCAGGCGACCGACGCTATGCGGAAGCCGCAGGCATGGCCGCCATCCATTTTTCGAACCCGCACTGGCTGCAACACCAGCTGCGGGCAGAGCTGAGTGCAGCCCCCTGGAAAGGAGAACGACTCACCATCGAGCAGTCGCTCTCCGCCCTCTCAGCTGCAGATGGCGAGGAGACGGCTTCACTGGCAGAGGATGCAGCTACCGACCTACAGGAGCTCCTGGAGCCGGAACTGCCGGAAGTGGCCCCCATGACGGATGAGCAGGCGGACATGTCTCCCATTGAGCTGGAAGAAGTAGAGGCCTTGACCGAAGAAACCCCAACCCTCCCCGAACTTTCCCCAGAAGTGGATGCACTCCTGCCATTGGAAGTGGTCGCGATGGATACAATAGAAGAGAATGTAGCAGAGCAAGATACCGTCGATGAAGAAGCGGTGGCTGAATCGCTTCTGACACAGGCTCCAGAAGCGACCATTCCCGTCGAAATCGAAAAGCAGGAGGAGTTGTCTGACATCCTCATGCCGACAGCATCTCCCTCCGAATGGACTGCGCCTGCCTCAGCACTGATACACGTATCCATGCCGGGGGATGAAGCTGGCATGACGACCATCACCCCGGAAGACTTTATCGACAGACAGTCGGAGCAGGCATCCCGCCCCCGACAAGAAGAGGTGCAGGACCTGGAGCAACTGCTGGAGCCATTGCATGTGACGGACTACTTCGCATCACAGGGCATAGAAGTGAGTCACGACTTGGACCTCCCCCTCAACAAGCCACCGGAGAAGACTTTCATGGGCTGGCTGCGGACGATGAAGCGGATGCAGGCGGAAAAGAACGCCGTGATCCTGGATGCGGGGGAGGAAGAGGCCATCCGGACAGAGGCAGAGGCCTCTAACCAGGATGAAGATGTGCTGACGGAGGCCATGGCAGATGTATATGCCCAGCAGAGACTGACCCGAAAAGCCATCGCGATTTATGAGAAATTAAGTTTGCTGGATCCTGACAAATCGGCTACTTTTGCAGCCAGAATTGAAAAGCTGAAAGGAACGTTGCTATGAGCCTGTTATTCCTGATCCTGATCATCCTCTCCTGTCTCCTGCTGGGGCTGGTAGTATTGATCCAGAACCCTAAAGGTGGAGGATTATCCGGTAATATTGCCGGCTTCAGCAACCAGTTCATGGGTGTCAAGCAGACCACCGATGTACTGGAAAAAGGCACCTGGCTAATGGCAGGCATCGTCGTACTCCTTTGTCTGCTCTCCCCTTTATTGATTCAGGATAATGACAAAGCGGACAACCAGCTGATTAAGAGTATTAACCCGAATACGTCCAATAGCACCCCTGCCATGCCCACGGCACCGCTGTCGGCGCCGGCACCTGCCAAGTGAGATCAGACCTAAGTATCTGCGCCTGCCTCGTATTCATTTTTCTTCCAATAACCGAATAATGCAGTCGGGGTTGTTATAGGTCGGGACCCTGCCCTATTGATCCAAAGCACCCATGCTTGAGTCTCCCCACATGTCTCGCTGGCGTGTCTTCCTCCGGATGCATGGAAGGCTCATCGGGATATTGGCTGGACTCAGTGTTTTGTTGACCCTTTGCGCGCTTTGTGTCAGTTTCATCCGCCCGTCGACATCCTTTGATACGGGTGAGCGTAAGTTGCGTCTCAAAGATGGCAATACCACTCCTGGACTGGTGGTGGAAACCTTGCGCGACGAGGGGGTGCTGGACAGGACGCTGCTGCTCGAGTGGGCCCTACGCAGTGGTATTGCCGGGAAGCGCATCCGCCCGGGCCTTTACCGCATTCAGGCGGGGATGAGCCAATACGATGTGTTCTGTATGCTTGCCAGGAGCCGTCAGGAGGCGGTACAATATGTGATTGTCAAGTACCGTACGGCAGAGGACATGGCCGGACATGTGGGCCGGCTGTTCGCGTGCGATTCTGCGGAGATGGCAGTTTTTCTTCATTCGCCAGACTCACTGGAGAGACTTGGCCTGGATACAGACCGGGTGATGACGATTGTGGTACCGAACACCTACGAGTTGTACTGGGGCAGCACGGCCGGTACCATCCTGCGCAGGCTGCAGAGAGAGCGTGCGCGCTTTTGGACGAAAAAGCAGACTGCTAGGGCTGCCAAGCTGGGGCTTAGTCCCGATGAGGTCTATATCATGGCCTCTATCATCGAAGAGGAGACGAACCTAGATGCTGACAAGCCGTTGATCGCGAGCGTGTATTTGAACCGTATGCGGAAAGGGATGACCCTTTCTGCTGACCCCACCATAAAGTTCGCGCTGCGGGAGTTTGAGCTGAAGCGAATCCTCTTTGGTCATATCGCCCGAGCCGGTGACTCTCCGTATAACACCTATCGCAGGGTGGGCCTCCCACCCGGGCCTATCTGCACCCCGTCAGTCGCTACCCTCGATGCCGTGCTCCGGGCGAAAGAGACTGACTACCTTTTTTTCTGCGCCCGCCCGGACTTCTCCGGTCACCATGCCTTTGCCGCCACAGAAGAGGGGCATTTTCGCAATGCCCGCAGGTACCGTGCCTTTCTCGACAGCCTCTACGCGAAATAGTGTAGATTGCCTAAGGCATGAGGAGACTGGAGTCTTTATTCCTGCATTCCCGATGGGTGGGCGCTGCCATCCGCCGATCGAAGCAGCTGGTGCTGCCCGGTTTCGATGGTGTACCACTCTACGACGTGGTATCCTTCTTCTTGCGACAGATGCGGCAGGTCGGCATCAACGAGCGAGCTGCCGCCATCTCCTTCAACTTCCTCATGGCGGTGCCACCGTTCTTCATCGTGGTACTGACGCTCCTCTCCCACCTCCCGGGATCCCGGAAGCTGTATGCCGAGGCGCTCTTGCTGGTCCGCCAAATCACACCCGACAAGAGCACCTACCGACTGATCAAATCGCTGATGGATGACTTCTTCTCTGCCGGCGGCAGTGTTCTTTCGTTCGGCATTGTGCTGGCACTCTACTTCGCGTCGAGCGCTATGTTGACAGTGATGCGCACCTTTAACCAGTCAATGCAGCACATGGGCGGCGATCAGCGTAGCTTCCTGCAGCTGCGGTGGGGGGCGATGAAGCTCACGCTGTACATCATCATCCTGATTCTTGCCACCACTTTTGTGATGGTGACACAGGGCCGGATTATGGAGGCACTCTCAGAGTGGCTGGGCCTCCGGCAGTCCTCCTTTGCCTGGCTGGTACATACCTTTAGGATCTTGCTGACTTTTGCTCTAGTATGTCTGTCGATCGGTTTTATCTATCGGCATGCGCCGGCCGTCGGTCGGGAGTGGCGATTCTTCTCTCCTGGAGCCTTACTGGCCTCTGTGCTCATCATCGGCTTCTCCATGGTATTCTCAATATGGGTAAACAACCTATCCTCCTATAACCGCGTATACGGACCCATCGGCGGCATCCTAGTGCTCATGTTGCTGGTCTATGTCAATTCCCTGGTGCTACTCATCGGTTTCGAGTTGAACGTCAGCATTGATGCGATGAAGCGAGCCTCCCTGTCTGGCAAAGGGCATCCCTACTGAGCCGCTGCCCGGTGACAGCCCCTTCCCTATCTTTGACGAAATACAAACCGCATGTCGCCAACGCCCCGCCCTTACATGCTGGCAGAGACGAACTGGAAGTCGGTGCAGGAGACTGCTTTCACGACTGCCATCCTCCCCTGGGGGGCCATCGAAGCCCACAACTACCATCTGCCATATGGGACCGACAACTACCAGGCAGAGCATGTGGTGGAGCGGGCTGCCGCGCTGGCCTGGGAGAAAGGTGCTCGCCTGCTAGTACTTCCTGGCATACCCTATGGGGTGAACACGGGGCAGCTGGATATCGGATTCTGCATGAATATGATGCCCAGCACACAGCTTGCCATCCTCAAAGATGTCTGCGACGTGCTGGTACGGCATGGCATCTCCCGGCTGGTGATCTTCAACGGTCATGGCGCCAACAACTTCCAGCCACTGATCCGTGAGTTGGCAGGCCTATGGCCGCAGCTTTTCATCTGCGCGGTGAACTGGTTTCAGGCAGGCGACCGGAAGGCCATCTTTGAAGCGCCCGGTGACCATGCAGATGAGTTGGAGACCAGCGTGATGATGTACATTGCCCCACAGCTGGTCATGCCCCTCGAGACCGCCGGCGATGGGGCTACCCGACGTTTTGCCGCGGCAGGCTTTCGCAAGGGTTGGGCCTGGGCACAGCGGCCCTGGACACGCATCACACAGGATACTGGCTCTGGCAACCCCTACAAGGCTACGCCGGAGAAAGGCAAGACCTATCTGGAACAGGCCGTACTTGCTATTGCCGAATTTTTGGAGGAGGTATCTACACGATCGGTAGAAGAGATGCTTACTCATGATTGAAGCACTCGCGATGGCATCTCACTGGAAGCCAGCCTCCTGGATGGCATTCTCATTGCTCCTGGCCTGTACAGCGCTGGCACAGCCACCAGTCGGCCGTGTAGAAGCTACTGTCGTGGATACGGCAGGCACAGCCATCTCCCTGGCTTCCCTGCGACTGCTCAATATGGATAGAGAGGCCCGGCAGGCAGGCAGCAGCCGCTATGTCTTGGAAGGCATTACAGCCGGTAGCTACCTCCTGGAGGCGACGGCAGAAGGGTACGCCCCAGCCATGGTCAGCCTGCGGGTGGAAGCGGGACAGACTGCCCGGATCGCGATCACCTTACAACGAGCCTGGCTGACGTTGGGAGAGGTGAGTGTCCAATCGGACCGGCTCGAGACAAGGGAGGCGGTGACGGCCGCCTCTGTCACCGCCTTCACAGCCAGGGATATCCGTGCCTCTCGTCTTTGGAGCCTGCAGGATATCTCCGCCCTGGTACCAGGCCTCTACAGTGCGCACCCGGGCGATGGACGGAATGTCACGACCATCCGGGGCATAGGCACCACCTCATATGATCCTGCCATCGTCACATATGTCGATGGGGTAAGCCAGTTTAACCTCGACACCTACATCCCCCAGCTCATCGATGCGGAACGGATAGAAGTACTGCGGGGGCCACAGGGGACCTTATTCGGTCGCAATGCCATGGGTGGCGTCATCCAAGTGAAGACACGGCAGCCGGGCAACCGGACACGCCTCGGACTCGAAATACATGTCGGCAATTTCGGCCTGCGCAGAAGCACCGGTACGTTGAAGGCCCCGCTGGTGAAAGACAGGCTCTACATCGGCGTTGCGCTGCAGCAGGAACAGAGGGCGGGATATTTTCAGAATCTGTTTACCGGGAATGATTTCGACGGGTATACTCAGCGGACTGCAAACCTAAGCCTTCAATATTTCTCCCGCCATCGGTGGACGGCCACGCTGAACGTGAAAGGACATCGTACCCTGCGGGAGGGAGCCTTCCCACTGGCGGGAAACGTGAAGGCAGCACTAAAAGCCCCGTTTGTGCTGGACCAGAACGCGCTGGCGCGTATGCGGGACCTGGGGGCCAATGCCTCTCTCTCCCTCACCCGAAGAGGCGAAAAGGTGCGGATGGATATACAAACCGCGTGGCAGTCAAACCACCGTATCTACGAAGGGCTTTTAGATGGTGATTTCTCCCGGGCAGACATCGTCAGCATCTACAACGACTATGGCGATCGCTTCAACCGGGTCCGCGTCTGGACACAGGAATGGCGCTGGTCTTCTGTGCCCAAGGCTGATGAAAAGCTCTCCTGGCTGTCAGGCCTCTACCTTTTTACTCAGGACAACCCGACGCGCCAGGCGACGGTCTTTGGAAAAGATGCCGGGCTTTTTGGAATTCCCGACAAGAACTTTTCCCTCATCCAGCAGAATATGGGAAAAGGCAGCGGAGCCGCCCTCTTTGGACAGGCGAGCTACGCCCTGTCGAAGCGTCTCCAGCTGGTAGGCGGCCTCCGCCTCGACCAAGAGTGGAGGCGCCTCGAGGTACGTGGCGAGTATGAGAAGGGCACCCTGCGCTTTCTGACCCGCTCAGACACGACTACCTCCCAAACCTACCAGGCGATAAGTCCCAAGGCGGGACTGGAATATACCCTTCCAAAGAAGCAGCTCGTCTATCTGACCTACAGCCGGGGCTTTCGGGCGGGAGGGCTCACACCGATGGGATCCGACCCCAGGCAGCCTCCCCTTGCATCCTATGCGCCGGAGTACAGCGACAACCTCGAACTGGGTTGGAAGGGCCGCGGGGATGCCGACAAGCTATCATACAGGGCCGCAGCCTTCCTGACAGCCGTCAGCGATGCGCAGGTGCCCACCCTACTGCTGCCGGACGCGGTGACGGTGACGCGCAATGCAGGACGCATGCGGAGTTATGGCCTCGAAGCCTCTTCAGAGGCGCGCATCTGGAATGGCCTCTCGCTGACAGCCAGGATGGGCTTGACCCATGCCCGCTTCACTCGGCTGCTCGTCCCTGATAACGGCCGGCCGGCCGACCTCTCCGGAAACCGACAGGTCTTCACACCCACACACACGGGCCTCCTCACCTTGGAATATGTAAAGCCGCTGGGACGCCAACAAAGATGGAGACTGGAATCCAGAGGTGAGGGCCTTGCCATCGGATCCCAGTATTTCGACCTGGCCAACCGAATTGAACAGCCTGCCTATGTCTTGTTCCATGCCCGGCTGGGGCTTGCCGGCCCCCGTTGGGCTGTTCACTGCTGGGGCCGAAACCTGACGGGCCGGACCTATATTTCATATGCCTACGATTTCGGGGCTGCACACCTGGGCCCACCCCGGACTTGGGGGGCCACCGTCTCCAGAGGTTTCTAGCCCACCGATACTATCCAAGGAGCTCAGCAGCCTCCACCACTTGTACCGGCATCCTAGCCGACGCGACTATCCACTGGATATCCATATGCCTTTGTGGCGCTTGCTGGAGTAAGTCGTGCCGGGCATCCTAGTCGACAGCCCGCTGGCCGCATAGACCCACGAGCGCATGCTGCAAATCCAACTGAGTGAGCCTGATGAATACGCAGCGCTACGGCCTAGGCATGTGACGAACTTGGACGAATGGGCGGACTATTCCACCATCGAGCTTACGATGGACGGGTCTGCCGACCTGTTCCTGATCCTCGCCCACCTGCACTTGGGTCGATGAAGTCTTCCCAAGGAAATAGAAAGCCTGAAATTGAAAAAAAACCCCCGAAGTGGGGGCTTGTGATTCGGCTGGGACTCGAACCCAGGACCCATACATTAAAAGTGTATTGCTCTACCAACTGAGCTACCGAATCTCACCCGGTAGAGGCTGAAGAAGCCTTCCAGAACGGTTGCAAAAATAGGGCGTGCCGTGTTTTGTAGCAAATATTTTTAGCATTGCGCAGGCTCCTGCTATACGGAGGAGAAGCGGAGCACATCGGGTGCAAAAGCATATTTTCGCATCGGGCTTCGAACCATGGTCCCAACGCCTATGGCCCTGTTAACGCTGACTTCCGATTTTGGCGAGCAAGACTACCTATCGGGGGCGGTCAAAGGTCGGATCCTCCGCGTCAATACTGCTTTCCAGATCGTGGACGTCTGCCATTCCGTGGAGCCATTCCATGCACAGCACGCCGCCTATGTCTGCCGCAATGCCTTGCCGCACTTCCCGCCCGGCAGTTTTCATATGATCCTGATAAACCTTTTCGACGTCCGGCAGTCGCATGTGCTGGTAGCCCGTCAAGGTGACGACTATTATGCCTTTGCCGACAACGGCCTGGCAGGACTTATTTTTGATGAAGGCCCTGCGGAGTTGGTATCCATCGCGTTGGAAAAACGATTTCAGTCGGATGTCTTGCACCGGGTCGATGTCATGGTCAACTCCTTCCATCAGATCCTTGAGGGGGCCCCTTTGTCGGCCATCGGCCAGATGGGCATACCGCCAAGGGAAAGGGGCAAGCCGACCAGCCGGGTGGATCCCTCCTGGATGGAAGGGCATGTGATCTACATCGATCGCTTTGAGAATGTGGTCGTCGACATCACCCGGGATGCCTTCGAGGTGCACCGACAAGGGCGACCCTTCCAGATTTCTTTTCTCCGCAATGAGGTCATAGACAGGATCAGCGAGTCTTATGCCGACGTGCCAGAGGGAGAAAAACTCGCCTTATTCAATGCCGCCGGCTATCTGGAGATAGCCATCAACAAAGGTCAGGCAGCCGGGCTCTTCGGCCTTCAGCCTGTCAAGGCCGGCAGCCTAGAAGGTAGTGTCCGGCCCTTGCAGTCCAGCATCTTTTACCACCTGGTACGCATTCGTTTTGGATGATGCTGCCAAAGCCCATAGATACCCACCCTTTGCACCAGCCCATTGGATAAAATGAGTTAGGTTTGCCCTTTAAATATATCTCCCTATCCATGTCATTCCGCACTAAGAACAACATTACAGGCTGGGTTGTCAGCTTGATCGCCTGTACCGTATACATCCTGACGTCGGAGGCTGGCGGATCTCTCTGGGACTGCGGCGAGTTCGTCAGCTCCTGCTTAAAACTGCAGATCCCGCATCCGCCGGGCGCCCCCTTGTTCGTGCTGCTGGGCCGTGTCTTCATCATCGCCTTTGGCGACGATCCGATGACAGCTGCCAAGGCTGTAAACGTCATGAGTGCGCTGTCGAGCGGCTTCACCATTCTCTTTCTGTTCTGGACGATCACGCATTTTGCCCGTAAGATCGTTGGCAAGCCGGAGGACGCGCTGGACGGCTCCGAGACTTTCACCATCCTCGCCGCCGGCACGGTAGGCGCGCTGGCATATACGTTCAGCGACTCTTTCTGGTATTCGGCGGTGGAAGGGGAAGTATATGCCCTCTCCTCGCTGTTCACTGCCGTGGTCTTCTGGATGATGCTCAAATGGGAGCACCAGGCCGATAAGCCGGAGGCTGACAGATGGATCGTGTTGATCTTTTTCATGATGGGACTATCCATCGGCGTGCACCTCCTGAACCTCCTCACGATCCCCGCCATCGTGATGATCTATTACTTCAAGCGTTACCGCGTGACAGCCTGGGGTACATTCTGGGCCTTCCTAATCGGTTGCGGCATCACGGGCATTGTTCAAAAGGCGGTGATCCAGTATACCATTGAAGCGGCTGGCAGTTTTGATATTTTCTTTGTCAACAGCCTGGGACTGCCTTTCTTCTCCGGCTTCGCTGTCTACTTTGCGCTGCTGAGCGGATTGATCTGGTATGGCATCCGCTTGGGTGGCGGCGGCGATGTACCAAAGCCTGCCTTCTTTGTCTGGCTCTCTCTGATGGCTCTGACGATCTTGTATCCTTTCGTATCCTCCGGAACCATGGGAGCTTCCGTTTTCAAGGCAGCCCTCGTCGTCGGCGCCGTTGTGGTGACTGGTCTTTATGGACTCTCTGCCTTGCGGAAGAATCCATACTTCCTGAAGCTTGCCCTTTGGTGCTTCACCTTCATGATGATAGGATATTCGACCTACCTCACCACCTTGGTACGGTCGGCCGCCGACCCTGCGGTGGATATGTACAATGTCGACAATCCGATGAGCCTAGCCGGCTATCTCGGCAGGGAGCAGTACGGCGACTTCCCCCTCATCTATGGCCAGGTCTTCACAGCCCAGCCGACAGACTACGAGCAGGGAGAGACAAAATTTGTCAAAGGCAAGGATAAATATGTGAGTGCCGGCAACGACATCAACACAGTATATGCGCCGGAAGACAAGATGTTCCTTCCCCGCGTCTGGGATGCCAGTAATGATCAGGGGCATGCCACCTTCTACAAGCAATGGCTGAACCTGGGAGAAGACGAGAAGCCCACACAGTTCGATAATATCCGCTGGGCCCTGAGCTTTCAGATCGGATGGATGTATCTGCGGTATTTCGGATGGAATTTTATCGGTAAGCAGAATGATGTGCAGGGACTGGGCAACGTCCGCGATGGCAATACGATCTCAGGCGTATCCTTCGTAGACGATGCCATCTATGGTAACCAGTCAAAACTCCCCCAGACCCTACAACAGAATAAGGCCCACAACCGGCTGTTTGCGTTGCCGCTGATCTTGGGTATCATCGGCCTGCTCTATCAATACAAAAGAGATGGGCAAGGGAGCTTCGTCAGCTTCCTTTTGTTCTTCTTCACTGGCCTGGCCATTGTCTTCTATCTAAACCAGGCCGGCAACCAACCCCGCGAGCGCGACTACGCCTATGTGGGATCTTTCTATGCGTTTGCCATCTGGATTGGGCTGGGCGTGATGCAGGTCAGAGATTGGCTGCAGCGATTCCTGGGGAGTGCCGGCGCAAATTATGCCGCTGCCACCCTTTGTCTGCTGGCAGTGCCTGCCTGGATGGCTTCACAGGAATGGGACGACCACGACCGCAGCCAGAAAGTCCTGGCGCGAGACCTGGCCAAGAACTACCTCGAGAGTTGCGCCCCCAATGCCATCCTCTTCTCCTTCGGTGACAACGACACTTACCCACTCTGGTATGCGCAGGAGGTGGAAGGCATCCGTCGCGACATACGGGTGATCAACTATAGTTTGCTCGGCATCGACTGGTACATCAACCAGCTTCGCTATAAAGTCAACGAAAGTGATCCGATCAATGTGATCTGGTCGGCCGACAAGATAGAAGGCAACAAGCGCGACTTTGTCCGCTACTATGAGACCCCGGGCGTGAGCGATCAAAACCGATATGTCGACCTCTACAGCCTGATGAGCGACTTCATCGGCAGCGACGACCCCTCCAAGCAGCTGCCCTTGCAAGACGGGACAACGACCAACTACCTCCCCGTAAAGAAGGTAAGCGTGATAGTCGATACCCAGATGGTGCGCCGCAATGGGACCGTCAATGTCGGCGATGCAGTGCTCCCTGAGATCCGCTTTGAGATCCCGCGAAACATCATCCTCAAAAACGACATGGCGGTATTGAACATCATCGCTGCCAATAAATGGAAAAGGCCTATCTATTTCACTTCTCCTTTCGGCGAGCTGGGCTTTGCACAATACCTGAGAAATGATGGGATGAGCTACCGACTGGTGCCGCTGACAGGTCAGAACATGGTAAATGACAGCTGGGCCTTCGAGCGATTGATGAAGAACTTTGCCTTCGGAGGGTCCCAAAAGAAAGATGTTTATTTCGATGAAGAGAACCGGCGTCACCTCCTCGGTATCCGCCAGTCGTTCGTAGAAGTGGCCGGCGGCCTGCTCAATAAGGGTCGAATGGATGATGCCCGCCGGCTGGTGGAACGACTCGACTCCAACATGCTTGCAGACAATATCCCCTACGGCCTCGCCAGCCGCCAAAACCAGCATGACATGATTAGCATCCAGCTGGCAGAAGTGGCATACCGGTCGGGCAGCAGGGCACTAGGTGACAAAATCACTGCGGCGGTCGACAAAGATCTGTCGCAGCAGATCGGTTACTATGCAAACCTGGGAGACATGTCTACCGAGCAACTCACGGCAGCGGTGCAGGAAGTCATGTCAGGGCAGGGCGACAACCTGAGCAACCGCCAGCGGGGGCTCTTCATCGAGATGCGCCAAGCCTTTGCCCTGCAGGAATATCTGAAAGGCATCCGCAGCCAATATGCCGCCCCCACCGCGCCGACCGCCCTCCAGCCGGACAGTGTAGTGCGATAACTCATAGAAGGATCAGCACCATCCCAGGCGATGCTCAACCTTCTATATGCTTCCATTGTTCCACTGCTAGGAATCGTATGAACGGATACCGCTTTAGTCGCCATATGCCCGGGGCGTCCGCTAAAAGCGGCTTTGAACGCTTGTTAGACCTCTTCATGCAGCTCCTCCCCTATACCAATGGGGATGCGACGGAAGCGCTCGACTGGATGAATCAGCTCGACCGAAAGTACCAGCTCACCGACGATGCCTATGGGATGGGCGACTTCATTGAAGACCTGAAGGAAAAAGGCTATCTGCAAGAGGATATGCAGACAGGCGCGTTCGCCATCACCCCGCGGACGGAGCAAGGCATACGGCAGCGCAGCCTGGAGGAGGTGTTTGGCAAGCTGCGGAAGTCGAGTCCCGGCGACCACCGCACAAACCGGCCCGGACAGGGGGATGAAAGCAACCCCGAGACGCGCCCTTACCGCTTTGGCGACACCCTCGAGCAGATCGACTTTGTCAGCTCGATCCGGAATGCACAAATCTCCAGAGGCATAGAAGAGTTTGGCATGGGGGAGGAAGACCTGGAGGTCCGGGAGACCGATTACAAGTCGCAGACTTCTACGGTTCTAATGATCGATATTTCCCATTCGATGATCCTTTATGGCGAAGACCGCATCACACCGGCTAAGAAGGTGGCGATGGCGCTGGCAGAGCTCATCCGCACCAAATACCCGAAAGACACCCTGGATATTGTCACGTTTGGAGATGACGCCTCGCTAATAGAAGTCAAAGACATCCCATACCTGCAGGTAGGCCCCTTTCATACCAATACAGTGGCGGGGCTTGAGATGGCGATGGAGATCCTGCGACGGCGGAGAAATCCCAATCGACGGATCTTCATGATCACAGATGGAAAGCCTACCTGCTTAAAGATGGGTGGACGCTATTACAAGAACAGTTTCGGGCTCGACCGCAAAATCACGAGCCGTTGCCTGAACCTTGCAGCGCAGTGCAAGAAGCTAAAGATCCCGATCACGACGTTCATGATTGCGAGCGACCCATACCTGCAGCGCTTTGTGCAGGAGTTTACGGAAACCAACGCCGGAAACGCCTACTTCGCTTCCCTGGATCGGCTGGGAACTTTCCTGTTTCGCGACTTTGAGCGCGGGCGCAGTCGCAACCTACATTGACCCTTACAACATCGTCAAATCGGCATGGATATAAGACCCGCTACACTAGGAGCGCTCAAGGAGTCAGGCTATGTACCACGTACTGTCAAAGAGGAGGTTCGGGTGAACCTAGTGCGTCATCTCTCGAAGCGCCTCAACCCATTCCCGGGGATCCTGGGCTATGAGGAGTCGGTGATCCCTGACACGGAGCGGGCCCTGCTCTCCCGGCACAACATCTTATTTCTGGGGTTAAGGGGGCAGGCGAAGACCCGCATGGCCCGACAGATGGTAGACTTGCTGGATGAGTACATCCCCGTCGTGGAAGGCAGCGAGGTCAACGACGACCCCCTACTTCCAATCTCTGCCTATGCGAAGGAGCGCATCCTTCGGGAGGGTGATGCGACGCCGCTGCGATGGGTGCACCGCTCGGAGCGCTATGGAGAGAAGCTAGCGACACCGGATGTCAGCGTGGCTGACCTGATAGGCGACATAGACCCTGTGAAAGCTGCAAACCTTCGCCTCAGCTTTGCCGACGAACGGGTCATCCACTATGGCATCATCCCCCGCAGCAACCGTGGCATCTTCGTGATCAATGAGCTGCCAGACTTACAGGCCCGGATACAGGTGGCACTGTTCAACATCCTCCAGGAGGGAGATGTGCAGATCCGGGGCTTTCGGATGCGGATGCCGCTCGATATCCTCTTTGTGTTCACCGCCAATCCGGAAGACTATACCAACCGGGGTACCATTGTCACGCCACTGAAAGACCGCATAGAAAGCCAGATTCTGACCCACTATCCCAAGTCGGTCGAGACCGCCCTTGCCATCACCGAACAGGAGGCAGATATCCATCCGGCGCAGCAGAAGAAAGTGCGGACGCATGCCCTCATCAAACGCATCATTGAGCAAGTTTCTTTTGAGGCCCGTGCCAGCGAGTTCGTTGACCCGAAAAGCGGCGTCTCCGCCCGCCTAGCCATCTCTGCTTATGAAAACGCCGTGAGCGCGGCGGAGCGGCGGGCCTTGCTGAACCGAGAGAAGCACACGCAGGTATGGGTGGGCGACCTTGCGGGCATCATCCCCTCCGTCACCGGAAAGATCGAGCTGGTCTATGAAGGCGAGCAGGAAGGCCCCTTGCAGGTATCCCTCAACCTGTTGGACAAGGCCGTGCGGAGTGTCTTCAGCCTTTACTTCCCAAGCCCAGAATCGTTTAAGAAGCGAAAGGGAAGGGAGGCGTCGGCCATGGATAATCCCTATCGTACCATCATCGCCTGGTTTGATGCCGGCCAACAGTCAGATATGCCTTTTAGGATGAGCGACAAAGAGCGGTACCAAGAATTGCATCGGGTGGAAGGACTGTTGCCGTTGGTCGCAAAGACCTTCCCTCAAGCAGAGAAGGAAGAGCAGTTGTTGTGGATGGAGTTTGTCCTCCATGGACTTTCTGCCCATTCCTTGATCAGCAAGAAGCTGCTGGACGACCGATTCTCTTTCAACGACCTTATGGGGTCTATGCTCAACCTCGGCACGCAAGCCGACGACGAGGAGTGAGCTGCGGTTCCTATGCCGGCTCCGAGAGTGCCTTTAACTGGTCGTATTCGAGGATGTGATGTCCGGTCGGGAGTGCCTTGACACCCGCCACCAGTGCCCGAGCGACGGCCTGGGCAGTGATAGAGTGATAACGCGACATACGCTTCGGTAACAGCCAGTCTAACAAGGGAACCATCAGGAGCTGCGCCCAGCGCTCTGCCGGCCGATATTCCGTCCGCAGTCCCACAAGAAACGAGGGCCTTGCAAGAAGAATTTTGGGGATGGCATGCCTGCAGACACTCGCTTCTGTCTCCCCCTTCAATCGTAAATAGAAATTAAAACGCAGGTTCGCATTCGCCCCGACGGAAGAGACCATGCCAAAGGCTTGAAGGCCTTGTGCGGCCGCCGCCGCCGCCGCATGGGCAGGTATGTCGTGATCGATGCGTCGGTAGGCGTTTTTGTTGCCATGTACTTTACGCATGGTGGTGCCGATGGCGACAAACACAGCATCATATCCTTGCAAGGCTGTCCTATACGCCTCCGGGTCTGCGAGGTCTACAACATGCACTTCGATCTTGGGATGCTCGGATGCGAAGGGTCTTCTGACCAATAGCCGGACGGAGGCCACCGCATCGTCGGCAGACAATACCTTCAACAGTTCTGATCCCGTGAGGCCGGTGGCCCCGATCAGCGCGACATTCATGCTGTAAAGATTAACTTTTTTCAAATCTAATCTGATCGCCAGGCACAACAGTAATTTTGTAACCAGTTTCTTCAAGATATACTAGCTCAAGCTGTGGAGCAATTATATGCGCTATTTTTATTAGATAGACCCCCTCTTCGATATCTTCACTTGAGTCAGGATGACTAATTATTTCAAAATTATCTTCTATTTTTTTTCATCGTCATGTAGCGCCTGTGAATTATTCAATTGATACACCTCATTCTGCTGTTAAAAGTATTTCCATTTGGCACCAGAAAAATCCCTGTAAATACACTCATAACTATAATAGTAGAGCTTTTTACAGGCTTCAGCATTGCCTTTGTGTTATCTATGCTTATACCCGAATGGAAAAAATGTTCATTGACGAAATGGAGCTTTGCAAATTAGGTAGGGCTTACTGAAGAATTATATTGTGGCGACCACAATGGCATTTTGTGCTCATATAGTAAGTAGGCGGAATGAAAGGTTATACCTATTGATTTCATTTCAAGACATAGAGCTACCATCTACCTCTTCAAAACAATGAGGTAAAAGACTTTTAATTGCAAAACCATCTAAAATAACTAGGGTAAATCATCTATAGAGCCGCAATTGTATCTGTGGGCTTAGCAAAATCAGACTAATAGAAAAAATGCCAGAAATAGATACGCCACGTGAGAGTAAAATATGGCTGCCATGTAGTTAATACACGGTTTAGATAATTCAAATAGTAACTACTTGTAGGAAGAATCAGCTGATATTTTACACAAAAAACGATGAATCCCCTTTACTGTTTTCGGACTGCCTACTCATAAGTGCATCTGAAATAGATCTGCGTAATTCTGGCAGATCTTCAAGATAATCGTCTTTATATTTTTCCCATGAGTAAATGAGCCCGATTGATGTCAATCGACCCAGTCGGCGAGGAAGATGTTGGTATCCCGAGTGCCGCCGTTGTTGCGGTTGCTGCAGAAGACGAGGCGTCTGCCGTCGGGGCTGAACATAGGAAATGCATCGAAGCCCTGGTCGCGGCTGACTTTCAGCAGGTTGCTGCCGTCGCCATCCATCGTATACAGATTGAAAGGAAAGCCTCTTTTGTATTCATGATTGGAGGCGAAGATGATACGCCGGCTGTCGGGCATGAAGGCGGGTGCCCAGTTGGCTTGCCCCAGCTGGGTGATTTGTACGGCCTGGCTACCGTCAGCATTGGCGACAAACACTTCCATGCGGGTCGGCGCCACCAGGTTCTCTGCCAGCAGTTCTTTGTATTCTTTGATCTCAGCCTCGGTGGTAGGGCGGGAGGCACGCCAGATGATCTTCTTGCCATCGGGACTGAACCAAGCGCCACCATCGTAACCGAGGGTATGGGTGATGCGGCGGGTCTGGCCGTTCTTCAGGTCCATGACATAGAGTTCGAGGTCACCATCGCGTGTGGAGGTAAAGAGCATTTTTTTGCCGTCGGGGGAGAGAGTGGCTTCAGCGTCGTAGCCGGGGGTCGTGGTGAGTTTTTGTACAATATTCCCGTTGAGGTCTGCTAGGAATATGTCGTAACTACCGTAGAGGGGCCAGATGTATCGATTTCCGTAGCGACTTCTGTCCGGCACCGGCGGGCAGTCGTCACTCCCCAAGTGGGTGGAAGCGTAGATAACATGCTTCCCGTCGCGGGTAAAGGCGCCGCAGGTGGTGCGGCCCTTGCCTGTACTTATGAGCCTAGGCTGGAAGGGTTCATCCTGCTTTTCCGGGATGCGCCCGATATACATTTGATCGCAGGGGATGCCTTCTTTGGCATAGGTTTTTTGGAATATAAGCCATTTCCCATCGAAGCTGAAATAGGCTTCGGCATTGTCGCCGCCAAAGGTCAGCTGACGGAGGTTGCGGAGGTGCGTCTCTTCTGGGTATGCTAAGGTGTCTATCGAAGGTTGGACATCGGAGGCGCTTACTGTCTCACCCAAGTCTGCAGAGGTGCCGACCAGGAACAGGAGGATGAGCAGGGCCTGCCAAGGGGCAGCAGAGCGGTATGAGAGCATATCCTTATTTTTCAGGTGCGAAGGTAGGCCAAGGCCGCAAAGAGTGAGTCTGCATGGGATAATTTTCAGCCATCCTTCTGGGGGGAGTGTAATTTTACACATGAGCCGTTGGATACATTGGGTAGGGCTTGCTGCTGCCGGATGGCTATGCAGCTGTTCCGGTGGCCAGGGAGGGCCCGATCGCAGCCTGACTGCTCAGGCTCAGTCGGTAGTGGATACAGCCGCCTGGCGGGCCCTGCTGGCAGAGGATATCACGAATCAACCCTTGCGAATTCGACTAGCGGGGGCGTTATCAGCTGCCGGCCGGCAGGAGGAAGCCATGGGCCTGTTGAAAGAGGGACTGCGCATCGACAGCACCTCGACCGCCTTTTGGAATTTACTTGCCACCTTGCTGTCGGCCACGGGCGACACGTCGGCTGCCCTTGCCTGTCTCCGCACGTCGCTGTTCCTCGACCCGCGTCAGTCAGCTCCCCGGCTAGAGCTCGGCTTCCTCTACGCAGCCCTGGGTGACCCAAAGGCGGAGGAAATAGCCCGGCAACTGCTGCAAGAGGAGAAGGATGAGGAGGCAAGGCTGCAATCCTGGTATCTATTGGGGGTATTTTTCGGCAATCAGGGTCTGACCGCAAAAGCCCTCGCCGCGTTTGATAGCTGCATCGTGATGCGGTATACTTTCCTGGATGCGCATATCGAGCGGGGAATCTTGTTATTCAAAGACCGCAGGTACAAAGAAGCACTTGGATGCTTCCGCCGTGCCTCTGCCTTAGATAAGTCGAATGCGGACGCCTGGTACTGGCAAGGAGAATGCCTGGAGGCTGAGGGTGAGGCATTGGAGGCAGCCGACAGCTATGCCCGTGCGCTGGCGCTGGATACAACGCTGAAGGCTGCGGCAAGGGGACTGAAGAGGACCGACAAGCAGGTAAGGCAAGCCAATGAACTTGCGGATTGACATGGCACAATACGACCGGATGGATACTTTTTTGAAGCAGCTATTTGCAGGACGAGGCAGATCTCAAAATCATTGATTTCTGTGCAAGCGTTGTGTCACAGGATATGTGTTAATATGCTTTGTTGTGATATGCATTGTTCTAAAACCTAAAATAGGAGAAGTCTGGAATGAACAACGGGTGAAAAATGAGCATCCGTTCAGGCCGGAAATCCCACCGTGGCCAGATGCCAGATAGCTCATGCCCTCACATCCCTGTAGCCGATCTCTATATAGATCCGCCTTTTCATAGAAATTCTGGTGTGCACAGACATTGCGCTTGGCCGTCGCCCTTAGGATGACCGCTAGGTATGCTGTGATCCCAATCCCCTTGTATATTTTACGGGGTTGTAGTTTCGATAGAGAGTCAAGCAGATAGGTCAGGCGGTCGAGATTTATCGTTGCTCGGCTAACAGTCGCTGCAGCAGGTTAAGTGTCAGCGCAAGGATGACGAATAGACAAAGTTTATAAAGACGGCAGATGGCAGTAGAGCCTATGGCATACCGGCCACTGCGGACAAACACCTCAGCATAGATCGAGAGGCAACTTGCGTCAACCCGCTAGTGTACAGACCGGACAAGAGGGTACCCCGAACATTAGAGGTAGCGGAATGGATTCCTTCGAGCGTTCAGGATATACTGCCTGACATTCATCCAAAAGGCCATGATGAGGTAGAGGATGACTGGGGAGCCAAAAGTCAGGCAGGAGGCATAGATAAAGTATTTCCGGATGGTCACGGTGGAGATGCTCAAGTAGTTCCCGATCCAAGTACAGACTCCGAATAACTGCCACTCGATGAAACTCCGAATTGCTTCCATATATCGAAATTAATTCAAATTGGGGATATCTCGATTCTGTTGGCAGCCGGAAGTGAAAGTCTTATTTTTGCGACTCTGAAAATGCTCCTTTTCAGAGTCCTCTCAGCGACCAGCAGTCCTTTTTTTGAAAAATGTTTTGAGGCCTACACCATCGAACTCTCTCATATGATCTTCGACCTGGAATTGATACGAGCCCTGTACGAAAAGATACCTACTCAGGTAAAGGCTGCCAGAAGCTTACTGGGCAGGCCTCTGACGCTGGCGGAAAAAATCCTCTATAGCCATCTCTCAGGGCCAACGGAAAGGGCATATCAGCGGGGAGTTGACTATGTAGACTTTGCTCCAGACCGGGTGGCCATGCAGGATGCGACAGCACAGATGGCGTTGTTGCAGTTTATGACCTGTGGACGGGAGAAGGTAGCCGTGCCTTCCACAGTGCACTGCGACCATTTGATACAGGCTAAGTCGGGGGCCGAGGAAGACCTCGCCACGGCAATGGACAGCAACCGGGAGGTATATGACTTTCTGGCCTCCATCTCAAATAAATACGGCATCGGCTTTTGGAAGCCCGGTGCCGGCATCATCCACCAGGTCGTCCTCGAAAATTATGCCTTCCCGGGAGGTATGATGATTGGCACGGACTCCCATACGCCCAATGCAGGGGGTCTCGGCATGGTAGCCGTAGGCGTCGGAGGGGCAGATGCGGTGGATGTGATGGCGGGGCTTCCCTGGGAACTCAAGATGCCCAAACTGATCGGCGTGAAGCTGACCGGTCGTCTAAATGGATGGGCCTCTGCCAAAGATGTGATCTTATGGGTAGCCGGCCAGCTTACCGTGAAAGGGGGCACTGGCACCATTGTCGAATACTTCGGAGAAGGTGCTGATAGCATCAGTGCCACCGGTAAAGGGACCATCTGCAATATGGGTGCCGAGATCGGTGCCACCTGCTCGGTCTTTGCCTATGATCCCAAGATGGCCGACTACCTCCGTGCCACTGGACGGAAAGAGGTAGCCGATATGGCAGATGGCATCCAAGAGCACCTGAGGCCCGATGCAGCCGTCTATGCCGACCCCGCCCGATTCTACGATGAATTGCTGGAGCTAAACCTGGACACCCTGGAGCCGTATCTGAATGGGCCCTACACGCCAGACCTGGCCACACCGATCTCGAAAGTCCGAGAGGCGGTCGAGCACAATGGATGGCCAGCCAAGCTGGAAGTCGCGCTTATCGGCTCATGTACGAACTCCTCTTATGAAGACATCAGCCGCTCTGCCTCGATCGTAAAAGATGCCGTCGCCAAAGGACTCAAGGCACATTCCGAGTTTACCATCACGCCCGGCAGCGAGCAAGTACGGTTTACCATCGAGCGGGACGGCTTTATCCGTCAATTCGAAGAAGTCGGCGGCGTGGTATTGGCGAATGCCTGTGGCCCCTGCATCGGGCAGTGGGCACGCCATATCGACGACCCCAACCGAAAGAATACCATCATCACCTCTTTTAACCGAAACTTCGCCAAACGCAACGATGGATTCGCTGGCACCCACGCCTTCGTCGCTTCCCCTGAACTGGTTACGGCCATGGCCATCGCAGGCACCATCGCCTTCAACCCTCTGACGGACACCCTCACCAACGAGCAGGGTGAACAAGTCAAACTCAGCGAGCCGACAGGCTTCGAACTGCCACCCCGCGGTTTTGCCGTAGAAGATGCCGGCTACCAGGCCCCTGCCGCAGACGGCCGCGGCGTACAGGTGGCTGTCGCGTCCGACTCGAAGCGGCTGCAGCTGCTTGAACCCTTTTCGGCCTGGGAAGGCTCCGACCTCAAAAGCCTCCGGCTGCTGATCAAAGCCAAAGGCAAGTGTACGACAGACCACATCTCCATGGCAGGCCCATGGCTGAAGTTTCGTGGACATCTGGACAATATCTCCAACAACATGCTCATAGGCGCAGTGAATGCCTATAACGATAAGTCCGACCATGTGAAGAACCAGCTGACAGGTGAATATGGCACCGTCCCATCCACGCAGCGCGCCTATAAGGCTGCCGGCATCGGCACAGTCGTTGTCGGCGATGAGAACTATGGCGAAGGCTCCAGCCGTGAGCATGCCGCCATGGAGCCCCGCCATCTGGGCGTACGGGCCATCCTGGTGAGGAGCTTCGCTCGCATCCATGAGACCAATTTGAAAAAGCAGGGAATGCTAGCCCTCACCTTTGCCAACAAGCCGGATTACGAGAAGGTACAAGAAGATGACCAGATCGACATCCTTGGGCTCACAGAGTTTGCCCCGGGCCGCCCACTCACGCTCGTATTACACCATTCGGATGGTAGCCAGGACATCATCCGTGCCAACCATACATATAATGACCAGCAGATCGACTGGTTCCGGGCCGGTGGCGCACTCAATGTGATTCGAAAAGAGTCTGCCCAATAAACGATGCGGCTATCCACTTCATGCCCTTCCTCCTCGGAAAGGATGGCTTTTTCTTTTCAGAGGTAGCAATGTGCCTTAACGGCGGCTTTGAACGCCGGCAGTGGCAACTTGTCGGCCGCACGGCTTTCAACCTCGGATCTATTTAAAGACTTGCGGCGGCGAGGTTCTTGCTCCACTCCATGACGCGCGGGCCCCGGGCCCAGTATCAGGATCTCACTGACACCTGTCAGCGACCCGGTGACCAGCCGGAAAAACATGCGCTCTTTCTGGTGCTGATTGTTCTAAATGCGTTTTTCCGGCTGGAGGGTATGACGAAAAAGGCCGGTCTTATCGGTCGACTCTCCCTAAAAATACAGATGCGATCGGATGCCGGATTAAACCGTATACACCACCCATGTACCCTTCACGTCGACATAGAGCACGACAGCTTTTGCCTGGTCTATCCAGATCCCATAGCGGTGGGTATTGTATACCTTTTTCATATCGGTCGGCACGGTATTTTGTTCCCCGAAAAGATAGCGGCATCGACCATCCGTTTCCGATGACTGCCATCATTTCTCCTGCATAAGATTGGCGGATGCATCGCCGTACGACCCCTGCTGCTAGGCAGAGCGCTGCCCATGGATTGCTTACCTTTGTCCGTGCCATAGACTGATTGAAGCATGGAACTCAGCAAGACCTTTTCTTTCCAAGAAGCCGAGCGTAAATGGTACGACCACTGGGTAGCCTTCGGCCATTTCCACAGCACGCCCGACGAGCGGGTGCCCTATACCGTCGTCATCCCACCGCCCAACGTGACAGGCATCCTGCATATGGGCCATTGCCTGAATAACACGATCCAGGACATCCTAGTGCGGCGTGCCCGCATGCTCGGCTACAATGCGTGCTGGGTGCCCGGCACCGACCACGCCTCCATTGCGACGGAAGCAAAGGTGGTGCAGATGCTGAGGGAAAAGGGGATTGCCAAGTCTTCCCTCAGCCGGGATGCCTTCCTGGGGCATGCATGGCAGTGGAAGGATACATACGGAGGCATCATCCTCAGCCAGCTGAGGCGACTGGGCTGCAGCCTCGACTGGGAGCGCACGACCTTTACGATGGATCCTGACTATTATCGTTCCGTCATACAGGTCTTCAACGACCTCTACGCAAAGGGAAGCATCTACCGCGGCAAACGGATGATCCACTGGGACCCTAAGGCTAAGACGGCCTTGAGCGACGAAGAAGTAATCTTCCGGGAAGTCCAGTCAACACTCTACCACCTGCGCTATGCCATCGAGGGGGCAGCGGGCACGCCCTCGGACAGATACATCACCATCGCCACGGTACGTCCGGAGACCATCCTAGGCGATACCGCCATCGCCGTTCACCCCGACGATGACCGCTACAGTGACCTTGTCGGCCATTATGCCCTTGTGCCGCTAATCGGCCGGCGCATCCCCATCATCGCAGACGAATATGTAGCGATGGACTTCGGTACCGGAGCCCTCAAAGTGACGCCGGCGCATGACATGAACGACTACCAGCTGGGGATGAAGCATGGCCTGGATGTAGTTGACATCCTGGAAGCGGATGGGACGATGTCTGAGGCTGCTGGCATCTATGCCGGCCTCGACCGCTTCGAAGCCCGCAAACAAATCATTCCCGCGTTGGAGGCAGCCGGCAGCCTGGAAAAGGCGGAGGACTACACGCATCAGATCGGTTTCTCAGAGCGGACGGACGTCGTCGTGGAGCCCCGCCTCTCACTGCAATGGTGGCTCAAGATGAACGACCTCGCCAAGCCTGCCCTGCAGGCAGTCCTGGACGACCAGATCCGGTTCCATCCTGCCAAATATAAAAACCTCTACCGCCATTGGATGGAGAACATCCGCGACTGGTGTATCAGCCGCCAACTCTGGTGGGGTCATCGCATCCCTGCGTGGTATGATGCGGAAGGGCGCTTCGTGGTGGCCATGGATGAGGCAGATGCCGTCCGGAAGTTCCGCGAGACCTTTGGCGTGGAAGCCCCCATGCTGCTGCAAGACGAGGATTGTCTCGACACCTGGTTCTCGTCGTGGCTATGGCCTTTCGAAGTCTTCCATGGGCTGTCAAAGCCCGGCAACACAGAGGTATCCTACTACTATCCTACCCATACGTTGGTCACAGCCCCAGAGATCATCTTTTTCTGGGTGGCCCGTATGATCATGGCGGGATTCGAATACAAAGGGACCATCCCCTTTCGGGATGTTTACTTTACCGGCATCGTGCGCGACCGCCAGGGCCGGAAGATGAGCAAGCAACTCGGCAATTCCCCAGACCTGCTCGCGATGATCGATCAAATAGGCGCCGACGCCGTCCGCTTCGGCATTCTCATCTCCTCCCCAGCCGGCAACGACCTGCTGTGGGATCCCGCCACCAACGAACAGGGCCGACATTTCACGCACAAGATCTGGAATGCGCTTAAGCTGGTGCGTATTTGGATGGATAATTCGGACCAAGAGGCTAGCCTAGCGCCTCGGACCGATTGGCCACACCGCTGGTTCCGTGCCAGACTCGACGAAGCCGCTGCCGAGATCAACCGACTGATGGGGCAGTACCGCCTCAGCGAAGCATTGAAATCCCTATACTCCCTGATATGGGACGACTTCTGCAGCTGGTACCTGGAATGGGTAAAGCCCCTGCCAGGCCATTGCCTGCATGAAGAAGACCTAGAAGCCACGACCTCCTATTTCGAAGAGCTGATGCAGCTGTTGCACCCCTTCCTGCCCTTCATCACAGAAGAGGCCTGGCATCTGCTGCGGGAACGAAAGCCTGGCGACGACATCTGCGTCAGCCGCCTTCGGACCCTCGAGAAGGGTTCCCTCTCAGAGGCAACATCCCTGCTGCTTGCGCATGGCATCCAGCTGAAAGAGGCCATCACCGCCATCCGAGATGCGCGCAACAAAGCCAAGCTGAAGTCGAAAGACATCATTGTGCTCACCTGCCTGACGGACGACCACGAAGCCTATGCCGACATCCTGCAAATCCTCTGCCGGCAGGTCAATGCCAGCAGCCTACAGTTCTCTGACATGCCCGCCGAAGGAAGCATCCCTGTCGTGCTGGGGAAGGATCGCATCTTCCTGCAGGCAGAAGGAGCGATGGATGATGGAAGCCAGGCAGAGGAGATGCGCAAGGAGTTGGCATACCTCAAAGGATTCCTCGAGTCGGTCGAGAAAAAGCTCAGCAACGAGCGATTTCTGCAGCATGCCAAGCCTGAAGTGGTGGACATAGAACGAAAAAAACGCGCCGATGCCATAGACAAGATCCGCACGCTGGAGCAAAGCCTGACCGGAAGGGGATGACCCTCCATACGCTATGAGCAGACAAAGAATCCTATGCCATGGACATCCGCAACAACATCCTCGAGACAATCGGCGATACGCCCCTAGTACGTCTCCACCGCATCGTTCGTGACTGGCCCTGTGAGGTCCTGGCAAAAGTCGACTATTTCAACCCCGGCAACTCCATCAAAGACCGTATGGCCTTGAAGATGGTAGAAGTGGCAGAGCGTGAAGGAAAACTCAAGCCCGGAGGCACCATCATCGAATGCACCTCCGGAAATACCGGCATGGGGCTGGCACTGGCAGCGATTGTTAAAGGATATAAGTGCATTTTCACGACCACCGACAAGCAGTCGAAAGAGAAGGTCGACATCCTCAAGGCCGTCGGGGCAGAAGTCATCGTGTGCCCGACGAATGTGGAACCGGAAGATCCCCAGAGCTATTACTCCGTTGCCCGGCGCCTGGCAAGGGAGATCCCCAACGCCTTCCACTGCAACCAGTACGACAACCTGGCCAACCGACTTGCTCACTATGAAACGACAGGCCCTGAGATCTGGCGCCAGACAGAGGGGACGGTCACCCACCTGGTTTGTACAGCCGGGACAGGTGGCACCATCACCGGCATCGCGCAGTATCTAAAAGAACAGAACCCTGCCATCCAGGTATGGGCAATCGATGTCTTTGGATCTCTACTCACGAAATACTTCCGTACCGGCGAGGTCGATCCCAACGAAGTGCATCCCTACATCTCAGAAGGCTTTGGAGAAGACTTCGTACCCGAGAATTATGACATGTCTGTCATCGACCACTTCGAGCAGGTGACCGACAAAGACGGGGCCGTGATGGCCAGAAGGCTGGCAAAGGAAGAAGGACTTTTCTGCGGCTACAGCGCCGGCAGCTGCCTGCAAGGGCTTGCACAGCTTAAGTCGAGACTTCGCGCCGGAGACAGGGTGGTATGCATCCTGCACGACCATGGCAGCCGCTACATTGCAAAAATCTACAACGACCAATGGATGATGGAAAGGGGCTTCTTGGAGGTGAAGACTTTCCGCGACATCGTCCAGGGCCGCGGCAACCATCAAAAGCTCATCACCTTGCACCCCAGCGAAACGGTAGCGACGGCTGTCGAGCGCATGAAGAAATTCGACATCGAACACATCCCCATCTTTCAGGATAGGGAGCCCATCGCAGCGGTCAGCGAGGCAGGACTCTTCCAGAAAGTGTTTTCCAACCCCGATATCCGCAATGCCAGGCTCGCAGAAGTCTTGGAGCCGCCCTACCCAGTGGTCGACTTCCTGACCCCTGTCGAGCGACTCAGCACCCTCATCCATAAAGAAAACGGGGCCGCACTCAGCAGAGACGAGGCCGGCAGCTATCAGATCGTCACCAAATACGACATCCTGCAGGCATTGGCCCGCTGAGCCCAGCCTGGCGGTAAGCGGCTCATCTTCAGCCGACAACAGGGAGTAGATCCCGTGGCAGGCATTCCCGATGCGTAATTGTACGTATGCGCGTCCAGGGCTGACATCGTATTTCCCCCAAGGAGGAGATCGCAATAATACTCCTCATAAAACCATAGAAATCAAGTATTTCTGCTCTTGTTCACGAAGATGCAACCGTCTATTTTTGTGTCAGAAGTTGATCGAAAGGGACGGAGGCAGAAACCCAACAATCCTAAGAAAGACCAACCATCCGAAAAGAGATTCCAATTCCTATGAACGCGGTTTCCGCACCCACGGTCAACTTCTCATTCACATCCAAGATCTTAGAAAACCTGTCGACAGATCCCATCCTTGAAAACTGATCCATCCCTCTGAGAAACCAAGCGATCCAATCATCCAAAACCCATTCAATCCCCTCCTGTGAAAACCGAGTAAGCCTGGTGCTTACGACATCCGTACCCTAGTGAAACCTGGCAACTTTTTTGCCGTCACGATCCAATCCTACCAAAAACCAGTTCAGTCAAAGTAAACCATTGACCCAGACAACTGAAAAACCGCCAGCAAGGTTCTCAAACCATCCGTTGTGGCACCTCTGGCCCTCGCATCCATATCCTGGATCGCAGCAGGTTGTTGACTGAACAAAAGCATTCCCGGAGCGCGTCTCCGGGAATTTTTTTTGCATGAACCGAGAAGCCCTAAGACTTCCGGATGCGCATGACCTCGTAGCAGTATGAGGTCAGGTCGTCCATGCGGGTCCCACCTTTTTCCTTATTTTCGTTCTTTGTTCCGGAAGGGCTGCCTGTCCACCTCCCGCAAGGTGGCTGAGCCATCTAAAAACGACTTCGATGCCAATGGAATTTCCACAGGAGTTTGAAGCCGGCCTGCCAGGCAGCAATGCGAAGGGTGACAGCTCAGGCAGCTGGTTTCGGAGGATCAAAAAAGGCATCAGCACTTCTACGGCCGATAAAAAAGAGGCACCGGACGGTCTATGGACGCGTTGCCCCCAGTGCAAATACACCTGTACCACGCTGGAGTTAAAGGAGCACCTCTATGTCTGTCCTTCCTGCCAGTACCATCACCGCATCGGAAGCCAGGAGTATTTCGACCTTCTATATGATGAGAAATCCTGGAAGGAGCTCTTCGACAATGTCTTCTCGATAGATTACTTGGACTTCAGCGACCTGAAGCCATACCGGAAGCGGCTGGAAGATGCTTATTTCAAAACCGGCTTGCATGATTCCATCTCCGTTGCAGAGGGAGTTGTCAAAGGCCATGCGCTGGTGACCTGCTGTATGGACTTCAACTTCATCGGTGGTTCCCTGGGCAGCGTGATGGGTGAGAAGATCACAAGGGCAGCCGACCACTGCCGGGCGCACAAGATCCCATTGCTGATCATCAGCAAGAGCGGTGGTGCCCGCATGATGGAAAGTGCTTTCTCGCTGATGCAGTTGCCCAAGACCCTTGGCAAGCTAGCCTTACTTGCCGAGGAAGGCGTACCCTATATTTCCCTATGCACAGACCCGACCTATGGGGGAACGACTGCCTCTTTTGCCATGATGGGCGATGTCAACCTAGGAGAGCCTGGTGCGCTTATAGGGTTTGCAGGCCCTCGTGTCATCCGCGAAACAATCAAGAAAGACCTGCCGGAAGGCTTCCAAAGTTCAGAGTTCGTTCTGGAGCATGGCTTCCTCGACAGGATCGTGCCCCGGAAAGAGATTCGCGACACCCTGGCGACCTTAATGCTGCATTTCCGAAACTGACCTCCCGGGCACCATCCACCGGATAATCTTTCGCATGGACATCAACAACCGGTCCGCCAATTACGCGTACGCAATAGAAGACACCTATGACGCAGGCATTATGCTGACCGGCACGGAAGTCAAAGCCCTCCGGGAGGGGAAGGCTAGCTTCAACGATGCCTTCTGCATCGTCGACCATCGGGGAGAAGTTTGGCTGAAGAACCTGCACATCGCCGAGTATTCCTTCGGCAGCTATGCCAACCACCCCCCACTCCGCGACCGAAAGCTGCTGCTGAAGGGTCGTGAGATCCGCAAGATCGGCACCCGGCTGAAAGACAAGGGCTATACGCTGATACCCTTACGCATATGGTTCAACGAGCGTGGGTATGCGAAGGTCCGCATCGGGCTCGGTAGGGGTAAGAAACTGCATGACAAGCGGACCAGTATTCGGGAGCGGGAGGCCAAGGTCGAGATGCAGCGGCATCTGAAGCGGTGACGTAGCGGATCAGAAAAGCTCTTGCTGGGAAGTGTCAGACTTATGCACCCATTCGAAGGTGGTGCTCTTGGAGAAGTCTGCCAGCTTACTGCCAACCGCCTTCCAGCCCATCACTTCGATGAAGTCGTGCAGCCGGACTTTCGATATCCGTGCCTGCGTACCCCGGCCCGACTTGATCACTACGACCGGCTTTTCCATGGTAGTCACAGCCTCCAGGCGGTTGCCTTCGGCCTCACGGATGAACTGGAAACGGTTGTTGACCGTCAGGGTCTCGATGCGAAAGCGTTTGACGTTGAACTGCTGCTTCTCCTCGTCGAGGTAGATGGCGGTGACGGTCTTTTCGAGGTCAAACTTCTGGAGCTCCACAATGAGATCTGCATCGAAACGCTGGGTGAGCTCCGTCTCGCGGATCTCATAGCTTCCATCGTGAAAGAAGGCAATGAGTTTTTCATCCGGCTCAAAGGCTCCGAGGTATTGCCCTCTCTCCTCTTCATTAAGGCGGCCGAGCTGGTCGTCGAACCAGATGCGCCGAGCCCCGAGCGTCGAGCGGCCTGCTTCTTTGAATTTAATATTGCGGATGGGATACTTGGTGACCTGATTGCCTACGGCGGTGCGCGCTTTGATGTCCAATTCTTCAAAGTAAAAGTCGAACGACTTATTGCGTGCGGAGCAGTTCGGACTCAGCAGGACACTCACCACTTCTGCCTCCCCGTTGGGGTTCACGCTGAGCCAGTTGACCTTGCTGCGATCAGCCCCCTTGGTGAGGTCATACTCTTTGTCGCGCGTGATGGCAGTGACATTGAAGCGCTTTGCAAAAGAGATGCCGGTACCAGCATCGGTGTAGACCATATTATAGGTCATGCGTTCGTCGGACTTGTTGAATACAGCGACGTGTATGATGTCTTTACCTACGTATACTTTATCTCCAGCCTTTACAACCTTCAGGATGCCCCGGCGCGTAAAGACAATGATATCGTCGATGTCTGAGCATTCGCAGACGAATTCATCCTTCTTGAGGCCAAGTCCTACGAAGCCTTCCGCTCTGTTGATGTACAGCCGGGCGTTGGCGATGGCGACCTGCCGTGCTTGGATGGTGTCGAAAGGGCGCATCTCCGTGCGTCGCTGGCGGTCGCGGCCATAGCGCTCTTTGAGGCCTTCAAAAAACGATACGGCGTAGTCTACGAGATTCTTCAAATGATTGCGGGTCTCGCGTATATCTTTTTCGATGTCTTTGATCTGTCGGATGAGCTCATCGATGTCGAGGCGGTAGATGCGGCGGACGGGCTTGTCGGTGAGTTTGAGCACATCTTCGCGGCTCACATCCCTACGCAACTGGGGGCGATGGACCTGAAAGGCTTTGCTGATGGCCTCGAGCACCTTCTCCCAGGTCTCATGCTTTTTCTCCAGTTCCTTATATATCTTTTCTTCGAAGAAGATCTTCTCCAGAGAGGTATAATGCCATTTGTCTTCCAATTCTTCCAGCTGTATCTCGAGTTCACGGCGTAGAAGCTCGCAGGTGCTGTCGGTAGAGATGCGCAGGAGCTCTGATACGCCCAAGAAGACGGGCTTATCTTCATGGATCACGCAGTTGTTGGGTGCGATGCTGACTTCACAGTCGGTGAAAGCGTATAGCGCATCGATGGTAATATCCGGGGTGATACCAGGTGCCAGTTCGATGTGGATCTCGACGTCGGCAGCCGTATTGTCTGTGACTTTTTTGATCTTGATTTTCCCTTGGTCGTTGGCCTTGACGATGGAGTCCATCAACTGTGTAGTTGTCACGCCATAGGGCACATCGCGGATGACGATGTTCTTCTTGTCGATCTCTTCGATGTGGGCCCGGCAGCGGATGCGGCCTCCGCGACGTCCGTCGTTGTACTGACCGGCGTCGATCATACCGCCGGTGGGGAAGTCGGGATAGAGTTCAAACTTCTTTCCTCGGAGATGTTTGATGGAGGCGTCTATGAGTTCATTGAAGTTATGAGGGAGTATCTTAGTGGAGAGGCCTACGGCGATGCCGTCCGTCCCCTGGGCGAGGACGAGCGGGAACTTCATCGGCAGGTTGACGGGCTCTTTCTTGCGTCCGTCGTAGCTGAGCTGCCATTCGGTGGTCTTGGGATTGAAGGCCACCTCCTGAGCAAAGCGGCTTAGGCGGGCTTCGACGTAGCGGGGGGCTGCCGCGTCGTCTCCGGTGCGGATATCCCCCCAGTTGCCCTGGGTATCTATGAGCAACTCCTTCTGGCCGAGGTTGACCAGTGCGTCCTGGATGCTGGCATCGCCATGGGGATGGTACTGCATCGTCTGTCCGATGATGTTGGCGGCTTTGTTGAGACGGCCGTCGTCCATTTCTTTCATGGCATGCAGGATGCGGCGCTGGACGGGCTTTAGACCATCGTCGATGGCCGGTACGGCCCTTTCGAGGATGACGTATGAGGCGTATTCCAGGAACCAGTTCCTGTATTGTCCATGCACACCGGTATCGATGGCAGTGACTTCTGAGAGCTTTTGTTTTGCGTTCGCCATGTGTCGCGTGTGATGGGTGCGCTATGGCTGCTGTGAGGCCTGGTTTTCGGAGGATGGCAGTCTGACTTCAAAGTCGCGCATGTGCCCGAGCTTCCCTTTGGCTTCCAGCCTTCCGTCCTGTATCATAGCTTTGATACGCCAGAGGAGATAGGCGTCGCCGGTCGTCTCTGTTCCTTTGATAAGGAACTGTGAGATCACGCGTGATGTCTTCTGCCAATCGGAGGTGGCATGGCGGCGCAGGTCGACATCATAAAAATCCAGCCCTTTTGTCGCCAGCTTCTTCCCGCCTTCCAGCAGCCGTACGCCTGCCGGTTCGGTGCAGTACCGTTTCCAGTCTTCAGCATCGGTATCGAACTCCCCGCTCGTGATGGGCCTTGCCAGCTTGCGTGCCTTGAGGTATTCGCGTGGGGGGATCTCGCTCATCCATTTGGGGTAGAAGACGCCTCCTCGCGTATTGAGGAAGGGAAGGTTGTTGAGATAGAGAATATGTACGCGGCCCTGGAATGCTTCGAGTTGCGACATAAGCCAGTAGTAGCCACATACGTCGTGCTTATTCTGGGCAGCCCAAATCCAGACGGTTTCCGTTTCTTCCCCTGCCAGCTTTTCCTGAAGCCGTGCTACGACGGAGGCGTCGTCGACCTCTTCGCTGTCGGCCTTGTCTTCGTAGTCGCCGCCGGCCAGCACCTCACGCCACCAGTGGCGGCGTTGCTCGATGCCCTCAGAAGTATAAATATCCGCCAGGGGGCCCACGGCGTAGTCGTCACGAACCAGCAGGATGTCGCCTGCCAGCTCCCATTCCATCTCTTGCGCCTTCTGCAGCACTTCCACGTCTGCTGCGTTGAAAACAATGTGCGTCATCCTTATCTCTATTCTGTGTAGCCATCTTCATTCGACCGTATCCAGCTCTATGCGGAGGTTGGAGACGATGAATTCCTGTCGTTCGGGCGTATTCTTTCCCATGTAATATTCGAGCAGGTGTTGGAGTTGCGCATGTTGCTCGAGAAATACCGGCTGCTTGCGGATATCTGGGCCGATGAATCGTTTGAATTCGTCGGGGGAGATCTCTCCCAGTCCTTTAAAGCGGGTAATCTCTACCTTGGCACCCAGCCGGGAGACGGCGCTGCGCTTTTCCGTCTCAGAGTAACAATAGACGGTCTCCTGCTTATTGCGGACGCGGAAGAGGGGTGTCTCGAGAATGTACACATGACCGTCTCTGACCAGGTCTGGGAAAAATTGCAGGAAGAAGGTCATGAGCAAAAGGCGGATGTGCATCCCGTCGACGTCTGCGTCAGTGGCGATGATGATGTTGCTATAGCGCAGGCCTTCGGTGCCTTCTTCAATGTTGAGAGCATGCTGTAGTAGGTTGAATTCTTCATTCTCGTAGACGATCTTCTTGGTGAGTCCGAAGCAGTTGAGGGGCTTCCCTCGGAGGGAGAAGACAGCCTGCGTCTCCACATCGCGGGACTTGGTGATGGAGCCACTGGCGGAGTCTCCTTCGGTGATGAAGATGGTTGTCTGCAGCTGTTTACTGACGTATTCCTCCCTGCCTCGGACCGGCGGCTCATCATTGAGGTGCATGCGGCAGTCGCGCAGTTTTTTGTTGTGCAGGTTGGCCTTTTTGGCGCGCTCGTTGGCGAGCTTCTTGATGCCGGCCAGTTCCTTTCGCTCACGTTCGCTCTGTTCGATGCGGCGCTTAAGGGCTTCTGCGACCGACGGGTTCTTGTGGAGGTAGTTGTCGAGCTCCCTGCCGAGGAATTCGGAGAGGAAGTTCTTCATGCTGGGGCCGCCTTCATAGACGGTCTGCGAGCCCAACTTCGTCTTAGTCTGTGATTCGAAGACAGGCTCCTGTACCCTGACAGAGATGGCGGCTACGATGCTTTGCCGGATATCGGAAGTGTCGTAATCTTTCTTGAAGAATTCTCGTACGGTGCGGACGAAGGCTTCCCGGAAGGCAGCCACATGGGTGCCACCCTGGGTGGTATGCTGGCCGTTGACGAAGCTGTATAGGTCTTCTCCGTAGTCGTTGTTATGGGTAAAGGCGACTTCTATATCCTCCCCCCGCAGGTGGACGATGGGATAGCGGATATCTTCTTCATTGGTCTTGCGCTGCAGCAGGTCGAGCAGGCCGTTCTTACTGACGAACTTCTTGCCGTTGTACTGGATCACGAGTCCGGCGTTGAGGTAGCAGTAGTTCCACAGCTGGTTCTCGACAAATTCCGGTATAAAATGAAAATGGCGGAAGACGCTGTCGTCCGGGATGAAGGTGACGAGGGTGCCGTTGTTTTCGTCTGTTCGGTTCTCGCGGTGGTCTTTGAGGAGGATTCCTTTTTCAAATTCAGCCGACTTCGCCTTGCCTTCCCGGAAGGAGGTGACTTTGAAGTAATGACTCAGGGCATTGACGGCCTTGGTGCCGACGCCGTTGAGGCCGACACTTTTTTGAAAGGCCTTGCTGTCGTACTTGGCGCCGGTGTTGATGCGGCTGACGACTTCTACGACTTTCCCGAGGGGGATGCCACGTCCGTAGTCACGGATGGTTATGGTGCGGTCTGAGATGGTCAGGTCTATCTGCTTGCCGAAGCCCATCGTGTGCTCGTCGATGCAGTTGTCCATGACTTCTTTGAGAAGCACATAGATGCCATCATCGGCCGAGCTTCCATCACCCAGCTTTCCGATGTACATGCCTGGCCGGAGACGGATATGTTCCCTCCAATCCAGGCTGCGAATGGAGTCTTCCGTATACTCAAACAACTTCTCCGTGGCCATTCTTCATCTCTTTTCCCGATGATATGCCTTTGCAGGCTGACTGCCGCAAAGCTAAGCAACGAAACATTCCGGCTTGTGTGTAAAGATACGGCTTTGCGAGGGGCGCTCCTGTTGGGTTGCCTCCCTGCGTACGATAAAAGACCTGTTATTTTTTCCGAAATAAGCCGGATATTTGCAAGTATAATGCATGAATTATGGATAAGAGAATCTATACCCTCCTTTTCATCTTTGTCATCTATTTCCTAATTGCCATCGGGATGCTCTTCTTCGCCCCGGTGCAGCAGTTCCTCACCGCCATGCTCTTTGGCCTGACCGGCTTGCTGTTGTTTTTCGGGGCTTTTGGCCTCTGGCTGCTAGAGCGGAGGGATTAACTTCATTGGGCATTTGCCTGACATGTAGAGGCCCCGCGGCAGTCAGCTGACTGCCTGCGGGGCCTCTTATTTAATGATTGCGGCGTTCGGGCTTAGAGGCTAAGGCTCCAGCCCTCACGGTATTCGCGGCGGACGTATTGGTTGGCTTCTTCGAAGTTGGTGATGCGCATCTTGTCTGCATCCCAGAGAAGCTTTTTGCGGCCAAGGTATTTGTCGTCCCAGCCTTTGAGTTTGGGATTCTTGATATAATAGCTCCGCAGTGCCAAGTTGCCGATGAGGATACTCTCGGTGAAGGGCCCGGCGAATTCGAAGGGCGAGCTGGTGACTCCTTTCCCATAGCCTTCGATGCAGGCGTTGACCCATTGCACATAGTGTCCTTCGGGGACGCGTGCCAGACTTTCTTTCGGTAGGTTGGTGGTCGCCATGAGCTTTGTGGGTAGGAGTCTAGGATTGGCACCATAGCAGTCGGCCAGCAGCTTTCCCTTGGTTCCTTCGAAGAGGACGCCGCCGTCCCAGTTGCCGAAGGCTTCTTCGGGCAACAGCTCGGCGGGGCGCATGGGCAGCAGGCCTCCATCGTACCAAGACACGTGAATATTCTTGCCGTTGTCTTTCCGTGGATAGGTCAGGTGGATGATGGAGGATGGCGGGCAGCTATCGGGGTTGGGGGTATCATTCCACATCTCTCTCCAGAGGGTGGCGACGCTGGCCTCTACTTCGGTGGGGTAGTCGATCGGCAGGCAACGGAAGACAGGATCCATGATATGGCAGGCCATGTCGCCCAGGGAGCCGGTACCGAAGGCCCACCAGCCGCGCCAGTTGAAGGGCAGGTAGGAAGGGTTGAAGTCTATCAATTTAGCAGGCCCGATCCATAGATCCCAGTTGAGGTCTGCGGGTATGTCGTGCTTGCCGGAGGGGGTAGGCAGCCCTTGGGGCCATACGGGGCGGTTCGTCCAGCACTGGACAGAGGTCACTTCACCGATCAGTCCGATGAGTTCCTGGGTACGTCGCACTCCGTCGCCGGAGCCTCCCTGGTTGCCCATTTGTGTGATGACTTTATACTTCTTTGCTGCCTGCGTGAGGATGCGGGCTTCGTAGATGTCATGCGTCATAGGCTTCTGCAGGTAGACGTGCTTGCCGAGCTGCATGGCAGCCAGGGCGGCGACGGCATGGGTATTGTCGGGCGTGGAGACGGTGACGGCGTCGATGGTATCCTTGTGTTTGGAGAGCATCTCGCGGAAGTCTTTGTATACTGCGGCCTTGGGGAAGTTCTTCACAGAGGTACCGATCTGGCGGTGGTCAACGTCGGCGAAGGCTACAATGTTGGCCTTCGGACTCTTGGCGCACTCTGCGAGGTCGCTGGCCCCTTTGCCGCCGGCGCCGATGCCGGCAATGTTCAGCTTGTCACTGGGAGCGATGTGACCTTTCCCGAGGACGTGGCGTGGCACGATGCTGAATGCAGCAAGGCCCATTGATGCGTCCCGGATGAAATGGCGGCGGGGGTAGTTTTTTTTCTTCGACATGGCGTGGGTTGTTTGGGTCTATGAAGGATCTGTTGTTCAGCTGTGCATCAGGAGTCGTAGCGGACGCATTCCCGTTCATCTTTCTCGTCGTAGGCGAGGCCATATTGGGCGAGGACTTCCTTGGGTGCACCGTTCCACTGGTTGGGGGCATTGCCGACATAGCCAATGTCTTTATTGCCCATCTGCGTGGAGTAGAAGCCAGAGGCGGTGAGGTTGCGCATGAGGTTAAAGAAAGCGACACCTTGTGAGACTTCCGGTTTTGCCTTCTTTGGATATGCGATCTCTTCGACAATCGAGATACGCTGCTCTGCAACTAGGTCGGTGAAGGGCTTCTCAAAGCGACGGTGGCTGTGGAGGTCGAGCCATCGAAGGCCTCCCCGCATAGGCGTCTGGTGGTCCGGCATGTCTTTCACGATAAACTCTATGAAGGCTGGAACGCCCGCGTCGGTAGCGCTGCCGCTGACTTCATCTTTCGGGATGATGATGTCGGCCAAAATAGCGATGGTCGCCATCTCATGCACATCGAAGAAGGTTTCTGCGGACAGTTTCTGGTAGTGGGCGATCTCTTCTGGCTGACGGTCTACGCCGGGAGTGGCACCGCCGTTGGTGTCGGCCGTTGCGGGGCTTCCTTTGGAGGCAGGGGGGGTGCCTGGCTTGCAGGCGTCGAGCAGCGTGGCTGCCCCGAAGGAGCCGATGGCGAGTGTCTTGAGGGTCTCTCTCCTATCCATGGGTTCTTGCTTTTGGTGGTGGGGGCTTTGTCAGATGTTTTTGCGTTTCATCTCGTCTACGATATATTCAGAGGCACGCATGGAAAGCGCCAGGATGGTCCAGGTGATGTTCTTATCAGCCTGCGAGACGAAAGGACCTCCGTCGACGACGAATAGGTTCTTACAGTCGTGCGCCTGATTCCATTTGTTGAGGGCGGAGCGTTTAGGATCATTGCCCATGCGGACAGTGCCTGCCTCGTGAATGATCTTGCCGGGCGACTCCAGCCCGTAGTTGCTGTCAGCCCCGTCGTCGCCCCAGGTGATGACGGCGCCCATGGCATGCATCATCTCGCGGAAGGTCTCCTTCATATGCCTTGCCTGCTTGATTTCATGCTCGGTATGCTTCACATGGAAGCGGAGGACTGGGATGCCGTATTTGTCCACAACCTCGGGGTCTATCTCGCAGTAGTTGGACTCCAGCGCAATGGCTTCGCCCCGGCCGGCCATGCCGACGCCGGCACCGAAGAAATAGCGGTAGTCCTCTTTTAGGGAGGCTCCGTAGCCGCCGGATTCTTTCTTTTGTCCATTGACTGGGAAACTGCCGTTGAGGCCTTCCATCCCCCAGCCGAAGCCGTAGGCGGGCTGGCTCATGCCGCCCCAATATTCGATATGATAGCCACGGGGGAAGTCTAGCTTCTTGTTGTCACCCCACCAAGGAGAGTAGACATGCATGCCCCCGACGCCGTCTTCGTTGTAGCGCTTGCGTCCGAAGAGTTGAGGCAGGATGCCACCCATGGCGGCACCGGTGGAGTCGTGCAGGTATTTGCCGACGACGTTACTGTTGTTGGCAAGCCCGTTGGGGTGGCGGGCGGATTTGGAGTTCAGCAGCAGACGGGCCGACTCGCAGGCGCTGGCGGCCAGCACAACGGTACGGCCGAAGACCTGGTATTCGGCCATGTCTGTCTTGCTGACATAGGAGACACCGATGGCAAGTCCTTCCTTATTGGTCAGTACTTCACGAGCCATGGCATGCGGGATGACATCGACGTTGCCCGTCTTCAGGGCCGGCTTGACCAGGACGGAGGATGCGGAGAAGTCACCATAGACGGTGCAGCCACGATTACACTGAGCACAGTAGTAGCATTGTCCGCGTTCGTCGTTAATCGGCTTGGTGAGGACCGAGAGTCGGGAGGGGATGACAGGTACGCCTGCTTTTCGGCCGGCGTTCCGGATCATCAACTCATGCAGCCTTGGCTTGGGGGGTGGCAGGAAAATGCCGTCGGGGTCATTCTCGAGTCCTTCGTTGGTGCCGAAGACGCCGATGAGCTGGTCGATGCGGTCGTAGTAGGGCTTCACATCTTCATATCCGATAGGCCAGTCGTCTCCCAGGCCATCGATGCTGCGCCGTTTGAAGTCCTTCGGCCCAAAACGAAGGGAGATACGGCCCCAGTGGTTGGTACGTCCTCCGAGCATGCGTGCCCGCCACCAGTCCCACTTGGTACCCTGGGTGGTGGTATATGGTTCTCCATCTATCTGCCAACCCCAGTAGCTGGCGTCGAAGTCGCCGAAGGGCCGGAAGCGGGTGCTAGCGCCACGCCGGGGCGAATCCCATGGGTTCTTGAGCTGTGTGACATTTTTTGCAGGATCGTAGAGAGGGCCTGCCTCGAGGAGGCATACTTTGAGGCCAGCCTTCGAGAGCATATAGGCTGCCATGCCGCCTCCGGCTCCGGATCCCACGATGATGGCATCGTATTCTTTCTGCTGTTTCTTTACTGAGAAGTCGGGCATGCTAGACCGTGTTTGATGGTTCAAAATTGAGCCAACAAAATAGGGAAATTGCATGGAAAGCTGATCGACTGTAGAAGTCCTTTGGCAGATTCTGCTGGTTATAGTGCCACATGTCTGTGGTGTAGGTGGGTGAGGATGCTTCCAGCCGCCGGCATGCCGGTAGCGATGAAGGCGGGCAAGGCATTCTACTTTGGAGAACACTTTCATAAACAGGACTTGTGCACTATTTTGTAGCTCCATAAGTTTTGTATCGAGCAACAAAAAATGCCGTCCACCGAAAAACCGTGGGTGGCGATACCTACAGACTAACCTCTTTTGAGCCGACAGTACCATGGACAGCGAGCATATTTTAATTGTGAGCAGTGAATTCCCGCCCGGGCCTGGCGGCATTGGCTTTCAAGCCTATTCGCTAGCAGTGGCCCTGCACCGCGTGGGCCGACGCGTGACGGTGCTTTGCAATGCGGATTATGCTAATGCGCTGCAGGTGTCGGCCTTTGACACGCGGGAGCCCTTCCGAATCAAGCGCTTTCGACGCAATGGAAGGCTCACTCCTCTGCTGCGTTGCCTGGACCTACTGCAGATGTTGCGAGAAGTGCGTCCGACGCATGCGATTGTGACCGGTCGGTTTCCGATCTGGATGATGCCGCTGATGGCCATGCACCGACGAGGCCCCGTAAGGCATGTCATCATACATGGGCATGAGGGGATCCTAGGCACGTCTTTCATGCGCTGGATGACGGCCCGGACGCTCCGTTTCGCCCATCAGATCTACCCAGTTTCTCAGTTCTCTGCCGGCAACCTGCCCCCCAGCCTGCCGCGGGGCATTCCCGTCCATATCATCCCCAACGGAATTGATACGGCAGCGCTGGGCAAGTATCCCCGCGATGATATCCGGGGGCGGCTCGAAGGCAACCCGGTACTGCTCACGCTCGGCCATACTTCCCCCCGCAAAGGGCAGCATCGCGTCATCCGGGCCTTGCCCGAGCTGCAGCGCCGCTTCCCAGATATCCGCTACCATATCGTCGGTCGGGATGTCAACAACCATGGGCTCAAGCAGCTGGTCAGCGCCCTGAATGTTGAACACCTCGTACAGTTCCATCCACCCGTGTTCCCTCATGAGAACCTGGGGCTATACTACACGTCAGCAGACATCTTCATGCTCCTAAGCGAAAACCAGCCCGATGGCGATGTGGAGGGTTTTGGCATCGTTGCATTGGAGGCGAATTTTTTTGGCATACCCGTAATAGGTGCAAAGGACTGCGGTGTGGAGGATGCTATCTCGCATGGCAATTCCGGCTGTCTGGTGGATGGCGACGATGCGCAAGAGATCTCAGACGGAGTGGCCTTCCTGCTGGAACAGACAGACATACGGAAGAGCACAGTCGCTTGGGCCTTAGCGCACGACTGGTCGCAGATTGTCAAACGATTCCTGCCATATCTGGGAGGAAGCCTAAGAAGAATCTCATAAAAATGATTGCCCACACTCACCATGAGCCACCGATTGCCTGATAGCATGCGTAAGCTCGTCGTTGTCTCGCATACCCCCCATCAGCGGGATGGGGAAGGTCGGATGGTCGGATGGGGGCCTACCGTTCGTGAGCTTGACTTTCTGGCGGGCAGCTGGGAGGAAGTAGTCCATGTGGCCTGCCTGGAGCCAGGCCCGGCGCTGGCAAGCTCCCTGCCATATACATGCAGCAATATCCGCCTGGAGCCCATCCCTATCTCTGGCGGAGAGCGTTGGCGCGAAAAGCTGACGGTGCTGACGCAGGCACCGGCCATCCTGCGGATCGTACGCCGCGCGGTCATCGGTGCGAGCCATGTCCAGATACGTGTGCCGATGGGCATCGGGCTCTTTCTGCTTCCCTGGTTTGCCCTACGTCGAAAAAGCCAGTATCAGCTTTGGGTCAAATATGCCAACAACTGGGGACAGGCAGATCCTCCTCTGGGCTATGGCCTGCAACGGTGGTTTCTGCATAAAGGCTATGCTTCTTGCCCTGTCACCCTCAATGGACGATGGCCGGGGCAGCCCGCTCATTGCCTATCGTTTGAGAACCCCTGCCTCTATGATGCGGACCTCGCCGCAGGGGCTGCCACGGCCAAGGGAAAAGTCTTCCAGCCACCTTTCCGGCTGGCTTTCACCGGCCGTCTGGAGGAAGAAAAAGGAGTGAAAAGAATCCTCGATGCGCTGGACTTTCTGGGTCCGGAATGGATTGATCGGGTAGACTTCATCGGCGACGGACCGCAGTCAGCCGGACTTCAATCCGCCGCCGCCAGGCATGGGCAACGAGTGCAGTTCCACGGCTTTCGAGCGGCATCCTTCGTGCACGAAGTGCTACAGGCAGCGCATTTCTTCGTGCTGCCGACAACCGCCTCCGAAGGGTTTCCCAAGGTCGTAGCAGAAGCGGCCTGCCATGGCTGCATCCCCGTCGTGTCGGATGTGAGCAGCCTGCCGCAATATGTCCACAACGGAGACAATGGCTTTGTGTGGTCATCGGCTTCTGGGAAGGGCTTCGAAAAAATACTGGCCCAGGCGCTGGAGACCCCGCGGGCTCAGCTGCAAGAGATGGCGATGGCAGCACACCAACTTTCTAAGCAGTTTACGATGGAGCGGTATCTGCACAGACTGAAGGCAGACGTCTTTGGAGTTGGACGGCAAAGCGCTGCGGATGATAGACGCCCAACCCATAGCTGATCAGATATGTGTGGCATAGCAGGATATATCGAACGAAGGATGCAAGCGGAACCCGGAGCCGTCTTGCAACAGATGTGCGATGCCATCGCCCATCGGGGACCGGATGCCCATGGCTATTGGTCTGATGCGGAGCAGGGTGTCTACCTCGGCCATCGAAGGCTTTCGATCATCGACGTCACGGAGGCAGGCAGTCAGCCGATGCGCACACCTGATGGGGGACTTACTCTGGTCTTCAACGGAGAGATCTACAACCATCGCAGCCTGCGCGGGCGACTTGACCAGGCCGCCCGGATCGACTGGAAAGGTAGCTCCGACACTGAGACACTGCTGTACGCCATCGAATTCTTGGGCATAGAAGAAACCCTCCGGAGCATCCGCGGGATGTTTGCCTTCGCCTTGTGGGATGCCCGCCGGCAGGAACTCACTTTTGCCCGCGACCGCATCGGAGAGAAGCCTTTATACTACGGGCTATGGGAGGGTAACCTGCTGTTCTCCTCGGAGATGAAGTCGTTCTTCGCTGTGCCTGGCTTTCGTGCGTCGTTGGACATGGAGGCCGCATCGCTTTATTTCCGCTACGGCAGCGTGCCGGAACCGCATTCCATCGTACAATGCATCCGAAAGCTGCCGGCCGGCAACTGGCTGACGATCCCATGCAAAGTCCGTGAAGGGCTGGAACTGACAGCGCCCAGGGCCTACTGGTCGGTAGGAGATGCCATTGCCAACAACCCGATAGAGCAGAGCCTGACCTTGCCGGAAGCATCTAGGCAGCTTGACGAACTGCTACACCAATGCATCAGCGAACAGTCAATTTCTGATGTCGATCTGGGTGCGTTCCTCTCGGGTGGCGTAGACTCATCACTCGTCTGTGCCATCCTTAGGGAAAAGATGAACACTCGGCTGAAGACGTTCACCATTGGCTTCGAAGTTAGTGGCTATGACGAGTCAGAACATGCCCGGCGAGTTGCAGCATACCTAGGGACAGAGCACCATGAGATGTTCTTCGGCAAGCGGGATGTGCTGGACATTGTACCATCTGTGGCAGATATCTACTGCGAGCCCTTTTCCGACAGCTCGCAGCTACCGACGATCCTTCTAAGCCGGTTTACCCGTCAGCATGTCACCGTCAGCCTCTCCGGTGATGCAGGCGATGAGCTCTTCGGTGGTTATTCGAGGTACCGATATGCCGACCGCATGCGCGGACGTATCGCACCGATCCCCTTCCTACTCCGGCGCGGCATCGGCCATGTACTAGGGTCTCTGCCCATCGATGGACTCGCAGCCGCCCTACAGATGATGCGGCTGACAACTAGCAAGCAGCATGTACCAACGCTTTCCTGGATGCAGAAGCTCTCCGGCATCTTTGGCAGCGAGGGCGTGACAGACATCTATGATGCGCTCATGACGCATTGGAAGAAAGGCTCCATTTGGACGGCCCATACCCAAGAAGGCAAGCTATACCCGAACCCGGCGCTGGCAGGTCAAGAAATGCCCGAGCTACAACGCATCATGGCCAGCGACCTCCTTGGCTACCTATGCTATGACATCCTCGTGAAGGTCGATCGGGCCGCCATGGCTGCCAGCCTGGAGACACGCATCCCGCTGCTGGATCACCGGATTGTTGCGTTTGCGCAGCGCCTGCCGCTGTCGCTCAAACTGGCCGACGGGCAAGGCAAGCCCGTCTTGAAACACCTGCTGGGGAAATATATCCCTGCCGAGTTGTACGAAAGGCCCAAGAGCGGGTTTGCCGTGCCGATAGCATCGTGGCTGCGTACCGAGCTGAAAGACTGGGCCTCGGACCTGCTCTCCCCTTCCGGACTGAAAGACCTCCCCTTTCTAGATGCAAACCTCGTACGAAAGCACTGGGACCGCCATCTGCATAACCATTACGATGCCTCTACACAGCTGTGGGATGTGTTGGTATTCATCCAATGGTACCGGAGATATGCTAGTCACTTGCATGCATGAACGAAGTAACTGAGATACCTCTTTTGATATTAATGACTCCCTTATAGATGATCGCTGCTGCTGATATGACCACCAAGCGCCTTTTGTTAATCGGAGATATCCGTGAGGGGCGTGCACCGGAGACCGGCGAGCAGGTCAAAAACCAACTGTTATCTTCATTCCTACGAGGCCATCATCGACTAAAGACCATCGACACAGAACATTGGAAGCGGCGCCCCTGGGTGATCCTACACATCCTAGCGGCTGCATGGCTGGGGCGCTATGATACGGTCATCCTCTCTGCGTCTAGCGGCTCTGTGCACACCCTGTTGCGCGCGCTCTCCTTTTTCCCCGGTGTCTTAGCGAGGACGCTCTACCTGGTGGTGGGCGGCTATCTGCCCGCGGGTATCCGCGAAGGCCGGTTCCGGGTAGGCACGTATACCGGTCTGAAGGCCATCATCGTACAAGGCGAAGGGCTTCGGCGGGAGCTGGCAGCGCTGGGCGTCGGGTCCCCCGTCTATGTGATGCCCAACAGCAAGCCCGTCAAGGCACTGTATGGCGACAGCAGCCGGTATGCGACGTCTTCGACCCGATTCCTCTTTCTGGCACGCATCTCCGAGCCGAAAGGCGTAGAGACGGTCTTCGAGGCCTTGGAGCACCCACTGCTTCGAGAGCGGGCTGGAATGTTCACGGTGGACTTCTACGGCCGCGTGGAAACAGGGTATCAGGCGACGTTTCTGTCGGCGCTCCAGCGGCATCCTTCCTGCCACTACCAGGGCTATTGGGATGTGACGCACGACGCGGAAGGTGCCTACCAGCAGTTTTCGGAATACCATGCCATGCTCTTTCCCACGCATTGGAAGGGGGAAGGATTTCCGGGCGTTGTGATTGATGCGTATGTCGCCGGGCTGCCGGTGATTGCTTCCGACTGGAATATAAACCGGGAGGTCGTATCAGATGGGGTGACCGGCAGGATCATCCCTCCCAAGGATCCTGCCGCGCTGGCGGCAGCGATGTCTTCAGTTATAGATGACCGTGCGTCCTGGACCTTGATGAGTGCGGCTTGCCATGCGGCGGCCCGGGCCTATGATACCCCTGTGGTACTGGCCAGACATTTCTCTCCTTTATTGTGATCCAGAGGGGCTTTTCCGTTGTCAGAGGGCTTCATAAACGGACCGGGAAAAGTTTTCTAGGGAGGGATCGCGTGCCCCCATGAGCAGCAGCACGCTGTAGCCGGAGAGGTGGGGCCGGACGGCTTCTGCCAGTCCATTTCGGTCGGCCAGGAAATAGGCCTTGGCACCGGCGGCCTGCAGGTCGTGGATGAGGTCGGCCGACGAGATATCCTTCACGGCAGTACCTCCTGCGTAGAAGATCTCAGACATCCAAATCTCATCCTGCGGGCGCAGGACGGCGGCGATCTCGCGGACGAAGTCGGCCCGCAGAAAACGGGTGGGACCGTAGCCGTGCGGCTGTAGCCAGGCCACCACTTTCTCCGCCAGCGGTTGGCAGGCCTGTATAGAGCGGGCACATTTGACGGGGTTATGTGCGTAGTCGTCGACCACCCATACCTGTCCCTTCTTCCCAAGAACCTGATGGCGGCGATGGATGCCCTCGTAGTGCTCCAAGGCGGCAGCAGCGGTAGCCAGGGGTACACCGGCCTGATGTGCAGCTGCAGCGGCGGCCACGGCATTTTCCATGTTATGGGTGCCGAGGGTCTGCAGGCGAAACTGGGTTTCTGCGATGCGGAAGCGGAGGGAGAAACCCTGCTGCTGGTAATCGTGTGCCACGTAGGCGATGCCAGGGCCTTCTGCGAGGCCGAAGTCGAAGCCCTGTCCAGAGGAGAGGGATGCCGACAGTGTATGGCTGCAGTTAACCATGAAACGGGTGCTATGGGAGCGGAAGATCTTGAAGACCTGCTGGAGCTCTTCTATCTCTTTGTGGTCTTTATCGATGTTGAGGAGTACACCGATCTCTGGGTGGTATTGTACTATGGAGCCGTCGCTCTCATCGGCTTCTATGACCAGCCATGCTCCAGTTCCCACACTAGCATTGCCGATCCGTCCCTGCCGGATGAGGCTCGTGAGCCCTGCGCCGGTGATGACGGATGGCGAGAGACCGGCATGCAGCAGGATTTCATAGGTCATCGCGGCGGTAGTACTCTTGCCGGAGGTACCGCCGATGGCGATGGTGCGGTAGCGGGCGGTGAGCAGTGCCAGCAATTCACTTCGCTTGAGGACGGGGATGCCGAGTGCCAGCGCCTTCTGGTATTCAGGTACGGTTGCTTCGATGGCGGTGGAGACGATGACGCAGTCGATCTCGTCTGTGAGGGCCTTCCCGTCCTGGCAGTGGCAGCGAATGCCTGCACGCTCGAGTCTGTCGCGGATCTCATCTGGCTCTTGCTCCTGAAAGCTGCGGTCGGAGCCGGAGACGGTACGCCCCAGCCCCTGGAGAAATTGTGCCAGCGCACTCATGCCCGACCCGGCGATGCCGATGAAGAAGTAGTGCCGGTACCTGTCGATGCCTGGCTGATCCATTGGAAAAACCGCTTATTTCGCGGGGCGCAGGCGGAGGACCATGCCGCCGTCCACTCCGATGTATAGGTATCCGTCGGGGCCCTGTACAACGTTACGGACCCGCCAGCGGTTGCCTTCAAAGATGCGCTCTTCCTTTTCCACCTTGCCGTCGCGGATCACCAGGCGGTTGAGGTGTTGCAGGGCCAAGGCGCCGGTAAAGACGTTACCTTTCCACATGGGGAAGCGATCACCGGTATAGACGACCAGTCCACTCGGACCAATGGAGGGTTTATAAAATTTGAGTGGCTGCTGCAGCCCGTCTTTTTCAGAGAGGCCGTTGTTGATGAGCTTGCCGGAATACTCCGTGCCATAGGTGATGATGGGCCATCCATAGTTGTTGCCAGGCTGGATGACATTCAGCTCATCACCCCCCTTTGGACCGTGCTCGCTTTCGTAGAGGATGCCGGTGGCTGGCTCGCGGAAAAGTCCTTGTGGGTTACGGTGTCCGTACGTCCAGATCTCTTTCTTCGCGCCCGGGGTATGGTAGAAAGGATTATCGGTCGGGACGCTGCCATCGTCGCGGACGCGGATGACTTTACCGAAATGGTTGCTGAGCGACTGTGCAGAGTCGCGCAAGACGGAGCGTTCGCCGATGGTCAGGAAAAGGTAGCCATCATGGAAGACCATACGATCGCCGAAATGCAAGCTGTTGCGGAAGAACGGATCGCAGGTAAAAATGCGCTGGACGTCTGTCAGGCGGTTGTCTTGCAGACGGAACCTATCGACGGACGTACCATTGAGGCTGTCGTGGATAGCGGAGTAGGAGAGATAGATCCATCCGTTGCGTTTGTAGTCTGGGTGCAGGGTGATATCAAGCATGCCGGCCTGCCCTTCTGTGAATACTTTGGGCACATTCTGCAGGAGTATTTTGGTACGCCTGCGAGGGTTGACCCTCCATATCTTTCCTTCGTTGCGGTCTGTCACGAGCAGGTCGCCGTCGGGGAGGAAGGTCATTCCAAAAGGGATGGTAATCTCGGTGGCGACGGTATCGACGGTTAGTTCTACTAATTCTGTCTTCACTACTCCCAGCTGCTTTTGGGCGCAGGAAAAGAGGGAGACAAGGCAGAGGTGGCCAGCGATGGCTAATATCCGAAGCGCTCCTATGGTGCCATTCTTCATATGTGCTTGCATTTGCAGCAAGTTAGGCAGAAATCTCAAGAGCGTTCTGGGTCTCAGGAGGGCTTCAGCGCCATCCGTAATCAGTCGTTTATAACTAAGTCATGACACAGGTTTTGTCGGTGCAGAGGATGTCGACCTCTCCAAGGCTGAATAAGCCCTTATCCAAGTACTAGATGACCTGACCGACGATCGGTTGAACACGGGTTTTTGACAAATGGGTCCCGAGGCAGCAGGGTAGCATCGACAATGCTTCAATCTGAATTCCCTACCTTGGACAACTTTTAAAGTACATTCCATGAAACTCCCTACCCTCCTACTCCTCTGCTGCACCTGCCAATGGCTGTCAGCGCAGCCGACCCTCTCCCACCCTACCGGCATCCTCACCGAAGGCCTTGCCGAGAATAGCGGTGTCTCGCCCGCGCGGCTCGCCCGCATCGATACGTTCATCCAACATCATGTCAGCAGCGGCCAGCTCAACGGTGCCACGATGGTCATTGTTAGAAGAGGTCACATCGTCTACCACCGGGCCTTCGGCATGAGCGACATGACCAAAGGCACACCCATGCAGAAGAATGCCATCTTCCGCATCGCCTCCATGACGAAGCCGATTGTTAGCACCGCCGTGATGATGCTACTGGAAGAAGGGAAGTTCGGGCTGGACGACCCGATCTCCAAATACATCCCCGAATTCGCCAACCCCACCATCCTGAGCCGCTTCAAGGAGACGGACACTACCTGGATAGACATGCCCGCTCGCTCAGAAATCACCGTGCGGCAGCTGCTGAACCACACGTCCGGCATTGGATATGCCCAGATCGGATCGGCCGAGGCGCGAGCCATATATTATAAGCATGGCATCAACGGAGGCATCGGCACCCCCGGCTCCAGACTCTCCGACATCGTCCCCAAGCTTGCCAAGCTACCGCTCTTCCATCAGCCGGGTGAGAAATGGCTCTATGGCATGAATGTCGATGTACTAGGATACCTCGTAGAAATATGGAGCGGACAGCCACTGGACCGCTTCTTGCAGGAGCGCCTCTTCCATCCCCTCGGCATGAAAGACACGCATTTTTTCCTACCGCCTGAAAAATTTTCCCGCCTGGTGCCCCTGTACCGACAAGAAGAGAACCTGCGGCTGAGGCTGCAAGACTCTATGATCCAACTCAACGGCGACTTCTCCCGTGACTTCCCCAAGACACCCGGAGGAAAGTTCTTCTCCGGAGGCGCCGGCCTCAGCTCCACCGCCGCTGACTATGCCGCCTTCTGCCAGCTATTCCTGCAGGGAGGTGTCTACAACGGTGTCCGCCTCCTCTCCCCTCATACCATCCGGATGATGACACGCAACCAGATAGGCACGCTTACCATGGGGAATCCCAACGACCCCAACCGCTTCGGCCTCGGCTTTGGCATCTATACGGAACGAAGCGAGGCGCAGACAATCGCCCAGGAAGGCAGCTTCGACTGGGGAGGGATGTTCGCCACGCATTTTTGGATCGATCCAAAATCGGATCTCGCCTGCGTCTTCCTGCGGAACATCTGGCCCCTGCGCAACGGAGAGATACAGGCAAGGCTGAAGAACATCGTCTACCAGGCGCTGACCGACTAACCTGCGCCTTGGCAACGACGGCAGAAAACATCCTCCGCAACCTCCTCGACTGCCTCGACCTCGAGGATGCAGAACAACGCGTGCGCTATGCCTCCGAGCCAGGCTATCTCCTCAAAGGGCTGCGCATCACGCGCCGAGGCATGGGCTACCTCGATTATCCGGAAGTCTCCTTCCGCCTCCCCTTTCCGGCCGACGCCTCCCTGTTCCGAGACAGCATGCCTGTCGAATGCTTTTGCGCTGGCGAGGCGCCGGTGAAAGGACAGCTGGTCGAATTCGACGGCCGGCAAGGACTGCTCCGCCTCTTCACACCCGACTTCCCGGAATGGCTGGAAGAGGGCGGCCTCCAGCTCCGCGCCATGCCCGACACCCGTACCACCGGACTGCTCAAGGCAGCGCTGCAACGCATCCCCGCAGACCGCCGGCTCGCCCGCCTCTTCGACCGGATCCATGGCCTGGAAGCTTTGCAGGCAGCGGTTGCCGACAGCTTGCCAACAGCACACACCTTCCTCAACCCCACCCTCAATGCCAGCCAACAGATGGCCGTACACGCCATCTGCTCCGATCAGGAACTGGTGGTCATCCACGGCCCCCCGGGCACCGGCAAGACCACCACGCTGATAGAAGGCATCCGGCAGCTGGCGGCCGCAGGACAAAAATTAATCGTCACCGCCCCCAGCAATGCGGCAGTCGACCACCTCGCCAGAGGCCTCCTGGAGCGCGGACTGCGGCTGTTGCGCGTCGGCAACACGGGAAGGATAGACCCTGCCGTCTTCCCCCATACGCCCGAAGGCCGGCAGGCCGGGGGAAGGGAGCAAAAGGAGCTGAAGGACCTGCGCATCCGGGCGGAACAGTTCCGACGGATGGCCATGAAATACAAGCGCAGCTTCGGAAAGGCAGAGCGGGAGCAGCGCGACCTGCTCTTCAAAGAGGTCCGCACCATCCGGGAAGAGATCCGTCGCCTGCAAGACTACCAGGAAGAACGGCTCTTCCAAGAAGCACAGGTGGTGGCCGGCACCCCCGTTGGGCTGCTGGATGCACGGGCCGACCGTTATGTCTTCGACACCCTCGTCATAGACGAAGCGGGTCAGTGTACATCGCCTTTCGCCTGGTGCGCGCTGCCATTGGCAGGCCGAGCCATACTGGCAGGTGACCCCCTGCAACTGCCGCCCACCGTGCTGAGCAAAAAGGCAGCAGCACTCGGCCTTGCACGATCGATCCTGGAGTCAGCCATCGAAAACGGTTATTCATGCACGTTACTGGATACGCAATACCGTATGAAGCCTTCAATCGCCGCATTCAGCAGCCAGCAATTCTACGGCGGGAAATTGAAAACATCGGAGCAGCTACAGGATACGGGCGTGCACATTACCTTCATCGACACGGCCGGCGCCGGCTTCGAAGAGCAGCGTGGGCCAGAAGGCAACAGCCTTTGGAACGAGGGTGAGGCAGGGCTGGTCTTGCAGCTAATCAACGCGGAGGGACTATTGCCTTTTGAGACGGTGGTGGTCACGCCGTACTCCGCGCAGGCAGAGGCCTTGGGGCCCATGCTTCCGGAGGGCATGCGCTGCAGCACGATTGACAGTTTCCAGGGGCAGGAGATGCGGCATGTGGTTGTGTCGCTGGTCCGCAGCAACATCGAAGGAGAGATCGGCTTCCTGAAAGACTACCGGCGGATGAACGTGGCACTGACCAGGGCGAAAGATGCACTCTTCGTTGTCGGCGACAGTGCCACGGTGGGGGCTGACGCGTTCTATGCCGCCTTTCTCAGCCATGTAGAGGCGCAAGGCCACTATCGGACCTCGTGGGAGTTTGTCAAAGACTGATACAATACCCGGACAGGATCTTCATCTGTATGTATCAACCGGATAAGAAACTTGCCTGGCAGGGGAACTATCAGCCAGTACGTTGAAAGCTGTGGCACCTGGGACGCCTAACACATTAGCTGGCTTGCAACCTTCCCTCACCAGAGCCCTCCCACGCCGGCCTGCCACATCGCCTTCTCGAGGGCCGGAATGCGCTCCTGGAGCAAGGTTTCTCCCTGCTTTTTCAGCAGTTGCCACTGCGCATCATATTCTTTTTTCAGGTCCAACGAGGGCTGGTTGATGCGGGGGATGTCGCTCTCCGTCTGGTTGAGGAGGAACATGTAGTTCGCGGTAAAGCGGTTGGGGAAGTTTTCTACGTCATCGTAGGCCTTCGACTTGCGCTGCACCATCTCTTCGTCCCAGGCTTTCAGATCCCGGAGGAGTTGGTCGGCCATCTGGAGGATGGCTGCTTTGGAGGGTTCGGCACGCAGCGACTTGACGAGTTCGGCCAGCCGCGACTGTTTGGAGTGGAGGGTGTTGACGAGCTGGTGCATGTCGGTGACCTGCTGCTCCAACTGGCTCATCACCTCATCGTAGCGGGCGTAGTCGGCATCGCTGACGGGATAGAGGGGATTGCGTAGGATCTGTGCCTCGGTGGAAAGGCTGCGCCCATCGGCAGTCCGCAGCGTAAAGGTGTAGCTGCCGGGCCGGGCCTTGTGGCCGTTGAAGCTGCTCTCGATGTATACGTTGGGGATGCCGGGGAGGGTGCGATGGCGCATGTTCCAGACGAAGCGGTTGAGGCCTGCCTGGCGTGAGAGCTGCGGGTCTCGCGCCGGGGCGCCGTCGTAGCGCTGGTATAGGCTGTCGGGTCTGGAATGGAAGCGGCACAAGAGGTGGCCCTGCGCATCGCGGATGTCAAGGGTGAGATGGGTGGTGTCGTTGAGTGTCGGAAGCTGATAGTAAATGACGACGCCGTTGGCGGGGTTCACGCCGCTATATGCCGAGGCGCCGCTGAAGCCGGGGTCATTGCCGTTGAGGGGGCTGCCGCCAGTGGCCAGGTAGGCGTCTTCGGGCTGGTAGAGGGCGATGGAGTCGGCTGTTGGATGGTACTGCCGCAGCAAGCTGAGGTCGTCGAGGATCCAGAAAGAACGGCCGGAGGTGGCGGCGATGAGGTCGCCCTGGTGTACGCGGAGGTCGGTGATGGGGGTCACGGGGAGGTTGAGCTGGAAACGCGACCATTCGGCCCCTCCGTTCCAGGAGATGAAGAGTCCCAGCTCGGTGCCGGCGAAGAGGAGTCCTTTGCGAACCTGGTCTTCACGGACTACGCGGGTGAAGGCCCCTGCGGGGATGCCGTTGTCGATACGTGTCCAAGACTTACCGTAGTCGGTGGTGCGATAAAGGCCGGGCCGATGGTCATTGAATTTATACCGGGTGGTGGCGATGTAGGCGGTGGCCTTGTCGTGCGGCGAGGCTTCGATGGCGTTGATGAGGCATTCCGGCAGTCCGGCGGGGGTGACATTTTGCCAGGTGGCGCCACCATCGCGTGTGAGGTGCACAAGCCCATCGTCGCTGCCCGTCCAGAGGACGCCTTTCTCATGTGGCGACTCCAATACGTAGCTGAGGGTGCCGTAGTTTTCTGCGCCGACCGCCTCGTTGGTATAGGGCACGCCAGGGCGTCCCTGTTTGGTTGTGTCGTCGCGGGTGAGGTCAGGCGATGCCTCGGTCCAGGTGCGGCCCATGTCTCGTGTGCGGAGTAGCCGCTGTGCGCCGTGGTAGAAGGTGCCCGGCTCATGCTTCGACCATATGATGGGAGCGTTCCAGTTGAAGCGGTAGCGGCAGTCTTTAGCGTCGCGGCCCAGGTACTGGATGGGGGCGGCCATGATGTTGGTGGAAGCGTTGGCACGGGTGTCGAGGATTTCGATGGTGCCCTGGTAGCTGCCGCCCATGACGAGATGGGGCGAGTCAGGGTTGAAAGCCAGGAAGGCGCTCTCGCCGCCAGCGGATGCCGCCCAGCTAGTGGTTCCGATGCCATAGCCGCCGAACTCGCGGTGGGCGATGGAGAGGGAACTGTTGTCTTGCTGGCCGCCATAAATGCGGTAGGGAAATCCGTTGTCGACGTTGATGCGATAGATCTGGGCGGTGGGCATATTGGACTGTGTGCTCCAGGAGCGGCCACTGTTGAAGGTGATCACCGAGCCGCCGTCATCGGAGAGGATCATGTTTTTCGGATTGGCGGGGTTGATCCATAGGTCGTGGTGGTCGCCGTGCTCTGTGTCGAGCCGCTCCCAGCTACGGCCGCCGTCTTTGGACCGCAGGGCGGGAGCGCTTAGGACGTAGACGGTGTTCTCGTCGACTGGGTCTGCGAAGACCTCTATGTAGTACCAGGCGCGCTGGATGAGGCGGTGGTCACTACTGATCCGCGACCAGCTGTCGCCAGCGTCGGTGGAGACAAAAAGCCCGCCTTTCTCTTGCTCAGAGTCGCTTTCGATGAGGGCGTATACTTTTTCGGGGTTGGATCGGCAGACGGAGACGGCCATCTTACCCATCTCTTTCGGCAGGCCGCGAGTGAGGCGCGTCCAGGTCTCGCCACCGTCGACCGACTTGTAGAGGCCGCTGCCGGGGCCGCCGGAGGTGATGCGCCAGGGCTCGCGGCCATGCTCCCACATGACGGCGTAAAGCACGCGGGGGTTGGTCAAGTCCATCGACAGTTCGGCACAGCCGGTGCGGTCATCGACGTAGAGAATCTTCTTCCAAGACTTGCCTCCGTCAGTACTCTTAAAGATGCCGCGCTCTTCGGAACGACCGTAGAGGGCGCCCTGTGCGGCGACGAACAGGGTGTTCTCATCCCGTGGATGGACGACGATACGGGAGATATGCTGCGTCTTCTCTAGGCCGAGGTTCGTCCATGTCTTGCCCGCGTCGGTTGACTTGTAGACGCCATCGCCATGATGTGTCATGACGCCACGGATGGCATGTTCGCCCATGCCGACATAGACGACGTTGGCGTCGGTGCCGGCAACCGCGATGGCGCCGACAGAGCCGGTCCGGAAGTATCCATCTGAGATGTTCTTCCAAGTGATGCCCATGTCGTCAGTCTTCCACAGCCCACCGCCTGTAGTACCCATGTAGTAGGTGAGGATATCCCCCGGCACACCGGTGGCAGCATTGGCGCGGCCACCGCGGAAGGGGCCTATGGAACGCCATTTGAGCGGCTTGAAGGCATTGTCGAGGTCTGGCTTAGGCGGTACAGGCGGCGATGATGATTTCTTCGGTTGAGCGTTGCCGTCAGTGACAGCGGCGAGGAGCAGGAAGATGACCAGCCATCTCATGAGCAGGATGTTTAATTTATTTCGCGATAAAGATCTTTGTACAGGACGGACATCCCCTTGTAAGGAACATCGTAAAGCCTCACATGCCGGGTAAGAGCGGGCGGCCGACTTCGGGCAGGAATGGCCAGGGCATACGGATTAGGATCAGCACCAGGGCGATGAGGAACAACCAGAATGCCTTTTTGTATTTCACTGCATCCGCCAGTGGCTTTTTTGCCATGCCATAGGCCAGGGTGACCAGCAGGATGGCGATGATCATGTTGACGGGGTGTTCCAACTGGTAGTATCGATAGAAAGGATTCTTCATCATCGACACGCCTTCAGGCCGCTCATGAGACAGCAGTCCATAGCGGCCCGCCAGCCATTGGTACAGGCCCAGCAGTAGAGTGAGGTGCGAGGCGATCATGGTGAACAACCAGATCTTCCGGTCGCCGGCGGAGAAGGTTCGGCCCTTTTTCCAACCGGTATAGCTGTTAAAGGTGCTGAGCACGAGCAGAAGGAGAATGACCCAGCGCAGCAGGTTGTGCAGGTGGAGGAGTCCGGTTTCCATTTGTTGGAAGTTTGTAAGTGTCGTCTAAATTATGCCCTGGGGATGGATCGCTCAACTATTTTTTCAGGAGATCCACGCAAAGAGCCGGAGGGCTTCGTCTGGCTGGAACAGCTAGGTGCCGGGGTTCATCGTGGCAGCAGTGCCGCAGGCTACGCCCATCCGGAGAGCTTCGGAGCGGGAGCGGCCCTCTTGCAGCGACCAGGCCGGCTATCATGCTGTCACCGGCCCCGACGGTGCTTTTATAGGGTACGACCGGGGCGGGGTTGAGGATGACGGTGAGGATCATCGTGCGGGATTTCCCGGTGTCTCGCTGGCTTGGAAGAGGCTGTCGACAAAGGCCTCTCTGTCAAAGGGCAGCAGGTCTTCCATCTTCTCCCCTACCCCTATGAAGCGGACGGGAATATGAAACTGGCTAGCGATGGCCAGGACGACGCCGCCTTTGGCGGTGCCATCGAGTTTGGTGATGGCCAGCCCTGTTACCTGTGTGGCGGCGGTGAAATGCCGGGCCTGCTCGATGGCGTTCTGACCGGTGGAGCCGTCGAGGACCAGCAGTACTTCCTGCGGGGCCTCGGGGATGACCTTCTGGATGACGCGGCGGATCTTGGAGAGTTCATCCATGAGGTGGGCCTTGTTATGCAGGCGGCCGGCAGTATCGATGAGTACGATGTCGCTGCCGCGTGCCAGCGCGCTTTGGACGGTGTCGAAGGCTACGGAGGCGGGGTCGCTGCCCATCTCCTTCTTGACGATGGGTACGCCCGTCCGTTCGCTCCAGATGGTGAGCTGGTCGACGGCGGCCGCCCGGAAGGTGTCGGCCGCACCCAGCAGCACCGACTTGCCAGCAGCCTGGAAGTTATGGGCAAGCTTCCCGATGGTGGTCGTCTTTCCGACGCCGTTGACGCCCACGACGAGAATGACGAAGGGCTTTCCGCCGGTTGCCGCCAGAGCATAGGCGTCGGCGGCACTGCCGGAGCTGTCTGATAGGAGGGCGGCTGTCTCCTCCCGCAGCAGTCGCTGCAGGTCGGAGGGCTTAGCATCCTTCTCGCGGCGCAGCCGGGCTTGGATGCCTTCTATGATGCGAACCGTCGTGTCGATGCCGGCATCGGCGCTGATGAGGGCCTCCTCTATCTCCTCCATCATCGCCTCATCGATGGCAGTGCGGCCTGTGACAGCACGTGCGAGCCGGCTCAGGAAGCCTTCCCGCGTCTTGCCCATCCCGGCGACGAGGCTGTCGCGCTCCTTCCTTCCAAAGATCCTGTCGAAAATTCCCATCTGGTAAAGTTCAGTCTTGGATGTCGAATCGCATGAGGTAGTCTTCGGTCGTCTGATCACCGAGGACGAAATGGGCCGTCTCAAATATTTCAAAGCCTCTGGAGCGGTAGAAGCCGATGGCCTCCGGGTTCTGCTGCCATACTTGCAGCCAGACGGTCTTATGGCCGGCAGCCCGGGCTTCTTCGATGGCAAGGGAGAGGAGGGTGCTGCCGAGGCCGGCTCCCTGAAAGCGCCGGAGCACATAGATGCGTTCTACCTGCAGGCATGGCCATCCGGATGGCAGGCCCTTAGGCAGCCGGTCACGCCGAAGCTTCAGATACCCGGCGGGTTCGGCACCAATGTAGGCAAGGTGGAAGGTGGATTCGGGCGCTGCAAGCTCTGCCCGGAAGCGGTCGAGCGTGAGGTGCGCATCGAGATAGCACTGCAGGTCGAGGGGGTTTGTGCGACCACCATAGGTTTCCTCAAAGGTGGTGCGGGCCAGGGCCGTGAGCAGACCCACCTCAGAAGGGGTTATCTGGGAGATGTAGGGGGATGGCGTCTCCATCGTCATGAAAATGAAAAAGCTGTTCCATCGATGGGTGGAACAGCTCTGTCAAGCCTGGACATCGTAAGTACAGTTACTGGGCCAGGAATTCCTTGATTTTATCCTTGTGGATAATGGTCTCTTTGAAGGTGTAGGCGCCCGTCTTGGGACTGCGAACGGCTTTGATCACCTTAGTCCAATTCTTGGCCTCGGCGGCCGCCTTCTGGTCTTTTGTTTTGATGGCTGTCTTAGCTTGCTTGGCCATGGCTTACTTTATTTCCTTGTGGAGGGTGACTTTTTTCAGCATGGGATTGTACTTCTTGAGTTCGAGCCGCTCAGGAGTGTTCTTCTTGTTCTTGGTCGTGATATAGCGACTGGTGCCTGCCAAGCCGCTATTCTTGTGCTCCGTGCACTCCAGAATCACTTGCACCCGGGCCCCTTTCTTAGCTGCCATGTGTAATGGTTTATTGAGGGTGTAATATCAAATATGCATTCCGGCTGCCCGCAGCTCTTTCACTACTGGGTAGAGGCCGTTCTTATTGATGGTCCGGATGGCATCCACTGACAATTTTAGCGTGACCCATTTGTCTTCTTCAGCAAGGAAGAAGCGCTTGGTTTGAAGGTTGGGAAGAAAGCGGCGCTTCGACTTGATATTCGAATGCGAGACCTTATGGCCCGTGACCGGCTTTTTTCCTGTGACCTGACATATTCTGGACATAATCTAATACTTTTTGGGAGTGCAAAGTTGTGAAAAAAAATCGGTCTGGCAAAAAGAATCGGGGATTTTCGCTGCCAGCCCTTGAAATCTTATCGCCGGGTCTCTATTGCCACCTTTGAAGATAGGTGGTGGCCTTTACCTTTACCGGATGGACGTCGGCCGCTCTGGCGGTGTAGCCTTGCAAACATACCACCCATGAATAAGTTTCAGGAGGTCTTACAGGGAGAGAAGCCGGTGTTGGTCGATTTTTATGCCAGCTGGTGCGGCCCCTGTCAGCAGTTGGCTCCGGAGTTGAAAAAGCTGGCCGAGAGGATGGGCGACCGCATGCGGGTCATCAAAGTCGATGTCGACAAGAACCCGGATGCTGCCTCGCATTATGGTGTGCTGGGCGTGCCGACCCTGATCCTTTTCCGCAAGGGGGAGCTGCTATGGCGCCAGAGCGGTGCAATGAGCGCCGAGCAGTTGGAGCAGATCGTCAGCGGGCTGACAGGATAACGCTGTGGGATACCGGTGAGGGCAGTGGCGGAGCGATTAAAAGGTGTTTTTCCGCTATTTTTGCGCCCGAATCCAACCCAATCCGATTTATGGCATACGACGTCATCGTCCTTGGAAGCGGCCCGGGAGGCTACCCCGCCGCCATACGCGCTTCGCAACTAGGCCTGAAAGTGGCTATCATTGAGAAAGAAAGCCTCGGAGGCGTCTGCCTCAACTGGGGCTGCATTCCGACCAAGGCCCTGCTGAAGAGCGCCCAGGTATATGAGTACATGAAGCACAGCGCCGACTATGGCATCCAGGCTACAGGCCTACAGCACGACTTCAGCGCAGTCGTCCGACGGAGCCGCGGCGTGGCCGACAAGATGAGCAAGGGCGTCCAGTTTCTCATGAAGAAGAATAAAATCGATGTGGTGATGGGCTTTGGCAAGGTCGTCGGCAAGGGAAAAGTGCTAGTCACCGCAGCCGATGGGAAGTCGCAGACGGTCGAAGGCAAATACATCATCATCGCCACAGGAGCCCGGAGCCGCCAGCTGCCGAGCATACCCATTGATGGTAAAAAGATCATCGGGTATCGCGAGGCGATGGTACTACCGCAGCAGCCGAAGAGCATGATCGTCGTCGGCAGCGGCGCCATCGGCATCGAGTTCGCCGACTTCTACAATACCATGGGCACGAAGGTGACCATCGTGGAGTTCATGCCCCGCATCGTGCCAGTGGAGGACGAAGATGTCAGCAAGGAACTGGAAAAGCTGTTCCGGAAGAAAGGCGTCACCATCCTGACCTCCAGTGAAGTAACCGCGGTGGATACTTCCGGCAGTAGGGTGAAGGCGACGGTGAAGGCTGCCACGGGCGAGACGATCTTAGAAGCCGACGTATTGCTCTGTGCAGTAGGCATCGCCTCCAACATCGAAAACATAGGGCTGGAAGAGACGGGCGTGAAGGTGGAGAAGGGCCGCGTGCAGGTCGACCGCTACCAGCAGTCGAACATCGCGGGCATCTATGCCATTGGCGACTGCTCCCCCGGGCAGGCCCTGGCGCACGTCGCCAGCAAGGAAGGCATCACCGCGGCCGAGCACATCGCCTATATGGAAAAAAAGCTCTCGCACCAGCCTGAGGCGATTGACTATAACAACGTACCCGGCTGCACGTATTGCAGTCCAGAGGTAGCCTCCGTCGGCTATACGGAAAAGGCAGCCCGTGAGGCGGGCTATGAGGTGAAGGTGGGCAAGTTCCCCTTCATGGCCAGTGGCAAGGCCAGTGCGGCAGGCAGTACCGAAGGCTTTGTGAAGGTCGTCTTCGACGCGAAATATGGGGAGTTCCTCGGTGCGCATATGATCGGGGCCGGCGTCACCGAGATGATTGCAGAGGCCGTCACGGCCCGCAAGCTGGAGACCACTCACCACGAGCTCCTTAATGCCATCCACCCTCACCCGACGCTGAGTGAGGCATTGAAAGAGGCGGTGGCAGCGGCTTACGGCGAGGCGATAGACATCTGAATCTGCCTGTCAACGTTGCACAATCATGGTTTGCTCCTCCCTCCCCAGCCTGAGCCGGTAGATGCCGGGCGGCAGGTGGGGCAGGTCCATCCTTCCTGCGCCCATCTTATGCTGCAAGATGAATTGTCCCTCGCTATTGAATATCTGCACCTGGGTATCCGAAGGGATCCCTTCTATCTGGATATATCCGCAGGCGGGGTTGGGATAGAAGCGTGGGCGGGCAGCCTGGGCAGCCGTCAGGTTCCAGGGTTCGCCGGCGCCTTTGGAGCCGAGTATGCCCTTTCTCAGGCCATAGAACTGCTGGCGCATAAGGGCTGCCTGTCCGCGGGTGAACATCAGCAGGGCCGCGTCGTCGGATAGGTCCATAAAATTCATGAACATGTCTCCGTCGGGCCCGTTGGCGCATTCGCTGCGGAGCAGGGGGAAGGCTGGGATGCCGCGGTTGCCAGCCTTCTGGCGGGGGGTGTCGTCGATGCCATCGTCGCCGCAGGGTGTATCGCCCCAGAGGTGACGGAGCCCCAGCCAGTGGCCGGCCTCATGGGTAAGCGTGCGTCCGAGGTTCCAGGGAGGAGAGAGCCGGCCGCGGCTGCCGAAGACGTTATAGCGTATGACGATGCCATCTTTCGCGGCAGGGGCACCCGGGAAGCTGGAAAATCCCAGCAGGCTGGAGGAGAGGTTCCCCACCCAGATATTCAGGTAGGATTGAGGATCCCAGGGGTCACTTCCTCCTGTCTGACTGCTCTTGATGCGGTCGTCGTTGATCCATAGCAGTGCCGAGGTCTGCTTGCGCAGGATGCCGGTGGTGGGCCTGCCTTCGGGGTCGGTGGTGGCCAGGACAAAGCGGATGCCGGTGGCAGCAGACCGTGCGGCGAAAACGGAGGGCACCTGGGTGAAGTCTGCGTTGCGGCGGTCGAAGTCGGCGTTGATGGATTCGAGTTGCGAGAGAATCTGGTTATCAGATATGTTCTCTTCTGGCATGCGCCAGAGGATATGTACCACTACGGGGATGGTGATGACAGGTGGCAGGGTGGACGGGTCAGATGCCGTCTGGGCAGATGTGCTAACCGCTCCGATCGATGCGGATGCACAGCGCTCCTGGGCGGATGCTGACATCCAGACTATCCCGCATAGGACAAGCCCGAGAAACAACCTCATTCTGTACGTTTTGGGTAAGACTGAGGTCTTTCAACAAGAAGTTGGATGGGGTCTTCAGGGAGATTGGGGAGTCGTTAGAGGTTACAAAATATGCCTTCCGCATCAGAACTGCAATGCCTGGACGCCAGCCCTGAAAAACCTAATTTTGAGATATGCAGATGCATATCTTCCGATGGATTCCTTGGCTGGCCTTCCTCACAGCCTGTGGCGGTGGTGGCAGCCCTGCGTCTGAAGGCGACGCACAGACGTCCTCGCTTGGCACGCCTCCAATTTCCTATTCCGTCGTCAACGCCTACCCCCACGACACCGCCGCCTTCACCCAGGGGCTGGAACTATACCAGGGACAGCTATATGAAAGTACCGGGCTCTCCGGCCGGTCGAGCCTGCGCATCAACGACCTGGCCACCGGCCGCGCACGGCAGCGCAAAGACCTGGCGCCTGCACTCTTCGCCGAGGGACTCACCATCTTCCGCGACACCCTCTATCAGCTGACCTGGCAGAACCACGAGGTGCTGCTCTATCGTGCCAAGGACCTCTCCTTCATCCGAAAGATGCCCTGGTCGGCCGAGGGATGGGGCCTCACGCACGACAGCAGCCGGCTGTACATCAGCGACGGGAGCGATAAGTTGTACGTCGTAAACCCCTCCGACCTGAAGCTGCAGCGCGTCCTCAGCGTGTACGACTATGCAGGGCCCGTCAATAACCTCAACGAGCTGGAATGGATCGATGGCAGCATCTATGCCAACCGATGGCAGTACGACCATATCGTGCGCATCGACCCGGCAACGGGTCAGGTGACAGGTCGCTTGGACCTGACAGACTTGCTGAAGCGCAACACGCCGTCCAACCTCTCCTACCTCTCCCAACCCGGATCTACGGGAGAGGTGAACGGTGCCGTCTTGAATGGCATGGCCTGGGATGCCGCGAGGGGGCGTCTGCTGGTGACGGGCAAGCTATGGCCAGCCATCTTCGAGCTCCAGATCGATCCCTAGCCATCATTTCAGATACATTGGAAAGGCTGAAGGAGAAGGCGCCACCCGTTGGCGATGGGTCATTTATGCGTTATTTTCGTGCAACTGACACGCAATCCTTGTAATATGAACATGGTGGATTCATTCGAGAAGATCCCTGTCCAGATCTTCGACAACGACAAGCAGGCCTCCGCTTCAGTGGCGCAAGTAGTGGCCGCGCTGATCCGCGAGAAGGCGGCATCGGGGCAGCATTGTGTGCTGGGGATGGCCACCGGCTCGAGCCCGAAATCACTATATGCCGAGCTCGTCCGGTTGCACCAATATGAAGGGCTAAGCTTCCGCAACGTCATCACCTTTAACCTCGACGAATACTATCCGATGGAGCCGGAAGCCCTGCAGAGCTACCATCGCTTCATGAAGGTCAACCTCTTCGACCACATCGACATCGACCTGGCAAATGTGCATATCCCGGACGGTACCATCCAGAAGGAGGATATCCGGGAATACGGCGCCACATACGATCGGATGATCGAAGAGGCCGGTGGCATAGACCTCCAAATTCTCGGCATCGGCCTCAACGGACACATCGGCTTTAACGAGCCCGGCTCCAGCCGATACTCAACCACCCGGCTGGTGGCGCTCGACAACTCGACACGCCTGGCCAATGAATATGAATTCCCAAACATCAGCAAAGTGCCCCGCCTGGCCATCACCATGGGGATCCGGAGCATCCTCAGCGCGCGCAAGATCGTGTTGATGGCATGGGGAAACCATAAGTCGACGATCATCCGAAAAGTACTGGAGGGGAATGTGACGGATCAGGTGCCCGCTTCGTTCTTGCAAGAACATGGCGACTGCACCTTCGTACTCGACGCAGGCGCGTCACAGGAGCTCACCCGCATCAAGCAGCCCTGGCTGACAGGCGTGATCGAATGGGATGAGAAGACGATCCGCAAGGCTGTCTGCAACATGGCGCTCTCCCTGGGTAAGTCGGTGCTGATGCTCACCAATGAAGATTACAACAACAACGGCCTGAGCGACCTGCTGGTGATGCTTGGCCATTCATACGACATCAACATCCGCGTCTTCAACGGTGTGCGCGACACCATCACGGGCTGGCCAGGTGGCAAATACCAGGAGGAGCTGCCGCGGCATCCGGAGCGACGTTTGCCGGAGCGCAAGCGTGTCATCCTCTTCTCCCCACATCCGGATGATGACATCATCTCGATGGGAGGTACTTTCATCCGTCTGCACGAGCAGGGGCATGAAGTGCATGTGGGCTACCAGACGTCCGGCAATATCGCTGTGAGCGACGAGTTCGTCATGCGGCAAATCGACTTCGGTGTAGAGTTCGACACCAACTTCGGGATCGACCAGAGCCGCGCCAACCGCATCTGGAAAGATGCTAGTTCGTTTCTAAAGACGAAGCAGTCACATCAGAAAGACACGGACGACATCCGATCTATCAAAGGCATGATTCGCCGCACCGAGGCAAGGGCTACCTGTCGCTATGTTGGACTATCAGACGAGCAGATACACTTCATGAACCTGCCATTCTACGAGACGGGCCTGATTGAGAAGTACCCGCCTTGCGAAGTGGATGTAGAGATTCATATGGATCTAATCCGAAAGGTCCGGCCGCACCAGATTTTTGCGGCGGGTGACTTCGCCGATCCGCACGGCACCCATAAGGTCTGCTTCGACCTCATCATGGAAGCCCTGCGCCGGCTGAAGGAGGCAGGAGACCCGTCGGTGGCCGACTGCTGGCTATGGCTCTACCGGGGTGCCTGGGCAGAGTGGGACTTGTGGGAGATCGACATGGCCATCCCTATGAGTCCAAACCAGGTGGCGCAGAAGCGGCATGGCATCTTCATCCATCAGTCGCAGAAGGATGGCGTCGTCTTCCAAGGCAGCGACGACCGAGAGTTCTGGGAGCGGGCGGAGGCCCGAAATGCCAGAACGGCGGAACTGTATGACCAGCTGGGGCTGCCCAAGTACGCCGCCATGGAAGCCTTTGTACGGTGGAGCTACTAAGGCGGGATGGTGGTTTGGAGCGAACTGGATATTTCGCTAATTTTACTTTTCCATCAAGTGTAGGCCCCGTAGCTCAATTGAATAGAGCATCTGACTACGGATCAGAAGGTTTCAGGTTTGAATCCTGACGGGGTCACTGGATCAAAAAGGGGTCACGCAGCGCGTAACCCCTTTTTGATAGAATTTCCCTGCAAATAATAGTTTACAAGCCTCAACCCTGCGATGCCGATCATACATACATGGTACTCAACACAGGCTGAGGCGACCAGCCCAGCTCTCTTCGGGCTTTTGCATCTGAGAAGGTAAGATGCCGGCGTAGCTTTTCGAGGCGGTAGGTATTGATGGGGAACCCTGGGAGCCGATCGCCCAGCCAGGCGAGGCCGTCAGCCAAGCTATTGGGGATGGAATGAACATTTCTGCCGAGCTGCGCTGCCAGCAGACTGTCAAGCTCAGCTAGGCTGGGATGATGGCCGTCGGTAAGATTGTACGTTCCAGCCTTGCCGTGGAGGGATGGTATAAACCGGGCAAGATCCGTAGCGTTGACCATCGATTTCCGACCGGATCCCTCTCCGATGCGGAAATAATAGCCACGGCGGAGGGCTTGGACCATAGCCCCCAGGTTGCCCGGGGCACCCTTGCCTGCGATGAGCGGTATGCGCAGCATCAGCACCTGCACACCCCAGGCTGCACCCCATTGCTTCAGGAGCTGCTCCGCCGCTATCTTGGAGTCGGCGTAGGATGAGCCCCCAAGGATCGGGCTGTCCTCCGAAATATCTGTACCGCTCTCGAGGCCATAGACAGCTACTGTGCTGAAATAGATCAGGGTATTGGGCCGTACGGCGTGCTTGTCCAACCCTTCCAGCAGATGCCGAGTGCCTTGGACGTTGACATCAAAGAAGGCCTTTGATTCCTTGTCGGTCTTCGGAACCACGTGGGCCTTGCCCGCAGCATGTACAACCATGTCAACAACCGGCAGGGATGGGATAGTAGAAGAAAGATCCGTACAAATATGATTCCCTGGGGCCCTACCGACTGTCACCACTTCATGCGACAGACTGAGCTCCTGATAGAGAAAATGCCCCAGGAATCCGCTAGCCCCTGTGAGCAGGATGCGCATGGTGGTTATTTTTGGAGAGCCGAGCATTCAGCCATGCCCGTACCTTGTCAGGCCAGTGCTTGTCCATACAAGGCTTTTCTATTAGCATGTAAAAAATGGAGGCCCCAATCAGCATGACAGGCAAGAGCAGTAGGCTCTGCAGCAAGAGTCCCAGATGGTAAGGCAACGTCTGGGTCCATTCAGCGGTCAGGGGGATCACAACGATAAAAAAAGCATAATGAAGCAGGTAGATCGAATAGCACATACCACCTATGGTATACACTGGCTGCCAAGTGAAGAAAGTATTGAAAAGATGACCCTTGAATACGGCAATGAAGAATAAGAAGATGGAAAGGTTGAAGTACGCATTGTATTCGGGATGGAATTGAGGCTTGTAAAAACGAAACATCAGCCACCAGGAAAAAATTCCCATGAGGTCGAAAGCCAGATGCCTGGAAGAAAAAAACCTAGGGTAAGAGAGAAATAGCCAGGCAAAGGCCGTTCCTATCAGGAAGTTGCTGAGATAGACGGGCACGCTGTGCGCCAGATGGGCTAACTGACTGAGATGGACAAACCGCCTGAAATAAATAGACCCCACCATGAGCACCAGCATTAGCATCAAACTCATCCACCGCTTTGTTTGCATAAAGAGCACCCAGAATAGTAAAGGGACGATAATGTAAAATTGAGCTTCCGTCTCCAGACTCCAGGTCACTGGATTGATCGGATTGGAAATGCCGAAGGCAAGAACGTGGCTATAAAAAATACCCGCCAGCAGGCTGAGCCAAGGCTGCTCAAGGTCAGGCATGGAAGAAATCATCCGAAGAAAGAATAAAAGAGTAAGGCTGATCAGAAATGGAGGCTCTAACCGCTTGAGACGCCTGAGAAAATAATCTCCTACATCGACCCGCTTGTGCCCGAGCAGATAGTGCTTCAAAAAAGGCAGCGACAGGATAAAGCCACTGATGGCAAAAAAAACCTTAACACCCAAATCGAATCTACGAAAATACCATGAAAGTTCAGGGATGGAGACATCCATCATCGTCAAACCCTGACCCACCGGCGGGAACGTACGACCATAGGTAGTATTCAGGTGAAACAATACCACCGTCATGATAGCGAAGAACCGGAGACCATCGATCTCTGGAATGAAGACCCCCTGGTTGGTCGACCGCCGCAGGTGGCTGAGCATTTTCATCTACAAATCCTTTTATTCATCCTACAGCCATGTGATACGCACAAGCCACAGACTGGTGAGTGCCTGCCCAAAGAGCGCTGATCCCTTCGTTGATCTCCAAAGTAACCAACAGCACCAGGAAACAGATGGTCTGTACCAGCCCATACAGCAGGAAGCCGCTGAAATCCATTTCAGCCCATAAAAAAAGTACTTTCTGCGGGTAATTCCTAGATATCTTCTTACACAAATCGCAGGATATAGCCCTTCTAAACGTCCGGAGACCCCTCCGCACAAAAAAACGAAAAGAGGAATGGATTCCGGCAACCCCTTTTATTTGTTCAAGGATGTTTCTATTTTTCGGTCTAACGCAGGGCGGCAGGCCCATGGGAGATCATAGGCAGCCTCCATACGGGTTGCCAGACGAACGGCATGCACATAACAACAGATATGGAAAAAGACCCCAAGAAGCTGATTTCTTCCCGATTCAACCGGATCATCCGGGAAAAAAAGCTCTATGACCTGCTGCGATATAGTTTATCCCATTTTGTCCTTGATAAATTCCTGGACATAGGATCAGCATTCAAACAGCTGCAATTTTTTAAAAAATACAAGGTATTCCTGTTTATCATGTCCTGTGAAAAGCAGCGGCAAAGGACGGAATACCTCTTTGACTATTACAAGAACCAGGGCATCGACTTCGTCTTCTATTCTGACTACAACGATCTGCAGAAGCATGTACTAAAGACCTCCCATTTCAAAAGATATACCAGCAATGAGATCAAGCATGTCAACTCGCTGAACTTCGTCGCCAACAACCTTGATCTGTTCGACGCGTGGGACTATATCTTTTTCATCGACGATGATACGTTCGTCAACCTGCCTGCCCTCTTTCAATTCATCCAGGATCCCAAGCACAACCCCAACGTCGTCTATGGCCAGCAAATAGACCGGGAAAGAGACCCAACCAACCCGATCTTCAAGATCTACCCGAAACTGGCTTTTCTGAGCGGCGGCGCAGGAAACCTCTTCCCGAAACGCATCTTCAAAATCAAAAAAAGGTTCAAGAACTTCACCCTTGGTTTCGCCGACGTCACACTGGGCCTAAACCTTAACCCATCTCTCATTGCCCATTCCCCCCTCTTCAAAAACGACACCCGACAGCGGTTTGGCATCGAAGACAGCGAAATGCCGAAATACGTTAGCTTTCACTATGTCAAGACAAAAGAGCAGTTCGATGCATATCGTACCGCCTGCCAGGCTTAAGTTTTCCATCCCCGCAGATAATCCTCCGCATGCAAAAAAGCATGCGCAGCATGCATAAAGATTCAATATATAAAGTCGGCGATCTTTGGTTGGCAATGAATGCAACAATTGCAAGCCACCCGTTCCGGCGTTGGGGGTAATTTTATAGCTGGATACTGGAAATAAATGATAGTTTTGAGGACAGGGCATAGGAACACCCCTACAATTCTGCACCATGCATTCTTTCGCAGATAAAAATAAGGAAAAGGTGGCCCAAAGGGTTCCCAACCGATCCACAAAGAAAGCCGCAGCCTCCGTTAATCAAAGAGAAGAGTCGCAGCACATCCGCACGGCATCCGCTTCTGCCAACAAAGGGTCCAACAACGTTCAGCTGAAAGCACTGCTCGAGAAAGCCAATGGATCGACTGCCGTCCAGCAACTGGCATCGATGCAAGAGCAGGCCGATGCCAAAGGCAATAAAATCGCCCCTCAAGACCTCCTGCAAGGGAAGTTCACCCATGCCGTCACACAAAAGAAAGCCAAGCCCTCGGGCAGCAGTGCGACGAAAACGGCCTTACCCAGTCAGCTGAAATCTGGGGTAGAGCAGCTCTCCGGCCAGTCGATGGACGACGTACAGGTGACCTACAACAGCGACCAGCCAGCCCAGCTTTCGGCCCATGCCTTTGCACAGGGGACAGACATTCATATAGCCCCCAAACAGGAGAAGCACCTGCCCCATGAAGCCTGGCACGTGGCGCAGCAGAAACAGGGAAGGGTAAAAGCAACCACCCAGATGAAAGGCAAGGTCCCGGTCAATGATGATGGCTCACTGGAGCGGGAAGCTGACGTGATGGGCGCCAAGGCATTGCGACTGGGAACTGCCATTCAAAAGACCCTACAGACAAAAGCCATCAGCAGCCAAGGCGTTGTACAAAAGGTGGGCATTTTTGACAAGCTCTTTGGCAAGAAGAAAGAAGAAGATGCGAGCCAGCCTTCGGTGGGGACCGAGGCCGCAACCCCTGCCACAGAAGCGCCTACCACCTCAGAACCTACCCCGGAGCCCAGCCTACAAGAAAAAATACAGCAGAACCGGGGATTGATAGAAATGGCAAAGCATGCGCAAGACATCCTGGGAAATGCACCCCTTTGGGCCGATATATCGAAAAAGCCCTCCAACACCGAAGAGACCATCTTGTCCGCAGGTTCCGTGACTGGCGCGGCCACTTCCGCCATTGGCTCCGCCATCAGTGATGAGGCGGTCGGGGGAATCGTCTCCTCAGTAGGCGCTGAAATCAGCATGCTGTTCTCATCGGTCAAGATGGCCAATAAAATATACGCTGCATCGAAAGAAAAAAATATCATAGCGGGTACAGAAGCAGCACGGGAACTGTTAAGCACCCTGAAGTCTGGCTTCACGTTTGCGCAGGAAGTCCTTAAAAACGTCAACGCGGCGGTGCCAACCGCCTTAGCAGCAGCGATCCCAGGCCTGGGCATCGCCATATCTGCGGCCAACATCGTGGTCAATGCGTATAATGGACTGAAAGCCAAGTCGGCAGAAGCAGAGATGCTAACTGTAAGCAATGCGTATCGGCAAGACCTGGCCAAGTTGCTGGGACGCCCACCCGAAGCCAACAAGATGTTGATGCGGCCAGAGAAGCGAGGTAAACTGGGTCAGCGACAGGAATACCTTCGCCTGACGCCAGACGCGAAAGTGGTCATCAATAACATTAAGAAGTCTACAGACCCAGAAGGGGAGTTCAACAAAAGAAAAGCCTTCTACTCGATTCCTCCGAAGGTCACATTTGCTGAATTCTGCGATGCGGTAGAGAAATACGAGCTGGGCAGTAAGATACAAGAGATCAACCAGAAGCGTAAAGTCTACTCCGGCAGAGAGATAATCAAAGACCTAGTCTCCATCGCCGGGGACATCGCAGCTTTCTTCCCAGCAGATGGAGGAATCACCGCAGCCGTACTCAAAGGAGTATCCGGTGCCGCGTCAGCTGCAATGGCAGGTGGCAAGGCCATACAAGGAATGGCACGCGACAAAGGCATGCTAGGAGCAGACGCCACCCGCTCGTCAACGGTAAAGCATGCAGAATATGTAAATCATGCCAAGACAATCTACACTTTGCTGGCAGGCGCAGGCCTGAAGGACAAAGAGGATGACGCCATCACATCCACAGACATCGCCAAAGCCAAATCTGCAGAGCGCCTTTTGGAAGCAACTGGCGCAGCACCCGACATCGTTTACCGTACAAACTATAAGAACCCAGCCTCCTTGATGGAACAAGTAACTACGATTGTCGAAGCCATGAAAAAAGGCAGGTAAGCCATGAACCAGGCATACATACAGGCAAAGGAATGGGCAGAACTGGAACAAATGAAATCGTTCCTCGACAAGATGGGGCTGCCATCCCTGGCAACCCCTCAGTCGGACCATAACCCCGTCAACCTCCTCAGCATCCAGCTCTCCGGGCAGCTGCACTTACATGTCATCTTCATCCCCCTGCCGGCAGAGACCTTCAGCGAGGTCAGCCTACTTCAGTTCTATGCGCTGGTCAAAGAAGGGATCGATGCCGAAGACATCGCCACCCTCCGACTGCTGAATCGCATCAATGAGAAACTGCCACTGGGAGCCTTCCTCGTAAATGCCGACCAAGAGCTGGTGTACAAATATGTACTGGCGAAAGATAAGACCAGCATGCTCAGCGAAACATTCTTCATAGAACTCCTCACCTCCCTGGTACCGCCCTTGGAGGGACAGCTGGCCCTGTTGGGAAGCTACCTCAGCGGTCAGACACCCCTGTCAGCGGCCCTGGAGTCCCTGGAATCCTGAGCCACCAGGGCAAGTACTCCCACCGCCAAGCCCCATACGGGTGGCCCCACGTTCGATGGCATGGCAGGCATGGAGCCTACACCCCTGCGCCCCTGCCCCACCCGCTTAGCATGCACTCGCCTGGTTAGCCGGAAAAAACCGATCATTGCCATGGTGAAGACCATTAAACGATGGATATATAAACTGCTGGGACAGGATAGATACCTGCAACTGCTGGGCACGTTGTTCCCCCTGAGCTATCGGATGGGACTTTTAGCAAAGGACCCCATCTACGACTTCCATTATTATGTCAGGCATTTGATTCGTCCCGGCTTCACCGTCGTCGACATCGGCGCCAACATGGGATATTACACACAGATCTTCGCAGAGCTAACAGGCCCCAACGGAAAGGTCATTGCATTTGAGCCGGTACCTCCTTTTTTCAAAGCCATGAAGCGGGTGGCAGACAAATACCCCCATTGCATTGCCCATCCCTACGCCTTGGGCGAAGAAGAGAAGGCCATCACCCTCAGTGTCCCGAACGATCACGGATACCTGCGTACGGGACTGGCCAGCATAGAGGGAGGAGGACAGGAAGGCGGAGATTTTTTTCATTTTCCGGCAGAGATGTCCAAAGGCTCCACCTTGCTGGCCGGTGAGCAGCGGATCGACTACATAAAATGCGACATCGAAGGATATGAGACCGTCGTGATTCCCGAACTCCAAGAAATCATAAAGAAGCATCGACCCATGATACAAATCGAGACATATGGAGCACAGCAAGACTTCATCCTGCCCCTTCTGAAATCATGGGGCTACAGCCAGTTTTCACTGCATCAGCATGCACTCATTAAAGATCTGCCGCTCGATAAGCATTTCGGAGACTTTCTCTTCATCTTCGAATCATCATAGCCCTCACATAAGAAGGCCAGGCAGCAAAATGTCCTCCACGAATAGCCCAATACTCCGCTAAAGACAAATACGTAATCCAACAATAGATCAGCTCGTCCATCAACTGCATCTAGCGCGTCATATCATGAATGCAAGGGCAAAGATGAATTTGAAAATACCATCAATGATCTATTGTCCTGCTGTATTCTTTCCACCCTTATCTTCAGTTTTACAACATGAAAATTGCAGGCCGACAGTTCGGCTGCTGGATGGTTGGTTTTATCTCTCTACAGCAAGCGGAAGCTTAGACCGGAGCATCCTTTATGACATCACCAGAGCAAGAGATGGCACGCATCCTGCTGGCTGATACGGTATCACACACTGTTTGTTACTGACGGGTTGGATATGGTTCGGACTGCTCGCCAAAGGAAGGGGAAGCCGGGGGTGGTGAAAGCCAGGCCACGCAACTATGTCTTGCGGCATGGTACGCATGAAGTATATCTGCTGAGCATACACGATGAAAAGTCCTTGCTCACACGGTTAAACTCAAGCCTTCATGTAGGTGACAATTTCCACATGATGGCCTTTCAGCGAAACGACATCCTCTATCCATATGGAGGGTGTAGCTTTTGGAATTCGCGCGATTTTTCATACACCACCGGCCCACAAGAGGTGACTGGGAGTTCTTGACAGGTGTCACTGGTCTACTGAATGAGCTCAACTGCCATTTCTATGATGCGGCGGCAAGTGTGTCCTATATGATGGGCAGTCTCTCATCTTCGCATCATCTCTATGCACGGAAGATTCTGCTCGATACGGTGGACAGGTATGACTTCCATCAACGGAGTTGGGCATCGCTCGGTCGCACCAGTAGGGCATACAAAGAATGTAAGGCATGCTAGGGACAGGCCAGTCCTCGCTCTTTTGATATTTGTTTTCATGGTTTCAGAATTTAGGTTATACGAATACAGACCAGGTCCTCCGGGATGCCTGCTCTTCCTAGCCGGACAGTGAATCTTTCGTTGGGGCGGCTGCACAGCATGTAGTGCTGCTGTAGCAGATGTATTTATGGACATCACAGATGCGGGGATGTTTAAAAATGAAGTCTGCAAGGCGCGTCACGATGACAGAAGTTGGCTATCGATCCCTTACATTTCTCTGATTTGGCCGTAAGGGGTATATTGTGCAAATGAAGATGCGGTTCCGCAGTGCCGGGGTATTTGTATGGATGGCGTTGGGATGGGTTGCAGACCATCGACAGCACCCGGATCCGGTAGTAGCCATGCTGCGGCTTCCTGAGGGATTCCGGGCGGAACGACTCCACAGTCCGCGGATGGCAGGCCAAGGTTCCTGGGTCTCCCTGACTTTCGACGACAAGGGGCGCATGCTGGCCTCCGACCAGCACGGCTTCCTCTACCGGCTGGTGCTGCCACCTATTGGGGCCGACACCACGGTGGAGAAGGTTCGCTCGGAGCGCATCGAATTACACTTGCCAGGTGACACGACCAGGGCCTCCCGATTTCTGGGTCACTGCCATGGGCTGGCCTATGCTTTCCAAAGTCTCTACTTCGTCGTGAACGACAAAGACGACAAGGTCAATACCCGGCCCAGCGGCATCTACCGGATCCGTGACACAGACGGCGACGACCAGTTCGACCGCATCGACACGCTCATGGTACTCCAAGGACACGGCGAGCACGGGCCCCACAGCATCGTGCCTGGCCCTGACGGGAAATCGCTCTACGCGGTGATGGGTAATTTCACCAAGATGCCCCCCTTGGCCTCTTATGCAAACCTGCCCGTCTGGAAGACTGACAACCTCCTCCCGCAGGTGATGGACCCTCACGGCCACGACAGCCACTCTGAGCTTCACGGTGGCTGGATCGTGCGCTTCGACCCGGAAGGGAAAAAGTTTACACTCTTCAGTTCGGGCTTTCGCAATCCCTTCGACCTGGCCTTTAATGAAGATGGGGAGCCCTTCACCTTCGACTCCGACATGGAGTGGGACATGGGTACGCCCTGGTACCGGCCCACCCGCATCTGCCATGTCACCAGCGGCAGCGAGTTCGGCTGGAGGCACGGCACGGCCAAATGGGCGCCCAGCTATCCCGACAACCTGCCACCGCTGCTAGACATCGGGCAGGGCTCTCCGACCGGCGTACTCAGCGGTCGGGACGCGCAGTTCCCGGAGCGGTACCGTAAGGCAATTTTCGCCTTCGATTGGACCTTCGGTCTCCTCTATGCCGTCTTCCCGGAACGTGAGGGCGCCCATTACAAGGCCCGCGCCGAGGAATTTCTTTCTGGCACGCCGCTGCCACTGACGGATGGAGCCATAGGCCCCGACGGTTCCCTGTACTTCCTCACAGGCGGCAGACGGATAGAATCGCACCTCTTCCGAGTGTATCATGTCGACCGTGAGCGTTTCGGCCCTCCTCCCCCAGCCCCTCCCCCCAACGCAGCACAGCTGTTGCGCAGGAGGCTGGAGGGCTTTCACGCAGGTTCGCATCCCGAAGCTGTCGCCACCGCCTGGCCCGCCCTGAATCACCCTGACCGCTTCATCCGCTTCGCGGCACGTGTGGCCCTCGAGCACCAGCCCATGGAAGCATGGAAAGGACGTATCCCTGGCGAGCATGACCCCATGCGGATATCGCAGGCCTGCATCGCAGCAGCCAGGATGGACGACCGGGCAGGCCGTGACACCCTGTTCCATGCCCTTGCCGGCATCGCCCTGAAAGACCTCGACCAGCAGACGCGGACAGACTATCTACGGGCCATCGAACTTTGCCTGCTGCGCCTCGGAGAGCCGCTGCCATCCACCCGCCTGCGACTGGTGCGCACCCTCGATGCCCTATACCCCTCCGGGGAGGGACTCACCGACCGCACGCTTTCCAAGATTCTTGTACACCTCGAGGCTCCAGGTGCCGTAGAGAAGACGATGCGGCTGCTGCGTACCGCCAGCGACCAGGGGATGGAAGCAGAAACCGTCGCAGACCCGGCAGACCTCATCCATCGCAATCCGAGATATGGCATAGCCATCGCCCAGGTGCTCGCTCAGGTGCCACCCCTACAAAAGACCTGGCACGCCACCGTCCTGAGCCAGGCCGGCAAAGGCTGGACGCCGGCGATGCAGCAAGCGTATATGCGGTGGTTCGACAGCGCTTTCCGCCACAAGGGCGGCTATAGCTATGCAGGATTCATCGAAGGCATCCGCTCCCTCGCCCTGGCGCATGTGCCAAAGGAGCAGCTGTCAGCCTACCGAAAGCTCTCCGGAGAGTCCGTCAGCCAAAACGCCTCGATGGGACTGGCGGCCGGCATGCGGCAGCCCAGAGGGCCAGGAAAAGACTGGACGGTGAAGGCCGCCATGGAAGAACTCAAAAGTGGCATTGGACGGCGCGACTTCGACAACGGAAAAGCCATGTTTGCCTCGAGCCTCTGCGGCTCCTGCCATATCATGCGCGGGTCGGGCGGGGCCGCAGGCCCTGACCTCACGCAGACAGGCGGCCGCTTCACCTATGCCGACATGCTTACAGCCATCCTGGAGCCCAGCCGGACGATCTCAGACCAGTATGGCTCTACAGTATTTTATCTGAGAAAGGGAGGATCACTCACGGGAAGGATTATCCGAGAAAAAGAAGACGCATATGTGATTGCACAAAACCCATTTGCCATTCAGGTGACGCGTGTGTTGCCAAAAAAGGAGATCATAAGGACGCGCATTTCGACCATATCGTCGATGCTGCCAAACCTCGTCGACCGACTGAACGCCGAGGAACTCAAAGACCTATTGGCATATCTACAGTCAGGCGGAGACCCAACCCATGAGGTGTACAAGAAACCCTGAGAGGCATCCGATTGGATACGACACATGAAAAAAAAATATAAAACCACCTGCCTGGCAGTGCCCTGTTTAATCATGCTGCTGGCTTCAACCCCTGATGCCCTCAGGGCGCAGGACGACAGGCCCGGCCGCCAGCATGGATTTAAACGCCTCTTCGATGGCAAGGGCTTTGGCGAATGGTCGGGGGACACAGCCGTATGGCGGGTGGAAGGTGGGACCCTCGTAGGTGAGGTGACGCCGACCCGACAGATCCGCACCAACTCCTTTCTGATCTGGAGGGGTGGCCGGCCGGCCGATTTTGCATTCGAGGCAGAATACCGCATCAGCGAACACGGCAATAGTGGCGTCAACTACCGCAGTGTGGAGGTTCCGGGGATAGCCTTCGCAGTGAAAGGTTACCAGCTCGACATCGACGGCGCCAACACCTACACGGGACAAAACTACGAGGAGCGGGGCCGTGGCTTTCTGGCCATGCGGGGGCAGCAGGCCGTCCTGGAGGCAGGTGCCAAGCCCCGGGTCACAGGATCCATGGGTGACGGGGAAGCCCTGAAGGCGAAGATCCGGAGCGGCGAATGGAATACACTCCAGCTGGTGGTGCAGGGCAACCACATGAGGCATTACATCAACGGTGTACTCATGAGCGAGGCGACAGACAACGACCCCTCAAACCGAAAGATGGAAGGGCTACTCTGCCTGCAGGTACATACAGGCCCTTCCATGCGGGTGGAGTACAGAAACCTGCGCCTGAAGACACTCCGGAAAAGATAAGAATGGCCCCTCGACATCGTCATATCCCGTGAACCAGCGCACAAAAGCTAAGATTTTTTGTTCCAACCTACCGTTCGAGCTGCCTTCTGCAAGTAGAGCGGATAGACGCCTGAAAAAGTCATCCGACGTATCTGGGCCTTACCCTCAACTTTCACCGTTGCCATGTCCTTTCCGTGAACAAGTTCATCGATGAGCTGGCGAAGGGCCAACCGATGGTGGAGATCCTGCTCAGATGAGGTTGAATGCACACCCAACGGCGATCTGCGTGCCTGGTCGGCATCCCCTCACCATATTCTAACCATCAGGCTATCGGGGCGATACATGGGGTCTCCTGGCCGAACGTCGAAGGCTTCATGGAATGCTGGCAGGTTGGCAAAGGGACCGTTGACGCGGTATTTAGGAGGCGCGTGAAAGTCAGTCTGTATGAGGTTCCGCAGGTATTCTTCGCGGGTATTTTCTGTCCAGCCCAGAGCATATCCCAGAAAAAATCGTTGTACGGGGGTGAAGCCGCGGATGCTGCGGTTTTCGCGAAACTCTTTGGTCTTCCGATAGGATTGTAGTCCGAGTACGACACCCCCCAGATCGGCGATGTTCTCTCCGGCGGTTGCTTTGCCGTTGAGGTGGAGGCCAGGCAGGGCTTCTATCTCGTCGAACTGTCGGATGATGTCATGCGCACGGCGTACAAAGGCTGCTTCATCTGCTTTTGTCCACCAGTTTTGGAGGTTCCCCTTCTCGTCGAATTTTCGTCCGTCGTCGTCGAAGCCGTGAATGATCTCATGGCCTATGGTGGAGGCGCCAGCATATCCATAGACGGTGGCATCGTCGAGTTCTTCGTCGCGTAGGCCAGGCACGGTGAAGATGCCGGCGGGCAGAACGATCTCGTTATTAGAGGGGTCGTAGTAGGCATTGTAGGTCTGAGGGTACATGCTCCATTCACTCCGGTCGACGAGCTTTCCCAGCTTGCCGACCTCAAAATTGTGCCACCAGCGGCTCGCTTCTATCACATTCCGCACCCAGCTCACGGTGTCGATGTGCATGCCCGAGAAGTCTTTCCACTGGTCGGGGTATCCAACTTTTTTCTTCATCGACGCGAGCTTGACGAGGGCGTGCTGCCGGGTGCTGTCGCTCATCCATGTGAGCCCGGCCAAGCGCTCCTGAAGGGCCAGGCGGATGTCTTCCACCAGCTGAACATAACGTGCTTTAACGTTCTCGTTGAAATATTCTTTGACATAACGCTGTCCCAGGAGTTCTCCCACTGCCACCTCGGTGGAAGTGATGGCCCGCTTCCACTGAGGCTTGCGGGCCCTTGCGCCAGTAAAGAGGCGGTTGAAGTCGAAGGCCGCCACTGCTATCCTTTCCGGAAGGGCGTCAGAGAGGTCTTGCAGCAGATGATAGCGCAGGTATGCCTTCCATGTCTCTATGGGCGTGGAGGTGAGGAGTACTTCCATGGATGACAGGTATTCTGGCTGTCCTACGATGGCAGAGTCGATGGACTTGATGCCATTGGCCGAGAGGTATGCCGGCCAGTCAAAGCTGGCAGCGAGCTTGGGAAGCCCTGTCAGGGGATGCTTTTGGTAGTTGGCATAGGGGTCGCGCAGGTCTTCTAGGCGGCGGCTGGCCTTTGCCATGCGGGTCTCCAAGGCCAGCATGTTGGTGGCAGCCGCTGAGGCCCGGCTGCTGTCGACGCCCTGCAGCATGAGCATGCGGGCTATGTGGGTGCGGTATGCCTTGCGGATGGAGGTATTGGAGCTGTCGTCTTTGAGGTAGTAGTCGCGGTCTGGCATGCCCAGCCCTCCCTGCCAGATCGTATACGACATGCGCTCGCTGTTCTTCAGGTCGGGATAGACCCATTCGCTGAAGAGTACATGGGAGCCGGCTTTGCGCATATCTGCTACGATGGGGGCGAGGGCACTTACATCGTTGAGGGCATCGATCCGGTCGAAGAGGGGCTGCAGGGCGGTGAGGCCGTCACGCTCCGTCCGGAGGCTGTCCATGGCCGTCTTCCAGTAATCCCCGATGATCTGTTCAGGGCTGCCGGCTGGGGCTTTCCTTCCTGCCGCTTGCTCGCAGATGGTGCGCAGGCGGGAGAGGTTTTCTTCGACGACGAGGTTGGCCATACCCCAGGTGGACTGATCATCAGGTATGGGGTTGCGGGCTATCCATCCGCCATTGGCATAATGGAAGAAATCCTGGGAAGGGGCGGTCGATGTGTCGGTACGGGCATAGAGGATGTCGTACCGAGCGGCATCTTCCCTGCGCCCCTGGCAGGCAGCGATACCTATGCAGACTGCCATGAGCAGGTGGGTTCGCAAGTTGGCCATTTTGATAAGTTTATGCCATTAAGTTACTGAAAGGATCCAAAAAAGTATGACCTTCCGAAGTGCCTCAACTGGGGCATTGCGATGTCCGATGCCGCCTAACACTTCTTCCCCTGAACCTCAACATTAGATGTATGAACCCACAGATCCTGTACCGGACTGCCCTGAGCCTGCTTTTAGCGGGGGTTTGGCAGGCTGCCGCCCTGGGCCAACAATCCTCTCCGGTGGCGCTGCGGATAGAACCGAGGACGGAATACCTCCACAATCCTCTCGGCCTCGACAGCCGGCAGCCACGCTTTACCTGGCGTATGGAAGGCGGCGTAACCGGCTTGCAGCAGCGCAACTACCGCATTGTCGTCGGCCGCGACTCGAACGACCTGAAGGCTGGCCGCCGCCTCATTTGGTCCAATGAGACATCGTCTTCCTCCCAGCAAGCCATCTATGCCGGCCCGCCTCTGACATCCTTCACCACCTACTACTGGAGGGTATCGGTGATCGACGGGGCAGGCATCATCCATCAGGGTCCCCTCGCCTGCTTTGAGACGGGCATGATGGAAGCGTCTGACTGGAAAGGAGCTTGGATCAGCGATGAGGGGTCGGTGGACCTCCGGCCCGCCCCCTATTTTCGTAAGACCTTCGTGCTGCAGAAACCCGTCCGCTCGGCAAGGGCCTATCTAGCCTGCGCTGGGCTCTTCGAGCTCTATGTCAACGGACAGCGGGTTGGCGACCACCTGCTCGACCCCGCCTATACTCGCTTCGACCGTCGCAATCTCTACGTGACGCTGGACGTCACCCAAGCCCTGAAAGCGGGCGGGAATGCCGTAGGCGTGGTGCTGGGGAATGGATGGTATAACCACCAGTCGACCGCCGTCTGGTTCTTCGACCGGGCCCCCTGGCGCAACCGCCCCAGCTTCTGTGCCGACATCCGCATCACCTATGACGATGGCACGACGGACCTCATCGCCACCGACAAAGACTGGAAGACGCAGACGGGGCCCATCGTCTTCAACAGCATTTATACGGCCGAACACCAGGACGCGCGGCTCTCCCTCGGACCCTGGAGCCAATACAATTTCGCTGACAGCAGCTGGAAGAATGTCATCTTTCGTTCTGCCCCCTCCAACCAGATCTTGGCGCAGACGATGCACCCGATCCGGAAGGTCGAACCGGTACGCACCGCCTCGATGCGAAAGTTCTCCGACACCCTCTATGTCTTCGACTTCGGAAGAAACCTGGCAGGCATTACCGAACTCCGCGTCCGCGGGCGCCGAGGGACCGTCATCCACCTCAAACATGGAGAGCGGCTCTATCCCAATGGCCGCGTCGACCAGTCGAACATCATCGTGCATTACCGACCCAAAGACCTGAGTGACCCCTTCCAGACCGATGTCTATACCCTCGCTGGCGACGGGGAAGAGCGCTTCGCTCCACATTTCAACTACAAAGGCTTCCAGTATGTGGAAGTTAGCACCAGCGAGCCGCTGGCATTGCAGCCAGGCGACCTGCAGGCCTGGTTCATGCACAGCGATGTGCCAGCGGTGGGACGCCTCCAGTCGTCCAACCCGACGCTGGATGCCATCTGGCGGGCCACCAATGCCTCCTATCTGTCAAACCTCTTCGGCTATCCGACCGACTGCCCACAGCGGGAGAAGAACGGATGGACGGGCGACGCACACATCGCCTCGGAGACGGGGCTCTACAACTTCGACGGCATCACGGTATATGAGAAATGGATGGCCGACCACCGCGATGAGCAGCAGCCAAATGGCGTCCTGCCCTCCATCATCCCCACCGGCGGCTGGGGCTATGAATGGGCCAACGGGCCTGACTGGACCAGCACCATCGCCATTATCCCTTGGAATTTATATTTATTCTATGGCGACAAACGCGCGCTTTCCGAAAACTATGAGCACATGAAGCGATATGTCGACCACATCACGGCAGTGAGTCCGGGCGGGACGACCACCTGGGGGCTTGGCGACTGGGTGCCGGTGAAGTCGAAGTCACCAGTAGAACTCACCTCGACTGCCTACTATTTCTACGACGTGACGATCGTCTCAAAGGCGGCAGCCCTGCTCGGGCGGAAGGCAGATGCCATCGCCTACCGAAAGCTGGCCGATCGCATACAGGATGCCTTCCATGCCAAGTTCTTTCATGCCGACAAGAACCTCTACGGCTCAGGCCTGCAGACGGAGCTGAGCGTGCCACTCCATCTAGGACTGGTGCCGGAAGGCCTCCGTCAAGCTGTGGCTGACAACCTGGCGCAACGCGTCATCGCCGATGGCAAACACATCGACGTGGGACTGCTCGGCACCAAGTCGCTGCTGAATGCGCTGAGCGATTATGGACATGCTAACCTGGCCTATGAGGTGGCCTTGCAGGAGAGCTATCCCTCCTGGGGCTGGTGGATCCGCAACGGGGCAACCACTCTCTACGAGAACTGGCCCATCGACGCGAAGTCAGACATCTCAATGAACCATATCATGTTCGGGGAGATCGGCGCCTGGTTCTGGAAAACCTTGGCAGGCATCCGTCCGACAGAAGAGCATCCAGGTTTTGCTACGATAGAGGTAGCTCCCCATTTTGTACTGAACCTTCAGCACTTCGATGCGGAATATCTTTCACCTCGAGGGAAGATCCGAAGTGCCTGGCAGCGAAAAGGGGAAGTAATAGAATGGATGTTATCGGTACCTCCGAATGCCCGAGCCACGGTACGGCTGGACATTCAGGTGGGCGCAGACATCGAGGTTAATGGGAGAAAAGTGTCATACCGGGAGGCGTTCTGGCTGGGGGCCGGGACGCATGTCCTCCGCCTGGTACAGGCGGGCGGCCGCCAGCCAGAGCCTTGAGGAATCATTAGACAGAACCAAAGTGGGTCCGTTGCGTTATTATTCTTTCGTCGTTATAACTACTTCCTGCCATGCCAACCGTTAACCGGATCGATGTTCTGTACGACCGGCTGCTGTCGTCCGACGTGAAGCAGCGGGGTGAGCGACTCATCCTTGGCATCGCCATCACCAGCTATCTGGTACACCTGGGCTTGATCTTGATGAACCGCAATGGATGGATCGACATCCAGTCAGAGTTATTAGGCAATCCCATTGCTGCCACCTATACGCCGTTTTCATTTATCCTGGTATATGAGGTATACCTGCTGATCTTCTTCTTACCCAAGTCTATCTCTTATTACATCGGTAAGCAGTATGAGATCATCACGCTGATTGTCATCCGAAGGATGTTCAAAGACATCGCCAATCTGGAGCTGTCGTCTGACTGGTTTCGGAGTACTTATGACCTGCAGTTTACTTTTGACGCGGCGACCTCGCTGGCCTTGTTTATGTTGATCCATCTCTACTACCGAAGGGTGGCGGAACGCGAAGTGCCAGAGGTGAAGGGAGCCCACCAAGAGGTCAGCAAGCAGCACTTTATTATTTTGAAGCGGGCGATTGCCGTGCTGCTGGTACCGCTCCTTGTGGGGCTGGCGTTATATACGCTTACAGACTGGATTTTGTCGTTCGTCAGCGACCGGCAGCATGGGATGGATGCCTTCAGAAACATCAACAGTGTCTTCTTCGACGAGTTTTTTACAATACTTATTATCGTCGATGTACTCTTGCTTCTCGCTTCCTTCTTTTATACAGATGAGTTCCACCACATCATGCGCAATTCCGGCTTTGTCATCTCCACGATGCTGATTAAAGTCTCTTTTTCCGTGGATGGGCCTGTCAACAATGCGCTAATCCTAGGCGCAGTGGTATTCGGACTGCTGATCCTGGTCGTGCACAACCGTTTTGAGCGGAGCTCGCCGTCCTGAACGGGCTTGATTGCATTTATCTTCAGCCCATAAGCTTCTGTTCGAGTGCTTCGAGAGGTATGCCTTTGGTCTCAGGCATGCGGGTAAGCGTCCAGGCCAGCTGTAGGACCATCATAGCAGCTAAGAAGGCGAAGATGGGCCATGGGTTTTCCTTGAGGAGTCCGTTTTCCTTGTCCAGGAACACAGGGGTGATCAGGGTGATCAGGGCGGCAAAGACCCAGTGGGTGCTGGCGCCGAAGGCTTGACCGCGGGCACGGATGCGGTTGGGGAAGATCTCGGAGAGGAATACCCAGATGACGGCGCCTTGTCCGAGGGCATGGGAGGCAATGAAAAGGAGCAGGAAGGCCAGCAGAAAGCTTGAGCCGGCACTGGACTGGAAAGCATAAGCCACCATGGAGAGGCTCAGGATATATCCGAGGGATCCGATGACCATGAGGGTCCGCCGACCGATGCGATCGATCAGCCATAGACCTACAAAGGTAAAGAGCAGGTTGGCGCCTCCGATGTAGATAGAGTTGCGGAGGGAGTCGGCTGCAGCGAGGCCGGCGCGTTCGAGGATTTCAGGCGCATAGTAGAGGATGAAGTTGATGCCGGACCACTGGTTGAAGAAGGCGATCCAGAAGGCCAGCCAGATAATGCGTCGATGGCTTGGCTGAAAGAAGGTGCCTGCCACCGTGCTGCCAGCCTCTGCCTGGATGCCGTGGGTGACGGTAGCGATGAGGGCTTCAGCGTCGACGACGCCTAGGCGCTGGAAGACTTCCCTGGCGGCGTTTTCATCGTGACGGGCGGCCAGCAGCCAGCGGGGGCTTTCAGGGATGGTGAGGACCAGGCCGGTGTAGAGGAGCGAGGGGATGGCCATGACCCCCAGCATCCAGCGCCAGTCATTTACCCCGCCGACGCCGGCCAACAGATAGTTGGAGAGGAAGGCCACCAAGATGCCAAAGACGATGTTGAACTGGTAGAGGGCTACGAGGCGGCCGCGCATGGCAGGCGTAGAGATCTCGGAGACATAGGCGGGCGCGGCGACGGAAGAGATGCCGATGCCCAGACCGCCGAGGAAGCGGAAGAAGGAAAAGCTGTAGGGGTCTGCCGCGAGGGCCGAGCCAAGGGCCGAGACGCTGAAAAGGATGCCGATCCATAGCAGCACCTTCTTCCGGCCATAGCGGTCTGTCGGCACGCCACCGAAGAGCGCCCCCACCACCGTCCCCCAGAGGGCCATCGACATGATAAAAAAACCATGGAACCAGGGAGAGATCTCTGTCGTATGCCAGAGGTTTTTGATGGGCTGGTTGGCGCCCGAGATGACGACGGTGTCAAAACCGAAAATGAATCCGGCCAAAGCGGCGATGAGGGAGATGCCTAGGACGGAATCGTGGGCTGAGGGTGCGGAGTTGGACATCAGCAAGTTGATTGGTATCAGGATGGAATGTACGGAAGTCAGATGAATCAAAGACCAGATGGCGATGGCTGGATTTTTTTCGAATGCCGATGGTTACCGAATTTTACAGTGGGTAAGTGTGTACGGCATGAATGGCATACAGCATCTCCTCAGCACCGGCCTTCGGCCACTGGATCAACGGCTCGCCCAGCGCGGGCTGGGTATCCGTCTCATGGAATTTCTACTGTCTTCGCGTATGACACCCTTGCAGCAGGCGAGATATCTAGACATGGATCGCGACCAAACGGGACTAGCGCTGGACATCACAGAGCAAGGCAGAGAGGAGACCTCACCGCCATCCGATGCTCCGAAGTAAGAATGAGATCCGGGATCAGACCAGAGATGGGCCTGGAGCGGCTATGCAAGCAATTTTAAGGGGACTTTTGACGTTAGGGAATGGGGGCTGTCTACACAAAAGGATGAGATGACCATGCAGGTGGATAAGAAACCTATATCAGATATTGATTTTGGCATGATTCCTGCAAAACAACCAGTTGTGATTCACTCCGATCCAAGCTTCACGAAATTCTTACTGGCGTTCATTGCAATGTTTTTCCTGAGCCTCTATGGCTGGACATCCCCAGGGATGTCTTCTGGAGCAGAGATGACTGAACCCAAGCCCATGGATCATTCGGATAGCGTAAGCCGAATCCCATTGCTTGATTCTGCTTCATCTATTTTATTGCTGGATGCGGATGAGTCGCCGGGAGATCTGTTTGCAACACCCCCTGAAATTCAAGTTTTCACCATCTGTATGAGTCGATTCGCCACGCTCATCGTTGAGAATGTAAACGCTACCCTCAACTTGTACAAGCAAGTAATATGGAATATGGGGGATGGCCAGCCAAGTATCACTCAGAATATTCCAGCAAGCTGGCCAAACCTCAATAATACCTGGATGAACTTGCAATACAAATATGCAAACTCAGGCAATTTTACCATCACCCTGACCCTCATACCTTATAGTGGATCAAACGTCATTGTTACTAAGGCTGTCGTCGCAAACCCACTACCTCCAGACGTGACAACCCTCACGCCTGTCAAATTCTGCCTCGGCAGCACAGCTTCTCCGTTGAGTGCAACAGGCACATCTGGGAACAACGTTGTTTGGTATACACCAAAACCTGCACCCGCTAGTGGATACGACAGAAGTAGCACTCCGCCTACCCCGAGCACAAGTGTAATTGGCAGCAGTCAGTTTTTTCTGGTCGGCCAAGAGAATCCATCCACTACCTGCGAAAGCAATTTAACTAGAGTCACCATTGAAATTGTAGATGCCCCCACCGGCCCTCCCCTGACTTCCAGTCTTTCTTTATGCGTAGGAGGCACAGGCACCTTGTCATCCTCTGTCACCAACCCCAACCCGAGGAATTTTGAAGTGAAGTGGTATGACCAAGCGTCTGGCGGTACCCCTCGGCCTAGTGTACCTAGCATACCCCCCAGCACCACGACCTATTATGTAAGTCTGAACAGCCTCACTGGATGTGGCGAAAGTGGTCGTGCCCCTCTCACGGTCACCATCAACCCTACCCCGGCCGCACCATCCATTCCCTCTTCCATCCCCCAGCCGGCGGAAATATGTCAGGACTTTCCCATCACGCCAGCACTACTCAATTCTTATCTGACGGGCCTCTCGGGGGGGAATACGTTTCTCTGGTATGCATCCGCGACCGGCGGCACCGGAACGACGACTCCGCCCACCATCCCCACCACAGGCGGACTGTTAACGCCGAACAGCTATTCCTTTTTTGTCAGCCAGCGAATGAGCACGGCCCCAAACTGTGAAAGCAGCAGGACCCCTTTACAGGTACAGATCAACCCGCTGCCGTCTGCGACCCTTAGTGCAGGTGCTGTGATCTGTCAGGGCGCAAGCCAAACCCTGGAGATGAGAGGCGCCAGCGGCACGGCAGGCTATACCTTTAGCTACAGGCTCAATGGAACAGCCACCACCATCAACTCTGGAAATCTTTCCGGCAATGCCTCGGACCCTGCGGTGATAACTGTCCCAACCGCAACCGCCACCACGTACACCTATGAACTGACAAGGGTAGAAGACGGTAAAGGATGCGCCAAGAGCCTATCGGCCTCGACCGCAGTCTTCCGAGTCAATGCCACACCCCGTGCGACCCTGGCCGCAAATACCCCCATCAGCGGTGGGGAGATCTGCACCGGGAAGTCCGCGACGTTCACCTTTACGGGCTCAGGCGCCTCCAGTGCGGCCGCGTATACCTTCAGCTATTCCATCGATGGCGTAGCCCAGACGCCGATCACCACTTCAGGCAGCAGTGCCAGCATCGCTACCCCTGCCATCAACTTTCCCAGTGCCGGCAGCAAGAGCATCACCCTCAGCAGCATCCGCTATACAGACGTTGCCACTTGCTCCGACAACACGCCTCAGACCCTGCCCATCACGGTCAACCGCTTGCCGGGGGCCCTCGCCTCGATCGACGGCGGGGCCACCTCTCCTTTGCTGCTCTGCCAGGAAACGGCAAGCCCTACGGTACGGTTCACCGGAAACACCTCGCTGGGTCCCTACACCTTCACCTATAAGCTGAATGCCGGGGCAGACCAAACCGTGACGACGGTCGGCACCGACCCATCACATACCTTTCCCATCCCTACGAGTGCTCCAGGCAGCTTTGCCTACACCCTGCAAAAAGTGGTGGACAGCAAAGGCTGTGAGCAGTCTCAGACGGGCAGTGCCACGGTCCGCATCGTCGCGAACCCAGATGTGACCATCACCGGCACGACGGCCGTCTGTCAAAATGAAACCAGGCCGACGATCACCTTCCAAGGCGCCAATGGCATCACCCCCTATACTTTCACCTATGCTGTCAATGGCGGACCCGATCAAACAACCACCTCCAGCGGAGGCAATGTCGCCACCATACAGGCTGACACGAACATACCCGGCACTTTCATCTATGCGCTGAAGCAGGTCTCTTATACAGACGGCATCACCTGCTCCAAGACCCTGACGACCACCGCCGCAGTCACCGTACATGACCTACCCTCCGCGACCCTCACGGCCGCAAGCCCATCGATCGTCATTTGCCAAGGCCTGGCAGCACCACAGCTCCGCTTCTCAGGTAGTGATGGCCTGGCACCCTACACCTTCCGCTACCAATTGAATACAGGCATCCTGACAGGTACCGGCAACCCCGTCCTGGTGAATGCCTCTACCGCCGTTTCCGGCAACTTCCGCTACCAACTAATGGAAGTGAGGGATGCCCGAAACTGCTCACAGCCCCAATCGGGCACGGTGGATGTGACGGTCACGCCGAAGCCAGACGCCAATGCCGGCAGTACCAAGTACATGGCATTGGGGACGAATGTGGCCCTAGATGGTAGCGCCACAAGGGGTACGGGGCTGGTGTTTGCTTGGTCGCCGGCAACCGGACTAAGCAACCCGACACTCCCGAACCCAGTCGCCAGCCCAACAGCCACCACCCGCTATCTGCTGACAGTCACCTCCAGTGGCGGCTGCATCGACACTAGTTCGGCCTTGGTGACGGTCTTGAACCGACCCATCATCCCCAATACCTTCACCCCCAATGGCGACGGCATCAATGACCGCTGGGAGATCTTGAACCTGGGGACCTATCCGGATCCCGTCGTGGAAATCTACAGCGACCGTGGGCAGCTGATCTTCCAGTCGTTCAGCAACTACAAGCCCTGGGACGGCACCTACAAAGGCAAGCCTCTGCCCGTCGGCACCTACTATTTTGTCATCTTCCCCAAGTATGGCATCGACCGGATCGCCAGTTTTGTCACCCTCCTGCGTTGAGGCGGCGGGCGATCTGATTTGCGCGTACCTTCCCCGTCGAAAGCCTGAGGCCTTCGAGTCCGACACTGTATACCCGCTGCCATGTCCGAAACAATGTACCCCTGGCTGGTGCCCTTGATCCTTTTCGCATGCTGGATCGGGCTCTTCCTGTTGCCTGGCATCGTGGCCCGCATCGTATATTTTCAGTTCCCTTTCAGCGAGGAAGCCCGGTCAAGGGATGCCATCCCTGCCCTGTTCTGGACACTCGTCACGGGCACGTGCATGGAAGTGGCCTGGATATGGATCCACCAAAGGCTGACAGGCCGTTGGATGAGTTCGGCCGAGCTGGCCTTTCTGCTGACGGGAACCTATGAAGATGAGGTCTCCGGACTCATGATCCAACATATGATCGACCAGCGCCTGCAGTGGATCTTCTTCGTCATCGTTCCGCTGGTGGCTGCGGCGGTCTTGGGATGGCTAGCCCGGCAGTTGGTGATCTGGACGCGCGCGGACATCCACATCCCTCTGTTGCGGTATTCCAACCACTGGTACTATATCCTATCCGGCCGCATGCAGGTGCAAGGGGGGCGACTCGTGGCGCTTCCCTCAGATGTCAACTTTGTACGGGTAGAGGTGCTGACCCGGGAGGGATCCTCACATGTAATCTATTCCGGCCAACTGATTTCGTTTCAGCTGTTGTCGGGCGACCGGCTGCACTCCATCCAGATCCGGCATCCGTACAAAAGCTTCCCAGAACGGCCGCTTGCAGCTACCACCAGTCCCGAGAGCACCCATGGCTTCGAGCCGACAGAAGCCTATGAGATGGAATTCCTGTACGATGATGTGATCGACCTGAAGCCTTTCTATTACACGCTGAAGGCGGGGCAGAGGCAGCCCTCTCCCCTCGCCTAGTGCTGTGGCCATCTGGCCCACTGGAGGCATATGGCAGTCGATGCCTACGCCCATGCCAGCCCATATGTCTGATGCGTGATGGAGGCTGTAGAAGACCCTCACCCAAGCGGTTGACAGGGCCCAGGCCCATACCACCAGCGAACCTGCCGAGGGTGCTGCCAGCAGCAGAGAGATGGCCAGGGCGGTCGTCCAGGCCTCATGGCCGGAGGGGAATGCATAAGGATCGTAGCGGCGGTAGGCTTTCCCAAACGACCCGGCAGGCCGCCCGCCGGACACGCCTCGAGTCTCTAAAGCCCCACTTGCATCGTGTCAGTACCTCACGGCCTGGAACTTCCATCCCGGCTGCCATTTCTGCATCTCTATTTCATCATCCCTTCGCGTGAGACCGCAGCGGAGGTAGTTCTCATGAAGTCGGGCAAGGGCCTCCCGGTCGAGCTCGACGCCGAGGCCGGGACCGGATGGTACCGGCAGGCTGCCCTCTTGAAAAGACATTCGGCCACCCACGATGATCTCCTCCGACTGCCAGGGATAGTGTGTGTCGAGGGCATATTCAAGTTCCGGCAATGCCGCTCCGAGATGCGTCATGGCAGCGAGGGAGATCCCCAGGTGGCTGTTGGAATGCATGGAGAGGCTCCGCCCGAAGGTCCGGCAGATGGCGGCGAGGTGCATGGAGGCGGTCAGGCCGCCCCAGAAATGGTGGTCGCTCAGGATGATGTCTTCGGAGCCGAGGCGTATGGAAGAGGGGATCTCTTCAAAAGAAGTTGTGCACATGTTGGTGGCGAGGGATATGCCCAGTGCCTTGCGCAGTTCGGCCATGTCAGTCTGTCCGCGGACCGGGTCTTCGAGGTACTCGATATGCCCTTTGAGCATTCTTCCGCAGCGAAAGGCCGTCTCTTTCTTCCATACGCCGTTGGGGTCGATGCGCAGCGGGACGTCGTCTCCGAAGGCCTCGTGCAAGGCGAGGACGGCTTCCACCTCCTGCTGCGGCTCGAAGACGCCTCCTTTGAGTTTGATGGATTGGAAGCCGTAGGCCTGGCACATCGCCTGAGCCTGTCCTACGATGCCTGCCGGATCGAGGGCGGCTGCCTGGCGCGCCAGATCCCATCCCGCTGCCTGTGGGTCTGTGCCGAGGCCGAGCGTCCCACCGGCGCCTGCAGGTTTGTAAAAGAGGTAGGCAGCATAAGGGACGGCATCGCGCATGGGGCCTCCGAGCAGGTCTACCACTGGCCGGGAGACGACCTTGCCGATGATGTCTAGGCAGGCCACTTCAACCGCGCTGAAGACATGCACGAGCTTGCGCTGGTCCCAGGGGGCGAGGCCTCTTGCCTCTGGCGCCTCCTGCCCAAACTGCTGCTGCAGCCGTTGGCGGATGTGTTGGAGTTGGAAGACGTCCATGCCGGCCAGGCAGGGGCCGGCGGCCTGCAGAGCCCCCGTGACGGCGGCGCTGCCCGGCACTTCGCTAAGGCCGGTGATGCCATCATCGGTAACCATCTCGATGATGGTGCGGAGGGCATAGGGCGCATGGAGCCCAGCGGCATTGAGGAGGGGAGGGTCTGCGGTCGCGATGGGTGTGACGCGCAACTCGCGGATGCATGGACCCGGGCGCCCACTGATATGCCCGGGGCTAGTCATTCGATGCCGGACATTTGTTCGAGCAGCAGCGCCAGTCCACTATGGTCCCATTCGCCCCCACCTTTGGCGAGGATGGCATCCATCTGCGCAGCCACCAGGGCCGAACCATGGAGGGGGACGGCATGCTCTCTGCCGGCTTGCAGCGCCAGGTTCATATCCTTCCGATGCAGGCGGACGCGGAAGCCAGGGTTGAAGTTGCGGTCGATGATACGCTTACCATGGAGGTCGAGGATGCGGCTAGAGGCGAAGCCTCCCAGCAGGACTTCACGCATGCGTACCAGGTCAACGCCTGCCTTCTTCGCAAGGGTGAAGGCTTCGGCGAGGGCCTGTATGGTCATGCCGACGATCATCTGGTTACAGACTTTCGCCATCTGGCCGGCGCCTGCCGCTCCGATGTGGACGATGTTCTTACCCATTCGCGCGAAAACTGACGATGCCCGCTCGAATGCTGTTGCAGAGCCACCTACCATGATGGAGAGGCTGGCATTCTCAGCCCCTACCTGGCCACCGGAGACCGGTGCGTCGAGAGCTTCAACACCCCGGGCAGCCATGGCGGCGTGCACTGCCTTGGCTGTGGCAGGTGCGATCGACGACATGTCGATGAACAGGGCGCCGGGCCGGAGGCCTTCGGCAACGCCCCCCACACCAAGGGCCACAGCCTCCACATCGGGAGAGTCAGGCAGCATGGTGATGACAATGTCTGAGGCAGCAGCTAGAGCTGCATAGGAGGCGAAGGCTGTCGCTCCCTGCGCGACGAGCTCGGAGGTGGCACGGTTGCCGGAGTAGACATGTAGCGGATGGCCGGCCTTGTGGAGATGCATGGCCATGGGCTTACCCATGATGCCGAGTCCTATAAAACCGATGGTTTCCATGTATGAGAGGCTTCTTTGTTTGTGGGGTGAAATGGTGGGTGGATAAAAATAAATTTAAAGCGTCCCGTCATTTATCTACGCACCGCCGGCGATGGCCTGCAGTATGGCGATGATATAACCATATGCATGGGCGAAGGCCTGCTCATGCGTGGGGTCGTCGGGGTGTGAAGGCACGTGGTCGGGCATGACCATATAGGGGTAGCCCACTTCCTGGAGGGTCTTTAAGACTTGGAAGAAGTCCATGTCGCCGTTGTCGGAGAAGACCTCCTGGAAATGATCCCATCCACCTTTGATATTGCGCAGGTGTATGTTGAAAATCTTCTTTCGCGGCCCGAAGTAGCGGATGATCTCGTGTATCTCATTCTTAGGGTCTTTGAGTCCTTCGGCGATGGAGCCGATGCAGAAGTTGAAGCCGTGGTAGGGGCTGTCGCTGAGAGCAGCGAAACGCTTCATGGCGGCAAACACATCAGGGCTCGTCCAGCGGGTGATGCCGCGGTAGCCGACGTGTGTTGGAGGGTCGGCGATGTGGTTGCCCAGGCGCACCTTGTATTCCTCTGCCACGGGCACGATGCGGTCGATGAGGTATTTGATGCGTTCGAACATATCGTCGGCCGTGACGATACCGGCACGGGTGAGCGGCTCGTTGCGTTTGACGGCCTCCTCATAGACCCAAGTGCTGTAGCGGGCATTCCCACGCTTTGGGTCTATGGTCTGTCCGGTCCGTAGGACGGGCAGGATGGTGGTATTGTAGTTGAGCAGGGTGACGCCCGTCTTGCTGGCGACCATGATCATCTGTTGGATCTCTTCAATCTCGCGGTCGCGTTCCGGGCTCTTGCCCAGCATGATGTTGGGATGGCTGACCTTATCAATCCCTGCCGAAGTGAGCGGCAGATGGTAGGCGTCGAGATGAATACCGTATTTCTCGCAGGCATCGCGTTTGCGGAGCGAGTCCTCGAGGTCCCAACCTTTGCCGGGGATATATTCAGGCATGCCCCCGTCGATGTGATAGACGCCGTGGCGGGCTTTGAACTCGAGGTTGCGGAGGGTCGTGCCGCCCGACTGGCAGCCTACATGCATCAGGACTTTCCCTTTATTGGCGGCTGCCGCGGCTGGGCTGCGGTCTGTCCCGACGGCCATTGCCGTGGCCGGGCTGGCTGCCAGGGCGGCACCCAGCGATCCGCTAGCGAGCGACCGTACAAAGCCCCGACGGGGCAGGTGGGAGGATGGGGTTTTGCACTCTTGTGTTTTTTTCATGTTTCTTTTTTTGCCAGCACTTCAGCATGAGCCGGGATTCAGCATGGCTATTCAGACGGGAAACGGCAGCCAGGCGGCTGCCAGCATAATGACGACGAGGCCTGTAACCCCCATCACAACCCCCATCGGTGCATAGGTCTTGAGGGCTTCCTTTTCGGTGAGATTGCTCATCTTACAGATGATCCAAAAGCCCGGATCGTTCATCCAGGGTACGAGCTTAGCGCCGCAACCGATGGCGAGGCCCAGGTAGAGCGGATGAAAGGTGAGGCCTGCCTGGGAGGCCATGCCGGAGAGGATGCCGGAGGCGGTGATGAGGGCTACTGTCGCCGAGCCCTGGGCGGTCCGCACGACGGCAGCAATCAGAAACGACAGCGGTATGAGCGCCATCTGGTAGTGGCTGGTCATGTCGGTGATGCGTGCGCTGATACCTGTCTGCTGGATGACGCCGCCAAAGGCGCCGCCGGCGCAGGTGATCAGGATGATGGCGCCTCCGCTCATCAGGGCATTCTGGATAAAGGCTGACATATCAAAGCTGCTGCCGCGCTTCTGCTGTAGCACGACGAGCAGGGCGAGGATGCCGGCAGTGATGAGGGCGGTGTTCTTATCGCCGAAGAAATGAATGACGGCGGCAACGGCTTGCATCACGATGTTTCCAGCGGCTGCATCCTTGGACAGATTCAGAAAGGTGTCTGCACAGATGAAAAAGACGGGAAAGACGACCGGCAGCAGGGAGAGGGCGAGTGAGGGCAGCTGCGCGTCATCTTTCTCTGCGATCATGCGAATATCCTCCACTTTGGCGTCTAGCGAATCTCTGACGGGAACGGTCATCCGACGATTAAGCCATCGTGCGAATAGGTAGCCGGAGGTGGCGGTGATAAGTCCCAGCATTGAGCCCGCCACGATCATCAGTCCGATCGGTATCTGCATGGCAGTCACCAGGAACAAAGGCCCTGGAGCGGGCGGCACCAGCGAGTTGGCCATCATGGCTCCCGCGATGATGGACAGGACAAACAGCAGGTAGTTGCGGCCGATGCGCATGGATATCGCCTTTGCCAGCGGCATCATGAGGAAGATGACGGTGTCGAAGAAGACGGGGATGCCGATGAAGAAGCTGCTGACGAGGAAGGCGGCCGGGGCTCTGTCGATGCCGATGGCGCGGAGGATGGAGCGGATGATGCGCTCTGCCGCACCGCTCTCCAGCATGCACTTGCCGATAATCGCGGCCATGGCAATGAGGATGCCGATTTTGGCGGCTGTGTTGCCGAATTCCGTGGCGATGCGTTCCCCCAGCGACTTCTTCGCCTGCTGCAGGGCGGCGGCGGCACTGGCCCCTTTGGAAAGGGCGAACTGCTCCAATGCAGAGGCTGGCGTCAGCCAAGCCACCGCGAAGGCTGCCAGCAGCATCGCCAGGAAGGGATGCAGTTTGAGGCCGATGATACCGCCGACCACGACGAGGATGCCAGCAGCCAAGATCAGAAATGGGTCTGTGAGTATCGCAGGCATGACGTCAGGATTGGGTTTGGCGGGTGCGACGGTCCTGCAGACCGGCAGCCATCTTGCGGGCCCCTTCGGCGACAAAGCTGCCATCGGAGCCACATGCGATCATACGCATGCCCAGGCCGTGGTAGCGAGGATAGTCGTCCGGGTTGAAGAGGAGTATGCCCGTCTGCTTACGGGCCTTTTGGGCGGCGTCGACGGTGGCCTGGACCGCCTCGAGGAAGAGGGTGTGGTCGAACTGTCCAAAGATGCCTAGGCTCATGGTTAGGTCTGCCGGGCCTATGAATAATACGTCAACGCCTTCCAGGGCGGCGACGGCGTCGAGGTGGTCCAGGATCTCTGCCGTCTCGACTTGTATGGCGCCGAGGATGTTCTGAGGGGCGTTTTCGAAATACTCATTAAAGCGACTGGCGAAGGCTGTCGCACGGATCATCTTGGCCATGCCGCGGGAGCCCTGCGGGGGGTAATGCAGGGCGTCGACGGCCTCCTTCGCCTCCTGCACGTTGCAGACACGCGGTACGAGGATGCCTTCGGCGCCCATGTCGAGTACCCGCTGGATGCGGCGCCTGTCGTGGCTCTCTACGCGGACGACGGGGGCTGCCGGCGTAGCAGAAAGGCCTTGCAGCTGCCCGATGAGTTGTGCTTCTGTGCCGGCGCCATGCTCCAGATCGATGAGTACCCAGTCGAATCCGGCCAGTCCGGCCATCTCTGCCGTCAGCGGGTTGCCAAGGTTGAGCCAACAGCCGTTGACTGCTTCTGCCTGCTGGAGTCTTCGCTTCAGCCCTTTCATCGAAATCGTTTTTTCATATACTCCTACAAGTCACTTGACATCCCACCAGATGCGTGTATCCATGATGTCGGCCCCCTGGCGCTTAATGGCCTCCTGCACGTTGGCGGTGTTGACGTTGAGTTCCGCATCTGGATAGGTAAGCCGGCGTATGAAGGGTTCCGTCTTGAGGTCTCGGCCCGGGAAGAGGTTGGGTGCCAGGACGGGGAAGCCGCTGCGGCGGAAGTTGGCGAATGCCTCGGGGCCGTTGAGGAAGGATGCCACCCAGTATTGAGTGTTAATCTGTTCGCGCGCGCGTGCCGCCACTAGCGGGTTGGCGGTGACCCATGCGTCGATGGCGGCGACGGGGATGGCGGTCGAGGTGCCATAGAGGGCCAGCTGCTGCATATGAGCCCTGACGCCGTTTGCGTAGGCAGTGGCGGCATTCCCAGGAGCCCATCCGCGGGTGATAGCCTCCGCTAGGAGCAACTGTGTCTGGGCATAGGTCAGGATGAAGGTGGGTGCCTGGGGGCTGGCCATGCGGGTGCGGTCGAGCTGGCTGTAGTCCCAGAGGCTCGCGAGGTTGCTGGCACGCACTTCGGTGGAGATGGTCGTGTTGTCATAGCCCAGGGGCATGCCGATCTGGTCGGCTGCCAGGCGGGAGGCGCGCGACTCGATCTGGTTGGCGCCGCTGAGAGCACCTTTGTACCGCACGGAGATGGCCGTCAGTCGGGGGTCAGAAGTCGACTTGAGATGGTCGACAAAGTCTTTTGCAAGGTAGAAGAAGGCCGACTGACCGCCATTGAGCTGGCTGCCGACATCGTTGGCGAAGTTGGCGTTGTGGCGAATGACGATGTTGTCTGCATTACTTGTCATGAGCCCTCCGGTGACGGCTTTCGTCACATAGGTCTGTGCTACGGCCGGGTTCACCTTCGACAGCCGCATAGCCGCCCGCAGCAGCAGTGAGTTGCCGAGGCGCTTCCAGATGGCGACATCCCCAGCGAACAGCACTTCCTGTGTCACGCGGGTCTTGGTGGCGTCGAGGGCGGCGGTAGCCGTCTCGAGCTCATTGAGGATGTCGGTATAGATGGCTCCCTGGCCGTCGTACTTCGGCTTGGAAGTGCCCTCGAGGGCGCCGCGGCCGGCCTCCTTATAGGGGATGTCGCCATAAGTGTCCGTCAGCAGCATGAAGCAATAGGCTTTCCAGATGCGGGCCGTGTGATAGAGATTGCTGCGGTTTGCGTCATTCTTTGTCTTCTCGACGACGTCGACCAGGTCGCGGGTGATGCTGCGATAGTAGCGCTGCCAGTTGCCGGCGGCCACGCTGCGGTTGTCCTGGTTGTAGTTGGCCGCGGATCCAACGCCGCTGAAAGGCGTGATCATTTGTTTGACGATGGTCGTCTCGTAGCTGAGGTTGCCGTAGGTAAAGGCGCTGTTGACGATGGCGTTATTCAGCTGGAAGACAGGGTCTACGCCCGTCAGGGCTACAGGATTTATGTTCATCTCATCGAAGCCCTTGTCGCAGGCCGTCAGGCAGGCCAGGCTGCCGATGAGGGCGATTTTTCTGAGTGTCGTTTCCATGTGTCTATAGTTTATGGCGATGACGGTCAGAATTTGATGTTTAAGTTGAATCCGACATTGCGGGTAATGGGCAGGCCGGTAGCCTCCAGCCCCATCAGGTTGTCAGACGGCAAGCCGAACTGTTCGGGATGTATGTTCTCTACCCACTTGCGCAGGACGAGCACATTGCTCGCCACTGCACTCAGCCGGACGCCTTTGACGAAGGAGAGGCCCTTGAGGAAGCGGGTGATGTCATATCCGGCTGTGACCTGGCGCAGCTGCCAGAGGCCCGCGTCTGTCACGAATGACTCGGCGATGTTCTGGCTTCGTACGGTCTCATAGAAGGCTTGCACGCCCGACTTGACGGTATTCTTCTGCCCGTTCAGCAGCACCCCATCTCCCACTACAAAACCTTCGGTGCGACCTACCAGGGTGGCCTTGTGTAGACCGTGGCGCCAGGCGTTGAAGTTCGTCCCGGAGATCATCTTATGCCCAAGCTTGAAATCGATCAGGAATGAAAAAGATACACCGTGGATGTTGAATGTGTTGGTGATGCCTCCTGTCCAGATGGGTAGGGCACTGCCGAATGCAATCAGGTTGGCGGTCCGCAGGGGTCGGCCGTTGCCAGCGTCAAAGACCTGCTGGCCGGAAGCATTCCGCAAATACCCGTAGCCATAGAGCTGCCCGAGCGACTTCCCAACGACCTGGCGAAGCTCACCGGTGAATTCTCCGACACCGACGGTGATAATCGTATCCCCTGCGCCAGTCCCTAGGCTCAATACTTTTGACTGGTTATAGGCACCGTTGAGGTTTACCTCCCAGGAGAAGTTGCGGGCTTTGACAGCGCGGATGTTGAACATAGCCTCGAGGCCACGGTTCTGGCTCTGCCCTACATTGACCAGCTGGCGCTGATAGCCGGATGCATCAGAGATCTGCGCCTGCAGGATTTGGTCTGAAGAGAGCTTATCATAGTAGCTTACCTCCAGTGCCATACGGTTACCGAAGAGCCTTGCCTCCAGCCCGATCTCCTTCTCCGAGACGCGCATTGGCCGCAGGTCGGGATTGGGTACGACCGAGGCGTTGATACTGGCCAGCGACTGCAGGGTGCCCGAAGGGTTGGGGAACTGCAGGGGGTTAATAGCGTAGAAGAGGCTATTGGAATAGGGTGGCACATCTGTGTCACTGCCCACTTCGGCATAAGCGACACGCAGCTTGGCATAGTCTATCCACGTGGGCATAGCATCCCGGAAGGCATCCGACAGGATGAAGCTGGCAGTGACAGAGGGATAGAGGATGCTGCGGTTCTGAGGAGACAGCGTCGAGAACCAGTCATTCCGAACAGTCCCGTTTATGTAGAGTAGGTTACGCCACGACAGTTCTGCAGAACCGTATACGGAGTTGACCTGCCGCTCGGAGACTTCATTGATGGGCTGCAGCAAACGTCCATTTGCAAGGGTGTAGATGCCGCGGGTATAAAAGTCCTGCACCAGGACGTTGTTGCGGTCGAGCCTCCGGTTCATCTGGTTGCCGCCCACCATGAGGTCGACGGAGAAGTCGCCGTACGACTTCTTCGAGCCGAGAAGGACGTCTGTGTTGAGTTCCCGGAATCGACGTTCATCCTGCACATACTGTCCATTCACGAAGCCGGGAGGGGCCGGGGCCTGACGTTGGCTGCCGGTCGGGAGGTTATAGTCCTGGGAACGGGCGTAGTAGTCCTGCCCCAGCCTTCCCTGCAGATACAGCCATTTGGTGATGTCATACCGCACGGTGAGGTTTCCAAAGAAGCGGTCGCGGTTCTGCTTTTCAAACCTCGACAGGGCGAAGTAGGGGTTGGTACGGTTGGTGAAGCGCGACCAGGATACCTCGTTGCCGACGGCGTCGAAGGCGTATTTCTGCAGCAGGTCCATCGGCATGGAGTTGGCCATATTATAGAGGATGACGGGGCTGTAGTCTTGCTCTGCGATGTTGGGCGGGTTGTTCCTCCGTTCGTTGGAATAGCTGATGTTACCGCTGATGGTGAGCTTCTTAGCGAATGTCTGTGTGAAGCCGAGGTTAATGTTCTTTCGGTCGAAGTCGGACCCCGGCAGGATGGCAGTGGAGCGCATGTTGGAGACCGACAGGCTCATCCCTCCGTATTCGCCGCCAGAGGAGACCGTGACGGAGTTCGTCAGCGTCGAGGCGTTGCGATAAAACTGGCGGATCTGTCCACGCTGGGGCTCATAGGGTACAACCTGGTTGTTGAAGAGCACCTGGGTGAGGCCAGGGGCGAACTTCTCCCCGAAGCTCCACTGACCGGAGGTAGGGAAGGGCGTGGTAGGCCTGACGCCGTTCTCTCCCTGCCCGTATTCATATTGATAGTCGGTGTAGTCGAGCGGCGTCTCATGGTTGTAGTTGGTGTTGACCTCGATACCGATACCGGAGCCCTTGCTGCGGGTCTTGGTAGTGATCATGATGACGCCGTCTTTGGCGCGCGAACCGTAGAGGGCGGAGGCAGCCGCACCCTTTAGCACCGTCATCGACTCGATGTTGTCGGGGTCGATGCTGCTCAGGCCGTCGCCACCGTCGGAGGTGCGGTTGCTGCCTCGTTCGGAGATGTCTCCCCTTGCACCGAAGTTGGTGTTGTCGATCGGCACACCGTTGATGACGATGAGAGGTGAGTTGTTGGCACCGAATGAAGACTGGCCCCGGATGCGGATCTTGCTGGTACCGGCCGGGCCGGATCCCATGGAGGTGATGTTGACCCCCGCCACTTTACCCGTGAGGGCGTTCATGAAGCTGGAGTTGCGGTTCACCGTCACCTGCTCCGGCACGACAGAGGCCGTAGCGTATCCCAAGCTTTTCTGCTCTTTTCGGATACCCAAGGCCGTTACGACGACACCTTGCATACTAGCCGTAGCCTCTGTAAGCATAACATTGAGTGTATTGCCTGTTATCCGCACTTCTAGGGGGGCAAAGCCGATGGAAGAAAAGGCCAGTATCCCTTTGCCGTCCGGTACTTCAATCGAGAAACTGCCACTGGCGTCCGTTTGAGTACCACGGGAGGTGCCTTTCAGGACGACGCTTACGTTCTGTACCGGCTTCCCAGACTCATCAGTCACCTGGCCGCTAATGCGGACATCATCTGGCGGAGCAACGAATCCTAAGAATTCTTCTAGAACCGCATCACTGCGCAGCAGCGTGAATCGATCTGCGAAGCCATCGGCAGTCGCATGGATGCTGAAGGCAAAGAAAAAGAGGAATGAGAACCTCACCACCAATAAGCATTGCGGGTGGATACTGCAACGGCTCAACACAGGGACGATGCCTGGTTTGATGTGCATGATTTTAGATTTTTAGATGAAGGGATGGGATTTATATATGATGAATGATTAAGTTGAACGATATGCTCGGGTGGTATTCCTTTGTAGCAGCCAAATTCGATGACATGTGTAAAGCATTGAGAACCGAAAGACTTTATCAGAGTATCGCCAAAAAAATGCGGCAAATCCAGGCTGCTCAACTGGTGGTAGGATGCAGACTAATTCCTGGTTTGAGATGATTAGATACCCAGGCAAGCGTCGTCTTTTTATTGAACCATGTGAATCGTATTCAAAAATAAGGGGCATTTAAATAATTTCAAGCAGGGTTTTTACCCACCGACTGAAGATTTTATGCGGAACGTAGATGAAATAAAGTACAGCACAAATAAAATTTAGCCCACGGCCCACTTCGGACAGGCCAACAGATGAATCATGGCCATCAGGGCTGCGGGCCGCTGCTGCCCATCAGTTTGCGTCGGACCAGCGTAAATACGAACCGCAGGAGATACAACACGACCAGGTTGGCCATGAATGCCAGCTGGCCTATCTGCATCAGGAAAATCTTCTCTACCTTATTCACGATGAAAGCCTCGGAGGTGAGGCCAAGGAAGTTGACAGATGTTGGAGTCAGCCAGATGGAGGCTGTAGCGAAGAGGAAGAAAAAACTCAGTTCGCGAGCAAGTACTTTCATGGCATCTAGGATGCGGGTCAGGGCCTTTTGAACTGCATGGACTTCGTCAGGCGGAAGATCAGGTATCCGGCACCGATGCCAACCAGGAAGGCTATCAACAGCCCGCTCCTGGTATCTCCGAAGAAGCCGAGCCAGCTGAGCAGCGGTACCATCAGCAGGGAACTCACCAGGATATAGACGAAGAAGTTAAAGCCTTCGTAGAAGATGGAGGTCCGAACCCGCCAGTCGCTGAAGGCCAGGAACATGGCGAGTACGACGGTTAGCGTGAAGACTGCCGACGTGGTGGCGATGAGGTCGCCATGACGGAGGAAGAAATTCCCGATGCGGATGGGATAGCCCAGGAAGGCCGTTACCGGGTCGCGGAACTGCACGGTGTCGGTGGCGAAGCGATTGCGGACTTGCTTCCAGATCTCATCATGGCCCACATCATATCCCAAAGCCCATAGCCCCACACCCCGGAAGCCCCTGGCCATGGCGAGGTCCATCTTTCGGCCGAGGGTGAAGTCGTCGTCGAACCAGCACTCGATGGCGGAGCGGTCGGGGAATTCCACCAGGTAGTAGTTGGTCATCGACAGTGGATCCAGGGAAGGCGTCAGCACATAGCTGGTGTCGAGGGGGTTGTATACCCTGCGGATCTCACTATAGGTGACCTTCCGGTCGAAGCGGCTCACATAGTTGCCTTTCTGGGCATCCAGCGTATCCCTCCATTGGTTGCCATAGAGCGGCAGGGCCAAGACGGCCATCTGGGTGTCGAGGCCACGGTCCATATAAGTTCTCACGGTGCGGTCGAGGCTGGGGCCGTTTTCGTTTGCGGAGAGCAGGGGGGCGACGGCAACCGCAGCACCTTCTTCGTCGGCATATTCATACCCCTGTACGACCATCATGTCGGCAAGTCGCTGGAGTTCATCGAGGTTGAAGACAAGGTCCGGGTCGTCTGGCGGCAAGACGATGGACAGGTAGAAGTCGCCACCAGGGAGCGATTTCTCTAGACTCTGGCTCAAGGCTTCGATGAAGGCGGTGAAGCGAGGACCCATGTCGGACGGGATGTCTGAGAAAGAGACTTCTACGCCATCGGCCTTTCGGACGCGCAGTAGGGATGACAGGGAGTCTGACAGCAGCGACCAGGCATCGGTATTGGTGAGGAAGCGGGCGGAGTTGTCGGCCCCATCGCAGGCGACGGATAGGAGGACGCGGCAGTCGTAGGCATGGGCGGAGTCGACCAGCGCTATCGACCTCCAAGCTTCCATGTCGGCCGGATTCAGGCAGCCGCCGGTGGCAGGGTCGACGTTGTAGGAATAATATGAGAGAGTCGTCAGCAGTCGGAAGGGTGCCAGGAGCCAGTTGTCAGACATCCAGGCTGGATGCCAGCCATAGACTTCCGCGCCGAAGCGGATGCGCTCGCGGCTGCTGTCGCGCGTCCAGAAGATCGACTGGGCACTGTCAAAATACAATCCGACCCGTTCCGGCCGCATCGGGTTCAGGGTCGAATAGAGATAGTTGTAGCGGGTGATTAGATTCTTCTGTGCCAGGGGTGTGAGGCGGGATGAGTCGTACGAAGATCTTTTTCCCCCGCCAGGCAGCTTGCCGACCAGGCGTTCCGAAGTGCGTTGCAGGAAACTGTATTCAGTCATCACCCGGCGGGTGCTGGTCTTGAGAGAGAGCAGTTGGGAATATTCCGAGCCACAGCCCGTGCATCCATAGAGGACAAACCCAAGCATCAGGCAGGCGGAAGGGTAGTATATCGCGGCGCGGAGGTTCACAGGAAAGAGAGCTTTATGTATTCTCGGCAAGTCTTTTCTTCTACCTCTAGTTCTTCTTCGTGGCTTTCCGTGTAGAGACCGACCACGTCGACCTGCGTCTGGCAGCCATAGACTTTGGAGAGGTTTTCCAGCTCCAGTCCGATGCTGGAGGGCATCGACAAGCCCCGGGTGAGGGCGACAAAGCCATAGTTGGGATGGACATCGGGACCCTCGGGGTCGCGGGCGACCGTCCCCTGCATGCCATTCTGTGCCTGGGAGCGCAGTGAGACCCCGTCGAAGCGGATGTCGAAGCGTACCTCCTTGTAGGTGTCGACCGGCAGGCGTACCCGGTCGCGGCGCTTAAGTTCTCCGGTCAGGTAGGGCAAGAGCGGAGAGGCCTCCGCCGTGGCGAGCGTCTGCCAGGCTTTGAGGCTTTTCTCGCCTGTCCCGAGCCAGTAGCCCATGGCGAGGTATCTTCTGCCAGGCGTGACGGGTACATCGACGCGTACGAAGGGGGTGCGGGTGATGTCGCGGCCCGAGGCGAGGGCGACGGCACGACTGAAGAAGATCTCTGAAAGGGTGTCGACCCGCAGCACTTTCATCTTTACCTGGTTGGCGAGGGTATCGCAGAGATACCGCAGGGCAAGGCGTGCCAGGGCAGGGCGGACGGTGATGACGAGCTTACCTTTTGATGGGACAGGGCCTTTATTGTAGAGGTTCACCGTGATCATCCCGTCTGCCAAGATGACGAGCTGGTTGTTTACCTCTGCCTTCTTCATATTACGGGCCGCGTTGAAACGGAGTTCCTTGCCTTCTAGGACTTCTATCTCGTCAAAGCCCTTCCCCCGTAGGATCGTATATTCTATCTCGAGGGTATCGCCCCGGCGGACGGCATATTCGAGGCTGCGGCTGCCGCCAAGCCGGGCAAGAGTGAATACCAGGTTGGCGATGACCCGAGGCTCTTCGTCGACGGCGGGGAAATGTTTGACCAGTGACAGGTCTTCTCTCGGCATGGATACGGAGCGGTCTTTCTTTAGAACCTCAAAAAGACTGTCGGCTCGCTTTCGAAGCGTTTCATCGAGCCCATCTACAGCAGAGCTCCCTACGGAGGAGATATTTTCTACAACTTGAGATTTGAAATACCCGAAGTCTTCGATGAGGTACCCCTTTCCATCTTTTAGGTTGGAGAACTTCTTCTCCGCGAGAGGGATGGTGACTTGCGCCTCTAGGCTGGCTGGCAGCCCATAGGCCGCAAGCAGCGTAAGAGATAGAAATATAGACCGGCAATGGACGTACACGTCATTTGTTTTTTAAGCGGGTACGCAATTTCCTTCGCAGCTCAGCATACTTGAGATGCGAATCGGCATAGGGCGATTCTGCGGTGGACTCGAGGCTGCTGGGCGCCATTCTTTTTGATGCGTTGTACAGCGACTGCAGATCGAGGTTCTGTTTATAGACGGACCGCATGTAGCGATGGCGGTATTCATTCTCCGACATGCGCACCAAATTGTCGTAGGGGCCTTCAGACCCCAGGAGTTTGGCCATGACGGGAGAAGCTTCCACCATCAGTAGCAGCAGCGTGATGGCGTAGGATGCCAGGGTACCGATGCTGTGGAGTGCATTCAGGCGGGCCAGGAAGCCGGAGGAGAACTCTTCTTCGACTTTCTGCCGGTCGGCCGACCGCTGAAGGTAAAGGCTGGACCGCTCCTGGTCCACTGCGGCGGTGGCAGCTTCGTATCTTTCCTTCTCCAATGCATATTCCTGCTCGCTGGATTCATAGCGAAGCTGCTTGGCATGGCATTCAGTACCCCGGCCCCGCAGGCCTGTGCCGCAGGTGCCGTCGCATTCGCAGGCATATTCCTGATAGTATCGGTCGCGGCGTTTGCCCGACGCGTCGAGTAGGCTTCGGGCATTGAGCGCCTTTGCATCTAGGCTGCGGGCGCGTAAGACATAGGTCATCTCCAGACTTTCGAGCTTGGCGGCCCTCCATTCTCCCAGCACCTGGTGGATTTCGGAGCGGAAGATCTCCATCTCCAGAGGCTTGGCCACGACAATTGCAATACTCATTGCTAGCAAGAGACGCGGCAGGGCCTGGAGGAACTCTTTGCGGGGGTTGCCCTTCTTGCGGAAGCTGGAGACGATATACCGGTCTATGTTAAAAATTAGAACCGCCCATAGCAGGGAGAAGGGCAGTGTCACCCACAGCGAGCCAAAGACAGAGTAGAGGGCCATGCTGGAGGAGGCGAGCGCCAGGATGGAAGTGATCAGCACGGTCATGCCGATGCCGGTATGCTTGATCCACTCCGAGGCGGGGCATTGGCGGAGCAGCTCCGGACTGCTTCCGGCGCAAAAGATCAGCAGCCTTGTTATGTTGTCTTGCTTCTGCATGCCTGCCACTATGTATATATCAAGCGTTTGAGCCGTCGCACCCATACCCTCAGCCAGCGCCGGAGGCTAAACCCTTGCGCTGCTGGCCGGGCGGTAGCCTTCCGTGCGAGCTGCGGAAGGTAGGAAGGTTCGTCCATGACTACGACGGAGACTTGCGTCACCGCCTCCTCATAGGTTGTTCTCAAAGTAAACACAAATATCTGGTCAACCGAAACTTCCATGTCACGTTTCCCTTCTGCAGGCAGCCGCCCCAGCCGCTTCTCCTGTAGTTGTGCCGAGACGGGCGTCCGCCAGGAGACACGGATGCGGTCGCCCCGCAGCACGGCATAGCTGCGTGTGGTCTCGGAGGCTGACTCTAGGGGGATATGGATGCCGGAGCCGGCATCCAGTACGCTGACGGTCACTTCCAGCAGTGAAGGCTCTGAAATCAGTACGATCAGCGGCCGCATCAGCATGCCGCCGCGGTTCCCAGCCTTGACGCGAAAAAGGGTGTCTTCGAAGATGGTCATCGGGAGACTGCCGCTGGAGGCAATGGCACCGACACCGGGTTCCATCTCAATGAAGTCTGCATTCTCGACTTCCCAGTAGATGTCGACGGCCTGGCCGGCCGGCACTTCCGGCGCGCTACTCCAGAGGCGGATGCGGAGGTCGTCTTTGGCCGGATTCTCACGATGGCCGGAGGCCATGAGGCTGTGAAAATGTCGGGTGCGTTCGATCAGGATGCCCCGGTGGTCGTCGTGGGTTTGGTAGCGGGTATCGCTGATCAAATGGCGCCGGTCGATGATGAGAAACGACTCTGCCGGATCCTCTAAGGAGTACCTAGGATGTACGCACACTTCAGCGCCGGCCAGCACCAGGCGTTTCTTGGCGTTGACATATCGCAGGCTCTTGTCGGTCGGGTGCTCTCGGAGGCATACCTCGAGATAGACTCCTTTGTTGACGAGTCGGAAGAGCATTTCTTCCAACCATCCGAAGTCGGAGGCCTGCATCAATAGCTGGACCTGCCCCTGCGCTCGCTTGAGCTGCGCCGTCGCCTCCCGGGCCCATTCTTCAGGCCAGAAAAGGTATTGGAACATCTTATTGGGGCGTGACATGTAAGCGGTTGGGTTAGATCCGGGAAGTCTTGCCCTCTTTGCCGAGCTCCCGGATGACGCCGTGCACGAGGTCTCCCATCTGGATATAAGCGGACTCGCGGGAACGGGCATTTAGCCAGGCGAACTGTACGGCGTTGTGGATAGACCCGCCGGAGACTTCATGGTCGCGTGCGATGGTGGCCAGGTCGACCTCTTTGTCCAAACCGAAGCCCGACAGCAGGTTCCGCCAGATACGTTCGCGCTCCAGCGCCTCGGGGACGTTGAAGCTGATAATGCTTTGAAAACGACGGAGGAAGGCCCGGTCGATGTTCGGCTTCAGGTTGGTGGCGAGGATGACCAGCCCGTCGAAGTTCTCGATCCGCTGCAGCAGGTAGGAGGTCTCCTGGTTGGCATAGCGGTCCTTCGAGTCGGAGACCTCAGTACGTTTGGAGAACAGCGACTCCGCCTCATCGAAAAACAGGATCCAGTTTTTGTTCTCGGCCAATGCGAAGACGGTCGACAGGTTCTTTTCTGTCTCGCCGATGTATTTGGAGACCAGCTGTGAGAGGTCTATGCGGAAGACAGGCCGGTTGGTCTCATGACCGATGACGGCGACGGTCAGGGTCTTGCCGGTGCCGGGCGGGCCATGGAAGAGGGCGCGGTATCCTTTGCGGAAGCGTTGCTGCAGGAGGCTGTCTTCCCGGATCTCCGACTGGAACCGGAGCCAATGCAGGATATGCGAGACTTCGTCCAGCACCATGGGGCTGAGGACGAGGTCTTCCATCCGGTGGTAGGTCTGCAACCGCTGGGCGGGGAACATGGGACTGTAGCGCGGCTCGAAGGGCTTACCCGTGGTGAGCAGTGCCAGGTATTCTTCGGAGAGGGTGAGGCGACCCGACCAGAACATTTCCTGGCTTGCGCCATGCGAGAGCCGCAGGATGTTGCGGCGGTAGAAGACATGATCCTCCGAGAACATCTGCAGGAGCGTGATGCGGCGTTGCAGGTCCTTTTCGGCGATGACGAAGCAGACGGTCTCGCCAGTAGGGACAAACCCTCGGTGTTGGGCATTGTCGGCTCCGCCGAACTCCGTAAAGCTGCGGGCGATGGACTTGTTCTGTATGAAGAAGCGGTCGAAGAGCTGCGGCCTGATGTTTGGCACCAGCGACATGCAGAGGGCGATCCGTTCTTCGATGGTGAGCGAGAGTTCCTGCACGAGTTTGCCATAGGCACCTTTGCCCTGGAGCTGGGGTGGCGGGAGGGCTGCCGGGTCGAAGGGCTTTGACTCGAAATACGACTGCATCCTCTGGTCGAGCAGTTGCGATAGCCAGTCGAGTTCTTTTTCGAGGCTGATGATATGGTCCTTCGAAGGGTCGGCCATCAGGGTCATTTCCACTGGACTACAAGTCGGTCGGGCATCCAAGATAGCTGAATCATCGATATGTTCCAAGGCAGCGTATCGAGCAGCATGTCATAGGCTTTTCGCTGTACGACGAGCTCCCAGCGCTCTTCGATGCGATAGAGCATAGCCTCCCGTCGCAAGAAGCTTTCGCGGAAGGTGTCGGGCTTTGTCGTCTTGAGTTTTTCCCAGTTTCGGATGACGCCCTGGAGCATTTTCCCGCAGAGGTCTGCCTCTTCTGTGGAGACATCTATGTTGGCCGGCACTTCGAAGTCGATCGGAGCGCCGCAGAGGACTTTGTTGAGGGCGAGCTGATGCTCTTCCATGTCGGTGCGGCCGGTGACGATGTATTCAGTGATGCGGATGGCGCGGGAGAGCTCCTGGTCGCCCACGAAATTCTTGCCATCGGTGAGCTGCAGCCGGGAGAACAGCCGGCCGAGGAATGGCCATAACAGCACCAGTCCGCCGTTCCGGACCGGGATGCCATCAGCCGGGTCGGGCGTAGGCTCCGGGTCGTTCATCGCCTCTGCATTTTCTGAGGCTGCCGGCGGCTTCAGCTTGCGCTCCTCCTCGGGTGGGGAATCTATCCAGTCGGGGATCAGTGCTCTGAGCTCCTGCCAGAGGTCCCGCTCTGCAGGCGTGAGGAGCCCGGGCTCGGGCCTCTGTATGCGCGCCAGCTGTCGTTCGTCGAGGACGGAGGTGACGGCTTCCATAAAGCGCTGGAGGATCCGCAGGGGGGTGTCGAGCCGGTAGCGGGTGCGCGACCACCACTGCAGGATCCTGTCCATCCGGTCACGATCGGTCCGGGCACCGACGGCCCTCCAGACGTCAATGCCGAAGCGTTGCCGCATCATACGGGTCAGCTCGCTGAGTTCTGTGAAGAGGGCGGGATGCACGAAGTTGTAAAGGCTCCGCTCATCCAGCCCGGCGATGAGGCGGCGGACACGCTGGCGGGCGCTCTCTTCGCGGCTTCGCTGGAAGAGCAGGCTACGGATGCGGGTGTCGCCGGTGCGGATGCGTTCGTGCAGCCAGGCCGTGAGTGCGTCGACAGACTCAAAGCTGGCATCGGGTGCCAGCATCCCTGTCCGCAGGAAGAACCAGACAGCCTGCTCGAGGGCGGCCCGGGGGCGGCGGGCTTTTCGGAGCCGCTCAGCCTGAACCCTGCGCAGCAGAGGGTTGCGCGTCCGGCGGAAGGCCTCCAGCGGCATCGCCTCAGACGCAGCTGCCACGAGGGTTTCAAAGCCGCTGATCCGCAGGGCATCGGACAGCAGTCGCCCTACCCCGGCATTGCCCAGCGCCGGCTGCCCGGCCGTCCGCTGCCGGAAGAGCCGGATGAATTGCACCAACGATGCCAGCCGGACGCGGGAACGCATGGCCTCTTCCGAGAGGGCAGGCAGGAATGCCTGCAAGGCAGGGTCTGACGTCTGCCTTGTGAGGGCGCTGAAGATATATTCACTGAGGTCAGCAGGCTGAAAAAATGCGAGCACTTCCTCCTCATGCATGGGATGCAGCTGCCGCGTCGAAAAATAGCGCGCCATGCCTTTCGATGCTACCTGCTGGGCCATCTCCCGGTATTCCGGTGCGGAGGCCGCCACCAAGCCGATGCCCGGCACCATGCCCGTCTCCAGGAAAAAGGTGAGCGCAGCCTCTTCGGAAGCGGCTATCGGCCGGCTGTCCAGGCCTTCGACCGAAAAGCCTTCTGCCGGCTGGGAGGCCGCTGCCAGCAGGGCAGCATGGATGGCCGCCGGGGTCCGATAGCGCCAGAGTTTTTGAGAAAAGAGGACGCCCAGCACTTCACGTCTTGCCTGGCGGGCGGCCGGCTGCCAGCCCATGCTGCGGTAGAGTTCCACCCAGGCGTCGACGAGGCCCTGGACCTCTATGCCGGGTGCCAGACTGCGCAGCAAGGCCTGCCAGGCACGTGCCGGCAACAGCTCTGCCAGCTGGCTGGCTTCGGCAGGGCTCCATCGACGGTCGTCTACCCAGCGCCGAAGGCCGGCTAATAGGCGGTTTCCCGTGCCTCCCGTGCGCGACAAGGCACTCAGCAGTTGTTTGGGCGTGGGGATGTCCCGCAGCTTTGCCTTTTCCGGCGGCGTTGGCGGAGGCTCCCTGTCCCCTGCCCCCTCGTCAGGAAGGTCTGTGCCCAGGCCTTGCGCTGCCAGATGGGTGGTGATGGCCGCCACCGGCACACCGGCAGACACCAGCGCGCGTTGCAGCCTGACTACGGCCCCCGCGGGCAGCCGGTCGAAAGGCAGCAATGCCTCCAGGAAGCGGAGGTGCAGCGGACTTGCATCGCCCGGCTGCCCGGGTCCTGCATGCAGGTAGGTATCTACCAGCAGGGTGAGCGTGCGCCTGCGGGTGCGGCCCGCCGGATGCCGGAAGAGGTAGTCGGCCCAGGCGTGGATGGCCCGGTAGTCTTGCTCGCGGGAAGGAGAAGGGTCTGTCAGCACCCCGAAATAAAACTCGTACCAAGGCTCCGGCCCTGCCAGGGCCTCCAGCGCGCGGCGGGGCCAGGCATCCAGCAACGCTTGCACCTCGCCGGATGGCAGCCCTTCCCGCGGGAGACTTTTCAGTGCCTGCCAGAAGCTGAGTGTCCCCTCTTCCACCAGGTAGGCCATGACGGATTGCTGCAAGGCATTTTCTCCCCTGCCGACCTCCCGGGTCTGGCGGTAAAGGAGGACCTCGCGCATGAGCTGCTCTTCCGTCAGCCGTGGGTCGCCTGCCCGAGCAGCCCAATGGCGGAAGGTCCTTGCCACCGCCGCCCGGTCGACGCCGAACTGCTGGAGGATGGCCGACACCAGGGGCGGGCGTTGGACGGCCGCCAGGAGGATTGAGGTGGCATGCCGGGGCGGGCGGGCGGCCAGGAGCCTTGCCAGCAGCCGGCCGCTGACCACTTGCTGAGCCAAGTAGTCGGCTTGTGATTCCAGCGACTGCCCTTCGAAAGGATGCCCATCGGGAAAGCGACCCAGCGAGAGGATGGCCGAGAGGGAGAGATAGGCGTCCCGCTCGGAGGCCTCCCTGGGTGCTTCGGGTAAGAGGTCGCGAAAAAGCTGGATGCGCTTCTTCAGGGCATCCCCGCGCGACGAAGGAAGCCCATCCATCGTAGGCAGCAGCCGCTCGAGGCGCCTTTGCCCCATGCGCCTTCCCAGCCGGCGCAAGACGACATCGTCGTCGGGCTCGCGGAACAGGTCCAGGAAGGAACGGGAGAGCAGTCGGTCCGAGGCAGCCCGCTGGAGGATATTGAGGACGATGTCTGAGACAGACAGCTCGGTATCGGCACGGGCAAAGAGATGGGCATAGGAATCCAGGAGGCCGAAGGCTTGCAGCTGTTCCCGGTCGAGCGTAAGCCAGCGGCTTCGCTGTAGGAGGTTTACCGCATGGCCGAAGACCCTGGAGACTCGTTCGACGCGGGAGCGGGGGTATAGGGCCCGGATCTGCTCAAAGAGGCGCGAGGGGTCAGTATAGGCAAAGAAATGCGCCAACTCCGGATCCAGGCGCTTAGCATGCAGAATGTCGAGCAGCGACTGCCGGTAGCGCGTCAGCAGCAACTCAAAGCTGAAGGGGATGTTGTCGAAGAAGCGCGCACCGACCTCCTGCAGTAAGAGGTCTAGGTGTAAGATGTTGTAGAGCCGGATGATGGCGTTTTCTCGGGTCATCACCCCTTTCCGGCCCTTGCGGTCGGCCCCTGCCTTGACAACATCCTGGAAGGCATGCCCTTTGATCTCGGAGAGCCGCGTCGGCAAGACGAAAGGCTCTTCCCGGTCGGGCTGCAGGCGCCTTCGCACCTCGGCAAAGACGCGGTTCAGGCTGAAGGGTGTGTTGCGCACATCCAGGGTAGCGCTGATGAAGGCCCGGTAGATCTCTTCCCTCTCTACTGACCCGCTGTCAGGAGACTTGCCGCCGGCCCTGTCCAACAGCCGATGCAAGGTGACATCCACCAGGCCAGCCTCCCCATCAAAAAGGAGTCGCAGCACGGCGGTGAAGACGGCACGGTCGATGCGTATCTGCCTCAATGCCGGCAGCAGCAGCGATTTTACCTGGCCGATCTCGTAATAGACACGGTGTGTCGTTAGGTGTGCTGCCAGGGCCAGCACTTCTTCTGCCGTCATCCGGCGGTCGGGGCTTTCCAGCGTGTCGGCAAGGCCCGACAGCGTGGTGGCGATGTCGCGCAGCCCGGCGTCTTCCGGATAACGGCGGGCAGTAAACTGCAAGGCAAAGGCAAGGAAATCGGGCTCCAGGTCGAGGTACTCCGCAATGCGCTGCCGCAGTTCGCCTGCTTCCAAGGCGTCCGGCTGCGGAGGGTCTTTGCCCAGTCGGATGTATGCAGTGATCAGCTCCTGCAGGGAGCGGGTGGCCTTGCCAAAGATGCCGGTGCCTTTGGCCAGGATCAGCGCCCGCATGACTTCCCTCGTCAGCAGTCGCAGCAGCTCCGGTGGCACCGGCTCTACCATTGGGCGTGGAGGCGGCGCCTCAGAGGCCTCGAAAGGCGTGGCGGGCACGTCAGGAATAGCTGTTTCCTGCAATGGATGCAGGTCTTCGCGGTAGACCTTCAGCAAATTCTCATAAAACCTTGAGGAGACAGGCATAAGGCGCATACCGACTGACTCGACGATCTTGCTTAAGAGGTCTTCATAACGAATGTGATGCTTGAGCGCCATACTTTGGAAATGCATCCGCAGGAAGGTTGCATTGGTAACGGCGTTGAGGTTTGTCGATGTATAGATCTCAAGGGTGATCTCATCGACGGAGCGGCGTACACGGATATTGGTCTGGTTAATGGGCCGCAACTTCTTCTGCGTCTCCAGGTAGACATCCGACACCCAGTCGATGAGATCCTTCTTGGAAGGCACCGCCTTCTCGAAGAAGAAGCGGATGTTCGGCGAAGAGATGGAGTCGATGATGCGCCGGCGAATCCGTTCGCTTCTGCCAAGGTCTTTGATGGTGGTTTCCAATACCGGCAGCTGATGGATGACTAGTCCCCGGAATAACCGCACCAGTTCTGTGTTCATACTGCGAGAGCGGTATCGCATCAAATGGCCAGAGAGCAGGAAGGTGCGGAATTCAGCAATCTCTTCCGAGTCGTGCGGGGGCCTGTCTGTCAGCCCTGTCCCACCCGGTGGCATGGCTTCTTGCGGACGTCCAGCGGCTGGCGCCGGCAGGCCGGCAGCAGTCGGTAAGGGCCGCTCAAGGGTAGCGGCGGGCAGGCGGACATCTTCCCGCCGGCGGTCATCGCGACGCGTGAAGCTGCGGTAGCGCAAGCCCATATCTGACAGGGACGTGAAGGGGGTGGCCTTTTTCAGCAGGCTGAGTGGGTTGCGGGGGTCGGGTGGGATGCGGGATGGGGTAGTGATGGGCTCCAGCAGGTCAGACAGGAGGATGTAGCGCACGGCATCTCTGGAGGCTTCTCGGCCGATGGTGGGAGATATAAGGCGGATGGCGGCATCCACCCAACGGCGCAGGTCGCTGTCTGAGATCTCCCCCAATGTGGGATAGAGTTGTTTCCAGGCAGGGATGAGCGCATGCGTGTCGATGTGGCTAAGCCATCGCCGCAGCCGCAATGGGTCGTGCCGCCATTGGGCAAATAGGGGCCGTAACAAAGAGAGGCGGTCGTGCAGCAGCCGCGTGGTCACTGCCTGAATGGAAGTCCCCTGCGAGGGCGACCACCAGGGCAGCCGAGCATGCTCTACGAAGTATGCCAGCAGACGGAGATCACGCGTCAGCGGGTCCGACTGCAGCGATCGTGCGAGGGCAGGGCTGCCCCGCATCTTCAACAGACTCTTCTCCAGTTCATCGAGGGTCCTTTTGATGAGAATGCCGCCTAAGTCGTCGATGTCGAGACGGCCGACGTCCAATTCGATCTTGTCGATCTGCAGGTACACATCGTCAGGCACGAGCGCAGACAGCAGGGTGTCGAGCTCATCGGCGAAAGACGACGACTGCAGCTCGGAGATGCGTTGTGCAAAGCCGGGGTATTCTTTTTCCTCCGGTATTTCAAATTCGAAGACCTGCCTGCGGATGATGTGACGGGAAATCATGGGGCCGATGGTCCAAGCCTTATGCGGTTCAGAGTCTGGATCATCTGAAGTGACAGACTGTCGATCTCCTGGAAGGTGGACTGTTGCTTTGATTTGGTGGACAGCCAGCGGCCGTATAAGTCTTCGAACGCAGCCAGCCGCATTGGGTCAAGCAACAGCACATGCGCGTCGAAGTGTGCGGGGAGGTTTTGCAGTACTAGGCTTTTGAAGAGAGCCTGGAACTCGTCATTTTGAAAACGGACGGGCCAGTCAGGCAGGATGAAGCTGACTGTATGAGAGAAGATGAAATCAGAAGGAATCTCCAGTCGCTGGTTGCCAGAAGTGCTGATTTCCAAAACCTGGCTGAGGGGTATTTCCCTGGAAAGGATGCGGGCCAGGTAGGCCACGGCCTCCGTGATGGCCATCTGGGCGGCCGGCTGGTTGGGAAATGATTTTGCCAGGCGTGCTACGGGCTGGTTGTTGGTATCGTAGAGCAGCACTTCGAAGAGTGTCGCCTCTGCTTTGGCCAAGACGCCGAACTGCTCCTCGCGGCTACCGATCAGAGGGATCTCATCGGAGACGAGATACTGCGTCTCCATGGACCCCGGAAAATAGCTCGAGAGGTATACATCTCCATTCTCATCGAGTATGTTGAATTGAAAGAGCACCGGCTCCAGGGGGCGGAGCAGGATGTGCTCTACCATGTGAAATCCTTCTGACGCGCGGTCGAGGGCCGCCAGCCGCTCCCGCATCCGCTGCAATTGTGTGAGGCACTCCTGGATGTCGTGGTGCTCATACAAGACGGCCTCCGTCGAACGGTCCGGCATGCGTAGCAGGATGTGATGGTTAGGCCTTCCCTCATTCCTGGAGGAGAAGACCCGCACCGTCCGCGGGTTGGAGATGTTGGCAAACAGGTATGGAATGAAGGAGGGGCCTTGGGGCGGGAATTGCGCCTGGGAGGCATCCTGGGCGCCGGCGGAGGGTCGGATGACGTTGACCGTCTGCTCCCCCGCCTCGGAGACAAGGGTTTGCCTTTCCCATTCCAATGCCTCTGCAGGGTTGGAGGCGGTGCCGCCCAGTGCATTCAGCAGGACTTTCGGCAGGGAGCGTCGGCCCGACTGGCGGATGTCCAGCAACAGCCCGATCTTCTTTTCCAGGGTGGAGACATTCCCGGTATCCCAGAGCTCCGCCGAGCGGTAGTCGAAAGCTCGGTTGCGGTGGGTGGAGATGTCTGTGATATGCCGGAGGAAGCGGATTTTCGCTTCGATGATATCTCTATCTACTTGATCGCGGTTGGCGGCCGCATCATGCAAGGCATTTTTTCGGAGGATGTCGGCCTCGAAATGCTCGCTGAAGCGGGCCATGAGGTGGTCGAGGACGCGGTTGCGCCGGTTGTAGCGGTTGCTGCCGTCGTTGGTGATCTCGCGGAGGCCCTTCTCCAGCTCGGCTTTTTCTTCAAACAGCAATTCGTCGAAGAAGGGGATGTCTGTCGGCAGCTGGGTGAAATAAGTCGTATGGTCTGGCCCGATGGAGAGGAGCTTGCGGACGTTGGCGAGCTGTGCGAGGTGGTTGGCCACCATCTGCTCGAAAAATGCCAGGTAGGCCCGGAGCTGCTTGGACTGGGCCTTACGCTCATTGGAAGATGTTTGTTGGATCTGCGTATAGTCGCCCAGACCATAGATGGCGGGGAACTCATTGTGGATGGAGAAATGCTTGATGATTTCTTCGGGGTGGAAGCGCCCTTTGGGCAGGGCGTTTTGATATTGGATGCGCCCGAGGTACTGGCTGCGGCGGGAGGCCAGCTCGAAGTCGAGCAGCTGTTGGGTGGTGAGCGGGTCCACTTCCACTTGCAGGCTGTTCTTGAGCAGTCGAATCCCCTGGCTGCCGGGCTGCATCCAGTCGGTGAATTCGATGACGGGGTATGCGTCGGATGGAAAGGCGATTTGATCTCCATGTACGGGCAGGCCGCGGCGGAAGACTTGCAACTCGATGACGGCCTTCACGCCGGGAATGCGGCTGATGATGTCGCGCATGCGGGACACGTAGATCGAGTCGGCCTTCGGGCGGAGCTCTTCTGGCCGGATGAGCCCGTGCAGCGGCTTCGGGCCAGCGAATACATCGTCTGTGGGCACGCCTGCTTGGATGAGGTCGTAGGGGTTGCTGAACTTGACTTCGGGGTTGATATAGGCGTCGAGTTCGGCAAAGATCCGGGAGAGGACAAATTCACCGATGGCATCGACATCGATCAGTACGGTTCCGGACACACTGAGGGGAACGGCTTCCAGCAAGACGAGCCGGCCGATGTCGGATCCGAGGTTGCGGTGTTGGAGGAAGAGCGCGGTGATTTCTTCGGCGAGCGTTTGCTTTTCGGCCGGGGGCAGGTCATCACGGCTTTGCACGAGGATTTCCAGCAGGCCCTTGTGGCCGCCCGGCTCATCGAAGAGGGGGTTGACCCAGACATTCTTGACGCGGCGGATGCGGTCTAAAATCAGTCGGCGGTAGTCCGACGAGGTATAGGGGTTGATCGGGAAGATGTCTTCCGGCGGAAAGAGCAGGTTTTCCTGGACGGGGTCGTGGTCATCAGCTCCGAAGAAGAAAAGGTCTTCCACGGGCATGTTGGTACGATAGGCCAGGTCCATGAGGGCATAGACTAGGTATTCCAGGATCGTAACGCCGGGGTCGTGGTAGTTGTAGTCGGTCCATATCCGTCCCGAATGGGTCTGTGCCATGCGGATGCCTTCCCGGAAGAGCTCGTCGAAGCGCAGTCCGGGGTGTTCGCTGGGCGACTTGGATAGGGTGATGGGTTTTTCCATGAGGGGTTATTCCATCAGGCCTGTCACCGAGAATTGGATAGGGAATGGCTGTCCGGTCTTCTCATCGATGCCGTAGTGCGAACTTGTCTTTACTTGCAGTGAATAGTTATACAGCTCTCCATGCCACCGGAAGCGCAGGCGGTTGAAGAAGCTGCCGTAGTAAGCGGCTGTCTTGCGGATGCTGCCGAAGGAGAGTTTCCCCCCGAAGCTGTTGACGGCGATGAGGTGTGCCAGTGCGTACTTACCGCTGCCCTGCCGGCCGTCGATGCGGACCATGAGCTCATAGGCGCAGGGCTTGTCGATCCCGGCGATGAGGTCGTGCCATTTGCCATCTCCGGGGACGGCACCCTGCAGCAGGGTGCCGATGCGCTGGTGCATCCCTACAGATCCGTTGACGTCGAGGCTATGGCGGGGTGTTCCCACGCCCAGTCCGACACCGGCCCCTTCTTTGAATACGAGTCGGGGGTTATGGGCTGCGTCGCGGATGGAGAGACCGGGGCTTTCGTCCTGGTCCAAGCTGATATACCAGTCGGGCTCGCGGTTCCGGAGGTTGGTGAAGAAGGAGATGAGCTTGCTGGAATAGCCGACGGGTGAGATGCGGAAGCCGTTCTCCCCGCTCCGTTCGATGCCGTCGTCGACGATGTTGAGGCTGGAGTCTATCAGGTCGCCGAACTGCTCTGCATTGGGCAGGCTGCCCTTTTTGAAGTAGTTCCGCAATGTCTGGCGGTTCATGAGTGCCATGGCATCATAATTTTAGCATGAAGCTGTATTGTACAGGTACATCTGTGGGGGAGACGGTCGGACGGGCGGGTTCTTTGGGTCTTTCCTCGGCCGCTTCGAAGTCGTCGCTGAGGATGAGGTTGGAGCCTATGACCAGGTCTTCCAGCGAGCAGGGCTCGGGGGCATGGTATACGGCTTCGTGGATAATGTCTATGCGGTTGCCGGCGAGGGGAACGAGGAGCGACCAGGGGTAGGCCGGGCTGATCTCATCAGCGTTGTTCTCTTCGCGGGCGCTGTCGTGCAGGTGGTACTTGCCTTCGTCGTCGGTGTACATGCGGGCGATGGAGAAGCCGGTGACGAAGCGGATGTAGGGGCGGGACTGTATGTATTCAAGCAGTTCGGAGCGCTTGTAATTAGGCAGGTTCATCGCGAGCTGTGGCTGGCCATAGAACCAGGGGCATAGGTAGGCAAGGATGTCTTCATGCAGCCGCTTGAGCGTGGCACCGACTTCTTCGTTGTCAATCATGAGACGGCCTTTCACCCAGATGTATTCGTAGGTCGGATTCCGGACGGTGATGCGGACAAAGGGAGAGGATGCTTCGCGGAGGTATTCCTCCATGCGCAGGATTTGTCCCGGGTCGAGCAGGGGCTGGTAGAAGACGCCTGCGTCGCGGATATGCGGTAAGGCTGCCACCACGACCTGCCCGGGCTCTACAAATCCCTCATGGCCGGAATGGCCGAAGACGCGCACCGAGGCCAGCCAGTCGAACTGTTGGAGGAGCATCTTCTCCATATCCCAGGCGGTGATGGCCCTGTTCTTATGCCGGAGCACCTCGCTCACGCGTTGGTTGAAGAGGCTGCGGCTTTCGTGGGGCCTGCCATCTGTCGATGGGAGTGGCTGGCGGATGCCGAGGATTTCAGGGTGGTAGCGCTCCATTTCCGTGAGGCTGCCAGCCGGCATGGAGACCGGGTGGTCCGGGTCGCTGCCGTCGTCTAGGAAGAGGGCGGCGGATGCGTCGGGATGGATATGCCGGATACGGCTCAGAAGCTCCGCCTTTCGGTCGCAGGTGGCCGCTATCCAGAGCAGTCCTTCGCCCATCGACAAGTTGTCGTCGGTGATGTCGCGGGGGAGTTCAAGGGAGAGGACACCGGAATGTATGAGACCATGGGTCTCATCATAGAAGATCTTCTCCGGGGGAAATGCCTTCCAGCTGTCATGGGAGAGGTATGACCACTGGATGCCCAGGCGCTTGCCGGCCGACCATTTGTCGTTGGGTTCCAGTTCGAAGAGGAGGTTGAGCGGGTCGCCAGGCCGGAGGTTGGCCAGTCCGATGAACAGGCTGCCTTCTGCCTGCAGGTAGGGCAGCAGCCTCGTGCCATGGATCCCTTCCTTGCTGAAGACGCGGGCATGTCCGAAGGGCATCAGATGGTAGAAGGCATCCCGCGTAGCGACATCGTTTTGAAAGGAACGAGAGGGCGAGAAGATGAGACGGGAGGAGGCGGTGTAGTTGAGGTATGGCTGCTCAGCCAGTGGCGTGAAAGGATCACGGGGGCGTTGTAATGTGAGAGGGCGGCCCCGCCGGGTGGCCTGTGCTTCGGCCGACTGGGCGATGGAGGCGTTGTAGACATCGGCGAAGACTTCGGTTCCAAATCCCATCGAAGGGGCTATGAGCTCCAGCTTCAGCCAGCCAAGGGCCTTGCGGCTGCTATACGACTCCAGGTATTCTTCCGTCAGGTCTGGGTCATGGCGGATGTTCAGCTTATCGATCTCAATGGCATCGATCAATCGGTCTTTCTTGACGGACTTGCTGCGTTTGACGGACTCAAACATGTCCACCACCTGGTCGGGCTGGTCGTCGCGCGGGAAGAAGCGATGGTCTGATAAGGCGCTGACGCGGAGCTTGAAGCTGGCGTTGGTGATGCCATAGGGATAGGCAGCGAAATAGCCTTTCAGGCCGGACTCATCGAGCGGTAGGCCCAGATAGGACCATCCTACCTGCAGGCTGTCCAGCTTCTTGCAAAACACCTCATCGTTGCCGATCAGCAGGAAAGACCCCCGCTTGGGGGCTGCCCCGAGGATCTCGAAGGGGCCTGCATCGTCAAGGGCGCCGGTGCTGCTGTGCAGGTGTAGGTGGCGCAGGTCGTTGACCTGTACGTTGACCTCGATGTCGTCCAGCTCGAGGAACTGTAGGTGCGTATAGGGGTGATAGGCATGTGCCGGGTTGAGCATCACCCGCAGCATCGGCTGGCCGGCCTGCAGGCCGAGCTGGTGCACCTCTTCGACGTAGTTGGTCATGGAAGGGGCTGCCTTCGAGAGTCGTACCCGCAAGACGAGCGTGCGCGCGTCCCAATCCTCCGGCGTGAGGAACTGCGTGTCGGCGGCATCCACCCAGCCCAGCGGGGAGGTGTAAGAGACGATGCAGGATCCGGTGAAGACCGACTCGAAGACTTCTGAGGGGCGCAACCGACCCCGGTTGGAGATATCCATGAGGATATCTGTGAGGTAATGGAAGCTGCCTTCTGAGAAGCGCAGGCGGAGGTCTACGATCCGCTCGCCACCCCGCAGCCGGAGGGTCGGTGAGGCGATGGCGAAGCCCATCTGTGCGTCCTCCATCGTCTTTTCGGAGGGGGGGAGGAAGCGCTGGTCCTCGCCCAAGGCACTCCAGGGGGCAGGCCGCGCGGGTGTGAGGTCCATCTCCCTGCAGTAGAGGCCTGTCACCATCTGGAAGCGACTGTTCTGATCGATCTTGGGGTTCCGCGCCACGAAGAGGTTGCGGAGCGAGCGGATGGCTGCGCCGCTGAGTACCACGTCCCGCTCCAGGGCATAGCGGCGGGGCTGGCCTTGCGCATCCTGTCCTGCAATCAGGCCCTCGCCCTTCGGCAGACGGATGGGGCATCGCAGCGGGTCTGTCTGGAAGACAACCCACAAGCGGTCGGGTCTCCGGGGCAGCGGACGCATGCCCAAGACCTGCTCGAAGTAAAACTTCAGCTGGCGCTCCGGTAGCCGGTTGATGTCGGCCCGGACATGCCGGTAGAGATGCAGGAAAGAGAGCAGCAGGCCTATATGGGGCTGGTGGTCATCCCGCTGGGTGAGCGAGTGTTCCATGATGCCGCGGGAACGGACGACCAGGTATGATACGGTGTCGTACAGCGGCTTGAGGATGAACATAAGCTGCTTCAGCAGCTGGGAGAGGCGTTCGGCATTTTCCTGTATGCCGATGAGGTATACGACCTGTACGGGACGGTCTTTGTTCCATACGGAGTTGAAGGCTGAGTCGTCCCACTCGAAAAGATAGGAACCGTCTGCATGCATCGCGCCATAGCGGATGGCTTTGAGGCGGAGAAAGCTGCCGGAGGAGATGTGTTCGATGGCGGAGGTGAGCTCTAGCTCCAGGGGAGAGCTCTGCCGGTTCCGGTTGAAGCGGGAGGCGAGAACGTACCAGTCGTTGACGGTGCGCATCAACCCGAACGTCATCGAGAAGAGCTCCCGGATGAGGGCAAGCTTCCCTTCGTTGCTGGTCTGTGTCTCGAAGTTGATGAGGATGTCGACGCGGCGACGCTCCAGTTCTTCCAGCGGGTAGCTGTCGATGTCTGCCAGGAGAAAGATCTCGTCTGACATGAAGAACTCATGCCAGTCGCCATCGGGTCGGTTCAAGGCATCGAAATACCGGATATGGCGGGCATAGCGGTTGATGAACTTCAGGAAGTCACTGAAGCCCCGCTCATCGGGCAGGAAGAAGTCCGGCTCGAGGGCCCTTGCCGCGCGTCCGGCACCCATGCCGGATTGATATGTTCCTGTTTGTGCCAATGGTCAATGTCATCGGACATGGGTGCCTTCCGTCAGGTAGAACGGGAAGACGATGTTGTCTCGAATGTTGGTAGCTTGTATTTCATAGTCTACCGTGAAATGTACAATCCCTTCGGAGACTTTCTCTGTGGAGCAAGTCACTCCATGCACGAGGATCCTGGGTTCATAGACGCGCATGTCGTTGCGGATGCGCTCGCACAGGGAGGAGAGTCGTTCGTTGCGGGCGGAGTCGAAGACGTGCTCTGCGACGATGCTTCCATAGTCCAGCCGCATCAGCCGCTCGCCCCTCCGGGTGTTCAGATAGATCAGCAGGCTCTGGCGGATGTCTTCCTCCTCACTGACGAGCAGGACGTCGCCGGACGACTTGATGAAGGTGGGTGGGAAGGACCAGCCTCGGCCCAGAAAGGCTCTTTCACTCATGCGCTTTGTTTCGCTGCCTGTTTAATTGACGTTGACCATAGAGCCTTTGATGTTGACCGTGCCGGACGATTTGATCTCCGCTCCGGAGGAGCCCGATGCCGATAGGCTGGCGCTGGCGGTGAGTTTCACGTCTTTGCCGTTGAGGGTCACGGCGTCGGAAGAGGACTTCACGGTGATCCCTTTGGTGGCAGTGATGGTGATCTCATCCTTGCTGTCGAAAGTAATGCTTTTTTTACTGCTGAAGGCGATGCTGTCCGCCGACATGATGATGCTGTTTTCGTTCTGATCTTTGATGGTGATCGACTTGTCCTTGTCGGAGATGACAATCTGGTTTTCCCCGGGTGTGATCACGGTGATGATCTTGTCTTTGTCGTCGAATTTGAGGGTGAGTTTCTCCTTGGAGAGGAGCGACTTGGTGTTATTTTCCGCCGTCAGGGTCTCACTGGCCACATTCTTGCTGTCGTAGAGGCAGCCCAGCACAACGGGATAACGCGGGTCATCGTTGAGGAAGCCGACGATGACTTCCGAGTTGACTTCCGGGATGAAGAAGCTGCCGGCATTGTTGGTGGCATAGAAATGCGAGAGCAGGGCCCATACGCCATTGCCGGTGGACTTGATTGATGGGATCATCACCTGGATGCGGTTCTTGCTGAGTGGATCTGCATCGAGTTTCTTGACAATGCCGATGTGCAGACCGGAGATGGGGCCTAGCCAGCGCTGGTCGTCGCGCTCCTGCACGGGGCTCTCAAAGATGTCATCGGCGAGACCGAAGCCGACGGTGGTTGTCCAGACGCCGTCTTCCACATTGTGATAGACGGCGGAGGCCAGGGCGTCGCCGTTGAAGAGGGTGCCAAAGCCGGCGAGGGTGACGATGGAGCCCAGCGAGACGGTGTTGGCACCGCGGAAAGAGACCTCGCCGCGCACCCGCTTGAAGCGCGACTGCAGCAGGGTGGCGTCTGCCAGCGCCTTGAGCTCTGTCGTGGCAAGCGGTGCTTTCACCGCCAGGCTCAGGGTGGCCGGACTGGCCACCTGGCCCAACGTCTTGCCGACCTGGTTGCCGGGTTTGCTCAGGTTGGAAGGCTCAGCGCCGGTGGACGTCGTAGCCGCCTCGGTATGAGGGTCCCAGGAGTCGGCGGTCAACCCCTGCAGCTGTGTGCCGGCGTCTACCTCTCCGCGAAAGCTAGACACATCCTCTCCCTGCGTAAGGGTGAGCACACCGCTGCCGGAGACGGCAGGCGCCTTGACGATGAGTTTGTTGAGGCTGTTGAGCAGGACCATCCCGTTGGCCTTCGCCCGCTTGAGGATGAAGTCCCAGTCGGTGATATCATACTGGACCAGAAACGGATGGGTGACCGTGGTGGCCGTGATGGTCTTGTCGACGCCGGCCGCGGAGGCGATGGTCGTCATCGCATCGCTGTCGAGTTTGTCTTCGTAGAGGGCCGTCTTGCGCCCGATGGTGAGCTTGATGGCTTTGTCTGCACATTCCAGTACCAGCACGCTCCTGGAGGCGAACTTCAGGTAGCCTTCACGCATGCTGATGCTGTGTTTGAGGATGATGCCTTTGAAGACGGTGGTGTTGGTGGAGTCGTACCCTAAGGCGATCTCCACATCTTTGCCCGGTACGAAGTTGGCGTCTTCCGACTCGGCGAATGTATTCTCGTATGGGTCGCCGGCGAGGATGCAGATGCGGGCGCGGCCGACCTTGTTGACCTCATGCCATACCTGGATATTCATCACCTGGTATTTGGCATCCAGCTCATTGCTGTTCACTTTGACCGTGAAGGAGAGCGTCTTTTGGAGGGAGTCGTTCGGGGAGGCCATGCCATCTATTTTTCCAGGGGTGGGAAACGAATCACCGAGCCCACCTTCAGGCGTCTGAAGTTGGGCAGGTTGTTGAGGTTGGCCACTTGTATGAAGTAGGAGGGATCGTCGTAGAACTGATTGCACATGGCCACCAGGGTGTCTCCCTCGCGGATGGTCGGCATGCGGGTGATGTCTGGGCTTTGAAACTGACGACTGATGACGGTCTCATCGACTTCTTCCAGCACCGTCAGTTTGACCTTGGCGCGAATTGGGTCCCCGGAGCTGTTGAAGCGGGTGTATTGTATGTCGAGGTCGGTAGCCTTCCCTTTCAAGTCGATCGCGCTGCCCCATTCGACATGTACGAAGGGCGGCATGTGGGAGTCGCTGGTCGGTTTGATGGTGGCCTTGTAGAGCGTGTCGATGGTGTCAGAAATGGAGCCGCCGATGGAGAAAAGGGTCAGGCCGGTGGGGGCATTGGGCAGTATGCCGGTGTTGTCTACCAGAAAGTCTATAGAGAGTTTCTGCTTCGTGTAGGCCCTGGAGCGGTTGGATACCGGGACGCCGGAGGCTGTTCCCGCCTCGCCTTCTCCGAGTTGTTCCACTTCCGTGTCATAGCCGATGCTGAACTCTTCGGGGTTCAGCTGCAACGTGAAGGTGGCTACCGCAAATCCACTCACATCGCCGTTGACGAAGTCAGGATATCCTTTGATGCTCAGCTTTGACATATCAGCGGTCGAGTCTTCTGTTGAGTGCGTCCATCACCTCCTGCACACACTGTTGTACGATCTGTTTCCGCAGCCCATAGGTCAGGCTGGCAACGGGCTTCTCCAGTTGTTTGTCTTCTTTCCCACCTGTCTGGCCTTCGGCGTGGCTGTACTGGACGTTGTCGCCAGACTTGACGGGGTCATCTTTTTTCCCTGCCTTGCCTTTGCTCACGATCCCTTTGATGACCATTTCCTTTATCTCCACCGGCATACTCGATCTGTTTTACTTCTGCCATATGCTATAACCTGTCCCATATCCATTTTATCGCTATGAGCTCATGTGAGGGTGGGCACGGAGACGATGGGTAGGCAGTCCATCCGCGTATATTTAAATTCGATGTACTCGATGACGACCTCAGACTTCATAGCATTCAGGTCAGACACAGACCATTTTTGTGGCAGGGCGTCATAAAAGGTCCAGATCATATAGGGAGAGGATCTGAGATCTCGGTTCATGAGGGTTACAACGATGGTCATGGGCACATAGATGCCCCCCAGGTTGGAAAAGGTGCTGATGCACCAGGGCAGCAGGGTGGAGCCGAGAGGGGCCAGCCCCCGGCCGCACCGCAGGTTAGGGTAGTTCACCTTGGTGGGAATCCGGTAGACCGTGTCATTGTTCCCGCCTTCCCTCACATCTTCGAAGTCTAGTTCGGCGCCGATGCCCGAGATCTCCTGAAACTGCATGTCTAGTTCTACGCCTAGGCTAAGCGTAAAGTAGAAGGCGGCAGGCGGATCGTAGCGAGACACAGGGGCAGATTATGAGGTAAATTACGTTGAAATTGCGATTTACAATTTCCTCAGACATGTCAAAAAAAAGAGCGGGAAGAAACCTTCCCGCTCTGGTCAATGCATCGTGTGGACAGGTTAGGCGGCCTCGATCGTAAGTCCTTCGTGGACGAAGATGATCGACTCGATGGCTGCTTCGCTGCTCTGCGAGTTCATGTCGGTCGACGTGATCTGCTTGGGCCATGCGCGCGTGAGCGTCCATGTCATCATCGGGGCTGCTTCCTCGTTCAGGAGGCGGATCACAACGGTCAGGCGCTTGTACGTGTTCAAGCTGATCTGGTTCAGCCAATCGTACAGACGGTTGTCCTGGGTGAATACGCCCTTCTTCAGGGTGATATCGGCGTACTTCCGCAATCCCGGCATCTTGATGACGGAATGGATGGGACTGTTGCCGTGGCGGTATTCGATCACATCAGCCTCGATATCGAGTCCGGATACCTCTTGGAAGGAGAGATCAGTGAATTCGCCGATATCAACCGAGAAATAGAATTTTGGTAATGGCCAAAATTGGTCTTGATCTTCACCTGTTCCGGGTGTGGGAGTTGCCATGTCTCAACGTTTTTTCAGAGTTTCAAGTAAATGGGTTTACGGTTCATGCCTGAAGGGATCAGGACTTCTGCTGCTGCTGTTGGAAGGTGATCACGATGAACTCAGCAGGCCTGGTGATCGCTACCATCACGGTCATCTTGAGGATGCCGTCGAGAATGTCGTTGGCGGTCATGGTGGATCCAAGCCCTACGGATACGGAGAATGCATCTTCCGGCGACTGCCCTGCCAGTAGACCGGCTTGCCATTGGCTTACCAGGAAGTTGCTAACCGTAGCCTTCATCGAAGACCAGGTGACTGAGTTGTTCGGCTCGAACACATAGGCTTCTGCGGCGAACTTGATGCTCTGCTCCAGGAAGGTCATAGTCCTGCGGACACTGACATACCTCCAGTCCTGGCTATTGCCATCGAGGGTGCGAGCACCCCAGACGAGCACGCCTTTGCCAGTGAAGCTGCGGATGGCGTTGACAGCCTTGCCGTTGAGCGGCAGGTTCAACTCTTCCTGATCGTCGCTGGTGATCTGGACGGCCGGAGCGACTACGGAGCCGAGGGATACATTGGCAGGGGCCTTGGCTACGTTGATGGAGTTGTCCACCATGGCGTAGATGCCTGCCATACCGGCGCTGGGCGGGAGAAGGTTGAGGTATTCCGCCAAATCTCCAAGCAGGCCGTTGATGCGGCCGCTGACGGCCTTGAGGGTAGTCTGCAGGGTAGAGATCTCTCCACCTGCTGCAGATGGCAGCTTGGCAATCTCGTCCTTGATGGCGTCTGCACGGGCCTGGTTGATGCGGTCCGCGGCGAGGTCCTCATCGACTTCCTCATTTAGGAAGGTGACCAGACCGTCGAGGTTCTGGATGTTGGTGAAGTCAACGTCAGAGGAGCCGGTGATGGTCGTCTTGACGAAGGGATAGTAGGCAGCGGCCCACTGGAGGTGGTTGGCACCTACCCCGTTGCGGAAACGGGTGATGACATCCTCATCGTCATAGGTGCGCTTCTTGTCGCCATTGTAGACGTCCAGAATAGCAAAGCGGTTGCGCATGGCGTAGCCGCAGTGCATGATCATAGCCTGCTGCAGGGAAAAGCACTCCGCCTCGGGAAGGAGGATGGCTTCCGGAATTACCAGCAGGGTAGGCTCCGGATATTTCAGAAGAGAGGGCAGACCTGCTTCAGTAGCCAGATCGTTGAAATCTTTTGCATTGACACCCGAAGAGTAGTCTCCAATGGACACGATCCAGGCATCTCCCCCGCCGTTGGCATAATAGAGTTTCATGGAACTGTGCAGGAGGAAACAGGTTTCTGGCACCGCTTCCAACTGACCGTCCGCCCCGATTTTGAAGAGGGTCTTGGGGGCTCCGCCAAACATTTCTTCGAACTCGGCAAAGGAGGTGATGCGGGTAGGGACGTTCCTTAAAAATTTGGAACCCCTTTGGGCCTTCTGGGTGTAACCTATGAAGGCTGGGATGGCCGTTGCCACGGGGACCACAGAAGAGGCAAATGCACTTTTCTCTTCGATGTAGACTCCAGGCGATGCTAGTACTGTTGCCATTGAGTTGGTTTAGAGTTTTACAGGTATGTTACAAATATATAAACCGTTTTGCGGGTCTTGAACTAGGTTCTCCGGCCTAGGCATAGGAAGTAATTTCCGGTATTCGAAAGGCAATCGATTCATTCTCTTTCGACGTAGGAAACCCTGCGCTTCGTAGGACTGTCGTAAGGATATTGGATTCTGCGAAAGAACTTCGAAGGCTGGTGACCCATCGCGCATCGAAGTGTGACGTGGAAGCGTAAACATATGTAACACTCCATTAATTACAAAATTTTCTACAAAAAAATTTTTTGTAGCTTCTTCATCTAGGGATTTGCTATAGAATAAATAACGGACATAGGCCTCTCGGGGAAGGAACCGGATATAGCGGACCCTCGATGTCTCAGGAACGGGTGGAGCAGCCTCCCGGGCGCCGGGGAGGATCGGAGCATTCGCCTCATGCCGCACCCGGATCAGTCCTCCGATGCCGTCGGTGTCGGCCTCCGTCAGGCTGACCTCGTCTACAAAAGCACCCGGGTGGAGCGCCCCGTCTACCCCTGTCTGGCTGTCAAATACGTGAAATTGGCCGCTGCGGTATGGGATGTTGGTATATCGGATGAATTGGGGGTCTTTCACCCGGAAGGAAAAATCGAAAACGGCCGGCCGTTGATAGACGGGGTTGGCCCAGTCGCGGCTGGCATTGGCGATCAGCAAGAAACCGTCCGGCAAGGGACGGTAGAGCAGCCCCAGGCCACTGAGGGAGGCGGAGGTCTCCGGCGTGGGGGAGATCTCCAGCACGCGGCACTGTCCGCCTGGGAAATAGTCGTGCAGAACACGGCACTCGAAGACAGGCGCGTATTGCAGATGGTGGCGAAAAGTCGTGTAAGGTTCCTGCATGCCGGCGTATCAGTTATCCATATCCATATGTAACCCCACTGAACTCAGGTCTTTGACTTCCCTTCTGTTGGACTGTTGCCCCGCAGCAGGTCTGCAGCGCGGTCGGTTGCCCCACCCGCCAGGATGCCCTTGAGGGCATTGAGGGCGCCGCTGGCATTGAAGATATCAGAGGGTGTACGGGGCCTGGCAGCCGGGCGGACAATGCTCGGGACTTCCTCCCGGATCATAAACTGGCTGAAGGTGAGCATCCTGACTTTATAGACGACAGATGGGATATATTTAGCACCAATCAAACTCCACATATTATTCATCTCGGAAAGATCCTGGTTAACGAATTCGAAGATCAGCTTATCAATGTTGGCAGAGAGCCCGGGCGTGTTGCTCTTGTCGAAGGTCGACTTACCCTGGAAGAACTCGATGACCAGCGAGATGAAATGCAAGGCCTCCCGGTAATTGGGGTCAGGAAAATGCGCGGCAAAAACGAGGTAAAGGTTGATGCGCATCGGAGGGGGTGATCCCGGGTTTGCCTGGAAGCCACCGGCCTTCGTCATCTTCTCCTCTTCGACCCTCAGGAGAAAGAGGCAGACGCGGTTCTCGATTTGCAGGCTGACATCTCCCTTCAGGTCGACCAGGTTGTTCATGACCACGATGTCTTCCGGGATGCCGAGCTCATTGCGCATGAACTCGTTCATCTGATCGGTGACGGCGGATAAGACAGTATGAATCATCTGGCCTCTACGTTAGGATTCTAGCTGATGAAATTGGTCACGCATGAACCGGACGACAACCCGGCCCACATATAGACAAACGAACATGACGCCCCAACCGATGAGAAACAATCGCATCGAAAGCGGGGCCGGCTCACCGTTGGCGTCGAGGATGAGACGGTGCAGCAGCCAGAACAGCAGCGACATAGGCGCTGCTGCCACTAGAGCCATCAGAAACCATCGCAATTCTTTTGCCACGCGCTGCCACATAGGAGTTCATCGTTTCGATTCCCTGGCTGAAGCGTAGAGGTTGACACTCAGCTTCAGCAAGATAAAGCGCCCTCTTTGCGGGACAAACGGTACTTGTCGATCGAAGAAAGGCGTGCCCGGGGCATCCCATGGCATGTTGAAGCTGCCAGAGGCATCTCCGACACCGGGGTGGAAGTAGGTACGGCGGGCAGGGTCCAACAAGTTCCGGTCGAAGAGGTTCTGCACGGTGCAGTCGAGCCGGAATCGTGGGAACTTGCCCAGCGCCAGTCCGAGGTTGCCGTGAAACACCAGATAGGCAGGGATGCGCCCGCGGTTGGCCGAGTCGAGGCCGAAGTTCATCGACTGCGTGGTCCTGGGTCCTACTGGCCGATGGCCCACATAGTTGCCCCGCAGGTTCAGGCTGACATGAAAGGGCCCCAGGTTTTTTGCCATCAGCGTGGCAGAAACATTTCCCATGTTGCGGGCAATGTCGCCCACAAGCACCTGGGGCGCCCGACCGGTGGGAGCCACCGTATTCGAAGTCTGGAAGGCCAAGGTATAGGTCCAGTTGGCATCCATCCGGAAGATCTTGGAAGGCTGCCAGCCGAAGGACGCGAGCCCCCCCAAGATGCGGTACTGCCCTATGTTCTCGTTGTAGAAGATATCGTTCTTGGCCACAAGTCCCACCGCATCATTGACCTTGTAGACATACACGGAGAAGTCATATTCAAAGGGGGCAGGCGCATCCTCGGAGGCATTGCGTGCCTTGAGGCGTCCGCCGATGCTGAGGTCGGCATAGCTGATCTGCTCCGGGTCAAGGTCCGGGTTGGGAATCCCACCCATACGCCCGCTGGCATAACGGCTCGCCTGCGACACACCCTGATATCCGGAGCCGGACGTAAATTTGACAGAGATGCCTGGCTTGTAATAGATCAAGGCGAGGCGCGGTGTGGCGATGAAGGTGAAATCAGAAGCGCGTAGCAAGTTCATATCTGCCCGCGTGCCAAAAGATACGCGGAAGGACGGGCTGACGCGGAAGTTGAAAAGTGCGTAGAGGCCAGCATCCAGCATCTCGTAGGAGTTGCCGCCTTCCGGAATAGACTCCACGATCCCCTTTTCTCGCGCCAGCGCGACGGTATCCTGCTTAGCTCTAAAGGCTGCCGGGTTAGGGTACCGGGTCTTGAAGTCTTCATGGATCAGATAATCTCCTTGTGTCTGAGTTCTACGAAGGTCAAGGCCTCCTGAAAAATCCAACCTTCGGGTCTCATAAAAAAGCCTTGTTTCGTTGCGCACTTGCTGGGCTTGATAGAACATGTAGCGGTTTTTCCAGCCATGTTTAGCGGCATCAACGTTGAAAATGATCTGTCCGCTGCTGCCGCCCTGCGTAGATTGAACCTTCAACCCGTTTGCAGAGAGTAGAATGGAGTCCGGATTCAGCAGGTGCGCAAAATGAAGGGGGGTCTCGGGATCCCCGAAGGACATAAAGCTGACACGCGCAGTGTTTTTGCCCAGGTGATTGATCATGAAGGAGGAGAGGTTCGTCAGGGTCAGCCCGTTGAAGAACCGTTTTTCGAACTTGATATACATCGTCGCCTTGATAGGTTCCCACATGGATCCGTTGGCCGAGCCCGCCTCGTTGATGTCTTGAAAGATGCCATTACTCTGCTTTAAGTGCCACCAATTGATGCCAAACTGCAGGTCTTCGATGCGGATCTTGGTACCCAGGTACATGTTTTCCGTAGCCCCGGAGAACCCGATTGGAGCTCCATTGACGGAGTCCCTATACGATTTCAAGTCGAGCGCATAGGCCCTTTTGATGCCATCTTTGGTGATATCGATGGCCTGTATATTCCCGCCGGCATCGCGGCGAATGGTGTAATAAGGACTGGCGGCGGGGAGGTTGAAGTAAGAAGCATACCCGTCCAGGACATTCACCCCAACGGGATTGCGCAAATTCATATGCGCATAGTTGTTGAACTGCTTGGGGTTGATATCGGAACTGTCATAATCAAAAAACTCCACGTTCGATCGGGCATGCTCGTCGGATTTGTAGTACCGTCCGGTGACTTGCATAGCGAACTTCGAGAGCTTCGTATTCTCACTCGAGCCCCGGAACTGGAGGGCCAGGTCTGCTGAACGCGTGCGAAAGCCTCCGTCGAGGACATTGCCGGAGAGCTGTATTTTTTTATACCGCTCAGGGTTGGCAATGGGCATAAGAGCATCGCGGACCAGGTCCTTGGGATCCATGGTGATGATGTTGATCGCTCCGACAAAGGCGCGGGGACCATACATCACAGAGGCAGGGCCGTAGATGACTTCGACGGCTTTGATGGCAGAGAGCGGATACTGTCGGGAGAATTGGGCCCAGTTTGACCAGAGGTCGTTCTCCTCTACGCCGTCCACCATCAGCAGGGTGTGTTCGGGATTCGATTGACGGAAGCCCAGCTGGTACACATTGGCATACGTCTGCCCAAAGACCCGGCTGATATGGAATCCCGGCATGTCGGACAAGAGGTCTACGATGTCTAGATATCCCCGATCTATGATCTCCTGCCGACGGACGAGCCGGATATGGGCGGATGCCAGGCGGATATCTTCGGGCTTCTTGGTGACCGAGCTCACTTTTGTCTCCATATCCTCCGTCCGGATGCTGCTCATCAACTCTTCGAAGACGACATTCCGGAGCATCGTATTCTGGATGAAGACGGGGTCTAGCTCGAGAATCGTCCGGATGCGCCCCTTGGCCACTTCCAGACGGTCGCGGGCAATATCTGCTAAGGTCAGGAGTTCCAGGGCATTGAGGCGTGACTGTACATCAACGCCGGAGCGCCGGTTGCCCTCTGCACAGGGCGTCAGGAGTTCCTGCACCCGTAAGAAGTTGCCAATGTCATAATCTGCACGGGCCACCTCATAGTTCTTGTCGCAGATGGTCTTCTGCTTCGCCGACTGTGCATAGCCATTACAGATACCAGCGAGGAGAAGAAGCGATATGTGTAATAGTCGGTACTGCATGTCTACTCAACATTCTCTGTCAAGGACGTCTTGGTGCTTCGGTCTTTAGGAACTCTCCCAGCCGGCGATGCATCTCCGAGGGTTGTGTAACCCAGGATAGCAAGGAACCACTTTCATCGGTGGAATACAAGGTCGTGCCATTGGGGCCGGGCACCATCTCGAAGTCCCATATCCATTTCCGGAAGCCGACCAGCCGGATGGCGTAGTTGCGCATGAATTGGCGCGGCAGCTGCATGCTGTAGATATTTGCGTTCCTGTCGAGGCCGGCTGAGTATAGCCTGGCTTCTGCGGGGTCATACCGCAGACTGGTGACCTGGGTGCGATGTGCATTGAGGGGTTCAGGCCAGGCCTGCCGGAGCTCCCGTACATTGCCATTGACCAGTTCGTAGGCCATGACTAGTCCGCGGGCATTGCCGGTGAAGAGCCATCCGCCCGACTGTGCCACGGCAGTCACTTGTGGGAGCGGGTTTGGCGTGTTGATGGTCGTCAGTGCCCTGCGGGTGGGGTCATAGAGCATCAGTCCCTCGGCTCCTGCCACGATCGCCTGTTTGTTATCGACCGGGAAGACGCCTTCTACCCTGCTGTTGTGTGGCACTTCGCGGAGGCCGTTCGGCTTGGCGATATTGGCCGCGTACAGTCGACCGTCTATGACGACCAGCGCCTCACCGCCTGCGATGGCCAGGCCGTTGACAATGGCCTCTTTTCGCTGCAGTTCCTGGAGTGGTTCGACCTTTACGTTGTCTGTCTTCGAGAGTTCGAGGCGGAAAAGGTTTCCATAGACATCGGCCGTCACCAGGCGATCGCGGTCGACGAATTCTATGGCCCGAAAGCGTTCCGTCTTGTCTTCCATCGCCAGCACGCGGCATTTGCCGGAGGACAGTTCGCAGACCACTGGGCTGCTGTAATCCCCTACAACGGCCAGTCGTTCTTTGCCGAAGACAGCGACGTCGCGCATGCCCCGCTCTCCCCTGTCAGCCGGAAAGGCGTGCAGCAGCTTTCGGGAGACAGACTTTCCCCGGAGGGAGTCTCGAACCTGCGTGTCGGCCACCCAGAGGAGTTCGAAGAGGTTGTTGTCGGGCAACGTGCTGCCGTTGAGGTTGCGTGAGCTCGTATCGAAATTCACATAGGCGCTGGAGACGTCGTGCAGGAAGCTGATAATCGAGTCGCGTTGATCGAAGTTGGACGTGCGTGCTTTGAGGAGGAGGTCGAGCACCTGTTTGGCAGCAGACTGGAAGGTGGCACGCTGCTGGGCTTCCTTCTCCGCGACACGGGCTCTGTCGGCACTTTCATCCGCTTCTTTCTGTTTCTGGCGGGCCTCTTCGGCATTCTCCCGTGCGATGCGTGCCTTGTCTTTTGCATCCGCCTCTGCAACCATCGCCTTCTCGAAATTCTTCTTCGCAATGCGGCTGGCGGAGTCGGCCTCCAATTTCTTTTTTGTGGCGATGCCGCGTTCTCGCTCTGCCTCTTCGGCTGAGCGGATGGCCTTACTTTCGGAGACCTTTGACTGCTGCAGGAATAAATCTGCGAGCTTCTTTTTCTTGAGGGCATTTTCGCTTTCGACAGTAGCCTTTATCTCTGCCTTTTTGGCGACGAAGGAGAAGTAGACGGCTGCCAGGGCAAAGAGCAGGCTTATTACACCCACTGTTAAACCAATGACGACCCTTTTCCGTGCCTTGCGCAGTTCTTCCTTGCGTTCCCGCTCCATCCGCTCCGTCTCGTTGCGGTGGTTTTCCACGCTCTCCTGGAGGTATTCTTCCGTCTGCCGGTAGTTGGTGTTGAATTGGTCGGCCCAGGACGGCTGGGGGTGGAAGCTATTCCACCATTGGTCGAAGAGGTCAAGATCTGGGGGCCGCAGCAGCGCTGTCTGGCCCAGGCCATACATGCGGGCGGCTTCTGAGAGCCTTAGATACAGGGAAGTCGCCTGGCGCTCCTCTTCGACCCATTCGCCCAAGCGCTTCCAGCCGCGCAGCAGGTATGGGTTGGTGAGGTTGACGACGGAGCTTTTGGGGTAGGTGTGCTCCTGAAAATGTCGGATCTGTCTGCTGTAGGGTTCCGTGACCGTGAGGACCCCTGCCAGCTCGCATTCGATCCGGCGGATGAAATCGTTGAGCTCCGGCTTGGGGATGCCACGTCGGTCGCAGACCTCTCGGAGGGATTGCGGCTTTTTGGTGACCTGGCCATCTCCGGGTAAGGTGATATGACTGAAGAGCTGGCACATGACATGCTGCTCTCTTTCGCCGAGAGATGTATAGAAAGCCTCGATGACGGCCGGGATCTTATCCTCCAAAGTACCTATCATGCTGGCCTCGTAGGATTGGAGGCCGGAAGGCGGTCCACCGCGATCGATCGGGCGGTAGCGCTCGACGGCGCTGGTGAGCCATGCCTGCAAAGCGGGTAGGTTGCGCATGTCGTTGGCAAACTCGACTTGAACCGCATCGATCACCTCCTGGTCGGCCTTGATGCCAAGGTGCTGCATGCCTTGACGGATAATATCATCGAAGTCATCGTTGCGGAACATCGGCAGGCTGTAGAGGCCTGTACCGAGGTATGCATGCAGGCTGCGGAAGTTGTAGAGAGAGGGGATGTACTCAGATCGCAAGGAGAGCACTACATAGACTGGCAGGCTGGGCATACTGAGCAGTCGCGCCAGGTTGCTCACCAACAAGGCTGCCTCCTGTTCGCTGTCCATATCAAAGAGATATTTCGACGACAACTCGAAGAGATCTTCGAAATGGTCGATGAAGACTACCAGGTTTTCATCTTCACGGAGGCCCAGCTGCCCCACCGCGCGGATCAGGCCTGTATGGTCTGACCGGAACATGGCGCTGAAATCGGCCTGGCGCTCCAGGGAGGTCTTTGCGTCCACCGACTGGGGATCAATGCTCGACAGCGCAAAGGCAAGGTTCTCCAAGGGAGTGATGCCCGGACGGCTATGGCATATCTGCCAAGAAGTACCCGCCAGTCCCTTGAAGCCCTGCTGCAAGGCCGGCATCAGCCCTGCCATCACCAGCGAGGTCTTCCCCGCCCCCTCCGGAGCTACGATACCCAGAAAGCGCGACGACTGTAGGATGCTCAATAAATCCTCCACCTGACGGGCACGGCCGCGAAATTGTCCCGCCGAGGTAGGGCCATAGGGATGCAGCCCCGGGAATACCTCGGGTATGGAGAGATCAGTGGAGATGATTGTAGACATTCTGGGGGAATGGGCGTACAAATTATGTAATTTCAGGACATCGCAGCAAATGTGTGTGACAACAGCTGTCCATGACGTAAAAGAAGCCCAGAACACATGAGACTTTCGACCCTTGCATGCTTCCTGGCGTTTGGCCAGATGGCTGTCGGCCAAATTAAACAGCCTTCGCATTCCCCCTCCCATCAAAGCGATGGCTCTGCTGACGAATGGCCCTTCGGAAGCCTGCAGGCTGATACCCTGCACCACATCATGTTCGGCAGTGCCGTCGAAGCCGGCAGACTGCACGTGATCATGGAGTTTCGCAACCCGATGTTGCAAGGAAAAGCCCTTCGGGCAGGCATGGAGCTGGGCTTTGATACGGAGCACCGCGGGAAGCCGACGGCTTCCATCCATTTTCCCAAACCCCCCGAATCGGGACAGGCCATGGCAGGCGGGACACCCCGTGGCGATGTCGAGGCCATGCGCCTCATGCTGATGCTCCAAGTGAAAACCTACAGTCTGCGGAGGTTTGCACAGGGCAACGGGGCCTATACGCTGGGCAGCCCCAACGACGCAGGTGTGGAACTGGGCATCGACTACAACGAAAGAAGGCAGCTGGTCTATGAGGCAAGCATCCCCCTCACTTCCCTGCATGCTCGGAAGTCGGAGGGCAGTTTGCCCGACAGTCTCGAGCTACAGATTACAGTTAAAGGCATTGAAATGCAAGGCACCCCCGGTGGAGACATGGCAGCCGGTGGCGGGAGGGGTGGTTTTTCTGGAGGTCGCAGCGGGAATGGCGGTCGATCCGGCAACTTCGGTGGCCCGCCATCGGGAAGAGGCGGTGGCAGTAGTCAGGGCGGCGGATACGACCCGGCCCAGCGTGATGAGATGATGAAGAAGCTACAGGAGACCGTGCGCATCCACAAGAAAGTGAGCCTGCGGATTTGAAAAGACAAACGACACCTAGACCATAAAGTAAGCATGCAGTTCATGGAGATGTCTCTTTTTGAGTCAGATTTTATAAAAACTTAAGAAGATCAAACCTATTCATCACATGCGCATACAGCAGCGAAGCCGATGGCTCTTCACCGTCCTCGCCATCGCTGGTACGGCCCTATCCCCCTCCGCGCCAGCCCCCAGACCCAACATCATCTATATACTAGCCGACGACCTCGGCTTCTCAGACATCGGCTGCTATGGCGGCGAGGTGCAGACCCCCAACCTCGATGCACTGGCAGCAGGCGGCATGAAATTGCGCACCTTCTACAACAACACGCGTTGCTGCCCGACGCGGGCCTCCCTGCTGACGGGCCGCTACCCACACGAAGTGGGGATGGGGCATATGGTGACACTCGCCAGTGCGACATACGAACCGGGCCCCTACCAGGGCTTCCTCGACCCACGCTATCCTACCCTTGCGGAAGAACTCAGGAAAACCGGCTATGGAACTTATATGTCGGGCAAATGGCATGTCGGCGAGCGCCGTGCGCACTGGCCGCGACAGCGAGGATTCGACCGCTACTTCGGCCTCATATCCGGCGCTTCCAGCTTCTATGAAATCACGCCAGCAGAGCGCAACAAACGCTTCTACGCCCTCGACGATGCCGACTACGAGATCCCTTCAGAAGGATACTACGCCACCGACGCCTTCACCGACCAGGCCATCGGATTCCTACAGGAGCACCAACGGCAGCGCCGGCAAGACCCCTTCTTCCTATACCTCGCCTATACAGCACCGCACTTCCCCCTGCACGCCCTCGAGCCCGACATCGCCCGCTACGAACGCATCTATACAGCAGGATGGGACAGCATCAGGGCCTCCAGATACCGCCGCATGCAGGAGATCGGATATGCCAATGCCCGCTACCGGCTGACACCCCGCACAAAAGGTATCCCCGACTGGGATCGTCAGGCCGACAAAGCCCAGTGGGTGCGACGAATGGCCGTCTACGCGGCCATGATCGACCGCATGGATCAGAACATAGGCCGACTCATCAAAGCCCTCAAGAACAACAGAACATACGATAACACCCTCATCGTCTTCCTCTCCGACAACGGAGGATGCGCCGAGACGGTGAGTACGGAAGGCAGGCACGACCCCTCCAAAAAAATCGGAGAGAAAGGCTCCTACGCCTCCATAGAAGAGCCCTGGGCCAACGCCAGCAACACCCCCTTCCGCATGTACAAGCACTACATGCACGAAGGCGGCATCGCCACCCCCTGCATCATCCACTGGCCCGCGCGTATCCGGCCAAAGAAAGGATTCAGCGACGGCATCGGACACGTGATGGACCTCATGCCCACCGCCCTCGAACTGGCCGGCGCCTCGCCGCCTGGCCTGCCCGGCAAGAGCCTCTCCTACCTCTGGTCCAACAAGCCGGAGGCAGTGCGCAGCTACTGCTGGGAACACGAAGGAAACAAGGCCATCCGAGAAGGGCACTGGAAGCTGGTGCGCGACTTCGACGACGCCGCATGGCAGCTGTTCGACATGAAGGCAGACCCCGCCGAGATGAACGACCTCGCCACGCAGGACACAGCCCGCGCCCACCACATGCGCCAGACATACCTTGCCTGGGAACGACAGGTCGGCGTCCGCCCATTCAAAGGCAAGCGCTACGGCATGGAAAAATAACGGAGCCCAAGACCTATTCACTTCGTATGAAACAAACCATCATAGCCCTCACCACCGCCCTGGCCTTTGCAACGTGCGCACAAGGGCAGCCCGACAGCCTTACTGCAAAATCATCTTTCGGACCCCATCCGCGCATTCTCTTCTTCCAGGGAGAAGAGACAGAAATGGCAGCATCCATCCAGGCAGACGCCAGCTGGACGAGGGTGCATGAGGCCATTCTAAGGGAAGCCGACCGCCTGCTCCCGATAGAACCTATCAAACGCATCCAAATCGGACGGCGGCTGCTCGACAAGTCGCGCGAAGCAGTGCGCCGAATCTTTCAACTCTCCTACGCCTACCGCATGACCGGCAAACAGGCTTATGCTGACAGGGCCGAACGGGAAATGCTTGACATCGCCGGCTTCAGCGACTGGAACCCGACACATTTCCTCGACGTGGCAGAGATGACAATGGCCATGGCCATCGGTTACGACTGGTTGCATGGCCAACTCTCAGACGCATCCCGCCTCGCCATCCGTGCAGCCATCATACAAAAAGGTCTCGAGCCCTCTCTGGAAACCCGCTACAACTCCTGGCTGAAGGCAGAACACAACTGGAACCAAGTCTGCAATGCAGGCATGACATACGGCGCCCTGGCCATCGAAGAACACGACCCCCAGCTGGCAAGGGCTATCATCAACCGCGCCATCCGCTCTATCCGCATCCCTATGCAGGACTACGGCCCTGACGGCATCTATCCCGAAGGCTACGGATACTGGGGCTATGGGACCTCCTTCAACGTGATGTTCCTCAGCGCCGTGGAAAAGACCTTCGGCACCGACTTCGGCCTCTGCAATACCCCCGGCTTCCTACAGACGGCTGGATTTCTGCAGCATATGTCAGGCCCCACCCGTAAACCGTTCAACTACTCCGACGCCGGCGTCGGCGCCGGCTTCCATCCTGCGATGGTATGGATCGCCAACCGCATACAGGACCCCAGCGTTCTCTGGCAGGAAAAGCAATTTCTAGCAAGCACAAACGCATCCAGGCTCACAGCAGACCGCCTGCTGCCCGCCCTTTTCTTCTGGAAAGGCACCATCCAGATGGACGCCGTGAGGCCCCCTACAGAAACCATGTGGGTGGGCAAAGGCAAGAATCCCATCGCTATGATGCGCAGTTCCTGGACCGACAGCAACGCCGTATACATCGCCACCAAAGGCGGTTCTCCCTCCATCAACCATGCCCACATGGACATCGGCTCCTTTGTCATGGACGCCATGGGCCTGCGCTGGGCGATGGACTTCGGCATGCAGGAATATGAATCACTCGAATCGAAGGGTGTAAAACTCTGGGGACGAACGCAGGACTCCGAAAGATGGACCGTCTTCCGCATCAACAACTTCGCGCACAACACGCTGGTGGTAGACAGCCAGCTGCAACGCGTCGATGGCAAGGGAGCACTCACCGCACATGGCGCCCGCAAAGGATTTCAGTATGCCGTGCTCGACCTCTCCAGCGTCTACCAGGGGCAGCTCGCCGCCGCAGCACGCGGGCTGGCGATCGTCGACGGCCGGCAGGTGCTGGTGCGCGACGAATGGCTGTCGGGCGACAAAACGACGAATGTCCGCTGGAACCTGCTCACGGCCGCAGACGTCCGCATCACCGGACCGCAGGAGGCCACCCTTACCCTGCAAGGCAAGACGCTGCGGCTCGTCGTCGAAAGCGACGTGCCCATCGAGATGAAGACCTGGCCGACCGATCCGCCGCGCAGCTACGACGCACCCAACCCCGGCACGGTGCTGACCGGCTTCATCGCCACCCTCCCACCCCACACCAAGGCCTCTGTGCGCGTACACCTCCTGCCGGGAGATGCGAAAAAAATAAAGTCTGCACCCTTACACACCTGGGAGCCATGAAGCTATCCCGACGCAGAGCCCCATGGCAGCGATGGGCGGCCATGGCAAGCAGCGGCTTGCTCATGGCTGTGGCCGGATTTGCTCAGCCAGACGCAGACATCGACACGATCCGCGCCAGGCTGCAGCGAGACATCCTTGCACCCTCCGTCGCATCCAGCCAGGTGCATGCCTGGATGGGCAGCCAACAGGCTGATGGCACCTGGCCCGACATCGACTACATCGACACGTCCAAGACCGGCTTCCAACACCGCCTGCACCTCGAACGCATCCTCAGCCTGTCGATCGCCTATCGAAAGAACGGCACAGCCTTCACCAGAGACCCGAAGGTCCGGCAGGCAGTGATGCGTGCCATCGGCCATTGGCTGCAGAAAGACTATCTCTGCCAGAACTGGTGGTGGAACGAGATCGGCACGCCCGACCTCATGATCCGCTCCCTCCTGATGATCGACGAAGACATCGATCCAGCCCTGAAGGAGCCCGCATTCCGCATCGCACGGCGCGCCAGCCTCGACACCGGCTTCGGAGCCCGTCCCGGAGGAGACCTCATCAAAATCGCCGGCCTGCTGGGCGCACAAGCACTATACCAACGCGATGCTGCCACCGTGGCGCGCGTCATCCGCGTCATGGCAGGCGAGATCCACACCACTGAAGGCCGGGGGCTGAAGCCCGACATGAGCTTCCATCACCGCACCGACAAGGTGATCTCCACACTCTCCTACGGCCTCGCCTATCCGCAGACCTTCTCCTATTGGGCCAGCCTGATGCACGGCACGCGCTTCCGCTTCCCTGATAGCGCCATGCACCTGCTGGTGGACTTCTTCCTGGATGGCGTCTGCAAGTCGATGGCCTTCTCCAGGGTGCCAGACATCGCCGCCCGGAACCGCGACCTCTCCCGACCCGGCGACCTCCTCCCCTTCTCAGACGTCATCGCCACCCGACTCACCACCGTGACCAACCACCGACAAGAAGAACTGCGCAGAGTGGCCGAGATACAGCAAGGCACCCGAACGCCCGAGTTGACCTGGAACAAGTACTTCCCTTATTCAGAATACGCCACCCATCAACGGCCCGGATGGTTCGCCTCCGTCCGCATGCATTCTGACCGGCAAGAACAGAACATCGAATACCCCTACAACGAAGAAGGCTTAAGGATGCACCATCTGTCCGACGGCGCCAGCTACACGCAGATGACAGGGGAGGAGTATCTGGACATCTTCCCTGTATGGGACTGGCAGAAGATACCCGGCACCACGGTGCTGCTGCGAGACGTGCACCCAGACTGGCGAGATATCCAAAAGAAGGGACGATCCTCCTTTGTCGGCGCCGTGAGTGACGGGCACTACGGCGCCGCCGCGATGCACCTCAAAAGTGTCCACGACCCACTGGAGGCGAGAAAGGCTTGGTTCTTCTTCGACGACGAATATGTCTGTCTCGGAGCGGGCATCCATGCAGCATCAGGCCTGCCCATCGCCACGACAGTAGAGCAGTCTCTGCAACAAGGACCCGTGGACGTGGGGCAACCGGGCCGCATCACTCGGCTGAAGGATGGAAGACAAAGTCTTAAGGACGTAGAATGGATCCAGCATGGGAACCTGGTCTATTACTTCCCAGACAAAGCAAGTGTGCAGGTACAGACAGGCAAGGCTACGGGGACCTGGCGATCCATCAATCATCAGGACTGGGCCACAGACGGCGTGGTACAACGCGACGTGGTGAAGATCTGGTTCGAAGACAACAAGCCGATCAAAGATGGGTATGCCTATATCGTCTCCCCTCAACCCGGGAAGAATACCACCGAACGAACGAGATCAGACCTCCGTGTGCGCATCCTCCGCAACGACACGATCGTACAGGCCGTCGAGCATCAGGGGCTAGGCATTGTGCAGGTCGTCTTCCACGGAGCGGCGGCGCTTCAGACGGGGCGGCATGTGGTGGCCGTCGACCGGCCCTGTATGGTCATGCTCTGGGAAGGGGATGGGAAAGATGGAATGACGGTTGGCGTCTCCGATCCACTCCGTAAACCCGAAACGGTCGCCATCCGCATCGACGGTCGCCAGCGGGAGATCATACTTCCTTCAGGCACGGCGGCCGGGACTTCAGCTATAGTCAGTTTCTGAGCAGGGTTCTTCTATATAAGCTGACATCATGAAAAGAAAGGCGCGATGGCTCACCATGGAAGTCTGCGACCTCGACGGCGACCAACACGTGGACATCATCCTGAGCTCCTACTTCCATACCGCTGCATAAGTGGCAAGACTGACGCAAAAAGGTATGGCCGAATTGCCACAAGTACTCGTCTTACGCAACCGTTTAACCCGAGGGACTGCCAAGGCTGCAGACAAAGGCCGCTAGTCGCGCTGCATCAACAACCGGGGAGTCAGCAGCCGCTGCTCGCCCCCCGACCCATTGCCTTCTTGACGGTTGCCCTGGCTGATAAGCCCCTTCACACCCGAGGCCCAGAGGCCCGACCCGACATTGTATTGCATTCGGTTGTTCGTGACCGTTATCGTTTTTGACCCTTCGAAAAGATGTTCAATCGTGATGCCATTCCGGTCGTTGCCTTCCAACAGGCAGCCGGTCACCGACACGTCTTCCGACTCCGCAATGAGGATGCCGTCACTAGCATTGCGCGCTACCTCGCAGTTGCGGATGAGGGCCTGGCGGCAATGGTCGAGGGCGATGCCGGCCCCATGAGGGGATCCGTCGAGGCGGCAGCCGGAGACTTCAACATCCTTACTGCGGGTGACATGCAGGTTGTGTTGCAGCCGAGGTCCCGGGACGATGGAGGCGCCGTTCTCATCGAGGTCGCAGTCGACCACCCGCAAGCCCTCGGCACCCGTCACCAGCAGCCCTTCATAAGTGGCGTTTCGCAGCGTCACCCGTTCAATTCGGATATGCCGCAGACCGTAGGTGCGGTCTGCCCGTAGGATGATGCCGCCCCTGTTCCAGCCACCTCGGTGGGTGCGGTTCGAGTTGGGATCGGATGGGATGTCGGTACGAGGGGAACATTCAACGACCAGGTCGCGAATGGTGACATGCGAGAGCGTGTCGGTTGCGTTCACGATGGCATCGCGCATGCCGGAGGCTGGGTCAAGAAAAACGATGGTGGCAAGTCCCTCCCCGCAGAGCGTCAGACCGCCTGGCAGCTTGAGGGTTGCAGGCAAGCTGTGAATGCCCTTACGCAGCAAGACCCAGCCACCTGTACCCGAAGCCCTGTCAAGGGCAGCCTGCACCGACTGTCCTGGCGCTACGATGATGGCGTCGGAAGGAACGACGGCGGTAGACGAGGGAAGTGCCCCTGCAACATATGCGATGGGAGACGGCGTCGGCGGCGGCTGTATGGCCTTTGTCGGTCCCCATGCCCGGACCGAGGTAAGGACTGCGCGGAATGCCTTGCGACGAATGCTGTCGGCACACATGCGTGTCCACGGCAGCTCCATGCCCTTAGCAGCATAATGCCGATAGACATACTCGAAGTCGTCGCGCAATTCGATGGCACGTTCTGAGATGATCCCATAGCATTGGGGACGTTGCCCCATCAGAATGGAGGCGCTATACTCGAAGCCGAGGGCCATGCGGTGGTTCGCGATGGAGAAGAGGTCGATCCCTTGTGTATATGCGATTTGGGCTGCGCCGGCGAACTGTCCGATGCCGAGCTGTACATGCCCCTGGTCTCGCGGCGTCTCCTGGCATTGCCCGTTGGGATAGAGGTATTTGAAAAGGCTGCCGTTGACAGATGCATGCAGGAAATTGTCGAGGGCTTCATTGAACAAGGCCCGGTTGTCGGTATAGATTCCGATGGCCATGAGGGTCTGGATGATCATCCCGTTCCAGTTGCCGTTGGCAGTAGGGAAGTAGTAACGAAGGACGGGGTAGTAGGCCGTCATGAGCATGCGGCGAAAGGCCTCTTGCCCTTTGACCGACCACCCGGAGGGTGTGTGGCGCAGGATCTCAGCCGCATTGCACAAGACATGGCCGGTGAGTCCTGCGATCAGCTTGGCATCGTTGAAGTCGAAGTCCCAGAGCGTCGCCGACCAGGCGTCCAGGATGGCAGCCGATTTCTCCGCATAGCGTTTCTCCCCGGTGAGGTACCAGAGGAGAGCGCAGTCATAGGCCATCTCTGCTCCTTTACGCAGGTCTTCTCCCCCGACGTTGGGCCTTCCATAGGGCCCGCGCATGACATGCGCGAAGGGCCGGATGGAGAAGGGTGTGTCCGCCAGTTCCTGGAACCTGCGGAAGGCGGTGCGGTAGGCTTCCGGTCCATGGTGGGCGAGTTCCTTCATCCGGGCCATGTCGGAGGCCGACTGATAGATGCCGGGATGACGAAAAGGTTGGCCCTGGGCAGCGGCTGTCAGGAGGAGTGCTAGGAGGATGGCGGGAGTTTTCATGCGACCTATGATGCGAAGTCCCCTGGCCTAGGTACAGACGCAGGGGACTTCGGTGAGGAGGTTGTTGATGCTGGGTCTATTTCGCTGTCTGGTCGTATCGCAGCATGCTGACGGTGGCAATCCCCGTCGTGGCTGCGGCATTGACAAACACATAGGCACGATATTTCTTGTCGGCCGTCTCGACCCAGACCCCGCTCTCTGCGCGGAGGCCGAGGGCGAAGTTGGGTGCACCGTTGAAGTCGATCTTCTGCATGTCGATGTCATCGACATAGATGCCGAACTGCAGTCGAGCCAGGTTGCGGTCTTGCAGGTTGAAGACTTTAATGACCTTGGTGTTATTGTTGACACCGGCCGGCAGCGTCACGCCTGGCAGGTATGCGGCAGGATCGGCTGCCGGGGCAACCAGTCCATGCTGATAGGCAGCCGGCGTCGTACGGTAGAGATATACCAGGTCGATCTTTGCGGCATTGGCTGCGGCGCTGGCCGCATTGTAGGAGGTCATATCGGCAATCGACAGGTACATGAGGTTGTTGTTGGACATCGGGATGAGCCGCTTGATCTCCATCATCGAGACGTCGTATGGTCCCATCTTCATGGTAGCGGTCTTCCCATCCGACCCGGTGACGGAGAAGGTGAATGTCACCTGTTTGCCGCGGGCTTGGCTGGGGACAATGTAATAGTAGCGCAGGGATACGGCATTGGTATCTACTGTGAAGGTCACCTTGGTCTTGGCGCCGGCGGTCACAGAGGGCGAGCCGACGGTCACGGGTACGTCCACGCCGCTGGAGTTGGTGTAGAACGATCGGTGCTCAAGGTAGGTGCCTGTGGCGCCGGGAATGGAGGCCTCCACCTCAGCGAATGCCAGTTTGCCTTTGGTATTCGGGATGGCGGCTGCATAGACGAATTCGATGGGCAGACTGGCGATGTTGGGCCCGAGGGTCCGCTTGATGCAGTCGTTCGAGATCTCGGAGATGGGGTCCGGGATCTTGTACTCATCCTTCTCGCAGGAGGCGAGCAGCGTGAGGGCGAGTGCCGCGGGGAGGAATCGTTTCATATAGATGTTACGCATGTGCTCTGCTTTGGGGGGTTCACTGGACCTTCACGATGACTTTATAGGCCTTCCGGATCTGACGGTTGCCGGAGACGACGGTCCATGACTTGGGATTGGCCAGATCGGAGAAGTCGACCTTCCCGGTGATCTTGGGATCCAGCTTACAGTCGGTGGCAAGGGTGAACTGTGGGTAGAGGTTCTTCAGGTCTGTCCCAAAGTTTACGGTCACATTGATGGTCTGTGCGACGGTATCAATGATCGGCACGCCATTGCGTACGCTGACGAAGTCGTTGCCGAGGAGCTCGAAATTGCTCACAAAGCATTCTCGCCGGGTGGTGATGAGAAGTCCGTCCTCATCGACGGGGAGTCCTTTCTGGCATCCCGTGAAGATGGAGGCGGCCGGGAGGAACACCAGTAAAGCCATCAGGTATGCTGTCTTCTTCATAATCTGTTCGATGGTTGGTGGGGATTGAGGTGGTTCAGCGCCAGGGGATGTTCTGGGTGAGGTTGGGATTCCGGTCGCGCTCTGTGGTCGGGATCTGGAAGATGTAATTCTGCTGATAGACCCGGTCGATGGTGTTGAGGTAGTAGCGCTGCTGGTTGGCACCATAGGTGTCGATGAGCCAGACGCCAGGTCCACCCGGAGGACCCCAGGTTTTTTCTATTGCCCTCCAACGGCGGAGGTCGAAGCCGCGCATGCCTTCGCCGACGAGCTCGATGATGCGTTCCTGTTCGATGGCATTAAAGAAAGCCTGACGGCTGGCATACTTCGCCGGGGTGAGGGCCGGAAGCGCCCCGCGTGCGCGTACCCTGTTGACCAAGGTGACTGCATCGGCCAAGGGACCGCTGACCTCATTGCTGGACTCGGCGTACATGAGGTATACATCGGCAAGCCGCATGACAGGCCAGGCAAAATCACCTTCGGAACGTCCCAGTCCTCCGTAGTTGCGGACAAATTTTCGGAAGACATATCCGGAGTTGCAGCCGTCGGTGTTATAGGTGATGTAACGCACTCCGAGGAGGGTAATATTGGCCGCCCAGGTCTGGTAGATGAAGGGCGACATACCGGTCGACTTTAGGGAGTTTAGGCCGATGCACTGCTCGTAGTCCCACATCATCGTCGCCTTCATGCGGTAGTCGCGGTTGGCATACGAATTGGGGTTGACAGCCGAGTTAAGGGTAGTCCGGGCGGCCGGGTTGGTGGTGGGGTTCAACGGCACCAGTTTCGGCGCGTAGTCACCCGTCGTGAGCAGCTGGTATCTGTTCCCGATCTCATAGCGCGGGGACATCCAGCACTGCGAGCCTTCGACGGTACGGCCGGAGAAGTCGCGCATCAGCTCTTCGCCCTGCGAAGGGTTGGTGGGGGTGCCCGAGTGGGTGAACACCATGATCATCTCGGAGTTGCCGTTGGCCTTCGGTGTAAAGAGCTCGAAGTAGTTCGGCAGGATCTCGGCGTTCCCGAGTGCATCGATTTTTCCGGGGTCGCCGTTCTTGTAGAGGGTGAGGCCGAAGTCGTTGGCGACGGACTTGAAGTCGGCCGCGGCGGCGGTAAAGGCTGCCTGTGCTTCGGCGGCGCTCTGCGTGAACCCTTCGAGTTCGGGCCAGCCGTTCTTCTTCCAGCTGCCCCAGAAGAGGTTGAGTTTCCCGCGGAAGGCGAGGGCGGCGGGCTTGGAGCTACGGCCGAGGCCTATGGCCTTGGCAGGCAGTTTGGCAACGGCATAGTCGAAGTCAGCCAGGATGGAGTCGCGTACCTGACCGATAGGCGCGCGCTTGAGGGCTGTCACCTCGCTGTTGTTATAGATGATCTTGCCGATATACGGCACATCTCCCCACATAGAGATCAACCGGAAATAGACCATGCCCCGCATCAGCCGGGCTTCGCCGACGATGGCCTCCAGGTTGGCCTTGTTGGTCCCGGTGGCCGTGGGCAGCATCTTGAGGTTGATATTCTCGATCACATAATTACAGCGATGCACCGCGCCATATAGGTACTGGAAGTACTTGGTGAAGCTTCCGCCGTAGCCAGAGGGATCGTAGTTGGCACCCTGATAGGGGTCGCCGCGGAGGATGTTGCCGCTGGTGGCGCTGGTGCCGCGGCAGCGGGTGAACTCTCCGTGTCCGTCGAGGTAGTAGTCGCGGTTGAAGACGGCCCTGACGGCGGAGTAGGCGGCCATGAGGGCGATGGTAGCGTCGGCCTCGGTCTTCCAGAAGACCTGCGCGTCGAGCAGGCCTGTCGGCGTCTGGTCGAGCAGCTCCTTCCGGCAGGAGGTCTGTGCCATCATCGCGACACAGGCCAGCAGGATGATGCATTTTCTCATATGGATGACAGGGATTTTCATGTTCAATAGAGGTTAGAAGCTCAGATTGATGGCGAAGGAGTACGACTTGTTGATGGGGTAGACGTTGTTGTCGTCTCCCTGCTTTTCGGGGTCGAGGCCACGGAACTGGGAGAGGGTGCCGATGTTTTCGGCAGACAATACCAGGCGGAGGTTCTCGATGCTGATGGTCTTAAGGACCTTGTCAGGCACGGAGTAGCCGAGCTGTACGTTCTTGGCGCGCAGGAAGGCCATGTTGTCGAGCCAGTAGGTGCTGGACAGGCGGTTGTTTCCACTGCCGCCCATGCGGGGCCAGGAGCCGCCGCGGTTATCCCAGCCCCAGGGGTTGGTCCAGTGCTCCCAGGAGGCAGCGTAGCGGGCGTTGTTGAAGTTGGTGTTGTTGTAGATGTTCAGCCAGAAGTCTTTCCGACCGGCAGAACCCTGTAGGAACACCGTCAGGTCGAATCCTTTCCAGTTGACGAACCCAGTGAGGGTGTAGGTGGTGGTGGGCATCTCTTGCAGGGTGTTGGGAAGGGCCTTGCGGTCGTCGGCGGTAATGCGGCCGTCGCCGTTAAGGTCCTGCATCAAGATGTCGCCGGGGGCGGCGCCCTGGGGGGTGGCGGCATAGATGTCGGCCCAGGACTGCGCAATGCCTTTCGACTCATAGGTGTACACGAACTGGTAAGGCATCTGCAAGAAGATGTTTCCGCGCAGCAGCAGCGTATTCCACGACTCGAGGCGGTTCTGGTTGTAGGCGAAGTTGCCGCTCACACCATAGAAGACTTTGCCGACGCGGTCCTTCCAGGAGAGGTCGAACTCCACCCCGTTGTTCCGCAGGTTGCCGATGTTGGTCCGGGGAGCGGGGCTGTAGGCGCCGAGCAAGAAGATGGAGAACTCAGAGGGGCGGTTCATGCCCGTGGTGAGGCGGTTGTAGTAGTCGACGGTCGCCGTCAGCCGGTTGTTGAGGAAGGAGAGGTCAAGGCCGGCGTTCAGGACGGTGGACGTCTCCCAGGTGAGCATCCGGTTGATCATCTTGGAGTTGGCGAAGCCGCGCTGTACAGCGCTGCCGATGACATAGTTGAGGTTGGCGAGGGTCTCCTTCTGCTCATACCTGCCCACGCCACTGTTGTTGCCGAGGCTGCCGTAGGAGACGCGCACCTTACCATTGGTCAGGAACTTGTCGGTGACCTTCTGGATGAATTTTTCCTCGGTAAACCTCCATCCGATGGCTGCAGAGGGGAAGAACCCAAAACGACTGCCTTGGATGAACTTGGAGGAACCGTCGACCCGGAAGTTGACCTCCAACAGGTATTTATTATAGCCGGTGTAGTTGAAGCGGCCGATGTAGGACTGTAGTCCTTCGGCACTGGAAGTGCCTGAGGTCGACTGGATGTCGGTCAGGGCGGCGTTGATCTCGGTGAGGCTGGGGTGCAGCCTGTCGTTGCGGCTGCTGCCCTGGGAGCGGTCGTACCAATACTCCTCGCTGTAGAGCAGCAGTCCGGCCACGTCGTGGTTCCTGCCAAACTTCCGGTTGTAGTTCAGGCGGCCCGTCAGCATCGTCTTAAAGCCGGTAGCCGTCGTGTTGGAGACCCCTGCATTTGCGCCGACGTAAACGCGGCTGCCGAACGACGCGGTCTGAAAATTATAGGCTTGATTGGGCATGTTGGCCGCCCATGAAAACTGATTGTAATAGTTCAAGGCATAGTCGGCCCGGGCCGTCAGACCCTTGATGGGAGACCAGTCTAAGTACATCTGACTTTGTATCTCCTGGCGATTATTCCGGGAAGGGCTGTTGATGTACAGCGTATAGGGGTTATATGCCTGAGGGTCTTCGCCGTAGGCCATCACCCCTCCAAAATACCCCGTCTTGGGATCATAGGGCAGCAGACCCGAGATGGCGTACTGCATGTCGTTGCCGGCAGTGTTGCTTGCGTCGGGATCGTTGAAGCCTTCTGCCAGTGCGTAACGCCAGTTCGACCAGTTGCCGTTGAAGCGGAAGCCGGCGTTCCAGCGGTTGCGGATCTTGGTGTCAAAGTTGAAGCGGGCATTGTACTGGCGGTAGTCGTTGTTGATCTGCAGGCCCTTCTCATCTTTCACGCCCGCCGAGATGAAGAAGTTGGAATTCTCAGAGCCGCCGCTGGCAGAGAGGTTGTGGTTCTGGAAGCTGCCCTGGCGAAGGATGATGTCCCACACGTCGGTGTTGGGGAACTTGACCGGGTCGACCATGCCGCGGGCGAACCACTCATCGACGGTGCCGAGCTTAAAGAGCTGGTTGCCGGGGAGGGTGTTGACGCTCGTGCGGCGCTGCTGGACGGTGAGGGCGCGGGGATAGTCGTCCATGAAGTCCTGCCCGCGGGTGGGGGTGACGATGGAGACGTTGCTGGTAAAGTCAAGCCGCGTCTTCTTCTGTCCCTTGCCGCTGCGCGTCGTGATCAGGATGACCCCGTTGGCGGCGCGGGAGCCATAGACGGAGGCTGAGGTCGCGTCTTTTAAGACGGAGATGGTCTCGATGTCATTGATGTTGATGCGGTTGATGTTGACGTCGGGCATGCCGTCGACCACCACCAGCGGACTGGCATTGTTGACCGTGCCGAGGCCCCGGATGAGGAGCGAGGCGTTGTTGTTGCCGGCCATGCCGGACGACTGTACCGCTTGCAGGCCCGGCACCATGCCCGTAAGGGCAGAGGAGACGTTCGGCAGGGCGCGGCTCACCATCTTGTCATCCACATTCACCGTGCCAACCGCCCCGACAAGGTTCACTTTTTTCTGTCGTCCATAGCCCACCACGACGACGTCGTTCAGCGAAGAAGAGGATTGCTTCAGCCCTACGAGGTAGTCGTCCCGGTCGTCGACCTTCAGACTGAACGGCTCGTGCGTGGCAGAGGTAAATACCAACTCATCGCCTTTAGAGGCTGAGATCCGGAACTTCCCCAGGGCATCGGTGGTGGTACCGGCACTGCCTCCCCGTACTGCGACGGAGATGTTCGGCAGGGCCTCCCCCGCCTCATCCTTCACGGTGCCGTTGACGGTGCGTTGTTGTGCCATGAGGGGCAAGGAGGAGAGCAGGACAAGGGCCCAGGCGGACATTTTCATGCACGCTACAGCCCCCAGCAACATACGCCGGGCATTCATAAGCAATCGATTTATAACTCTAAGGTAGCACCTTCCGCGATCATTATGAATCCCGCCCACATAAAATACACCGATAACATTTGCGTAGGAGACTGCAAATCGAAACGACAGCCCTTGTCAGATGAGATACAAGGCTTGCCTACCCACCGCGTGACGATCCCAAGAACATGGTTTGAAACAGCTGTCCGTGGACGACGGCAAAGGCACGTGCCATCTGACTTACAGGGACGTAGACGGCAGGGTGACCCGGATGCAGCGCCTCCATCGCCGCCCGGTAAGGTGCTTCTGAGAGGGATTCCAGTTGACCGTCTATGTAGCGACAGAGATAGGTAGCCCTTTCTTCCGGTAGTAGGCCGAGCGACTCGCGGGACTGGTCAAGCACGGAGATCCCTTCCCAGGTGTGCCGTTCGCAGAGGACCTCCCCGCCGACCGAGTCCACCAACCGTATCCTGAAGGTGCTCGTACCCCAATCGCAGGAGACGATCCTTTTCTGCACCCCTTTCCATCTATCTGATATCCTTCAAAACTATGCAATCACATTGGTTCGTACCTTGAGACCATACCCTCGCATGAGTCAGCCCGCACCATCCCCGACAGGTCTCGCCGAGGTCGACCTGCTGCGCGGCCTTACCATGTTGCTGATGGTCTTCGTCAATGACCTCTGGACGCTGCAGGACATCCCGAACTGGATGCTGACGGGGCTTCCGGGACTCGCCCGGCTTGGCGTGAATCTAAAACTGTAATGAGCAAAAAAGGAAGTTATCTGAGGAACCGTCACGAGGCTATATAACGATCACGTATAATAGAAATTGATGGGAATCTCCACTGTCTTTATTTCACTCGCCATGCTGTGGTCAGCCACTGCTAGCGACACGATACCCGTACACCGTACGGCCGACTTCACCCCCGATGGCATCGGTAGCGCATCGTCCTGGGCACTGGCCGAATGGCATGCAATGCCCAGGGTAGGTGAGAAAGTCTCGGACTTCTATTCCCGATTCCGCATCCTGTACTCCGAGACCGGCCTATATATCCTCTTCCACGGCACCGACGCGAAGGTCACGAGTCTCTATCGACGCGACTTCGACGACCTCTACCGTGCCGACGTCTTCGAGGCATTCTTCCACACCCGCCCTGCCGACCCCGTCTATTTCGAATATGAGATTAGCCCGCGGAACCGCGAGCTGGTGCTCATCATTCCAAACCTTGGAGGGAAATTCCTCGGATGGACGCCTTGGAAATACGATGCGAGACGTAGAACAATCCATAAGGTATCCATCGTGAAGGAGAAGGGCCGAATGACGGGCTGGATGGCGGAGGTGTTCATCCCATTTGCACTGTTGGAGCCGTTGAGGGACAATCCGCCAAAGCCAGGCATCGTGTGGAACGCCAACTTCTGCCGACTCGACTACGACTCGGGGCGGATGGAGAAATGGGCATGGTCGCCCGTCAGGAGTGGCTTCCACGAGTTCGACCGCTACCGGTCGATCCACTTTGAGTGAGGCCTACCAGGTGCGCTTGCTGAGGTATCGCTCCAGCTGCTCAGCCGTGATCTGCGGCTCTCCAGGATGTTTTCCGATCCAGTCGAGGAAGGAGGTCCGTATCTCGGGCGTCCATTCGTTGTCGATCTGTCCGGCGTTGTAGCGTCCGCTGTTCAACATATCCTTGGAAAAGCGGTCGCGCACGGCGATGAATTCGGCCATGCCCACTACGTATTCTGCCATGTGTACGGGGATGAAGAGCACGCCCTCACGTTCTGAGATGACGAGGTCACCCGGCATGACGATGGCGCCTCCGATACGGATGGGCGTGTTGAGTCCCATGAGGAAGAGGTCCTCGATGAAGGAGGGGTGGAAGTCGCGCACGAAAGCGTTGAAGCCGGGGATCTTCGCGAGGCCGGAGAGGTCGCGGGCGCTGCCGTCGAAGATGACGCCCGTACCTGTCTTGCGGAAGATGGAGGTGCCTAGGTTGTCGCCGATCAGCGTGCCCTGTGCGATCTTGCCGAAGGCTTCTGCCACGTACACATCCCCTTTCTGCAGCACTTCGATGGGCCAGGCGTTGGTATTACCTTTTCTTCCCTGCGCCTGTCCCCGCTCCTTCACCAGCTTCTCTACATCGGGTCGGGAGGGCATGTAGCGGGCGGTGACGACCCGGCCTACGACGGGCACATCTTCGTGCACCATCTTCCATCCGCCTTCGTACTGATTGCGGTAGCCCTCGTTGTTGAGGATTTGCCAGGCCTCTTCGATGCCGATGCGCCGGGCGCGATCGACGAGCTCGTCGGAGACGCGGGGGCGGCCGTCGGCGAAGCGCTCCCCCTTCCAGGCGGAGGTGAGAAACAGCAATTCCTCTTTAGGAAGGGTCTGCGCGCCGGCCTCGGAACTCAGGGCCAGCAGCGTGAAGACCACTATGCATAGTCTCATGTCGGGATGTCGTTTGCGGTATTAGGCTTTGGACTCCTGCAGCACTTCCTTCACACGGCGGGCGACGATGCGGTCCTCCCCATCCACCAACTGCCAAGCGGTGATGCTGAGGTTGTCCTTGCCGCCCATGACCTCGATGGAGGGATCTCCCTTTCGGAGTGCCTCGCGCATCTGGTTGCCGTCGGCCTTCATCGCGCCAGCCTCCCAAGTGATGTTGAGGGTGGGTGTGCAGTTACCCAGCTTGGGATGGTTGACCTGGGTGGAGACGCCCTTCACCGTTTCAGCGGACGCCTTGATGCGGTCGATGCGCTCCTGGAACATCTGGTACTCCTTGTCGTGGTCAATGCGGACGAACTCTTCCAGGGCGGCCCACATGCCTAGGATCTCCTCTTTGTTGACCTTCATACCGCGGCCGATGTTCTCACCACGGGGCGGCATAGAGAGGCGGGCAGCCTCTATGATATGCTTTTTGCCCAGCAGCAGGCCGGCACTCTGCGGGCCGCGCAGGGCCTTACCACCCGAGATGGCCACCCAATGGAAGCCCATGTCGTTGAAGCGCCAAAGGTTGGAGACGGGCGGCACGTCGGCCGCAATATCGATGGTGGTCGGGATGCCATGCTTGTTGGCCACTGCTACCCATTCCTCGTGCAGGATCTTTCCGCGGTCGGCGTTGATATGAAGGAAGTGCATGGCGGCGGTATTGGGACCGATGGCCCGCTCCAGCTCTTCGTGCGTTTCGATCATGATGATCTTTACGCCCGTGTTGGTAAGGGCCTGGTTGTAGCCGATAGCATGCCCCTTCTGACAGATGACTTCTGTCTTCATGCCGGTGCCCTCTAGCTTCGGCAGCTGTTTGACCTTCTGGGGATCCTTGCCCGTGAGGATGCCTGCCATGCCCAGCGTGAGTGCTGAGAAGGCGCCACTCGTGACGACAGCAGCCTCGGCATGGGTGATGGCGGCAATGCGCTCTCCTACCTTATCCTGCAGTTCGTCAAGCATGCAGAACTTGCGGGAGGCGAGGCGGATGGCCTCCATCGCCTCCGGCCGCATCAGAGAGGCCGTCATGGAGGTATAGGTGCCTGCAGCGTTGATGAAGGTCCGCACACCGAGTTCGGCGAAGTAGTCACGTCCCTTGAAGGCTGCCACCGAAGTGGTGGCTGCACTGGCAGTTCCGGGTAGGATTGCGCCGCCTGCCAGCGGGGCGAGGCCGAGCATCCTGAGCATCTTTCTGCGTCTCATGCACTTTTGTATTTATTTGTTGGGGGTATAGGCGATGCAGTCCATTTCTACGAGCGAGTTGCCGGGCACGCCGCCATAGGTGGCGACCGTCGTGCGTACAGGTGGCTTCTCGCCGAAGCGGCCGCGGAACACCTCGTTCATAGACTTATAGTCGGCCAGATCAGCCAGGTAGACGTTGACCTTCAACACATGCTTCATCGAAGATCCGGCCTTGACAAGCTCCTTCTCAAGCTCTTTTAGTACATGGTCTGTATGGGACTTAATATCGCCCTCGAAATGCGCACCTTTGCCGGCAATAAAGATGAGGCCTCCATAGGTCGTGGAGCCTGAGAAAAGAGGGATCTCCTGGTCGGTCTGGATGCTCCGGCAGACCTTCTCTTCGGAAGCGGCTGATTCGACGGCTTTGGCTGCCGCCGTAATACCAGTTGCACCTAGCAGCGTCGCAAATAAGCGCTGGAAGGCGGACCTCCTTGGTTGTGTATTCATGTTGGCTTATTTGTGGGTCTAAAGGTGCCTGTCTCTGTCGCATCCTTCAATGCCTAAATTAGAGAAAGGCAACGAGATGCAGATGAATGGGAATGGATATATTTATCACCAAAACAACAGAGATGAAAAGTATACTCCTTGTCTTCTGTGCAATAGGCACATACCTGCTGGCCGGTGCACAACCCTTCGACCTCCTCATCCGCAACGGACGGCTCATCGACCCGCGAAACGGCATCGACGCCAAGATGGACATCGCCGTGCGCGACGGGAAAGTCGCCCAAGTGGCTACAAAGATCGAGGGCACCGCCAAACAGGCAGTCGACGCCACCGGTATGATCGTCTCGCCCGGCCTCATCGATATCCACGGCCATATCTTCCACGGTACGCAGGAAGACCACTATCTGAGCGATGGACTCAGTGCCCTGCCGCCCGATGGCTTTACACTGCGCGTGGGCGTCACTACCATCGTTGACTGTGGCGGCGCCGGATGGCGCAATTTCTCCACCTTCAAGAAAAACGTTATCGATAAGTCCATCACCCGCGTCCTCTCCTTCCTGAACATCGTCGGGCACGGGATGCGCGGCGGCAACTGGGAACAGGACCTAGCCGATATGGATCCGAAACTCTCGGCCAACGCCGCACGCGCCAATAAGGCACATATCGTCGGCTTCAAACTCGCTCACTACTCGGGATACGACTGGACGCCCACCGAACGCGTTGTCGAAGCCGGCCGACAGGCCGACATGCCCGTGATCATCGACTTCGGAGGCGCCAAGCCCGCCCTCCCGCTGGAAGAGCTCTTCCTCCGCAAGCTTCGTCCTGGAGACATCTACACACACGCCTATGCCAAGCTCGACGGATCGCGCGAGACCATCGTCGATGAGCCTACCAACACCGTGAAACCATTCGTACGCACCGCACGCGAACGAGGGATCATTTTCGATGTGGGCTATGGCGGCGCCAGCTTTAACTATACACAGGCCATCCCCGCCCTCAAAGCCGGCTTTCCGCCCACGACCATCAGCACCGACCTCCATACCGGAAGCATGAACGGCTCAATGAAGGACCAGCTCAGCGTGATGTCGAAATTCATGCAGATGGGTATGTCGCTGCCCGAAGTCGTCCAAGCCTCCACCTGGGCGCCCGCCAAGGCCATCAAGCGCGAAGAGCTCGGTCATCTCTCCGTCGGTGCTGAAGCTGACATCACGGTGCTGATCGTCCGTAAAGGCGATTTCGGCTTTTATGATAAAACAGGCTATCGTGTCAAGGGTTCCGAGAAGTTCGAATGCGAGATGACGATACGCGCTGGCAAGGTGGTCTACGACCTCAACGGCATCGCGACCCCCGTCTACGCCAACCGCTGACGTCGGCCATTGTCAACGGGACCGCACGAAAGTCTGAACACCCACCCCGTTGACACCGAAACAGAGCCGGCCACCTTCGTCCGTCACCACGATGGAACGGACATCGCCCCTGAGATCGATACCCGTGTAGTCATTCGGTACGAACGAGAACTGCATGGCTCCCTCGTTTCGGAATAGGAAGCCCGCATTGGCATCGTACTTACCATAACGAATACGTGTACCCGATTGATTTCCACATAGCAGGAGATCGCGCAGGCCATCGCCGTCTGCATCGAAGGCCGCCGCAGCAAAGACCGGCGCGAACTGCGCCTGCAGCGGCAGTTCATGCACCTTGAAGGCTCCCCCTGTATTCTCCAGCAGCCGCGTGCGCATCTCTGATGCCGTTAACCTAAGGGCTTCCTTACGCTCTTCCGGCGTGAAGATGCCGTCGGCTTCGGTCTTCGCATAGGCGGCATAGGTGTTGAATCGTTTCCGCAGGAAGGGCATCTGCTCCCATAGGTCGTCAAGGGAATGGGCCGGCCACGACTTACCCAAAATAGAATAGGCGCTTACGGCGTCGAGCTTGCCGTTGCTGTCGAAGTCTTTGGAAAGGACCGTGAATGGTTCGTTGGATGAGACACGGAACTGTGTGTTGAGGCCGTAGTTTCCAAGCAGAAGGTCTTCATCTCCGTCGCCATCTAAGTCAGCGGCAGTGACAGACGTCCACCATCCGGGCATCTCTGTCGGCATGAACTCCTTGGTCCGATCCTTCCATTGTGCACCGACAAGTCCATAGACAGTCGGTGACCGAAACTCTCCAACCGCTAGCAGCTCCTTGTCGCCCTTGCCGTCGAGCTGCACAAACCGGGCTCCCGTACACATAGCAGGAACCGCTTCAGCCGGCAGCGAGGCTTCCTCTTTGAACCGTCCATCTGCGTACAGGATGATCAGCCGGGCGGGATCCGACAAGGGAAACATGCCCTGCCGGACGCGCGGTCCTACAAAGAGGCGGACACTCCCGTCAAGGGCAGCGGTATCCACAGCGATGCAGCCAATGTTGCACCGAATGTCTGGAAGCATGCCGGGGAGGAGCTCGAACGACCTGCCGGAGCGGCTGATCCATGCTTGCAGCATGGCTCCGGGTAGACTGTCAGGGCCATAGCCGTTACGGCCCAGCAGAAGATCCGTCCAGCCATCCCCATTGAGGTCGACCGTCGCCAGGGCGGATACAGGAGTTTTCGTCTCACCCGAGAGGGTGATCATCCCACCCTGTGTCGAACGGATCCTGGTAGGGTCCACGCGGGTAGCGCCGATGACAAGGTCTTCGTGGCCATCCCCATCGAGATCAGCTGCTGATAAGACCGGAGAGGTATTGCTAAGGAAATTGATCAACGAAGGCTGTACGGAGAGGTCCGACTGGAATCTGTCTTGCAACAAAAAAGAGGCTTCCGGTGCGATGGCGTATAAGGGGGAAGTGACGGCCAAAGGGGTGGCCTGTAGGGCTGCAAGTTTCTGACTCAGCTCGACCACCGTTCCCTGTGGCATGTCGCGCAGGGTCTGTTCCCGCCCGTCGGGCCACAAGACGCGAACGGAATCCGCCTTTGCCGCATGTCCAAGGCCAAAATGCATGACGGGCTCCATGGCAGATTGAAAGCCTCGGGTAAGGTGATGTTCCTGTCTCTGGCGTTGCCCATTTGCATAGACATCTACGACAGTGCCAATGCCCATGCGGTTGGCGCCCTCTCCCAGGAATCGGAAGCGAAGCGCATGGTTAGCGGTGGGGGTGTTCGAGCTATGGTTTTCGTATACCAAAGCCTTATCGTTCGTCACGGTAAGTACGAGGTCCAGGTCACCATCCCCGTCGAGGTCGCCGGCGGAGGCGCCGGAGAACACACCTGGTTTATCGAAGCCCCATTCCCGGGATACGTCACGGTATCGGTAACCGCCCTCGTAGCGAAACATATAGTTGGAGAGGGGGTGGCCGGGCATCTTCTTAATGTATTCCATCAGCGACTGGTCGGAGCCGCCGGTCTTTTGCAATTCGATCTGCCGGTCGAAGGAGTATTTGATGAAGTCCATGTCGGTGTAGTCCCGCACATATCCGTTGGTGACGAAGAGGTCGGACTGCCCGTCGTTATCGAAGTCCTTCAGTAGTGCTGCCCAGCTCCAGTCAGTGTTTGAGATACCTGCCAGCTGCCCGATCTCGCTGAACCGTCCGTTGCCCATGTTGAGGTGGAGCATGTTGCGGCTGTACTGGTTGTGGAATCCTTTGGAGAAGAGGTATCGGAACTTGTCGAAGTTCTCTGCACCGGAGTGCATCTTCTGGTCGAAGTTGCCTTCGGGGAGCATGTCGAGGGTGACCAGATCTGGGCGGCCGTCGTGGTCGATGTCGCCTGCATCGGCACCCATAGAATAGAGGGAGTGTTGTGTGAGGCGTTGGGCTCCTTCTTCCGAGAAGGTACCGTTGCGGCGGTTGATGAAGAGGTAGTCGGGCTCATTGAAGTCATTGCTGATGAAAAAGTCGGGCCAGCCGTCGGTGTTAAAGTCGCTCACCACGAGTCCCAGACCGAAGCTCAGCACGTTGGAAGTGATGCCAGCTTGTTTGCTGACGTCGGTGAACTTGCCGTTGTCGTTTCGGTAAAGTCGGCTGCCGAAGTAGGGATTCTCCTCTTGTCGGAGCTGGGGGTTGTCGGAGACGCCCGTGGTGTATTTTTTCAGCGAGTGGTTGATAACGGCGCAGTCGAGGTCTCCATCGCGGTCGTAGTCGAAGAAGGCGGCCTGCGAGGAATAGCCGGGATCCGCGAGTCCGTAGACGGCGGCTTGTTCGGAGAAGGTGTGGTCTTTGTTATTGATGAAGAGCAGATTGCTGCGCCGCTCGGGGGTGACGTCAGCGGATCGACAGATGTAGATGTCGAGCCATCCGTCGGCGTTGATGTCGACAAGTGTGACACCGGTGCACCATCCCTGCTTGTCGGCGATGCCGGATGTGGTGGTGATGTCCTCAAAGTGCATGTCACCCTTGTTGAGGAAGATCTTGTTGCGGACCATGTTGCCGGTGAAGACGATGTCGGGTCTTCCGTCGTTGTCGAGGTCGCCGATTGCCACGCCGCCGCCGTTGTAGAAATAGGTATAGTTGAGGACGTTCAGGTCGTCAGACTCCTCGAGATAGTTGTTGAAGTCGATGCCGGTAGAACGGGGCGATAAGGCTTCAAATACCTGGTCATGGCGATGACAGGAGGCCAGGCACAGGATGGAGAGGAGTAGATATTGGGGACGCATGATGGCATTTTTTCTGGACGAGTTTTGCATTGCGGTAAGGAAGGTACGCATAAAAGAAGACCCCCAGGATGGCCTGGGGGTCTGGGATTCATGCAATGAACTGGTTATTTATTCCACCAAAGGCGGGTGGTGGGGTTATCGGGGCCGCCCAGTTTGGTTACACCGGAAGCGACACCCTTGGGGTTGGTCGCGAGCTCACCGGATGTGTAGGGGGTGCGACGTACCACGCTATTACCAGGCACCAGCGGTTCGTCTGAGTTAATGCGTGGATATAGCTTCGGGAAGCCGGTCCTGCGAAATTCCGCCCATGCCTCATGACCATTGGGCCAGTTAGCGATCCACTTCTGGGTGAGGATCTGCTCGCGCTGTTTGGCAGCGGTAGCCTCAAAACGTACGGGGATATCCGAGAGGGCGGGGGTTCTAACCCCATCGGTGAGCGCAATCGGACGGGTGGTTCCAGCAATGTATGTATTGACTGCAGCACCAGTGAAGCCCCAAGAGGCCATCGAAGTTCTAATACCAGACTCATAAAGGTCCTTGGCTAAGCCGCCCATAGCCCAGCCATTCAGCGCACCTTCAGCCCGCAGGAACCAGGACTCGGCAGCATACATGACTAGGAATGGCGTGGAAAACATGTTGTCAGGGAGGTACCTCGTGGCCACATTGGAGTTGGCGTTAGGACCATTCTCTGTTAGTCCCAGTTGCACTTGAGAATAGCCGTTGCGGAGACCTTTGTACTGACCCGTGGCAGCAGCCGGTGCATACATGACATTCATCCGTGGATCATTGTACCCTTTTAATACACTTTCCATCGCCGCGCTCATACGGAACTCATTCCAAGCAGTAGCCTGGCACATCGGGTTCAGTGAGTTGGTAGTCGTCTTGAGGAGGGCGTCGTCGACGTTCGAGGTTAATACCCCTCCCGCCACTGCAGCTTCTGCTTCAGACTTGGCGAGGGCAGGGTCGACGGCCGACACGCGGAGGGCGAGGCGCAGACGCATGGAGTTGGCGAAGCGGATCCATTTGTCAACGTTGCCGTTATAGACCTGGTCGTTGGCACCCAGGGCCAGCGTCTGTCCACGATATGCCTGCAGGTTCTGGACGGACTGCTTGAGGATGGCGAAGAAGTCTTTGTAGATGGCTTCCTGCGTATCATATTCGATGGACTTATCACCGCTGCCTACCTTGGAGTAGGGGATCGGTCCCCAGTAATCGGTACGGGGCAGGAAAGCCTGTACCTTCCAGATATTGGCCACTGCATAGATGGCGGGGTTGGCAGCAGGCCCGCCTGGCTTCGTATTGTCCAGCACACCCAGCAGCGGGGGAATGGCACTGCTATAGAAGCCGTTGAAGGCGCCGTTCAGCCAGGAACCCACCATGACGTTGCGGTCGGAGGGGAAGTTGATGGCTACGTTGGCATAATACTGCGACTGCAGGTCGGCGAAGAGACTCTGGAAGGTCTGCCAGCTGGCTTGGACGGCACGATACTGTGCGGCGGCGAAAGCGTTGTTCACCCCTACGGCATCCAGCTCGGTAAGCTTGGTTTTGTCCGTATTCAACTCGTCGAACTTCTCCGTGCAGGAGAATAGGCTGAACGTTGCCAGTAGGAGCAGCACCGAGAGGTGAGGGATCTTGGTTTGTTTCATATCTATTTGTTGTTCAAGTTTAGAAGGACAGGTTGAGATTCACACCAACGGTGCGGGTGGAAGGCAGGGAGAAGGACTCCAAGCCTACCGTAGTGTTCTGCGCGCCGGCCGTCAGTTCAGGATCAAACCCTTCGGCCCGGTTGAGCAGGAAGAAAAGGTTCCTACCCACCAGTGAGATGGAACCACTCTGGAAGGGAAGGCCTTTTATCACGTTGTTCGGCAGGTTATAACTCAGCACCAGTTCGCGGAGGCGGATGTTCGAAGCATCGTAGGTGAACACCTCGCCAGCGGGCGTATTACGGCCGCCAACGCGTACCCAGAACTTCTCAGCATTCGTGGCGGTGGTATTCTTGGAACCGTCGTCACGCACCCCATCCACCACGTAGCTGTCGCGACCTTCCAGCGTCTTCTTGGTCACACCGTCGGCATAGATGACCGCATTGGTGAAGGAAGAGACATAGCCACCCATGCGGGCGCTGATCAGGAAGGAGAGGGAGAAGCTCTTCCAGGAGATGCGGTTGTTGATGCCGCCGGTCCAGTCGGGGCGGGAGTTACCCATGAAGACGGTCTTACCGGCGCTGATGCGCGGCAAGCCCGTGGCATCTACCAGAATCTGGCCTTGAGCGTTGCGCTGGTAGCCGCGGCTATATAACTGGCCTAGAGGTTTACCTTCTTCCACGACCACGTCATTGACGAAGTCACCGGCGAGCACGAGGCGCTTCAGGTCAGGGGTCAATTCGACCAGAAGGTTCGTATTCCGGGCGAAGTTGAGGTCAACATCCCAGCGGAGGGCACTGTTGCGGACAATGGCGCCGTTCATGGTCAGCTCGACACCCGTGTTGCGCACCAGACCAGCGTTTATAAATTGGGAGGACCAGCCAGAGGCGGGCGGAATGGCTACGGAGAAGAGCTGGTTCTTAGACTCGCTGGTGTACCAGCCGAGGTCGAAGCCAAAACGGTTATTCAGAAGACGTACCTCGGTACCAACCTCAAGAGAGGTGGTCAGCTCTGGCTTCAGGTCGGGGAAGGGACGGACACCATCACGCGAGATGAAGCCGGTGGGGCCACCTGCTGAAAACGTGTAGGTCTGGTTGAGCAGATAGGGACGGGCGTCGTTTCCGGTGACGGCATAGTTGCCGCGAAGTTTGGCGAAGCTGATGAAGGTCGGCAGGTCCAAAATGTTGGATAGGATGGCCGAGAAGCCGGCGGAGGGGAAAAAATAGGAGCGGCTCTCTTTGGGGAGGGTCGAGGACCAGTCGTTCCGTGCCGAAGCGGTCAGCGTCAGGAAGTCGCGAAATGAGAAGTCAGCCGTCATGAAGACACCCTGCTTCTCGGTCTCTGCCAGCGAGCGTCCAATCTGCGGGCTGCGAGCGTTGGAGGGGATGAAGAGGTTATCGCGATTCAGACCACCGGTGGAGGTCGACTGCGCTAAGCTGCTGAAGGTCTGGCGGCTAGCGCCGAAGGTGGCGTCTACGTTGAAGTCACCAAACGACTTCTTTACGAAACCGAAGAAGTCAAGGTTGATTTCACGCACCTTGCGGAACAGTGTCTGGTAGTCGCCATTGTCTGCGATGGTATAGGTGTTGTTGTACCACTTACCCTCGAAGTCGTCGTTGTACTGGTCGATGCCGGCCCGGCCCATGAAGCTCAGCCACTCAAGGGGCTTATATGTCATGGAGCCGAAGGCGGTGACACGGGCGCGCTTGTCGAGGGCCGACACGCGGTTCTTAATCCAATAGGGATTTTGGCCGCCATTGGAGCCCGGGTTCCAGTAGTTCTGGCGGAGCTGGCCAGAGGCGGGGTTGATGAAATCGTAATCTTCTGCTGCCTGCAGGGAGATGTTTCGTGGCAGGCGAAGGATATGGCGCTGCAGGTTAGCGAAAGCTTCGCCCGTCTGCTGGCGGTTGTTGATCACCTCGTCGAGGTAGGTGACCTTGGAGTCGTAGCTGACCTTGCTGCCGAGGTCACCCGAGATGCGGAGGTTCATCGTGTTCCGCTTCATCGTGTTGTTGTCCACGATTCCTTTGGCGTTGACGTTGGTGTAGGAGAAGTAGGCCTGCATGCGGTCGCCCCCACCGGAAACGGCCAGTGAGTTGGATGCCTGATTACCGGTGGAATAGAAGTTCTCGTACGTCCCCGGCTGCGGCTTGAAGCTGTAGGTTTGGCCCACATTGGAGGGCTTGGGGCCCCACATGGCCACTTGGGAACCATCCATTTTCGGTCCCCAGCTGAACTCGGAAGCACGGTTGTAGACGCCAGCGCTCCCTTGTCCGTACACATCCTGAAATTCCTGGAGTACAATGGCCTGCTCAGCAATGTAGGAGCTGTTAACCGAAACGCCCAACCCTTTGCGAGTACCTTTCTTGGTGTTGATGATGAGGGCGCCGTTGGCGGCGCGGGCGCCATAGAGGGCAGTGGCGGAGGCCCCGCGGAGGACGTTGATCGACTCGATGTCATCCGGGTTGATGCTGGAGATGCCATCACCACCGTCACGACCGCCGTTGGCGTTACCGGGACTGAAGTTAGAGTTGTCCATCGGCACACCGTCGATCACAATCAGCGCCTGGTTGTTACCGGTGATGGAGCGATCGCCGCGGAGCACCACGCGGGAGGAACCGCCGACGCCGGAGGAAGAACGGGCGACGTCGAGACCGGCCACCCGGCCGATCAGCGAATTGGCCACGTTCAATTCACGCGCCTTGGAGAAAGTATTCGTCTGCACCTGCTGCGTCGCATAGCTAAGCGTACGCTTGCTCTTTGAGAGACCCATCGCAGTGACGACAACCTCGTTAAGCTGCTTATTGTCAGCGTTCAGGGTCACGTTGACAGTGGACTGCCCTGTAGGAACCTCCACATCGGCAGAGAGGAACCCTGCAGAAGTGATGGTCAGGACAGTAGCACCGGCTGGGGTAGTGATGGAAAAGGAACCGTCATTGCCGGTCATGGCAGACTGGGCACCGCCTTTGACCTGCACTGTGGCAGAGGCCACCGGGGCGTTATCGTTGCCCGTGACCTTACCTGTAACTTGGCGGGTCGACTGGGCCGATACGGACCCTATAAGAATCGACCCCATAAAGATGACTAGCAATCTTTTCATGATGATTTGTTTGTTTAAAGGGGGGTATTAGAACCTAGTTGGGGCAAATATAGGTTTTTTTTAATTTTTCAACTTCTTGACTAAGATTAAGGAGTATGCGTGATGTGAGTAGCCTACATCCCTAGCGATGGCCCTTGGCCGTACTATTTTCTGGCAACCAGCCTGAATCAATTCGACCGGCAGATCGTCAGATTGCTCAAACCGGTTATCGCAGAGGAGCTGCAGGGGTCGGAGACGGACTTCTTCCGGATTGTGACAGCCTTCACGGCGGCCTATGCGGTGGGCCTGCTGCAGGCGGGGCGACTGCTCGACCGGGTCGGTGTCCGCTGAGGCTACCTGGGGGCCGCCCTGCTCTGGACCCTGGCCTCCATGGGGCATGCCCTGGCCGCCACGGTGGGTGGCTTTATCCTGGCCCGCATCGTGTTGGGACTGAGGGAGGCGGGCAATTTGCCCGCAGGCATGAAGGCCATCGCCGCCTGGTTTCCGGTCGAGGAACGGGGGCAGGCGACAGGCTGTCCATTGTAGCCACGCAGTTTGCCAGCGATGCCTGGATGGCGGTGGCGATCATCAGTGTGGCGGTGGCGGCCCATCAGGCCTGGTCGACCAATGTCTTCACCCTGGCGACTGACCTGTTCCCGGCGCATCAGGTGAGCACGGTCGTAGGCATCGATGGCAAGGCCGGATCACTGGGTGGCATTGCCTTCCCCCTGCTGGTCGGATGGATCTTAGAAACCTATAAAGCCGCCGGCAACCTCCGCGGAGGATATCATTTCATCTTCGCGCTCTGCAGCGGTACATATCTGTTTGCCGTGGCATGCATGCATCTGCTGACAAGGAAACGGGCATGAATCTCCTTCGCCAGCCTACTCATGTCCTCACTGTCCCCCGCGATGCTGCTTGACGTCATCCGCCGAGACGGGAGAAGCCTGGTTTCCCCACTGGCTGCGGATATGTGTGAGGAGTTCGGAGAGGTCCTGGTCGCGCAGGAAGCCGAATCCCGGCATAACATTATTATAGGCTTTCCCATCGACCGTGATAGGTCCGGACAGCCCATGGACGACCGACCGCACCAGCCGCTGTTTGTCGCCCGTCACCCAGTCGGAGCCGGCCAACGGCGGGAAGCGCTGCCCATTGCCCTTGCCATCGCGCTGGTGGCAGGAGGCGTAATAGGTGCCATATAGCCGGCCGCCGGGAACGGTGAAGCGGCGTTTCGGCATGGGCCTGTCGGCCCTGGTAGCCGTGAACCGGGCGGTGCGATATTCTCCGAGGTGCACTTCTCCCAAGAGTACCCCTCCTTTCCATTGGCCAAGGAAGATGTAGACGAGCTGGTTGCCGGGTTCGCGCCAGCTGCAGCGCAGGCGTATCTGTTCTCCGTCGAGGTATCCCTCTGCCACCATGCGCTGGAAGGTCGCCTGATAGGTACCCGACAGCCAGGGGCCGTCTTGCCGGAGTTGCAGGCGGTGTGTGTGCTGGCCGTTCAGGAATTGCATGCTGACCTCCCAATCCCCGCTGAGGTCGGCGGCAGGGGTTGCCAGTGCAGGCTTCTGCGACCGCTTGCGGGTGAGTGCTGCATAGAGGCGGTCGGCCACCACCTGCTGATCCCCGTCTTGCATCTGGCCGGTCGTGACCTGCACGCCGGTGAGACCGTCGCGCTGCAGGCTGCCGATGGCGATGCGCGGCGGGGTACGGCCCAGCTCTTCCGCCAGCTCCTCGCCGGTGAGGTGAAGGCTGTCAGGATTCCAGGTGATGGTGAGGGCGGGCGACTTCTTGGACAGCTGGGTCGGCTCCGTCACAGCAAGGCCGAGTCCCTGTACGGAGGCAAGCCTGCCTTTGATGTGGTCGAGCATGGCCAGCCATCGTTTCCACTCTGCCGCATGGTCGCGCCTGGTCCATGTCTCCACCGCTGCGAGCATGCCGATCATCTCTTCCCGGCCCACTTTGTTGTCGCGGCCGGGGCCGTGATGAGGCGAGCTGGCCTGCCAGGCGGCAGAGAGGATGGCCTTGTCGCCCAACAGCAGGCCGGCGCATTGCGGCCCGCAGATGGCCTTGCCGCCGCTGTAGGCTACCAGAGTAGCTCCCCGGGCGAGGTGCACGTTGGGGATGGTGAGCACTTCGGCGGCAGAGTCGACCAGCACTGGGATGCCCCATGGCTTCGCCAGGGCCACAATGGCCTCCAGGGAGAGGGTATTGTCTTTCTGGCCCGGCTCATCGGCCAGCATATAGACCAGGGCTGTCCGGGGCGACAGCGCATCGGCCAGCTCCTGCGGGGTGGAGACGTCTACGATGCGCACGCCGATGTTTCTGATGGAATGGTCGTACATGTTCCGCGAGCGGGCAGGGATTACCGCTTCCGTCTTCTCAAAGCCTGTCAGGTCGGGGATGCGGATCAGCTTCTCAGGGTCGCCACCCGTGACGCAGGCGGCAGTGACATGCTTGAGGGCGGCGGCACAGCCGGAGGATACCATCCCCCACTCGGCCCCGGTGAGGGCCGCAAGGCGCCGGCCGATCCCTTCTGCCAGCTCATCGTACTGTATGAAGTTTTGAGAGGCCGCCTCCATGGCGGCACGCACCTCCGGCCGCTCGATGGAGCCGCCGATGATCGTGAAGGTGCCGCGGCAGTTGATGATGGGCTCCACGCCAATGGAGCGAAAGATGTTGTCTGCAGCATTTAGATGGGCTTCCGCCGACTGGTGGCCGAGCGACAGTCCCTCAAGGGGTAACTCCGACGCAAGGCCCATGGCGCCCAGGGTGCGGATAAGATTCCTTCAATTCACAACGTCAACGATTAAACGATTTAAGAATTATCGGAACGACAACGTGCCGAAATACTGCGGCAGGTGGAAGTTAGGGCGTGGGAATTCGACAGGCGACCAGGTCAGGTAGTTTGGATTCGACGTACGGCTGCCCGTCTTGTAGAGGTTGGCCTTCCAGGACTTCCCCCGGGCAGGGCGTGTGACAGGTGTATACTTCTCCAGCAAGGACAGTGGGATGCGGCATTCTATGGTCCAGGTGACAGGTCCTTCGACCTCGGGATAGACGATGCGGGGCATGGAGTGGGCTATTTCTATCTGGGCAATCTCTTCGCCTGTCAGCCGCTGCACGTCACTCATGGGCTTCTGGATATAGAAGATGAGCGGGGTGCCGCCGGCATTGACTTCCAGGTTGAAGTAGCAGAGCGGCCGGGCGGCGTCTGGGGCAAAGAAGAACTCTACGCAGGAGTCGCCAGACACATTGCCGTTATACTCCTGCACGAGACTGCGCACAAAGCGGTCCTGCACGCGGAAGATGACGTAGACGTTTGCTTTGTCGTAGGCAAGCTTCGCCTCGACGGTGGGCGTGAAGGCGGACGGGCTGCCCATCTGGTGGCGGATGCGGAGGGGCTCTGCGGCTGCCCACATCGGCTTGTCCCATTGGGCATCGATGGGTGTCGGCCGGCGGAGGCGCCGGACAAGGTGCAGCGATGTCGCCGGAGCAGGGTCTACCGGAAGTTGTGCCTGCATCCATGCGGCATGCGCCACTGCAGAGAGAGCTGTAGATTCAGCAGGAAGGTGAGATAATAGTTGCAATAGCAACGCGTTAAGGAGGGCCGTCACGGCTTGGGCAATTTGTCCTTCATGTTCCGGTTGCGGGGAATCTCGTTGGAGGTGATAAATCCTGCCTCATTCCCCCAGCTTTGTCGGACATAGCTCAGGATCGAAGCCAGCTGGCGGTCGTTCAGATAGGCATTGGCGGGCATGGCCTCGTTGTATCCCACGCCGTTGACGATGATAGGACCAGAAAGCCCGTGTATGACGACCTGTATGAGGCGCTTCTTGTTCCCTGTCACCCAGTCGGAGCCTGCCAGCGGAGGGAAGCGTGTCCCATCGCCCTTGCCATTTTCCTGGTGGCAGGATGCACAATAGCGGCTGTAGAGCTGTCCGCCTTCACTGAGCATCTTCCTAGAGAGATTGTCGCGGAGGCTGTCGGGGGTGCGGATATTAGTGGCCACGGCCCTGTGGAGCAGCATCTCCATGGGCTGCCCTTTGCCAAAAGCCGACCGATCGCCCTTGAACATGATGCGCCAGACCTTCCCTTTTTCAGACTCTGTGACATAGATCGAACCATCGGGCCCTTGGGCGAGGCCGGAGGGTCGGTACTTGGCATCGCTGGTATACATGATAGTGTCGGTGCCGGCGAAGCCGTTGGCAAAGACTTCCCAGGGGCCGGAGGGCTTACCGTTTTGGAAGGGTACGAACGCTACGAAGTAGCCGCCCTGTGGGTAGGGTGCGCGGATGGTGGAGCCGTGGAAGGCAATGAAGGCGCCATTGCGGTATCTCTCCGGAAATTGATCGCCGGTGTAGAATAGGATATCGTTGGGCGCGAAATGTCCGGGGAAGCCGATGAGCGGCTGATTGAGTTTCGCCCCATCGCCCTCCTTTTTACCATCTCCACCATATTCAGGATTGAGGAGTTTCTTCCCTTGCATATAATCGTAATAGTAGTAGGGCCATCCGGCATCAGAGCCCGAGTCGACGCGGAGGAACTCTTCAGAGGGCAGTAGTGCGCTGTGCCAGGGCGTGAAATACTGGGGCCAGGTGCGGAAGAAGTCGTCGCGACCATGCTGCAATGCATAGAGCGCATCGGTCTCCTGGTTCCAGGTCATCCCCACGATGCTGCGGATGCCAGTGGCATAGCGGACACCGTCGCGCTGGCGTTGTCCGAGCTTGTCAGCGCTGAACTTCCAGACACCAGCGTATTCCACCAGCTCCGGGCAGGGCGACTGTCCCGGCGATCCCGGCTGCCGATCGTTGACCTGGCAGGCGTCGCCTGGCGATCCGAAGGGAACGTACATGTTGCCCTTCCCGTCGAAGGCGATGGGCTTTGCGATGTGAGAGAAGCGAGCACGGTTGTAATCGTCGATCAGCAGGCATTCCGTTGGCTCGGTGGGCACCAGGGTCCTGCGGTTCAGCTTGGTTCGGTACACTTCGCCGGCGGTGGCAAAATAGAGGTAGTCGCGGTAGATGCGCATGGCATTGCCATAGTTGCCGGTGTCAGCATAGTCGCCGAAGTACTGTATGGAGTCAGCCTTGCCGTCGTGGTCGAGGTCGCGCAAAGCCACACTCCCCCGCCCCAGCGAGTCGGGCGTTCGGAGTTTCATGTAGACATCCCCATTGTCGCGCACGGCGAGGTGTCGGCCGCGACCAACAGAGTCGACCACTACCACCGCCTCAAAGCCATCGGGGAGGCGCAGACCTCCGTTGTCTGGGTCTCCAGGCGGGAGCTGAGCGGAGCGATACTGCTCGTACCCAAAAAAACCGAGTGAGAGCAGAACCAGCGCAAGCAAAAGCGTTTTGAAAAAACGGGCTGCCAGCATAGCATTGTTTGGGTCTAATTTTTCGTGATCTGAAAGTATGGGTTTATTCATAATTTCATGAGACGATCCTAAAATTACTGCATCGCCACCACCAAATTCTAACGTATGCGCGAAAAGATTTACCGCTACGCATTCCCCGCCTCCTGCCTGTTGGCTACCCTGTCGATCATCCAGCTGGCCATGGCCCAGGTACCGCCGACCTACCCTCTCTTTGAGCAGGTGCGCATCCTCCGGCATCAGGCCATCCCGATGCGCGACAATGTGACCCTCTACGGAGATATCTACCTGCCGGAAGTGCCAGGCCGCTATCCCACGCTGGTGGTGCGTACCTGCTATGGCGTGCAGCGGGAAGGTATCAACCTACACCAGGACATGTTCAAGTTTGCCCGCCATGGCTATGCCGTCGTGATGGTCGACACCCGGGGCCGTTATGAGAGTGAAGGCAAATGGGAGCCGTTTCGTGATGAGGCCAAAGACGGCTACGACGTCATCGAATGGGCCGCCCGCCAGCCCTTTTCGAACGGGCAGGTAGGCACGCAGGGTGGCAGCTACCTCGGGCACAACCAGTGGCGGGCCATGAGCGAACGCCCCCCCCACCTCAAGGCCGCCTTCCCCATGGTCGCCTCGACCAACATCTATGCCAACTGGCTGACAATGGGTGGCGCCTTCCGCCTCAGCTTCAACTACGGATGGGGTGTCGTGCGGATGCCGAACCGCATCATGCTGCCGCAGTCGTGGCATACGGAAGCGTATGCCCCCGCCAACCTCCGCTACGACACGCTGCTGCGGCATCTGCCCCTGCGCACGGGCGACCTACGTAGTGCCGGCTATGCCGTTGGCCACTACCGCAACTGGCTGCAGCATGAATCGTTCGACAGCTATTGGAAATCCATCAGCGACGAAGAGCTGTTCCCACGAATGAATGTACCCGCACATACGTTTGGAGGGTGGTTCGATATCTTCCTCCCCGGCACCATCAACGGATATGTGGGGATGCGCAACAAGGCTGCCACCCCCGAGGCCAGGGCCGCCGCCCGCATGGTCATCGGACCATGGGGACATGGCGCCAGCACCTCTTTTGGAGAGCTGACCTTCGGAGACCATGCCATGGTCAGCCATACAGACCTCGAGATTCGATTCTTCGACCGATACCTGAAAGGCTTACAGAACGGCATCGACCAGGAAGACCCGGTGACGCTGTTCTACATGGGCATCAACCGGTGGCGGAGTGAGAAGGACTGGCCCGTTCCCGGCACCGAGTTCCGCCCCCTCTACCTCTCCGGCAGTGGCAGCCAGAAGCCGGCGGGCGGCCAGCTATCCTTCCAGACGCCGGTGACCGCCGCGCAGGACCAGTACCGCTACGACCCCTCCGACCCCGTCCCCACACTGGGAGGCAACAACTGCTGCGGGACACCCACCCTGGCAGGCCCGCGCGACCAACGGCCCCTCGAGAAACGGCCAGATATCCTGTTGTACACTTCCGACACGCTGCAGGAAGACCTCGCAATTGCAGGGCCTGTCCGCATGCGACTGTTTGCAGCCACCGACGGCCCTGATACCGACTGGATGATAAAACTTATTGACGTATTCCCCGATGGAAGGTCCATGCCCCTCTCAGAAGGCATCCTGCGGGCCCGCTTTCACAATGGGCTCGACAAAATCAGCCTGCTGAACGCGGGGCAGGTCTACCGCTTCGACATCGAGATGACCGGCACTGCAAACGTCTTCCAGAAAGGGCATCGCATTCGGGTCGACATCACTTCGAGTAACTTCCCCCAGTTCGACCGCAATCCAAATACAGGAGATGCCCTAGGGACAAGTATCCGACTGCGCGTCGCCAAGCAGACGATCTACCACGGCGGGGCCCGGGCCAGCGCCATCCTGCTGCCGGTCGTGCGTGGTTTCTAAGCCGATGCTCCCGCCCCCGGCTCGCCTTCCCCATAGCCGGCCGGCGGATGGCGATGCCAATAGGAGGCCAAGATGGAGCCCGTGATGTTCATCAATGGGCCGAAGACGGCTGCCGCCAGGCCCACGGTGGCGATTTTTCCCATCTCCTTGGCAATGCCAGATGCCAGCCCACCGTTCTGCATGCCCACCTCCAGGGCCACCGTGCGGCTGTCGCGCTCCGGCATCCCCAGCAGCCGCGACATCCAGAAGCCCAGCAGGTAGCCCATCGTATTGTGGATAAATACCAACAGGATCAGCAAAGGGCCGATGCTCAGCAGACTGTCGCGACCCGCTGCCGTGATGACGACGATGATCATGGCGATGGAAGCCATCGAGACGAGCGGCATAGCCTTGTCCAGCAAGCCCATGCGGCCTGACAGCAATTTATTAAAGAACAGTCCCGCCCCTATGGGGAGGAGGATCATCTTCGCGATGTCGATCATCATCTTTAGCATGTCAATAGCCACGTAAGTACCTGCCAGCTGCTTCATGAGGAAGGGCGTCATGACCGGCGCGATGAGGGTGCAGATGGCAGTCACTGTCAGGGAGAGAGGGACATTCGCCTTGGCAAGGAACGACATGACATTGGAGGCCAACCCACTGGGCGAGCATCCGATGAGAATCATGCCGGCCGCTACCTCCGGCTCGAAGCCACTGAAGCTCGCCAACAAGAAGCCCAGTGATGGCATCACTAGAAACTGCAGGGCCACCCCGATCAGCACGCCCTTGGGCGACTTCACCACGGCGGCAAAGTCGTGCACGCTCATAGACGTTCCCATGCCAAACATGATGAGCTGCACCAAGGGGATGATGAGGCCCGACAGCTTGAAGCCACTCCATTCGGTGAAGTACTGCGGGTAGTAGAGCGAGAGCGTCACCGCACCGAATATGAGCATCGTGAAAGAAAAGCCACGAAGGCTGTTGTGGCCGCGGAAAGCGAGGGCCAGGCAGGCGAAGAATGCCGTGGCCAGGGGGCCTGCCTCTGCCAGATGACCCGTCAGACCATAGTAGGCAGTGGCGATCAGCATGGCGGCGGCAAAGGCCCAGGCACCTCTCAGACCGCGGGCAGCCAGCAAGGGGGTAAGAATTTTTTTCACGGGTAATTTGTATAAATATAGACAAGATGGGCAGATGGCGGTCAAAAAAAATGACTACCGGAGAGGCTGGATTATTTCAGTAAGCACATAATTCCTACGGCAGTTGCCCACCTATGAAGAAGGTCGTTGGCAGCACAGTAGATATGTACATACATGCCTTCTCGCCCGAGATCGCTGCGCGGCTGGAGAAAGTGCGCCGCATCATTCGGGAGACGTTGCCAGAGTCCCGGGATGGGATCTTCTATCACATGCCTGCCTATCAACTGCTGGGCAAGCCCCTCTCCTATTTCGCCACCCATGCCGCACACCTCGGCTTCTGCACCACGCTTTCTAGCCATGAGGCCTTCGCGGAAGACCTCTCGGCCTATATCTCTGACAGGGGCTCCACAGTTACCCTAAAGCAACCCTTGCCTTTAGATCACATCCGTCGGATGGTGACAGAATGGCCAGCGTAAACACAAAGTAGCAGAGGGATAGTCCAACCGGTTTACACCCATCATTGAATATACTGAATCTGCCTGCACGTAATAGCAGGCGAAAAGACCAACCCTCTGCAGAAAAGCACTTGCTAATCTGGCTTCCAGCCGTAAAGGAAGGTATTGAGGGTGCTGAGGAACGGTTTTTGGGTATATGGGTCGACCCGGATGCTAACAGGGCTGAAATGCCCCAGAGCCTCATGGTCGAAGGGATTGCGTTCAGGGGAACCGCGGCGGATGAATGGCGATATCCGCTCGGGCTTCGGAGTTGGATCGAAGGCGTTGTCAAGCCGGAGGGACAAGCTGCGCAACCTGTCATCCGTTGTCGCCTCGGAGCGTTTCCGCTCTTCCACCTCGTCCTGCATAGCAGGATCCTCGATGGAGTCCGAACCGGGCCGTGCCGATATTGTGGTGCCCTCATCCGCCGCTGCATTCTCCCTTATCACCATCGGCCTGTCGGAGTTAGGATCGAACTCCTTCCTGCCTTCCTGATGCAGTGGTAGACAATCGAGGGGGGACTGGCAGGAAGACGGTTCATCCTGCGGATGACCCGTGTTAATTGCCATAAGACTGCTTGTCCGTGGCGACGTGGGACGCAGCAGGCATATGTCAGACCCCTCGACGGGTAAAGATACATGACTGGGCGATAAATAAAAGCCCCGCGGCATGCAAGATCCAAGATGCTTCTCTTCGCGTATTGAGAGGCGCAGCAGAGAGCCCCTATCTTCTGTAGCCATAGAGAGGGGTGCCATCTGGGCTTCCAGCAGGTGTCGGGAGAGTCCCCGGAAGCCGGCAGCTATCCAACAAAGTTGTATCTGCTTTCCCAGGGATGCGTCTGACAGGCAGACCACCCGAATGTGCCCCTCACGCCCCGCCAAGTGATGAAATGACTTCCGAATAAAGTCTACCTCTTCCACACGGGCAGCATGGGCCCCGACACCCGTTCGGATGATGACAAAAATCCATCCGGCTTCTGTGAGGTCTGCCAGTCTTGGAAGTACACCCTGCACAGACGCGCTGAAAGCCTGGCCGATCCTGCCTGACCCATCCGCCAGGGAAACACCTATAAAAGATACTCCTCCCTGGCGGATATCTGCGATGATGGCGGAGAGATCGTGCTGCCAAAACGGCGAGCCAGCGCAAAGGGCGGCCAGGCAGTGGACCAGCGCTGCCATCTGAGGATAGGGGTGCTGGTAGGCCGCCTCAAATGTCATGGGGCCATGCTGGCAGCGAAGCACCTCATAGTGGAAGACCTGCAAGGTGCCGACATATTCATAGAGCCGGGCGATGGCTGCTTGGGCCCGCTCCTGCCGGTCGGATGGCTCGCAGGCGTATGGCATAGTGACAATGCCGAAGGTAGGGATGCCCCTTTCGCGACATCTCAACGCCAACCGAACGGCAGCGGCTGTCCCTGCCACGCCCCCCAGACAGACCAAGATCAAGACCACGGAAGGACCTTTGTCGAGCCAGCGGTCAAAGTCTTTTATGGCCACATCCTCCTGCAGGAAATCCATGGAGGTATCAGTACTCATCGTGCCTGCTTCTCCTCTGAGCCAGGAGACGCCCGCCACTCCTGCCTCCTGTATGTATCGGACGGCCTTAGTTGCCCCATCTCCCAATGCAAATCCAATTATTTTTCTTGTATACGAGTTGGTTGTATGCGGGGATTGTGTCGGATGAATAATTTTAGAGTAGGCCACCGGTCGTGGAAGTTGGGCCCCGATGGCGGCATGGAGAGAGTAGGCCCTTCGGGCTCTGGCCGACTGGTGTGGGGCTTGGGGGGTTCCGAGGCGGGCATGCAGGCACAAGATGGAGGCTGCCAGTGATGTCAGATAAGGTAGTCGGGCGCCCGGGCCGGTAAGCACAATGCCTGCCAGCAGCTGCTCTTTAGGGAGACCTGAGCAGCTGATCTGTCGATTGGCCCAATGCAGAATCTCCAGGAGGCGTGCCTCGATGATATCTGCCAGGTTTCGAAGACTAACATGCCGCTCAGTCTGGCCCAGAGAGAGGCCAGGCAATGCGATGGACAACCCTTCAGGTGCCAAGGCAGCCCAGGCGCAGCCATATTGCTCCTTCAGTCGGGCCGCCTGCAGGGGCGCGATAAGAAGTCCCATACTTATATCTTCCGTGATGGTCTGCTCTCCCAGTGAAAGCAAAGCTTGGCAGACCAGTCCACCGGCGTGATAAACCGAAAGAATACTCGAAAATTCCCCTATTTCGAGGATTGCTACGCCCGCCTGCAATTCCTGAAATGGCAGAACTACCCTAAGCCTGTCTGTGTACGCTGCAGGCATCAGGGACAGGTTAAGATGGAGCAGTAAAAAGGGATTGACGGCCAGCGGCTGGAACATTGACGGGGCCTAAACACCATCGAGGCCGTGAGCGGGTCTATGCACGTCTTGCGAGCCACTGAATGGGCAAGACAAAAATAGCGGAGGTATGAACCGCTGGCAGCGGAGCGAAGAATACACATAAGGGTACGAACTTAACGGAAAGGAATTCCATAGTGGACAATATATGCACCCCAAATAATAGGAGAAGATACTGTCACTTTGGACTTCAAAATTGGGCAATCTCAGCATGTGGAGCGGGAAAAAATACTCACAGAAAATCAACATTGACATCCGCTGCTTTTACTAGCCGGATGGTCATGATGAAGAGAATGGAATGCAAGAAGGGTAAATCATTGTCTATCATCCACTGCCAATCTTGAGTAGGCTTCACTCTTCTTCAAAGTAGCAGGAGCCAACCATGTACATTTCTGCGTCGTGGACGGTACGTTGGATATAGGTATAGTCTGCGGCATGCGAGTAATCACCTGGTCGGTAGCAGCACCTTTGTACCCAGGCTTCGCACTGCTGGGTCGCCACTGCAGTTTCTTCATTTAAGCAGTTATATGCCCCAAGTCCTTCATGACCAGCAGGTAGCGACCCTACAGGAATGGATAGACGGGATTCGCCAGTTCCTGTCCGGAGGGCGCCTCGACAACAACATAGGTATACCCGTCCGAATAGGTCACAAACCGCACGCAGCCAGACCTCTAGAGAGGCAGCACGCCGCCCGGCTCTGGAAATTGGAGATGTACCCATCCATCGCCCTGGGGCGATGCACTATCGCAGCCTTGTGCAGATCGTCAAAGGATGCGGCAGCGAAGCCCAAGAAAGAAGCTGCGTGGAATGGATGGTCCGTAGATGAAGTTGCTGTCGCGGTAAGGGCCCCGGTCGAAATCGGACTGATATTGATTTGTCAGGTTGCGGACGCCCAGGAAGGCGTCGATTTGCGCATCCCCTTTGCGTAGCATCCAGGACCGGTCGATGCGGAGATGATGTTCTAGAAAGGGGCGGGTACGGGCCAGCCTATCAGATGGATAGTTGCTGCCTCCGGCGAAATGCACCAGTATCATTGGGCCGGTATACACCTGACTCAGTCCTACCTGCCAGCGCCCCCGGAGCGTCCATCCGAAGTGGCTATAGCCGTAAATGTCGGGGGTGCGCAGGAAGCGCTGCTGAGGGGGAAGTGAGTCGGCAACAGTCACGGGCTCCCTGTACCAGCTCCGCTGCCAGGTCAGAGACGCCTCCCAATGAAATATTCCTTTTCGCTCTGCGCGACACTCAACTGTGAGTCCGGCGACGCTGGCCTGTCCGCCATTACGCTTTGAGAATATTTCCCCGACGCTGTCTCGCCCCGTATTGACAAGCGCGAAGGCATCCTGCAAACTGGTGAAGAACGCTTCGAGGGTATAACCAAAGATGCGGTTGCTGTGGGCATGGTCGGCATTCCAGGAGAGGTGCAGGCTTTGCGAGCGTTCTTCCCGCAGGCCAGGAGCTATCTGTATGCGGGAGACGCCGCCGGAGGCGAAGGCCATGTGCAGGTCGGTGTCGAAGGCCTGAGGTGCGCGGAAGCCAGCGCCATAGCCGACCCGTAGCTGTTGGGAAGGGATGGGGCGGTATAGCAAAGCAGTGCGAGGACTCAGGAGGGCGCGGCCCGGGATGAGGTTATGGAGATCTGCGCGCAGGCCCGTCAGCAGTGTCCATCTAGGGTGCGGCGACCAGTCGCTCTGGGCAAACACTCCGAGATCGCTAGTGGTCTGCCGCACCTGGAACTGGTACGCTGGGATGGTGTCAGCTATTGCCTCGCGCAGCCATTCTGTACCGATGGTGAGGACGTGCTTCTGCAGGCTGTCGCGCGCCAGCTGCAGATTGAGTTGGGTGCCTGCCTGCAAGGTATGTGAGCGGGAGCCCCCGACCGGCGGATTCGCGAGATGAGCCGCTAAGGCCTTGTCTTCTGTGGGGAGGATGCCGGTATAATGAGCTCGCCGGACCTGCTGCCAGCCAATGTAGGCGGTGTATACAGCTTGGCTGCCGCGAAGCGACTGCCGGTAGTCAGCACTGCCTGTCCATGTGCCATAGTCCCGCTCTTCTGCCTGGGCAGCGGCGACAACGGGCTCGGATGTCATCTCTCCACCGCGGCGGTATTCCTGGAGATATGTCAATGATGCCTGCAATCGTTTGCCGGCGCCCGGCTGCAGAAAGGCGTTCCAGCCAGCCATGCCGGACCGGGCCCGGGGCGTCTCCGAGTACCCGTCATCGTTGGCATCAAACCATTGCCGCTGCCGGCGGTTGGCGATGAAGCTCATGCCAGCTTTGCCGTCCGCTCGCACCTGACTGCTGCGGAGGGAGGCGGTGAGGTCGCCCGACTGCTCTCCTACGCGCTGATATTGTGTTTGCATCGTAGTGCCACTCCGCTCCGGCTGCCGGGTGATGATGTTGACGGTCCCCGCGATGGCGGCTGAGCCATAAAGAGAGGAGCCCCCCCCGCGCAACACCTCTACCTTTTCTATCAGCTCGGTCGGCAGCTGCTCTAGGCCATATAGTCCCAATAACGGGCTGAACAACGGCCTCCCGTCTACCAGCACCTGTGAATAAGCACCCGGGAGTCCGTTCATCCGCAGCTGCGTATAGTTGCAGGTCTGGCAGGCCACTTCCACCCGTAGTCCCGGCTGGTAAGACAGCGCATCGGAGAGGGCCATGGCAGGCAGTGACTGAAGGCTACGGCGGTCCAGTACTCGAACCAAGAGCGGACTCTCACTCCGGCGGCGGGCCGTCCGGGTGGCGGTGACGACCACTTCATCCAAGTTACGCACCCCTTCAGAGATTTGCGCCGCAGCACTATCCTGCTGCGCTGATGTGGCAGCTGACAAAAGACTCAGGATGGTTATATGCAGGAAGGAATGCAGTGTCTTCACAAAAAAAATAAGATACAAAAATAGCTAAAGATAGCGACATTGATTAAAACCATGTTGGAGGTCTGTGAATTGCAGTAGTTTCACACAATGCTGACAGCCACGGAAGAGAATTATCTGAAAGGTTTGTTCCGCCTTTGCGGGACAGGAGGTGAGACAGGTACCAATGAATTAGCAGCACACCTCGGGCTGCGACCAGCTTCAGTAAACGGGATGCTAAAACGGCTGAAAGAAAAGCAGCTGGTGAGCCAGGAGCGCTACGGACGCATCACAATGACAGCCAAGGGCCGGCGATTGGCGGTGGAAGTGGTACGAAAGCACCGTCTGTGGGAGACCTTTCTGTATGAAAAACTCAGCTTCAGCTGGGATGAGGTGCATGAAGTCGCCGAACAACTGGAGCATATTCAATCTACCAAGCTGATCGACAGCATAGAAGTACTTCTTGACCACCCCAAGCATGATCCGCACGGGGATCCGATTCCAGACCGTCAGGGCCGCATGGCGGGAGAGAAGTTCATCACACTGGCAGACAGGGTCGCAGGAAGTACCTGCCGGGTCACGGCCGTCAGCGACCACTCAGCCGCCTTTCTACAGCAGGCCGACCGGCTGGGCATCGCCATCCATGCGATCCTTCAGGTTATCTTGCTTAACCCGTTCGACCAGTCGATTGAAGTCGTCTGCAACCGCAAGCGCTTCACCATCACCCGTAAGTTCGCTGAGCAGATCCTCACGGCAGGGGTCTAAAGTCGGCTTCTCTCGTTTGTAAGTATGTGCCCGGACTTCTCTGACGGCTGCGTCGAGAGGTGCTCAACTTCTACAGGGGTTGTCTAGATGCCAATTCTCTCATACGATCAAGCTCGCCTCCGCCTTCGCATCACGGCCGCCATACCACGTTGACCCTAAGAAATAAAAAAGGTTATGATGCTGACCAATGAAAATAACCGTGAAGGACCGTGAAGACTCAGTGGTACTTGCGAAAAAGTTGGATGCCTAGCACAACCCCATAGAAAGGCATAAAGAATATCTGCAAGGCTCTCGGCATTGTTAACTCGAGCTATCCATTGTCGGAGGAAAGCAGATGAGAAGACACGCTCGAACGGAGAGATGCTGCAACAGTCCATCCATCAACGAATCTGTGCATGATGTGTATCTGGGAAGAGCTGCTGCAGCAAAGGCAATTCCTGTCGGAGCGCAGCAATGGTCGTAAGAAGGGCTTCCATCTGCGGGCAGCGGCGATACAGACTAGGCTTCGAAAGAATGTGTGGACAGAAGAGAAAATCTACTTGGCGTTGAAGTCGTCTCTGATGAACGACATCTGGTCGGTCAGCTGGAAGCAAAAGCGGACCGCGACTGCCAGCCCCAGGCTAACCAGTTCAACAGGCCTCCCAGTCCGAGGGAGGTCCCAACAAATGCCAGGCCGGCGCTTAGCCCGTAGGCCGACTTCAACCAGGCGAAGAGCTCGGGGCTGAGATAGCCGCCGAGGTTCCCGACAGCATTGACCAACGCAAGCCCTGCCGCCATAGCCGTACCACTCAGCAGGGCTGAGGGGAGCGTCCAGAAACCTGAGACCACGCAGAGGACAGCTGTTGTTCCCAGGCAAAGCGAGACGAGCACGGGTATGGGCAGGTGCAAGGTTGCCGCCCCCGCCCAGAAAGAGGCCATGCCTGCCCATGCGGCGAGCGACAGGTGCCAGCGCCGTTCCCCGGTACGGTCTGAATGCATGCCAAACCACACCATACCTATGGCAGCACAGGTCCAGGGGATGGCCGCATACAGGCCTACCTGCCATTTATCTTGGGTGATGGTACTCTCGATGATCTGCGGCATCCAGAATGAAACGCCGTAGAGCCCGATGGTAAAGGTGAAATAGAGAAGGCAGCAAAGCCAAAGTATCGGCGAACGCAAGGCATCGGCAAGGCCAGACTTGCGCTGCACGGCTGAAGGCTTACCAGCTTCTTCTTTGGCCAGGTCCTGCTGTATGATATCTTTCTCCACTTCAGTCAGCCACCGGGCCATGCCCGGCCTGTCGGTCAGCAGCCAGGGAAGGAAGAGGCCCATGAGGATGCTCGGAAGTCCTTCCACTAGAAAAAGCCACTGCCAGGGCTTTGCCCAGGGCCAGTCTTGCGCCCGGCTAAGGATCCATCCGGAGAGTGGCGAGCCGAAGACGCCGGCAAAGGCCACGGCGGTCATGAACATCGCTACGATGCGGGCACGGTACTCCGCCGGAAACCAGTAGGTCAGATATAAGATGATGCCAGGGAAGAAGCCTGCCTCTGCCACGCCCAACAGCAGCCGCAAGGCATAAAAGCTGGCAGGGCTGTCGCTGAAGGCGAGTAGGGAGGAGACGATCCCCCAGCTGACCATGATTCGCGTCATCCAGATACGAGCACCAATACGGTGGAGGATGATGTTGGCCGGCACTTCAAAGAAGAGGTATCCGATGAAGAAGATGCCGGAACCAGTGGCGAATACAGCATCGGAGAACCAGGGCTCCTCCTTCATGCCGAGCTTGGCAAAGCCGACGTTGACCCTGTCGAGGTAGGCGAGGATATACCCTCCGAAAAGGACGGGCATGAGCCGCCACATGACTTTACGGTAGATATCCCCAGATGGTAGCACCCTATGAGACTCGGAAACAGCAGATGGTAGAGATGGATCAGTCATTCTATTTACCAGACATTTCGAGGGCATTTTTCTTCATACCGGCTTCCAATCATAAATCCAAGCAACACTTCATGTGTCCCCTTGGTGAATGCATTGAGGCGTGAGGTTGTGTAGTCGAATGCATAACCGACATTCAGACTTCTGGAAATGTGGATACCCAGTAAACTGGCAAACCCATCCATGTGTCGATAGGATCCGCCGACCCACAGCAAGTCGCGGTACTGTACTTTTATATTGGCCTCAACGGATGGCATCAGAGTATTGACCGATTTCACCATCACTGATGGCACCACATTAAAATCGTCCCCCATTAAATAACGAAATCCAGCTGTGGCAAAGAAATGGGGAACCAGTCGACCCTTGACAGGTGCTAATCGGCTGTTGCTGAAATCGATGTTCCTCGGCAGTATTTGCTGTACAGAGAATCCCATAAAAAAGGATGCAGAATATATATAGATGCCCGCACTCAGATCAGGCAGATAGCGGTTGATAGCGCTGCTGGATGCAAGTGCCGGGTCGACGGTAATGGTGCCAAAGTTGAGGCGTGCTCCATCCAGTGTCAAACGCTCTATTCCTGCACCAAATCCTGCAGCCATGCTGGTACGAGCAGAAAGACCAACATGGTACCCATAAGTAACCATGGCAGAAAACCTAGAGAGAGGTCCTGTGCGATCATTTAAGATTTGCACCCCTACTCCGTGATGGGGTTTTGCTGCTCGATAATCATCCCAGTAGTTCCGTCCCCGAGGATTCACAGAGGGTCCCTGGAAGGAGGTAGCAGTTGTCCGCAAGTCTTCTTTTCCAAGTGGTAACTGTGCGGTCAAGTAGGTGGTGACAGGTGCATCCTGGATACCTATCCACTGCCGGCGATGGCTGGTACGGATGTCTGCGTAATTCTCAATACCGGACAGTGCAGGATTAAGTATAAATTGGTTTAGCACATACTGGGTGTAATGAGGTCGCTGCTGTGCTTGCAGGGAACCCACAAAGATTATTGCTGACAAGGTGGCGAGCTGGCGTCTTCTCATTCGAAAAGAAATAAATCCTACCTACTGCTTGAGTACCTTGAATGCTATGCGTCGATTCAACCTACGCCCTTCCGGGTTGTCAGAACCATCGTCCAGATGATTGGGTGCCAAGGGTACTGTCTCACCATAGCCTTTGGCGACTAGTTGTTCTAGCTTCACACCTTTAGTCAGCAGGTAGTCGACTACAGCTCTGGCCCTTGCTTCGGATAGCTTTTGATTGTACATGTCTCCACCTTTTTCATCAGTATGTCCCGAGATTTCCAGTATGGCTGTAGGATTTCCGAGCAGCTTCTCTGCCAACTTATCCAGATAGGGTTTTGATTCTGGCAATAAGGCCGACTTATTAAAGTTGAAGTTTATGTCCTCCAGCGTTTCGATCGTACCGACAGATTGGAATATAGGCGGTACAAGTTTAAGACAAATAGTGGGGGCTTTCAGCTGAATGACATCTTCTCCGGGAGCCGCCACCGTGATGGACTCATCTAGATAGCCGATCGCTTTGGCAGTAATGCTGACACGGGTGAACTCGTCAAAAGCAAATTGATAGGTCCCATCGGAACCCGTCGTCACACTTCTACCTTCTATGGTGACACTGGCACCAATCAAAGGCAGATTTTTATCGCAAGAAACGACAGTCCCCTTTAGCTGGTTTGGCACCCTTACCTTACTTAGGGTGTAGAGCTCCAAGCAGCAATCGGCCGACCGGTCAGAGCTGAAGATCACTTCAGAAAGGATATACCTATTCATGCTACGGCTTACGAAGTACAGGTCATCACGTTGGGAGTTCACTGGGTAGCCCAGATTCACCGGTATGGACCATTCTGCATCCTGCTGTGTGGAAAGATAAAGATCAAAGCCTCCCATACCTACGCGTCCATTCGAGCTGAAGACAAGGGAGCGACTGGGTGCATGCACAAACGGGGCCTGCTCATCTCCTTGGGTATTGATAGCTGATCCGATGTTTCTGAGGTTAAATAGTAACCCTTCACGGTCGATATCTGCCAGCCAAATATCAAAGCCTCCAGACCCACCGGGGCGGTCAGCGCTCAACATCATCTGCTGCCCCCCCGGCAAGAGGAATGGCTGTTGCGCACTGTACAGGGTATCATTGACTTCGGGTCCGGCCGGTATAGGATTGGACCATCCGGACTGTCCATAGACAGATAACCAGATGCTGGCGACTTTCTTACCATTACGATTTGACCATCGTGTGATCCATGCACGCTTGCCATCGACGGAAAAGGTGGCCGCTCCTTGTTGAACTCCTGCATCTTGCAAAATGCCTGCATCTGTAATGCCTGTCATAAGACCATCTACAAAGCTTCCTCTGTACAATCGGTTGGAATAACGGGGTCCCTTCCAATTACTGTCTATTCGAGTGGATGTAAACCAGGCTTCGCCTGCTGGTCCAAAAGCGATGGCGTAATTTGCGCCACTGGCATTTACTGTTTCTGGCATCTTACTGACCTGGTAAAGTGATAGATCAGGCTTACTAAGCTGTTGTTGTATGAAGCGTAGGTTCTCCAATTCTCGCGCAGCCTGGGTTGCATACGCATCTTGGCGGGTATACTGTTGGAGGAACTGTTGAAGGGTCTCGGTCGCTTCCATATATTGACCAAGGGCCCGATATTGAGCAGACAAATGGTATTGAAGCAACGGAAAAGAGGCAGCCGCATCGGCTGCAATTTGACTATATGCATCTGCTGCCTTTTTTGCCTGGTGAAGCTCTCTATAACTCTCTGCCAGATTCCAACGTGCCTGGGATATTGTACTTACAGCCGTCTTCCCTCGCTTAGCAGACTTAACCTGTAGAGTATATGGATTGTAAGATGCCCCAGATCTTGAGGTTTTAGAAGCAAGATACTTTTCATAGTAACCTGCTGCAGAAGCATAGTCATGCTTTCGAAAAAATGCATCGGCCGCCTTAAGATAGTCGTATGCAAACTGAGCCTGCAAGAAGGCCGGCAAGAATAGGGATATCAATATTGCGTATTTCCTTTTCATATTGTTGGGGTTGAAGTTATCAATACTGAGATGGATTCAAAAAATATCAGAGTCTGGGGCATACGAAGTCGATCTCAGGTGTCTTAGCAGTCTTTCGACCGATAATTGTAAGAGATATCTCAAAGCTGTTTGTGCCTTTGACGATGCGGCCTAGATCAGACGCATTGATATCATAGCTCGCACTCAGCATCATATTATTAACAGTGAATCCCACAAAGGGAGAGGCAGCGTCGTTGAAGCGATAGTTTGCACCGACCATGAAATCCGTCGACGTATTGAGTCGCGACTGCAAATAGGCGCTGAGCATCGTTTCTCTTGCGGATCCCTGCGATAGCCAGAGGGCATTCGGTACAAGAGTCGTGCGGTCGTTGATGTTGATTCTGACGCCTGCATGTAGCGTCGTACGCATGGGCAGCTTGGCGGAACCATATGTACGGAAATAATCGCTCGGCCGAGTAATGTGTGCGACAGAGATACCAGCAAAAAAGTTGGCTTTCTTACCTGGCTGAGCATCAAAGTAGAGGATGCCCACACCGGCATCAAAAGCATTATTATTACGGACGTTTAGAATGTCTGAAGTAGGATTGGAAGCGCTGTATCCCAAGATGGGATTCCATTGGTCACCGAAGCTTAGCTTGTTGGGATCAAAGCGGCGTTGAATCATCCCAAATTGGAGGCCGAATACCACACGCTTGTATTCATTGGGACCGAAACGAACGCCTGTGTAAGCAAAGTTACCGTAGGCCGTTGTATAGGAGTATCCGCCATCACCAGCTGTCTGGGTGAGCAGACTACCCCCGACATTGAGGTTCTTACTGGTTGTGAAATCGGCAGAGATACCGGGGGTTGTATAGGGAACGCTTACATTACCCCACTGCTTTCGGTAGATGCCGGACACTCGATAACTACCGTCGAAAGCTCCTGTGAGTGCGGGGTTCAGCCACGAAGGGTATACATAGTATTGAGTGAAATGTGGATCTACTTGAGCACTAAGCTGGAGGCTCATAAAGATAAATGACAACATTAACGGGATTGCGTATCCAATACTTCTCTGTTTAGATAAAATTGTACTCATACTCTTAGATTTAACGTATGATGGTGATTGAACCACTTAATTTTTGGAATCCATTTTTTAGATCTATGATATAATAGTACACTCCGACAGGTAGCAATGCACCATTCACACTACCATTCCATGGCGGAGTACTTGCATCGGCTGTATGTATGAGCTGACCATAGCGATTAAATACATGCACAGTGCTTCCAGGATAATCTGACATATTCCGAATGACCCAGGTATCATGAATACCATCACCATTCGGCGAAAATACGTTGGGAATCTCTATGGGCTTTAGGATGCGTACTATCAGTGTATCACTTGCACTGCAGCCATTCTTTCCAACAGCAGTCAGTCGGTAAACTTGCTCTAGTCGGGCTATGATGGATGCGCGTAGCACTGCAGGCCCAGTGATGTCTGGGGCAGGCGACCATCGGAAGTTGATGGTTGTATCGTTCACAATGGGCCGGAAATCAACTCGGCTACCCTGAGGTACAATAAAGGAAGGACCTGCATCCACCACTGGCTGGAGATAAACGCGAAGCGTATCAATAAATGGATCAGACACACATCCAGTAGCATTCGTAACAGTCAAGCGTACACTAAATTGACCTATGATCGTATATCGCTTAGTGGGATCTTTAACAGACGACGTACTACCATCCCCAAAATTCCATGCCCATCCGTTGAGGCTACTGCCCATAGCATTGCTCGCATCCTGGAAGCGGATCTCCACACCTTCACAGACATCCTTTGAGCTGACAGTGAAAGAGGCTGTAGGCTTACTTACGAAGTTGTTGAAAGTCTTAGAGACTGAATGTATACAACCTTTACCGGAGGTGGCAGTAAGCTTAATCAAGTAAGTAGCCGCTACCGTATAAACCCGAGAGCCGTTTTGTGAGGAATTGCGTGGACTGCCGTCGCCAAAGTCCCATTCATAACTTAAGCCGCTATTGTCGGCTACCGTGCTCGAGTTAGTAAGCACCAATGGATTGCCTGGAAAACAAACAGCAGCAGGCAAGCTAAAACTGGCCACTGGGTCTGGGCTCACCAGCACATTATTTTCCACTGGAATACTTTGGCATCCCAACCCGCTGACAGCGACAAGACGCACCTTATACGTACCGGGCGTAACATAAGCATGCGAGAATGGAGCTCCACTGGTCCGGATCGGAGTGGAACCATCACCTAGATCCCATTGCCAAGAGACAACCGTACCGGATGGGATGGCCGAGGCATCTGTCAAAATCACATTTCTATTAACACAGACGCCAGCATTAGCCGTAAAGCTAGCCACCGGTCTTGGATACACCGTAATGGTTTGAGAAATTGAATCCTTACACCCACCTACAGTAGTAAATATAAACCATACAATATGGGTACCATGCCCAGCCAAGGATGGATCGAATCTTCCATTAGCACTTACACCAGGACCCCGATAAACTCCATTTCCAATCACACTATTGGTGGCACTTCCCTTTGCGATGCTAAACGGTGTGACATCTTGACAGACAGGGTTTAGCAATCCAAAGGTTAAAATTGGCTTTAGGCCGAGATTCAGTACGATCGTACTGTCGTTCACACAGCCGTACTGTGTGGTTACCACCAGCTTTACATTATAGGTACCCTCGACATAGTCATGCGTCGGGGAGGAAAGCGTGGATGTATTGGGATTGGTGACACTTGAATTCGGATCACCAAAATTCCATAGGTAGCTGAGCGTTTGCAAGTCGGAAGAACTACTGGTATTACTAAAGCTAACGCGGCCTCCTGGTTCCAAACATCCGCCCAGAGGGACAGAGAAGGCTGCCACGGGTGTTGCATGAACCCGAATAGTCTGAGAGATGGAGTCGCTGCAACCTCCTGATGTGGTAAAAACAAACCAGATGGTATGATTGCCATATCCGGCCGCCTTGGGATCGAACTGTCCATTTGGAGATGTCCCAGGCCCTCGATAGATGCCTGTACCGGTAACGCCATTTGTTACAGAGCCTTTTGCCACCGAAAATACTGCAGACTCTTGGCAGACAGCCGTTAAGGAAGTAAAAGTAAGTACCGGACGTAATGCAAACCTTGCCTGGACAGTGGTATCGTCTGAACACCCATTAATAGTAGTAGCCGTGAGGGTGATTGCAAATGTACCTTCGACATAATCATGCGTTGGGTCTTTTAGTGCGGATATATTTGGATTTGTAGTGGTGGCATTAGCATCCCCAAAATTCCAGACATAAGACAAAGACTGATTATCGGATATGGTGGTCGAATTTGTGAAAAGGACTCTTCCATTGGCAGGTAGGCATCCCGGTGCAGGCATGGAAAAAGCTGCTGTCGGACGTGCCCATACACGGATGGTACGCGAGAGCGAATCGATACAGCCATCTGATGTCTGAAAGACAAACCAGATCGTATGCAGTCCAGGCCCAGCAGCACCAGGATCGAATTGACCTGCAGCCGTTGTGCCCGTACCCTTATAGATGGCAGTCCCTGCAAGCCCATTGGTGACACTCCCTTTTGCCACGGATACCGGGGCGGATGACTGGCAGACTGAGTCGAGTGCTGCAAAAGCCAGTGCTGGTCTAAGCTTGAATGTCAGCATCATCACGGTGTCTTTCTTGCAACCATTGACTGTCTGCGCAGTAAGCTTAACAAGGAAGGATCCGGATCGATATACATGCAAGGTATCCTTCCCACTGGCTGTATTGGGATTGGCAGGTGTTGCAGCGGCGTCCCCGAAGTTCCACAACCAGGCGCTTATGGCCTGCCCATCTGAAACGGTGGCAGCAGCCATAAAGCGTACCTTCCCGTCTGATGCAATACAACCGTTTGCATCGTTGGTGAAGGAGGGCAGCGGATTCGCAAAGACGGTGATATTTTGTGTAACCGTATCGCTCACGCAGGTGAGGCTGGAGCTGGAGACATGCTTGACGGTGAATTTTCCTGGCGTTGGATATATATATTCTTGCGAAGGCCCCACGGTGTTGACCGTATCCTTCCCGTTGCCAAAATTCCAGTACCATTTGGTGACGGAGATTCCTGGGCTTGAAGTATCCTTGAACTGAAAACTACTGCCCGCACACACAGAAGATGGCATAGTTGTGAAGCCTGCCGGGGGCTTATCACTAATGGTAATGGTACGGATGGTGTCATTGGTGCATCCGTCCTTTGTCACCACCCCAAATCTGATTGAATAGGTACCGGGCGGGAGCAGAGTGTCTACTTGGGGCTTCTTTACAATGCGGTTATCAGGCATCACCCAGGTATAGTCACGCCCTGCAAAGCCATTCAAAGTAGTATCCTTCGCGCGGAAGAAAATGCTGTCGCGGGTACATCCAGTATGGCTATAACTGAAGTCTGCAGAGGGCTTTACTTTTACAATGACAGGGATGGTCAGGTCTTCTCGATTGTAGCAGTTCTCAATGGAAGGATGATAGGTTCGAATAGGGACAAAAACGGTATCTGCTTTGCTGAACCTATAGGTGCCTGGGAGCTCATAGCGCCAATATTTGATGCCATCCACAGTAACCTCGTCGGTCGGTATCGGATTGATAATTGTCGTATCATACCGGGGACTGATTAGATTCCCTAAACGACTGAACAGCCAGTCTATCCGAGTAGGCTTGTAGGATGCCATGAGAGCAGACAGTCGAACGGGTGTATTGACGCAGGTAAAAGCGTGTACTTTGGCTGCCGTGTCAGGCAGGTTCTGTAAACCGCTGCGCACGTTCAAATTATTGATGAATGCACCCGCATTGTAGCCATAACTCTCCACGCTTCCCAACCCGTAGGTCACAGCGGTGAAAGCCGAGTCACTCGACACACGTGCTTGCGCTGCTTGAGCACTCCAACGCTTTACCACTACACTATACCCACTCGCGTTAGGATGTGGATAGCTGTGATCAAATGTTGAGAGTCCATCTATGCGCAGTGAAGTGATACCAGATGTTGGGATGATGAGTGTGAGATAATTAACCTGGATGGCTTCACGATTATTTCGGTAGAAGCCGAGCCGCTTGATTCCTTGCTCGACGGGGCTGAGATAAATCATCTCTGGATCACCCACTCCTCCGTTCAAGCAGGGACCACCCGTCATATATTGCGCTACCATGATCGGCTTGTCTGCTGAGATGACATCAGCTGTGTTACTCTCAAAAAAGTAAAAGCTATTGCGCTGAAGGCCCGTGAGGGGTGAACCGTTACGTGTGACGACCGTAGCCGGGTCTTTCACGAGCACCCGAAATGAATTACGCTGGAAAGTGCTAGCGGCTGTGGAGCTTGAAAGTGGGGCCGTCAGATATTTCTTGCCCCATGACTGTGTGGGAAAACTCTGCTGATTGTCGTTGTCACCACCACCGCTTCCGCAGGAGATAGGGTTGGAAGTTCTGCTGCTGCCGGAGAAGACAGCTACCGGATAGCAGTCGCCACTCGCATTCGCAATCGAGCGAAACTTGGTGCCCGAAAGCTCAAGCGACGTACTCCCTCCCGTAAGGTTGGCACCGATTACCTGATAGATCTGCCCCTTATTGAGGGTTACATTAAAGGAAGACCCAGCAGGCTTACCCATTCGCGTCTGTACCGTTGGAGTGATCTCTACCACGGTATTGTCAAATGCTGCGACCACATAGGCCCAGGAGAAGCAATTTGGTGCATATACCTGCGTACTATTGAGCGAGTAGTACTGATACCCATATGCTTCAACCGGAAACAGCATTGTGGCCCCAGAAGAGGCACTACCATAGGTGTGCGAATAGGCTACGATGGGCACATCACTCTCAATGTGTATGGATAGATCAAATAATCCCTCGCCACCCGATCCACCGAAGCTGGGCGGCAAGTCATAAAGGCGGCAGTCAAATGGTCCCGCCTTAGGGATAAGATCGGAGGCGATCACCGTGTTGGCGGGCACAGGATAAGTCTTAGTCAAGGTAGCACCCCTACCTTTGATGGTGACGGTGACATTCGCTGCCTGCTCTGCGCTAAAGTATAGTACCATTTCCTGGCTGTTGGCCTGGCCCGGCTCCATGAACTGATGGTGTCCATACCCTACCCAGAACTCACGGCCTCGGTTGGAGATGTTCTGTGCAGAACTTCTTGCGATAAGAAGCAGGAGTCCAAGAAAGGACACAACGGCTCGTATCAGGATCTTCTGGCGCATCGTGGTGAGATACTATTTGATTACCTCACCAGATTGATGGAGCCTTTTCGTATGATGCGTTCACCAGTATTCTTCACCACCTCAGCCACATACATATAGACACCGCTGGGCTGCGGCTTGCCACCCTGCGTCCCGTTCCAGCCTGTATTGAGGTCTGCAGACTCAAAGATCTTCTCTCCCCACTGGTTGAACACCATCAGCCGGATGCTGCGGACCACGTTGCTGTATGCCCTCCATACATCGTTCTTACCGTCACCGTTGGGAGAAAATGCATTGGGGAAGTAGATCTCGTCGGAACGGGTCTGACCCGTGACAGGCGCGGAGACCGCCGGCAAGCAGCTGCCGATCACACGTACTTGGAGGGTCACCGTCGCCCCAAGTGGGAGGCCAGTCACTAGATGAAACGTCCCAGTGCTGCCTGAGGAAGGGGTCGTCCATGTGGCACCCCCATTGATGGTTACCTCGTAACCGCGGGCATTCGGGACTGCTGCCCAACGGAACCAGACAGTATTCACAGATACCGAGTCGACTATGGCTACCGGATTCTGAAGGACTGGCCAGACACCAGCGGTGGCTCTGTCACGCGTGGTGCTTACACACCCCATGGATATGCCTTCCAGAAATACATTGAAGGTACCGGTGACGTTGTTGACCACGAGGGTATTGCCGGCGCCCAGTAAGGTGCCACCTGTCGCTGACGAGTACCAGTTGTAAGTGGTGCCGGCCACCGGATTATTCACGTTGAAGGTGGCTGATGACCCGTTGCAGACAAATACTGTATCCTGGCGGATATCGACGACCGGTCTGGAATTCACTGTGACAGGCTTGATGGTGTCGCCTACGCAACCGTCGGACATGACAGTCTTCAGATTCACATTATACGTACCGCCTGTGGCAAATATCTTGATCGGGTCCCGCTGCGTAGAATTGCTACCATCACCGAATGTATAGGCCCAGCTACCAACTGTCGCACTGCCATACGGCGTCGAATTACCGACGAACTGCACGGGGTCTCCCGCGCATCCCCTCGATGAAGTGGTGAAGTTCGTGACGGGCGCTGGCCTCACCTCTATCTGTATGGAGAGTTCCAGAGACCCCCCACAGCCTTCGATGCTGGGATCGAAGATGGTCAGAGGAACATTCACGAATCCTGGCTGGCTGAATGTATAGTCTTGGTTTAAGACATAGGTATATAGCTTCTGACCATTCACGACAGTACTGTCGGTAGGCACCGGATTATTCTGAGTCACATCGACATTTGGCGTCACTCCTGCAACCCGACTCAGGTTCCAGACGATCTCCGTTGGCTTAGTAGACAATACTACCTTAAGCCGCAAGGGAGTACCCCTACAGGTATAGCTGCTCGACGCACCTGTATTGAATACATTGTTGAAAAACATGGTTGCCTTCAGATTACGCACCAGCGTACCCGCATTGTAGCCATAACTCTCCACGCTTCCCAGGCCGTATGTGATAGCAGTGAATGCAGAGTCACAAGTAATGGTGTGCTGTGCGGCGCTATTACCCAGGTTGTGCCGCACACAGGTGTAACCTTGCAGTCCAGGATGTGGGAAGATGTGCGTGAAGACAGCAGCACCATCAACCCGCAGGCTCGAGAGGCCTGTCGTCGGTACCACGATGTTGACATAGTTTCCTGTGATTGCCTGGTTGTTGGTATTATAGAATTGGACGGACTTGACTCCCTGCTCCACCGGACTGATGTACATCATCTCGGGGTCGCCGTTATCAGAGGCTGTGACGCCGGGACACTCGTTCGCACTGGTAGACACCATGTACTGTGACAAGAGCACGGGCTGGTTGGCTTCCACATAGACTGCAGAGCCAAGCCCGGAACCCTGAGGCGTACTGAACTCATAGTAATTACCAGGCTTGCGCAGTGAGACTGGGTTCAAGAGGCTCCCGTTGAGGCGCACCTGTGTGGCTGAGTCCTTCACCATGACCCGGTAAATGTTCGAATTATAGAGTGAATTGGAGGAAGAATTGGCAGTGGCGAAGGTGAGGTATTTTTGTCCCCACGCTGTACGTGGAAATACTTGTTGAATGAAGTTATCTCCATTGGAAACGTAGCATATGGCCGTACGGCTGCTGCCGGAGAAGACAGCGATGGGATAGCAACGGCCGCTGGCATTGGGGATAGCCTTTACGAGTGTACCCGTCATATCGGTACCGGCCGAACCATTGGTGGTACCCATGACATTATACACCTGCCCCCGGTTGAGGTATACCTGGAAGGGAACACCGGCAGCCCGCCCGCCTTTCGTCGTTACGGCCGGGACAATCTCTACCAAGGTACTGTCGCGGTCTGCGATGACCATCGTCCATGAGTAGCAGTCCGATGCATAGTACTGTTTGAAGTTGAGGGAGCTGTACTCGTAACCATAGGCACCGACTGGCAGCAGCATTCCGGCTCCTGAGTTGGCACCATCATAGATGTGGGCATAAGCGACAATCTGCTTATCGCTCGTGATGCTGATACCCCTGTTATACAAGCCCTCGTCGAGGATCCTTGCATCCACGAAGCCTGCCTTCGGAATCGGGTCGCTCACTCTTACGGTGTTGGCAGGGATGGCATAGGTACGCGACCAGTTCGTACCATTGATGCGAACGGTGACGTTTGAAGAGTCTGTCGCACTGAGGTAGAGCAGCATAGACTGTGAGTTGCTGCTGAAGCCTTGGTGATGACCGTATGCGACCCAGAAACGCGTACCACGATTGGAGGTATCGGTGGAGAAGCTGGGTGCGACATTGCTCGAAGAGGACGGAATCACTCCGTCGGTGGAACCCGTGAACCGGGCGATGTGGGATAAGCTGCCTTCCGAAATGGTGTTGCTGAAATCATCTACAAGGCTGTTTGCAGAAACCAGCCAGGTACCAGAAGGTTCTGTTCTGGCGAGCTTGACAGCTCGCTCGTCACCTACATCGCGCAGCCAGGGATCGAAATAGAACTGCTGCATGATGAAGTTGCTGGGCGCAGAGCCATTGGTGTTCACGTCGTTATAATAATACATCGACTTCTGACCTGCCGACAGGCCGGGTGGAATGACGCCCGAATAGCGGCGCACACTGATGGTGGAGGGCACGGTAGACCCGGGCATCCAGGTGACCTTCTGTACCGTATCGGTGCCAAAGTAAAAGACCTGTGTGGTGCCAGGTGCCGGCATGGCGGGAACCCCTGGCAACGGGGGAGGGGGAACGGTCGGCAGGAACTCGTAAGCGCCCAGGTCGGGTACCCCGGCTGTCAGCGTCGTAGGACGTGGCTTTCCGCTAATGTCTCGGTCGTTGCCCGCCCTATGCTCTCCTCTGCCCTGCATGGCCCATGCCATTGAGTCAGTAAGGACGGGCTGCAGGAGGTTGCCCGCCAGGGCGGGCTCTATGACCAACGAGTTATAGTCCCAGAATTGGTTAGTCTTCCATTGCTCCAGATTGGCATAGTTCGATGTATTGAGCCGGATCAGCGTCGGGCCAGTGGTGTAGTAGAGGTTGAAGTCGCTGTAGATCGCACCAGAGGCACTGTGGAAGGCGGCGATGCCACCTTGCGCATGGAAGAAGATGTTATTTCTGATGTCCACGCGGCCGCTTGTACTGCTGGTATGCGCGAAATAGCCAGCCACGTTATTGGTACCAGCGGCTGTGGATGCGTTGCGGACACTGTTATTATAGATCTGCAAGGCACCAGTACCTGCTGCGCTGTAGAAGGCGAAGCTCGTAGCGCCGCTGGTGCGGGTGTTGACAATGTTGTTGACGGTGTAATTATTCGAGGAGGAGCTCTGATACAGTCCATAGAGCGTACCTGTCGACAGGGCCGTAGAGACGATGCGGTTGCCGGAAACACTGCCGTTATAGTTCTCGCCATTACATCCCACCAGCTGTATGCCATAGGTGGTGACAGTCATAGCCCCAATATTTACTACATTATCATTGATGCGATAGGCCGAGTCGAGATTGGATGCATAAATGCCCCATGTTGAAGTGTTTTTGGGCATGGCCATGTTCACGGTGTTCTTCGATACGGAGGAGAAGTTCATATTCAGGACGTTGATGTTATCCTCCCATCCACCGCTAACAGTATTGCTATCGATGCTCACAAACTGAGGCACCTGGACGGTGGAGCCCGTCATATTGATTGTAGAGGATCCACCAGAGAGGGTGTTGCCACGGACTACAATATCTTGGCCCGTCAGATTTTGGCTGTAAATGGCAGCGGCGTTGGTCGTAATGGCTGTGACAGCAGGCACAGTGACAATACAGTTGAGGATGCTGTCGTAGGAGGCCGTGTTCTCGATCACGATGGCCCTAGCAAAGGTGGGGCTCTGGGTGTTCACTGTCATCCCACGGAAGGTGATATAGCTTGCGCTGTCGAGCATAAGCACGTAGTTCTTGTCTGTGGTACCAGTGGCTCGAAGGGTCACCGATGCTGGGTTGCCGTTCGCACTTTGGAAAGTGATGCGGTTGGCATTCGAAGCCCCCCTGATTCGTTTGATAAGCACCTGCTCGGTGTAGGTGCCCGCCGCGACGTTGAAGGTCACCGGCGCGGCAATGCCACATTGCAGTACGCCCACGGCCGCATTAAAGCTATTGAAGTTGCTGCCTGTCGGATAGTTGGTAGGCTGTGAATTGTTGATGGTATAAGTGCCGCCTGGGAATGGTGGGTTCATGGACACCTGCACGATGGAGCTGGTGGACGATTGCCCTGAGCAGGTCACAATGCACCGATAGAAGCCAGACCCAGTAGCCTCTATCGTGGTGTCGGCAAACAGCAGCGGATTGCCAAGGTTATCCCAAGGTCCTGTCGTGCTAGCAGCGAACTGCCACTGATAGGTCTGACCCGAGCCTGCAGTGACGCCCGATACGTTGAGGGCAATTGGCGTTTGGATACAGAAATTGGTATTAGGTGTGGCCGTAGCTGTACCTGTCGACGGCGGCGACACGCATGGCGGGATGGCAAACTCCCATGCACCGGGGTCTGGAAATGTCGCGCTACGGGCCGCCCCGATGATGTCGTTGGGCACAGCCGATGCCAGGCCAGTTCCACGGTTATCGATGGCGGGGCTGCGTGGGGTCAAGTCACCAATAGGCACATTCGTGAACAATGGAATGGCAAACACTGAATTCGCATCTTTGCCGGTAGCCGACTGCCAGTTTGCCAGCGTGGTCCGGTTACTGCCACTGAAGCCCAGATGGATGTTTGAGCCCTGCAAATAGAAGGCATTGTTATTGGAGCTGACGTCAGTACCGGCAGCAAGGTAGATGCCGTATTTAAGTCCTGTACCTGCCCTTGTGAGCGAAAAGAGGTTGTTCCGCAGATTGACACCGATAGAGGCTGAGGCCACATAAAAGGCGTAAGAGGCCGAGCTGACCGAACTGGTATGCGAATAGTCCACCGTGTTGTGGTAGACGTTGGCGTAGTCTGAGCTGCTCAGATAGATCCCATAGAAACTGCCGGTACCGTTGATGTTGTAGATGGCATTGTTTGCTATTAGTGTAGGATTGGCTGCAGTCGCATCAGTACCGGTGAGATAAATCGGATATGAGATTGCCGTAGAGGCCGGATTACCCCCGTAGGGATTATGAAAGCGGTTACCGAGCACTTTCAGGCCTAGGTTGATGCCGCCGGCATAGACGCCATAGAAGGAGGTGACATTGGTGCGGGTGGGGCGGCTGAATTCATTGCCCTGGATCAACAGGTTGTTGGCATAGTAGATGTCGAACCCATCAATGTAATAGTCCTGTATGATATTCCGCACAAAGCGATTACTGTCCACCGGTGTGCTAGTATTCCCAAGCACCGGGATGGATACGTATCCACCGATGATGGTATTGCGATCGAATAAGTTGTTGTCTGTGCCCGGGTCGCCGAAACTGGTAGGAGAAGGACCGTCACCTAGCACCACTCCGGCAAAGTTCGTTGATGCCTGGGTCTTATCGACCTGGATGTGGCATTTACGAAATGAGTTGTTATCTGAGTTGTTACGCAGGTGCACCCCGAACCCAAACTCGGAAATGGTACTTCCCAGGGCAACGATGCGCAGGCTGTCGAATATCTGGAAGCTGGCACCGTTAAGTTTGACGGTGGCGCGCTCGTCAGAGCTTGTAGATCGGAACTGGATGGTGTTACCATTGCCGTTCCAGGTGACCGTGTTTATGGCGGATGTACCCTGGATAGTGTTCATGATCAGCTGCTCACTGTACGGGCCACTGCCGGCCGCCACGTTAAAGACCACAGGCCCGTTGATGCCACAGCGCATGGCAAAATAGGCATCGTTGAAGCTACTGAAGTTGGCACCACCTGTCGGCTGCGCCTTATTGATGGTATAGCTGCCCCCCGGGAAGAAGATAGAAACAACCAACTGCACCGGTGTGGAGAAGCTCGTACTGCCGGAGCAGGTGACTGCACACCTATAGTAGGAGGTGACACCTGGCTTGACGGTGAAGCCTGGGGCATTGAGGATACCTCCTATGTCTGTCCATGGCCCGGAAGCTGAGGCAGCTGACTGCCATTGATATGTCTGGCCGGTACCAAAGCTGTTGCCATTCAGCCCCAGCTCGACATTTTCATTGGCGCATATAGAGCCCGAAATGCTGCTGCTGGCAGTACCCGCCGTTGGTGGGGTGGAACAGGCCGGCACGGTGAATTCCCAAGCCCCGATGTCAGGGGTGTTCGCGCTGCGTGCCAAGCCCAAAATGTCCGTAGACACACCTACCGAAGTACCTAGATCATTGAGCGCAGCATTCAAGGGGCGAAGGTCGCCCGTGGAAAGGTTAGTGTATAGCGGGTTAAAACTTACCGACGCTGCGTCCTGCGTGGAAGAAGTCTTCCAGTCGGCCAACGTGCTTCGGTTGGTGCCGTTGAAGCCGACATGGGCGTTGGGTCCTGCCACCTGCAAGTTGTTGAAGTTAGACTGGATGGATGTGGTAAGGGCTGCAGAAGAAATATAGATGGCATGTTTAGTGCCTGAGCCTCCACGGTTTACACTCACAATGTTGTTGCGAAAGCGCGTGAGAATGGCATTGGCGGTAAAGGTTCCCAGGACATAGATGCCCCTGGCCTGAGTGGTTGAGGTGACTGAGGGCGCAGCATTATCCAGCGAAACCGTATTATGGTCAAAAAAGACATTATCAGAACTGCTATTGGTAATCCCATACTGGGTACCTTGACTTCTTATGTTATAGATTGCGTTGTTGTTGACTTTATTCTCAAAGCCGCTAAGGGCATCACAGCTCAAAAAATATATTCCATAGAAGACGGAAGTAGACGTGGGGTTGAAATCGAACATGTTTCGAATCCGATTACCAGTCACCAGCGCCCTCGTACTGAGCCCGACGTAATAGATACCATAGGTAGTGCTGGATGTACCTTTCCGATTGGTCCGGTAAATGTCGTTGCCCTGTATCAGCTGTGTGAAAGTACCCCCGGAGTAGAACCCATAGAAATAGAAGTCTCGCACTTTATTATTGACGAACTGGTTGCGCTGGTTGGCGAGGGCAGTTGGATTTCCCACATCTGTCACACCATAATACCCTCCGATGATATCATTACTGATGAAGCGGTTAAAGTCGCAGCCAGCATTACCCGTAATTGTGGCAGAAGTGGCTGACGAGCCAATCACAATGGCAGAATAGTTGAGTGATGTTAGCGAGTCAGTCGATCTGATGGTACTGCGGCGAACGATGTTGCTATCGGCGTCGTTTGTGAGGAATATACCCCAGCCATACTCGGTGGTGGGGTTGGTGCCTTTGGCATGTATGACCAGGCTGTCGAAGACGATGTGGTCGGCTCCATCTAGCGTCACTACGGCACGACTATTACTATTGGTGGATATGTATTCAAGGGTGCGTCCGTTACCATTGAAGGTAACGGTGTTGACCGGAGAGGCTCCGTTCACCTTTGTTATGTAGAGCTGCTCTTGGTAAGGGCCTGAAGCCGGGTCGACGTTGAAGACGACTGGACCGTTGATGCCGCACTTGATATGGTTGTACGCATCATTGAAGGAGCTGAAGTTGGTGGCACCTGTGGGCTGGTTATTGTTGATGGTGAAAGTACCCGCCACAAGGCTGGGCGACAGGACTCGCACGCTGGCCGATTGCACCGTCTGGCTGCTGCTGCAAGTAAGGACGCACCGATACCAAGAAGATACCGACTGCGTGGTAGTGAGGCTGGATAGGGTCGCCCCGGAGACATTGGCCCAGTTGATGTTATCGGAGGAACGCTGCCATTGATATGTCAGGCCTGTCGCTACGGTGGCGCCACTCAATGAGAGTGAAAAAGTTTGACCAATGCAAACCGAGGATGGCGTGGCAAGCGTGCTGCCTGCTGTCGGAGTTCCTGCACAGGCTGCACCGGGTATCCAGTTGAACGCGATATTGGGCCGATTTGTCTGGGTGGCCGCACTAGGGGTGTTGGTGGCATTGGCTGTACCGCATAAATTACCGGCGTTATCTGCCGCATAAGTATGGGACCCGTTGAAAGAGAGCGTACTGAAAGCGAAGCTCGCATTGCTGGACCAGGAAGTCGTATTGGCATTGTTAGGATCGCCTGAACATATTTCAATAAGGATGTTATCCGTCCCGTTCCACAGGAAAGAGCTAGGCAGCGTGAAAGTGTTATTACCCACTACAACGGTATAATTGGCTTGGACTGTTGCAACGGTGGCTCCGCTGAACGCATCCCAGCTGCTGCTCGATAGGGTACTGGCCGTCGTGTGCCCGATGCGTATCTGATATTGCTCGACAACGTCTCCTGGGGCCGCAGTAGCGGTAAACCGAATGGCGTTGATGAAACCTGTCACCATGCCAGCTCCGTTCAGCTCAGAGGCGCGGTACAAATACTGCGCCCGATGCCCCTCCCAGAAGTCAGCTATAGGGCAAGGATAGCCTGAGGTTCCGTTGGTAGTGGTGCCGGACCCGATGGTGATATAGGTCTGTGCTTGCATTGCCACTCCCGCCAACAAGAGTAACATGGAAAAAGTCGATACTTTCTGGCCGAAAGCCAGACGGGCAGTTTTATTCATTACAGTCAATTTGTAAGAATGATTGGTCTACATCATCACACTCCCAAAGAGCATGAACTTCGAGGACCTTGGAATTTTACAGGATAGTCGATACTGGTAGCTATACTGAGATGTTATTCAAGATACGCTTCATTCCATGATTAAAAAAAAATATAAGGATAAATAGCAGCTTTTCGATTTAAATGGAAAATATCTCCTGCCAAGGTCTGTTTTTCCGCTATGCTCGTTGCCAGCAGTTTGATGTAATTTACCCGTCTTGAAACGATCAGCGATCATACGCCTGGGGAAGCTGTCTGCAAAAGCTGGTGTGTCTTTCCTGCTGGCTTGGTGGGTATCAGAAAGGATCGATGTCGGAGAGCTGAAAGCGATCTTTCGTCAGGCCAATTCAGAATTCCTGTTTACAGCACTAGCATGCTACTTTTTATCTTTTGCTTTGTCAACCCTGCGATCCGGATACTATCTATCAGACCTTGGCATTCAGTTGCGTTTCACGAAAGGCTTCCGTCTTTACTTACTGGGAGCTATAGGAAATATCGCCTTGCCCGGCGGTGTCGGAGGAGATGTCTACAAGGCGTATCGGATACGGCGATTCTTCAGCTGCCCTCTCACTACCATTCTGAAAGCCTACTTTTTGGAGCGGATCAGCGGTCTATGGGCCATAGGGGTCTGGCTTTCAGTCCTCTCGTTTTGGATTCCCTCCCTTGCCCATCATGGTATCCCTATCTTGGCGATGTTTACAGCTATCAGCATCGGGTACTTTCTGATAATAAGAAGATATTTCCCTCAGCAAGCTGCAGGTCTAGTCAACAAGCACCTGCTATCCATTGGCATACAGGGACTGGTCTCCCTCTCAGTTATATGCATTCTCTATTCACAAGACAAGCCCTTTGACGCCATCCCCTACTTATTTGGATTCCACACGTCTACCATCCTCTCTGTCTTGAATGTTGGGCTCAGTGGCCTGGGAGTGCGGGAATTTGTGATGGGATATTCCGCCCCTTGGCTGCGGAATGATGCGGCTCTGTCTGTATTTACTGCCACTGTATTCTGGATCATTTCCACAGTAGCTGCCATCCCAGGCCTGTGGGAACTTTGGCGGCAGAACGACTCGAAGGATGGCAAACAAGAAATGGCTACCTAAGAAATAAGTATATCAAATCCAGTTGAGACGGATGTTCCGGATGCCGCGTACCACCAGTTCATGGCGCAGGTCAGCTACTTCGTGGTCATGGCCTGGGATCTTCGTCTCATGCGTTTCGACTAGCATGAGTGCTACCTTTTCGTAGGTGCCATCTGCGAGCATCTTTTTTAGGATGCCGATCTCTGCACCTTCCACATCCATCTTCAGGATGTCCACTTTGCTATCGAGGGTGGAGAGATAGGTACTAAGGTCGATCACCTCGACGGGAATGGATTGGCTGGCATCCACATTTTGTTTTTCTGCTAACAGCGTAGAACTCACAGTGAACGCAAGTGGATTTGAGTCGTTTCGATGCTGATGAAAGTAAAGCGATCCATGCCCATCATGGTCTGAGACGGCTTTACGGTGCAGGGTAAAGTTGGGCATGCGCTGAAATCGCTTGGCGAGGATGTCGTAGGCTGTCGGGTCTGGCTCAAAGGCGATCACGTGAGCGCCCGTCCCCAGAAAGAGCGCACTGATATCGCCCACATTCGCACCACAGTCGATCACCAGGGAGCTACGATCCAGTGTTCGCAGGAGGCTGCGCAATCGGAACCAACTGATCCAATATGCACCCTGGTTGAGCAGGCTTCTTTTGAGATTGTTCCACATGGTGATTTCCTCCAGGCTTCTGTCGCACGTCAGAATGTAAACATGCTCAGTCTTCCCGGATCTTTATTCGAATCTCGTGGGGTGCAGGTGCCGTTCCACCAAAATAAGGATAGAGTCGGTAGCCAACCCCTGTCGGTGTCTTAGCCTTCCTAGGCATGGTCAGCCTGGTGCCATTGATAGTGAACTGATACTGGCTTCCGTTGACCTGGATAGAACAATTGAGATCCGTCTTCAATGGGACGGAGGTGATATATGCCGAGGTGCGGATGGAATCGTTGTAGACATATCCATGTAATTCGAGCTTACCCCCAAACCAACGCCATCCGATGCGGGCACTGCTGAAATGATGTTGCTTATTATCATCGGCAAAGCCGTAGAGCTTGTTCATATCCTCTTGACGGGATGGTAGTGTGTTTGTGTAGATGGCCGAACTGTCGAACCGTGCGGTAAATCGCATATCGGTTATATTATCATAAAATTTATAGACAGATTGACTGGAAAAATGCTCTCCCTTTGCAATAACATAAGTGATAAAGACGTCGCTGGGGGGCTTTGGCGGCAGCTTTTCGCAACCGATGAGGGACAGCAGCAGGAACAACAGAAAGAGGTGCGATCGAAGCATTTGGCTTTTAGTAAGATTTCAAAGGTACTGTCGTCAAGCAATCACTCAATCCTCGGCAGATTTGGAGTAAGATCCCGAGTCTTCCTCCAGGCATCCCGAAGCCATAAGAACCAGACAGAGACGAGTGCTGGATAGACAACGATGACCGCATAGTTATAGTAGATCGCCTCCCGCCAGTCAAAATGATGCATGTGCATGACTGCCCGGGTGATGCCACAGCCGAGACACTCGACGTTAAAAAAAAATTTGGAGGGGCAGAGTTCGATGCCGGTTTCATCAAACATAGAAGCAGGCAGCACCCATAACAAGATGGGAAATGCTAACAAGGCAAATATCCAGGCTAAGTTGAGCGACTTTTTCATCGTCCCATGTCCCGACTGTTGACCCATATGTGGGATTTAAAACTACGAAAAAAGCCATGCACGGATCATGCATGGCTTCAAACAACCGGATGACCGGCGCCTATGCTTAATTACTTGTAGTAATCTTTCATCTTCACAAACCCATGGATGACACCTGGGAGCCAGCATAGGGCAGTCAGCAACAGGTTTACCCACCAGTCATTACCTTTCCAATCGGAAAGTATACCTAAAGGAATGAAACCCCAACCGAGGAGGACCAGAACAATGTAGCCACCTTTGGAGAATTTATTTTCGCCGTCAGGCTTGCCGAGCTGGGACTTGACCATTCTTTGGGCAGCCTTCAGCTTCACCGTTTCGCTAAAAGACAACTTATTGCCAGTGAGCCGCTGATACTCTTTGGGCGTGAGCGTCAGAAAGGCCTGAAGGTTGTCATTGAAAATCCGGGTGATGTCTTCATTGACTTGATTCTCACCGACAGGAAGTTCAATCGAACGAATGGGGATGGCGGCTTGAGATGCTAAAGAAAGCATAAGGATCACCGCGACCATCAGGGTTCTAAACATGATCTTCATAGCGATTGTAGTTGATGGATTAGGTAACAAATTTAAATGATTCTATTGATAAACCAAAAAAAAACCAATTTTTAATCCATGATTACCCCAACAATCACCAGCCTATTGAATGCCAAAGCCTTCGAATCCCTGGTGCAGAGCCGGCGATCCGTTCGAAAGTTCGACCGATCTGTCTCCGTTCCAGAGGAAGCCATACACCGTTCCTTGCAATGCGCTTTGCTGTCTCCCAACAGTAGCAATATGCAGCTCTGGCATTTTACCTGGGTGAAGTCGCCGGAAGTCCGGGCCCGTATGGTCCCTCTATGCTTAGGGCAGAATGCGGCAAAGACGGCCTCCCACCTGGTTGTATTTCAGACACGTATAGACCTGTGGCGACGGCATGCCCGCTGGAACCTGGAACAGACGCCCCCCTCCTCCGGGAGCGAGTCGGACAAGCGCCGCATGCAACTCATGCGCAAATACTACAGCGTCCTCATGCCCCTCGCCTACCGTACAGACCCGTTTGGCCTCAACACCCTCGTACGCAAGCTGGGCAGCTTCCTGCTGGGGCTCACCCGTCCCGTCATGCGGCTCGGCGGCCGCGGATGGCAGCGGGTGCTCCTTCATAAGTCCTGCGGCCTGGCAGCGCAGACCTTCATGCTGGCCATGCAGGCGGAAGGCTATGATACCTGCCCGATGGAGGGCTTCGACGCCGTACGGGTGAAGAAACTGCTGGGGCTGCCAGCTGGATCAGAGATCTGCATGATCGTGGCCGTGGGTAAAGGCACACCAGCCGGCGTATATGGCGATCGTAAAAGGCTGCCGTTGGAGGATGTCGTCAGCATCGTCTAAGTGCAGCGGTGCGCTTGAATGATCTGCAAATAAGTGTATGTGCCTGTATGCCGTGGTGTGGCCCGCGGGACAGTACTACGCGAAACGCGCTTGCCCTGAGTCAGACGTGATAGCCCGATGTGAGGGCTGAGCAGGATGATCTGAGGAGAGGTATGCAGGCACACTTAAGATCGCGCTGCGTGGATCTTTTTTGGATGCCCCGCCATGGGACGGATGTAGCCTATCTGTAAGATGTATGAAAAAACCCCCATTACTGGGGGCTTTGCGGACCGGACGGTAAATTTGAACCTTATCCTAATTTATCTTAAATTGATGAAACCCTCGAATATAAAGGGTTTATCTTTATATTCTTCTCATCTAAACATACCTAAATTGACTAAAATATTGGGTAGTAGCTACAGATTCTGCTACACCTTTTTTTGACGACATACAATTGCAATAGTTTAATTAAAGAGCTTGACTTATCTTTGCGCTGCATGAAAAAATGGCTATCCTTTTTGCTTGTTTGCCTTCACCTCAACTCCTGGATGCTTGTACCGCATATACAGCATGATTCCCCCTTGTTCTCGATTGCCAGCAACTCAGATGACCTGGATTCCTTCTTTGAATATGTAGATGAAATCTTACTAAGCAACATTGATGAAACTCCTGATCATGAGGAAAACGATGGACAAACACTGGACGAAGTAGCAAAACAAGATTATTGCCCTCGCTACCACCTACCCATCCCAAATCAATTCAATGTAGCACCTTCATCACAAGTCTTCAAAAAGCACTCTACCTCCGATTATAAGGAAAGAATCAGTTTAGACATTGTTATGCCTCCTCCAGATTTTATCTAAGCAATAAGCTTAGCAGCGCTCTTTTCGCATTTCATCTTTTCATTTATTTATTGATTCACATGAACAGAACTTACCCTTCTCGTTGGCTATTACTATTTGGCATAATAAGCACTGCTGTATTCTATGCCTGTGGCAACAAGCCGACTGCCGAAAATACAACTTCAACTACGTACAAAGTGATCTCTCCAGTGCAAATGGATACACATTATTATAAAGAATACGCAGCCGACTTAGAAGCAGTACAATATGTGGAAGTCCGCTCACACATAAGAGGATTTATTGAGAAAATTCATGTAGATGAAGGTTCGTTTGTTCAAGCAGGACAGCTACTCTTCACCATCGATAACCGCATTCTCAAACAAGAGATTGAAAAACTGCAGGCGCAATTGGGCATGGCGGAAGCTGAATTAAAGCAAGCACAAATTGAAGTAAACAGCACCAAGTCTTTGGTCGACAAAAAAATTATTTCAGAAGTAGAGCTTGAACTCAAGCGTTCAAAAGCAACCATTGCAGAAGCTAAAATCAAAGAAGTAGAAGCTGATCTGGCTCTTGCACAAGTCAACCTGGGCTACAGTGAAATACGTGCACCATTTGCTGGAACCATCAACCGCATACCCAATAAAAAAGGAAGTCTGGTGGACGAAGGCGTAATGCTGACTACCCTATCTTCTACAAATGATGTCTTTGCTTATTTCAAAGTGGCAGAAGCAGAATACCTGCGTTACCAAAAAAGAAAACAAGCAGGACAATCTGATGAAGTGGAATTAATTCTGGCCGATAATACGCCGTATGAATTAACCGGACGGATTGAAATTACAGAGGCAGAATTTGATGCCTCCAGTGCGAATATCGCCTTCAGAGCACGCTTCAAAAATCCAAAAGGTTTCCTGAAAAATGGATCAAATGGTAAAATAAGAATCAAAGAAAATGTAAGCAATGCAGTCATCATTCCTCAACGCTCCACATTTGAAATTCAAGACAAGGTTTTTGTTTTTGTTGCCGACAAAAAAGGTAAGTTATTGCAAAGAGAAGTAGTCATTGCAGAAAGATTACCACATGCCTTTTTGGTGAAAGAAGGTTTAAACATAGATGAAAAATTTATTCTGGAAGGTGTGGCATCACTCAAAAATGGTGATTATGTAAAAATTGATCCACTAACTGCAGAAGAGACTTTGAAACAAATCAACCCTACTGAACAATGATATCCTCATTTATAAAACGTCCCATACTCTCCATCGTAATCTCTGTATTGATTTCGCTGGTGGGTATAATTGGACTTACTCAATTGCCCATCACGCAATTCCCAGACATCGCACCTCCTGAAGTAACCGTAACCACAAAATACACTGGTGCAAATGCAGAAACCTGTGTCAAAGCAGTGGTTACACCTCTCGAACGTGCTATCAATGGTGTTCCAGGTATGGCTTATATGTCGTCTGTATCGGGTAACGATGGAACCAGCGTAATTCAAATTATTTTTAAAACCGGTACAGACCCAGAGATTGCATCGGTAAACGTTCAAAATAGGGTATCCTCTGTTCTGGATGAACTTCCTGAAGAAGCTATTAAGGCGGGTGTAATTGTAGAGAAAGTTCAAAACAGCATGCTGCTCTACCTTAATATCTTTAGCAACCAAGATTACCTGGATGAAAAGTTTTTATACAACTTCACAGACATCAATATTCTTGCTGAACTAAAAAGAATTGAAGGTGTAGGCTTCGCAGATATTATGGGCTCTCGTGAATACGCCATGCGCGTATGGCTTCAACCAGACAAATTATCGAACTACAATTTATCAGCTGCAGAAGTCATCTCGATGATCAAAGAACAAAATGTAGAAGCAGCTCCTGGTAAAATTGGTGAAAGCTCCGGCAAACAAGCTCAATCATTGCAATATGTTTTAAAATATACCGGGAAACTCAACACCCCTGAAGCTTATCAAAACCTGGTACTAAAAAGTGACGACCAGGGAAATATTATTCGTTTAAAAGATGTGGCAAATGTAGAGTTTGATTCTCAAGACTATGATGTATTGTCTAAAGAAAACGGAAAACCTTCTGCCGCCATCATGATCAAACAACGTCCTGGTACCAACGCCCGTGAGGTCATCAGCAACATCAAAGCGAAAATGAAAGAAATCAAAGCAAACAGTTTCCCTCCGGGAATGGACTACTCGGTGAGTTATGACGTTTCTCTTTTCTTGGATGCATCTATCAATGAGGTAATCAAAACTTTGATTGAAGCATTTATACTTGTGGCGCTTGTTGTATTTATTTTCTTACAAGATACCAGGCTTACCATCATTCCTGTCTTAGCAGTACCCGTTTCATTAATTGGGACTTTCTTCTTTATGCAAATCATGGGCTTCTCACTGAACCTCATCACCCTGTTTGCCTTGGTAATGGCGATTGGTATAGTTGTCGATAATGCCATTGTAGTAGTTGAAGCGGTACATGCAAAAATGACCGAAGAAGGCATGGGACCAAGAAAAGCAACAGAAAAAGCGATGAAAGAAATCAGTGGTGCTATCATTGCTATTACGCTGGTCATGTCTGCAGTATTTGTACCAGTAGCATTTTTAGATGGACCGACTGGGACTTTCTACCGACAGTTTTCACTCACCATGGCTGTATCGATTGTATTGTCTGGTATCACTGCACTCACCCTTACTCCTGCGCTTTGTGTTATGCTGCTCAAGCCTCATCATCATGTACAAAACAAAAAACAAAATTTCATAGAACGATTCTTCAATGGCTTCAATAAAAAATATGACCGACTGGCAGATCAATACAAACACCTTGTATCAACAATTGCCAACAGAAGAACCATCACATTTGGTGCATTGATTTTATTCCTTGCGCTAACCGGTGTACTTGGAAAAATAGTTCCCGCCGGTTTCATTCCAGAAGAAGACCAGGGTGCTATCTACGCAAGCATCACTGCTCCAAACGGATCTACTTTGGAAAGAACAGAAACTGTAGTTGATGAAATTCAACAAATCGCAAACAAGATTACCGATGTCGAAAGCGTTTCCTCATTGGCTGGCTTCAGTGTATTGAGCGATGGAACAGGCGCAGTTTATGGCATGAATCTCATCAGTTTAAAACCCTGGGAGGAAAGAAAGTTAAACGATAAACAACTCATCGATACACTGATCAAAAAAACGGCATCTATTAAAGATGCTGAAATAGAATTCTTCGGACCACCACCTGTTCCAGGTTATGGTAATTCGAGTGGATTTGAATTACGCCTACTGGACAAAACCGGTTCTGGTGATTTGCAAAAAATGCAAGAGGTCGCTAATCAGTTCGTTGCTGATCTTGCTAAGCGTCCGGAAATCAGTAACGTCTTCACCACCTTCAACGCAAGGTTTCCGCAATTCTTACTAAAGATGGATGTTGACAAAGCAGCGCAGATGGGTGTAACGGCTGATAATGCGATGAGCAGTTTGCAAACATTGATTGGTGGTGAATACGCAACTAACTTTATTCGCTTCGGACAAATGTACCGGGTAATGGTGCAATCACTTCCGATGTATCGTGCACAACCAGACGACTTACTCAAGCTCTATGTAAAAAATGATCAGGGAAATCTGGTGCCTTATTCCAGTTTCATGAGTATTGAAAAAGTATACGGACCAGAACAGGTATCGAGGTACAACATGTATACCTCTGCCATGATCAACGGACAACCAACAAATGGTTACAGTAGCGGACAAGCTATTGCTGCTATTAAAGAAGTGGCTGCTGCAGGTTTGCCAAAAGGATTTGGTTACGACTGGGCGGGCTCATCACGTGATCAGGCGAACAGCGGCAACCAGGCCATTTTTATTTTCTTGCTCTGTCTCGCTTTCGTTTACTTATTGCTCTCTGCACAATACGAAAGTTTTCTCTTGCCTTTATCGGTTATCCTTTCCTTACCATCAGGCATCTTTGGTGCATTTGCATTCCTCGCTGCGATGGGATTAGAAAACAACATCTATGCACAGGTAGCCATGATCATGTTGATTGGCATCCTTGGAAAGAACGCCATCCTCATTGTAGAATTTGCGTCGATGCGCCATAGCCAGGGTAGCTCTGTATTTAAGGCAGCTGTAGAAGGTGCAACATTACGACTTCGTCCAATTCTGATGACATCCCTCGCTTTTATTGCAGGTCTTATTCCTTTGATGATTGCAACAGGTGCTGGCAAAATTGGCAACAATACCATTGGTGCAGCAGCAGCTGGTGGCATGGTGTTCGGGACTTTCTTTGGATTGATACTTACTCCAGGACTTTATGTATTGTTTGCAATAATTGAAGAAAAAATAAAACGCCGTGAGCCTAAACCGCTTACTGAAAATATGTAGACATGAAAAAACTAGCTCGTGTGAAAAAAATGTTATGGGTGATGAGTTGTGGGTTATGTGTTATGGGTTGTGCGGTACAAAACAAACCTGTATCAAATACTCCTGTACAACCTCCTTCTACTTACGATAGTACTGTTTCAAAAGAGAACATGGCAGAGTGGAAATGGAAAGATGTGTTCAAAGATCAACACCTCATCAATTTGATTGATAGTGCATTAGTGAAAAATCCTGATCTCGGCATTTTATTACAGGAGATTGAAATGCAACGCGCTGGCGTGTTGCGTGCAAAGGGCAATATGGCGCCTACTGTAAATGCAGCATTGATTCCGAGTATCAGACGATTTGGATTATATACGATGGATGGTGCAGGTAACATCACAACAGACATCTTACCAGGTAAGATTGTCCCAATTAATTTACCCGACCAATACCTTGGCTTACAATCCAGCTGGGAAGTGGATTTATGGGGAAAACTCAAAAACAGAAAACGTGCAGCACTGGCAAGATTATTAGCAAGTGTTGAAGGAAGAAATCTTGCTACAACTCAACTCGTTGCTGAAATTGCATCTGCCAATTGTGCATTGATTGCAACAGATCAGCAGATCAAGATGATTGATGAAATGCGCTTGATTCAGCAGAGAAGCTATTCAATCGTAGAGCGTCAAAAAGAAGCAGGACTCACCAATGAATTAGCGGTCTCGCAAGTGAGAGCGCAGTTGAGAGATTTAGAAGCAATGCGGTTGGTGGCAGTCGCCGAGCAAATTGATTTAGAAGGAAGAATCAGTAAGCTGACAGGCAACTTTGGTGGAAAAATCAATCGTGATTCTATTTTACCTGTGTTGTTTGATGTTGATGACTTGAAAGTCGGTACCCCTATAGATCTGCTCGCTAATCGTCCGGATATCAAACAATCAGAATTTGCCTTACAAGCATCTAAAGCAGATGTAGCCGCAGCAAGAGCAGCTTTCAAACCTTCACTCAACATCACAGCCAGTTTTGGGTACCAGGCATTTCGTCCTTCGTTGTGGTTCAATACACCACAATCTATTGCTTATGCCTTTGTAGGGGGACTCACCGCGCCGTTGTTGAACCGTGCTAATTTGAAATCAGAATTGAATGTAGCCAATGCAACACAACAACAAAAATGGCTGGTTTATCAACGTGATGTGTTGAATGCATTCAATGAAGTCAGCGTGCAAGTACGCCAATCCAAAACATTATCGCAGAAAGTCGATTTACTCGAAGAACAAGTGAAGGGCATGAACCAGATGACGGGTATTGCAGAGGACTTGTTTATATCTGGCAGAGCGACTTACCTCGAAGTGCTGTTTGCGCAACAGGCGGTAATCAATGCCCGCAGCAACCTCATCGAAGCCACCAAAGAACAATACATCAACAGTATTGATTTGTACAGGGCGCTTGGTGGAGGATGGAGGTAAATCCTTTCGATACTGAGTATTTTACTTTATCTGGATGGTCTTTTCCACTTTTATATAATCAGTAATTACAGAGCTTTGTCTAAGCAAGGGGATCATCATTGAGCTATTTTGTCATATTATAGTATTACATTTGTATATATTTTGTCCACTTTATGCTGACGATTTACAGTTAGCAGTAGGAAAGAAGATAAGAAATGGGTAGAATGAACAGTTTGCTACAGTTTCTGCTACAGACATTAAAAAACCCCTTGATTATCAAGGGGTTTTACTCATTTTAAGCGGACCGGACGGGGCTCGAACCCGCGACCTCCGCCGTGACAGGGCGGCATTCTAACCAACTGAACTACCGATCCAAAACCGATTTTTCGGAGGGCAAAGATAAAGATTTTTGGTACTCAAAAAATT
>Ga0194123_10000058_pt1 | contig 205775 bp, 177 predicted proteins | sample TA2MahsurfametaG_5_FD_155479 | JGI IMG/M metagenome (GOLD analysis project Ga0194123, IMG submission 155479) | Freshwater microbial communities from Lake Tanganyika, Tanzania - TA2015023 Mahale A surface | ecosystem: Environmental > Aquatic > Freshwater > Lake | place: Tanzania: Lake...
CGTCGCCTTATTTAATCAGAAAGCCCGTTGTCGAAAGATGACGGGCTTTTTTGTTTGTAGCCCACATCATGTCGCGCGGGTAAATGTGTCAGCAAATGTGTCAGGTCATAAGACCTGACACGGAACAAAAGACCTGACACGGAACAAAAGACCTGACACGGAACATAAGGCATGAAACGGAATAAGTGGTTACGCTTTTAGCTTAAGGTTCTATTTTTTTATCGTCCGCGAAATGTCGGAGGTTGTTACTTAAAATCAATTTCATTCTTGTCTTTCAATGTCATACGCATTCCATGTCGGGTGTTTTCACCCGACATGATTTCATGCTCATCTTTTGATGTAATGCCGAGGTTGCGTGTCGCGTGGGCAAATGTGTCAGGTCATAAGACCTGACACGGAACATAAGACCTGACACGGAACAGATAAGGTCCAAAAAAAGCAGTCAAATAAAGATTGGGTTTTTTATAAACTTTGTTGCTTACAATGAAATGACTCGCTCTAAATAAGTTCGTAATGCCTATTTCAAAATCAACATATTTCAACATCGATGCCGAGAATAAAAATACCTACGACGCAATCGTCATTGGTTCGGGAATTTCCGGTGGATGGGCTGCTAAAGAGCTGTGCGAAAAGGGTTTAAAAACGCTGGTGCTCGAGCGGGGCCGAATGGTGGAGCACATCAAAGACTATCCAACCGCTACAAAGCATCCCTGGGAACTTGAGCATCGTGGGCGCGTGGATGCAGAGACGCTCCGCAAAAATCCACTCATCAGTAAAGCTGCCGGATATGGAGAGGACACTAAACATTTCTTTATTCAGGACGCCGATCATCCCTACATTCAAAAAAAACCGTTTGACTGGATCCGAGGTTATCAGGTTGGAGGAAAATCGCTTACCTGGGGACGAGCATGCCAGCGTTGGAGTAAATACGAATTCACTGCACCTGAGCGGCAAGGATATGGGATGAATTGGCCGATTGGTTATGACGATATCGCACCGTGGTATTCCCATGTCGAAAAATTTATCGGTGTGTGTGGCACAAACGATGGTCTGGATTCCATGCCTGATGGTGAATTTCTTCCTCCCTTTCAATTCAATTGTGCTGAAGACCACTTGAGTCAGACCATCAGAAAAAAATTTAATCGCCATATGGTTCATGCCCGCTGGGCTCATCTGACGCAGCCTACGGAGCTTCATTTGCATCAAGGCCGTGGAAAATGCCAGGCCCGGAATCTTTGCATGCGTGGCTGTCCGTTCGGTGGATATTTTAGTTCTGTTTCTTCGACTCTTCCGTGGGCGGAGCGAACCGGAAACCTGACCATTCGTCCAGATAGTGTTGTTCATTCTTTGATCTACGATCATGCCAAGGGAAAAGTAACCGGTGTTCGGGTAATTGATTCGGGCACGGGATCCGTTCATGAGTATTATTCTCGTATTCTCTTTCTAAATGCGTCAGCGCTAAACACGAATCTTGTTCTCCTAAACTCAACCTCAGCGAGGTTTCCCGATGGACTGGGAAATGACCATGGGTTTTTGGGAAAATACATTGCCTTCCACAATTACCGCGCAGGTGCTGCAGGTATCTTGGATCATTTCAACGACAAATATTATACCGGCAGAAATCCGTCAGAACCCATCATTGCCAATTACCGAAATCTTGGAAAACAGGAAATGGATTATGTGGGCGGATTCACCACGTTTACCGGAGCCTACCGGCAGAAGGGTGATTTGAAGGTTATGGAGCAAAAGTGCGGAGCTGATTTAAAAGAAGCAGCGGTATTACCTGGTCCATGGCAGATATATATGTACATGCAGGGAGAGACCATACCCAAGGAGTCCAATCAGGTTCGGCTAAGTAAAGCTGAAAATGACCGCTGGGGTATTCCTCTGCTTGAGACGGAGGTGGATTATGATCAAAATGATGAGCGTATGATTCGGGATTTTACTGAGCAATCTCAGCAGATGCTCAGTGCCGCTGGTTGTACTGAAATCAGTGTTTACGATACCGGTCAGGCACCTGGACTGGATATCCACGAAATGGGTGGATGCCGAATGGGTACTCGACCCGAAAACTCAATGCTCAACAGCTGGAATCAGTTGCATGCCTGTAAAAATGTTTTTGTAACGGATGGTGCCTGTATGACCAGTACCGGTAATCAAAGTCCTTCCATTCTTTATATGGCACTTACCGCGCGCGCGGCAAATCATGCCATAGAGGAGCTAAACAAAGGAAACCTCTGACCTCACTCCTCCACAAAATTCAAATCCCGGTGGAAGGTTTCGTGGATGAGTCGTAAAGACGCCAAAGCAACCACAACCGTCATCACGCCGATGACCATTGCTCCCGTGATCCAGCCCATTCCAAGATCGTTTCTGAAATAATTAAACAAAAGGGTGAGTGGAATAACAGTTCCCCGAATAAAATTTGGTGTCGTCGTGGCCACCGTACTTCGGAGGTTGGTTCCAAATTGCTCGGCAGCAACCGTCACAAAAATCGCCCAATACCCGAATCCAATACCTAAGAAGAAAGTAGTAGCGTAAAATACCGTTGGCGAATCCGATGGCTGATACAGATAAATCAGAATCCCCAGCAACATCAGCAACACAAAAAGGGTAACGGTCTTTTTTCTACTCTCCAGGCGCTGGCTGATCACACCCGCTAAGGTGCCGCCAAAAGTCAGCCCCAGATAACTGTACATGATCGAGTCTCCAGCTGCTATTTTTCCGACAATACCCAGTTCACGCGCAAACTCCGGTGAGAAGGTCACGAGTATCCCGATGCCATACCACAAGGGCAGTCCTATAAGAATACAACCCATGAATCTTAAAAATCTTGATCTATCATTAAACAACATGAAGAAATCACCGCGTGAAACCTGCTTTTCATGTTCACGCAACTTCAGGAAAATGCCCGACTCAAAAACACTCACTCTGGCAATCAATAAGCACAAGCCAAGTCCTCCACCTATATAATAAGCAACGCGCCAATCAAACTCCTTGACCACCAGATTGGCCACCACCGCTCCAAGCACTCCGACCGCAGCAATCAGTGAAGTGCCATAGCCGCGTAATCGTGTCGGTAATATTTCAGACACGAGGGTAATCCCTGCACCAAGTTCTCCCGCCAGCCCAATTCCGGCAATAAACCGAAGGATGGCGTACTGCGTAACATTCGTGACCATGCCATTGGCAATGTTGGCCAGTGAATACAGTAAAATTGATCCGAACAAAACCGAAAGTCGACCCCGCTTGTCCCCAAGGATTCCCCAGATAATTCCTCCCACCAAAAGTCCACCCATCTGTACTTGCAACAAGTGTTCTCCCATGATGGTAAGCTGATCATTGTCCTCAAACCCTAGCCCGATTAAACTGGGTTTCCGAACAATTCCGAACAAGAGCAAATCATAAATATCAACGAAGTAGCCAAGCGCAGCGACAATGACCGGTACACTGAGCAGTTTTTTCAGATCTTCTCTTTCCATGGGTTTGGGGTATTCTGTCAAATTTAGTCCAACAAGGCCATTTACCAAGGTGATTTGGTCATTTTCAACTTTTCCATCCGGATAATTTTATTCGATTTTAATCTCCCTTTGCGTTATTATCGGGGTTCCAAAACATTCATCCCAATGAAAAAACTTTTACTACTAACCGCCTGCCTGATGTTGCTCTTCGTTGCGCAGGCACAGAAAAAACAGGCACAGGCATCTAAGCCTACCCTTACTTTCGATGAAAAACTTTACAATGCCCTCGAATGGAGATCCATTGGTCCCTTTCGTGGTGGCAGATCTGCTGCAGTTACCGGTGTTCCTGGTAAACCCAACCTCTATTACTTTGGTTCAACCGGTGGTGGTGTATGGAGAACAACCGACGGTGGCAACACATGGGAAAATATCTCCGATGGCTCCTTTGGTGGCTCCATCGGCTCTGTTGCAGTTAGCACCTGGGATAACAATGTGATTTATGTCGGAGGTGGTGAGGCCACTGTCCGTGGTAACGTTTCCTATGGTTATGGTATGTGGAAGTCCACCGATGCGGGAAAAACCTGGACCAGCATTGGATTGAAAGAATCCCGCCACATTCCGAAAATCCAAATCCATCCCAAAAATCCTGATGTGGTGTATGCGGCTGTGCTTGGTGACTTATTTAAGTCATCGCAGGAGCGTGGTGTTTACCGATCCAAGGATGGTGGTAAAAATTGGGAAAGGATTTTGTTTGCCAATACAGACGCAGGTGCTGTAGACCTCTGCATGGATCCCAACAACCCACGGATTTTATACGCATCCACCTGGCGGATTCGTCGTACCCCCTACAGCCTTGAGAGTGGTGGCGAAGGTTCTGCTTTGTATAAATCTGTCGATGGTGGAGACACCTGGGTGAATCTGTCAGCCAACCCTGGTATGCCCAAAGGTACCTGGGGTATCGTTGGTGTGTCTGTCTCGCCGGTCAATTCAGACAGGGTTTATTCTATCATTGAAAATGAAAGTGGTGGCGTTTACCGATCCGATGATGCTGGTGCGACCTGGAAAAAAATGAATGATGACCGGAATCTCCGTCAGCGTGCGTGGTACTACAGCAAAATTTTTGCTGATACGAAGGATGTGGATATGGTCTACGTGATGAATGTTTCTTACCACCGCTCCAAAGACGGCGGAAAATCTTTCCAAAGTTTCAATGCACAACACGGTGATCATCATGACCTGTGGATTGCGCCGGAGGACAATCAGCGGATGATTATTGCTGATGATGGTGGAGGGCAAGTGAGTTTTGATGGAGGTGAAAATTGGTCAACCTACATGAATCAACCCACCGCGCAGTTTTATCGTGTGGTAACCGATAACAGTTTTCCTTACCGCATATATGGGGCGCAGCAGGATAACACTACCCTACGTGTTTTGCACCGTACCGATGGATTCTCTATTGGTTTGCAGGATTGGGAAACCACTGCAGGCGGAGAGAGTGGTCACCTCGCGGTAGATCCGCTGAATGAGGATATCGTTTATGGCGGCAGTTACGATGGATACCTGGAGTCTCAGAACCACCGAACCAATGAAAGCAGAAGAATCAACCCTTGGCCTGATCTCCCAATGGGTCATGGTGCGGAAGGAGCGAAGTACCGCTTTCAGTGGAATTTTCCGATTTTCTTCTCGCCCCACAACCCTAAGAAGTTTTATGCAGCGTCTCAGAATTTGCATGTGACCTATAATGGAGGAGAGAGCTGGGAGATCATTAGCCCGGATCTCACACGAAATGATCCGTCAAAGATGGGTTCCTCGGGCGGCCCCATAACCAAAGACAATACTTCTGTTGAATACTACTGCACCATATTTGCTGCAGCCGAATCACCGTTTGAAAAAGACTTGATTGTTGCGGGAAGTGATGATGGTTTGCTGCACATCACTCGCGATGGTGGTAAAGAATGGAAGAAAATTACTCCTCCGCTTCCGGATTGGAGTATGTTCAACAGTGTTGAATTTGATCCATTTGTAAAAGGGGGGCTATACGTTGCAGCAACGCGCTACAAGTTGGGCGATTATCAGCCTTATCTGTACAAGTCAAAGGATTATGGTTCCACCTGGACCAAAATCACTGATGGAATCGATGCAGGACATTTTACCCGCGTGTTGCGCGCCGATCCTAAACGTGCAGGGTTACTTTATGCCGGAACGGAGTCGGGTATGTACATTTCTTTTGATGATGGAAACAGCTGGAAGCCTTTTCAGTTAAATCTGCCCGTTGTTCCTATTACTGATCTGACCATAAAAAATGACAACCTTATTGCAGCAACGCAGGGCAGAAGCTTCTGGCTTATCGACGATCTCACCCCGCTTCATCAGCTTGCTGAGGGTGTTGCGAAAAGTGACGTGCATTTATACAAACCAATGCCCAGTTACCGAATGGGAGCAGGTTTCAGCTGGGGCAGGGCTTCAAAAACTGAAGGGAAAAATCATCCAGGCGGTGTGATGGTCCATTACTATGTGAAGGACACCACAAAGATTTCAGCTTCTTTGGAAATTTTTGATAAGGGTGGAAAGCTCATAAAAAAATATGCTATGAAGCCTGACAGAAAATCTAAGGAGGAGCAGCTGCCGAAGGTCAAGCCTGGTATGAATCGCTTTGTTTGGAACATGCGCTATCCGGATGCGGAAGGTTTTGATGGATTGATTCTCTGGGCTGGTGGCCTGACCGGACCTCGTGCACTGCCTGGTACTTATAAGGTAAAACTTACGGTTAATGGAAAAACCGATGAAAAGGAATTCGAGCTTTTGAAAGACCCACGGACCAGTGGTTCGGACGCGGACATTCGTGCACAGTTTGATTTTTTGATGTCGGTCCGTGATAAGTTGACCGAGACCCATCAGGCCATCAAAAAAATCAGGACAGCCCGTGAGCAGGTTAATAAGGTTACCGAGCCTATGCGGGGAAAGGCCGATATGAAGGAAATTACGGACCTGGCCAAGTCAATGCTGGATGAAATGAAGAAGGTGGAAGAGGCACTTTATCAGACTAAAAATCGTAGTGGACAGGATCCGCTGAATTTTCCAGTGCGATTAAACAATAAGCTTGCAGCACTTAACAGCGAAGCAAGTGCTTCTGATTTCAGGCCTAATGAACAGACCATCGCGGTTTATAAGGAGATTGTCGGACAGATTGATGGTCAGCTTGGGGCTTTGAAAAAGATTTTTGACGAGCAGGTGCCTCGGTTTAATGACCTCGTAAAACAAAAGCAGATCAATGCCTTGCAATTCAATGATTGATCCGGCTGATTTAATTTGATCTTAAAAGAAAAAGGCTGTCCCAAACGGGGCAGCCTTTTTTGATGGTTATAACTTTTGAGTTATGATAAAATGTACCCGAAGCCGGAATCGAACCGGCACAGTGTTGCCACCACTAGATTTTGAGTCTAGCGCGTCTACCAGTTCCGCCATTCGGGCATTTGATCATCCTCTGTTTTTAAGGGCGACAAATATGTGCAAAGTTTCATTTCCCGTCAAATTCTACTCATCATCGGATGGCACACATCCAATCTTCATCACCAATCGGTTGTCCAGGAGGGGCAGGTAAGGCAGGCTCTACCTTAAATTCTTCAGGCGCTTCTTTCATCCGATCCATCAAATGAAGGCAATACGTATAAAACCCTTTCCAGGACTCATCGGTTTGGGTGGGAAGTGCTTTCTGAATCCATTGCTTTAATAGGTTAAGCCTGTTCAAAACTATTCCCCGAACTGGGGCCGACGCTTCCTTGTTGAGCGCCAGCTTGGCCAGGTTCATCAAAGCAGCTGAGGCAATGTTCATTTGAACTCCACCGTCATAGCCAGAGGCATTGCCGGACTTAAATGCCTGTGCGATCACCCTGTCCAACACCCATTCCAAAGAAGGCTGATCCTTCTGGCGCAGGTGGTGTTCAAACAATCGGTTGGCGCGCGCCGGATACAACAACATGCTATAGGTCAGGTCTGCTCCTGTTTCAGCAACGGACATGGGATCGAAGGTCATCTCAGTTTTAAGTTTAACCAACTCTCGGTGGCGAACATAGCCTAGCGGACGAGGAGGAATATTTTTGATCAGCGTCTCTTGTAATCCAAGGGATTCAACCGTGACGGTATTCAACAAGGCATCGAGTGCCTTTTGTTGAATCTTCGGGTCGATCAGTTCGGTAACCGGCTGACCATCGCCACGCAAGGCATATCGATAATTCAATCCGCCAACCACTTTACTGGCAGCTTCAACCTGATAGCGGTGCATAAAGTACATGGGTACTAAAACCTCCTCCTGCAGCGCCATGGGAGTGCCCGGTTTAATATTTTTTTCACCAAAGTTTTTAAGGACAATGGTTCGAATCTCCATCATCCGGTTTAATTCATCGGCAGCGTCGCGTCCGTTATCCCACAGGTGTGTATAAGGATGCGCACTTCCTTGTGGTCTTCCGTCCTGATCGGATAAAAAAGTCAGTCCTGCTTTCAAAGAGCTTTGAACGATTTCATTCAGTGCCTTGCCCTCCTCTGTTCCTGAGGGAAAATCCTGATAGCCAAAGGTGATGGCAAATTTGTCGAATGCTCCGATTTTGTCGTCATAGGCCTGGCTGAGGTCTACTTTTCCATTGATAAGATTTGCAACGGGGTGAGGATAATCCATTACCGATGCAAGATTTTCAGAGGATGATGAGTAGGCATGGGACAGACCCAGGGTATGCCCTACTTCATGTGCAGCAAGTTGGCTGAGTCTTGAAAGTGCCATCGTCTCCATGGCCTTGTTTACAGGTTTTCCATCTTCGTACGGTGCCAGCAGACCCTCTGCAATCAAAAAATCCTGTCGGACGCGTAAACTTCCTAGGGCTACATGGCCTTTAATAATTTCACCCGTTCTGGGATCCATAACCGAAGAGCCATAGGACCATCCTCGCGTACTGCGGTGAACCCAGTTGATCATGTTGTAACGAATGTCCATGGGATCAGCATCTGCTGGCAGCACTTCAACCCTGAAGGCATTGATGTATCCAGCGGCTTCAAAAGCCTGGTTCCACCAGCGTGCTCCTTCCATTAACGCTGAGCGAATAGGTTCCGGGGCACCCGGATCCATATAATAGATGATTGGTTTTACCGGCTCGCTTTTAGCAGCATTTGGATCTTTCTTTTTTAAGCGATGCCTTGAGATAAACATCTTTTGAATGGGTTCACTGATGGGCGTGGCGTAATCGAAATAGGAGATACCTGGTGAATAGCCTGCCCTCGGATCAAATTTTCTCGGTTTATAGTCAGCATCCGGCAGTTGCACAAAAGACTGGTGCTCGCGCACGGTTACGCTGGACGCCGTTGGCGCAACGGTAGTGATGTAGTTTCCTTGTGGGTTGCCCGTGAAGGTGAGCGTAGCTTCGAACTCAGAATTGTTAGGGAAATTTTTGGTTCTAGGAAGATAGAGTGCGCTCCTTGACTTATCCAGTGTATAATTTCCTTGCTGGGTCGACCGTAACCTACCGGCTACATCGTGTACATCCTGAAGTAGAAAATCCGTGGCATCTACCAGAACCTTTCCATTTTCTTCTGCGACCACATTAAATCCCCAGAGCACCGATTGTGCAAAGGCTTCTGCGACGGCCCTTCTTTCCGGCTCGTCGTTGCTCAGTGCACGGTATCCATAATTCAGTTCCGTCAAAAGCACTTTTGGTCCACGGCGGTCAAACTTAACCACCCGCTCCTTACCAAGCTGGTTGCGGTCCAGTCCAATATCATTGGATCCTACGCCGGCAGTGAGTGATTCAATATGAAGCAGCTCAGTATCGAACTTATCGATGAGGAAAAATATTTTATCCTGTTTTTCATCGTAGTAAAATTCAATGTAACCCGGGTATTTCTTCAACCCTGCCACCTTGGATTCGATGGGCGATTGGGCAGGTTTTGGCGTTTCAGCGGGCGCACTTCCTTTCTTCTGAGCGAAGGCTCCAAAAACAATTGCAAACGAAAGAATTAGTGCAGATATTTTTTTCATGGACATAGTGTTTTCAGGTAGAGTAGTTAAAGAAATCAGTAGAAGGGGAGAGACTAGTTGGCTTCCAGTATTTTGAACAGCTCATCCAGATTGGGTGTAATGATGATTTCTGTTCTTCTGTTTTTTTGCTGGTTCTCCTTATTGGCATTGGGCACCAACGGACTAAATTCTCCTTTACCGGAGGCGGTGATGTGGGACGGGTTAACGCCGTTTTTGGTGAGTATTCTGGTGATGGAGGTAGCCCGCAATACACTCAGATCCCAATTGTCTTCCATGTTTGGAAGCGCTCGCGAGAATGGTACGTTGTCGGTATGACCTTCGACCATAATGTGAATTCCTTTTTGATCCTTTAAAGCCTTGGCCAATTGCTGTAGCGCACTCACTCCTTTGGCGTCCACCTGGGTAGAGGCCGTTTGAAATAAAAGTTGTTCTGAAAGTGAAACGTAAACTTTTCCATTTTTTACCTGGACGGTCAGGTCACTTTCTTTGAAGGATAGAAGTGCATTGGTAATCTGGTCTTTCAGGTTTCTAACGGCCTTGTCTTTTTCGGAAAGAATTTGTTCCAGCTCCCTTACCTTCTTTTCACGCTCTGCAAGACTGCTGCTTAGCGAGTCATTGGTTCGACGGGTTTTGTCGAGGTTATCCTGGATGGCCAGCAGCTGTTCTCTTTGTTGTCCCAGATCGCGGTTTAGTTTTCCGCTGCTGTTCAAAAGGTTTCGGTAATTGCCATTCAATTGGTCATAATCTTTTTGAAGCAGACTAAGTTTTTCCTGAAAGCTGGTAACCCGGGTGGATAGCCTTGCGGTATCCTGCATCAGGGACTTAACTTTTGCGTCCAGGTCTCGGTTAGCACCTTCTGATTCATTCAGTTTATTGGTGCGGTCCATCAACTCGCTTTCGGTCCTAATTTTCTGTGCCAGGAGGTCTTCGTACTTCTTCTTGGAAACGATGCACGATGTGCCCAGAAAAGTGAGAGAAATAAAAAGGAACAGGGAAGTTTTTATTCGGCTGTTGCTCATGGAATTGAATTTTAATTTGATTGGAACGGTGACACTGATCTTCACGTGCCCGAAAATAATTGAATTGTGACTCATTTTTGCCCCTCAGTCGCAATTCTTATGCCATAGCACCAATTACACATCGTTTACAGCCGGGTTGGGCTTACCTTTGTCGCCCGTTTAAATAGTGTATGAACCTTCTTTCAGCAGAAAACATTGGAAAGGTCTTTCAGGACCGTTGGCTTTTTAAAGAGCTGAGTATTGGAATTAGTAAGGGTGAAAAACTTGCCCTGGTAGGAGAGAATGGAGCAGGAAAGTCTACACTGCTACGAATACTCACCGGAGAGCTGACCAGTGATAGTGGCACCGTTGTTCTTCGTGATGGCATTCGACTTGCGCATCTTACCCAACAGCCTACCGTGCCAGATGATCGCACCATTGCTGACTTGCTTTTTGCAGAAAGTAATCCACTCGCTGCTGCGGTAAGGGAATATGAGTTTTGTCTGCATCATCCTGACATCTCCGGCGAGCGCATGCAAGCCTCTCTCGAGCGGATGGATGAACTACAGGCATGGGACTTTGATGCACGCGTTCAGGAAATTACGGGAAAACTTGGTTTGGAGGATTTAGATCGGACCTTCGGTCAGCTCTCTGGTGGTCAGCGAAAAAGGGTATTTATTGCGCAAGTACTTATTGCCGGTCCTGACCTTTTGATTCTTGATGAACCCACCAACCACCTTGATTTGGAGGCTATCGAGTGGATGGAAAACTATTTATCGGGGAAGGAAATAACATTGCTCATGGTTACCCACGACCGGTATTTTTTGGATCGGGTTGCCAATGAAATCCTTGAGTTGGATCGCGGTAAACTTTACCGCTACAAAGGCGATTACGCCTATTTTCTGGAGAAGAAGTCGGCACGCGAGGAAATGGTTCGGTCTGAGGTGGCCAAAGCAAAAAATCTATTGAAGAAGGAGCTTGATTGGATGCGCCGTCAACCCAAAGCAAGAGGTACCAAAGCGAAATACCGTATCGATGCTTTTTATGAACTGCAGGCCAAGGCCGGGCAGACGGTGCGGAAGGATAGACTGGAATTGGATGTAAAGGAGGCTCGGCAAGGGGGAAAGATTCTGGAGCTGAATCATGTTAACAAGTCTTTTGGTGCTCTCTGTGCCGTCCGTGATTTTTCTTATGTTTTTAAAAAGCACGACCGTATCGGTATTGTTGGGCGTAATGGAATTGGCAAGTCTACTTTCCTTAACCTGCTCACCGGAAAAGTGAAACCTGATTCAGGTGAAATTATTCCCGGACTGACCACCAAATTCGGATACTTCACCCAGGAGGCGACCAACCTTCGTCCCGACCACCGATTAATTGAGGAGGTGAAGGAGATCGCTGAGTTCATTACACTTTCTGACGGTTCTCAAATTTCAGCTTCTAAATTTCTGGATCAATTTCTCTTCCCTCCAGAAAAGCAATACACCTACATTGAAAAATTGAGTGGCGGTGAAAAGAAACGAATTCAGTTGCTCAAGACTTTAATTTTGAATCCGAACTTTCTCATCCTGGATGAGCCCACCAATGACTTTGATATTGATACGCTAAATGTATTGGAGGACTTTTTAGAAAAGTTTTCCGGATGCCTGCTGCTTGTTTCCCATGACCGATATTTCATGGATCAGTTGGTGGATCAATTGTTTGTTTTTGAGGGCGACGGACAGATCCGACTCTTCAATGGCAATTATTCCGATTACCGTGAATGGAGAGAGCAGGAACAGGAGCAGGGTCCGGTGGATGAAAAAAATGAACCGGTTGTGGAGGTCGCTGCGGATCAGTCGAAATCCAAAAACAAGATTTCTTTCAATGAGAAAAAGGAGTACGAGACAATTCAATCTGAGATTGCTGCTTTAGAGGCAAAGGTGAAGGCTCAGACCTCAGAGCTTAACAGCGGCATCAACAGCCATGAGCGACTCACTGAACTCGGAAAAAGCTTGCAGGAGCTGAACCGACAGATTGAGGAGAAAACGCTTCGTTGGATGGAGTTGGAGGAAAAAATTAATGCCTGATGGGTTTGTCAGAAATGATTGATCTGGATGCATTCAGGAAAAAGGCAGCTGATCGTAAAAAGATCAACAAAATTTTCCTAACCAGGTTGGTAAAGGAAGATGGCCGGAGGATCGACGATCTTTTCCATGATGCCCATGAGCAGGTCTTCAGCGAAACCGATTGCCTCCAGTGTGCCAATTGTTGCAAGACCACCAGCCCCATCTTCTATCAGACTGATATTGAAAGGGTGGCCAAGGCGCTCCGAATGAAGCCAGGGCTATTCATTGATAAGTACCTACGCATTGATGAGGATGGCGATTATGTTTTGAAATCATCTCCTTGCCCTTTTTTAGATGCAGAAAATTATTGCTCTGTTTATCACGATCGACCAAAGGCTTGCCGGGAGTATCCACATACCGATCGAAAAAAAATCACGCAAATCATGGACTTAACGTTGAAAAATACGTTGGTGTGTCCAGCGGTTTTGCAGATCGTTGAGCGTGTGCAGCGCTCGCTTGAAAAAGCGGAATAAAAAAATCCCGCAGGTTATGCGGGATCATTTCTAAAAGATTGAAAGTTATCTGAAAAATCAGGCTACTTGTGCTTCTAGTTTTTGAGCGAGCACATTCTTGGGGACAGCGCCTATTTGTTTATCAACCACCTTACCACCTTTAAATACGAGTAGGGTTGGGATGCTTCTAACACCAAACCGGGCTGTTACATTCGGATTCTCGTCCACATTAACTTTAGCGATAACCGCTTTTCCTTCGTAGTCACCAGCAAGCTCTTCCACCACCGGTCCGATCATTTTGCAGGGACCGCACCATTCGGCCCAGAAATCTACCAGCACAGGCTTTTCACTGTTGATGATCTGATCAAAATTGCCTTCGTTTAATTCGATTGCTTTTCCCATTTTATTTTAATTGTTGAATCTGATCTGTTTGATTAAAAATTACGGGCGCAAATATAGGTCAATTATGGCCTTGAAGTGAAAATCTTCCCGCCCGGATTGAGGCAATTCAGGGCCCATTTCTGCTTAGATTTTTTACTTTTGCAGCCTCTTTACCCGGGATTTAATGAAGGAAATGCAAAACATCAGGAATTTCTGCATCATCGCCCACATCGATCACGGGAAAAGTACGCTTGCTGATCGCCTTTTGGAATTCACTGGCACGCTAACCCAGCGCCAGATGATGGCTCAGGTTCTGGACAACATGGATCTGGAGCGCGAAAAAGGCATCACGATCAAAGCGCACGCCATACAGATGAACTATTCTTTTGGGGGAAAAGAATACGTTTTGAACCTGATCGACACCCCTGGCCACGTTGATTTCAGTTATGAAGTATCCAGATCCATTGCTGCCTGCGAAGGTGCGTTGCTGGTGGTGGATGCTGCGCAGGGCATTGAGGCCCAAACGATCTCAAACTTGTATTTGGCGCTCGAACACAACCTGGAGATTATCCCGGTACTGAATAAGATCGACCTTCCAGCTGCAATGCCAGAGGAGGTAACCGATCAGATCGTAGATCTTATTGGCTGTCCACGCGAATCGGTGATCAAAGCCAGTGCTAAAGAAGGCGTGGGCATCAGGGAAATCCTTGAAGCGGTCATCAACCGAATACCACCGCCAAAAGGTAATAGCAATGCACCGTTGCAAGCGATGATTTTCGATTCAGTCTTTAACTCCTTCAGAGGAATCGAAGTGTATTTCAGGGTGTTCAATGGTGTGATCCGCAAAAATGATAAAGTAAAATTTGTGAACACCGGCATGGAGTACAATGCCGATGAGATTGGTGTGCTTAAACTCGATAAGGTGCCTGCCGGTGAAATTGGAACCGGTAATGTTGGTTACCTCATTTCAGGAATCAAGGTTGCCAGCGAAGTAAAAGTTGGAGACACGATAACGGAGGTGGCTAGGCCAGGAGAGGCCATCAAGGGATTTGAGAATGTTAAACCTATGGTGTTCGCTGGTATTTATCCGGTCGATACCACTGAGTTTGAAGAACTGCGCGCATCGATGGAAAAACTTCAGCTCAACGATGCTAGTCTTGTTTGGGAGCCGGAGACTTCGGCTGCTTTAGGATTTGGATTCCGTTGCGGATTCCTCGGAATGCTGCACATGGAAATTATCCAGGAGCGACTCGAGCGCGAATTCGACATGACGGTAATTACGACGGTGCCGTCCGTTCAATTCAGAGCACTCCTCACCAGCGGTGAAGTCGTTGAGATTAATGCGCCGAGTGAAATGCCGGATCCTACCAGAACCCAATTTATTGAAGAGCCTTTCATTGCAGCACAGATTATTTCCAAGGCTGAATACGTTGGTGCCATCATCAGCCTGTGTATCGATAAACGTGGCGAGATCAAAAATCAGGTTTACCTGACCTCAGACCGGGTAGAGCTCTCCTTCGATATGCCGCTTTCTGAGATTGTTTTTGACTTCTTTGATAAGCTTAAGACCATTTCAAGAGGCTACGCATCGCTCGATTATCACCTGATCGGATTCCGGGAATCGGACATGGTGAAGCTCGATGTTATGTTGAATGGTGATAAGGTGGATGCACTGAGCGCCATTGTACACCGCAGCAAGTCCTACGATTGGGGAAGGAAACTTTGTGAAAAGCTTAAAGAGCTGATCCCCCGACAACAGTTTGAAATTGCCATTCAGGCCGCCATCGGACAAAAGATTGTTTCCCGGGAAACGATTAGCGCACTCAGGAAAAACGTTTTGGCGAAATGTTACGGCGGTGACATTTCCCGTAAGCGTAAACTTCTCGAAAAGCAAAAAAAGGGTAAGAAGCGTATGCGTCAGGTGGGTAACGTAGAAGTTCCTCAGGAAGCATTTATGGCGGTGTTAAAGATCAATTAACCTAAAAGCTATGGCAACATCTTACCAGATACTCGACGGCAAAAAAATAGCGGCCGACATCAAAGAAGAGATTGCTGAGAAGGTAAGGCAACGGAAGTCGGCTGGAAAACGGATCCCCCATCTGGGTATCATTCTGGTTGGTGATGATGGTGCCAGCACCACCTATGTGGATGGAAAGGTCAGGGCTTGTAAAGCAGTTGGTTTTAATTATTCTCTTTTCCGTTTTGCTGAATCGATTACCGAGGAACGGTTGGGTCGACAGATTGAACAGATTAATGCTGATGATGAAATTGATGGCTTCATTGTGCAGTTGCCATTACCACCACATATTTCGGTAGACCGTATTACCGATCGAATTCGGCCCGATAAGGATGTTGATGGATTTACAAATCAGAATTTTGGAAGCATTACGTCAAAGCACCCCTTGTTGATGCCGGCCACTCCTTTTGGCGTGGTGGAGTTGTTGAGAAGATATCAGGTTAATCTTCAGGGAAAACATTGTGTTGTCGTTGGTGCAAGTCGATTGGTTGGTGCTCCCTTGAGCATGATGTTAACCGAGCATGGTAAGGCAACAGTCACCATTTGTCACAAGTACACGAATGATCTTGCCGCTCATACCCGTATGGCAGATATTCTGCTGGTCGGTGTTGGAAAGCCAGGGCTCATTCAGGCGGATATGGTTAAGGAAGGTGCAATTGTGGTTGACATTGGAACAACCCGCGTGGAAGATCCTTCCAAGCCCGGGGGGTATACCTTAAAGGGAGATGTTCAGTTCGACACTGTCGCACCTAAGTGCAGCTTGATTACACCAGTGCCTGGTGGCATCGGTCCGATGACCATCGCCTCTTTGTTACTCAATACCCTGACCGCTACAGAGCGCAGGGACTAAAATCCTATTGAACGTTTTTAGAAAGTTTGGAGAGGTTGATCTGCCGACGCTCTTTGTGTCCGCAGAACGTACACTTGTAGTGCTTAACCAGTTCTCCTCCTTGTTCCGCGGTCGGTTGAAGCGTTACCTCTTCGCGTGAAATCCTTAAAGTAACATAACCACATTCGGGACATTCCAAGGCATGCATGAAGCTGTAGTACTTTTCAATCTGCTTGTAGCCGGTCTTCTCATCAACCCATACATCGTAATCAACGGAATGGGTTTCTCCCTTCAAGGCTTCTTCGGCAATTTGAGATTCTTCCAGGTGAGCATCTTCCTCCTCTTCTGACAGTTTACGCATTAAGTTTCCTGCTGGAGAAACCCTGGGACGGTTGCGGAGTTCATTAAGCTTCTTTTCTACGATGCCCATGTAATAAATTCTCACCAGCGTATCCAGAATGTAATACACCAGAATGCCAAGACTTACAGCGAGAAAGGCACGGCCTCCAAACCACAGAATACCCTTACTTCCAACCCAATCTGAATTGATTGTATTGAAGATGAAAATAATTCCGGCGATCAGCAGAATGACCACATACCAGAAGAATTTGATTTCATTTCTGGTCATGAAATCGTAGCGGGTTTTGAAGTCTGAGATCTTCAGCTTATTAAACTCATAGACAGCTAATACTACTATTGCTGCACCCAGGCTTATCAAAGCCGCAGTTTGCATGAAGTTGTTCCAGGAGGCCAGAAATTCGGGGTTCATGGCTAGTTTTTTAATAAATTATAGGTTAAAGTACCTGTTTTTTGGTTAAAACTGAAATTACAGGCGTTGACCATGGATTTGGAGCTAATAAATCGACCCCAAGACATCCCTTTTTGATATGCTTCTACCAAACATTTGTTCAGTTTGTTTCTTGAAATTTTTTCAAAAGAAAATTGAAATCAATACCGAAAATTTTGAACCTTGTATCCCCCGAACGGTAGAAATTGGATTTCAGGTAATATTTCCTGCATCAATTGCATATCCGGGAAATTTTTTAATTGATTTTTTAAACTTTTAGAATACACCGCTGCACAGCGTTAGACTTTAAGATTTTATAAACTGATAAAAAGGAGCCGTTCCAGTTGGAGCGGCTTCGCTATTTAAAGGCAAAAACAAACTAACAATTGTTCCATGTATTTCGGTGAGGATACGGTTTTGTTCATGGATGGAAATTTTCTCAAGGCTTCGGAGGCTGCTGTCTCCCCTTACAGCCAGACCTTACATTATGGTCTAGGAGTATATGAAGGAATCCGTGCTTATCAAACGCTTAATGGTACGCGCATATTTAAACCTGAAGAACATTTCAGCAGGTTGTTGAAAACATCAAATCAACTGGGCTTATCCCTGGATTATTCTGCGGAGGAACTAACTCAGATCAGTTATTCGCTCATTGAGAAAAATGACCTCACCTGTGCCTATCTACGTCCTTTGGTGGTTGGGGGTCCGCAAATGAAACTTGCCTCGCCTTCCTCCGCCTCTATAATTATAGCAGTTTGGAAATGGGGGAGGTATTTCGAAGACAACAGTCTTAAGCTGTGTTTCTCCACTGTTCAGCGTCAGAATCCAGAGGCGTGCATTATGGGTGGGAAAATCACAGGTCACTATGTAAATGCAATTCTCGCCGCACGTCAGGCCACAGAACGTGGTTACGATGAATCGCTGATGATCGACCAGGAGGGTTATGTGGCGCAGGCACCAGGAGCCAATTTCTTTTTTGAAAAAGATGGTGCTCTCTACACAGCACCGCAGAGAAGTATTTTCCCGGGTATCACCAGAGAGACGGTAATGGAAATATGTCGGCAGTTGGACATCAGGGTAATTGAGAAAAAATTTCTGCCTGAGGAAATCCTGGAGTTTGATGCTGCTTTTCTCTGTGGTACCGCAACCGAAATTTCTCCTGTCGAAATTATTGAAGGTCACGCTGCACAAATCAACTGGAGAGACTCTGCCAGCTATGCTGTTCAGGAGGGGTTTAAGTCGTTGGTGCTTGACTTGAGTTTCACCAATGTGATCGTCTGATCTATGGAAATGAATCGTTACAGTAAAATCATAACTCAGGATCCGACCCTTCCGGCTTCTCAAGCCATGCTTTACGGCATTGGATTGACCGATGAAGATATGAAGAAGGCCCAGGTGGGTGTGGTGAGCACCGGTTATGATGGCAATACCTGCAACATGCACCTCAATGGACTTGCTCAAACAGTTAAAAAGGGTGTTTGGGACAATGGTATGGTGGGACTGATGTTTCATACCATAGGTGTGAGTGACGGTATCAGCAATGGAACCACCGGTATGCGTTACTCACTGGTGAGTCGGGATGTAATAGCCGATTCAATTGAGACGGTTTGCGGAGCGCAGTTTTATGATGGCCTGATCGCTGTAGTCGGTTGCGATAAAAATATGCCGGGTGCACTTATTGCGATGGCGAGACTCAACCGTCCGTCGATTATGGTTTATGGTGGCACCATCGCCGGTGGAAACTGGAAGGGTAAAGAGTTGAACATAATTTCCTCGTTTGAAGCCTTGGGTGAAAAGCTTGCTGGTAACCTCAGTGATGAAGACTACAAAGGGATCATTCAAAACTCCTGTCCTGGTGCCGGTGCCTGCGGTGGTATGTACACCGCGAATACCATGGCTTCAGCCATCGAGGCTCTCGGTATGGCCTTACCGTACTCTTCCTCCAACCCTGCACTCAGTACTGAAAAGGAATCAGAGTGTCTCTCCGCGGGGAAAGCCATTAGGTTGCTTTTGGAACTCGACCTTAAGCCACGCGACATCATGACTGAAAAGGCTTTCGAAAATGCCGTAACGATTGTTATGGCGCTCGGAGGCTCAACCAATGCAGTTCTTCATTTGATCGCCATGGCCAGAGCGGCCGGACTCAAACTTACACAGGACGATTTCCAACGCATATCAGACCGTACACCTCTTATCGCGGACCTTAAGCCCAGTGGAAAATATCTCATGGAACAACTTCACCGGATTGGGGGCACGCCATTGGTGATGAAATACCTTCTGAAGAAAGGATTTCTGCATGGTGATTGTCTTACAGTCACCGGTAAAACAGTTACAGAAAATTTGTCTGCGGTCAAGGATATTGATTTTGAAAGTCAGGATGTCATTTATCCGCTGGAAAAACCTTTGAAGGGCAGCGGACATATTCAGATTCTTTATGGAAATCTGGCCGAGAAAGGTTCAGTGGCTAAAATCACTGGAAAAGAGGGAGAAAAGTTCCGTGGCCCTGCAAGGGTTTTCAATGGTGAGTTTGAATTGGTGGATGGCGTTCGCTCAGGTAAAATCCAGAAAGGTGATGTGGTGGTCATCCGCAACGTTGGTCCAAAAGGTGCGCCGGGTATGCCTGAAATGCTTAAGCCCACTTCATTGATAATGGGTGCAGGCCTTGGCAAACACGTAGCGTTGATCACAGACGGCAGATTCTCCGGTGGCACACATGGTTTTGTGGTTGGTCACATAACCCCTGAGGCTTTCGATGGAGGTCTTATTGCCTTGGTGGAGGATGGAGATACGATCCTCATCGATGTCACCAACCGTAGTATTTCCCTGGTTGTTGATGAAAAAACTTTAGCCATCCGAAGATCGACCTGGAAGCAACCTAAGCTCTCAGTTCAATCCGGTGTGCTTTTTAAATATGCCCGACAAGTCAAATCTGCAGCAGATGGATGCGTTACTGACGAAGCTTAAAGAAAACCAGCCAGGTACGGCAGTGGTCCGGAAAAAAATTACCGGAGCAGAGGTGTTGCTGCAGTGTCTGGTTGCTGAGAAAGTCCAGACCATTTTTGGTTATCCCGGTGGTGCCATTATGCCGGTTTATGATGCATTGTATCACTATGCCGATAAACTGAATCATATTTTGGTGCGGCACGAGCAAGGGGCGATTCATGCTGCCCAGGGATTTGCGCGCGCATCCGGACTTCCCGGAGTGGTTTTTGCCACTTCAGGACCTGGAGCAACCAATCTGGTTACAGGTTTGGCCGATGCTTTGATTGATTCAACACCGGTGGTGTGCATCACAGGTCAGGTTTTTGCCCACCTTTTGGGGACCGATGCTTTTCAGGAGACCGATGTGGTGAACACGACGATTCCCGTAACGAAATGGAACATCCAGGTTGCTGAGGCAAAGGATATTCCAGCGGCAGTGGCCAAGGCATTTTTTATTGCTACCACAGGCAGGCCAGGACCGGTATTGATTGACATCACCAAAAACGCCCAGAACGAAATCATTGAAGCGTTTGATTACGTACCGTGTCAGGGCATTAGTACTTACAGGCCAAAGCCTGCCTTACAATTTTCACAGGTTGATGAGGCGTTGGCGTTAATTAAGAATGCAAAGAAGCCTTACATCCTTGCGGGTCAGGGCGTGTTGCTTTCCAATGCTTCTGAAGCGTTGGTCGCCTTTTCTGAAAAGACTGGAATACCCGTTGCCTGCACGCTTTTGGGTTTGGGTTGTTTTCCAACCGATCACCCAAATTATGTTGGTTACCTGGGTATGCATGGAAACTATGCACCTAATGTGCTCACCAATGAGTGCGATGTTCTTATAGGAATAGGAATGCGGTTTGATGATCGGGTAACTGGTAATGTGCAGAAATATGCCAGACAGGCGAAAATCATTCATATTGATATTGATAAGGCAGAGATCAATAAAATCATTAAAGTCACAACCTTCATTCATGCCGATGCCCGCGAAGCTTTGGTGGCGTTGACTGAAAAATCATTACCCGCTAAACACACCGAATGGCTTTCAAAGTTTGCGGCGTTAAGCACGCTGGAATATGATAAGGTGATCAAAAAGGATATTGGTCCGGATGGTGAATTACGCATGGCCGAGGTAATTCATAAGCTCTCCGAAATGACTGAAGGAAAAGCGATTGTCGTTACCGATGTGGGTCAGCACCAGATGATCACTTCGCGTTACTATAAAATGAAAGATCCACGTACCCACATTACCTCTGGTGGTGCCGGTACCATGGGATTTTCATTGCCTGCCGCCTTAGGTGCTAAATTGGCAATACCCGGAAGGCAAGTGGTGGCTGTTATTGGCGACGGTGGATTTCAAATGACCGTCCAGGAGTTGGGCACCATCATGCAATATGGTATACCGGTTAAAATCCTTGTCCTTAACAATAACTTCCTTGGAATGGTTCGACAGTGGCAGCAACTTTTTCATGGAAAGCGTTATTCTTTCACCGAGATGCAGAACCCGGATTTCGTAAAGCTGGCCGGTGCTTACAGTATTCGAGCAGCGAAAGTGAGTGAACGAAAAAATCTGGACCTGGCTTTGAAGGAAATGCTGGACAGCAAGGAAAGTTACTTTTTGGAAGTGGTTGTTGGAAAAGAAGACAACGTCTTTCCAATGGTTCCAGGCGGAGCAGGCATCAGCGATATTTTACTCGAAGAACCCAAAGCGTCTTAAGAATAAAAGAGGAGTGCTATGAAAGAAGAATTTACACTTGAGCTTGAGGCGGAAAATAATTTCTCTGTCCTCAACCGTATCATTAATATTTTAAACCGCAGAAGGGTTCGAATCAAGCGGATGATGGCGCATGAAAATGAGTCAGACTTCCGTCGTGGAGGCGTGTTGATGTTGTTGTTCACCACTCCCGATATGATGGAACGAATTAAGGATCAGCTTGAAAAGCTAATTGAAGTTGACCACGTGGCCTATTTCAGCGGCGGTAGACATTATGAGGAAAAAAGTGAGATCGTGGTTGGCGCAGAGTAACCTTTCAAAATTATTCAATCAGAAACCCCAATTAATTTAAAACTATATGGCAAAGATCAATTTCGGAGGCGTGATGGAGGAAGTGGTAACCAGGGAAGAATTTCCAATGTCCAAAGCGAAAGAAACCTTAAATGAAGAAACCATTGCAATTATTGGTTACGGCGTTCAGGGACCAGCCCAGGCATTAAACCTAAGGGACAATGGATTCAATGTTATTGTTGGTCAACGTAAAGGCACCAAAACGTGGGATAAGGCAGTAGAGCATGGCTGGGTTCCAGGTAAGACATTGTTTGAGGTTGAAGAGGCTGCTGCAAGAGGCACCATGATTCAGTTTCTTTTGTCTGATGCTGGTCAGATTGCGTTGTGGCCAACCATAAAACCACATATGACCAAGGGAAAAGCCTTGTATTTTTCTCATGGCTTCGGAATAACCTTTAAAGAGCAGACCGGAATTATCCCGCCAGCCGACATCGATGTAATCCTTGCGGCACCGAAGGGCTCAGGCACTTCAGTTCGACGACTGTTTCTTCAGGGAAAAGGCATCAATTCAAGTTTTGCAGTATATCAGGATGCCACCGGTAAGGCGCGTTCCAGGGCGATCGCAACCGGTATCGGCATAGGTTCTGGTTATCTTTTTGAGACCGATTTCAAACGTGAAGTTTTCTCCGATTTGACGGGAGAGCGCGGTACACTCATGGGTGCTATTGCCGGAATATTTGAAGCACAATATGAAGTACTTCGCGCCAAAGGGCATACTCCCTCTGAGGCGTTCAATGAGACCGTTGAGGAACTCACACAAAGTCTCATGCCTCTGGTGGCAGAAAATGGAATGGACTGGATGTATGCCAATTGTTCCACCACCGCTCAGCGTGGAGCCTTGGATTGGAAAAAGCGATTTAAGGCGGCAACGCTTCCTGTTTTTTATGAACTATATGAGAGTGTTGCAACCGGAGCAGAGGCCAAGCGTACCATCGATACTTGCAGCAAGCCAGACTACCGTGAGAAGCTTGCAGAAGAATTGCGTGAGCTCAGGGATAGTGAACTCTGGCAGGCTGGTGCAGCTGTGCGGTCGCTACGTCCGGAGAAAAATGTTGTGGAAGCCAGCATGATCAACCGTTGATCCATGTCGGAGAAAGTTTTGCGGTCGGACATTGATATACGGTCTGCGGCTGAACGGCTGCGTTCTGTTGTTCTGCGGACACCGCTGCAGTTTCACCGAAAGCTTTCTGATTTTTATGGTGCTGAAATCTGGTTGAAACGAGAGGATCTTCAAATTGTCCGATCGTACAAACTTCGAGGTGCCTACAATTTTATTTCATCGCTGAATGAGACTTCCAAGCTTGCCGGAATTTGCTGTGCAAGCGCAGGAAACCATGCTCAGGGTGTAGCCTGGTCATGCAATCATCTGGGTATTCAGGGGACTATTTTTATGCCCGCTATTACCCCCAAACAAAAAATCAATCAGGTCCGGATGTTTGGAGGCGATCGTGTTGAAATCCGTTTGTCGGGCGATACATTCGACGACTGTCAGGAGGAAGCTTTGGCTTTTGCGGCTTCTTCAGGCAGGGCATTCATTCCGCCCTTTGATCATCCTAAAATCATAGAAGGGCAGGGAACGGTTGGTAAAGAAATTTTAGAGGATCTTCCCGAAGTAGATTATATATTTCTTCCTGTGGGTGGTGGAGGAATCTCGGCAGGAGTGGGGCACTACATCAAAACTTTTGCGCCTGAGAAGAAAGTCATTGGTGCAGAACCCGCAGGAGCACCATCCATGAAGGAGGCGATTAAACAGGGAGAACCTGTAAGATTAAACCGGATTGATCCGTTTGTCGACGGGGCAGCTGTACGTCAGGTGGGCCAGTTTACATTCAATATTTGCAAGGATGTGCTGGAGGAGGTCTTGTTGGTACCGGAAGGTAAAATCTGCTCTGTGATTCTTCAATTGTATAATGAAGATGCCATTGTGGCGGAGCCTGCCGGCGCATTGTCGATAGCAGCATTGGATCAGTACGCAGAAAAAATTAAAGGAAAGAAAGTGGTCTGCCTCGTCAGCGGCGGAAACAACGACATCGACCGGATGCAGGAGATAAAAGAGCGTTCCCTCCTATATGAAGGTTTAAAACACTATTTCATCGTTCGTTTTGCGCAACGACCAGGAGCACTAAAAGAATTTGTAAACCATATCCTCGGACCAAGCGATGATATCGTTCGGTTCGAATTCATGCAGAAAAACAATAAGGAAAGCGGTCCGGCCTTAATTGGAATAGAAGTTAAATCCAAGGAGGATTATAAGGGGCTTTTGACACGAATGATTCGATACGGACTGAATTACACGGAGGTCAATCAGAACGAAAATCTGTTCGAATACCTCGTTTGACATTTGATTTTTGACTCGCCCTGTTAATTTTGCCGGCCTCTTTTACGGATTATGACCAAAGTCATTCAGTTCACCTTTCTTGCCATTGTCCTTTCTTCCTGCGGTTCAGGGATATTTCTCGTACGGGACCCCTTTAAGCCGGAGACCAATCCAAATGCGCCAGATTATTCTAAGCCTTCTTTATGGGCAGCGCTACCGGATAAGACCGATGCGGCCGACAGTGTGCCTGTAGGTTCTGGTTTACGCGATGAGCAGCCTGCTGCAAAGGCAGATGTTTTTTTTATCTACCCTACCATTTTTACGCAGGAACCGGAAGGAGCAAACAAGTGGAATGCTGATGCTGCCGATCCAAAACTGAACGAGGGAATTCAAACCTCTACCATAATGAATCAGGCAAGTATTTTTAATGGATGCTGCAGGGTTTATTCTCCTTATTACCGTCAGGCACATTATTCAGTTTTTCTTACGGAGGATCGAAAGGCAGCTGAGCAGGCGCTTGATCTCGCTTACGAAGATGTGAGAAATGCCTTTAGATACTATCTGGAAAATTTTAATGAGGGCCGTCCAATCATCATTGCCTCTCACAGCCAGGGTAGTCTTCATGGAGAGCGTCTGCTCAAGGAATTTTTTGATGGTAAGCCGCTGCAGTCAAAGTTGATTATGGCATACCTCGCGGGAAGGGCAATTAAGCGTGATGCCTTTCAGCAGATAAAACCCTCGGCGCAACCTGAGCAAACTGGCGCGTGGGCTTCGTGGTGCACGTTTATTTCCGGCTTTTACCCGGAGTCCTATGACCGGTATTATAAGGAAGCACTGGCGATCAATCCCCTGACCTGGAATGATGCGCCAGGGTTGGCTCCAAAGGAATTAAATAAGGGTGGGGTGGGATTGAAGTTTAAGTTTATACCCCAGTTGGTGGATGCAGAAAGCCATAAAGGCCTGCTTTGGATTAATAAACCATATGTCACTGGCCGGGCATTCATCAGAATCAAAAACTGGCACCGCGCCGACATGAATCTTTTTTATGCCAATATTCGGGAGAATGCCAGGCTTCGAACAGCGCAATATTTTCAAAATACAGCCGTCTCCGGCAGGTAAGTCAGGGCGTCCCCGCTGACAAAGAATTTTTATCTTTGGCGGCTTAATCAACTAAAAATGAACTTAGCCTTTATCATCTGGAACGGCAGTCCGGAAATTTTTACGGCGGGCCAGATCACACTTCGCTGGTACGGTTTGCTTTTCGCATTGGGATTCCTGATCAGCCAGCAGCTCTTGACCTACATGTACCGGAAAGAAGGAAAGCCGGAAAAAGAAGTTGATAACCTCACCATATTAATGGTGGTGGCCACCATCCTTGGTGCCAGACTTGGTCATGTTATATTCTATCAACCGGATATCCTATGGAATAATCCGCTGGGTGTTTTGCTGCCATTTGAATTTACCCCCAAGTTTCGTTTCACCGGGCTTCAGGGTTTGGCCAGTCACGGCGGCGCTATTGCCATCCTGACAGGACTTTATTTATACGCACGAAAAAAGAAAGTCAGTTACCTCCAGGTGCTCGATCGGATCGTTATCCTGGTTTGTATTACCGGCGCTTGCATCCGTTTGGGAAATTATTTCAATTCTGAAATCATCGGAAAGCCGACTGAAATGCCCTGGGGTGTCGTTTTCACCAACAAACTGACCCACGCATTGGAGTATAAAACCCTTGATAACAATCCGGTACTTTCTGCTGCCATTATTAAAGACGAAGGTCCCCGGAGGGACACGGTCTTATTGAAACGTCCAGGCGCCAGACCTTTGTTGTTATACATGTTCTTTAAACCGGATGTCACCGAAGAGGATATGCGTTTCTTTGTTAACTCCCGGGCAAAAAATTATGTTTCTACATTGTCTGATTTCTTTTACGACGATCCGACTGCCCCGCTTGATTTCTCTTTTGTAAAGCAAGACAACGCCTATGCTGTGAAAGCCCGGGTGGTGGGTATTGCCAGACATCCGGCACAGTTGTATGAGTCACTTTCCTGTTTAATTCTTTTTGTGGCGCTGTTCATGTTTTGGAACAAGCATCGGATTAATCTTCCGGATGGAAGAATTTTTGGTTTCTTTATGATCGCACTTTGGGGGCTGAGGTTTGCTTATGAATTCCTGAAGGAAAATCAGGAATACTTTGAAAATGACCTTCCCTTGAACATGGGGCAATTGCTGAGCATACCATTGTTTGTGTCGGGCATTATCATCCTGATCCGGTCTTACAAAAAACCTGAACCGGCAGGTCAGGGTTAGGACGCTTGGGCCTGCTATCAAAACAGCGGGCCAATACCAATTGGGTGATGAAAAGGTTTGTGTGGATTGCTATAGTTCTGTTGTTGCCGATGGCTGCTAAGGCTGTTGAAGCAGATAGTACGGAGGTAGTCCGCATTGGCCGGATTTTAATTCTGGGCAACCGTGTTACGCAGGAGCGCATAATCCTTAGAGAGATGTCGCTAAAACCTGGCGATACCATTCGAAGGTTTCAATTAAAAAAGGTTTTAGAGCAGGATCGAATAAGAATTTACAACCTGAGGTTGTTCAACCGTATTTACCTTCAGCCAGCTGACCTTGAGCCCGGACAAACAGACATCCTCGTCGAGCTGGAAGAAAGATGGTATACTTTTCCGGTTCCGATTTTTGAATTGTCGGATCGAAATTTCAATGAATGGTGGGAAAACTATAAACATGACTTCTCGAGGGTTAATTACGGCCTGCGGTTGTTTCAGTATAATTTTCGTGGACGTAATGAAACGCTACGGTTAACGGCGCGCTTTGGATTTTCCCGCCGGTTTGATTTGTACTACCGAATTCCAAACCTTTCCCGTAATCAGAAGCATGGCTTACTTTTTGAAATGGCTTATGCAGAGCCCGTTAATCTTGCCTACCGGACCAAGGATCATATTCTCGATTTCTTAAACGATCGAAAGCCACTGAGAAAAACCACAGGTGTTTCTGTGACCTATAGTTTCCGAAAATCATTCTATCAGACCCATTCTGTTGAATTCACCTATGATCAGTCCTCGGTTGCCGATACCATAAAAATTCTTAACCCTGAGTACTTCTCCAAAGGGGTTTCACAGCAATGGTATAATAGAATTACCTACCGTTTTGTTTCAGAGCATCGTGATGTGGTTGCCTACCCCTTGCATGGATATCAAGTTACCGCTGGAGTCTCGAGGGTAGGGCTAGGTTTGGGCGATAAGGTTAATCAGTGGACTGTTGCCGCCACCTATGCACATCACCTGGAGGTTGGTAAGGATCTTTATTTTTCCTGGTACAACGCTGCATCGCTAACCGCACCTGCCGATCAGCCTTATGCGATGGTGAATGGAATTGGTTACCGCAAGCAGTTTCTTCGGGGTTATGAGATTTATGTAATTGAAGGGCCGTTTTTCTCGATGAACAAGGCCACGCTTAAAAAGCGAATTTTTCATCGGGAGTTAACTGCGGCCGGCTTTTTAGCACCTCAGTTTAGTCATGTTCCTTTTTCCATCTATCTAAAAACCTATGCCGATGTCGGGTATGCCAGCAATTATCCCTATTATGAATTAAGTGGATTGAACAACAGACTTACCGATCGGCCACTTGCCGGAGCTGGATTTGGTCTTGACCTGGTAACTTCCTACGATAGCGTGGTCCGACTTGAATATTCCTTTACCAGCCAGCGTACCAGTGGCTTGTACATCCACATTCGAAAAGAATTTTGATTTAAGGATGGATGATTTAACAAATAAATCATCCGCTTTACTAATGAATTAGCATTTGTCTAAAAGTGAAACCAGATTTTTTCATCATCAGGTACGTGCCTTGGAATAATTTAAATCTTTCAATGCTTCGGTAATGCATGCGCCTAGTTTCGCTGGGTGATTAAATTATTTTTTATGCCTGTGACCGTCCTCTCACAAGTGGTGTTTGGGCAAAACCTTATCCAACTTCCTGATGCACGATCGGCCGGAGTTGGCTACGCGATGGCGGCCTTAAAAAATCAGGGAATAGGTCATGGCAATCCTGCGGCTCAAACGTCCAGCCTAATGAGGTTTTCTTATGGGAAACCATTGGACTTATTGGGCATGGATCAATATGCATTTTCAATGGGGGTGGCTGGTCGTCGCTCTCAACTTGGATTTGCGGTGTCGTCGGTTGGTGATGCTGTTTTTAAACAAAATCTTTTGTCTGCTCAAGTTGGCCATCGGTTAGGTAACACGACGATCGCACTTAGGAATGATCTGTTTCAATTCACCGGTGAAAACCGTGCCACCAGGATACAATATGGACTCACCGTAGGAAGCCTCACCCGGCTCTCCGAAAAAGTTTACTCCGGCATTTACATCAGCAACATCAATGCTATTTCGGCCTCTGGTCCTTCAGTGGCATTACCTGTTCGAATGGCTCTTGGGTTGGCTTATCAGCCCAATGATGCTTTGCTGCTGGTGGCAGAAGGGTCAAAGGATGTTCGACATAACCCCTCCTTTCGTGCAGGCTTGGAATATGAAGTAGTTCGTCGCGTGATGTTTAGAACCGGAGTAAACATTAGCACTGCTGAATGTTATGTAGGAACTGGTTTCAGGTTTTGGAAACTTTTGACCGATTATTCAATTCAGTACGCTCGGTACAGGGGTCTTGTGGCAACCGCCACAGCAACCATTCCGCTCGGTAGTAGCCCGGATTAAAAAATGAGGTTCGGCTCTAGGGATTTAATGTACATTCTACTACCAATCTGTATTGGCAAGGCACATGCACAATTACCGATTGAATCGTCGGGTGATTTATCTGCCATCGTGGAGCAAGTCCTGATGTTTAAAGAAGATCAGTCCTACGACGAGGTTCATGAACGCTTGCTACAGCTATCCTTAAGTCCATTGGATGTTAATGCAGTGGATGAGGAAAAGTTGCGTGGTATTGGTGTCCTTACCGAAAAACAAATCCAAAATTTATTGGAACACCGACGAATTTCAGGCCCAATGATATCTTTTTATGAATTACAGGCGGTTGAGGGATTTGATGAGCAAACCATTCGGTTTTTGATGCCTTTTTTGCGTTTCGCCGACCGCGATCATTACGATTGGAAAGGCTTGGGTAAGCGAATGTTGTCGGAGAAAAACAATTTTTTGTTGATGCGAAGCGATGGACTCGTGACCAGAAATAATGGTGATCGGGTTTTTGGTTCGCCCATGCGGTCGTTGATGCGGTTTCGCTCTCAGCATCCGCGTGATTACAGTTTGAATTTTACTGCCGAGCGGGATGCGGGAGAGCAGTTCATTTGGAATCCAGGCCGGGGGTATACCGGCTTCGATTTCACTTCAGTAAGTCTTCGAATTATGGATAAAGGCCGGGTGCAAAACCTAATTATTGGCGATTACAACGCAGGTTTTGGACAGGGACTTGTGCTGGGCAGCGGATTTGGTGTTGGTAAAGGTGCAGAGACCATCACTTCCGTTCGACAGGGGTACTCCGGATTCAGGCCATACACTTCTTTGAATGAATCAGGTTTTTTCAGAGGGATTGCCGCCAGTTTTTTGGTTAACAAATATGTTTCAATGGATGCTTTTTACTCCTTGGTGAAACGCGACGGTGATAAAAGGATGGCGGCCGATAGTTCTTATTACATCCACTCATTGCTGATCACCGGATTGCATCGATCAGAGAATGAATTGGCCAACCGAAAAAATTTAAAAGAGGGCAATGCGGGTGTTGCACTTCGGTTTAGGGCTCGGTCAACGGAAGCGGGATTATTGCTGAGCGAGCAGAAATTTTCTACCCCGTTATCGCCACCCAAACACCTATACTCATCAACGTCTTTGAGGGGCAGGCATTTTCAATACGCCAGTATATTTATCAACAGCCGTTGGCAGAATATTTCATTTTTTTCAGAGGCGTCATTATATCAAATGCAGTCCCTGGCATGGATAGCTGGTCTTCAGTCGGCGTTGACACCTGAAATTGATTTTTCAGCGCTTGTCAGAAGTTATCCCGGAACCAATCGGAACCAATCGTGGGGTGCTATGTATTCCAAGGCGTTTTCGGAAAACTCAGACACAGGAAATGAGCAGGGGCTCTATATGGGCTTTAGATTCAAACCCGATAAAAAGAAAGTGTTTTCTGCTTACGTCGATCTTTTCAGATTTCCGCTGATCAAATACAGGGTTTATAAACCTTCAGATGGCTCTGAGTGGCTTATGAAGTACACACAAAAATTCAGTGGGGGACAAAATCTATCGATTCAGATTCGCCAGGAGAAAAAATTACGGAATGTTATTTCGGATGGACAGTCATTTTATAACCTCGATGAAACCACCAGAACTGTTTTGGCCTTCGTATGGCATGAAAAAATAAGTCACCATTTTTCTTCGGATACCCGTATTCAGGCCTCCGGATTTAAGGAGGGTCAAGCTTCCAGTGCCGGCTGGTTTGTAGCGCAGGACTTTGATTTGAAATATCCGCGCTGGTCGATTTCAACGCGCTATGGCATTTTTGATAGCAGAGATTATGATGCCCGGATATTTACCTATGAGCGTGACCTTTGGCTGGCGTACGCTTTCCCTTCCTTTTACGGACGCGGTGTGAGGTGCTATGCCAATGTTAAATGGTCGCCAGGCTCCAGGACTGATTTTTATGTCCGTTGGGCTGGGACCTACTACCGGACGGTATCACCGAAGGAAGATCCTGCCTATGATCAGGAAAGTTGGAGGCTACAATTGGTGATTAAGCTCTGACAGAATTTACTGAACGACGTTCAGCTTCATCATGTTGGTTCTGCTTCTCTCCTGAATGGGCATACTGGTTAGACTGATGAACACGTCACCAGATTTTAAATGTCCATCGCGCTTAAGTATGGCCTCAACGTCGGCTATGGTTTCGTCGGTTGAGGTGACCTTGTTGTAGAAATAAGCTTTGGTAGCCCAAACCAGATTGAGTGTATTAAGGATGGCCTTATTCGAGGTAAAGACAAAGATGTTGGCATCCGGACGGTGCGAAGACGACTTAAATGCCGTGTAGCCGCTTTGGGTTAACCCGACGATTGCACGTGCATTCACTTCTTTGGCAAGTTTACAAGCGGCAAGGATTAAGCTGTCGTGCATGAAAATTGGTGAGGCGGGATCTACCGGACGGAACCGGTAGAAAATATCCGCCTGTTTTTCAACCGAGGAAATGGTTTTGACCATGCTTCGGATTACCTCTATCGGGTATTTTCCTGCTGCGGTTTCCGCTGAAAGCATCAGGGCATCAGCGCCATCAATTACGGCGTTGGCCACATCGTTTGTTTCTGCTCTGGTTGGCCTTGGATTTTCAATCATGCTCTCCATCATCTGTGTGGCAACGATTACCGGTCTGGAGAGTTTGTTGCAAAGCTGAACAATGCGTTTTTGAACCATCGGCACTTCCTCCATCCAGATTTCAACACCCAGATCGCCTCGGGCCACCATTACAGCATCAGTGGCTTCGATAATACTTTCAAGATTTTCGAGCGCTTCTGGCTTTTCGATTTTAGCAACAATCCTGGTGTCTGGATTTTTTTCAGCGATGATTTTTCTGAGTGCATCAATATCGGATGCTTTCCTCACGAAGGAGAGTGCAACCCAGTCCACTTTGTTTTCAAGACCAAACATCAGGTCTGCGCTGTCCTTTTCGGTGAGCGAAGGTGCAGTGACTTTGGTGAAGGGCAGGTTGATGCCCTTTCTGGATTTAAGCGGCCCTCCGTACTTCACTTCGCAATGAACTTCAATGCCTTTTACTGCCTTTACTGTTAATTGAATTTTACCGTCGTCAATAAGAATGGCATCGCCAATTTTTACATCGTTGGGTAATTCCTTGTAGGATGTACTCACTTTTTCAGCAGTTCCTTCGAGTTCTTCCGTGGTGATTATGAGGGTCGATCCTGCAGTCAGTTCTACACCTTCCCGGACGGTGTTCACCCGGATTTTCGGACCCTGGAGATCCTGGAGCAGGGCAACACTGGTACCAAGCTCCTGATTCAGTTCCCGGACATTTTGGATAACCTTTAAATGTTGATCGTGCTGACCGTGGGAAAAATTAAGTCTGAACACATCAACACCTTCCATGATTAATGCGCGTAGCATTTCCTTGGCACTGGATGCAGGACCTACGGTGGCGACGATTTTTGTTTTGTTGAAAGTAGACTTCTCCATGGATCAGAAAATAAAGTTTTCCTTAGATTTTAAGGATGCCAAAGGTAGAAAAGCGCACCATTCAATGGTAGTAATATTTTTCAATGCCTCCATAACTTCTTGTTGGTTATCGGTTTCTCGATTGGTTGTCATCAGAATGAAATCAAATCCAGGATGCTCTGGGACTAACAGCCATTTGGTTGTTGCACTTTCTTCTGGTTTGTTTTTAAAAAGTCTGAAGGATGTAAGTTCCGTCTGATGTAGGAATTGCGCATACCCCAGGTCTTCTCCCGATTTGGACCTGACCAACAGATCTGAGACTCTGGACAGGTTGATTTTTAATGCCCGGTTTAGTTCCCAGGCGAGCTTAAAAGGCTTCAGGGTGCTGGTAATTCCATATAGACTGAAATCAAATCCGTAATCGATTTCAAGCCTTGTTTTCTTCATTTTTCGCTGTTTTTGTGCGGTTTTAGCCCTATTCAGAAGGCTAAAAAAGTTTGCCAATATTGCTCTAAATCTCTTTCTTTGCGAAGTTTTTTAACTACCTAAATCAAAAAATCATGTCTGAAATCGCACAGAAAGTCAAGCAAATCATTGTCGAGAAACTTGGCGTTGAAGAATCCGAAGTTACTCCCGAGGCAAGCTTCACCAATGATCTCGGTGCTGATTCACTGGATACTGTTGAACTGATCATGGAGTTTGAAAAGGAATTTAATATTTCCATTCCAGACGACCAGGCAGAAAACATCGCCACGGTCGGCCAGGCGATTTCCTATCTTGAAGAGAACATCAAGAAGTAAGAGCCGAATAACAATTCTTTCAATTTGAATGAATCTTAGACGCGTAGTCGTCACCGGTGTCGGCGCCCTCACTCCCATTGGAAATACCTTACAGGAATTCTGGCAAGGTCTCACCGAAGGGAAGAGTGGCGCTGCACCAATTACCCTCTTCGATGCCTCCAAGTTTAAAACCAGGTTCGCCTGCGAGGTAAAGAATCTTAGCATAGACAATTTTATCGAACGAAAAGAGGCACGGAAAATGGACCTCTTCACGCAATACGCCATGATCGTATGCGACGAAGCGCTCCGTGATTCCGGTCTCGATCTCCCTACCATTAATCATGACCGCGTAGGTGTGATTTGGGGTTCTGGTATTGGTGGACTGTTCACCTTTCAGGAAGAGGTAAAATATTTTGCAAAGGGTGATGGTACACCAAGATTCAATCCCTTCTTCATCCCTAAGATGATTCCGGACCTTAGTGCAGGCCATATTTCCATCAAGTATGGTTTCAGGGGACCGAACTACGCTACCGTATCCGCATGCGCTTCCTCCACCAATTCTATTTATGATGCCTTCACCCACATTCGATTGGGAAAGGCAGACATCATAGTCACCGGTGGTTCTGAAGCAGCAGTTTGCGAAGCGGGCGTTGGAGGTTTCAATGCGCTTAAGGCGCTTAGTGAAAGAAATGATTCTCCGGAAACGGCCTCACGTCCTTATGACAAGGACCGCGATGGATTTGTTCTGGGTGAAGGCGCAGGTTGTCTCATTCTTGAGGACTACGAACACGCTAAAGCAAGGGGTGCAAAAATTTATGCTGAAATACTCGGTGGCGCCATGACCTCCGATGCCTATCATATCACAGCCCCACATCCCGAAGGTGCAGGAATAATAAAGGTGATGGAGCTGGCCTTGGAAGAGGCCAATCTGAAGCCTTCAGACATTCAGTACATCAATACCCACGGCACTTCAACGCCGCTGGGCGACATCGGTGAGATCAAAGCCATCCAAAAAGTATTTGGTCCGTACGCATCTGGTTTAAATATATCCTCGACAAAATCAATGACCGGACACCTGCTGGGTGCTGCCGGTGCCATTGAAACCATCGCCTGTTTACTGGCATTGGAAAAGGGAATTATCCCTCCAACCATCAACCACTTTAACGACGATCCAGAGCTGGATCCTTCCCTGAACCTGACTTTCAATAAGGCGCAGGAGAAAAAAGTTACTTGTGCCCTCAGCAATACCTTTGGTTTTGGAGGACACAATTTCTCCGTCATACTCGGTAAGACCGCTTAATGGCTCAAAGTGGTGTGGCGGCTGATTAAATCGGGCCAGGCTTCCTCCAGACAACGTGATAAAAAACTGACTGATGCAGTCAGAAACATTACCGGTTTTGCGCCGGGTAATCTGGAACTCTACAAGCTTGCTACACTTCACTCATCCCGTGCCACTGAGGTAAACGGATTCAAACAAAGTAACGAGCGTCTGGAATACCTTGGCGATGCAGTGCTCGGTGCAGCTGTGGCAGACTATCTTTTCCGAAAGTACCCGTTTAAAGACGAAGGCTTTCTCACCGAAATACGATCTCGAATGGTTAACCGTGAATCGCTGAACCAGGTAGCCATGAAAATCGGTTTAAAGGAAATTGTGGAATACGACGACCGCAATGTGCAGCTGCAGCGGGTGATTCTTGGCAACACCCTGGAAGCGCTCGTGGGTGCTGCTTACCTGGACAAAGGTTACATCCGGGCCAGGAAATTTGTGGTCGATAAACTCATTCAGCCATACTTCGATTTGGATTTGGTGATCAGCTCAGACACCAACTACAAAAGTAAAATCATTGAATGGGGCCAACGTCTTGGTCGAAAGATCAGGTTTGAGGTGATTGACATCAAAAAAGAAAGAAACCATAAAGAATTCACTTGCCAGGTTATTGTAGATGATCAGGCCAATGGAACTGGTTACGGTTCCTCAAAAAAGAAGGCAGAGCAGGATGCTGCGCAAAAAACCTGTTTAGCTTTGGGAATTCAGTAACCCCTCGGTTAATCCGTCAAGTCTAGTTCATGAAAATTCTAAGAATAGCCGGCGCAACCGTTAATCAGACGCCCATTGATTGGGAAAACAACCTGGGAAACATCCGGTCGGCCATTGCTAAGGCTGAAAGGGAAGGGGCGGAATTAATTTGTTTCCCGGAACTTACCATAACGGGCTACGGATGTGAAGATTTGTTCCTGAGTGAATGGCTCGCGGAAACTGCGAAGCAAAAATTACTATCACTTGCCCCGCTTTCCGGTCACTTAACGATATGTATTGGTTTGCCCATCAGGGTTGAGGGTGTTACCTACAATGGAATGGCAGTCCTGCAGCATGGTAAAATTTCCGGTATCAGCCTGAAACAAAATCTACCCGGCGACGGAATCCATTATGAGCCCCGTTGGTTTTCACCATGGAAATCCGGTGAGGTGATCCAACTTCACTGGGATGGCCTGGATATTCCTGCAGGTGACCTGATTTATCACTGTGGAAATATCTCCTTTGCGTTTGAAATATGCGAAGATGCATGGCGCAGCAAACGGCCTGCAGAGGAATTTTGTAAGAGGGGAGTAGACCTGATTCTAAACCCAAGCGCCAGTCATTTCGCTTTTGGTAAAAACCTCATCCGGGAAAAAATCGTTGTTGAAAGCTCTGAAAAATTTCAGTGCGCATTTATGATGGTCAACCAATTGGGCAATGAGGCCGGCAAGGTGATCTATGATGGCGACATTCTGTTGGCATTAAAAGGAAAATTACTGCTCAGAAATCCAAGGTTATCCTTTCATTCATTCGTGGTGCAGGTCGCTGACATCAATTTCAATGATGACATGGAGGCCAATCCAGAGCCTGATTCTTTTGAAACCAAAAACGATGAATTCACACAGGCGGCTTCACTGGCACTATTCGATTACCTGAGAAAAAGTAAGGCCCTTGGTTACACCTTGAGCCTGAGTGGTGGTGCTGACTCCTCCTGCTGTGCCGTCCTGGTCTCCGAAGCAGTCAATCGGGCATCGGATGAATTGGGTTGGAAATCCTTTACGGAAAAACTTCCATTGATATTCGGTGGCGATTCAGTGTTGCCTTCCAACCTGAAAGAGGCAGTTGGTAAAGTCTTGCTTTGCGCCTACCAGTCTACCGTCAACTCTTCGCCGGAAACCAGCGCCTCTGCCTCCAACTTGGCGCAATCGCTTGGTTCAAGATATTTTTCATGGTCGATCGATGACCAGGTTGATGCAAACATCAGAACCATTCAGGAGGCGTTGGGTAGGGATTTGAATTGGTCGCAGGATGACATCGCGCTTCAAAATATTCAAGCCAGATCCCGGTCACCCATTATCTGGCTGATGACCAACGCCACCAAAACTATTTTGCTCACCACCTCAAACCGAAGTGAAGGGGATGTGGGTTATGCAACCATGGATGGTGATACCAGTGGAAGTCTTGCGCCATTGGCAGGCATTGATAAACCTTTCATCCTACAATGGTTAAAGTGGGCGGAAAAATCCCTGGGGTATCAGGGACTTGAATCCGTTAACCAGCTTACACCCACGGCTGAGCTCCGTCCTCTCGACAGCGCTCAATCCGATGAGAAAGATCTGATGCCGTATACAGTACTTGTTGATATCGAACGGGAGGCCATCCTTAAAAGGCAGTCGCCTGTGCAAGTGTATGAGGCCTTACGACCAAATCATACGAATCACACCCTTCTGAAATCTTATATCATTCGATTCTTCCGGCTTTGGTCTGCCAATCAATGGAAGCGCGAGCGACTGGCACCATCTTTCCACTTTGATGAGCTCAATGTAGACCCACGAAGTTGGTGTCGATTCCCGATCGTATCGGGAAGTTTTTCAGAGGAAATCAAATTGCTTGAAGCGCATCAATAAAAAAACCCGATTACTCGGGTTTTAAATAATTCCTTTTTTGGTGTTGATCGGAATCAGTGTTCTTCCTGTTTGGTTTTTCTATAATCCAGGTAACCAATGGCTGCCGCAAAACCGATCAGGCATGCAACAATGGTCAGGAAAAGATTGGCGCCGTCACCTACATTCTGTTCGAACATATTCGTCTTTTTAATTGGTTGCAAATCTAATGGATAAGGTCTTCATCTGACTGCTCAGGTGTCAAAAATTATGGGTTACTGGTTGGTGTAATCCAATGTTTTGAAAACATAGGTTCCTGACCCGATTTCCAGTTCAGTATAACCATTCCCTGCGGTTTTGACCTTTAGTTCTTTCATGTCCTGAATTTTTTTATTTCCCTCAGTGATGCCAGCCGCATTCGAGGTAGGGATCCTGATTTTTGCTGTTGTATTCACCGGAATTTCTACTTCTAATTGTAATCCGGTGCCAACTTTGGTCCAGGCGGACCGCGCCTTGCCGTAAGGCGTTTCGAGCGTAGCGTCTGCTCGGTCCAATCCCTTTCCGGTATGTGGTGTGATAACAATCGATTTGTATCCCGGATTGGATTCTTCCGTATCGATGCCGGCAGCCACTCGGTACATCCAGTCACCAATGGCGCCATAGGCGTAATGATTAAAGGAATTCATGCCCGGGGTTTGAAAGGTGCTGTCGGGCTTTATGCCATCCCACCGCTCCCAAATGGTGGTTGCGCCCATTTTCACCGGATACAACCACGATGGATAGGTTTCCTGCAACAAAAGTGTATAGGCTAGATCTGTGTAACGGTATTTGCTCAACACATGGCACAGGTAGGGCGTACCGAGAAATCCTGTTGTGAGGTGATTGCCATAGCTTTTGATATTTTCTGCCAAGCGATCGGCTGCATGCTGCCGCATGTCCTCTGGCAACATATTGAATTGAAGTGCCAGTACCCAGGCAGTCTGCGTTCCTGAAACCAACCTTCCGCCGGGTGTGAGGTACTCTCGCCTAAACGCGTTTCTCACCCGCTCCAACAATGCGCTGTACTCAGCGATGTCTTTTTCCTTCCCCAATACCCTTGCTGTTTTGATCACCAATTCTGTTGAGTGTGCGAAAAAACATTGGGCGATAAGGTATTTGTCCGTAACAGCTGATCTTCCATCGTTGTCGTCGAAAGGTCTGTAAAACAACCAGTCACCGAAATGGAATCCGGTATTCCATAAATCATTCGTGCTTTTCTTTTGCATGAATCCAACCCAGGCTTTCATGCTTTCATACTGATCCTCTAATATCCTTCTATCGCCATAGGCCTGGTACATGGCCCATGGAATAATGGTGGCTGCATCGGCCCAACCGGCGGAGCCACTTGCGCCAGGTCCCAGAACATTGGGAACCACGAAAGGAACGCTTCCTTCAATCTGATCGAAGGCAACATCCTTCAGCCATTTGGAAAAAAAGTTGTGTACATCGAAATTAAAGGTTGCTGTGCGTGCAAATGCTTGTGCATCGCCTGTCCAACCCAACCGCTCATCGCGTTGAGGGCAGTCGGTGGGAACGTCAAGAAAATTTCCACGCTGTCCCCATTGGATGTTGTGTTGAAGTTGGTTGACCAGCGGATGGGATGAAACAAATTTTCCGGTCGGCCGCATGTCGGAGTATAGGGCAGTAGCATAAAAGTGATCAGGGTTGATGCTACCCGGGTAGCCTTCTATTTTTATGTAACGAAATCCCTGGAAGGTAAAGTGAGGCTCAAACGTTTCCTCACCCTTTCCTGCAAGGATAAACACATTGCGTTGTTTGGCGGGGCGCAGGTTTTCAGTGTAAAAATTTCCCTTTTTATCGAGCACTTCCGCGTGGGTGATTTCAATTCGATCTCCGGCATTACCGGAAACTTTCATGGTAACCCAACCGACCAGGTTCTGACCAAAGTCAAGCACTTTCTCACCCTTTGGGGTGATGATGAATTTGACCGGTTTGAAAATTTCGTGTTTGCGAATGGGCTCATTATAAGTGGCAACCAGGTTCACAGATTTTTTGAGGCCCGTCTTTGCGGTTGTCCAGGTTCCACTCGGATTACCCGTCCGACTCCAGCCTGGAATTTCCATGCGTGCATCAATCATTTCTCCGTGGTAGATTTCCGAGGATCGTATCGCTCCGGTAGACGTAGTCCAGGTGCCGTCTGAAACAACAGTTTCAGAGGTGCCGTCGGCATATCGTACCTGCATCTGGAACAACAGGGCGATTTCTTTACCATAAAAATTTTGTTGTCGTGAGAATCCTATATTTCCACGGTACCAACCACTTCCCAGCATAACACCGATTGCATTTTCGCCCCCACCATTCAAAAGTCCGGTCACATCATATTGTTGATACTGTAGCCGGTTGTTGTAACTGGTCCAGCCGGGAGTAAGAAATGCATCTCCAACCCTTTTTCCATTGATGAAAGCCTCATACAATCCCAACGCAGTTATATAGGCAGTAGCGGACGCTACCTTACCCTTCAGTTTAAATGTTTTTCGCATTAAAGGGCTTGGCCTGTTGATGGTGTCCTCTTCATATCCAGGTCTTATCCATGTCGCCTTCCAATCACCATCATTGAGCAAAGCTGTTTGCCAGAAGGAAGGTTTACTCCATTCCGATGGTTTATTGTTTCCATCCCAAACCCTTACCTGCCAGAAATAATAGGTGCCCGATTGAAGCGGCACACCTCCGTACTCAATGAATTGTGAGGTTGAGGAAATGGTCTTTCCTGACTTCCATATGTTTCCATCCTTTACTTTGGCCAAGGCGTCGCCAACTCGAATTTCGTAGGCGGTCTGCATGAGGTTTCGTCCTGATCCATTCAACTTCCAGCTGAATCTTGGTTTGGATTCCGCCAGTCCGATTGGATTGATGCTGTTTTCAGTGAATGTCTCGCTGACAACCAACTGCGCTGTACCACTGATTGAAATCAGTGCAAACGCCATAGATAGCAGGCACATTTTCATAGGTGAAGGTTTTAATTTTTTGGGTATTACGATAGTAGGCTAATTCTTCAGCATTATCAAGGATTTTCTGGGCATAAATCAGTCCGGGTGGACAAGCGGTTTTAAGGAGCGGGAGGGATTGCTTACCTTAATGGCAGTGCCTGAATTTATATGCAGATTATTTTAGGAACCATTTTTCACCTTCTCGGCGGATTCGCATCGGGGAGTTTTTATATGCCATTCCGGAAAGTGGACGGTTGGCGATGGGAAAGTTATTGGATTGTCGGAGGATTATTTTCCTGGTTGATTGTCCCACCTGTTGCGGCATATCTCACCATTCCTGGTTTCAGGCAAATCATTGCGCTCACACCGACATCAACCATTCAATTCACCATTTTATTTGGAGTGCTATGGGGCATCGGTGGACTTACCTACGGCCTGGGTGTAAGATTTCTGGGAATGTCACTAGGCAATTCAGTGATCCTTGGATTTTGCTCTGCCTTTGGTGCACTGTTGCCCTCAGTTTATTACCAGTTTTTTCCGGAAACCGGAAAGACCTCGATTGGTATGTTGCTGGGAACAGGCTGGGGACAGATCGTTCTTTTAGGCGTCATGGTTTGTCTTTTGGGCATCTATGTATGCGGCAAAGCAGGGATGATGAAAGAGCGGGAGCTGACGGAAGATGCCAAGAAACAACAGGTAGCTGAATTCAATCTCATGAAGGGCTTGGTGGTTGCCATTACTTCCGGCGTATTGAGTTCATGTTTCAACTTTGGCATAGAAGCCGGAAAGCCGATGGCAGAGGCGGCTGTTGCCGCTGGATTTGATCCACTTTACCAGAATAATGTGATTTATGTGGTGTTACTATGGGGCGGATTGGCCACCAATCTTATATGGAGTTTGATCCTGAACATTCGAAACAAATCTTTCGGTGATTATGTCAACCGCTCTACTCCGCTGTTGAAGAATTATTTTTTCGCTGCCTTGGCCGGTACGACCTGGTTTCTTCAATTTTTCTTTTACGGAATGGGTGAAAGCCAGATGGGCAATGGGGCAAGCTCATGGATTCTGCACATGGCTTTTATTATTCTGGTTGCCAATGTGTGGGGGATTGTATTAAATGAATGGAAGGGTGTAGGTCCGGCTACACGAAAAACCATTACCATGGGAATCTTGATCATCTTATCCAGCGTGGTGCTGGTTGGAATTGGAAACGCACTTAAATAAAAATCTTATGTCGGAAAAAATCAAAATTGTGGTTGAAGCAAGAATTAAGGCTTCGTTGGAAAAAGTTTGGGGATGTTGGGTTACGCCTCAGGACATCGTTCAATGGAATGCTGCTTCGGCTGACTGGCACACGGTTTCAGCGACCAATGATCTCCGGGTTGATGGTGAATTTTCTTTTAGGATGGAAGCCAAAGATGGATCGTTTGGTTTCGATTTTCAGGGGAAATACACAACCATTGAACCGATGAAAACCATTGCTTATCGGATTATAGACGATCGATTGGTGGAGATCAGGTTTAAGGTTGAGGATTCTGAAGTATGGGTAGAAGAAACTTTTGAGGCTGAAAGCATGAATCCGGTAGCGTTGCAGGAACAAGGCTGGCAAGCCATCCTGAATAACTTTAAATTATATGTTGAATCTAAGAAATAGTCATGCTTGATTTAGGATTTGTCAGCGCCATTCTGGCTGAAGAGCGTTTCGATAAGGTCATTGATTTTGCAGCTGATCATGGGTTCAAATGTGTCGAAGTGATGTGCTGGCCTATGGGTAAGGCTGAACGTCGATATGCAGGAGTCACCCACATCGATGTAACCTCTCTCAACCAAAAAAAAGCAGATGCCATAGCTGAAATTTTAAAAAAACGGGGTGTGTACATTTCCGGGCTTGGTTATTATCCAAACCCCCTTGATCCTGATTTAACGCAAGCGAAATTCTTTGTTGACCACCTTAAAAAAGTAATCAAGGCTGCCCATCTGCTTCGTATTCCTGTCGTCAATACATTCATAGGGCGTGATTATACCAGGAGCCTGAGTGAAAATTTTATTCGGTTCAAAAAAACCTGGCCCTCCATCGTTGGTCTGGCGGAGGACCTCGGAATCAAAATCGGCATCGAAAATTGTCCGATGCTGTTCACTGATGATGAATGGCCTGGTGGAAAAAATTTAGCCGTTAGTCCTGCGGTTTGGGACCGCATGTTTGAAATCATTCCTTCCAAAACCCTGGGTTTGAATTATGATCCGTCGCACATGATTTGGCAAATGATGGATCCTTATCAGCCAATCTATGATTATAAGGATCGTCTTCACCACATTCATTTGAAGGATGCCAAGATTTATCAAAACCGATTGGATCGGAATGGTATCCTTTCTACGCCGTTAACCTACCACGCTCCCAAGCTTCCGGGACTTGGCGATGTGAATTGGAATAAATTTTTTGCTGCCTTAACTGATGTGCGTTACCGTGGACCGGTTTGCATCGAAGTAGAGGATAAAGCATATGAAGGGTCTATGCAGGATATCCGTTCAGCCATCTTGACCAGCAGAAATTATCTTAAGCAATTTTTAGCCTGATAAATCAATTATCGAATGAAACCCATCATTAAATCAACTCTTCTGATTGCATCGGTATGGTTAATTTTTTCATGTTCTGAAAAAAAGGAGAACAGCTACCAGACCTGGTCCGACTACCTCGGGGGTCCGGATCGCAATCATTTCAGTACGCTTGATCAGATCAATCCCGATAACGTAGGCTCAATGAAGTTGGCATGGTCCTACCAAACTCCGGATAGCGGTCAGATGCAAATGAATCCACAGATTCACGACGGTGTCCTCTATGGAATTTCTGCTGCGCTGAGGGTATTCGCACTCGATGCTGCAACTGGAAAGGAGCTTTGGACCTATGGTGAGCCTTTGAAGCAATGGTATTCACTCAGTCGGGGAGTATCCCTCTGGAAAGGTGAAAATGAAACACGTTTATTTTTTACAGCCGGCTCTTTTCTGTACGCCCTCGATGCCAAAACCGGAAAACCCATATCCAGCTTTGGTCAGAATGGGAGCATTGATCTGCACACGGGGCTGCCGGCCTCTGCTGCGGGCAAGTTCATTCTTTCAGCTACCCCAGGTACCATTTTTGAAAATAAGATCATTATGCCGCTGAGGCTTTCGGAGGATTTTGATGCGCCTGCCGGTGACATCCGTGCATTTGATGTGATCTCTGGTAAGCTGATGTGGTCCTTTCATACCATTCCCCATCCGGGCGAGGAGGGTTACGAAACCTGGGAAAACAAGGACGCTTGGAAAAATGAAGAGACCGGAGCAGCCAACAACTGGTCAGGCATGTCGGTTGACACCGAATCCGGTACCCTCTTTGTCCCAACCGGTTCGGCTGCGCCTGACTTTTACGGTGCGCGACGATTGGGCTCTAATCTTTTTGCGAATTGCTTGATTGCATTGGATGCACGTACCGGTAAAAAGAAATGGCACTATCAGTTTGTGCACCACGACATATGGGATCGGGATTGTCCTGCTCCCCCAAATCTTATTACAGTAACCCGGGGCGGAAAAAAAATTAAAGCCGTTGCACAGCTAACCAAGCAGGCCTATGTATTTGTATTTGACCGTGAAACCGGAGAGACCCTATTTGATATCGAAGAGAAACCATTTCCGCCAAGTGAACTTGAAGGTGAGCAGGCCTGGCCTACCCAACCCATCCCTGTTGCTCCAGCACCTTTCGCCAGAAATGCTTCGGAGCTCACCGAAAATGATATCAGTCCATATGCTCCCAACAAGCAGGAGCTGCTTGATTTCTTTCGTTCCGCCGACCGTAGGTTTTTTGCGCCTCCTGGATTGAAGCCTGTTTTACTTTTACCTGGATACGATGGTGGTGCAGAGTGGGGTGGAACCGGTGCATCGCCAGAGGAAGGAATCATCTACGTAAACTCAAATGAAATGGCTTGGATTCTACAAATGAGACCAGGTCGTTCCGACGAACAGGTTTCGTTGGGGCAGTCGGTGTATGAAAACCGTTGCAGTGTCTGTCATCAGACCAATCGCAGCGGATTGCCTGCTAGCGGTTATCCTTCACTGATTAACATCAAATCCAAATTGAGCAGGGAAGAGATAGAGAACCTTGTTCATTCCGGTAAAGGAAGAATGCCTGGTTTCCCACAGTTGTCATCCTCAGACAAGCGTGCCTTGGTGGATTTTCTTTTCGGTGTAGAGGAAAAAGGTACCACCGCTTCTGTTGAAGTTCCGCCAGTTATGCGTTATCGACATACTGGTTACGATAAATTTTTAGATGCCAATGGATTGCCTGCCATTTCTCCGCCTTGGGGTACCCTAAATGCGATTGACCTCAACACAGGAAAATATCTTTGGAAGATTACCTATGGCGAGACGCCTCAATTGGCTAAGCAGGGTTACCCTCAAACAGGATCTGAGAGCTACGGAGGTCCGGTGGTCACCCAAAATGGTCTCCTGTTTATTTCTGGCACCAAGGATAAGCTCATACGTGCCTACAATCGTCACACAGGCAAAAAACTCTGGGAAACGGAGCTGCCTGCCGCAGCATTTGCTACTCCGGCAACCTATATGGCTGGCGGACGACAGTATGTGGCCATCGCTTGTGGCGGAGAAAAGCTCGGTGCGCCAAAAGGCAACTATGTGGTTGCCTTCGCGCTTCCTGAAACCGTCCAGCAATAATCAGTCGATAATCGATTGATACACCATTGTCCGGATACCCATGTTTCCATAACGTGCACCATAAATATTGGTGTAGATCAGGGCAACGATTTTTTCTTTCGGATCGCCCCAGTAGTTGGTGTTGAAGGCTCCTCCCCAACTGAATGATCCAACCGTGGCAGGATCCAGATGATCGTTCTTAGCGGTTTCCAATCCAAAGCCAAGGCCAAAAGGACTTGCCTGCAGGTCCGGGATCTGATTGGTGAGCATCAATTCAACCGTCTTTCTGCTGATTAGTCGATTACCGTTGAATGTACCTCCATTAATAAAGAGCTGAAGAAATTTTGCGTAGTCTTCAATGGTGCTGGTAAGTCCTGCGCCACCGGAATAATACGTGCTCTTCAGTTTGGGGTAATCCGGGTTGAAGTTGTCGTAAATAGAATGTTTGATGGTGGCCATGCCATTGCCGCTGTGTTCATGAAGTGCAACCAGTCGGTTGTATTTTTCTGCTGGAAGATAAAAATGGGTGTCTTTCATGCCCAATGGCTGAAAAATGCGGGTTCGAAAAAATTCATCCAGGCTCTTTCCTGATAAAACCTCCACCAGGTAACCAAGTACATCGGTGTTCAGGCCGTAGGTATATTTTTCACCGGGATGATGTTTAAGAGGCAGGCTACCTAATTTTTTCATCGCTTCTCCGATGGTTGGTCCTTCCAATCCGCCGATACCTGAGGTTATTTTAGACTTGGCGTAAATGGCTTTAAATTCCTGTGAACCAATGCCTGCGTAGTCGAGCCCTGAGGTATGTGTGAGCAACTGACGAATCGTTATTTCACTTTTTGCAGGTTCAGTAGAATAGGTTGAATCAGCAATATTGAATCTGGTTAGAACGCGTGGATTTTTGAATTCAGGAATATATCTGGAAACCGGATCGTCAAGACCAAATTTATTTTCTTCCCACAACATCATAATGGCAAGGCTTGTGATGGCTTTGGATTGGGAGGCGATTCTAAACAAGTCATCTTTTTTAAGGGCTGTTTTGGTATCCGTATCTGAATAACCAAAGGCTTTGTGGTAAACTACTTTTCCGTTTCTGGCAATAAAGACGACTGCTCCGGGGATGTGGCCGGCATTGAGGTGCGAGGTAATGGTTTGATCGATCCGCGCTAGCCGCTCGGTTGAAAAACCTGCTTCTTCGGGTTTAGCAGGCAATAATGACTGCTGGGCGACCAGGGTCGCAACTAATAGGCTGAATAAAAAGGTGAATAATTTCCGTGCCATGGGTTTGGGGTTAATGATCCGAAACCCATTTTAAGAAAAATCCAATTAAATCCCTATCCCGAATCCCTGAGCATTATCAGGCAGATCCGGGTGATCTGTTTCTTATTTTTGATTTCTATGCATAAACGCAAAACCTGGAAAGAAAAGCTTCTGGTGGATAAGCAGCCTGAGGTTAAAATGATCGACAAGAAATTTGCTGATATACCGGCGGGAAGTAAAATGCTGATTCCAACACCCTTGGTGGTCGATGCATACATCCGTCACATTCCTTCAGGCCGGACATCAACCATAACCAAAATGCGCCGCGATCTGGCGCTGGAATATGGTGCCGATTACACGTGCCCGGTAACCTCCGGAATTTTTCTTCGAATAGCTGCAGAGGCGGCTTTTGAAGATTATCAAAAGGAAAAATCAATCAGAAAAATTACGCCTTTCTGGAGGATGATTGAGCCCGGATCGCCAACTGCAAAGAAGCTCACGTTCGGTCAGGCGCTTCTTAAACAGTTGCAGCGAAAGGAAGATCTAAGTTGGAAAAAATTATAATCCTTTAATCGACATTCCCCCGTCGATCATAATATTTTGTCCGGTGATGTACGAAGATTTATCCATCGCCAGGAATGCTGCCAGGGCTGCTACTTCTTCCGGTTGCCCCACTCTTCCCATAGGTGTTCTTTGAACAATTTTTTCCAACCGGTCCGGCTGACTTAATACGGCATCGACCAATGGGGTATGTATGTACCACGGTGATATGGTGTTTACCCTGATGTTGTAAGGAGCCCATTCCGCCGAGAGGTGTCTTGCAAACTGAATCAATCCTGCCTTGGTCATTCCGTAAGGGGGACCAGAGCCGACGTCGAAACTTCCAGCTACGGAGGCGACGCTCATAACACTACCTGCGCCACTCTTTTTTAACAATGGCAGCATGCGTTGCGTGAGATCCATGATGCTGAACAAATTAACCTCAAAGAGATGTCTGTATTCCTCCTCCGGATAGTCTTCAAATTTTTTTCGGATGTTGGTTCCGGCATTGTTCACCAGGATGTCGAGCTTACCCCATTTGGTCAAAACTTCTTCTTCCACTTTCTGTCGGAATGATTTGTCGGAAATGTCTCCCTGAAGAAAAATGGTATTTTTCTTTAGCTGCTCCGGGAAGGAACTGCCATCGCGGGCCAGGGTAATCACCTCTGCGCCAAGCTGCACGAACTCCTCCACAATCGCCAGTCCAATACCTTTACTTCCTCCTGTTACCAGTGCTTTCTTGTTTTTGAGATCCCAGCTTTTCATTGAATTTTTTTGCTAATTAACCAATAATTGGATTTGCCTCATACTATAATGACCACCCGAAAAGCCTTCAGATTGATTCTCTGTGTTTTCATAGTACCTCTGCTGGTTACTTCCTGCAGTCCAAAACCTCAGGAATCGATTGCTAAAGAAGAATCTGGAACGTACCTGCTGGTTTTGGGTGTTGCCCAGGATGCCGGCATGCCACAAATCGGCTGCACCAAATCCTGCTGCACATCGGGTATTAAAAAAATGGTCTCAAGCCTGGGTTTATACGATGGCGCCTCAGGTTCTCGATGGATTTTTGATGCTACACCTGATTTGCCTGAACAATGGGGGAAATTTATAGCGTGGACTAAATCATCTTCCGATGTTGATCCAGAGGGTATTTTTCTAACCCATGCCCACATTGGTCACTATACTGGTTTGATGTACCTCGGGCTCGAAGCTGCCCATGCAAGTCATGTTAGGGTTTATGTGATGCCACGGATGATGGATTTCCTCCAATCAAATGGACCCTGGAGTCAATTGGTAAAAATTGGAAACATTCTCCCTGTTGCCATCCAATCTGATGAATGGCTCAGGATAGCTCCAACCATTCAGGTTAGGCCTTTGCTGGTGCCACACAGAGATGAGTTTTCCGAAACAGTAGGCTATGAAATTGTTGGCAGTAAACGATCAGCGCTTTTTTTGCCCGACATCAATAAATGGTCGCAATGGAAATTCCAGTTATCTGAAATGGTGGACAAGCATGATTATTTGTTTCTGGACGGGACGTTTTTCAGTGGTGATGAACTCCCTGGCAGGGACATCTCCAAGGTTCCTCATCCATTTGTCCTTGAAACCATGGAAATTTTAAAATCACTTTCACCGGAATTGAAGCGAAAGGTCTATTTCACTCACCTGAACCACACCAATCCTTTACTCCAAATAAACAGCAGTGCTGAGCAAATCGTTAAAAGCAATGGATTTAACATCGCTGCAGAAGGAATGCGATTTGATTTGGATCGATAAGGTCTTCAGAAATCGTTTCTTCTGATCACCCTACCCGGGTAGATGCCGGTCGTACGTTTGTTTTGATACACCAATTTTCCATTAACCCAAACTCCCTCAATCCCGCTGGAGGGCATCTGTGGGTTTTCGGTGGTTGATTGATCGGATACTTCTTTCGGATTGAAGAGGACCAAGTCAGCATAATAGCCTTCCCGGATGAATCCCCTACGGTTTATCCCAAGCTGCTCAGCGTTTAGTCCAGTCATTTTTCGAACGGCATTTTCAAGGGTTAACACGCTGTCTTCACGAACATATTTTTTCAAAATCCTGGTGAATGCACCATAACCTCTGGGATGTCTGCCACGTGAGGCGCCATCGGAGCAAACGCCGCTGTATTCCCATTGCAGTAATTTTTGAATGTCCCCCTCATCCATACTGGTGGCTACAATTCCTCCACTGCAGTCGCCATTGATTTTTTCACACTCGTCGAGCCAGCGGATGATCTGAATCAACATTTTTTCAGGACTGATTCCCGCATTGGCTGCAACCGCTGCCAGGGTCTTTCCCTCGAATTCGGGCTTCGGAGTATAGCTACTGAAAAGAATACCCTCCGGACTCGTAACCTCCCTTAGAATAAATGCTGCCTCTTTTTCATCGGTGAAATTGCGATCAGGGAACAACACTCTAACTGTGGATGACCAATAGGGATAAGGATAAACATCGGCGGTGATTTTAATCCCTGCATTTCTGGCTTCATTCAGTTTTGCCAGGGTCTGCATGCTCTTGCCCCAAAGTCCTTTCATGGCGAGTTTAAAGTGACTGATCTGAACCGGAACCCCTGTCAGTTTTCCGATTTCTATAATTTCATTAACAGCTTTATCAAAATAGCGGTCTTCACTTCTCAGGTGACTGATGTATCGTCCCTGGTATGGCACAAGTGTTTTGGCCAGCTCAATTACTTCATCATTGGAGGAATAGATTCCTGGATCGTACTCAAGGCCGGTTGATAAGCCCAGTGCGCCTGCTTTCAAATCGGCTTCCAAAAGCATTTTCATTTGACTGACTTGGTCGGTGGTGGCGAGTCGTTTAAAATCATCACCCATTACCATTTCACGAATTGAGTTGTGGCCGGAATAAGAGGCAAGGTTTACTGCCACCGGCGTATCGGTTAAGGCTTTAAAAAATTTTTCGATTGGGGTTTTTGAGCCTCCATCCTGTCCCACCACGATGGTTGTGATTCCCTGACTCACGGCAGCTTCCACGCCCCGCATCTTAAGGATGCCCCAATCATGGTGGCTATGGGTATCAATAAAGCCAGGCGCCAGAACCAAATCGGCTGCCTGAACAATGGTGTCGGCCTTTGCGTTCGAGAGATTCCCAATAGCAGCAATGGTATCTCCTCTTAAGCCTACATCTGCTTTTACCAGATCACCGCCGGTTCCATTGGCTAGCTGTGCATGGCGAATGATTACATCATAGGTGTCCTGCTTACAGGCAGTTCCTGCCACGAACAATATGATCAGGTAAAAAATCCAACTTAATTTTTTCATCCGTTAAAACTTGAACAACCCAATTTATAAACAGAATGGCTAATACAGGGGCTGATTTTTAAATCCATTCCGAATTCGATTAAAAATTCATTTGCCGATCCAGGATAAAAGGCCGAAATTCCTAGCTTATTCCATTGGTTATGAAGCTAACCTTATTATTTATCGGCCTAACTTTTTTTCTGATGAACACACTTGAATCAACGGCTCAGCCTGATCGTTACGATGTAGTTAAACTAAACAAACCAATCACGTTGGATGCAAACTGGGATAAACCTGAATGGTCGGGTGTCAAAGAAATACCTGTGGTAAGAACCATGGGCAAAGTGCCGGAATTTGTTCCGACTGTCAGGGCCAAGATGATGTATGACGACCAGTATGTATACATCATTTTTAAAGTCAAGGATCGTTTTGTTCGCTCGAAGGCAACAGAGATTAACGGCCGGATTTGGGAGGACTCTTGTGTTGAATTCTTTTTTGCTCCGGATGTCTCCAATGCAATGGCATACTTTAATCTTGAAATCAATTGTGGCGGTGTTCCTCTTTTCCATTTCAAAGACCCCGCCAAGCCTGGTGCTCCGCTTCCTTCAGTCGCTGACATAGAAAAAATTGAAATTGCTCATTCCATGCCACGTGTGGTGGAGCCTGAAATAAAAAAGGAGACCACTTTCACGGTGGAATATCGAATTCCGGTAAGTATGCTCGAACGGTATGCATCCGTTCAAAAGCCAGCCAAGGGTGTGCGGTGGAATGGAAACTTTTATAAGTGTGCCGACCAGACCTCCAATCCGCATTGGCTTACCTGGTCTAAGGTTGAAAATCCAACACCCAATTTCCATCTACCTCAATTTTTCGGACACCTCTATTTTCAATAGTGGATCAGCCACACGCAGAGGAATATCTGATTGGTTGTGATTGGGGGACCACCTCGGTTCGACTCGCGCTGATCAGGCGAGAAGACCACCAGGTACTTAAGACTGTGGGCAAAAAAGAAGGGGTGGCCATCATAGCCTCTGACTGGAAGACAAATTCGGGCGTAAGCCTTCAGCAATATTTTTTTCACCGACTGCAACCACTTGTTCAGGAATTACAAAGGGAGGTTGGAATTTCATTGGAAAATATTCCGATTTGTATGTCAGGTATGGCCTCGTCCAGCATCGGAATTAAGGAACTCCCTTACGCAAATCTTCCGTTAAGCTTATCTGGATCAGGGTTGGTTAAGGAGGAAATTAGTGTGGAAGGTTATAACAAGGTGTTGTTGGTTTCCGGCCTGCGCGGTGAAGATGAGGTGATGCGCGGGGAAGAGGTTCAGATCATTGGAATCCGCGAGTACATTCGATCAATTGATTCTTGTATGGTTGTGCTGCCGGGAACACACTCCAAACATGTTGGAGTTTCCGAAGGACAGATTGGTGAAATTAAAACCTATATGACGGGTGAACTTTTTACGGTTTTGTCGCAACATACCGTTTTGAGACATTCTGTTCAATCGGAGGTTGATTCTTTGGAAGACGTGCCCGGCGATTGCTTTCTGGAGGGACTTCAACAGCGTGGTATTTTGTCCAATTTACTTTTCAGCATTCGTACCGGAACCCTGTTTGGTAAAAGAAATGTAAAGCAGAGCCGTGACTACCTGCTGGGATTATTAATTGGTCACGAATTTTCTTCCTTCAACGAAAATCATCAAATGGTCCTTTGTTCCTCAGGACCCTTATTACCTTTTTATGCAGAAGCGATGAAATATTTTTTTTCGAACCGATCAATGATTTTAGATGAAAAGCTCGCCTCCGAGGCAGCATTTAAAGGTCAGTCAGTAGTTTTTGGTCTAAAATCCTGAATCCCATGAATACTTTTTCAAAAGAAAAATTTCTGGAAATGCCTGTACTGGGTATTGTCAGGAATTTTAAACTTCATGAGCTGGAAAGTATGGTACCTGCTTATGTCCATGCCGGGTTTACTTCCATTGAGATTACTTTAAATACTCCAGATTATGCCAGCATCATGCAGGCAATGCGTCAATGGGGTGGAGGGAAATTGATGGTTGGCGCAGGAACAGTCCGATCCTTAAAAGATTTGGACCATGCACTGGAGGCAGGTGCTGAATTTATAGTCACTCCGGTTCTAAATCGAGCGGTCATGAAGCGTTGTGCCGATTTATCAATTCCTTTTTTTCCGGGTGCTTTCACCCCAACGGAAATATCAGAGGCATACGATGCAGGAGCTATGATGGTAAAAGTTTTTCCGGCCGCTCAACTCGGCCCTGAGTTTATCAAAAATGTAAAAGCCCCGATGCCGGAGGTTAAATTAATGCCTACCGGAGGTGTTCAGGTTGAATTGTTGGAAGCCTATGGTAAAGCGGGTGCTGATGGTTTCGGGTTGGGTACGCCTTTGTTTACCGCTGATTTACTACGTCAGGGAAATACTGCAGCGTGGGAGGCCCACTTTCGTTCCATTGCAACCATTATAAAACGTTTCGTAAAAAAGGTTTCATGAAATTCCTAAGTGGTCGGTATCGGTGGTTTATCGCAGTGGTGCTTTTTTTGGCCACTACGATCAATTATGTAGACCGTCAATTGTTGGGTCTTTTGAAGCCAATGCTTGAAAAAGAATTTAACTGGTCTGAATCCGATTATGCACTTATGGTCACCTCTTTTTCAGGCGCTTATGCTATAGGATTGCTTTTCGCGGGAAGGTTCATCGACCGGGTGGGAACCAAGCTTGGTCTGACCTTAAGTGTATTGTTTTGGAGCATTGCCGGGATGGGACATGCGCTGGCCCGCAGTGTCTCCGGTTTTTCCATTGCCCGCTTTACCCTGGGGATCAGTGAATCAGGAAATTTTCCTGCTGCCGCCAAAGCTGTCGCTGAATGGTTTCCTCAGCGTGAAAGAGGTTTGGCAACAGGAATTTTCAATTCCGGACCCAGTGTAGGGGTGGTGGTCACTTTATTAATGGTGCCTTTGATCCTTCAACACTGGGGATGGAAGGAGGCATTTTGGATTACCGGCAGTCTTGGTTTGTTGTGGATGGTGCTTTGGTGGGTGGTGTATGATTTACCGCAGCGTCACAGCAAAGTGACCGAAGTAGAGCGTCAGCACATTTTGAGCGGGAACGAGGGTGCAGCGGTGAAGGGCGAGAAAGTTTCATGGATAAAGTTGTTTCGAGTACCACAGACCTGGGCGCTGGTGGCCGGCAAGGCATTTATCGATCCCATATTTTGGTTTTTTCTTTTTTGGTTGCCTTCTTATTTCTCAGAAGCATTTACCCTGGACCTGAAGCGACCAAGTCTTCCGCTCATCACGATCTATGCAGCAGCAACCATTGGAAGTTTGGGTGGTGGATTAATTTCTTCCTGGCTGATTCGAAGAGGATGGAATGGACTGGTAGCCCGAAAATTTTCCTTGTTGGTTTTTGCGTTGCTGGAGCTTTCTGTAATCTTCATACAATTTGCTCCCGGTCCCTGGACAGCGGTTGTTTTGATCAGTCTGGCCATTGCAGTACATCAAGCCTGGTCAACGAATATTTTTACCATGGCCTCTGATTTGTTTCCTGTCTCTGCTGTTGCGTCAGTAGCAGGAATTGCCGGGATGGCCGGTTCGTTGGGTGGTATGATCTTTCCGCTCATTGTTGGCGCACTGCTGGATTCCTGGAAAGCAGCTGGAAACATTACCACTGGTTACCACATATTGTTTACCAGTTGTGGACTAACTTATTTGGTGGCACTTGGCATCATTCATTGGTTCACCAGGAAAAATCAACCTGTCGACGTCGAGCGTCTTCAGGGTTAATTAAAACCAGTCTGGTCTGTTGATGGTACTGTTTCGGACGCTGAGGCAATCCAAACAGGATGCAGGGTAGGAATCGTACCGGCGGTCATAACTAAAATCACAGTAAGCCTCCAGGCTCGCAAATTCCGGCAAATCACTCTTCACCACATAAAACCTTTGATAGGTCTCATTCACGGCCTGAAAATATCCGAAAACAATTTTTCCACTTCGATTGCTGAGATTTCCCTTGATGGTTGCCGGGGGTGAATCAAAAATGGATCCGGTTTGATTGGCCAGAACATCTACTTTTTTCCAGTATTCAAAAGCTGATTCTGTCATGGATGATTGAAAAACGGTGAAGTAATGTTTGTAATGAAAGCTTTGATCAATTTTTCTGCTACACAGCAATATGGGTTTGGTAAAATTCCCCCTTGAAGATCTTCCATCAAATAAAACAATGCGCTGAGGATCTGCATTTAAGGTTACGAAACAATCCGGGGGTTGGTAGCCAAAGGGATCTGGAAAATTGGTTGGCCGTATCAGGTAGGTCTCTTCGGTGGTCCAGCGAATAAAATTCGCGCCATTTTTTGGGATGGTAGGGGTGGAATAGACATTTACCCGGGCATCGGAAACAAAGGCACCTTCAAAATCTGTGAACTCTTCAAGTTGAAATTGATGACTAAGTTCATCGGCGCCTGTTTTGAGTGGCATCGATTCGTACTCAGAGGTGTAAATCGCACCATCTTCTGTTCGTACCTGTAGCAGATACCGTTTTCCCGGCTCACCGGAGAAACCACCCAGCGCATAGCGTCCGGGATAATTATTCATTTCATTAAGTTGGTAGGAGAGTCCTGAATCATCCGACAATACGACCTCAACCTTACTTGCGGGAAAAGGATAACGACCATCTGCAGAAGTGGTACCAACGTCTATAAACGTACGGTCTTGAAGATTGCTGATTTGTCCTGAAACCACCAGTAAACCCGCAGCGCGTTCATTGCTTATTTCGATGTCCACCGGCGATAAACAACCTGCCAGCAAAATCATCAAAAGTGGATTTTTGATTGACTGAAGAATTAAAACCAAAGCGCGCTTCATCGGATGGTAAAGTGATAGGTCAGGGTTGGAAGGGCAACACCAATTATCGAAAGCTGATAGGCGCTTGGAATAAAATATTCAGCGTTTATCCTTTTATAAAAAACCGAATATGGATTTTCTCTGCCCGTCAGGTTGTAAATAGAAAAAACCAGGCGGTCATCCAGTTTTTTGAACACATTCCCAATGGTTAAGGAGACGTCCATTCGAAAGTAGTTGCTAACGCGGTATGCATTTCGGTCAGAGTACACGGGCACCACAGCGCCATCGGCGATGTAACTGGTTTCAATGGCGGTAAGTGGTCTACCGGAGTTAAAGGTGGAAACGATTGAAAATGCTCCCCCTTTTCCCAGTCTTCGATTGATCACCAGGTTAACATGGTGTGGTCTGTTGTAGTTGGTGCTGAACCAATTTCCATTGTTGATTTTTCCATCAGGATAGCCCTCGTTGACGCGAATGCTGGATTGACTAAAAGTATAGGCGATCCATCCTGTCCAATATCCTGTTCTCTTGTTGATGTAGAGCTCTGCTCCATACGCTTTGCCCGTTCCGGTAAGAAGTTCTGTCTCAAGATGGTTGTTCAGAAGAAGGTTTGCGAAATCTTTATATTCAATCAGGTTGTCCATGGTTTTTGAAAAAACCTCCAGAGATGTTTCGAACATGTCGTTCCTGAGGTTCCTGAAGTAGCCAAACGAAAACTGATCGGTCCGTTGTGGTTTCATGTATTGGGTCGCTACCTGCCAAAGGTCCACAGGGCTCGGTGCAGAGGCGTTGGAAATCATGTGCACATATTGAAACATCCGATTGAATCCGAATTTCACGGATGATTTGGACGATAGATTTATTCTTCCACCCAACCTTGGCTCAAGCCCCCCAAAGGCATTTATCGTACCTGCACCATGGTAATAGGTTGTATCGGTTATGGTGGATGTTTTTCTTACGCCAGGTTGATAGGTGAAAACAGTATCAGGACCCATGTGCGTAAATCCTGAAGCCCTTAAGCCTGCAGAAAGTGTAAACCAATGGCTGATTTTCAATTCATCCTGGAAAAACAATGCCGCTTCGGCTCCATGATTTCTGGCAACTTCTTTTCCAACTATGGTCGGCGTCTTTGAAAAAGGAGATCTTACCTGAGGTGTGGGTAAGTACACATTTACCTCAGTGCCAAACATAATGCTATGCCGGTCATTAGGTTCAAACTGAACAGTTTCATTAAGTCGCAGGTATCTAAGCCGATCCGTAACACGTGCAGCGTCAAATCCTGATGGATCCGTTAATTCATTAAAGTAATTGCCGGCAGCTATTGTAAGCAGTGGAGATAATTTTTGATTGGCGGCAGCGCGCCAGGTAAGACTACCTGCAAGGTTTTCCCAATTGAATCCAAATTGATCGGCAAATTGAAATTGGTCGCTGCTTCCGTAAAGCGTAAACTGTATTTGGTTGTTTTCATTGAATCGATGGGAGACCACTGTGCTGGCATCTCCGAAGCCAACCCTGCTTTTTCTAACCACCGGATCCTGAATGAGTCCGGTTAACCAGTTGGTATGAGAACCGCGAATGGTTGCCATGACTGAAGTTTTCCCGGGAACGATGGGGCCCTCGACCGCAAGTCGACTGGAGATCAGGCCGATGCCGCCATGGTAGCGCCATTGTTCGAAATCACCCGATCGCAACCGAACATCCAGAACAGAAGCAGCGCGGCCCCCGAAACTGGCTGGAACGTTTCCTTTATAGAAGGTCAGGTTTTGAAGAGCATCCTGATTGAACCCTGAAACAAATCCCAGCGCATGACTGGTATTGTACAAGGGTATGCCGTTAAGCAGCGTCAGATTTTGATCGCTCCGGCCTCCCCGAACATTAAAACTTGATGTTCCTTCCCCAACACTATTGACGCCCGGCAGGGTTTGTAAATTTTTAACGATGTCCAATTCTCCGGTCAGGGTTGGAAGTGTGCTTAGTTCAGGTATTGAAAATTTGGTGACACCTGCGATCGTTTCGGAAAGGTTTGCATCACGTGCCCGGCTGCTGACCACTATCGCCTCCAAATCAACCACCCCTTCCTGCATGGCAATATTTAAAACGCCCGGACCTAAAACGACCAGGCGAAGGTAAAGCGGCAGCATGCCCACATGACGAACGACAAGCCGGTACTCACCTGTCGGGCATTCAATAACGAAACGCCCGGACTTATCTGAGTAATCGAAATATTTAAGTAAATCGAGTGATAAGGTTGCTCCAGTGAGCGGTAGACCATTTTCACCAGTCACATTTCCGGTGATGATTACTTTTTGAGTGGTTTTTATGCTTGAATCTCCTACGACTCTTCTTTCAATGGAATCCCATTCGATCTGGGTGTACCCGGATGTAAAGGTCAGGGCAAGCAGAACCGTTAGGTGAAGTTGCTTCAGGACAGGTTGCTGCATTTCGGGCCTATGTTAACCATTTCTGATGTAAAAATGGTATGCTTTCGCTACAGCCGGCCAATCGCTTTTTTGAATACGCAATCTTTGCTTTTAATTTGATCATCATAAGAACAATTCTATGGAACTGATCAAGGTAACAACCGAAGTTGTCCCCCACGTGGCCTTAGTTGAAATCAACAGGCCAAAGGAGATGAATGCATTGAACATTCAGGTGATTACTGAATTGGTGGGCGCGCTTAAGGAAATGAATTCAGACGATCGTGTTCGGGTCGTGGTGCTTACCGGAAATGAACAAGCGTTTGCAGCCGGAGCCGATATAAAGCAAATGGCTGAAAAATCGGAAGCGGAGATGACGGCATCGGACGAGTTTCGGATTTGGGATGAAATCACTCGGTTCCCAAAACCGCTAATCGCAGCAGTTTCCGGTTATGCACTGGGAGGGGGAAGCGAACTGGCAATGATGTGTGATTTTATTGTGGCTGCGGACAATGCAACCTTTGGTCAGCCTGAAGTTAAAATCGGGACCATACCCGGTGCAGGTGCCACCCAACGGCTTACCCATGCCGTGGGAAAGTCTCGAGCGATGGAATTGATGCTCACGGGTAGATTTTTTAAGGCGCAGGAAGCCTTCGAGGCTGGTATGGTTGCCCGTGTTTTTCCTACATCAGGATTTATGGAAGAAGTAATAAAGTTGGCATCAGAGATTGCTGCTCGTCCGCCGATCGCGGTCCAACTCGCAAAACGGGCAATCCTAGATGCATACGAAATGCCATTGGCCAAGGGATTAATGGAGGAGCGAAAAAAATTCTACAGCACTTTTTCGACCCTCGATCAAAAAGAAGGAATGCGCGCATTCCTGGAGAAAAGAAAACCGAATTTTACCGGTCAATAAAAAAGGCCCCGCAAGGGGCCTTTCAAATTTTAGAGAATAACCACCCGATCAGCGGAATCCCAATCCTACACCAACACTTGTGGTAGGAAATTTCTGAAGGGTGTAGTCGCCGTGAAACGCCAGCGGACCGAGTTTAACCCGAAGTCCGGCAGTCATCCTGGGACCAGAAGACGATTGGCTCAGACTTACCGGATCGGTAAGCGTTGCTCCGCCTCCCAACTCATAAGTGCCCAGCGCATCAAATGAAGATGAGGCTTGTCCATATCCAACAGCGGCATAGCCGGTCAGGACGGAAACCTTTTTGGAAACGATCGCCTGAACAGTCATAGCTTTTATTTCAGCAACTCCTTCTTTGTCGCCACCAAAAGGGGTGTTGAGTTTGAATGTGGTGAAACCGGCAAGGACGGACAGGTCAAATGGCAGACTCTTAATTCCAGGAATATGTTGTTTGATGTCGTGCATGATGGCGCCGCCAATCATATCCAATTTAAATCCATCACCCTCAATGGTTGGGATGTAACGAATTTTGATGTCTGTTCCTTTAATTATACCAATGCTCAGGTTGGCAATGGGTACAGGAATGGCTGTTACGTTAAAGTTTGCAGGAAGCTTAATGCCACTTGGACCACTGATGGCTGGTAGTGAACTTAAGGCTCCTTTAAATTTATATTGAGGTGTAACGTCGGATGAGCCAAAGATGGTGGGTACCGCACCGTTGCTGGGGAATACACACTGAAGTGAGTTCAATTTGCTGTTATCGACTTGAAAAGTTTTTTCCGCATCAGGAATTGCGATCAGACTTACTGTAACGGTAAGATCCATACCAAGGCTTTTGTGCGGTTTCGCAGTGTTGTACCAGCCCTGATTCAGACCATAGCCAACGCTTTTAAGCAGTGGAGATAAATAGCCTTCGACCAAGTAATCCGTATCGGCCTTTGAGCCTTTGATCAGATTTTCAATCTGGTCCAACTGCGCAAAGCCTGAAATATTAGTTGCGATGGCAATAATGAAGCATGCGAGTAGTTTTTTCATATTTGATGCAGGTTTGTAGGAGATGTATTTAAATTTATAAAAAAAAGACTTTGTCAGGCTTTCTCTACAACATTGCCATCCTGATTATTTATGGCGCAATTAGGGCGGTGGCACCTTTTTCCACCGGAATAAAAGCCTTCCTGCATTCAAGAAAGGTGCATCCGGCGCCTCAGCTTCCGACGAAAAAACTTGCGCCGCGGATCATGATTCACTGTCCCAGCCTTGGAGAATTTGAGCAGGGTAGACCAATCCTGGATGAAATCAGAAAGCAATGGCCTGCATCAGAAATCCTATTAACCTTTTTTTCTCCCTCAGGATTCGAGGTGCGTAAAAATTATTCGAACGCTTCGGTTGTTGCTTACCTTCCCTTGGATTTCCCTTGGTCGGTAAGAAAATTTATCAAGCGAACAGCTCCTGACCTGGTGGTGTTGGTTAAGTATGATTTCTGGCCCAACCTGATTCAGGTTTTGGCTGAAAACAGGATTCCGGTCGTTGCTGTTTCATGCATTTTCCGTCCAAATCAAATCTATTTTAAATGGTACGGGTCACTTTTTAGAAATACCCTAAAAAATGTCAACCACTTTTTCGTCCAGAACTCCGCTTCCATCGATCTTTTAAAATCAATCGGAATAAATAACAGCACGCTTTCAGGAGATACCCGCTTCGACCGGGTGATCCAAATAAAAAGTCAAGTGGCCGGCATTCCTGCCATTGAAAAATTTCTGAATGGAAAGCCATGTTTGGTTATCGGTAGTGCCTGGCCCGATGATCTGAAAATCCTGAATCCATCCATCAAAAAGTATTTGGGTCAATTCAAAGTCATCATTGTTCCACACAAAGTAGACGCCGATTCCCTTCAGCAAATTGAAAAATCATTGGATATTCCATTCCTTAAATGGTCATCAGGATTTGAGTTGGAGGAAAAGCACAGCGTCCTCATTCTTGATACCATAGGGATGCTTTCTTCTATCTATCAGTATGCCGGCCTTGCTTATGTAGGTGGTGGACTGGGTGCTGGACTTCACAACATCCTTGAGCCCATCGTGTTTGAAATTCCTGTGTTTTTTGGTGATAAAAATTATGCTCAATTCCGCGAGGCCAAGGCACTCGCAGACCTTGGCGCAGCATTTCCGGTTTCAGACGCGAAACAAGCCAACGGGGTGATAACCTCCTGGCTTCAGGGAGAGGAAAAAATGCTTAAGGCCGGTGAAATCGCCAGACAATACATCAGTGAAAACCTGGGAGCAACTTCTAAAATTCTTGGTGAGCTTCAACACCATGTTAAAATAAACCGATGATCGGACGTGTTTTAAAATCGACCGGTTCCTGGTACCAGGTTTTAACGGACCAGGGTGTAATGCTGGAGTGTAGAACCCGCGGAAAACTCAGGTTGGAGGAAAGTAAAGAAACCAATCCGGTGGCAGTTGGTGATCTGGTTCTTTTGGAGCCCGATGGCGAGAAGGGGATCATCACAGAAGTTCAGCCAAGAAAAAATCACATCGTCAGGCAATCAACCAGAAAGACCGGCCACAGTCATGTGTTGGCCTCCAACATCGATCAGGCCTTGCTGCTTGTCACACTGATTCAACCACGGACATCCCTCGGATTTGTCGATCGGTTTCTGGTAACCTGCGAAGCATTTGGCATTCCTCAGATATTGGTCTTTAATAAACGGGATCTTTTGGATCAGGAGGCGATTGACTGGTGTTATGACGTGATGGCTGTTTACCAAAAAATTGGCATCTCAACTTTTCTTATTTCGCTTACTGAGGATGAAGACATCAAAAGTCTAGAGCAATACCTGAGCGGTAAAATCACCTTAATCGCGGGGCATTCAGGTACCGGAAAATCCACGCTTCTTAACCGGCTGGTTCCCTCGGCACATCAGGTGACTGCAGAAGTTTCCGGCTCTACCATGAAAGGTGTTCACACCACCACCTTTGCAGAGATGTTTGCAGTTGATGACCAGACCATGATTATCGATACCCCCGGTGTAAAAGAATGGGGCTTAATGGACATGAACAAAGGTGAAATCTCTGATTATTTTCCTGAAATGCGCGAAAAGCGTTTGAACTGTAAATTCGGTTCAAAATGTCTGCATCTGGAAGAGCCGAAATGCGCAATCCGGGAATCTCTGGAGCATGGTGAAATTTCAATCAGTCGATTTGAAAGCTACCTGAGTATGGTGCTGGGCGGTGATAACCGGAAGTAGACGTTGGACCGGTTTCATCCAATCACTTTATTGTTACATTTGCGCCAAATTTTACCATGACTACTGAACAGTTGAAAGACTTGAAAGCGCGCCTGGCCGCTTTGAGGGGGTATCTTTGACTACGATCGCAAGAAAAACGAGATCGAAGACGAAGAAAGAATAACCCAACAGGCTGATTTTTGGAACAATCCAAAACAAGCCGAGTCCATCCTAAAAAATATCCGGTCTAAAAAAGTCTGGACCGATGCGTATGACCGCCTCTCAGGAGCGCTTGATGATCTAGAGGTGCTGAACGAGTTCCATCAGTCCGGTGCTGCAACAGAAGATGAACTGGAGGAGGCTTATCAGGCGGCTGCCAAGTCGGTTGAGGAGCTTGAGTTCAAAAAAATGTTGAGCCGGGAAGAGGATCAGCTCAGTGCAATGGTCGAGATCAATCCGGGAGCAGGGGGCACTGAGTCGAACGATTGGGCCGATATGCTCAACCGCATGTACATCATGTGGGGAGAAAAAAACGGTTTCACAGTTTCACAGGTTAACTATCAGCCGGGTGAGGTGGCGGGCATTAAATCATCGACTTTAGAAATCGATGGACCTTTTGCCTACGGCAAACTCAAATCGGAAATTGGTGTACACCGATTGGTCCGAATCTCGCCATTTGACTCCAATCAACGGCGACACACTTCGTTTGCATCTGTTTTTGTCTACCCGGTGGTAGACGATACCATCAACATAGACCTGAATCCTGCCGACATTGAATTGCAGACTTCCCGATCCGGTGGTGCCGGTGGTCAGAATGTGAACAAAGTGGAAACAAAAGTTCAGCTTACCCACAAGCCTACCGGAATTGTAATTGTTTGTCAGGTCGAGCGGTCGCAACATGCCAACCGGGAGAAGGCCATGCAAATGCTTAAATCGAAGCTCTACCAGTTGGAGATGGAGAAAAGAAATGCTGAGCGTGAAAAAATCGAAGCCGGTAAGATGAAAATTGATTTTGGATCTCAGATCAGGAACTATGTGCTTCATCCGTACAAACTCGTGAAGGATGCGCGAACCGGTGTTGAAAGAACCGATGCTCAGAATGTTCTTGATGGCGATCTTGACGACTTTATCAAGGCCTTTTTGCTGAGTGCTCAAGAGCAGTCAGGACAAAAATGACCTACGGAAAATACCCTTCCAGGTTCTGGGTGCTTTGCGCCGGCTCCTTTTTCTTTTTTGGAAGCTTCAACATGGTGGTTCCTGAATTGCCTTCGGTGTTGGAGAAACTCGGAGGTGGTGAGCATAAGGGATTGATCATTTCCCTTTTTACCCTAACCGCCATGCTGTCGCGGCCATTCAGTGGTCGTCTTTCCGACACCATCGGACGGGTGCCTGTCATGATTTTTGGTGCCTTGGTTTGTGTGGTGTGCTCCATCATTTACCCCTTCACCGCTAGCGTGAATGGATTTTTATTGCTCCGTTTTTTTCATGGATTCTCAACAGGTTTTTCTCCCACTGGTTTCACTTCCTATGCAGCTGATATCATTCCCCCCAATAGGAGAGGCGAAGCCATGGGGTTGTTAAGTGTTTTTGGCACACTGGGAATGGCAGGAAGTCCCGCCATTGGTGACTGGTTGGCACGCACCTGGTCATTGGATGTGATGTTCTACGGATCTGCAGTTTTTGCGTTGATCGCAGTTATGATTTATGTCAGCACCACTGAAACGCTGTTTAGACGACAACGATTCAGGTGGTCTCATTTCAAAATTGGGTTGACCGATGTTTATGACCCTCTGGTGCTTGTTCCTGGAATTGTGATGCTGCTTACCTCTTTTTCATACGGCTCCATGCTTACGTTGGTCCCTGATTTGAGTGATGCCCTGGGCATCGGAAACAAGGGTCTCATTTTTATGATCTTTTCCACCGCTTCACTTCTTATTCGCATCGTTGCCGGCACCATTTCGGATCGGTTCGGAAGGCCGGTGGTTTTGAAAATAAGTGCTGCACTCATCGCCATTGCCATGGTTGTGACCGGCAGTGCAAATGCCCCATGGATGCTGTGGCTTGGTGGGGTTTTGTATGGACTGGCCAACGGCATGAATTCCCCAACCCTATTCGCCTGGGCTACTGATTTAGGGAACCCCAAGAGTAAAGGCAGGGCCTTTGCTACCCTATACATCGCCATGGAGTTTGGAATTGGATTGGGCGCCTTAGCCTCAGGGTACATTTTCGCCGATGACCGTTCAAATTTTCTGATGGCATTTTTAGTTGGTTCAGTTTTATCCTTTTTAGCTTTAATCTTTCTCTATATGTCCACCGAAGGAAAAGCACTGAAAGGAAATTTTAACAACCAACCTGTAACAGACTAAGGAGGTTTTTCCTCCCTTTAAATCATGGCCCCTAGTCAAAAATGGGAACGAAGATGGCACCCCCTCAGGGAAGAGTGGGTGGTTTATGCAGCACACCGCAACAGTCGTCCATGGAGTGGCGCCAGTTCACCGGTCAATACACCCGCACCTGAATTTGATCCACAGTGTTACTTGTGCCCGGGAAACAAACGCGTCTCTGAAGTTCACAACCCGGCATACAAAAGCATTTATGTTTTTAACAACGATCACCCTGTGGTTGGTGAATCGGCTCCTACACCTGAGCCCTATACTTTTCCAAATGAGGTTTATCAGTCCGGCCATGCACAGGGTATCTCCAGGGTGATCTGCTTTTCGCCCAACCACAGTCTTTCACTTGGTGATCTGGAGGTTGACCAGGTTTTTGATGTATTCCGGACTTTCAGGGAGCAGACTTTGGAAATGCTCAAAAACCCTTCCATTCATTCCCTTTTGATCTTTGAAAACCGCGGACAAGAGGTAGGTGTCAGCAATCCCCACCCCCATGGACAGCTTTATGCCACAACTTTTCCTTTGCGCAACATTGAGCAGCAATGCCAGTTGTCGCGCAAGCATTTGAAGGAAAAAGGCAAGTCAATTTTTGATGCCATTGTTGAAAATGAATTGGCCGATCATAGAAGATTAATTATTGAAGACGATCTCACCGTTTCATTCATTCCTTACTTTGCCCGGTATGCCTATGAAACCATGATTTTTCCAAAAAGCAATTATCAGCATCTGGGTCAAATGGACGATGAATCCCTTCGATCACTGGCAAGGAATTTCAGAACTGTGGTGAGGAAAATGGATCGTTTGTATGAAGTTCAGTTTCCGTATGTCTTAACGGTAATGCAGGCTCCGGTGGATCAAAATGACCACCCTGAGTTCAGGTTACACCTTTGGTTGCAGCCGCCATTAAGACGGCCTGGTCTTTTAAAATATTTGGCAGGTCCTGAATTGGGCGCAGGAAATTTTATGGCCGACACCATGCCCGAGGAAAAAGCAGAGGAGCTTCGAAACAGTAGAGACCGCGCATGACTACAGTCAATGCTGCATTGGGATCTGCTTGTGGTCGGTTGGATGTAATGGGCGGCATCACCGATTACTCAGGTGGTTTGGTGATTCAAAAGTTATTAAAGGAAAGTACGACCATTGCATTTACCCCGCGTAGCGATGGTCGATGTGTTTTCGCAAGCAATTGTTTTGGTGAGCTGCGTTCAGCGGAAGTTCAGCTCAGTGAGCTTTTACAACAAGGTAAGCCGGTACTCAGTCATTCCTTTGATTTTTTTAATGCCAACCCGGACATCAAATGGGTGTCATACATCGCAGGCTGTTTTTTGGTTTTAATGAAAGAGATTGATTTAAATTTTCATGGAGGAGAATTTAAAATTGAGTCATCGGTACCACTGGGTAAAGGGGTTTCTTCGTCAGCTGCTTTAGAGATGGCCACCATGCGTGCCTTGCGTGCACATTTCCAATTCAACCAAAGTGAATTGTTGCTCGCGGAATGGGCACAGGTCGCAGAAAATGAGGTTGCCGGTGCTCCTTGTGGTCTAATGGATCAGTTGAGCAGCGCTTTTGGTGAACATGGTAAACTGCTTCCCATTCTTTGTCAACCGAATCAGGTAAAAGTGCCTGTTGAAATTCCTGATTCAATTCATTTTGTCGGGCTGGATTCAGGTCACAGACATTCCGTTGGTGATTCACCTTACGCCCTTGCGCGGTGTGCAACGAATATGGGTTTCACCATGATCCTTCTTGAAGATGAGTCCATGGTTTCAAGGATAAATCAATTCAGACGTTCTGGTGATCGCGCACTGCTTCCGTTCAACGGTTACCTCTGTAACCTGAACCACGGAGATTTTTTTCTCCGCTACCTATCCCGAATTCCTGAAAAAATGACCGGTCAGGAATTTATCAGCCGATTTGGAAACCATACTGATTTAGTAACGAAAATAGAACCGGATAAAATATACCCTGTTCGTGCCTGTGCTGCACATGCTGTGGCAGACCACAAGCGCACACATGATTTTTTAAATGCTTTAAGTCAGCTTGATGCCAATCCTCGCAACGGATCATCATTGTTGGGCAAGCTCATGCTTGAATCCCATCGAGGTTATTCTGAGTGTGGTTTGGGAAGCAGGTACACCGATCGCATCATCCGGCTCGCGCTTGAAGCCGGAAGCAATGTCATTGCCGGAGGTAGAATCAGTGGAGGTGGTAGCGGTGGAACCGTTGCACTTTTGGTAATCGGTCAGGAAGGTCTCGATGCAGTGCTCAAAATAAAGCAAACACTGGAGCAGGAGTGGGGTAAAGAGCTTAGTCTATTTCTTTGATCAGGACTCCTCCCGCAAAGGCATTCGAGAAAACCTGCAAGAATCAGATTTCTTAATTTTTCCGCTACCGGAGCTATGGCTGTTGATGTGTGCCGGATTACCACAATAATGAACTGTTCCACTTCCGGTGATTTCAGCGTCAATTGTGGTTCGCACATTAATAAAAATATTGCCGCTGCCGGTTATTTCCGCTTTGCATCGGTCAACCTTAAGGTCATAGCCATGCACGCTGGCGCTGCCTGCAATGTGTGTCTTGAGCTGTTCGGCCCAGCCGCTTACCTCCAAATCCCCAGAACCGGTGATATCGGCCGAAACTACTCCGCCTGAAATACCATCTACCGTGGTTTTTCCTGAACCACTAATGTCCGAATCCAAATTTTTTATTTTTCCCTTGATCGAAAGCTTGCCTGAACCGGCAACTCCGGTATTGAGTTGAAGCACCTCCACTTCAAGATTCACCGATCCGGATCCCGCGACCTCAAGATCCATTTCATCTGTTTGAAAGATCCCCTGTCCCTGAACGCGACCAGATCCCGCCACACCAATACCATTAAGTCTGCTTACGGTAACGTAGATGGTCACATCTTCCATGTGGTCTGAGTATTCCCAAAATCTCCAGATTTTAGAAGTTGATTCGATAATCAGTCTGCCCGATTCTACCCTTGTTTCGATCCGGTCCAATACATCCTTATCACCTGACAATTGCAGACTTGAAGTCCGTCCTGGCTTTATGATCAATTTTCCGGGCACCCTCAAAGAAATTTTCGAAAAGGATTCAGTTTGACGTCTTTCCGTGGACTGTCCGAAAATCAAAAACCATGAAAGGGTAAGAAATAGCAGTAACGATTGTTTCATGTGATGGTAATTTCGGCCTAACGACAATGTTAGCCGATAAAGGTTGCTTCAAAAAGGAAAAAAATCATTTCGAAAAAGAACTAAATTGGATTCCTTGAGAATTATGGCCAAAAGTAATTTCCAGCGAATGCTTGATTTGGCGGATGAGGTCTTCCATACAAGACATGATTCTGATCAACTGGATGTCAACGATCAGGTAATTGAGCGCCTGGCCAGACTGCATCCGAATGCTGTTTGTGAATTTGACGATGGCAATGGGCCGGTGGCATGGATCATTTTAATTCCAACAACCTCTTCGCTGATGCGTGAATTTTTAAACAAGTCCATTGGAGAGCAGGAATTGTTTGAGCGCACCACTGAAGGTGCGGTATACGATGCATTGTATTTGTGCTCAGCTATGGTGTTGGAGGAATACCGCAGGAAAGGAATATGCAGAAGGCTTGTATTGGAGGCAGTTGAAAACATCCGAAGGGATCATCCCATCCAATCACTGTTTGTATGGACCTTTAGCGACGCAGGAAGCGCGGCTGCTAAGGCACTTTCTGAGGCAACAGGCCTGCCATTATTCAAGCGGTAAGGAACATTCCTCGAAAAACAGGTTATTTGCCATTTCATTTTAATTAAGGACTTTGAAAAAGAACCAGGCCGCCATCGGTTTCATTTTTGTAACCCTGCTCATAGATGTAATCGGTCTTGGAATTATAATTCCTGTGATTCCGGCACTGATCATGGAGCTTACTGGAAAGGGGGAAAGTGAAGCGGCACCCATCGGAGGATGGCTGCTCACCACCTATGCCGTGGTCCAGTTTTTCTGCGCACCCATCATCGGCGGTATCAGCGATCGATTTGGTCGGCGACCTGTTCTGCTTGCCTCCTTGTTGGGATTTGGGCTTGATTATCTATTTCTGGCTTTTGCACCAACCATCGGCTGGCTTTTTGTCGGGCGGTTCATCGCGGGAATCATGGGTGCAAGTTTTACAACTGCCGGCGCCTACATCGCCGACATCAGTCAGGATCCTGCAGAACGTGGAAAAAACTTTGGATTAATGGGTGCCGCCTTCGGACTTGGATTCGTTTTGGGACCAATGTTTGGTGGACTATTGGGTAGCCTGGGTCCAAGAGTTCCATTTATTGCTGCAGCCGGTTTGTCTTTGGTGAATTTTATTTACGGTTGGTTCATTTTACCAGAGTCATTAAAGGCCGAAAACGTCAGAAACTTTGATTGGAAAAGAGCCAATCCGCTGGGAACGCTAAAGCAACTCTACAGTTATCCCGTTGTGGCCGGTCTTATGACAGCCTTGGGTTTTTTGTATGTGGCTGTACACTCGGTTCAAAGCAACTGGTCTTTCTATACGATCCACAAATTCAAATGGACTTCCTTTGACATCGGAATTTCACTGGGTGTAATCGGACTTGCCACAGCCCTTGTTCAGGGTTTGCTGATCCGTTGGATCAATCCAAAACTCGGACAAAACCGTTCCGTGTATTTTGGTCTCGGATTTTATGCTGCGGGATTCACACTGTTTGCTTTCGCAACGCAAGGTTGGATGATGTATGCGTTTACCTTGATTTACTGCCTCGGCGGTATAGCCGGGCCTGCCCTTCAGGGGGTAATGTCCGGTGTGGTGCCGCCCAATGCACAAGGTGAACTGCAAGGTGGATTCGGAAGTCTGATGAGCTTGACATCCATTTTTGGTCCGGCCATTATGAGCAATTTGTTCGGATTTTTCTCTTCACCGGGAGCGCCGATATATTTTCCAGGTGCAGCCCTGATGCTTGGTGCCTTCCTTACCCTGATCAGCACGCTGATGGCGCGATATACCTTAAAGAAGACAGCAGCCACCTGATTGATTATGAAATCCGGAAAGGATTGGAAGTTCAGGACAGAAGTTTCGCCAGAGCCACTTCGGAGGCCATTTTCACTCCATGACCAGATTTTAACCTTGGGTTCCTGTTTTGCAGAACAAATGGGAGCACGCCTTGCTGAAAACAAATTCAAAGTTTTCGTCAATCCCACCGGAACCGTTTACAATCCCATTGCCCTCCATCGTCTGATTAAAAACGCCTGTGAAAAGACCTTACCAGATCGCAGTCGATTTGTTCAACGCGATCGACAATATTATTCCCTTGATTTTCATTCTTCGTTTTTTGGTTCAAGTGAAGATGATCTTTATCAAAAGCTTTTAGAATGGAATCAATCGATAAAGGGAATGGTGGCCAGCGCAAATGTTTTTATCCTGACCTACGGTACTTCCTGGGTCTATAAAACAGATCAATCAGCGGAGCCGGTGGCCAATTGTCACAAATTACCAGGTAAGTTTTTCTCAAAACATTTACTCAGCCCGGAAGAAATTCAATGGTCGTTTTCTAACCTTCACCAGGCCATCACAACCCTTAATCCTAAGGCACAATGGATTCTTACCGTAAGTCCGGTCCGTCACCTAAAAGACACCTTACCGCTAAATGCTGTTGCTAAATCAGTGCTCCGTGTAGCTTGTCACAAATTGTCAGAGCTGGATAACGTCTGTTATTTTCCTGCCTATGAAATCATGACCGATGATTTAAGAGATTATCGGTTTTACGAAGCCGATTTAATCCATCCGTCTGAAACTGCCGTGGACTACATATGGGAATTGTTCCGAGACGCAGCCTTACATAAACCTGATCTGGAAATCCTTGACCGATGGGAAAAAGTCAGGCGTGGACTTCAGCATCGACCATTTAATCCCTCGGGTAGCGACTATAAGAAATTTCTTCAGCAACTCGATCAGGAATTGATGGCGCTCTCTTCCGTATTGGATCTATCGGCTGAAATACGTCAGATAAAAAATTTGCTTTCTGAACTCAAATGAGAGGTGATTCAACAGCAAAGCCGAACAGGCTGATTCATGCCTCCAGTCCCTACCTGTTGCAACATGCGTACAATCCGGTGGACTGGTTTGAATGGGGCGATGAAGCATTAACAAAATCTAAGTCAGAGGACAAACCTATTCTGGTCAGTATAGGATATTCTGCCTGCCATTGGTGTCATGTCATGGAACGTGAATCATTTGAAAACCCGGACATCGCTGCCATCATGAACGAGTTTTTCGTTTGCATAAAAATTGATCGTGAGGAGCGGCCCGACCTGGATCATATTTATATGGATGCTGTTCATGCCATGGGAAGTCAGGGAGGCTGGCCGTTGAATGTCTTTCTTAATCCTGGTGGTGTTCCATTTTATGGTGGAACTTATTTTCCGCCAGCCCGCTGGTCTCAGGTGCTTCTTGGAATTAATAAGGCATTCAAGGAGCGAAGGAAAGAAATTGAGGATAGTGCGGAGGAGTTGCTGCAATTTCTTCAGCGTTCGCAGCCACAACTTGATTCACCGGAAAATAGAATTAACGGTGAAGTCATTGAATCCATGTTTAAAGCAATTTCCAGTCAGTATGATGAAGAAAAAGGTGGGTTGAAAAAAGCCCCTAAATTTATCATGCCATCCATCTGGCAATTTTTACTTCGGTATGCTGTTTTAACCCGGAACCAGGCGGCATTAGACATGTCTGTTCAAACGCTGGAAAAAATTGCATGTGGAGGAATTTACGATCAACTGGGCGGTGGATTTGCGCGGTATTCTGTCGATGACCGGTGGTTTGCGCCACACTTTGAAAAAATGCTCTACGACAACGGACAGTTGCTGAGTTTGTACGCTGAAGCCTTGCAGGCAAGCGGAAACCCGATCTTCAAAAAAGTGCTCGAGCATACCGTCCAATGGTTGCATCAGGAAATGACCCATCCGGGCGGGGGTTTTTATTCAGCGCTCGATGCCGATACCGAAGGGGAGGAGGGAAAATATTATTGCTGGACGTGGACAGAGCTTCAGGCAGTACTTGGGGAAAACGTAAGCGTGGCCGCCGACATGTTTTCCTGTACCCGCGAGGGTAACTGGGAGCACGGAAAAAATATTTTACTCGGAAAATTGATTCAGAAAAAAACGGTCAATGAAAATGTAATTGATGCCGAGGTCAATCAATATCGTTCGCTGCTCCTTGCAGCACGTGAGAAAAGAGTGGCGCCCGGACTCGATGATAAAATTATTACCTGTTGGAATGCATTAACCATTATAGGTTTGTGTGATGCTTCTGCTGCAATGGGCCGACCCGACTGGTTAGTATTGGCCAATCGTGCATATGATTTTGTGTTGAAGGAACTTTCCTCGGAAAATATCCTTTACAGGAGCTGGAGAAATAAACGATCTTCTACCGAAGCATTTCTTGATGATTACGCCGCCATTATCCTTGCTTCCATAAAACTCTACTCCCATACTTTCAATGAGGGATTTTTAAATGATGCGAAGCGTTTCACTGAAACTGCTCTACAGCACTTTAATAATCCGGAGTCATCTTTATTTTTTTATTCTTCTGATAGGGCTGAAAATCTGCTCACCCGAAAAACAGAATACTACGATAACGTCATTCCTTCCTCTAACGCTTTAATGGCAATGGCTTTATTTCGTTTGGGCAGGTTAACGGGTGAAGTCAGGTGGGAGGAGCGGGCTGTTAATATGGTAACTGAAGTTTCCAGCCTTTTTTCACAAAGCGCCGCGTACATGTCAGCATGGGGTGAATTGGCCACCGAAATTTATCATGGGTTGGAAGAAGTTTCTGTCGTTGGACCGGGTGCACTTGATTTCAGAAGTGCGTTGGGTACTTCATTTCATCCATTCGCACTGTTTGCTGGTGCCACCGATCCCTCCGGACATTCAATATTAAAGGGCAAAGAGTTGATTTACGGTCAGGTTTCAGCATACCTCTGCCGCAACCGCACTTGTTTACCGCCCACCGATCAATGGAAAGAAATTCAAGCCATGTTAAGCGGTATCAAATCTTTAGGCTGAAAACCATTTCTGCTTTTTAGCGTTATGATGCGAATTCCCTCTTGTTAAATTCAATGAATCCATGAATCATCCTGTATTATCCGTCGTAGGGTTAACCAAAAAATATCAATCCATAGGTCATGAGCTCACCGTCCTGGACGGTGTATCGTTTCAGGTGATACCAGGAGAGACCTTGTCGGTGGTTGGGCCAAGCGGATCCGGTAAAACAACTTTACTCGGATTGTGCGCAGGTTTGGATACCCCCACTGCAGGTGATGTTGTCCTGGGCGGCAAAAGAATCAATGAACTTTCCGAAGATGACAGAGCGCGTCTGCGTAATGAGATGACCGGATTTATTTTTCAGAATTTTCAGTTGTTGCCTACACTTACTGCACTTGAAAATGTTTTAGTCCCGGCGGAGTTGAGAGGTGAAAAAAACATCAAGACCCGTGCAGAAGAACTTCTGAAAAGAGTTGGTTTGGCTGACCGTACCGATCACTATCCTTCCCAGCTTAGCGGAGGTGAGCAGCAACGTGTGGCGGTTGCCAGGGCATTTATGACAAGGCCTTCCTTGTTGTTTGCGGATGAACCCACCGGTAACCTGGACGATCAAACCGCCACGCAGATCACCGAGCTTCTATTTGAAATGAACCGAGAGTATGGAACAACCTTGATTTTGGTGACGCATAATTTAGAATTGGCAAGTAAGACGGGAAGAATTCTTGAAATGAAGGGTGGAAAACTTATGGCCGACCGCGCCAATTAAAATCATGATGGCTCGTTCATCTGAAAACCAATCAAGTCTTTCCAACCGATGGTCATTTCTTATGGCCTGGCGAGATGCGCGAAAAAATTATAAGCGCTTGCTGCTTTTTGCGGCATCCATGATTTCAGGAATTGCAGCTGTTGTTGCCATCGACGCACTTAACCAGTCCTTACAAGGTGACCTCAATCGAAATGCGCGGGAACTTCTGGGTGCCGATCTGGTGGCCAACAGCAGTAAAACTTTCACCGCCGAACAGATAAATATATTTGATTCCACCAAGCTGGAAGGGACCAATGCTGCTGAAATGGCCTCCATGGCCACTTTTGAAAATGCGAATCAATCAAGATTGGTTCGACTCAATGCATTTGGTGAAGGATATCCCTACTATGGTGAAGTTGTCACGAGACCCGAACGCGTATGGCCTAAATTGGAGGAAGGGGGTTATGCACTGGTAGATGAATCACTTGCCATTCAATTTGAGGTGAGCAGCGGGGACACCATTAAAATCGGAAACACACGTTTTCAGGTAGCAGGGCATGTTCGCCAATTCCCCGGAGGTAGTGGCATTCTTCAAACCTTTACGCCATCAGTCTATATTGGCTACAAGGATCTGGATAGTACGGGCTTGGTTCAATTTGGTAGCCGCATCACTTTTCGCCGATTTATGATCACGAAATCTGACAACCAAACTGCACTGGTTGAGAAAAGTTTGGGTCCGGTACTTAAAAAATCAGGTGTTAACCTGGAGACCGTTGAAGAGCGAAAGAAAAATTTAGGACGGGCGTTTGCTTCCGTTTATAGGTTTTTTACGCTACTGGCTTTTGTGGCTCTGATGTTGGGTTGTATCGGTGTTGCGAGCTCGGTCGCCATCTATGCACGCGAAAAAAGAGCGGAGGTTGCATTGCTTCGATGCCTGGGCGCATCGGGCTGGCAGGCGTTCAAAATTTACTTCATTCAGATTCTGGTGGTTGGTTCAGTAGCCAGTTTGGTTGGTGCCTTGCTGGGATTGTCCATCCAACAATTTGTCCCGATTGTTTTTGGTGATTTTATTCCTGGACAGGTTTCATTTGAAATCTCCTGGTTGTCTGCCTTAAAAGGATTTTTAGCTGGCATCCTGGTGTGCATCCTTTTTTCAGCATTACCACTTTTGGAAGTTCGTTTCGTTCCACCTTTATCGGTTCTCCGTTCAGAGGAATCCCCTGTGAAGAAATTTTCCAAGGCAAAGTGGCTGATTATTTTTCTGATGTTTCTATTTCCAAGTGGCGTGGCGTCATGGCTCACTGGAAAAATAAGTAACGGTATATTTTTTACAGCCGGCATGGCTGGGGCACTGGTCGCATTGTGGCTTACAGCCGAGGCATTGCTTTGGTTGGTGAAAAAATATTTCCCAATCAATGCTCCATTTACCGTCCGCCACGCGCTCTCCGGGCTATTCCGACCAAACAACCAAACGAGGTTGCTTATGATCACGCTTGGATTGGGAACTTTTATTATTGCTACGCTAAATATTGTTCAGAACAGTCTGCTCAGTCAGGTTGAGTTTCAGGGAAGCTCAAACCAATCCAATGCGATTATGTTCGACATTCAGTCGGGTCAACGAAAAGGTGTTGGTGAGCTCGTCAGTGAAAGCAAATTCCCGATTAACCAGGAAGTGCCGATTGTTACCTGCCGGTTGACTGAATTGCGCGGACAATCTGTTGAAAAGTGGAAACAGGACACGACCTCAGGAATTCCGGAATGGGCACTCATGCGGGAGTATCGTGTTACCTACAGAGATTCACTTTCAGGATCTGAAGCATTGCTCTCGGGAAAATTGCAGCAGTTTAAGCCGGGTAAGCCTGATTCGGTTTCCGTTACCATTTCAGAAGGTTTCCAGGAAACCCTGAAAGCCAAAATTGGGGATACGCTTGTGTTTGATGTTCAGGGCATGCCTGTAAAAACCGTTATCTCCGGCATTCGAAAAGTAGATTGGCCAAAAGATCCTCCCAACTTCATTTTTGTTTTTCCTTCCGGCCTCCTGGAACAAGCGCCACAGATATGGGTAATCAGCACCCATCTGGAAGAGGGCACACCCTCGGCGGTCTTCCAACAGAAACTGGTAACATTTTTCCCCAACGTATCCTTAATCGATCTTTCCCTGATCCTGAAAACCGTAAACAGCATTTTTGAAAAAGTTGGCCTCGTGGTTAGATTTTTGGCCCTATTTAGTATGATCACCGGACTGGTTGTGCTGGCGGGTACAGTCGTCAACAGCCGCTACGCGCGGCAAAAAGAAAATATTCTACTCCGAACACTTGGAGCGGGCAGCCGTCAGCTAACGGCCATCACACTTATTGAGTATATCTGGTTGGGCACATTTGCTGCACTCACTGGAATGGTGCTTGCTTTATCTGCTGGATTCCTTTTGTGTTTTTTCTTTTTTGAAGTATCCTTTTCAGTCAACCTGCTTGAATTGTGGTGGACCTATTTCGGCGTCACTGCGCTGACGGTTGTCATCGGATGGTTGAACGCCCGTGGACTGCTTCACCTGCCGCCTTTAGAAGTTTTGCGAAGGGAATATTGAGACCCTTCGACTTCAGGTTGATCTCCTATTTTCTTAACATTGCGGCATGAGACCCGTATTGTCCCTATCAGCAAACAAGCAGGATGTTTTCCGTGCCGTCGAAGAGCACCTCAGTCAAAAAGATTTTCGGATTGTAAACCGTGCACTGGATAAACCCTGGGGTGGATTTTATGTTATTGATGAATCACAGGCTGGTGATTTTGCTTCGTATTATTTTCCTGAAGTTGATTTCAACTCACTTAAGATTACTGCCAACCTCAGTCCAAAGATTTTGGTTGTCGCTCCGAACAAAAGGCTTTCCTGGCAATATCATTTTCGTCGCGCTGAAATATGGAGGTTGGTGGCAGGGACTGCCGGCATTACCACCAGCGATGATAATGTGGAGCGTCACAACCGCGAACTCTCTATGGGGGAAATTGTCAGACTCAAACAGGGGGAAAGACATCGGCTGATTGGCCTTGAAACTTTTGGAATGATTGCTGAAATATGGCAACACACCGACCCCGCCAACCCCTCCGATGAATCCGACATTGTACGGGTGCAGGACGACTTTGCGCGCTGACCTTTTTAATTCTTTCCTTTACCGATAATCAGTCGGTTGCTTCTGTCGAAAGCCAGATAACTCCAGGTCCAACTCCAGAACGTCATGATCTTATTTTTGAAGCCAACGATGCTCATCAGGTGAACAAACATCCAGATGAACCAGGCAATAAATCCCTGAAGTCTGATTTTACCCATATCCACCACGGCTTTATGTCTGCCCACCGTCGCCATCGATCCCTTGTCGTGGTATCGAAAAGGTTTAAGTGGTTTTTTTTCGATCAGATTTTTAAGGTTGGTGGCGAGGAGCCTTCCTTGCTGCATTCCGGGCGGAGCCATCATGGGATGTCCGTTGGGAAATAAAGCGTCACCTTCCATCTGCGCGACATCACCGATGGCGAAAATATTTTCGTGGCCTTTCACCCGATTGAATGCATCCACTTTTATTCTGTTATTTCTCCCAACCGATTCCTCCTTCAGACCGGAGATTGGGTTGCCCCGCACACCGGCAGCCCAGATTACTGAGCGGGTCTGAAGGGTTCTGCCATCGCTCAAGACCAGGTTCATTCCATCGTAGGATTTAACAACGCATCCGGTCTGAACTTTAACACCCATTTCCTCCAGATAAGACTTTGCTTTCGCACCTGCTTGGTCAGACATGCCATTGAGCAGCCTGGGGCTACCTTCAATGAGGTGTATATCCATTTGCGCCAGATCCAGTTCAGGATAGTCCTTTGGAAAGACATTGTTTTTAAGTTCTGAAAGGGCGCCCGCCAATTCAACACCCGTCGGACCACCGCCCACAATCACAAAATCAATCAGGCTGTTCATCGACTCCTGGTCTTCGTAGAGCAACGCAAATTCCATATTGCGGATAATCTGATTTCGAATGGTGATGGCATCACCAATGGTTTTCATGGACATGGCTTTGGCTTCCAATTCAGCATTACCGTAAAAGTTGGTGGTTGCGCCGCTGGCGATGACCAGATAGTCGTAATCAATTCCACCAATGGTGGTTTCGATGAAGTTTTCTTCTGGTCGGATATTTTTTACCTCTCCAAGCCGGAAATGAAAATCGTGGTATCCTGAAAATCTTTTTCGAAAGGGAAATACAATGGCAGACGTCTCCAGACCTGAGGTGGCAACCTGATACAATAGGGGTTGGAAGGTGTGGTGGTTGTATCGGTCAAATAGAACAGTTTGTACATCGGAATCTTTCAGTCCCCGGACAACTTCCATTCCAGCAAAGCCTCCACCAATAATTACCACCCTTGGTTTGCCAAGGTCTTTGACTCTGGTTTGTGTCGTTAGGGTAGAGGCCATTTGGTGCTGAGTGTTTGGTGGTGCGAATTTATCCCAACGAAAAGCAGACCCGATGGTTTTATGGTTGAAATAAAACTTTAGCAAAGATGCTCTTTTGGTACTTCAGTCTATTTTCCAAACGGCCGGTAGCTTAAATATTTCTATTCAATTTTTGGTCGATTTCAGACCTTGAGCGACATTAGCTCCCCCGAAAACAAGCGTCATTTTTTTCAACCCGTAAATGGCTTTTTCGAAACCGATGGATTCTCTTTTTCTTTTATCCCTTCAACTGAATTATGTCATCGCCTAAGACCATTTTCCAAAAAATCTGGGACAACCATGTCGTTCGACGCGCCGATGGTTATCCGGATGCTTTGTTTATTGACCGGCACTTTATTCACGAGGTAACCAGTCCTCAGGCTTTCGATGGACTTAGAAAAAGAGGAATCCCTGTTTTCAATACCTCCAGAACTACGGCTACAGCAGACCATAATGTGCCCACCAGGGATCAACACCTTCCCATTAAAGAAGCATTGTCCAGACATCAGGTTGAAACCTTGCGTAAAAACTGCGCTGAGTTTGGCGTAGAGCTCTACGATCTCGGGCATCCTTTTCAGGGTATAGTTCACATCATCGGCCCTGAACTCGGTCTTACGCTGCCCGGTATGACCATCGTTTGCGGCGACAGCCACACTTCTACCCATGGTGCTTTCGGTAACATCGCGTTTGGAATTGGAACCAGCGAGGTAGAGCAGGTACTTGCCACCCAATGCATCCTCCAGCAGCGACCTAAAACCATGAGGATAGAAATTAATGGCAAGCTGAGCAAGGGAGTGGTAAGCAAAGACATTATTCTTTACATCATTTCTAAAATTTCAGCCAGCGGTGCAACGGGATATTTTGTTGAATATGCCGGAGACACCATTCAGTCCCTGTCCATGGAAGCACGAATGACCATCTGCAACATGAGCATAGAGATGGGGGCACGCGGCGGTCTTATCGCACCTGATGAGACGACCTTTAATTACATCCGCGGAAGGCGATTTGCACCACAGGGTGCGGCATTCGAGCGCGCAGTCCTAGAATGGGGAAATCTCCGTTCTGATGATGGTGCAGTTTATGATCAAGTCCTCCATTTCAACGCAGCGGATATTACACCGATGATTACTTATGGAACCAATCCGGGTATGGGCATTGGTATTGCTGAACATATTCCTTCGCTCACAGATATAACCGAAGCCTCTGAAAAAACCTCTTTCAGTAAATCTCTGGACTATATGGGGCTGGAGCCAGGTACCCAACTGATCGATAAGCCCGTTGATTATGTGTTCATCGGGAGTTGTACCAATGCACGAATGGAAGATCTCAGAATGGTAGCCGATGTGGTGAAGGGTAAAAGAAAAGCTGATGGTGTTGAGGTGTGGGTGATCCCGGGATCCAGACAAGTGGAGACGCAGGCGAGGCAGGAAGGTTTGGATAAGATTTTTGAAGCTGCCGGATTTGAACTCAGAAGTCCAGGGTGTTCAGCCTGCTTGGGAATGAATGAGGACAAGGTACCCGCCGGAAAATACTGCGTGAGTACATCCAACAGAAACTTTGAAGGCCGTCAGGGCCCCAAATCAAGAACATTTCTAGCCAGCCCGCTTACCGCTGCAGCAGCAGCCATTACCGGCAAAGTGACAGACATCCGTAACCTGCTGAACTGATCGTCATGAAAGAAAAATTTACCATCCTGAAGTCAACCGCAGTTCCTCTTGCGATTGAAAACATCGATACGGATCAGATTATACCTGCACGATTTCTTAAAGCCACCACCAGAGAAGGCTTTGGAGAGAATCTTTTCAGGGACTGGCGTTTTCAGTCCGACAACACACCCATAACGGAGTTCGTACTCAACAATAAGACGTTTGGAGGGAAAATTCTGGTAGCAGGGAAAAACTTTGGATGTGGTTCCTCCAGAGAGCACGCAGCCTGGGCCATTGCCGATTATGGTTTTCGAGTAGTGGTCTCCAGTTTTTTTGCAGACATCTTCAAAAACAATGCGCTGAACAACGGAATTCTACCGGTGGTCATCAGCGATGCAGATCTCTCCTCCCTTCTGAAAAAAATTGAAACCAATCCTGCGCTGGAAATAACGGTGGATTTACCAACACAAATTATTTCCGCCGGGGGCTGGAGCGCATCATTTGATATTAATCCTTACAAAAAGGATTGCCTGATGAACGGGTACGACGACATAGACTACCTGATAAGTTTAAACGACGTCATCCGAAATTTTGATAAAGCATCTTCAGCCTCCGCATGAATAAAAAAATAGTTGTTTTACCCGGTGATGGTATCGGTCAGGAAGTAACCGCCGAAGGCAGAGCAATTCTTGAAGCGGTTGCCTCGGTTTTTGACCATCAATTCTCTTTCGATACCGCCCTCATTGGTCACGCCGCTATTGAATCGACCGGAGATCCACTTCCTGAAGCCACGTTGGATAAACTCAGGAATTGTGATGCCATTCTTTTTGGCGCGGTAGGTCATCCCAAATACGATAACGATCCTTCCGCTAAGATCAGACCGGAACAGGGCTTATTGAAAATGAGGAAAGAGCTTGGATTGTACGCCAACCTCCGACCCATTAAGCTGTTTGATGAATTGCTTGGTGCATCCAGCATTAAACCAGAAGTATTAAAGGGTTCAGACATCCTGTTCTTCCGCGAATTAACAGGCGATGTTTATTTCGGCGAAAGGGGTCGGAGAGACAATAACCTGACCGCCTACGACACGATGATTTACACTCGTTATGAAGTGGAGCGTATTGCGCATAAGGCGTTTGCTGCTGCAAGGACAAGAAGAAAAAAGGTGATGTCTGTCGATAAGGCCAATGTTCTTGAAAGCTCACGGCTTTGGCGTGAGGTGGTGCAGGCGGTGTCAGCAGAATATCCCGATGTAACGTTGGAACATCAATTTGTGGATTCAGCTGCGATGCTGCTCATTAAAAATCCAAGAGCTTTTGACGTGGTAGTTACCGGCAATCTTTTCGGTGACATTCTTACGGATGAAGCCTCCCAAATTGCCGGCTCTATGGGTATGCTTGCTTCAGCTTCCGTGGGCGACCGGGTGGGTTTATACGAGCCCATCCATGGAAGTGCGCACGACATCACCGGAAAAGGTATTGCCAACCCTTTGGCCTCTATTCTGTCGGCTGCACTGCTGTTGGATATTTCATTTGGATTGAAATCTGAATCGGATGCTGTCATCGAAGCGGTTTCTTCTGTGCTGAAAGATGGCTACCGAACAGTTGACATAAAAGATGAATCGACGCCAAAGGATAAAATTCTCAACACCCGGCAGATGGGTGAACAGGTTGAGAAAAGAATCCGTACGCTTTCAAAACCTGCTCATTAATAATCTAGAAGCCCCTATAACCTATGGAACGTATTCAGATATTTGACACCACACTTCGGGATGGCGAACAGGTGCCGGGTTGTAAACTCGAGACACACGAAAAGGTCGAGATTGCTAAAGAGCTCGAGTCACTGGGTGTAGACGTGATCGAAGCTGGCTTTCCGATTTCCAGTCCGGGTGATTTTCTCTCGGTGGTTGAAATTTCAAAAGCAGTTTCAAAGCCAGTGGTTTGTGGTTTGACAAGGGCTAAGAAGGAAGATATTGATGTCGCAGCGGAGGCCTTGCATCATGCCAGACGCGGTAGAATCCATACTGGCATCGGAAGTTCGGATGTCCACATTGAGCACAAATTCCGGAGTACAAGAGAAAAAGTGCTCGAGCAGGGCGTAAGCGCCGTGAAATATGCCAAGAGCAAAGGGCATGAAGTTGAGTTTTATGCTGAAGATGCCGGTCGAGCTGATTTGGATTTTCTGGTTAAAATGACTCAGGAAGTCATTGCAGCCGGCGCTGATGTGGTAAACATTCCTGATACCACCGGTTATTGTTTGCCGAACATGTATGGCAAAAGAATCGCTTATCTTTTTGAGCATGTAAAAAACATCGATAAAGCCATCATCTCTGTTCACTGCCACAACGACCTGGGTCTGGCAACAGCCAACACCATGGCTGGATTGGCCAACGGAGCCCGCCAAGCAGAGGTCACCATTAACGGTATCGGTGAAAGGGCGGGCAATACCTCACTGGAGGAAATAGCGATGATCATCAAAATCCACAAGGACCTGAAAATGGAGACCGGAATCATTTCTGAACGTCTCTATGATCTGAGCCAGATGGTGAGCACCAAAATGCGGATGCCGGTACAGGCCAATAAGGCAATTGTTGGTAAAAATGCATTCGCCCACTCCTCGGGAATTCACCAGGATGGTTTCCTGAAACACGCGGAGAACTACGAGATCATTAATCCCTCTGACGTAGGTGTGCCATCCAGTTCAATTATTCTAACAGCACGCAGTGGAAGGGCCGCCCTGCGCCACCGTCTTGAGTTATTGGGCATCAACCTGGAAGGTCAGGATATTAATGTTGTCTATGAACACTTCCTTCAAATGGCAGACCTTAAAAAGGAAGTAGATAACAATGATTTACGGGTGCTTGTCGCCAACCTTCCTCTACTACAAAAGCCCTGATTGCCCTGGCCTGCGCCAGCTGTCATTGACAGCAACCTATTTATTCAATAGATTGGAATAAAAATTAAGCCATGCATTTACGCATCACCTTACTCTTAACCCTGGTTTTATCCACCGCTTTCGGTCAGCGGATCGGCATGCAGCTGTACAGCCTTCGCGATTACCTGCCTAAAGATGTTTATGGCTACCTCGATAAAACCAGTGATTGGGGAATCCGTGAACTGGAGGGCGGAAGCACCTACGGACTTTCTGTTGAAGATTTTCTTGAATTGTGCGAAGAGCATGATTTGGACATGGTGGCCATTGGTGCTGATTACAATGATCTGGCCTCTGGCGTGAATAAAGTTATTGATCAGGCAAAGGCATTTGGTGTGGACTATGTGGTATGTTATTGGATTCCACACGCTGATGGTCCCCTTGGGATTGAGGATGCCAAAAAAGCGATTGCGGTATTCTCCTCAGCCGGAAAAACGCTCGCAGAAAATGGAATCAAGTTGTGCTACCATCCACATGGATTTGAGTTTACCAAATATGGAGACGGAACTGTATTTGATTACATGATCAAGCAATTGGATCCGCGCTACATGAATTTCGAAATGGACGTGTATTGGGTAAAACAAGGTGGTGCCGATCCGCTGGCCTTATTAAAGAAATACCCAAATCGTTTTCCTTTGGTGCACCTTAAGGACAGGCTGCCGGGTACACCCAATTCCGACAATGGACACGCAGATGTTGAAACCAATGTTGTTTTGGGTGAAGGTGATGTTGGCATCGGTGCATTTATGGATGAAGCCAAGCGTTTGGGCGTAAAACACTTCTTTATAGAGGATGAGAGCAGTAGGGTTATTGACCAGGTTCCGCAGAGCGTGAAATTCCTCAAGAAGTGGCTTAAATAGTTTCATTGAATCTTTTTGAAAATAGCCCTGTGCATTGCATAGGGCTATTTTATTACAGGTCTTAACACCTCACTTTTATTTGTTATCGTTTTTTGGAACTAAATCGATGAAACCTAATCAGATCGTTTTCGGGCTGACCGATTTCAGTTTCCTGGTTGCATGCGACTGATTATTTTGCAGAAAAATTTATGAAGAGGGCATTTATTACGGGAGGATCGAAAGGCATAGGCTTCGGAATTGCTGAAGCTTTATTGAAGGATGGTTATCAGGTTGCGATTACCGGTCGGAATATGGCAAGTCTGGACGATGCGGTGAAAAAATTGAATACGATTGGTAAGGGAAATGCCATTGCATTGGTGTGCGATGTACGCGACTACAACGCAGTGCAAAAAGCAGTCGCTTCTACGGTGGAGGAATTCGGGGGTATTGATGTGGTGGTGGCCAATGCGGGGCTTGGGCATTTTGCACCGGTCGAATCACTCACCATTGAGCAATGGAATGAAACCATCGACACCAACCTCACGGGAGTCTTTTACACCATCAAAGCCACACTGCCCGCATTGATGGAAAGCAAAGGGTATATCATAACCATTTCAAGTCTTGCAGGCACCAATTTCTTTGCGTCGGCTTCGGCCTACAATGCGTCTAAATTTGGTTTAACAGGATTTACACAAGCCATTATGTTGGATCTTAGAAAGTATGGAATAAAGGTCACCACCATCATGCCGGGATCTGTGGCAACAGAATTCAATGGAAGCCATAAGGCTGGCGATGAATCCTGGAAAATTCAAATCGAGGACATTGGTCAGATGGTTTCGGATCTATTGAAACTCAATCCAAGAACACTCCCAAGTAAAATTGAGGTGCGACCGAGTTTACCGAAAGGTTAGGGAAATGCTGATTGTATCTAGGCGGTAACGCGTACCCGCTTTCTACGGATGAGCGTCCAGATGGCGGCAAAGGCAACTGCGCCCATGGCAATTTGTGCTGCAAGCACAATATCTGGTTGATCGGAACTCCTTTTCAGCACAATACCATTGAAGGCCCAAATCACAGCAATAGCAAGATAGGGGTTGTTCAGACGAATCATGTTTACGGCGGTCACCACGATTCCGGAGGCGATCATAACAATTGTCCAGGTTACTTCATCCAACCCAAACCTTTGCCAATTCATGGAAACCAGAAGTGCAGTGGTATTGGCAATAGTGGCTACGAATATCCATCCGAGGTAAACCCCGAAAACCAGCCTCAGAAATTCATTTTTTTCTTCCGCCAGACCCACGTTAATGATCGTCAGGATGATCAGTAATCCGATCATGATTAACAAGGAAAGAAACACCTGCTCATAGTGCCAGCAAATGATCCAATAGATGTTTAGGACACAACTGTTGATAAACAAGTAGTTCTCCGTCATGTTCGAACGGAAGCTGGATCTAAATTGGACGATGGAAAAGGCAAAAAGCAATAGATAGATCAATCCCCAGATGGCGAAAGTAATGCCTGCGGGAACGAACAGGTTCACGTACAGATCCGACAACTCACCGGTTGTTTTACCATTGATCGGAAGGGAGGTAGCGAGGTAATTCACCACCACCATGGCGATAAACAAAATGGTATTTAAGATTTTAATGCGCATTGAGGCTTACTGGTAGGGAATACAGTTGATAATTCATTGGCTGAACATGATGTGCAACTGTGTTACCAGTAAAAAATACGCTGTTCATTTGAAAAACTCTGATTAATGAATTTAGGTCTTAAATCCACCAATTCCAAATGACCTGGCTGCCTGATTAGGGTAAACTTTAGTAAAACCTTGTTTAAATGATAGAACAAGGGATATCCAACAGAAAATTAACTTTGATTTTTGGCGATTTCTTAGCGGTCCAGCCACGCTTTTAGTTCGCCTGCCCGTTCGCGACTCACCGCCAGTTCATGTTCGGTCTGCTGATTCAGCCGTACCTCTATGCCTATACTAACAGAACCACGCAATTCAGATACAGCGCTGAAGTTCACAATAAACTTCCGGCTGATGCGGAAAAATTGCTCCGGATCGAGGATGGATTCAAGCTCTTCCAGGGTATGATCAATTAGAAATTTATGGCCTTCATTCCGGGTGATTAAAAAAGCTGCTTTTCCATCAGCAAAGAAATACGCTGCCTGATCAACCGGCTTATACTGAAGCTTATTCCCGGATTTAATCATCAGGCGCTGCTTATAACTACCGGTCGATTTTTTAAGCAGGTCACGCAACGCCTGCAGTTCCTTTTCACCTAAAACCGATTCCGATTTGTTCATGCCCTTAAATTTCTTCAGTGCACGTTCCAGATCTTCTTTTTGAATGGGTTTTAGTAGATAATCAATGCTCCATTGTTTAAAAGCCTCCATAGCATACTGATCGTAGGCTGTGGTGAAAATGATGGGCGTTTTAACCTCCACAAAATCAAAAATTTCAAAGCTTTTACCGTCCGCCAGCTGCACATCCATAAACAACAGGTCTGCAGTGCCTCCGTTTTTGAAATAGGCAACGGTATCCTGCACACTGTCGAAATGATCAATGATCTTAATCTCCGGATCAGTTTCTTTCACCATGGTGGTAAGCCGCTCTGCAGCCAATCCTTCATCTTCGATAATTAGGGTGTTGATCATTGGGTTAGTTTTTTGTGAGGAGGGGTAAGGTTACTTTAAAGGCAGTTTCAGTTTTATCGATGATTACTTCTTTGTCGGTCAGAAATCCGTAACGTCTGATGATGTTTCGAAGTCCGACGAAAGTTGAAGCTTCTTTGGTTATTTTTTCCTGGAGGTTGTTGATGACGCTGATGGAATCGCCTTCTCTTTTTAAGGTTATGCTTAAAGGATTTTTTTGGGAAACAACGTTGTGTTTGATGGCATTTTCAATAAGCATTTGCAATGATGCAGGGGCAACCTGAAAATGCTCAGTATCATCTATCTTCTCCAGTTCAATTTTGATGTTTTCTCCAAACCTGATTTTCAGCAGATACAAGTAGGCATCCAGAAAATCCAGTTCTTCTTTTAATAAAACTAGTTTTTTTTCCTGATAAAACAAAAGGTAACGGTAAACATTGGATAAATGAGAGATGAATTTTGCTGAAACCACCGGATCCTTATAAACCAATGATGACAATGCATTCAGGCAGTTGAATAAAAAATGGGGATTGATCTGACTGCGTAAGGCCTCAAATTGCGCTTCAACGTTTATTTTTTTCAGTTGCTCTGCTTCCAGTTCCGATTCCCTGAGCTTGTTGATGTAAAAGTAAATTCCATTGGCCGCGTTCAGAAACAGATTGATTCTGAATCCGAAGATGGTTAGCAACCTGAGGTGATTGTTCGACCACTCAACGGTCGTGTTGAGGATGTTGGTGATGAACAAAAGAGCGAAAAGTGAACAAAGAACTATACCTGCAAGGCTGGTGATGAATTGAAGCACCAATGGATGGATTTTGCCTGAAAGCTGTCTGGAATACTTGTTAATGAGATGCTCGGCCAGTCTGTTGAATTCCCAGATCAAAAGAATGAAAATGGATAGAGTGATAAAAAGCAGTCCGTTCGGAAGCTGATCCGCAATTAGACTTTCACTGCTGGTGAACAAAATGTTGGCGAAGGAGTACAACGACAACAAGGCAATAAAAATATATCGGTGACGGATGCTAAACACTTACCAAATCAGATTATAGAAATACGACAGTTGATTTCGACCTTATGCAAATATAAACCAGTGTATGTTTTGGCAAACACCTTTCTGAATTTTAGGATGCTCCGGGTTATTTTCCTTCATCCCTAAGGATTACCGGTGTGCATAATGTTTGATTCCTGGAGTGAAGGGTTGGTTTCGACGACTGAAAAAAGCATTTCGCCAGCTCTTAAAATCTAAATTTATTGATTGCTCCAATGCGTACTTAATGTCATGGAGTACAACAGTGAAAACAGCTCGACTGATATTCCCCAATACACTCTATCCAACCGCAAAACCCGTTGATCAGGAGGAATTGGTGCTGGTGGAAGAGGATCTTTTCTTCAGTCAATATGATTTCCATAAAAATAAACTATCCTTCCATCGTGCCTCCCTTACTGCCTGCCAGGAATCGCTCTTAAAAAAGCATCAGGCTGTTCATTACATCCGCGCTGGATCTGCTGGAAGTGACATCCGTGCGCTGATCCCACATTTGAGTAAACAGGGTTTTAGCCAAGTTATTACCGAAAATCCAACCGACTACCTTTTAGAACGTCGCTTGAGAAAAGCAGCACTCAAGGCCAACGTAAAACTCACCGTAGAGCCCTCTCATAGATTTATTTCCTCTGATGATTTTCTTACTCAATGGTTTTCGGGCCGTAAAAATTATTTTCAGACCGACTTCTACATTGCACAGCGAAAACGACTCGGTTTGCTTCTTGATAAGGAAGGAAAGCCACTGAAGGGTAAATGGAGCTTTGATGCGGAGAACCGCGCACGATACCCAAAAAATAAAAAGCCACCCGTACTTCCAATCGTAAAGAAAAGTGCTGCATGGATCTCTGCCCAGCAGGAAATTGACGCTGTTTTCAAAAAAAATCCTGGTTCGGCCGTGGGTCTTACTTTGCCCGTCAACCCCACACAAGCCCGTGCCTGGTTGCAGTCGTTTCTCGAACAACGCTTCAAAAGTTTTGGCGAGTATGAAGATGCCATGGTTCAGGGGGAATCCTTCCTTCACCATTCCTTATTATCACCACTACTCAATGCAGGTCTACTAAGTCCTGAAGAAGTGGTGTCCTCAGCCGTGGAGGCAGCGCGCGAATTCAATGTCCCATACAACAGTCTGGAAGGATTTGTTCGTCAGATTGTAGGGTGGCGGGAATTCATCCGAGGGGTTTATCAATTTGCAGGCGTTAAACAACGTACGACCAATTTTTTTAACCATCGTCACTCCATACCCAACGCTTTTTACACCGCAACCACCGGAATATTTCCTGTCGACGAGGTTATCGGGCGATTGTTAAAAACCGGTTACAGTCATCACATCGAGCGTTTGATGATCCTGAGCAATTTTATGTTGCTCTGTGAAATTCATCCCGATGAGGTTTACCGGTGGTTCATGGAAATGTATGTCGATGCCTACGACTGGGTAATGGTTCCAAATGTTTATGGAATGGGTCAGTTTGCCGATGGCGGCCTGATGTGTTCAAAACCCTACATCAGCGGCAGCAACTATATTCTTAAAATGAGCAACTATTCAAAGGACCCCGCCTGGACTGAAGTGTGGGATGGACTCTTTTGGAGGTTCATGGATAAGCAGCGTGCGTTTTTTCTCGGCAATCCAAGACTGGGCATGTTGGTGAAAATGTTCGATGGCATGGATATCCAAAAACGAAAGGCTCACCTCCGGACAGCTGAAAAATACCTTGAAAAGCTTCACCGATGACCATCAGTTTCCCAACCGAGTACGCAAAAATTTTGGAACGGATGCACCGGATCGATCCGATCAACTATTCGGAAACCAGAAACTACCTCAATGGAGCGGTCACCCTTTTATCACCATACCTCTCCAGAGGCGTGATCAGCACCCGTCAGGTTTTTGAGTCTTTGATTGAAAGGGGTTTTTCTTTTGAACAATGTGAGACACTCATCAAAGAGCTGGCATGGAGGGACTATTTTCAACGGACCTGGCAGGTTAAAAAAGACCTGAGCACTCCAATACGGCAACCCCAGGAAGGGGTAGAGCGCCGCGGTCTGCCCGCTTCTCTCGCTAAGGCAAAAACGGGCGTCCCCTCAATAGATGAGGCAATTGATGAACTCACCTCCACTGGCTATATGCACAACCATTGCAGGATGTATACCGCATCGGTAACCTGCAACATCGCGCGCTACGATTGGCTGGAGCCAGCGCGTTGGATGTACTACCATCTACTGGATGCCGACTGGGCATCCAATGCCTGCAGCTGGCAATGGGTGGCAGGCGCCAACAGCACCAAAAAATATTATTGCAATCAGGAAAACATCAATCATTACACTGGACGTCAGGATAAAACCTTTCTGTCCTGTAGTTATGAGGATCTCCTCAACATTCGTCCACCTGGTGATTGGAATGAAACGGTGACTGAGATCTTATATTCATCACTACCAGCAGTGGTAGCTCAAGAGCTGGATCCCACACTGCCGGTTTGTGTATACAACTTTTACAATCTCGATCCATTGTGGAGATCGGATCAACCATGCAACCGTGTGTTGTTGCTGGAGCCTGATCATTTTTCAAATTATCCAGTTCATGAGCGCAGTATTCATTTTATGCTGGAGCTCACTGAAAATATTCCGGACCTGATGGTGTTCAGCGGAAGCTGGAGTGATTTCAAACAGCGATTCCCCCATCAGACCATATACTTTAAAGAACATCCGCTTTTCAGTCACTATGAAGGCCAAATGGACCAAAGAGCATGGCTTGTCCCTGAAGTTCAAGGTCACTTCAACTCATTTTCGGGCTATTGGAAAAAAATCGAGCACCCACTCAAAAAACAATTCACCAGGCAAACTACCCTCTCCTTATGAAAATCAATGCAAACGACCTCAGCACGATGGAGCAACGCTACCGCGCTACTTTGATTAACTCCCTTGCCGGCGTGCGGCAGGTGGCGCTGGTTGGCACCCAATCTCCAGATGGGGTCAATAACCTGGCCATTTTCAATTCATTAATTCACATCGGGGCCAATCCGCCACTTTATGGTCTGCTGTTCCGGCCTGCAACGGTTCGACGAGATACACTCACCAATATTTTTGAAACCGGTAGCTATACGATCAACTTTCCATCATCAAGATATTTCATGCAATCGCATCAAACATCGGCGAAGTATGGAGAGCAAGAGTCTGAATTCGACGAAGTGGGACTCACCGCTGCCCACGAGCCCAACGTCCATGCGCCATTTGTGAAAGAAGCCATTGTTAAAATGGCCATGAAGTATGAAGAAAAAGTTGACATCTCCATCAATGGCACCATTATGATCATCGGCTCCATTCAGATGATCTGTTTGCCCGATCGTATGGTTTCGGAAGATGGCTATGTCGGACACGATCTCGGGGATACCCTGGCTTGTGCAGGTTTGGATGCGTACTACAGGGTTAGCGAAATCGGACGGTTAAGCTATGCGCGTCCAGGCCAGTGGTCTGAGCCCGTCGAAAGAACGAGTGTGAAGGCATGAAAAAAACCTTTCTGCCTGAAAAAATCTGTGTGGTGTGTGGCCGCCCTTTTTCCTGGCGAAAGAAATGGGAAAAAGTCTGGTCAGAAGTACGCTACTGCAGCGATCGGTGCAGAATGAACAGAAACAAATCAAGCAAATCATGAAAAACATTTTAATCGCAGGTGCAGGTCGAGGCATCGGTCTTGCCTGCGCAAAAAAACTCAGTGGGGTCTCAAATATATTCGCCATTACCCGAACACCGACCGCTGAACTTGAACAAACCGGCGCAACTGTTTTACAGGCCGATGTGGCCAAGGACACCTTGTCGGTTCAACCTGGCTGGCCGGATGAATTTCATGGGCTGGTCTATTGCCCCGGAAGCATCAACCTAAAACCATTTCATCGGCTCACCGAACAGGATTTTCTGTCCGACTTCCAGCAAAATGTTTCCGGTGCAGTGCGTTTGATCCAACAATTTCTACCTGCTCTTAAAAAAGCCTCAGGGGCTTCGGTGGTTCTTTTCAGCACGGTAGCCGTAAAAAATGGAATGCCTTTTCATGCCTCCATTGCAGCATCTAAAGGTGCAGTAGAAGGCCTGGCCAAAAGCCTTGCCGCTGAACTGGCAGGATCAAAAATCCGGGTAAATGTTATCGCTCCTTCGCTGACCGATACACCACTGGCTGGGTCCTTGCTGAATACAGAAGAGAAAAAAGAAGCTGCAGGCAAACGGCACCCGCTGCAGCGTGTAGGTACTGTCGACGACATGGCTGCAATGACAGCCTTCCTGCTTGGTGAGGAGAGTAGCTGGGTCACCGGGCAGATAATAGGAGTAGACGGTGGCCTTGGCAGTCTTCGTGTTTAATAATATTGTCGTTCAGAAGGATTGAAGCGAAGGGGATGAAAATACTGCTAACAGGTGCCAATGGATACATCGGAAAACGCTTGCTTCCGGTTCTCTTGTCCATGGGTCATGAGGTGGTTTGCTGTGTACGGGACCGGAAAAGGCTGCCTGCAGCCCCATTCCTCCAACACCCTTCGGTAAGCATTCTCGAACTGGACCTTCTCAACGTCCCGCCTTCCGTTCCCAACCTTGATGACGTAGACGCGGCTTACTACCTGGTTCATTCCATGAGTGACCGCCTTCAGGACTTTGAAGAACTTGAAGTCACCTCAGCCAATAATTTCATACGTCTGCTCATGGGTACCAGGGTACAGCAGATCATTTACCTTGGCGGAATCGTCAACGACCCCAGGCTTTCGCGCCATCTTTCCTCAAGGAAACATGTCGATGAGATTTTGAGGAGCTCCGGAATTCCGGTCACCACCCTGAAGGCGGGCATCATCGTTGGATCTGGAAGTTCTTCTTTTGAAATCATCCGTGACCTGGTAGAACGCCTGCCGGTCATGATCACCCCACGTTGGCTCAACACCAAGATCCAGCCGATTGGTATTAAAAATGTTCTTGAGTACCTGACCGGTGTACTGCTCAAGGCCGATACGTTTGATCAGTCTTACGACATTGGCGGCGCCGAAGTTCTTACCTACAAAGATCTGCTGCTTCAGTTTGCAGAGACCAGGGGATTAAAACGGCTTATACTCACACTGCCGGTGATGACGCCGCGCCTGTCTTCCTACTGGCTCTATTTTGTAACCTCAACTTCCTACAAACTCGCGGTCAACCTGGTGAACAGCATGTATGTTGAAGTCATTGCGCGTTCGAACAACCTTGGTCAACAGCTGGGAATTCGCCCCGATACCTATCGGCAGGCAGTAGCCAATGCCTTTAAGCAAACGGAAGAAAATGAAGTCATCTCCAGTTGGAAGGACTCCATGGTTTCCAGCATGCCGTCGTTTAAATTATACGACCACCTTGCTGTGCCGGTCAATGGATGTCTGATGAACAAACAGCAGGTTGAAATCACCGGCTCTGGTGAACAGGTGTTGTCTAATTTCTGGTCCATCGGTGGCAGCAGAGGCTGGTATTATGGCGACTGGCTTTGGTTGCTGCGCGGATTTCTGGATAAAGTCGTGGGAGGAGTAGGATTGCGTAGGGGCAGGACCAATCAATCAGAAATCAGCTCAGGTGACACCCTTGATTTTTGGAGGGTGCTGGTGGCCGACAAGGAAGCCAAACGTTTGCTGCTCTTTGCTGAAATGAAACTTCCTGGAGAGGCCTGGCTTGAGTTTTGGATTCGCGAGCAAAATGGTAAACCGTATCTGTTTCAGACAGCTACTTTTCGTCCGAAGGGACTTTTTGGAAGATTGTATTGGTACGTTCTGGTGCCCATCCATTTCTTTTTATTTAAGGGCATGGCACAACGGATTGTGAATTTTCGGTAAGAAGAAAATTTAAGGTTCAGCAGCAAAGTTTTTGAGTGCCGGGGTCCAATCATAGTCCTGGTAACGGATTTCAAATCCACTGATATCCACCCCAAGATATTTCGATAGGACCTCCAGCTGTCCGGATTTTCCGCCGAAATCAGCGGCGAACCACTGCATGATGCGCGTGACCCAGACAATCTTTTTATCGCGGTCTACCTTCGTTTCTCCTTGAAGAAATCCACGCGCAGCCCGTTCCAGCTGCTGGTCTAGTTTTTCTTCTGAATAAAATGCGATCGGTGGACAACTTTTAGCGCCACAGTTCAACGCAAAATGCACCCTGAAATCTGGCACGCCTACTGCCAACGCCCTAACATTTTTGCCGGGAAACATTTGTGCGAAATAGCCAAGGCTGTATTTCGCGCGGTATTTTCTAAGGATGCCGTGTTCCACCTCATCGAGGGTGAGGGTGAAATCTGAAAATTTTATTCCACGGTAGGTAAAAATGGATGACTTGGTCAGCTTGTTCCGAAGGGCAAACACCTGGTACCAGCCATTGTAGAGATTTATCCAAAACGTTTTTTTCTGATTGTCGCTGGTGAGGGATTGCACAAGTTGAAGCATGGAGACCTGTCCCAATTGCTTTTCGATCTGATCGGTTGGTTCGCCTGTTTTCACGGCATAAATAAAATCCTGCGAAAGCCGAATCAGCATCGCCCGCTGGTCGGCGGCAGCGTTCATTTCCCCTCCGAGGACCACCGGGGCGACCAATAGGCATAAAATCAAAATGTTGCGTTGCACTGGCTGGACTAAAATTGACCAAACATCAAATTTAGGGTTTTTGATTTTGAGCCTTTTGGCTAGATTGAAAATCAATCTTTGTACCATGAACATCAGAAACCTCTTTTTGCTTTCCCTCTGCCTGATTCTTCAGGTGGTGAGTGTCCAACAACTGTCTGCGCAAGTCGACGCCAAATACTTCAGTAAAATGAAATGGCGCAATGTAGGTCCGCTGCGCGGTGGCCGTTCCCTCGGAGCAACGGGTAGCCCCGGCAGGCCTTTGGAATATTATTTCGGTGCTACCGGCGGTGGCTTGTGGAAGACTACCGATGGTGGACAGGAATGGTCGCCGGTAACCGATGGTCAGATCACCTCTTCATCCATTGGAGCGGTGGCAGTGGCCGAGACCAACCCGGATGTTGTTTTTATTGGAGGAGGAGAGACGGAACTGCGTGGAAGCATCACCCAGGGCGACGGCGTTTATAAATCTATGGATGGCGGTAAGACCTGGAGACATATGGGCTTGAAAGAAACCCAGGCGATTTCAAGAATCAGAATTCATCCAACCAATCCTGAGGTAGTCTATGTTTCTGCCTTGGGTCATCCTTACGGAGAAAATGAAGAGCGTGGTATTTTCAGATCTGTTGATGGGGGCAATACCTGGAAAAAAGTTTTGTATGTGAGTCCGCGCGCAGGTGGTGCAGACCTGATCATAGACAGAAAAAATCCAAAGGTGATCTATGCCAGCATCTGGCAGGTTTACCGCAAAACATGGAAGATGTGGGGTGGGGGACCCGACTGCGGATTGTATAAATCAGTTGATGGTGGTGATACATGGATCAACCTGACCAGGAATCCAGGTATGCCTGCTGGGCCCATTGGTAAAATCGGAATCACCGTCTCACCGGCCGATCCAAACCGGTTGTGGGCTATTGTTGAAGCCAATGAAGGTGGTGTGTACCGTTCAGACGATGGAGGCTGGACATGGAAAAAGGTGAATGAAGAACGAAAACTTCGTCAGCGCGCTTTTTATTATTCCCGTATTTATGCTGATCCCATCGATCGCGAAACAGTCTATTGCCTGAATGTGGATTTCTATAAGTCAACCGACGGCGGCGTAAATTTTGACAAAGAGATCAATGGGCCACACGGCGATTACCATGATTTGTGGATCGATGCCAACAATCCGCAACGGATGATTGTGGCCGATGATGGCGGTGGCAGTGTTTCGGTCAATGGAGGGAAAACCTGGACGGAACAGGATTACATCACCACGCAGTTGTACCATGTAACGGTTACCAACGATGTGCCCTACCATATAGCCGGTGCTCAGCAAGACAACAGCACGCTGGCCATACCCAACGAAGGTTGGGATTATATGCAGGCCGGTGGACCCAACCATGGTTGGTATTATGAGGTTGGCGGTGGTGAGAGTGGATACATCACCCAACATCCAAAGGACAATGATATTTTTTATGCAGGCAGTCAAGGAGCATTACTGACCCGTTACGACCGCAGCAATGGACAGATTCGGGATATCCAGGTTTATCCCAGGTTCTTTTCTGGTGAACCATCCAGTGCCTTGCCCGAACGCTGGCAGTGGACTTACCCAATTGTGTTTTCGCCAAAAAATCCTGGCGTTCTGTACACCTGTTCACAGCATGTTTGGAAAACCACCGACGATGGACAGCGTTGGGAGAAGATATCACCTGATCTCACCTATGCCGATCCGGAAACCCTTGGACCAACGGGCGGTGAGATTACCAAGGACATGAACGGACCGGAGATTTACGCTACGGTATATGCTTTGGCGCCGTCAAATCACGATGAGCAGGTCATCTGGGCTGGTTCTGACGATGGACGGATTCACATTACCAGAGATGGAGGTAAGAACTGGAAAGAAATCACGCCAAAGGAAATTCCAAAACATTCGGTGGTGAGCATTATTGATGAGTCCCGTCATACACCGGGAACGGCTTATGTGTCGGTGTATCGTTATCAGGTGGATGACCGCAAGCCTTATATTTTTCGCACCACCGACTTTGGCAAAACGTGGACAAAAATAATCAGTGGAATTGCAGACGGACATTTCGTGCGGGCTGTGCGGGAGGACCATCAGCGACCCGGATTACTTTTTGCGGGTACGGAGCATGGCGTATACGTAAGTTTTAATGCAGGTGATGTGTGGCAGCCGTTGCAAATGAATTTACCAGACACACCGGTGAGGGATTTGGTGGTGAAGGATAACGATGTGGTCTTGGGTACGCATGGTCGTGGCTTTTGGGTCTTGGACGATATTCAACCCTTGCGTGAGTTAAATATGGAGACCATGAAGCAGCAGGCAGTATTTTTCAAGCCTGCGGATGCTTACCGTGGTCTTGGTCCTGTTGTATTCCAGTATTATCTGGAGCGTCAGGTGGATTCGGTGTTGATTGAAATATTGGATGCGCAGGGGAAAATCGTCACCAGTTTTAGTGGTAAGCAACCTGAGTACAAGGTTGATCCAAATGTACCCTCATGGGATCGCAAGCCTAATCCACCGGTAACGGCGAAGGGATTGAATACCTTCAGTTGGAACCTGCGGTATCCGGGTGCAACGGTTTTTGAAGGCATGATTTTATGGGGCGCTCGTCCACAGAGCGGACCGAAGGCGCCGTTGGGTGAGTATCGGGTTCGGTTTACTGCAGGAGATTATTCGAAGGAGTATTCGTTCCGTGTGAAGCTTGATCCGAATTTGAAGGGTGTGACGGAGGCTGATTTAAAGGAGACCTTTGATTTGGCGATGAAGATCAGGGATCGTGAGAGTCAGGGTAATGCGGCGGTGGTTAGGATCAGGCAGTTGCGTGGTAAGTTGAAGGAGGTGGGGCAGCAGAGCACGGATGTGGAGTTGGGCAATTTGATCAAGACATTGCAGGACAAGCTGACGGTGTCGGAGGAAGTTTTGTATCAGACCAAAAACCGCAGCGGTCAGGATCCTTTGAATTTCCCGATTCGGTTGGGCAACCGCATATCGGCGGTGCGCAGGAGTTTAGAGACGGGGGATGCCAGGCCGACGGAGGGAGCGTATAAAGTCTTTGCGGAGTTGGGAGCGGAGTTGGACAGGCAGTTGGGTGTTTTGGAAGGCGACATCAGGGCTGGTTTGCCGTTGGTGAATGCAAGGTTGAGGGTGCTTAAGCTTGCAGAGATCAGTGAATAGAGGTTAATAAAGCCTGTTTTTGATGCTTGTGGGAAGCTTGAACCTTATTAGTTTTGCGTCCCCTGAGAAATAGGAAGTACTGCCCGGGTGGTGAAATTGGTAGACACGTACGTTTGAGGGGCGTATGGCGCAAGCTGTGCTGGTTCGAGTCCAGTCCCGGGCACTGAAAAGTGTGAAGCCGAAGTGGTGAAATTGGTAGACACGCACGTTTCAGGGGCGTGTGGCGCAAGCTGTGCGGGTTCGAGTCCCGCCTTCGGCACCAGAGATTTTTCTTTTAAGTGATCGGTGGATGGATCTAATCCGCCGGAGTAGTTTCTAGAAATTTTTTGAGCAGGTCCTCAAGCCTTACCAAATCCTCACCAGCTCTTTTCCATATTCTGGCTCCTGTTCCCAAACCTGAGTTTTAAAAGTCTCATCCAGGTCAACGGTCAATCCGGGAAAAAGTGGACTTTCCAGATTTTCTCCTATGGTGCGCATTTTATGAGGCTGAAATTTTCCTTCCGGGGTGAGGGTATGAATGGTCACTGTTTTGTCTTCCGGCTGGACGATCCAGTATTCTTTTACACCGTAAGTTTCATAAATGAAGTATTTGTCTTTCACATCCCGGGTTGCGGTGGAGGGGGAAAGAATTTCAACCACCAGGTCAGGTGCGCCGACACAGCCTTTGAGTTCAATTTTTGCCGGATCGCAAATAACTATGAGATCTGGCTGCAATACGGTGTCGAGCAAGCCATTCTTCCCAATAAAAAAACATCAAGTGGTGCATGCAGCACGTTGCATGGTTTTCCTTGAAAGAATTTCTGAAACTCAAACATCAGGATTGAACTGCATCGTTGGTGCCTTGCATTGGCCGCCGGTGACATGGGAAAAATTTTGCCCATGATCAATTCAACGCGATCATGAAACTTCCATGAAAGATATTCCAGGTGTGAATAAGTCTTATCCAGGTTCAATTGGCTGAGAGAGGTTATTTCCATGAAGACAAATATAGGGTTGCATAGGATTTATGGTTCCCTTTTGATGAGCGTCTTTTAACGGTGGGGGTGGGGTTAATAGACTTATTGTTCTATCCAGGGAACACTGCTCTGATTTTCAGCTCAAATCCCTATCCCTCCTCCTCCAAAATCTCTTTCGCCCGCGCCTGGTCCGATTCGAATACGGAAAGCTGGACACTACCCACCGAACTGCTCACCATAGGATAGAGGTAGGCAGTTTCACTATGGCTAATCATACACGGAATACCATAAGCATCCAGCTTTGATTTCGCTAGATCAGCCTTCCATGGCTGATCGTATTGCACCAGTACAACAATCTTCTGCTTTGTCATCTTCTCCATCACTCAATTTACACTTTCTGAAACAGCCATTACCATCCTTGCTTCAGACATGAATTAACCCGCTTTTTACCCCCATCGGTTTTGGCTAACTTCCCCTTTAATTCTAAAAATGAAACGCATTGTTGTTGACATGGATGACGTAATGGCCGATGCCACCGGTCAGTTCCTCTATTATTACCAAAATGAATTTGGCATCGTCATCCAACGGGAATCGCTGCATTTCAAAGAAGAACTTCAGGGTTTTCCCAGCGAACATCATGAAGCTGTTTACCAGTTTACCTTCCGCAAAAATTTCTTTCGCTCTATGAACATCCAACCCCACTGTCAGCGGGTCATGGAGCGTCTTAACAGTCATTTTGAAGTTTTTATCGTGTCCTCAGCCATGGAATTCCCTAATTCGCTCAATGAAAAGCTTGAATGGCTGGGTGAACATTTCCCGTTTCTACATTGGAAGCAATTTGTTTTCTGTGGCAGAAAATCGATCGTCCATGGTGATTATATGATCGACGACCTGCCCCACAACCTCAGGGGATTCAATGGCGAAAAACTTTTATTCACCGCGCCTCATAACATGCACCACGAGGGCTTTCATCGACTCAACAACTGGCTGGAAGTGGAGCAATACTTCTTTGAAAATGTCCAGTCACCAAACAACCAGACCTCAAAACAATAAGGGCTGTCAATGGTTTATTAAAAATCAATGGACTTAACGCAAAAGTCATCTGCAGGCAGGCGATTCCTGTATTTCCTGTTTTTTACTCTGTCCATCCTTCAGGGTTACGGGCAGGCTCACTCGTCTCAGGAACTTTTCCTTCCATTGGTTATGCCGGGTCAAACGGTGGTTCGTCACATGGCCTACACACTCCTTTACGATGAAGAACATGAACAGGCGCGATGGGTGGCCTATGAACTTACGGCTGCCGAAACATCCGGTTCAGTTGAACGGGAATCTTCTTTCTCGCCCGATCCCTATGTTTCAACATTAACAGCAGCCGATGAGGATTACAAGGGTAGTGGCTTTGACCGAGGTCACCTTGCACCTGCCGCCGATATGGCCTGGTCTGAACAGTCCATGAGAGAATCCTTCTACTTCAGCAACATCTCACCACAATCACCCTCTTTCAATCGGGGCATCTGGAAGCAACTAGAGGAACTGGTGCGTACCTGGGCTGAATCCTATGGCGCCATTCAGGTGGTCACCGGTCCTGTTTTACAACCTGGACTACCGGCCATCGGCCCGAACAAGGTTTCTATTCCTTTGCTATTCTATAAAGCACTAATGGTTCACACCCCGTCCGGTTACCAGGCTATAGGTTTTGTATTACCCAATGAAGGATCCGATCGGTCGCTGAAAAGCTATATGACTTCCATCGATGAGCTTGAACAACTAACAGGATTGGATTTCTTCCATTTGCTTGCCGATGACGAAGAATCACAAATCGAACAGTCTGTTCATCCGGACCACTGGATATGGAGCAGCAGCCATCGCACAACCCATCCAACGTCCCCGGTCCGTCAAGAATCAGCGTCCAGGCAATGTGCTGGGATCACCAAAGCTGGTGAGCGGTGTAAGAACATCACCAGAAGTGCTTCCGGTTTTTGTCACCTTCATGATTGAATTTGATTTCTTAAAGTGAAACCGGCCCGTAGATCCGGGCCGGTAAATTCACTTCTGTGCGACAATCTCCAAACCTGACTTTTAAAATCAAACCATTAATATTTTTTGTCAGGGTGGTAAGGGGCTTAAAACCCTATACCAAGTCTATGATTGATATCAACGACAGATCAAATGTAAATTCCAATTCGAGCCATGATCTTCATTAATGGGCTTTTATTAGGTTACGATAGGTGAAACTCATTTTTTCACCTTTTTTTCGACGTTTTTAGGCTTGGGTTGAGCAGCTTTTATGCACCATCCAGTTTTTAAGGATGCATCAAAAAGACGATTTCATATTATGAAATCGATGTATTAATTATATAAGAAATCTGGCTAATCGGCTGAGCCTTTGCTTTTAATAGATTCCCCTTTGGTGCGGTAGGCTTCGATGATGTCGCGAACCAGCCGGTGTCGCACCACATCCTTTCCGGAAAGTTCAACAATCCCAATACCGGCCACGCCGGTCAGGTAATTAACCGCTTCTTTTAACCCTGATTTTTGATTGGGGGGAAGGTCGATCTGTGATCCATCGCCGGTCACAATCATTTTAGACTCAGGCCCCATCCTGGTCAAAAACATTTTCATCTGCATGGGCGTGGTATTCTGTGCCTCGTCCAATAAGATGAAGGCGTTGTTAAGGGTACGTCCACGCATATACGCCAGAGGAGCGATTTCAATGATTTCCCGCTCCATGTACAACCGAAGCTTTTCAAAAGGAATCATGTCGTGCAAGGCATCGTAAATCGGTCTCAGGTATGGATCAATCTTTTCTTTCAGATCACCCGGAAGAAATCCCAGGTTTTCCCCTGCTTCAACCGCGGGACGGGTGATGATAATTTTTCTAACCTCCTTCTGTTTCAAGGCCCGCACGGCCATGGCGACGGAGATGTAGGTCTTACCCGTACCTGCAGGTCCTAAGGCAAAAACAAGATCATTCTCCCGAATCGATTGAACCAGTCTATGCTGGTTAGGAGTTTTTGGTCGAATCGGGTTCCCTCTGGTGCCAAACAAAATGAGTCCTTCTGCATGGATTTCACCAGTCAGATCGGTCTGCTCCTGTGCAATGTAACCCTTCACCTGATCCTCGGACAGCGACCCATAATTGTTGAAGTGGGCAATCAATGCGTCGATCACATCGCTGATCTGAACTACCTCCATGGCCTCACCCTTGATGTGGATTTCATTGCCCCTGGACACAATGCGGGAGCGGGGGAAGGCCCCTGAAATCTCGTTGATGTTCCTGTTCTCGACCCCTAAAAAATCCGGGAGTGAAATGTCTTCGAGCGAAATTGTTTTTTCTATCAAGATTTTAATGGTTGACCGGGCACCAACTGCATTTTACAGTGGAGGGTTTGTTAAATTTGTGCAAAGCTAAAGATTACTTTTTTACCCGACCATGGCCCTGATTACCCTGCTTACTGACTCCGGGGACAGCGATTTTTACGTTTCTGCCATCAAGGCCAAAATATCCAGCATCAATCCCGGGATTAGAGTGGAGGACATCAGCCATAGCATAGGTCATGGCAACGTTGCCCATGCTGCATTTGTGCTCAACGCTGTATTCAGGGATTTTCCAAAGGGAACAGTGCATCTGGTCGGCGTGGATGCCACCGGACAACCCGGTGCAGGACACGTTGCCATCCAACTGGAAGATCATTTTTTTGTTGCCTGCAACAATGGAATCCTCTCCCTCATCAGCGATAAGAATCCACAATACGTCGCGGAATTGAATACGCTTAATCTGGGCAATACCACTTTTCCTGAAAAAGAGATCCTCGCGCCGGCAGCAGCCAAAATTGCCAGCGGTGTGTCGCTTTCCGATTTAGGTCGTCCGGCAACGAACTTCCGCAGGCTTACCATCAGGCACCTCAAAGCCAACAAGAGTCAGATTCTTGGTCACGTCATCCATGTCGATCATTTTGGAAACCTGATCACCAACATCAGTAAGGATGTCTTTGATCAGCTTTCAGCCGGTAAGAATTATATCGTGCAGTTTGCAGGGGAACGCATCTCTAGGCTTCACACCAACTACAACCAAACCGATCCCGGCGATTGCTTTGTGTTGTTTAATAGCCAGGGTCTTTTAGAGATCGGCGTTTACAAGGGCGATGCAAGCCGGCTGCTGGGTTTGCAGGCCGATAGCCCCGTCAACATCATTTTTCAGGATTAATCACAGTTCTGGGATTCAGGATTTTGGTTTATTTTAGAATCCCAAACCGCCTGAATGTATGACCTACGATCGTTTTATCCGATTGATCAACCCCCAAACCATGATGGTTTTGTTGGTTTCCATGGGAAGTTGCTATGCTGCTGTCTTGTTTGAAATTGACTACAACTACGATCTTCTTCTTCTGAATCTGGCCATTACCTTCCCGCTGAGCTTTTCCATTCAGGCAGCTTTCCGAAGAAGGGAACGGGCCCTTGAATTTCTGAGTTTATTCAAATCTTCTTTGGTTACTGTCCACCAGAGTTTTCAACATGAAAAAAAACTGGGCTCCAAACAGAAGGAGCAATCCAGGAAAATGCTCCAGAAAATTGCTGACCGCATGCTTGGCTGGCTAACGCATCCCGATGTATCGCCCCATGAAATTCACGCTGAAATGGACCGGGTTTTTTACTTCATCGCTGAAAACAAGGATTCAATTTCTGAGGGCGTAACCCAGAAAATTATCCGCTACATGAAAGATGCTTATCGTGGTGCTGAGTATTTGATTGCCATGAGCCGTCACAAAACTGTACAAGGCCTACGGATGTACTGTATTATTTTTATCTACCTCTACTCGTTGGTTAATGCACCGGTGTTGTTGCACCACATTGGTTTTGAAGCAAGCTGGTTGGTGTACATCATTTGTTTTGTATCGTCATTTTTACTGGTGACGCTCTACAACATCCAGGAGCAAATGGAAAATCCGTTCGACAATACAGGGCTCGACGATATCCAACTGAACGACTTCAGGCTGAATGGTTAGTTGTTAGTTTTCGCTAATCAGCGTTGTCAGGGTAATCCGCTGGACCGGATTCAAAGGGTCATTGGAGTAAATCAGCACAGACTTATTTTGGCGACCGGTTCTTTCCCCCGCAGAAAAATTTAGGGTTAGTTTCCCGATCCCACCGGCCGCTATGGATGGCCCGTCTACCATAGCGGTAAGACAGGTACAATTGGGAACCAGTGCGCGAATTTCAAGCGACTTCTTACCGGTATTTCTCAAAAGAATTTCCCGCGACACCACCGAACCAGTTCGTTGTGTGCCCAAATTCAAATCCGCTCCTGAGATGGTGAGTTTTGGCGCCTGGTCCAGTTCTTTGCCAGCAGGTTTTGGGAAAAATTCTTCAAGGGTTGCGTAAACCGTCAGATGAATTTCCGGATGCTGTGGGTCGTCGGTTTGTAGAATGATTTGATCAGACCGGAATCCATAACCACCTTTTTTTCGTCCATCGTAAGTCACCATCAACTGCCCGGATTCCTGAGCGCCCAACTTTTGAGGTGATTTAATGGAAATAAATGCCGGTGTTACGATGCCATGAAACTGGATGGTGTTGTTGGAATTGTTTCGAACACTGAATGCTTTTGCCGGTGTATCCTGGTTGTTGTACACCTTCCCAACATTAAATATGGATGAAGTGAAGGAAAGACTTCCCGCGGTATAATTATGGGCTTCACGAGCGGTCCGGTCGGTGTCAACCACATTTCCCTTGATCTGCAAAACAATTGCATTCTGGGTACGGTCTGTGGTGATGGAAATGGTTTTGGAGAAATAACCCGGCCTTCCTTTTGGTTCGAATTGGGCTCTCACGAATCCTTGTGCGCCCGGTGGCACTGGTGTTCTGGTCCATTCCGGTGTGGTACAACCGCAGGACGCTTCAACGTTTACGATGGTCAGGGGGTCTAAACCTGTGTTCCTGAACCTGAACTCATGCTCAACGGATCCGCCTTGTTCACGGATGGTTCCAAAGTCCCAGGACTTCTCTTCAAAGGAAACCACCTCCGTACGTTGTCCGGTGGCCTCATAGACAAGAAAGACCAAAATCAGGATTCTGAAAAAGTTCATAAAATCTACTTCAAAACTACTAAGTAATTTCGCCTCAAGCGTTTTCTTTGCAAACGTCATTCCTATAATTAATTGTTCCTATGGCAAGAATTCTAACCGGCATCCAAAGCAGCGGTAAACCACACCTTGGGAACCTACTGGGTGCCATCATTCCTGCCATAGAATTGTCGCGGATCCCGGGCAATGACTCCTTTTTCTTTATCGCTGACCTTCACTCGCTCACAACCATCAAAGATTCGCAGGTTCGCATCAACAACACCAATGCCGTAGCCGCCGCCTGGCTTGCTTGTGGTTTTGATGTGGAGAAAAACTGTCTCTACCGACAAAGCAGGATACCAGAGGTTTGTGAACTCACCTGGTACCTGAACTGCTTTACGCCTTTCCCAATGCTGGCCAATGCGCACAGTTTCAAAGACAAATCTGAGAAACTGTCGGATGTTAATGCCGGATTGTTCACTTATCCGGTGCTAATGGCCGCCGATATCTTGTTGTACGATTCCAATGTTGTTCCGGTTGGAAAGGACCAGAAACAACACCTGGAAATGTGCCGCGATATCGCGACGGCCTTTAACCGAACCTTCGGTGAAACGTTTGTGGTGCCTGAAGCCAAAATTGAGGAACAGGTGATGACCATTCCCGGGACCGACGGTCAGAAGATGAGTAAGTCTTACGGTAACATCATCGATGTATTTCTCCCTGAAAAGGAATTGCGTAAACAGGTGATGTCCATCGTTACCGATAGTACCCCAATTGAATCGCCAAAAGATCCGGACAAGGACAATGTTATTGCCATCTACCGACTTTTGGCCGATGCTGCGCAAACGGCTGATTTAAGAAGTAAATACCTCGCCGGAAATTTTGGTTACGGAACCGCCAAGCAGACGCTTTTCGAGTTGATCATGGAAAAATATTCCAGCGAGCGCACCGAATTTCAAAAGCTAATGTCTGATACCGCTCACCTGGAATCACAGCTGCGGCTGGGGGAGGAAAAGGCTAGGAAAATCGCTTCAGCTGTGTTGGCCCGTGTACGGACCAAACTTGGATTCAATTAGATCGACGTTGCTGCTGCCCTCTGCAGTCGGTCGTTAATGGCAGGTCCAAGGCCAACTTCCGGAACAGATTCTGCCAGAATGATATCGGCTTCACTTTCATCGAGTGCGCGTAAGGCAGCAAAAAGATTTCGTGCAGCTTCGTTAACATCACCGCTGGGGGAAAGAATTTTTTCAATCTGCTCGCCCCTTGATTTCTCGAAAAGAAGCAATCCAACTTTTCGGTTTCCTTTTTCGCTGATCAGTTCGTCCAGATTACCCAACCGCATTGGTTTTCTGGGCGCGTAATGTTGGGTCAATTGTCCAGGTGCGGCCGGATTGGATGAAACAATTTTTTCTATGGTTTTTCCAGTGATTCTCGCGATGGACTTCCTGTCGATGCCACCCCTTCGGTAGATCACAGCCTGCTCGTTCTCGAATCCAACCACCGTTGATTCAATTCCAACCTTACAGGAACCGCCATCCAAAATGTAGGCGACCCGATTACCCAATTGCCGCCTTACATGTTCAGCGGTGGTGGGGCTGATGTAACCAAACGGATTTGCACTGGGTGCCGCCAACGGAAAACTCAGGTAGCCAAGCAACTCCAGGGTAAGTTCGTGGTCAGGACACCGGAGGCCAACCCTCGACAGCCCCGAGGTCACCAGGTCTGAAATGGACTGAGATTTTTCGAGGAGAATCGTTAAGGGTCCGGGCCAGAAAACATCGGCCAGGTCGTAAGCGGCCTGCGGTATGTCTACGGCATAGGTTTGGATTTTGTCCGGATCTGGAATGTGGACGATCAGCGGATCGAAAGCTGGTCTTTGTTTGGCTTCAAAAATTTTGGTGACCACGGTTGAATCAAGTGCGTTGCCAGCCAAGCCATAGACGGTTTCGGTTGGAATGGCCACCAGTTCACCGGCGTTGAGGTGGCTGATCGCTTTTGCTATATCACGTCCTGCAGATGACAAACTTCCTGGCTTATTGAATGATCACCGTGATTTTATTCAGGCGCGCTGAGGTGAGCTTTTCGGTCTGCTCTCCGCCACCACTGTTGTCCTTATCGCCTTTTCTGACCAGAATGTAATAGGCCTGTGGTTGCAGCTTTTTAAAGGATGCAATTCCTTTCTTATCGGTCATGGTCATGGCTACCTGATTGACCTCCTTTTCATAGTCAGCTTGCGATTTGAACAGGTAAACCTGGGCACTGCTTACGGTGTTACCGGTCTCATCCCTCACGGTTACCTGAAGTCCGGTCTGAATGATTTGGGCGGCCGCGATCAGACTAAAGAAGGTCAGGGCGGCAATGGATATTCTTTTCATGGCTTTTTAAGCTTCGTTTGCAAAGATAATGCCATGGCGGCAGGCTTGTTTTTAATTTAAATTGCAGGGCTAAATTTTAATCAACCATGGATAAGCAAAGCAAATCATTCTTATACAATTACCTCAACAATGCCTCGCCCACCGGTTTTGAGCATAAGGGTCAGCAGATATGGCTGGATTACCTCAAACCCTACTCCGATGATTATATCGTTGACACTTACGGAAGTGTGGCGGCGGTGATAAATCCAAAGGGAACCTATAAGGTGGTGATTGAGGCTCATGCCGATGAAATCAGCTGGTTTGTTAATTACATTACCGAGGAGGGGTACATCTATGTCAGAAGAAATGGAGGCTCTGATCACCAGATTGCGCCTTCCATGCGCGTGAACATCCATACGGAAAAAGGAATCGTGAAAGGAGTATTTGGATGGCCCGCCATCCATGTAAGGGATGCGGCGCGTGAGGAAACGCCTTCCTTGAGAAATATTTTTATCGACATCGGTGCTGAAAGTAAAAAGGAAGTTGAAGCCATGGGGGTCCACGTAGGATGTGTGATCACTTTTGAAGACGGATTGATGGAGTTGCATAAAAATTACCTGACGGGCAGAGCACTGGACAACCGCATGGGCGGATTTATGATCGCTGAGGTTGCAAGAAGAATCTCACAGAATAAAAAGAAGCTGCCTTTTGCCTTGTACGTGGTCAATGCCGTTCAGGAGGAAATCGGTTTGCGCGGAGCAGAAATGATCAGCCGCCGAATTAAACCCGACCTGGCTATTTGTACCGACGTAACCCACGACACCCAGTCGCCGATGTACAATAAAAAAGACAGTGGAAACCTGAAGTGTGGCTTGGGGCCGGTTCTTTGTTATGGACCAGCCGTTCAAAACAATGTCCTGAAAATGATCATTGATGTTGCCAACAAAAAGAAAATTCCATTTCAGCGTCAGGCTGTCTCAAGATCGACCGGTACCGATACCGATTCTTTTGCTTACTCCGCTGAGGGGGTGGCTTCTGCTCTCATTTCCCTTCCTTTGAAATACATGCACACCACCGTTGAAACCGTGCACAAGCAGGATGTTGAAAGTGTCATCAAACTGATTTATGAGGTTTTGATGGCGGTGAAACCGGGCATGGATTTCCGCTACATCAAATAGCAGGTCCTTCAGAAACTTCAATGCCGCACCGGCGAACATCCTCCCAGAACCGAGGATAGGATTTGTTAACGACCGACGGATCTTCAATGACCACCTTGGTCAAGGTGCAAAGTGGTGCTAGTCCCATGGCCATTCGATGGTCGTGGTAGGTTTTGAAGCTAAGGATTTCAGGTATCGGATTTTTCGAAGGAATCAGTTTCCAATTTCCTGTGGAAGGTTCCTCCAGAAAGGCTCCTATTTTCGCCAACTCGGTTTGCAGGGCAAGTATGCGGTCGGTTTCCTTTATGCGCAGGCTTTCTAAACCGGTAAAATGTCCTGTAATGCCTTTGACCGCACATATTGGAAGGACCGTTTGTGCCAGATCCGGACAGTCGTTAAAATCCCATTCCAGTTTATGATGGTGATCGGTCTTGGATAACCGTAATCCCCCTGCTTCTCTTTCAGTCTTAACGCCCAATGACTGGCCTATGGTTTCCATCACCTGGTCACCCTGGAAGGAGTGGGTGAAATTCCCGGGTAAAAAGATGTTGGCACTTTCAGCCATACTGGTGAACGCGTACCAGTAGCTGGCGGCGGACCAATCCGGCTCCACCTGATAGTCGACCGACCTTAAGGGGCTGGGTTCAATTTCAATGGTATGCCCCTCGAACGATACTTTGGCAGAAAACATTTTCATCATGGCCTCGGTCATGCGGATGTAGGGCTTGCTTCCGATATGGCCCTCCAACCGGATGATCAATCCTTGCGGCAGTACCGGGCCGATCATCATCAAGGCCGAAATAAACTGGCTGCTCAGGTTTCCTGGCACGGATACCTCCCTTGACTTCTGCCCCGAGAATCCTTGGATTCGGACTGGGGGAAATCCTTCCTTTTCGGTGTATTGAATATCGGCTCCGATGGTTCTCAGGGCATTGACCAGCGGGGCAATGGGGCGTTCCTTCATTCTATCGGTACCCGTCAGTAGTTTTTGCTGACCTGAGATGGAATAAAAGGCAGTCAGAAACCGCATGGTGGTGCCAGCATCCATGACGTTGAGCACTGATTCCTCTGACTTCAATAACTTTTGCATCAGGGCTGTATCCCTGGCCTCAGACAGGTTTCCCAGTTTGGATTTTCCGCCCGTCAATGCGTCCAAAATCAGGACTCGGTTGCTTACACTTTTTGAAGAAGGAAGTCCTGAAACATTTCCTTTAATGTTCGATGTCTTTTTTAGTTCCAGATCAGTACTCATTTAATGCTGTTCAAAGATTTTTTTCAGGAGGTCTTTCAAGTGTGTTTATCAACCAATTATTTTTACTGGAGTATGAGTAAGAAAAATGTTGTCATAGGAATAGGGTTGGCCGGTGGTGCTCTCCTTGCCTGGTGGCTTTTGTCCGGTGAGCGGAAGCAAAAGACCAAAGATTTCGTTGCTAAAGGTGCTGAGGCACTTAAAAAAGCCATTAACAACGCAGTCAAAAAGGAAGACGAGCAGGAAGCCCATTACCTCTGAAGTTTAGCGTAGAAATCCAGTGCGTTCAGAATTTCTTCTGAACCAACCTCCACATCCCATTGGTACTTACCAATTCCCTTTGGTAAGGCCATCAGAATTTTTCCCTCCTTATTTTTCTTATCCTGCCTCATAAGGGCCACAAGCGACTGACCAGTTGTGGATGGGCCTATTTTTCCGAAGATTTTTAGAATAAAATGACTTATTGACTGAAGCTCTGATTCCGTGAGGTTTCCTTTTTGTAAGGCAATCCAGGATTCACAGACCATGCCTGCCGCAATAGCCTCCCCGTGTAAGATCCTGTTTCCGGATTGAAAAGAGGCAGTTTCCAGCGCATGGCCAATGGTGTGACCAAAATTCAAGACCTTCCGAAGACCCTTTTCCGTAGGGTCGGCAGTGGTGATTTGGGTTTTAAAGGCAATCGAGTGAGACACCAATTCTTCCCATTGCTGGTCCTCCAGCGATTGTCGATTTATTGTATTCCAAAGTATGTTGTCGGAGAGGAGGCAATGTTTAACAACCTCTGCAAACCCCGACCTTAGTTCAGCGGAAGGAAGGGTTTTGAGGAAGCCAGTGTCTACCACGGTAGCCACTGGATTTTGAAATACGCCTATGTGGTTTTTGAAGCCTTTAAAGTCTATCCCCAGTTTTCCGCCGACGCTGGCATCCACCTGCGCCAACAAGGTGGTGGGTACGAGGATGAAACGGATACCTCTCTTGTAGGTGGCAGCGCAAAATCCGCCCATGTCCCCCAAAACGCCACCACCCAATACAATCAGTATGGAGGAGCGGTCGGCTTCCAATTGGGTTAATTCATTCCATATTCGCTCTGCGCCATGGAGGTTCTTATTCTCCTCACCCGAAGGGATGGTGATAACGTGGTGGTCAAATTTTCCTTTGAATACCGGATAACAATTGATGAGGGTATTTTCATCCGTCAGCACGATTGCCTTCCCTGCGGGGATCTCAGAGAGAAGATCCCGGACGGTGTCGGCCGCGTGGCTGGTTTGAATGCACCCCTTTTCCATCTGGATTTTATTGAAACTCGCTCGAAATTTAGCCCAAATTAATCAGCAGTCGGTCCGACTTGGTTCTAAAAAGAACCTAACAGCCGTTTATATTTGCGCGCGATTAAGCGAATGAAAAATCAAAACGGCCCGGAAATTTTTGACGATACCAGAAAGGCATTTCTGCACCTGTCGGATGCTGACATCAGCCGGGCCAATTTCGTTTTCTCGGTTGTAAACCATCCATGGGTTTCGGCAATCGCCACCAGTTTGTTAAAGTTTGCTTTTGTGCTGAGACTTCCGGTGGGTTGGATCGTGAAGCCAACCATCTTCAGTCAGTTTTGTGGGGGTGAAACCATGCAGGAATCCGAAAAGACCATCAATAAAATCGGTCGGTTTGGGGTCAAAACCATTTTGGATTATTCTGTTGAAGGTGAGCAATCGGAAGCAGGATTTGATCTTACCTGCCGCGAGGTTATGAAGACCTTTGAGGTTGCTGCGAGCAATCCACAGGTTCCTTTTTGTGTTTTTAAGGTAACAGGCCTTGCCGATGCCGGACTATTGGAACGGGTTTCAGCCAATGCTTTACTAACGCCCGATGAATCGGTTGCCTTTGCCAAGGTAAAAGAGCGGGTTGAAAAAATTTGCCGTAAGGCATTTGAAACCAATGTCCCGGTGCTGATGGATGCAGAGGAGACCTGGATTCAGGATGCTATCGATGCATTGGCGTTGGAGATGATGAAAAAATACAATGGTAAACAGGCCATTGTGTTCAACACGTTTCAGATGTATCGAACCGTCGGCCTCGACCGATTAAAATACTTCCATCAGGAAGCGACATCCGGACAGTTTTATTTGGGTGTGAAATTGGTACGGGGCGCATACATGGAGAAGGAGCGTAAAAGGGCAGTTGAAAATGGATACCAAAGTCCTATTCAGCCTGACAAACAATCCACTGACCAGTCCTTTAATCAGTCCGTCAGCTTTTGCCTATCCAACATACAACGGATGGCGGTGGTTTGTGGATCCCACAATGAGGATAGTACACTTTTGCTGATGCGGTTGATGGCAGAGGGGGGACTAAGCAACAACGACAATCGAATTTGGTTCTCACAATTGTTGGGGATGAGCGACAACATTTCATTCAATCTGGCTGACCTTGGTTACAACGTGGTGAAATATGTTCCCTTTGGACCTGTCCGTTCAGTAATACCCTATTTGATCAGAAGGGCAGAGGAAAACACCAGTGTCGCGGGGCAAAGCAGCAGAGAGTTGCGGCTCATACGGCAGGAACGTTCACGCCGCCGATCCGCCTGATCCGGCCGATCTACCCCGGGTCAACCTCATCTTACCTGAAATTTTTACCTTTGCGCGCTCAACGCAACCCAAACTAAACCACTGAGTATGTCACTTACCGAACAGGAAATTCAGCGTCGACAGGCACTGGATGAATTGGTAAAACTTGGCATCAATCCCTATCCGGCAGATCTCTTTGAGGTCAATGCATCTGCAAAGGATATTCATGAGAATTATCCAACGCAAAAGATAGAATACAAGGACATTGCGCTTGCAGGCCGCATCATGAGCCGCAGAATAATGGGCAATGCTTCCTTTGCTGAGCTGCAGGATGAAACCGGCAAAATTCAGCTCTATTTAAGACGCGATGACCTCTGTCCGGGTGAGGATAAAAACCTATACAATACGGTATTCAAAAAGCTTCTCGACATTGGCGATATCATCGGTGTCACTGGTTTTGTTTTCACCACCCAAACCGGGGAGGTCTCCGTTCATGTACAATCTTTAAAAGTACTATCGAAAGCACTCCGTCCGCTGCCGGTCGTAAAGGAAACCACCGATGAATCCGGTAAGGTCCACCAGCACGACGCTTTTACTGATCCCGAGCAACGCTACAGGATGCGTTACGTTGATCTGGTGGTTAACCCACACGTGAGAGAAGTATTTGTGAAGCGGACAAAGTTGGTGAATTCGATGCGCGATTACCTCAGCGGCCGGGGCTACCTGGAAGTAGAGACACCGGTACTCCAGCCACTGTATGGTGGTGCTGCAGCACGTCCTTTCAAAACGCATCACAATACGCTCGACATGACCTTGTACCTGCGCATTGCCAATGAACTTTATTTGAAGCGGCTCATCGTTGGGGGATACAACGGTGTGTTTGAGTTTTCAAAAGATTTTAGAAACGAGGGTATGTCCCGGTTCCACAATCCTGAGTTCACCCAGGTGGAGCTTTATGTGGCCTACAAGGATTACAACTGGATGATGGAGTTGGTTGAGGAAATGGTGGAGAAAGTAGCCTTGGATTTACACGGCTCCACAATTGTAACCGTCGGCGACCAGCAAATTGATTTCAAGCGTCCCTGGAAACGCTTCACCATGTTTGAGGCCATTCAGCATTTTACCAGTGTAGACATTTCTGCAATGGATGAGGCTGCATTGATCGACACCTGCCGGAAACTTCAGGTGCCGTACGATGAGACCATGGGTAAGGGTAAATTGATCGACCAGATCTTTGGTGAAAAGTGTGAACCAAACCTTATTCAGCCCACCTTCATTACTGATTATCCGGTGGAGATGTCACCATTGGCCAAGAAGCATCGAACCAAAACAGGATTGGTGGAGCGGTTTGAGGCCATATGCAACCGTAAAGAAATTGCCAACGCCTTTTCTGAGCTCAATGACCCGATCGACCAGCGGGCAAGGTTTGAGGAGCAATTGGAGCTTGGTAAACGCGGGGACGAGGAAGCCATGACGCTGGATGAGGATTTTCTTCGTGCACTGGAGTATGGTATGCCACCGACGGCGGGACTGGGTATTGGCATCGACCGACTGTCGATGATCATGACCAATTCCAATTCCATACAGGATGTTTTGTTTTTCCCTCAAATGCGTCCAGAAAAACCTGTTGAAAGCACTGCAGAAGGGGATCTGGGCAGGTTAGGGATCAGACCTGAATTACTCCCTGTTCTTTATAAGCTGGGCATCACCAATGAGGCCAAGTTTAAGGAGGTGAAACCTTCCAAGATGTTTAATGATGTGTGTGGAATGCGGAAGAAACTAAAACTCGAGCAGGTTCAAAATCCAACCTTTCAGGAAGTTGAGGGATGGTATTCGGCCTTACTCGGCTGATTTAATTTTTTTCTTCCCCTTTAACTCAGCCATAATTGCCGGACCTGCGGAGGTTCCGATCCGGTCAGCCCCAGCTTTAATAAATTCCAGCGCCTGCTCTGCCGTTTTGATGCCACCGGAGGCTTTGATGCCTACATTGGCCGGTAAAATTTTTCGCAGCAATTGAATTACCTCCAGGGTAGCGCCGCCGCCAGCGATCTGGCCGGTGGAGGTTTTTACGAAATCTGCACCCGCATCGGCACAGAGCGTAGCACCCTCCTCTATTTCCTTGGTTGAAAGTAAAGCAGTCTCAAGAATTATTTTGATCAACCGCTGGTTAGAATGGGCAAGCTGCGTGCACCTGGCCAATTCAATTTTAGTCCAGGGCATTCCCGACTTGAAAGCGGAAAGATTCCAGACCATATCGACTTCATCTGCTCCGTGATCGATCACGCGGTTGATTTCATCGAGCTTGCTTTCGGTGAGCTGATAACCCAAAGGATATCCTACAACGGTGATCAGTCTGAGACCTGCATTCCCAATTTCACGCTTTGCGTGTTTAACCCAAAAGGGCGGGACACACACACCATGGAAACCAAAGTCTATTGATTCTTTTACAAGTTGGTCCACCTGCGACTGAACCATGTCTGGCTTCAGCAGGGTGTTTTCGATGGTTGACCCAATCTGAATGGCAGGTTCCTTCATGCACCAAAGCTTATTCCAAGTCCTTTTGCTGCTTTCACCAGATCACCTTTTGGATTAATGGTATGGTATTCACGCACCGCTTCATCAAGCGTAACGGATGTAATGCTGTTGTTTCGAAACGACACCATTCTTCCGAATTTCTTTTCGAGCACAAGCTCAAAGGCTTTGACGCCGAATAAGCTGGCCAGCACACGATCGTAGGTAGTGGGAGAGCCACCGCGTTGTACGTGTCCCAGGACAGTTTCACGAATTTCAGCCAGGCATCCGGCTTCCTTAAGTAAGGCTGAGAGCTGATAGGCAACTCCGCCCAGACGTTTGTGCTCCGATCCCTTTTCACCTTCTCTTGAGACCAGCGCCCCACCGTGCGGTTTCGCGCCCTCAGCAATAACGATATTGACAAAGCCTTTTCCTTTTTTATAACGGAGATTGATCCGCTTGACAATCTTCTCCGGGTGGTAGGGAATTTCTGGTATGAGGCAAACTTCTGCGCCGCCTGCTATCGCTGTGTGCAGGGCAATCCAACCGGCGTCACGACCCATTACCTCCATGATCATGACGCGGTGGTGACTTTCAGCTGTGGTCACCAGTTTATCGAAACTGTCGGTTGCGATTTGAACGGCAGTTTGAAATCCGAAGGTCATATCCGTTGCAGACAGATCGTTGTCTATGGTTTTTGGGACGCCGATCACTGAAATACCTTTATCTGCCAGGACTTTTGAAATCCTTTGAGAGCCGTCGCCGCCAATATTGATCACGGCATCAAATCCGGATTTTTTTATTTTTTCTACCAACTCATCTGATCGATCCTCAAATTTCACAGTACCGTCCGGTTGGGTTACAGGGAATTTGATTGGGTTGGATTTATTGGTTGTTTTTAAAATGGTTCCGCCTTTTATATGTATCCCAGCGGTTCTGGCGCGGGTCAGTTTAATGATTTCCTGAGGCTCCTTAAAAACCCCGTTGAACGACTCAATGCTGCCGTACACTTCCCAATCCTTCTCCCTTCTTGCGCGTTTACATATGCCCCTGATGACAGCATTAAGCCCCGGGCAATCCCCGCCGCCGGTTAGTACGAGTACTTTTTTCATATTGGTTTCACTCAAAACTTAATTTAAGATAGTCAAATCAGAGAGTAAATAATCTCGGAGCCATAAGTTTCTGCTCAGGTGGTTGGTACGATGGGATCAGCATGGTAAATTGAAGAGTATCCTACACTACATGTGGTCCAACATCCATACCCATTCAACCTGGTGCGACGGCGCATCCACGCCTTCCGACATGGTAAAGTTTGCTGTTGAATCGGGAATGCCCTCTATTGGATTCTCTTCACACGGTCCTTTGCCTTTTCCATGCAATTGGTGTCTTCCTCCAGCCAGATTTGAAAGCTATGTAAAAGCGCTGAGGGAATTGGATCGTACGAGTGTGATTCCGGTTTATGCCGGATTGGAAGTTGATTTTATTCCTGGCGTTGTTGGCCCCTCCGACTTTAAACATAAACTTGATTTTACCATTGGTTCCGTTCACTTTGTTGATGGTGATGAAACGGATCGTTGGGAAGCTGATAACAATTTCGAAGTTTTTAAAAGTGGCTTAACAAAGTTCTTTGGAGGTGATGTTCGAAAAGCCGTTCAACGGTATTTCGAGCTTATTCGAATCATGTTGAGTACGTCTACACCCGATGTGCTTGGTCACATGGATCGGATTCGTGTACATAACCTTTATGGCTCAGTGTTTGATGAGTCGGAGTCCTGGTTCAAAACAGCAGTTTCCGATACACTTGAACTTGCAACTACCAAAAATGTGGTGGTGGAAGTCAACACCCGTGGAATGTATAAACGAAAAACACTCGAGCCTTATCCCTCCAGGTTCGCTCTGAAGCGCTTAGCGGAATTACGAATTCCGGTAATGCTGGCGTCCGATGCGCACCATGCGGATGATCTTACCCGCGGGTTTAATGAGGCGGCTCAGATTATGAAAGACTGTGGAATAAAAAATAGGGTTGAGTTCTCGCGAAGCGGTTGGAAGGAAGTGACGTTAGGCTGAAACCATAAAACAAAATCTAAACCAGCGATGGCTGGTCAGCCTTGATGTATATCAGATTTTAGAAAAGGACGGGTTATTTCTTGAGGCCGTTTACGAGCATATCGGCCAGCTGCTTACCGAGTTCATTCGGGTCGATGGCGCTGGACGGATCGTACCATAGTGGCATCCAGTTCAATGAGGAGAACAGGGTCATTACAGCAAGCTTACGATCGATTTCAGCCTTGAATTCACCAGCTCTAACGCCGGCTTCGATGATCGCCTTGAATCGATTGATGTAATTAATGCGGAGTAAAAGAAATTCCCTTAACCAAGGCTGGCTGAGGTGCCGGTGCTCATTCATAAAAACAGCTGAAGCAGTAAGGTCTTTAGCCATGACCTGAATGTGGCCCGTGATACCCTTGCTAAGCTTTTCGGCAGCTGAAATATTGAGCTTTTCGACCTCGTCGAGTGATTTTCTAAACTCTGCAGCCATGTCGAAGCAGAGGTTTTGCAGAATCTCTTCTTTGGACTTGATGTGTGAGTAAAGGCTGGCAGCTTCTATCCCAAGTTTTTGGGCCAGATCCCGCATGGAGGATGCAGCGTAGCCCTTTTCACGAAAAAGTTCGGCTGCTTTTCGGATGACTTGTTCCTTACGTGACAGATTTGACGATTCCATCTTGATTGATACGGGGACTTAAAATTAAGAATATTTCGGCTTGGGAATGAGATGATCCATCTTAATTCGCCGAAATCGATTGCTCTGGTTAGCTAAAGAACCAAAGTTTAACGACCAGGATGGATACGGCCAAGAGCAAGACCCTTTTGATCCATACATCGCCGGCTTTTACGCTCCAACGACTTCCGAACCAGGCACCAATGGCATGGCCAATCGCTACGATGAATCCGATGCTCCAAATAATCTTTCCAGCCAAGGCGAATGCTACAACGGCACTTCCGGTGTATATGACGGCGGCAAAAACCTTAATGTAGTTTGTCCTGACCAAAGGAAAATGGTGGAGATGGGTTAGCAGGGCAATCACTAAAAATCCAATACCAGCCTGGATGAATCCCCCGTAAACCCCCAGTGCTAAAAATCCCAAAACTCCAATCGCTTGTCTTTTGGGTGAAAGTAGTTCCTCGGTGAGCTTTCCGGATGGCTTTTTTTCAAACAGAATGCTCAACACGACCACAACCATGATTATGGCCAGTATTCGATTGAAGAGGTGGTCTGGTACATCAATGGCCAGCGATGCACCTATCCAACCACCAATCAGGGACGCGGCGGCAAGCCAGAATACATAGGGTGTTGGCAGTTGCTGTCCTTTGCTGTGGAATCCACCGACAGCAAAAATATTTTGAGCCAGGATGGCAACCCGAAGCGTTGCATTTGCCACAGAGCCTGGTAATCCCATGAAGATCAGAATTGGGAGGCTGATTAGTGTGCCGCCTCCGGCAACGGTATTCAGGAATCCGGACACAGTCCCAACTACGATGTACAGCGCCCAGGATAAAATTTCGCTGCTCATCTCACAGCGGCAGATCGAACAACCTTTACCATAAACTCCGGGAAGAAGCGTTGAATGATCACGGCCAGCGTTTCCTTCCAGCCTCCGATTACGATCGTGTTTTTACCGGATGCAATTTTGCGGATCATGGTCTCTGCAAAAATAGCAGGATCAATGCCCCGGGCTGTGGCTTTGTCCATGGAATCAAGCTTTGATCCATCGCCGTTGAGTGCATTGTAGGTGATGTTGGTACGAACCCATCCTGGACACACGAGGGTAATTCGGATCCCTTTATATTTTTTCCAGAGTTCCGCACGCAATGAGTCAAAATATCCGTGCAGTGCATGTTTGGCCGCCGCATATCCGCTTCTGAAGGGTGTTCCGATAATGCCCATTACACTACTAACCACGACGAGTTGCCCGTTATTTTTTTCGCAAAAATGAGGCAGCAAGAATTTGCTGATGGCAACACAGGAAAAATAATCCACTTCCATGATTTCCCGATCAACTTCGATGGTGGTGTTCATCGCCAGACTTCTTTGTGCAATTCCCCCATTGAGGATGACAATGTCCAATTCACCGAATGCCCTGATCGCTTCCAGGGTTTTTTGTTGAAGGATGGCGGCGTCTTTTAGATCGAATGGCAGAATTTTTACATCCATGGCGCCGGCATCGCGGCATTGCACCGAAATTTTTTCAAGGGCATTGGTATTTCTTGCTGATAATAAAAGTCGGGCCTTCCTTTTGGCAAGACCAAGCGCGAGCGCTTCGCCGATACCGGAACTGGCCCCGGTTATCCAGACCACCTTTCCTGAATAATTTTTCAAAGGATGATTGTTGAATTATCTTTTGCGAAGGTACTCTACAAAATCAAATGCGTACTGGTGTCGTTCGTCGGTGCTGTGGTGAATTCTGCTGACTTCCTTCCAGCTCTTTTTATCGAATTCAGGAAAGAAGGTGTCACCTTCAATCGCGGCATCAATTTCTGTGAGGTACAACTTATCAGCGCGCTCCATAAAACTTTTGTAAATCTCTGAGCCGCCAATGATAAAAACTTCGTTTTGGGCTGACGTTCCCGCTACCGACATAGCGGCTTCTGGGGAATGGACCACCTCGCAGCCCGGTGCTTTAAAGTCCTGCTGTCGGGTGATGACGATGTTGGTTCGGTTTGGAAGAGGGCGGAATTTCTCTGGTATGGAGTCGAAGTTGCGGCGTCCCATGATAACGGGGTGACCGGAGGTGGTGCGCATGAAATACTTCATGTCATCCGGAAGGTGCCAGGGGAGTGTATTTTGGCGACCTATGACGCCGTTTTTTGATACTGCTGCGATAAGGGAAATGATCATCAGGTAAATTCAAATCAAATTTATTCCAATTTATTTCCCCTTAGGAATTCGTCAACGTTCATTCTTTTTTTTCCTTCTGGCTGAAGGTTTAACACACTTATCCAGCCATCAGTTGTTTTGATTTTTAGAAAAGTTTTGAAGTCACTTTTTATTTCCCCTGGTTCTCCAATTGGTTTAATGGGTTCATTTGGATGAACAGTCTCAACACTAAAAACTTTAAAATTTTGTCCACGTAGTTTGGTCCATGCTCCGGGATAGGGCGATAAACCTCGAATAAAATTCCTCACAGACTCCGTTGATTGATCCCAGTTGATCTGGCAGGTCTCCCTGAAAATTTTTGGTGCCGGCCTTAGGTTTCCTGAGACAACGGGTTGGGGTATTTCCTTTGCGGTGCCCAATGCAATGGCGTCCACCGTTCTTGCCATCAGGCTGGCTCCAATCACCCTCAGTTTATCGTAAACAGAGCCAGCGTCATCGGTTGGTTCAATTTTGATTTTCTCCTGGAACAATATGTTTCCGGTGTCAATTTCCTGCTGAATTCTAAAAGTGGTTACCCCGGTTTCTTTTTCTCCATTGATGATGGCCCAATTGATGGGCGCAGCGCCACGGTATTGCGGCAGCAACGATCCGTGAAGGTTGTACGTGCCTTTGGGTGGGATACGCCAAACGACTTCCGGTAACATTCGAAAAGCAACAACCACAAAAAGGTCGGCCTGCAGATCACTGAGTTGCTTGAGGAATTCCGGATCTTTAAGTTTTTCAGGTTGTAATACGGGTAAAGAATATTTTTCCGCACAAACTTTAACATCAGAAGGAACCAGCTTCAAGCCTCTTCCCTGTGGCCTGTCCGGCGCAGTAACCACGCCTACAACTTTATGGGTACTGTGGATGAGTGCCTCCAGTGTATCCACCGCAAATTCAGGCGTTCCCATAAATACAATTCGAAGTCCCACGAAAGCCTGTGATTAAATTTTGAAATCAGTGTTTGGGATCCCGGTTTTTTTTGAGTTTGGTATGCTCAATTTCAAGCGAAACCAATCTTGCGATAATGACCACCGGATACAACATGCCGGTCATGGATTGAAAAATTACAAGGGATTTTGTCATTGGATCGATCGGTACGATATCTCCTGCGCCGACCGTCGTCTGTACCACAAAGGAGAAATAAACCATGTAGGCAAAATTCAGTTCAGGGTTGTGGCTGTTGCTGAACACAAATGCGCCTTGATTTGATAAATAGATAAGGTTGTACAGAAATGAACAAACCAGACCAATTAAGATATACACGACAACTGCGCCCTGTACACGGTACGTGTTGACTTCATCATCATCCCGTACAACGAACTTGAATATCACGATGCTCAACGTTGCAAAAAATGAGGTCGATAAAATCATGTCGATTTTTTCCACCGTTGGATCGGCATAGAAATAATCCAGGACTCTGAAGGAAAATGCCATCAGTGCGAGAACCAGTAGGACTTTTCTCAGCAGTCCGGTCTGCAGGGATTCATCCTTTGCCGCACTAAAGTATCCGGCCAGAACGATGAGGTTAAAAACAATATCCTGAATGGCTTCCTCAATCGCATTTTCTTCTGAAAGCGGCATCCAGGTCACGATACCGATAAACAGATACACCAATAGGGCCGTGAGGCTTCGTTCCTGTGTCCAATAATTAAAGTTGGCCGTCCAGGCCTGCCTGATTTTTTTCATGCCTAAGCAAATAAGCCAGCGCTGATTATTTTAATTCCAGCTCGACAATGGTGTCAATTTCTTCGCGCTTGCCCTTTGGAATTTTAATGCTCAACCCAAGGTCTGTTTCGGTGAATTTAAGCGGTGTGCGATCGCTGAACATTTTTGCGGAGGCGATCTTCTTACCCAACGAAGGCAGGGTGAGTGTTTCATCTTCCCAATTCAGCACATGGACGTACACTTTATTTCCTTTTTGGGTGGTTACACCCCAGGTGCGCGGGGTTAATGGTCCGCCCTTGGTTCCATAAATGGTTTCGCCATTCTTTCGCATCCATTCACCCATTTGTCCCAAAAGTTTCACATGTTCAGGCTGAATTTTTCCATTTGGCATTGGACCAACATTCAATAAAAAATTAGCACCATATCCCGCAGCCTTAATAACATAACGGATCAGATCGGCTTTGCTCTTGTGTGCCTGATCCTGCAGGTTAAATCCCCAGGTGTTGTTGATCGTTTCACAGGTTTCCAGCGGCAGGCTTCCGACTTTCTGATCACCAGAGAAGCCGGTGGTGTTGTGACCCGGTAAATCTTTTTCAAACATTTGAAAATCTTCCCCTTCAAATGGGGCGAGGTGGTGATTGCTTCCAACCATTGCCGAAGGTTGCAGCCGATGAATCAGGTCGTACGTCTGTCGGAGCCTCCATTCGGCCTTGGGCTTATCCCACATGCCATCGAACCAAATTCCTGCAATTGGTCCATAGCCGGTAAGTAATTCTGTTAACTGGGTATCCATGTAATCGAGATACTTGTTCCAATCCCCACTTTCCGGTCTGCCGGTATACGATACGCCCGTCCCGCCACGGGGAAAATAATCGGGGTGGTGCCAATCCAATTGTGAATGATAAAAGAAAAGTTTGATGCCCTGCTTTTGGCATTCCTCGGCGAGCATTTTCAATATGTCTTTTCCGTAGGGGGTTTTTTTCACAACGTTGTAATCAGAGACTTTACTATCCCACATGGCGAATCCATCGTGGTGTTTACTGGTGATGGTGATGTATTTCATCCCGGCATCCTTAACCATACTTACCCATTCAGCAGCATTAAATTCAGTTGGATTAAAGAAGGAAGGGAGTTTCTCATAGGTTGCTGCGGGAATACGCTGGTTGTTCATCACCCATTCGCCATCGCCAAGGACACTGTACACACCCCAATGAACAAACAACCCAAATCGTGCCTCCTCAAACCATTGACGGGTTTTGAGGTTTTCTTCTGTTGGCTGATAAGGCTGGGCGACCGCCACAGAGGCCTGAAATAAAATCAGAAGGAAAAACAATCTTTTCATAGGCTGGGGTTTGGTTCTGAAAGATCAAAAAAAACAAGCCCATAAGCAATGTCATAGGCTACTTGCTTAATTTTCCAATTCTATTTTCATGCTTATGCGATACGATCCGATTGATTCATCACTATTCAGCGGTAACCGAAAGCGGTTGGCGGCTCTGCTCCATACGTCTGGTATGGCTGTCGTGAACAGCAACGACATTATGCCGACCAATGCCGATGGCACCATGGCATTCAGGCAGAACAGTGACCTGTTCTACCTCACAGGCATCAATCAGGAGGAAACCATTTTATTGCTTTGCCCAGGTGCGCCGGAAAAACACCTGAAGGAAATTCTTTTCATTCGGGAACCCAATGAGCTTCTGGAAAAATGGGAGGGTCATAAGTTGACCAAAAAGGAAGCAACTGCACTATCGGGTGTTGAAACCGTTATTTGGCTTTCTGATTTCAAAAAAATATTTCACCACCTGATGGTTATGGGTGGGGTTTCCAGTGTATTTCTAAACACCAACGAGCATTACCGATCGGATGTGGTGGTGGAGTCGCGTGACGCGCGATTCATCGAATGGTGCAAAGCAAATTATCCGCTTCACCGGTATGAAAGACTTGCGCCATTGCTGGCATCACTGCGTTCGGTAAAAAGCCGTCTTGAAATAAACCTAATGGCTGAGGCTTGCAGGATTACTGAAAAAGGTTTTCGTCGAATTTTGAAGTTCGTTCGTCCGGGGGTTAAGGAATATGAGATTGAGGCGGAGTACCTCCATGAATTTGTACGAAACCGTTCGCGCGGATTTGCTTATCAGCCGATAATTGCCGGCGGAAAAAATAATGTCATCCTCCATTACACCGAGAACAACCGGGAATGTAAAGCCGGTGAATTGGTATTACTGGATGTGGCGGCTGAATATGCGAATTACAATTCCGACCTCACCAGAACCATCCCGGTGAGTGGTCGGTTCACCAAGCGACAGAAAGATGTTTATAAATCGGTCCTTAAGGTTATGCGTGAGGCCATGTCCATGATGGGTACCTCGGTGGTTTATTTTGATTACCATCGTGAGGTGGAAAAAATTATGGCCTCCGAACTCGTACGTTTAAAACTGATGACCAAAAAGGAATTCACTAAGGAAATTTCGTCTTCGCTTCGGAAATATTATTACCACGGGACCTCTCATATGCTCGGTCTTGACGTACACGATGTAGGCAACATGCATGAGAAAATGAAGTTGGGTTCGGTTTGGACGGTCGAGCCGGGTATTTACATCAAAGAGGAAGGCTTTGGAATAAGACTGGAAAATAATGTGGTCATTGAAAAGCGCGGTGTCACGGATTTGATGAAAACCATTCCACTCGATCCGGATGAAATAGAGGATTTAATGAATTCGAAATAAAATCTTTTTATGCCAGTTGAAAATATTCATGCCGGTGGAGCGCCGGATCCTGTTGGTGCCTATCCTCATGCAAAACGTGTAGGTTCTCTGTTGTTTTTGTCAGGGGTGGGTCCGCGGAAAAAAGGGTCTAAAGAAATTCCCGGGGTTACACTGGGTACGGATGGATCCATTTTAAACTACGACATTGAAGTGCAATGTCATTCGGTTTTTCAAAACGTACGATCCATTTTGGAAGCTTCCGGTGCTCGGTGGGAAGATCTGGTGGACGTAACCGTTTACCTCACTTCAATGAAAAATGATTTTCCGGTATTCAATAAGTTATGGTCGGAATACTTTAAGGAAAATCAACCTTGTAGAACTACCCTTGAAATCAATGCACTCCCAACGCCCATTGCCATTGAGCTCAAATGCATCGCATGGGTAGGGGATCGTTAGAAATAATCTATTAGGTCAGCTTATACAGCGAAGCTTTCGCCGCAGCCACAGGTTCTGGTGGCATTTGGGTTGATGAACTGGAAACCTTTACCGTTCAGACCATCCGAAAAATCCAATGTAGTGCCCAGAAGATAGAGTAAGCTCTTTTTGTCCACCAGGATTCTTACGCCCTTGTCTTCGAATATCTGATCGGCGGGTTGTATTTCGGTGTCAAAATTAAGGTCGTACATCAACCCGCTGCATCCGCCACCTTTTACCGAAACCCGGATCCCGCTTTCTGCAGGTTTACCTTCAGCAACCAACAACTCCGCTATTTTAGATTTTGCCTTATCTGTGACGTTAATCATACCATTTCGCTTTTTCTGCGCTCCTTAACTCCCTTGAGACTAACTTTTACAACCTCGAAAACCTCAGAAAGATTCCCGATTTTCGCGCAAAGTTATACAACCGGACCATCCGGTTCAATCGCTTCAAACATGATTTTTTTGAAACTATCCCATCCATTATGGAAAGAATAGAGCATATCGGCCTGGCTGTCCGCGATCTGGCAGCTTCTGAAAAGATTTTTGAAAAGTTGCTTGGCAGGCCGGCTTACAAAAAGGAGTTCGTAGCCTCCGAACAGGTGACCACTGTTTTTTTTAAGGTTGGGGATGTTAAAATCGAATTGCTGGGCTCCGAAAATAAAGACTCGGCCATCGGAAAATTTTTGGACAAAAGAGGGGAGGGCATCCACCATATTGCGTTTCATTCCGGTGACCTTCAAAATGATACCGCCCGCCTCACCCAGGAGGGATTTGCATTTACCGGATCCCCACGCCTTGGCGCCGAAAATAAAATGGTAAACTTTATTCATCCCGCCTCTGCCTCCGGTGTGCTGGTTGAACTTTGTATGGATAATCTTGAAAATCATGAGTGAACAACGTTCTGAAATTTCTGCGCTCGGTGAATTTGGTCTGATCGATCGGTTGGCAGAGCCTTTCAAAATTCAACACCCCGATACCGTAAAAGGTATTGGCGATGATGCAGCGGTCATCCGATGCGGCGATCACCTTTCACTGCTTTCCACCGATATGCTATTAGAAGGTGTTCACTTTGATTTACGCTATGTCCCGCTTCAACATCTTGGCTATAAGGCCATCGCCGTAAATGTATCGGATATCGCTGCCATGAATGGTAAGCCTGGACAAGTGGTTGTCGGTCTGGGCATCAGCAACCGTTTCTCGGTAGAAGCAGTGGAAGAATTGTATGCCGGCATCAAAGCTGCCTGTCAGCACTATGGTGTTGATCTTGTCGGCGGCGACACCACCTCCTCTGCTGTTGGTCTGGTATTGTCAATCGCTGTACGAGGTACGGTCGATTCTGATAAAATCGCCTTTCGCTCGGGTGCTTCAGCCAATGATATTTTGTGCGTTACCGGCGACCTAGGCGCAGCCTATATGGGGTTGCAGGTGTTAGAGCGGGAAAAGGAAGTTTTCCTGAGCAACCCCGGCACACAACCAGATCTTGAGAAATATTCCTACCTCGTGGGTCGTCAGTTAAAACCAGAAGCGCGCATGGACATTGTGCATGAGCTGGAAGAATTAAAGGTGGTGCCCACTGCAATGATTGATGTTTCCGACGGCCTCGCGTCTGAACTTCTTCACATCGGCAGAAACTCCAGATGTGGGGTCAAAATATTTGAGGATAAAGTACCCATCGACCATCAGACGTTTGAAACTGCGGTTGAATTTAAAATAGATCCCATCACCGCTGCCTTAAACGGAGGTGAAGATTATGAGCTGCTGTTTACGATTAAGCCTGCTGATTTTGAAAAACTAAAAAATCATGCCGACATCCACTTCATCGGACATCTTCACACGGCAATGGATCAAAATGTGATGATTACCAAGGCTGGTAACACAGTAGCACTGACTGCGCAGGGCTGGAATCATTTCTCCTGACCTCAATCGGTCGGGTAGGGAATGTAAACGAAACGGGTAAAGTCTTTGTCGATTACAAACAGGCAACAAAACTCATCCGGATCTTTATAATGCTCAATGAAGGCTTCTTTTTTATCCGGCCCCACCAGATCTCTCTGTAAAAACTCATCCAGAAAACTGGCGAAGTAATTCCATTCTAAATCCATTCTTTCCTTTTCGATCATGATTTTACCGATCGGCTGATCGTCGCGACTTATGGCGAAAATCGGAAATTCAAATCCGGCTTTTCTGATCTGATAGGAGGCCTCCCGTAAGTGATCGGCCACTCGGACAAAATCGGAGGAGATGGTCCCCAGGTATTTACCGCTTAGCTCCGGATCGTTGTGCATGGCTCAAAATTATCAAATCGAATTTTACGTTGATGCTGAAATTATTCCGTGGCGTCGAAGGTAGTCTTGGCACATCGCTTCAGCTTCTATGATGAAGGATTCAAATTCCTGCTGGAAGAGGGTATAATCGGCTTGCAGGTCTTCGGCTGCGAATTCCATTCCTGAGGCATAAGGCGTTCTTCTTGACATGCCGTTTAGAACCGAACGGATGCCTTCCAGGCTTGCGTAAGCAACCAGCCAATTGCCCCTGATCATGTGGGGCAACATGTGTAGCGCTCTTTCAGGAACGTGGCTTGAATTGCTTTGAACCAATTGATAGACTTGCTCCGCAAACTGACCAAGCGGGGTGGGGTGATAATTTCTCCATTGGGCCGCCAGGAAGTGGTCATAGAAAATGTCTATCACAACGCCGGAATAGTGTCTGTATTTATGCCGGATGCGGTCCTTGCTCGACTTCACACAAGGATGTCGGTCGGTAAACTGATCGATTTCACGGTGCAGTAAAATTCCTGCAGCCAGTTTCTCAGGAAATCTGGATTGGGGCGTTCTTCCTTTAACAAAATCACCAATAAAATTTCCGAGCTGAACCTCCTGATCATTGCCGGACAGAAACAAATGTCCAAGAAAATTCACGGTTGTTTCAGTTAGACAATGGTGATGTCTACGCCGCTAAGTTTTTTGAAACTCCGAACAGTTTCATCCACCGGCTTAATCTGGAATTTTCTGGAGAGCAATTCCACCTGGACATTTTCACCAGTGTCTATCAGTCTTACGTAAAGCGGGGTTTTGCCTTCATGCTCCTGACAAAGTTTTTCAATGCTGCTGACCAGATTGCTGTTCAGGGCTTCCGGACTGATGGTCAGTTGCATGCCCTTGGTCCGCTTCATCCCCAATTCATTCAACAACTCCATGGACTTTATTTTGACTTCCATGTTCTGGTCACCCCAGGTTTTTCGGATGGCGGTACCTTCTACAAACAAATGGTAACCGACTGTCAGGAAGGATTTGAATTTCATGAAGTCCTCGCTCCAGAAGGTAAACTCAAACTTTCCGGAGTAATCTTCCAGAACAGCTTTACAAAAAGGTTTTCCGGTTTTGGTCATCCGGCTTTCAACCGAGGAAACAATACCACCCATCCGCAGGTCTTTACCTTCCAGCTCCTCAAGATTGGTGAGCATCGAAACGGAAGTGTTGCAGAACGATTCAAGCTCAAATCGGAAGGCATCCAGCGGATGCCCGCTGATGTATACGCCAATCATTTCCTTTTCAAAATTCAGCTTTTCTAATTCGGAGAATGGTTCAACGGCGTCCACCCTGGGAAGTGGCATTTCCGTGCCCGCGGAGGCTCCAAACAAATTGGTTTGGGCGCTGAGGGACTCCTGCTGCACTTTCGCTGCGTGGCGAACGGCCTTCTCAATCAGGTTAATGTCACCATCCTTTGCGGCAATGTATTGTCTTCGGTGGTAATCGTTAAAGCAATCGAATGCACCGGAGAGCGCCAGACATTCAAAGGTTTTTTTGGTGACCGACCGCTGGGTTACTCTTTTCGCAAACTCAAAAATATCCCGATAGGCTCCATTGGCTTCACGTTCCTGAATGATGGATTCGATAGCCGATTCGCCCGCACCTTTAATGGCGCCCAATCCAAATCTGATTTCACCTGAATGGTTGACCTCAAAGTAAAGACCGGATTCGTTGATGTGTGGACCGAGTACAGGAATCCCCATTCTTCTGCACTCCTCTGAAAAGTAAGTGACCTTGTCCAGGTTGGTTTGTGAGTGGGTGAGTACAGCCGCCATAAATTCACCCGGATAGTTGGCCTTGAGATAGGTGGTCTGGTAGGCAACCATGGAATAACAGGTAGAGTGGGACTTGTTAAAAGCATATTCAGCAAACGCTTCCCAGTCTTTCCAGATTTTTTCAGCCACCCTTACCTCAATCTTTTTCTCCTGGCAACCTTCGATAAAGCGGCCTTTCATTTTGTTGAGAACGTCGGCCTGCTTCTTACCCATCGCTTTTCTCAATACGTCTGCTTCACCTTTTGTGAATCCGGCAAGCTTTTGAGAAAGCAGCATCACCTGCTCCTGGTAAACTGTGATACCGTACGTATCCTTCAAATATTCCTCCATTTCCGGCAGGTCGTAGCGGATGGCTTCTCGTCCATGTTTACGGGCAATGAAGTTTGGAATGTATTCCATCGGACCTGGGCGATACAGCGCATTCATTGCGATCAGGTCCTCAAATTTGTCTGGCTTTAGTGCCCTTAGATAGGCCTGCATTCCCTCCGATTCAAATTGGAATGTGCCGGCCGTTTCTCCCCGCTGATACAGTTGAAAGGTTTTTGGGTCGTTGAGTGGAATTTTATCGATGTCGATGTCAAGGCCATGGCGACGCTTGATGTTTTTTAGGGCAGTTCGGATAATGGACAAGGTAGTGAGTCCCAAAAAGTCCATTTTAAGCATGCCTGCTTTTTCAACCACGCTGTTGTCGAACTGGGTAACAAGCATGGAAGAATCTTTGGCGGTCGCAACCGGAATAAGTTCCTTGATGTCCTTGGGTGTAATGATCACACCGCAGGCGTGAATACCGGTATTCCTCACCGACCCCTCAATCACCTTGGCTTGTTTCAGTACCTGTGATTTCAGGTCGTTGCCTTTCAGAATCTGATTTAATTCAGGGATTTCACGAAAGGCACCATCCAGTGATGTACCCGGACGTTCAGGAACCATTTTAGCAAGTTGGTTGGCCTCTGGCAGGGGCAACTCTAAAACCCGAGCGCAGTCACGTATGCTCGACTTGGCTGCCATGGTGCCGTAGGTGATGATCTGTGCAACCTGATTGTGCCCATATTTTTCGATCACATAGCGGATAACTTTATCCCGACCCTCATCATCAAAATCAATATCAATATCGGGTAGACTGACACGGTCGGGATTCAGGAAGCGTTCAAAGAGAAGGTCATAGGCGATGGGGTCTACATTGGTGATGCCAATACAGTAGGCCACGGCAGATCCAGCAGCTGAACCTCGCCCCGGCCCAACGGAAACGCCCATTTCGCGTGCCTTTGAAGTAAAATCGGCGACGATGAGAAAGTAACCAGGGTAACCGGTTTTTTTGATCGTCTCCAGCTCAAATTCCAACCGCTCCTTGATTTCTGGTGTTATTTCCGGGTACCTTTTTTTAGCGCCTTCATAGGCGAGGTGGCGTAGGTAATCATCCTCCGTTTTAAATCCTTTTGGGATTTCGAAACGCGGAAGAAGAACTTTTCTTTCCAGTGGAAAAGGTTCGACCTTGTCAACTATTTCACTCAGTGTCTCAAATGCTTCCGGAAGATCATTGAAGAGCTTTCGCATTTCATTCTGATCCTTGAAATAGTATTCACTGTTTGGCAAACCGAATCGCTTGCCCCGACCTTCTCCAACCGGCGTGGAAACAAACTCTGCATCTTTTATACAGAGCATGACATCATGGGCCTGGTGGTCTTCCTTACGCAGATAAAAAGATTCATTAGCTGGAAAGTACTTCACGCCATATTTTTTGCAAAGGCTGATCAGTGCTGTGTTGACGTGATCTTCTTCGGGGAGACCGTGGCGGTTGAGCTCTACATAAAAATCCTTTCCAAAAGTTTCCTTCCACCATCTAAAAGCTTCTTCCGCTTGCCGCATGCCGACATGGAGGATCAGGTATGGAATTTCGGAGTACAAACCTCCGGTGGTGGCCATGATGCCTTCGGCATGATCAGCAATTAAGGATTTATCGATTCTGGGGTAGATCCCATAAAGTCCCTCGATGAATCCAAGGGAGCTGAGTTTTGCCAGGTTTCTATAGCCGGCTTCATTTTTGGCCAACAGTACTTGTTGAAACCTGCGGTCAGGACTTTCTTTCGTGAATTTATTTTTTTTACGCTCCTCGGAGAGATAAAATTCACATCCTACAATCGGTTTGATGCCTTGTTTGAGTGCCTCCGAAACAAATTGAAATGCGCCGAAAAGATTTCCTAAATCCGTTAGCGCTACTGCAGGCATTTTTTCGGCAACCGCTTTCGCCACGATGTCGCTGACTTCAGGGGTGGCTTGTAAAACGGAAAACTGCGAATGAAGATGCAGGTGAACAAAAGGTGCGGTAATGTTCTGATTTGAAGTGGCGTCGCTTCCAATTGATTGGTCCTTTTTTTCCTGTTTTGAAAAATTACCAGCTTCCAGTACAGGTGCTTCGTAGGAAATGTTTTTAAGCGGTGTATCGTCCGCAGGTTTGGCTATTTTAATCCGGACCAATTCGAAAAAACATCTTGCGGTAGCTTCAACATCGTAGGCTGCATCGTGTGCGTCCGATACGTCTTTTGCGAAAAGTTTTTGGTGAAGCTCATTCAGCTTTGGCATTTTGAACCTTCCGCCTGGGCCGCCGGGCAATGAACAGAAGTCAATGGTTTCAGTGGAGGTATCAAATTTTTTAGCCTGAAGCAGCCGATCATTCTTTTTGGACCTGCGCAGTAGTTCAGCGCCGATGATGGCGATATCGAATTCAATGTTGTGTCCTACGATAATGGAGGAGGACTCCAGGTCGGTCATGAAGGCACCAAGGACATCGTCCAACGGTTTGCCTTCCTGGGTCGCCCTTTCGGTGCTGATTCCATGCACTTGCTGTGCCCGAAAGGGAATATCAAAACCATCGGGTCTTACAATAAGGTTTCCCCTGTTCAGTAGGTTGCCGGTGGGGCCGTGCATCTGCCAGGCGAGTTGCACCAGACGGGGCCAGTTGTCAAAATCAGTTAATGGCGCGTATTTATTCCGTGGAATTCCTGTCGTTTCTGTGTCGAAAATCAGATACATCCTGAGTACAAAGTAGTGGGAGGACAAAACTAAACGAATTTGCCAGAGCCACTTTAAGGATTTAAAGTATTCACCTTTATTGTAAACAACTGTTAAACAAACAGTTATAGAATTTGGTTCTTGTCAGGGTGGCTGGATGGGGTAGGTCATTTTTTTAGAAAAAAATTCTTGTCCTTCTATCCTTAGAATTTACCCTTCCATAATGGTCAATTGAGTTGCTCCATATAATTTTGGCGCTGCTGTAAAATCAACCCCTTTAATGTTATGAAGTGGTTTCTTGATCTTTTCTCAAGTACCCTGGGCCGCAAACTGATGATGGCCCTGACTGGTTTATTTCTGATTCTGTTTTTGGCGGTCCACCTCGCCGGCAACCTCCAGTTGCTGAAAGACGATGGGGGTAGATCGTTTAATATTTATGCAGAGTTTATGAGCACCAATCCGCTCATCCAGATTGTTTCGAAGGGAAACTTCGCTTTTATCCTGATCCACGTCATTTGGGCCATTATGTTGACTTCCAAGAATAAATCAGCCCGCGGCCCGGTAGGCTACGCGGAGGCCTCAGGCAAGTCTTCTCACTGGACCTCCCGCAACATGGGTATTCTAGGCACCCTGGTCCTCGTTTTTATCGTTGTACACCTTAAAGATTTTTGGGCTCAGATGCATTTTGGTGCCATGCCAACGGTAGACTACGATGGAACATCATACCGAGATATTTATTCTTTGGTGAACGAATGGTTCAATGTAGGTTGGTATGTGGCCCTCTACGTCTTCTGTATGGCTGCTGTTGGATTTCATTTGTACCATGGATTTGCATCGGCTTTTCAGACACTCGGACTCAATCACCTTAAGTACAATGGTTTAATTCAGGTGGTTGGCCGGGCATTTGCCATAATCGTTCCTCTGTTGTTTGCAGCAATTCCTGTATTGATGTTTTTTAATTAGACAATCAAAAAGACTATGACACTCGATTCCAAAATTCCAGACGGACCAATTTCCGAAAAGTGGAGCAAGCATAAGTTCAATCTGAAGCTTGTCAATCCGGCCAACAAGAGAAAATATGAAGTGATTGTGGTTGGTACCGGCCTTGCCGGTGCATCTGCTGCGGCATCGCTTGCTGAGTTGGGTTACAATGTGAAGGCCTTTTGTTTTCAGGATAGCCCACGCCGTGCGCACTCCATCGCTGCTCAGGGCGGTATCAACGCTGCAAAAAATTACCAGAATGATGGTGATAGCATCTACCGTCTTTTCTATGACACCATAAAAGGAGGAGATTACCGTGCCCGCGAAGGCAACGTACATCGTCTGGCTGAGGTGAGTGTCAGCATCATTGACCAGTGCGTGGCACAGGGTGTTCCATTCGCCCGCGAATATGGCGGCTTGCTGGCCAACCGCTCTTTCGGGGGAGCACAGGTTTCCAGAACGTTCTACGCACGCGGACAAACCGGACAACAATTGTTATTGGGTGCGTATTCTGCGCTCAACCGCCAGATTGCCAATGGAAAAGTTCAGATGTTCACCAGAACCGAAATGCTGGACGTTGTGGTGGTTGACGGAAAAGCACGTGGAATCATTACCAGAAACCTCGTTACCGGTAAAATTGAATCCCACAGCGCGCATGCGGTACTATTGTGTACCGGTGGTTATGGTAACGTTTTTTACCTTTCCACCAATGCAAAAGGATCCAATGTAACTGCAGCATGGCGTGCACACCGCAAGGGTGCATTTTTTGGTAACCCTTGCTTTACCCAAATCCATCCCACCTGTATTCCGGTTTCAGGAAGCCATCAGTCAAAACTGACGCTGATGTCTGAATCCCTTCGAAACGACGGACGGGTGTGGGTTCCTAAGATTGCAAAAAAGGGATTGAAGGCCTCGGATGCGGTCAACATTCCGGAAGCGGAGCGCGACTATTTCCTGGAGCGCAAGTATCCATCTTTCGGAAACCTGGTGCCGCGTGATGTGGCTTCACGCAATGCTAAAACAGTTTGTGATGAGGGCAGAGGTGTTGGTGCAACCGGTGTAGCGGTATTTCTTGATTTCTCCGATGCCATTCGTCGCGACGGCAAAGCTTTGATTGAAAGTAAGTACGGCAACTTGTTTGACATGTATAAGCAAATCACCGGCGATGATCCATATCAGGTGCCGATGATGATCTATCCTGCAGTGCACTACACCATGGGAGGTTTGTGGGTTGATTACAATCTGATGACCACTGTTCCAGGTTTGTACGCTCTAGGTGAAGCCAACTTCTCTGACCACGGTGCAAACCGTCTGGGCGCCAGTGCCCTCATGCAAGGTCTGGCTGATGGCTATTTTGTGATTCCGTACACCATCGGTGATTACCTGGCGAATATTGGCTGGAACGATAAAATCGGAACCGATCATCCGGAGTTCCGCAAGGCAGAGGAGGCCATCCGATCACGCATTCAAAAGTTGCTTTCGATTCGTGGCAAGAAGACTGCCGATCAGTTTCACCGTGAGTTGGGACACATCATGTGGGAATATTGCGGAATGTCCAGAAGTGAGCCCGGCCTGAAAACTGCCAAGGCTAAAATCAAAGCACTCCGTGAAGAGTTCTGGACCAATGTGAACATCACAGGTGGTTCCGATGAATTGAACATGGAGTTGGAGAAGGCCGGCAGGGTAGCAGATTTTATCGAACTCGGAGCGTTGATGGTAGACGATGCGCTCAACCGTGCTGAATCCTGCGGTGGACATTTCAGAGAAGAGTCGCAGACCCCTGAAGGTGAGGCGTTGCGAAAGGACGATGAGTACGCCTATGTTTCAGCCTGGGAATTCAAAGGTGAGGACCAGGAAGAGTCCTTGCATAAAGAGCCTTTGCGTTTTGAGAATGTCAAACTGACCCAGCGCAGTTATAAATAATTCTAAAAAATTGAACGACGCTATTATGAAACTAACATTGAAAATCTGGAGGCAAAAAGGTGCCAATGAAAATGGTGGATTCAAAACCTACACCATGGATCACGTTTCGCCCGATATGTCATTTCTGGAGATGCTGGATGTGTTGAACGATTCACTGGTCTTAAAAGGCGAGGAGCCTGTTCATTTCGACCATGACTGTCGAGAAGGGATCTGTGGAATGTGCAGCCTTTACATCAATGGTAGGCCACACGGCCCTCTGCAAACCACTACCTGTCAATTGCACATGCGTTCATTTACCGACGGACAAACCATTACCATCGAACCATGGAGGGCAGCAGCCTTTCCAGTGGTAAGAGATTTGGTCGTAGATCGTTCAGCCTTTGATCGCATCCAGCGTGCTGGTGGATTCATTTCTGTTAACACAGGTGCTGCTCCTGATGCCAATGAAATCCTTGTTCCTAAAAAAGTTGCTGACGAGGCGATGGATGCGGCGACTTGTATTGGCTGTGGAGCTTGTGTTGCGGCGTGCAAGAATGCTTCGGCCATGTTGTTTGTGAGTGCAAAGGTTTCCCAGTATGCATTATTACCTCAAGGACAACCTGAACGCAAGGAGCGTGCGGAGCGGATGGTTGCACAGATGGATGCAGAAGGTTTTGGTGCTTGCACCAACACTGGTGCTTGTGAGGCTGAGTGCCCTAAAGGAATCAAAATCACCAACATTGCACGAATGAATCGCGAATACTTCTCCTCAATGTTTACCAACTATCAGGTTGAAGTTGGTTCTGATGCAGGCTAGAGGTTTTCTGAATTTGATTGACCAGACAGGTTCAGGTTTTTTGTCCTCTATTTGAAAACCTGAAAGGTTAAGCTTAAAAATTTCAGCTCTTTATCTCTGTTTCCTGATCTGGAGGCGGCAACTTTCCCTACAGTGATTCTTTATGCCTTTGTGAATTCTTCACTGATGGCCGGTTATTGAAAACTGAATTGTAATGCTTGAAAAATAGAACCACTTAAGACATTGGTCAGTGGTGGATGGCTGATATCAAGCCATTTCATCTGGTGATTTTTCCGGTGAATTTATGGGTGTTTTACCCGTGGCGAGCGTCCTCCTTTCATTGCTTTTTGCGCCCTGATTCATGGGGCGGCAACGATCACTTAGGATTAAACCTTCAAAATGACTGCGGAGAGGCCCGAGAACGTGATAATTATGTTCAAAGCAATTGAAAAACTATAAAATGCTGAATGAAAACAGCAAAAAATGAATAAATTGCTGAATATAAACAGCAAAATGCAAGAGCTTATAGGTAAATCTGCTCTTCTGGTCAGAAACCTGAGGGAGACGTACATGAGGTCTCTGGTTAAGAGAATTGACTGGTCTGATCGGCTGATAGGGATTGTTGGTGCGAGAGGCACAGGGAAGACAACGTTGCTGTTGCAACAACTGGAAAGACTAAAATGCAGTCCTGGAGAGGCGGTCTATATCACCCTCGATGATTTGTATTTCACAGAAATAAACCTGGTTTCATTTGCAGAGCGCTTCCGTGCGGAGGGAGGTCGTTTTTTATTTATTGATGAAGTGCACAAGTACCCGATGTGGGCTCGGGAAATAAAAAATATCTATGATACCCACCGCGATTTGAAAATCGTTTTTACCGGATCATCCATAACAGATATGTTGCGTCAGGATGGTGACTTAAGCCGGCGATCGGTTTTATATGAATTGCCAGGGCTCTCTTTCCGAGAATTTCTTGCATTTGAAAAAGTTGTTGCGCTACCTGAAGTAAGTCTGAAAGAACTTCTAAAACATCACCAGGAATTAGCGCATGACTGGACCCTGCAGTTCAGGCCATTAAAATTTTTTACGGAATACCTTAATTTGGGTTATTATCCCTTTTACGCCGAAAATAAATCAACTTACCACATCCGTATTGAACAGGTGGTGAAGATGACCATTGAAACAGACCTGCGCTATATTGAAGGTTATGACACCGCTAACAGTAGAAAGATTTTCAAGCTGTTGTATATCCTGGCAACCAATGTTCCTTTTAAGCCAAATATTTCTTCTTTGAGCGAAAAGATTGGCGTTCATCGAAATACGCTGGTGCAGTACATCAATCACCTTGAAAAAGCCCGCCTGATCAATACGCTAGGAGCGGTGGGTAAAAGCGTGAGCACGCTTCAAAAGCCAGATAAAATTTTCCTTGAAAATTCTAATTTACAATTTGCCCTGGCACCTATGCGGGTAAATCGCGGAACCTTGCGGGAAACCTTTTTTATGAATCAGCTGCTCCATTCGCGTCACCAATTAAGCCTGCCGGTTAAAGGTGATTTTTTAGTTGATGACGAATGGAATTTTGAAATCGGCGGAAGGGATAAAGCTGATTTACAAATCCGCGGATTAAAAAATGGGTTCATTGCTTCAGATGATATTGAAAATGGGATTGGTAACCGAATTCCGTTGTGGATGTTTGGATTCCTATATTAAGAGTTTGCTGTCGGTGTCATTACCGGAGATTTACATAATTTTAATTCAGCTGCCGGCAATTCAACAACCCTGACCATTTTGATTCCTTCCAGATTGTATCCGCGTAATGCTCAAAGTCCTGCCTTTATTCTGGTGGCTTCACTGAGCGCCTTCGGTCTATACACCTGCATCTTTGCCTTACGTAAGGCTTTTGGTGTTGGCACCTATGCCGATATGAGTTGGCTTGGCGTTGGGTTTAAAAGCTGGATGGTTATTTTTCAGGTAATAGGATACTTGGTTTCAAAATTCGCAGGGATCAAACTGGTTTCTGAGCTTAAACCGGAAAGCCGGGCTAAAAATATTTTATTCATGGTGCTCATGGCCACTGCTTCCTGGCTTGGTTTTGCTGTAACTCCCCTGCCATTCAATTTCCTTTTTATACTCATCAACGGCTTTATCCTTGGTTTCGGGTGGGGTCTTGTATTTTCATATATGGAGGGACGCAGTACGACGGAAGTACTTGGTGCCGCAGTTTCAGTTTCCTTTATTTTCAGTGCTGGCTTTTCCAAAAGTGTTGCAGGCTGGTTGTTGACCATGGGCATTACAGAGCTTTGGATGCCATTTGTTACCGCATTGGTGTTTATGGGTCCGCTTTTGATCTTCCTGCAGATGCTTGATAAAATTCCACCGCCATCTCCTCAGGATGAGGCTTTGCGCACGAAGCGTGTCCCCATGACCGGCCCTGAACGGATTGCGTACGTTAAAGAGTTTCTTCCCGGACTCGTTTTTTTGGTTTTGTCCTATGTTCTGCTGACTGCCTTTCGTGATTTCCGGGACAACTTCAGTGCCGAGATCTGGATTGCTCTTGGATATGGCGGAAAACCAGGAATTTTCACCCTGACGGAAACCATTATTTCGATCAGTGTGCTGATCATTATCGCAAGCCTGATGTTCATCAAGGACAATCGAAAAGCCATGGTTATTAACCACATCATTGTTATTGTTGGGATGTTGTTGGTTGGGATATCTACCTGGATGTTTAGATCAGGCCTGATGAGTCCAACCATTTGGATGATCCTGGTGGGTATGGGGCTTTATTTCGGGTACATTCAGTTCAACAGTATTTTCTTTGACCGGATTCTGGCCACCTTTAAGACGGCGGCTACGGTAGGTTTTTTAATCTATCTGGCTGATGCTTTTGGATATGTGGGGAGCGTAGGTGTGATTCTATTTAAAGAATTGGGAGGAGCGCAACTCAGCTGGTTAGAATTTTTTGTTACCGCTGCCTATACCTTATCGATTTTAGGATCAATCGGGATGACGTTGGCTTTGATTTATTTTTCACGAAAGGAAAAAATCTGGCGCGCCAAAGTTTAGTAGATCATAGCGTCGGGGCTTCATCGTCAAAGACCCTGCCCTTCAAGTTGATTGAAGCTTTAATTTTATAACCGGGCAAGTAAGAAGTTTTAAGGACGGGAGTTTGAATAATGCCTGTTCGTCCCTGCGCCTATCATGAATTCCATCTCTTACTATGAATGTTTATCTTCAGGTCTTTCTTTGTCTACTATGATGAAAAATATAATCAGGCCGCTATTCTTTTCAACGCTATTCTACCTGACCGCATGTCAGTCTACCGAAAAAAACAATGGCCCTGGTCAGCCCACGTTAAGAAAGGCATCGATTGCTGAAATTGAAGTGGGTATAAAAGACTACATCGCCCGTAAGACACAGCAGTCCAATGGGTATTTCATTGTTAACGACCGGGGTAGGGAATTTAAAATGAGGCTTGTAAGGGTGCATACAGAATACCTCTCAAGTCTGGGCCCTGGTAAACAATTTGCTTGTGTAGATCTGGTGGATACTACCGGTGACGTGTATGATGTTGATTTTTTCATGGATGGCGGACCTGAAAAAATGGAGGTTACAGAAACCAGCGTGCACAAACTTAACGGTAAGCCATACTATGCCTGGAAGCAGAAAGCGGATAAAACATGGTTTAGATTACCCATGAAGGAAGCCACCAACGGGCTACTCGGTGTGGTGGAAGGGGTGGATCATTTTGAATTTTACTATCACGTGAACCTTAAGGACCTGAAGTCCAAGGCTAAAATTTGGGTTCCATTGGCTTCTTCCGATGCGTATCAGTCCGTTGAGGTACGATCGGTTTATTTTCCTGATCGGTACGATACCCTGAAGGAAGATGAGTTCGGTAACACCATTTTGTTTGCTGAGCTTTCTCCTAAGCACAGCAGCGACTCCATTCATATTTCCTATCGCGTTACCCGAAAGGAACGTGGTCCTGTTGCAGAAAAACTAACAGATGCATCGCGCCATCTGGTTTCCAATGCTACCATGCCAATTGGTGGACGGTTTGAGGAAATCGCCAGGACCGCCATCAAAGGGAAAAATTCAAGCGATCTGATGAAGGCCCGTGCACTGTATGACTATGTAATCGATAACATGCGTTATATGAAATACGGGAATTTTGGAGGCGGTGATTCCAATTACGCTTGTGATGTTAAGACGGGCAATTGCTCCGAATTTCATTCGCTATTTATTTCACTCGCGCGCTCCATTGGAATCCCTTCACGATTTGCCATAGGGGCATCCATTCCATCGGATCGGAACGATGGTGGTATCGATGGGTACCATTGTTGGGCGGAGTTCTATGCCGATGGGAAATGGTGGCCGGTTGACATCAGTGAGGCCAACAAGTACACAGCATTGGCCACCTATTATTTTGGGCATCATCCTGCGAACCGTATTGAATTAACCAGGGGTCGTGATTTAAAAATAAAGCCCGGACCAAAGTCCGGGCCTGTAAATTTTCTTGCCTATCCCTATTTAGAAATCGATGGCAAGGAAGTCAGGGCAAAGGCAACCTTCACCTTCCGAAGGGTTACGCCTGCCTGAGGTTTTCTTTACTTGGTTGAGTCTGCAGGGTGTTCAGCGGGGTGTTCGGAGGGATGCTCAGCGGCCGCTGTATCTGCGGGGGCTTCGGTTTGTTCTGTTGCTTCTTCGGTTTCAGCTTTCTTACCACATGAAACTATTACAGCGGCAGAAAAAAAGGCAACCATCGCCAGTGCAAGGATTTTATTCTTTTTCATAAGGTTGGTATAGGTTTAATTGTCCTTAAAGTTAGCGATTTGGATGATTTCGACCTTGTTGAGGTATTCAGGTACTTTAAAAAGTGAGTCTTTATAGGGCTTGCTGAAGTAAAAAAACTCCTGCTCCTGCCAGGTATCCTAGTGTGGCAATAAAGCTCACCCGTTTCAGGTACCACAAAAAATCAATTTTTTCCATACCCATGGCTGCAACACCTGCGGCAGAACCTATGATCAAAATACTGCCACCTGTTCCGGCACAGTATGCCAGATAGGTCCAAAGAGCGGAATCGGTTGGGTAGATATCCATGCTGTACATTCCCATGCTTGCAGCCACCAAGGGTACATTGTCTACCAGGGCCGAAAGGAAACCGATCAGGGTTATGATGACGGTCTGGTTGCCAATGGTTGAATCAAGCCATTTGGCAAAACCACCTAAGGTGGACATGGTCTCCAATGCGCCAACAGCAAGTAATATCCCCATGAAGAATAAAACACTCGGCATATCAATTTTGGTAAGTACATAAGAAACCGAGCGTTTATGTTTTTCAAATTCATCTTTTTCCGGATCTACCATTTCAGATAGTAGCCAGAGTAATCCAAGTGCCAACAACATACCTAAGTAGGGTGGTAAATGGGTTATTGTTTTAAAGGCAGGGACCAAAATCAAAGCTGTGATACCTGCCGCCAGCATTAAAAGTCCCTTTCCAGCGTCTTCGCCATTTTTCTCCTCACGCTGAATCTCAGTGGATTTACCACGAAGCGACCAACTCAGGTATAAAATAGGTGCTAACAGGCAGGCAAGACTAGGCAGAAAGGTGCTTTTCAAGATTCCGCCGGTCGTTATTTTTCCATCGATCCACAACATGGTGGTGGTAACATCGCCGATGGGTGACCATGCGCCGCCGGCATTGGCAGCAATGATGATGACACCGGCAAACAGCCATCTGAAATTACCCGGTTGGGTAAGTTTTCGGATCAAGGAGACCATGACAATGGTCGTGGTCAGGTTGTCCAGGACAGCTGACATAAAAAATGTAATGATCGAGATGATCCAAAGTAGTGGAATGGGTTTGTCGGTATTTATTTGCTTGGTGATAATCCGAAATCCATGGTGGGCATCAATAAGTTCGACGATGGTCATGGCGCCCATTAGGAAAAACAGTATGGCCGCTATTTCCCCCAAATGATGGCTAAGGGATTCGGTAATGAATTTTAGATGAATTGATTTGGGGTTGGCCACCCCGAGCTCATCGGGTGAGGGCTTATAAGCACTGATAAAATCAAGATAACTGGATCCTGTGAAAGTTTCTGGTGGGAGGGCGAGTGCAAGCAGGGACCAGCAAACCACACCCGTGACGAGGGCTGTCGCGGTTTTATTAATTCGGATGGGGTGCTCCAGAGCAATTAACGAATAGCCAGTGATAAAAACGAATACAATTATAGATTCCATATTTACAGGTTAAAGTCAAAAAAAGTTCAATTGAAGGATGGTGAACTTTTGACTTTAAGGTGCCTGTTTGGATATGAAGTAACGATGGAGATTTTTAGAATAGGTGGATAAATTCCTTACCGGAAGGATTGGTATAAAGTTTTGAATCCGGTCGGGAATTAATAAAGTACTGGTGACGGTGATGTTGGTGGTTTCAGTTGAAAACAACTGATGGGTGATGTAGTGAATTTTCGGTCCCAGGAAATGATCGTTTTCCTTTGGTTGTTCTGGAAAGTGGCCGGTATTCTTCTGGGTAAGGAAATGGGTAGAATAATCCTTGAAAGGATCGGTTGATTTGTTCTCGGTAGGGTTAAAAGAATAAATCCCCACGCTCAACATGAGCGTAACAGCACCAAACAGCACAACGGCTTTATTAAAGGATAAATTCATTTTCGATCTAAACTAATAAAAATTGATTTGGCCAGGCTATAAGGTGGTAAAACAAAAAACCCTGAACGCTTCGCGTCAGGGTTTTCATTTTCGTCTTACTAGTGACCCTATTAGGATTACTCCGTGATCCTAAGTCAGTCCGAGGTCCAAAACAAAAATGAAAATACGCCCTCCTGCGTCGGGCTATTTTTTTCATTTCTCGTCTCTTTCGCAAGAGCCCTGCGGGCTCCGCTCAGATCCTCCAAATGAAAAAACCCTGACCGCTTCGCGTCAGGGTTTTCATTTTCGTCTTACTAGTGACCCTATTAGGATTCAAACCTAAAACCTTCTGATCCGTAGTCAGATGCTCTATTCAGTTGAGCTATAGGGCCTTGAAATGGTCGGCAAATCTATACGATTGAGGGGATTTCGCAAAAAGAGAGGGCCTTGGCTTCCCTTAAAAAATGCCTTACTTTTGGCCCCGCAATGCAAAAGATGTTTAAATCAGTTCTCGCTCTTTTTCTATCAACCTTTATTGCCCTGTCAGCCGTTGCGCAAGACCAACAGGAAAAGAAGGAAAGATCCGCAAGACCAGATATCCCAGGAAAATTCCTCTTTGACCTGGGTGTCAACCTCGCCATGAACCAACCCGATAAAGGCTTCAAAGCCGGGTTCTGGGGATCAAGAACCGCCAATCTTGCCTACTACCTGCCCATCCGTATCGGAGAATCAAAATTCAGTCTAAACCCCGGAATCGGAATGTCCATGGAGCGTTTCAAGTGGGCAAACCTCTATCTGCTTCAAGACACGACCGATAACGCAGAGGTATATGACCTCATCCCAAATAAAATCTACCCCGGACTTAAAAAATCTCAGTTGGTGATGAACTATCTGGAGTTTCCGATTGAATTCAGATTCGATGCCAATCCATCAGACCCAGCACGCACCTTTTGGGCTACCGTTGGCGGTAGGCTAAGTCTTCTTGCCACTGCCCATACAAAACTCAAATACAAGGTCGATGGCGACAACAATAAACTTAAAGACCAATCTTCATTTGGTTTGAGTCCGGTTCGATTTGCTGCTACAGTCCGCTTCGGTGTCGCAGGTTTCGGTTGGTTTGTGAACTATAACCTTACCCCAGTATTTCAAAAGGGTATGGGTCCTTCCGGAACCAATATGACCGTGCTCACCGCCGGCATCACCATAAACGGTCTGTAAAGCCTCAAAACATACGAATTCACTATTCGTATCTTTGACGTTGTTGAAGTCATTTACGTGATCTTTTTCTGTGAGCAACGCATTGATTATCATACCCACCTACAACGAAAGTGAGAACATCACTCAAATTGTGGATGCAGTATTTTCCTTACCCAAAGACTTTGATCTGCTTATCGTCGATGACCATTCTCCCGATGGCACCGGAGCAATCGTCCGTCAACTGAAAAATCAATACAACCAACCAAAGGAATGTCTGTTCCTTATCGAGCGGACTGGAAAGCAGGGTTTAGGGACAGCCTACATTGAAGGCTTCAAATGGGCGCTCTCCAAACATTACGATTACGTCCTTCAAATGGATGCTGACTTTTCGCATAGTCCCTCCGATCTGATTACCCTTTATTTAACCTGTTCCGAGTCGGGTGCAGACCTTGCCATTGGATCACGTTATTCCTCCGGTGTGAATGTTGTCAACTGGCCCATGACGCGCGTACTCTTGTCCTGGTTCGCCAGCGCATACGTTCGGTTGATCAGCGGTCTGCCGGTAATGGATACCACTGCAGGTTTTGTGTGCTACCGTCGAAAAGTCCTTGAAACCGTCGGTATCGGCCAAATAAATTTCGTTGGCTATGCCTTCCAGATCGAAATGAAATTCCTGACCTGGAAATATGGTTTCAAAATTTCTGAGATCCCCATCATTTTTACAGACCGTACCCGCGGACAATCAAAAATGTCTTCCGGGATTTTCAAGGAGGCTTTTTTTGGCGTCATACAAATGACCATCATGGGATGGTTCCGGAAATTTATTCCCGGCGACGCTGTCTCCGCAGCTTAATCAAATCGAATGGCCTCCACAGGCTTCACACGGCTGATGACCGTTACAGGCAAAATGGTAACCATGAACACCATCAGAAACGTAATTGCATTAAGCATAATTATGGTTTCCGGATCCCAGGCCACCGGAACATATTCCATATAATAATTCCTGGGGTCCAGCCTGATCACCCTGAACTTATCCTGAATCCAACCTAAGCCCAAGCCAAGGATATTCCCGGCCAGCAGTCCGCGGAAGATTAGTATGCTGCCCTGTTCAAAGAAAATTTTTCTGATTAAATGGTCTCTTGCTCCCATGGCTTTTAGCAGTCCGATCATTTGTGTTCGCTCCATGACCAAAATCAGGATTACGGAGATCATGTTTACACCGACGACTGCAAGTATGATCACCAACAAAATATTCACTTGTCGCGCTATTAATTTAAGCCATTCAAAAACCTGGATGTACCGGTCACTGGTTTTTTCGGCATACAATTCATACGGAAGCTTGTCTTGTAACATGGCGTAAATCCGATCGGCTTTCTTCGGATCATTAAGAAAAATCTCCAGGCCCCCGGCCTGATGGTCATCCCAACCGTTTAATCGACGAACCAGCGATAAATCACACAACACGGTCTTCTCATCAAAATAATCCGATAAGTTGGTCTCATAAATTCCGCTGATCCGCAACTTTCTGGCTCTCGGTGGATTTTGAAAAAAGTGAACGACCAATTCATCACCGGTTTTAACATTAAGTCGGTCGGCAATGTTGCGGCTAATGACCATCTCATTGGAATATCCTGAATCCTGAAAATGGATGAATCTGCCTTCAACCATATTTTCCCTGAACTGAAGGGTATCAAAACTTTTTCCTACTGCCTTCAGCATAATCCCCAGGATTTCTGAATCGGTACGTATCAGGCCTGCTTTGTGGCTAAATTCCTGAACATGCCGCACGCCTGGAAACGAATCGGGATGTTGGTAAAGGCTTAGGTTGAGGTCGAAGGGCAGCTCCTCCAGCGACTGACCGGAGGTAATTTTATTGATGATCAGGTGTCCGCTAAAATTATAAATCCTGTCTTCGATTTTATTTCTGAACCCATACATGATCATGAAGGCCAGTAAGGCAGCACTCAGACCAATAGCAATGGTGACCACTGCAATTCGATGGATTACCGCCGCAAAGCCAGTGGCTGTTCCTGATATTCTGGTGGAAATGAATCGGGCGAGCTTCAAAATTTGATCATTGGCTTGGAAAGATAACCATGTTCAGCGTTATTAGGATCAGGTACTTCAAAGCAAATCGGATGCAACACAAATCAATCCTTATTGGTGTATGGCTAACGCTCATACTTTTTTCTACTTCCTGCGCTCAACAATCCGGCGCAGATCAGCTGGATAAGGTTCTTGAATTGATCCACGGAAAACGAACTGCACTATTCGTCAACCACACCTCCATGGTTGGGCGAAGGCACTTGGTGGATACGCTTAAATCACGACAAGCCACCCTGGTCAAAATCTTTTCTCCGGAGCATGGTTTCAGGGGTGATGCCGATGCAGGGGAGGATGTTTCCAATGCAACAGATCCTTCCAGTGGTTTGCCCATCATATCGTTGTATGGTCCTAACAAAAAGCCTTCCAGCGAACATTTAAAAGACGTGGAGGTTGTCGTATTCGATATGCAGGATATTGGTGTCCGGTTTTTCACCTACATCAGCTCTATGCACTACATGATGGAGGCCTGTGCTGAGCAAAAGAAAAAAATCATCATCCTGGATCGACCTAACCCCAATGCGCACTATATCGATGGTCCGGTTTTGGAAAAGGGATTTACGTCTTTTGTGGGTATGCACCCCGTGCCAATTGTTTATGGAATGACCATAGGAGAGTATGCACAAATGGTGAATGGAGAAGGTTGGTTGGCGAACGGAATCAAATGTGATCTAACGGTGGTGCCGTTGAAAAAATGGAAACACACAGATGGGTACTCGCTTCCCATTAAGCCTTCACCAAACCTTCCCAACGACCACGCCATTCTTATGTACCCCTCCACTTGTCTTTTTGAGGGCACAAGCCTTAGCATTGGAAGAGGTACACGCTCGCCGTTTGAGTTGGTGGGTCACCCGGACCTTAAACAGTATCCGTTTTCTTTTACGCCGATCAGTATTCCTGGAATGGCCAAAGCACCTGTTCTTATGGATAAGCAATGCTTTGGATTGGATTTGCGAAACACCAAACCTACGAATCACATCAACCTGGAATATTTGATTGAGCTCTACAAGGCCTTCCCAGATAAGGATAAATATTTCATCAGCTACATCGACAAACTTGCCGGAACTGCTTCCTTAAAAGAGCAAATCAAGTCGGGGATGAAGGCGGCCGACATACGGAAGTCATGGCAAGCGGGTTTGGATAACTTTAAAAAAATAAGAGCCAGGTATCTGTTGTATCCCTGAAAACTTTAGTGAACGATTCCGCAGGTTTTACAAAGCTTTCGTTTTCCGTTTGGTCTTATTTTAACGGGTCGCCGGTGCCCAAAATAGGGAGGCTGTGCGTTGTCGACTCTTCTTTTGTTCTGCTCGAAACTCACGGCTGCATCAGTACTCCTTGACAAGATCGCAGGCTGACCGGCAGACTTGGCTTTTCCGGATGATTTTTTCCCCCTGGTCTTTTCAGTCTGACTCCACACAGGAGCCGATAGGCTCCACATATAGAGAATGGTCACGACAAACAATCTGGTCAGGACCATGAAACGCAGTTTGGTTATAAGTGTATCACCTCACCATAGGCGGCAGCAGCCGCTTCCATAATGGCTTCGCTCATGGTAGGGTGAGGGTGTACAGTCTTGATAATCTCGTGTCCGGTGGTTTCCAATTTTCTGGCCGCCACCACCTCAGCAATCATCTCCGTTACATTGGCACCAATCATATGTGCCCCCAGCCACTCGCCGTACTTGGCATCGAAAATCACTTTGACGAATCCGTCTGGTGCTCCGGCTGCCTTGGCTTTTCCGCTGGCCGTAAATGGAAACTTGCCGACTTTGATTTCATAACCCGCTTTTTTGGCGCCCTCTTCTGTAAATCCAACGGAAGCAATTTCAGGGTGACAATAGGTACAACCGGGAATGTTGTTGTAATCGAGTGGATGTGGATGTTGACCTGCTATCTTCTCAACGCAGATAATTCCTTCTGCGGAGGCTACGTGTGCCAGCGCTTGTCCTTTAACAATATCGCCGATGGCGTAAACACCAGGGACATTGGTTTTATAAAATTCATCTACAGTTACTTTTCCTTTATCGGTTTTAACGCCGACTTCTTCAAGGCCAAGATTTTCAAGATTGGTTGAAATTCCCACTGCTGAAAGCACCACATCACATTCAATAACGGACGCTCCGGTTTGTCCTTTAACAGTTACTTTACAACCTGCTCCGGAAGTGTCAACTTTGGTCACTTCCGAACCGGTAAGAATGGAAACGCCATTCTTCTTAAAACTTTTTTCCAGGGCTTTTGAAATTTCTTCATCCTCCACAGGAACGATCCGTGGCATAAATTCCACGATGGTGACTTCTGTTCCAACGGTGCTGAAAAAATAGGCGAACTCAACCCCAATGGCTCCGGATCCTACGATCACCATTTTCCTGGGTCTTTCAGGCATGACCATCGCCTCGCGGTAGCCGATAATTTTTTTACCATCGAGTTTTAATGCGGGCAATTCTCTGGATCGTCCTCCGGTAGCAAGGATAATGTGTTTAGCCTCGTATTCCGTCTTTTTTCCGGCACCATCGGTCACTTCCACCTTGCCACCTTTTTTCAATTTTCCGTGGCCCTGAATGTGTTCAATTTTATTTTTCTTGATCAGAAACTGAACGCCCTTACTCATAGCTCCTGCCACATCGCGGCTTCTTTTGACCATGGCGCCCATATCGGGTGAAGCTTCCTTCACTTGGATTCCATATTCCTGGGCATGTTGGATGTATTCAAAAACACTCGCACTTTTTAACAATGCTTTGGTTGGAATACAGCCCCAATTCAAACAAACACCTCCGAGCTCTGCTTTTTCAACAACAGCAACCTTCATACCCAACTGAGAAGCTCTGATGGCGGCAACATAACCACCCGGACCCGAGCCAATTACAATCACATCGAATTTAGACATGGTTTATAGGGATTCTTTACGGCTGCAATATTAGGGTCTGACGCCTGAATAATCTATGCCGGACACCACAAAAACCATCTACCTCTTTGGCTTTTGAAGGGGATTTTCAGAGGAACTTTTTACCTTGGGCCCTTTAAATCCCAATCCTGACTATGCTTTTGAAGAATAAAAATGCATTGATTACCGGGGCCTCAAAAGGCATTGGCCGGGCTATTGCTCACCGCTTCGCTGCCCAGGGCGCAAACATCGCCTTTACCTATCTGTCCAGTGTGGAACAAGGCCAGGCGTTGGAAAGTGAATTGTCGGCTTATGGTGTAAAAGTTAAAGGTTTCCGATCCGATGCCTCAGATTTTGTGCAGGCTGACAAACTTATTGCCGATGTGGTGGCTGAATTTGGCACCCTGGATATCCTGGTCAACAATGCCGGTATTACCATGGACAATCTTCTGCTCCGCATGACGGAAGAGGCTTGGGATAAAATCATGGCCGTTAATCTCAAATCCTGTTTCAACACCGTAAAGGCTGCGTGTAAGCCTATGATGAAACAAAAAGCAGGATCGATCATCAATATGACTTCTATCGTTGGTTTAAAAGGCAATGCCGGTCAGGCCAATTACGCTGCTTCTAAGGCGGGTATTATTGGCTTCACCAAATCTGTAGCGCTGGAGCTTGGTTCAAGAGGCATTCGCTGCAATGCCATTGCGCCGGGTTTTATTGAAACAGAAATGACGGGTAAGCTTGATGAAAAGACTGTGCAGTCGTGGCGCGATGCTATACCATTGAAGCGCGGAGGATCGCCTGAAGATGTTGCTGATGCCTGTGTGTTTCTGGGAAGTGAAATGTCGACCTACATTACCGGTCAGGTCATCCAGGTAGATGGCGGCTTGCTGACTTGATCTAACGTTAGACTACAGCGATAGAGAAATCATGGGGTCTGAAATACGTTTCTGCCATTTTTCGGATGTCTTCAGTTGTAACCTTATCAACCGCTAAAATCAGGTTCTGATAATAATTGTCCGGCAGTTGATTGATTTTGAGCAACTGAATTTTAGAGGCCGCGGCAAAAATGGTATTGATATCGTTTTGAAGTGAGCCGTTAAAATGTCGCTTGGCTGTTTGAAGCTCCTCTTCCTTAATTTCTGCCAGATTGATCAATTCTGCCCGCACAGCCTCAATGGCTAAAGATGTATTTTCTTTGTTCACATCGGCACCAATTAGGTGCATGGAAGCAAGTGAAAATTGTTGCACCGAAGAATAGATGCCGTAGGTCAACCCCTTTTCTTCTCTGATGTTTTTCATCAGCCTAGAGCCGAAAAATCCACCCAGGATGTGGTTGGTCAATTGAAAGGCAGGATAGTCAGGATGTTTCCTGTTAATAGCGGGTTTACCAAAACGAATGGAGGTTTGAACTGATCCTGGTTTTTCCTGGTCGGTTCGACCAACCACAGGCAAAGCAGGTGAAATAAGCGCGCCTTCGGATACAGGTTTTCTTCTGTTTAGGTACTCTTCGAGGTATTTCAGGTCCTCGTCAATGATATTACCGGCAACAAAAACCATTTTAGGATTGAAATGATTCTTGAAATGATTTTTAAGATTCTCCGGAGTCACATTTTCAGCCTGCCCGATGGTTACTGCAGATCCGTAGGGATGGTCACCAAAAATCATTTTCCGGATCAGTTGACCAGCGATAAAAGAATTTTTCTCAAGGTTAACCCGCAGGTTTTGAATAAAAATTTCGCGTGAACGGCGTAGCTCATTGCCATCAAAAGATGGTTCTGATATGATTTCTAAAAAAAGTGCCAATACGTTTTTCAGATTTCTGCTGAGGCAATAGAGTGCCACGCTTACATGGTCGAATCCAGGACTCACTTCCAGGTATGCACTGTAGAAATCAAACTGAGATGCGATGGCTTCCGCCGTATTTCTCACCGTTCCTTTTTCCAGCATTGAAGCCGTGAAGTGAGCAGCGCCTGGACTTTGTTCAAAGATGCGGCCGGCAGGAAAAATGAATTCAACCTTTACAACTTCCTGTTTGGTTGATGGAATTAAATAGGCTTTTGCTGGACTGCCTTCCGCGAAGGATAAGGCATCAGGCAGTTTAAAGTCCAGGGTATGCCTCAGTGGAGGCGCGACACTTCTGTCTGGCATTAATTATCAGACTCTAGGATTGACTGGTCTTCCTTCAACCTGGTCTCAGTCACAAAGTGGATGGTGAATCGAACCGTCTCAGCAAGGGCATTTTCTCTTTTGTTAACGGGCGCCATGTAGGCTATATCAATGCCAAAATTGTTGCGACGGAATCCGACGCCGCCGGTTAGGTATTTTCTGTAGCCTTTGTCTTTGGCTTCATTAAAATAACCTGCACGGAAGGCAAAAATATCGCTGAACCAATACTCAGTGCCGAGTGAAATAATAAGTTCATGAATCTCCTCTGAAATTCCACCAGTGGCATCAGTGAACGAGCCGAACACTCCGGAGAGCATTGGCTTGTTCCTTGAATCTGCAGTGGGACTCGGAACCATCAGCTTGTTGATGTCAACGGCAAAAGTTATTCGATTCAGTGGGTTGAATTCTTTATTGTAAGCAGCGCCCAGCCTCAGGTTGGTGGGTAGAAAGTCTTTGTTGCCACCATCGGCATATGAAATTTTTGCACCCAGATTTGAAATGGCTGCACCCAAAGTGAGTTTGGCATTTCTGGAATCGATCGGCTTCACATAATAAACACCCAAATCAGCTGCTGCTGACTTTCCGGGTCTGGATTCCTGGTTGTTGGTGATCAGCGATCCGGTGAGATTTGAATGGATGTAACGAAGGGTCGTTCCGATAGAAAAATTTTCTGAAAGCATTCGGCTGTAGGTGAAATCCACTGCAAATTCCCTTGGATTGTATTCACCTATTACAGTGTTGTTCCCGGTGGTGAAGGTCACCTCACCCAAATCAAAATATTTTAAGGAGGCCCCAAAGGTCTGTTCCCGATTCAGTTTGTAAAAGCCACCAATGTGGAATAAATACATGTCGTTGATAATCTTCGCCAGCCATGGTGTATAGGAGAGTGCCACACCTTTATCGTTTTCAATAAAGGCAAGTTTACCTGCGTTCCAATAGGTGGAGTTGGCATCGGGGGAAGTGGCACCGCCTACATCTCCCATGCCTGCTGCCCTTGCATCAGGTGTGATCGAAAGAAAAGGTACACCGGTGGTAATTACCTTGTTGGTACTGTCCTGACCTATCAGGCTTTGGCCCAGGTTAACCTGGATGCACAGTGCAATTAAGCTTAGCGAGAGAAAACCCTTCATAAACGGATTTAAAGGTAATCAATTCAGTAAAATCGACCGGACGGCCCTTTGATTTTTAGCCCCATCACGCGCAGAACGAACTTCCAGTAACAAATAATATACACCGGGTGGCAATTTATTGCCCTGATCATCAGTTCCATCCCAGGCAGCCCACGTTGTTACTGTCGGACATTCCTCAAGGTTGGCGGTGATTTCCCTCACCTGGCGACCCATGTTATCGGTGACCAGCAACCTGCTGATAAGGTCCTCCCCGGGGCGGTTGTGACTGAATACAAGCCTGGATTCCTGCTGAACCGGGTTGGGGTAAACCTGAAGAGATTTGATGTCAAGTGAACCCTCGCCAACCAGGAATGTAATTTCTTTCATGGATTTATTTCCGGCCAGATCAGCAAAATCGAGTCGGATGGTGTGGGTTCCCTCCGTGAGTCCAAACAGCCTGAACCTGAGTGAGCCTGATCCTTTTTGTTGGTTGTCCTGAACAAAGTATCCGCCAGCAAAAAAGACCGAATCCTTGTCCAATGTCAATTTTAGTCCGAACTCAGGGTGGTTGGATTGATCGATTCCGGAGGCATCGGTGAGCTGTGCATAAATAATGGGATCGGTTGAAACTGCTGTCCCTTCAACAAACGAAGAGTCGTTGACAAACAATTCGGCCAAGGGCGGAGTTTGGTCTGCAAGGGTATTGTTTCCTGAGGAAAATTTTATGCCAGTCAGTGATCCACCTGCATCAGGAAATTTTTCGTCGCCATCCGCATAGAGTATCAATCGGCCTGCATCAGCAAACCGATCAATGTTTTCAGAGACATTAAATGAAATGGAAAATTTCCCATTTTCAATGGATGCAGTGCCACGGTATATCCATTCATCCCAGGTTTCAAATTCCAATACTGGATTTTCATCACCCTTGGTTTTGGTGGTTTTCTTTGGCGCATACAATTCAGCTGTAAGCGCTCCCTGGTAGGTGGTAAGTTTAAGATTGTTCAGGCTAATGTCGCCTTCAAAAGTTACGGTACTTCCGGAACCGACGGTGTTCTGAGTTTGCTCGATGCTGGACCGGGTAATGTTGATCTGGGCATCCGGCAGAGCAAGCTTCATCGAAGGATCGCCCAGTAAAATAAAATTACGGTTTGCCACTCCGGTGTTCCGCCTGTTTTTTGTTTTGCGAAAAACTTCTCCTATAGTTGGCAGATTTCCGGATTGTCTTTCAAACAGCGATAAATAAAAATCTTTGTTGAGTTCGAAATTGGTTGCAGAGCTTACCGGCCTTGAGGTGGAGACCAATCCAATGGCGCCACCAGTCGATTTAAACAATAATTTTTCGGATGCTGAGATGGTTGCGGGATCATCGGTTCTTCCGAATTCGCATGTTGCCGTTACCACAAAAGGAAGTCGGTTGCGGTTATCAAGGTTTGAAATCAGCTCTGCGTCGAGCATTCGCTCTGCCGTCCATTGCTGCTCCGATCCGTGTCCGGTGTAATTAATGATAGCGGCACCGTCGTGGAAGGCACGCCGCAGGTTGACGGTTCCTTCCGGACTCAGTTGTCCAAATGGTTTGGTTACCTGTTTAAAGAGATCCAAAAACAATCGGCCTGCATGAATTTGTGGATTGCTTGTTTCTAGTTGTGAAGCAAGCTGCAGGGCTTGAGACTGGTGGATATTTCCATCGCCATCATCGGCCACAAATACAACTTCCTTTCTCCAGCTTCCCCGGTGTCGCGGATCGGTATCGTAGGCAATCAGTTTATTGATGTATTGTTGTGCCTCCTCTGAAGTCACGCATGGAATTCGTCCAACCCCAATATCAAGCGTGTGGAATTCAGACGGACGTTCACGCCAGGACCCCTCATTGTTTTCCAGGAAAGCAAAGTAATCATCCGACGCATAGGTCTCTAGCGGGGCAAGTGAATTGAGCGACTCATAAATAGGAACCAGACTTGTATTTTTTGCGGTCAGTCCACGGTAATCGTAAGTACCCTTACCAAACAATAGAAGATATTTTAGCCGACCATGCTTTACGAATTGATCTCTGACAAAATCTCTGATTGCCGATACATCTTGTCTTCCTCCCGAGTATTCGTTGTATACACCCTCGGTGGTACAAACAAGTGTGGTCAGCCCATCGTGACTTTTACGGTGGGCGGCCAATTGCCTTGCTTGAGATTCAAATAAGGGATGGGTTACGATAATGAAATCTGCTGGACCTGCTTGCCTTAAATTTTGATTGATCACCTTGCCTTCGAAGGTGGGTTGTAAAAGCTTTTGATCGGTTCTGAAAACAGCGAAGTGTGCACCAATCCCTGTGGTTGTTCCAAACGATAGTTTACCTCCATCAAAATCGGTTGTTATTTCTTTTGAATTAAATGGATCCGTGATTTCCCATACGATTGAATTTTTGGTGCTGGTCAAAGCAAGGGTGTGCAATCCACCTTTCGTATCGGTGTCAAAAAAAATAAGCGGATTGTTGCCAATCGAAAGTTTCCTATTGACCATGGCCAGTAGGTAATCAAGCCTTCCTATGGAATAATTGTTGCCGCCCCGGTTGTACTCCAGTTTAACGTTATGCTTTCCTGTTCCTGAAACAGGCGTGATCAGCGTATCATTTCTTGTTCTACCCTTCAGGCCGTAGGAGGTCTGAGGTATGGATAGAATCGGGAAGCTTCCGAGATCTTTGTCGTTGTATTTTAAATTAAAAGAGGCGTCCTGATAGGATTCAGCCATAAGGCGTGTGATGATTTTGACCGCCGAGCCGGGGGTTGGCTCACTCATTTCCCACTCCAGTATTGCCTGCGTGTTGGCGTCGAAATCCAACCCAAACCAGTCTCTTCCTGATTTCAGGATATTCTTTTTATCAACTTCGGAATAAAAGAAATCAAACCAGGTATCGATGGTTGGTCCACCTTTCAAGTTCTGACCCGCCGTAATCCTTTTTCCTGGACCTTGTCCAAAGGTTAAAAAGACATAGCTTCGATCACTGTACAGGTTGTTGGTAATGCTGTAGGCAGAGGATTTTGCGTCGAATGTGATTTGATCGGGCCCTCCGGCATAAAAAATTATTCTATCGTCTCTTCCAAACTTTCCACCCTCTTCACCGGTGACCATCACAGGAATTTCGATAAGGTCTAAAGGTCGCGGCGTGCTGTTTGCTTGCGGGAGCATTCCGGATGGATACCCAAAAACTTTGATTGTTTTTGGATCCAATGAGGAAGGTGATGCGCCAGCTCTTGCCAATTGATCATAACCTATGGAATAGATGCCGTCATGGCTGAGAGAAAATTTAAACCACCTGCCGGAGCTTAAAACAGAATTTTGTCCAGCCGCCGGCCACAGCAACCAGGCCATCAACAGCGTTGTCAGAAACCGACTCCAACGATTCGCCACTGGTGTTTAATTTTTACCGGTAAATATTGAGGTAAGCAGGTAGAACAGGACAGATAGTGCGATTCCGGCAATACCAAGCCAGCCCACCATTATCAGGCTTCCCAATATAACGATGTATTTGAGTTTGTTATTGCTCCAATCCCACGACGAAAATTTCATCGCTGGAAGGGGTAACGGTGAAACCATCATGAGCGATACGATCATAGTGGCCGCAAAGTGGAAGCTGGTTGCAGAGGATGTGGGCATAAATTTTTCAGCCAGGAAGGGGAGTGTTGTAATCAACAAGGCCATGGCTGGTGTTGGTAATCCGATGAATCCTTCTGATTGGCGGGTATCAACATTGAATTTGGCCAACCTGAGTGCTGCAAATACAGGCAGCAACATCGAAATCCAGGCAAGAGGCAATTGGTTTAGGCCCCCCAATTGTTGAAACATAAAAACGCCAGGCAATAGACCGAAGCTTATGACATCGGCCAGTGAATCCAACTCCTTACCTATCGGACTGGTTACTTTAAGTAAGCGGGCGCTGAATCCATCCAGGAAATCAAACACACAACAAATGCCGACAAACCAAATGGCGGAAGTGTTGGGAATCTGCAATAAACTGATGATGCCCACTGCTCCAATCGCCAGGTTGGAGAGCGTTAGGACATTGGGCAAATGCTTTATCGGGTTCATCAGATTGATTTTTCAGGACCAAGCCACCACGCTGTTGCTTCCGCAAAATGGATTGTGAATTTTCTCATGGCCTACTGTGGTTGGAAGACCATGTCCGGGAAAAACTTCAACATCGTCGGGAAGATTAAAGATTTTTTCTCTGATGCTCTTTAAAAGAACCTCATGATTTCCACCTGGTAAATCTGTTCGACCTATGCTTTCCCTAAAAAGGACGTCACCTGCAAAAAGTTTCTTCTGAGTTTCAAAATATAATGCAATATGCCCCGGTGCATGCCCTGGCAAAAAAAGTACCGTACAGCCATCGTCGCCGAATTTAATTTCCTGACCCTCTGTAATCCAGCCGTCTGGTTCAGTTTCCTGATATTGAACAAATCCATAGCTGGGCGCATAGACCTTTACCGACCTCAGAACTTTTTCTTCGTCAGCATGGATGAGCAAAGGGATTTTATATTTTTCCTTTACCGCATAATTCCCGAGCACATGATCTACATGGCAGTGGGTGTTGATCAGCAGTCTGGGTATTAATCCCTGGTTGGCTATGTAGGTGTTCAGGATTTCAATTTCATCGGCCTCATAGCAGCCAGGATCAACGATCAAAGCTTCCTTGCCGGAAGAAATCACATAGGTGTTCTCTCCAAACGCATTAAAGGTGAAGGTCTTTGATGAGATCATCCGGCAAATTTAGGTTAAATGTGACAATGCATTGGATTTGTTCATGGGGTTATGGTGATTACCAAACCTGATTTTGTTGTTTTGCATCCATGGGTAAAGAGCGGATCATCATTGTGGGTCAGGGCTTGGCGGGATCATGTCTTGCTTTAGAGCTTTTGCGCCGCGGACTAGAGCCCTTGGTGGTTGATCATTCAGAAACCAATACTGCTTCTATGGTGGCGGCGGGATTGTTTAATCCGGTGACAAGCCGGGTTAAGACTTCGACCTGGATGGCAGAGGTCCTCTTTCCCTACCTCCATGAATTTTACCGGAGCCATGAATCATTGCTCAAAGAAAATTTTTATCACCCCAAACCCATGTACCGGCCTTTTACGGAGATCAGTGATCAGGAGGGATGGTCGGTACAAAACCATCCCTTTGTTTCATCGATTCATTTTTCTTCGAAATACGGTTCGTTCGTAAAGGATTCTTTTGGTGGAATTGTATTAAAAAATTCCGGGTATGTGGATACGGCAGCTTTTGTCTTGACGGTCAGACGTTATTTGAAAAGTTTAGGATTATATGTTGAACACTCATTGGATCTTAAGTCGTCGTCCATCGATGATGTGTTGCTCACCCTGAATGCCGCAGGTTCAAGGATAATTTTTTGTGAGGGTGTTCGTATTGCAACCAACCCATGGTTTAACTGGTTGCCAATATCATCCTTAAAAGGCGAGACTGCTCAGGTTGAAACCAACTTGCCGGATGATATAATTTTTAATCGTGGAGTTTATCTGGTTCCTTTTAATGGTCCGGGAATGTTTAAGGTTGGCGCTACCTATGACCGAAGTCAGGTGGCTGGGAATTCAGTGAAAGGTCTCGAGGAATTGTCAAAAAAAACTGACGCATTAATTAATGTCCCGTTTCGCGTTACTGGTCAGAGCTGGGGTTTCAGGCCTGTGGTTACCGATCGACGCCCAATTTTAGGATTGCATCCTGAAAAAAAGAATTTGGTGGTCTTTAATGGTTTGGGCACCAAAGGCGTAACGCTGGCCCCTTGGTTTGCCAGTTGCCTGGCCGACTGGCTCGAGGGAAAAGACACCCTGCCCGATGAAGTTAACATCAGTCGTTTTTATCCGTTATATTTCAAATATTTGCACAAAGCACCCTGATGGTCAGGTTTTTTTTGTTTTCGTTGATCTGGTTTTGCAGTGCATCGGCTGTAGCGCAGCAGATGCTCGACACCTTTGGTAAAAACAGAATTCAGTATAAAAATTTTAAGTGGACCTTCCTCTCATCAGAAAATTTTGATGTCTATTACTACGACGACCGAAGGAAGGTCGCAACAGATGTTACGGAATTTTTAGAGGGTGAATTCGGTCGGATAACCGACCTGATAGGATACCCTCCTTACCTCAAAACAAAGATCTTTCTTTACAATTCTGTTGCTGATCTCCAGCAGAGCAACATAGGTCTGAACCGAAATCCATACATCATGGGTGGGGAGACCGATTTCGTTAAACCCTATGTAGAAATTGCACACACCGGGACCATCGAGGGTTTTAAGGAGGAATTGTTGCTCAAGGTTACTGAGTTGCTTGTTAACGAAATGATGTTTGGCGGCTCGCTTAAGGACATGTTTCAAAATGCCGTGTTATTGAATTTACCGGAATGGTTTACCCGCGGTGTTGCAGAGTATGCGGCAAAGGGCTGGAACGAGGAAATGGATGATTTTTCAAGACAGTTGGTTCGTTCCAGGAAAGTCAACCGTGCATTGAACCTGCAGGGTAAGGAAGCGGCGATGGTTGGTCACTCCATCTGGAATTTCATTGCGGAAAAATATGGAAAGGGCAGCGTATCGAACATCTTAAACTATAGTCGGGTAATCCGAAACGAGCAACGAAGTGTATTGATTACCCTGGGCATTACCTTCCGTCAATTGATGACCGAATGGAAAAACTTTTATAATTCCGGCAACAAGGTTGTTGATGAGAATTACCAGGAGGTGGCTGAGACAGGCAGGTTTACACCCGTGCATCGAAGCACAACGGTATTTCCAACGATGAGGTTGAGTCCTGATGGAAAGCAACTGGCCTTTGCGGAAAATGATCGCGGAAAGTATACGGTAAAGGTGGTCAATCTGCAGTCCGGTAACGAGTCTACCATTTTAACCGGAGGATATAAGGTTTTGCGTCAGACCGTAGATTTCCGCGAGCCGCTCATCAATTGGGCAGATGAAAAAACATTGGGTGTCATTGGAAAAGATAAGGGTGAATTTATTTTTTGGCTCTACGATTTACAGACCCGCAGCAAAGTGCCCAGACGCCTCGAAAAATTCAACAACATCAGGAGTTTTGATTTCTCTTCGAATGGAAGGCTTGCTGTCTTGAGCGGTGATCAGGATGGTCAAAATGATCTTTATCTGATTTCAAGTCGACGTGACAGGGCCAGAAGACTTACCAATGATCTGTTCGATGATCTTGATCCATCCTTTGTTCCTGGAACCAATTCAGTTGTTTTTAGTTCCAACCGAACCACCGACACCGTTAACACCAGAATTAAAGGACTGAAAAATGTACCAACGGTTAATTATAATTTATTTCTCTACAATCTGGATTCCACCAACAACATAGTTTACCGTTTAACCAATACCTTGAGTAAGGACTTTCATCCGGTCGCCATCAACGAGAATATTTTCTATTACCTGAGTGATCAACGGGGGATTACCAACATTTTTCGCTTCGACCGGCTGACCTCCATCTATTCTCAGGTTACCAACTTTTCATCCGGAGTCAAGACTTTTGATTTTAACCTGAGCACCAACCGCATGGCCATGGTGACCTCACGAAGGTTAAGTGAGGATATCTTTCTCCTGAATGATTTTGATATGCAGCGTCAGATTTTTACGCCTTCAACGCGTAGAAAAGAAGTTCAGCAGGCAAAAATGATTACCGAGAAAAGGCAGCGGCAACCTGTTAAATCAAATCTTACCCTGCGCGAGTTGATGGACCAGCGGCTGAAGGAACTCGATGGTGACTCGCTGAAAAAGCCAACACCACCAAAGCCTGATTCAGTAAAAATACAGGCGCAGCCTCAGGACAGTGTAAAGCAAAAGGTTTCTGATGAAATTGATACTTCCGATTATACGTTTGAGAAGGAAGTAAAAGAGGAAAAACCCAAAGCAGAGGAAAGACCATCTGTATTAATTCCACCCGCTTTATTGGATTCAGCGAAGGTAGCTGCCCCTAACCAGGTGAACACGAGTGATTACGTTTTTGAAGACGAGGTTTTGCGGGGCCTAAGCCAACAGATACTTTTTTGAGCAGATACCTCAAAGCCAATGCTTCGGCAAAAATTCTAGGACCATTCTCCTATCACCCTAGGTTCAGTTATGAAAATTTGGTCACCAATTTCGTTATTGATCAGCTGCGTGGATTCAGTGTAAAGATGGAGACGCAGATGAACGATATGCTTGAAAATTATCGGATCTACGGTGGTATTCAGACAGCCTTTGATGCCAAGAGTGGTGATGTGTTCGCTGAGTTTCAGTATTTGCCCCGGCTAATTGACTTCAGTGCCCGTTTTGACCGAAAAGTAATTTTCTGGGAACGTCCGGAAAGCAACATCCAGGAGAAGTATTCTTTCCAAAAAATTGAGTTCGGCGCCTCACTTCCTTTGTTTGTCAGGTTGCGCGCTTCCCTTAAACCTTTTGCAGGGTTCACCAGATTTTTAGATCGTGGCGATCGTTCTCCTACCGGAGCCGGTGGGCCGGTTTTCCGAGAGGGTGAGCAGCAACTCTATGCCGGTGCCAAAGCGGAGCTCGTTTTCGACAACTCCATCGCCACAGGCCTTAATATTATTGAGGGCACCAGAGGTAAAATGATGTTTACCAATTATTCCGCGCCTGGCAATGTTGATGCGTCTTTTTCACAATTCAGTTTGGATGTGAGGCACTACCAAAAAATCTACCGTGAAATTGTTTTTGCTGTAAGGGGATTTGCGGGAACATTTTTTGGCAATGCACCTAAGAATTATCTGCTTGGTGGAATGGAGAACTGGGTGAGCAATCGTACGAATTACGATGGTCTAAACAACCCCTTGTATACAACGGCCAACTATAACACCAACTTGCTTTTTGCTGAGTTCGTCAACCTTCGGGGATTTGATTACGCAACCTTGTATGGAAACTCAGCTGCAATTGCCAATGCAGAGCTCAGGGTGCCATTGATCCGTGCGTTATCCGGCGGACCCATTGCCTCTAACTTTTTCAGAAACATGCAGTTAACAGCATTTTATGATATCGGATCAAGTTGGAATGGTGGACCACCATTTAATTCCACCTCTTCAGTAAGATCCAGAATTGTACCGTCCTCCACCACCGGCAGCCCCTTTGTGGTTAAAATCAATGAATATCTGAATCCATGGTTGTACTCCTATGGATTTGGTTTCCGTTCCATGATGCTCGGTTATTATTTAAAATTCGACCTTGCCTGGCCGGTGGAAAACTATACCGTTAAAAATCCACGGCTCCACATTACCCTTGGACTTGACTTCTGACGCAGGTACAGCCATTCTGATCCCCGCCCTGAACGAAGAGGGATCCATTTCAAAAGTTATACAGTCCATTCCTTCAGCCTACAAAAAACTTGTGGTGGTGGTGGATAATGGTTCCACCGATCAGACAGCTGTGCAGGCGCAAAATTCCGGAGCCATAGTATTGAAAGAACCTGTTAAGGGATACGGCAAGGCCTGCCTCGCTGGATTGGATTATTTGGACCAGCTAGCAACACCACCTGAGATTATTGTTTTTTTGGATGGAGATTTTTCTGACCATCCGGAAGAAATGACTGGTCTGATTAAGCCAATAACAGAAGGTAGGGCCGACCTGGTTATTGGGGCGCGAACCGCGCTTAACCGACAGTCAGGCTCCATGACTGTGCCTCAAATTTTTGGAAACTGGCTGTCCACCAAACTTATCCGATTATTTTATGGAGTGACGTTCACCGATCTTGGTCCATTCAGGGCAATTCGTTTTTCTACGCTGAAAAAATTAGATATGCGTGATCAGGATTTTGGATGGACCGTTGAAATGCAGGTTAAAGCCGCCAAAATGAACATCCAATGCCTTGAGGTGCCGGTGCATTATCGCAGACGAATTGGAAAATCAAAAGTCTCCGGCACGATCAAAGGAACCATTTTAGCTGGCTATAAAATTCTGTTCACTATTTTCAGGAACCTGTAAAAGCAAGCAACCACTCGAATGGGATTCCTTCAAGAAATTTTCTTAATCCCCGCAAAGGTCATTTATGTATTGTGTACTGGATTCATGGGCATGTTTGGAATCCAGCAACTCATTTTGGTGTTCTGGTATTGGAAGTCAAAACAAAAACGTCAAATCGGTTTATCTGCTGAAGAGGCAACAAATCTGCCTTTCGTAACTGTTCAGCTCCCGGTGTACAATGAGCCACTGGTCGTGGAGCGATTGCTGGATGCTGTCTTACAGCTAAAATATCCTTTGGATAAATTGGAGGTTCAGGTCCTGGATGACTCCACGGATCAGACCACTGAAATCATCTGTCAAAAAATTAATTCGGTGAACAACCGCTTTCCGATCGTTCATTTGATCCGAAAGAATCGTGTTGGTTTTAAGGCGGGCGCTTTACAAAATGGGTTATCAACTGCTAGGGGGGATTTTGTTGCCATTTTTGATGCTGATTTTTTACCCGACGCTGAATTTTTAATCAAAGCCATACCGTATTTCAATCAGCAGGATACAGCGGTAGTTCAATCCCGTTGGACACATCTTAATGCGACGAAAAATATGCTTACTCGGCTTCAGGCCTTTGGCCTGGATGCACACTTTACCATTGAACAAAATGGGAGACAGGCGGCGGGTGGATTTCTAAACTTTAATGGCACGGGTGGTATTTGGCGAAAGTCTGCAATTAGGGAAGTGGGCGGCTGGAGTGATGATACGCTTACGGAGGACCTGGATTTAAGTTATAGGGCGCAGCTAAAAGGGTGGCGTGTGATTTATCTTGATCAACTGGTGTGTCCCGGCGAACTGCCGGAAGGGTTATCGGCACTTAGGAGTCAGCAATACCGTTGGAATAAAGGGGGAGCGCAGACGGCCGTTAAACTGTTGGGGTCGGTATTGCGATCAGGGATCGGATTAGGAAAGAAATGGCATGCATTTTTTCATTTGAACAGTAGTGCAGTTTTTCCAGCCATCTGGTTTGCTGGTTTGTCTGGCATGGTATTGTTGTTTGCGATGCAGGATGTCCCAAATGTTCAGGCTGAATTTGGTCTATGGATGTTTTCAGGATTTTTGACTGTACTGATTTTTTACGGAGTTTCTGCAAAGGTTAATCGTGAAAAAATTTTCCCCAGTGTATTCTTGTTCCTGTTGTTTAGTTTGGGTTTGACCTGGATGAACACCAAAGCGGTGCTAAGTGGTTGGTTCGGAAAAAAATCTGAATTTGTAAGAACACCCAAGACGGGAATGAATTCATCTAAAGTTGAAGCAAGTGGATTGAGATTACGTGAAATGATGCCTGAAATATTTTTTGGGTTGATTTTTATTTCTTCTTCGATCATAGGCTTGTTGAAGCAGGTATATTGGATGGTTCCCATACATGCGCTTACCGGCCTGGGTTTGTTGATGCTGGTTTTTTATGGCGCCAGACCTTTAAAAAATTAATGGTTGTCGCGTGCCAGAAATTGTGAACAAGTCAGATCACCGGGTTTTCGGTTTTTCGGTTGCAGCGCTAACGGTATTGCTTTACATCGTTTTGGCCTATCATCTGAAGCGACAGGAGACCGGTTGGCTGATCGCCATCCTTGCCACTCTTTTTGCTTGTTATGGTTATTTGATAAGCTATAGTAAATTTTCCATCCGGGAACTTTTGACGCTGGCAGTGGTCCTGAGATTAATTTTTCTTTTTGCTGATCCTGAGTTGTCGGATGATTATTGGAGATTTATTTGGGATGGAAGTCTGTTGAGCCATGGGTTAAATCCATACGCCAATACGCCCGATGAAGTAATCAATCGATATGGTTTTTCTGACCTGAAGAGTATTTACCCCAGGCTAAACAATTGCTGTACCCACTCCACTTATACACCGATGGTGCAGTGGATTTTTTTCGGTTCAGTCTGGTTGGGTAAATGGTGGGGTGGTCCTGTTTTTTGGATGAGGTTGGTGGTATTTCTGGCGGAGTTTGTTTCAGCTTTTTTAATGATTAAGGTCTTGAAAGAGTCGGGACTAAAGGTTAGAAGTGCTTTCTGGTATCTACTCAATCCACTAATCATTCTTGAATTCACTGGAAACCTTCATCATGAGGTCTTTGTAGTTTTCTTTTTATGTCTTGTTTTCTTCTTTATGATGTCGGATAAATCTAATGCTGCTGCCATGGCATTAGGCGGCGCTGTTGCTGCTAAACTCCTTCCCATGATTTTTCTTCCGGGCTTTTTGAAAAGAAAAGGTTGGAATTCAGCCCTATTATTTTCTGTGTTGGTGCTGTCCATTCCGTTGTTAACTTTTCTTCCATGGCTGACCATTGATTCTGTTGCTGGTTTTTTCTCCGGGCTACGGTTATACTTCGACCGATTGGAATTTAATCCATCGTTATGGTTTGTAATTCGCGCCTTGGGTTATGGGATTAATGGGTTTAACATCATTCAATGGGCTGTTCCTGTTATGGCAGTTTGTTCATCAGGGATAATTCTCTGGTATAGTATGATTCGACCAGGAGCGCCTGGACACCAAACTGTTGTTATGGCGAGACAATTCGAGATAGTTTTATTGGTTTACCTGCTCTTCTCAGCAATTGTCCATCCATGGTATGTCGCGCCTATGGTTCTTTTTGCTGTTTTCTCTGGAAGTCGATTTGGAGTCCTTTGGTCTGGTTTGGTGATGCTGACCTATGCGGGCTATTCAAAAACCGGATATCAGGAATATCCTATGATTTTATTGGTGGAATATTTATCTGTTGGATTATTTTTTGTGATGGAGCGTAAGAAACTATGGGCGAGCAGAGGCTAATAATATTCTATCGAAATCCAGTGTTGGGAAAAGTCAAAACACGATTGGCGGCAGCCATAGGGGAGGATGAGGCATTGGATCTATACCTGCGGCTCTGTGTCCATACCCTGTCGGTGGTTAAGGAGGCTCAACCTACAAAGGTTGTCTATTACTCCGACCGGGTGGTCGATAAGGATTTATGGGATGAAGCTGCGGCTTTAAAAAAACGTCAGCTTGGTGAGTCCCTGGGAGATCGTATGCTTAATGCATTCACGCAAGAGTTCCAAGGAGGAGCTGATGCAGTGGTCATCATTGGTACCGACTGTCCGGAATTGAGGACCGCTCATTTGTTGGAAGCTTTTGCCCGACTTTCCGAGAATGATTTGGTCGTTGGTCCAGCCAGTGATGGAGGTTATTATCTCCTTGGAATGAGGAAGCTTCAGCCCGAACTTTTTCACAACAAAAGCTGGGGTCACTCATCCGTCTTTAAATCAACATGGACTGATGCTGAAAAGCTTGGTTTATCGGTTCACCTTCTTCCGGTATTGAATGATGTAGATCGAAAAGAGGATCTTATTCATATGAAGAATATCTTAGGGAAAACCGATTAGTGTTACCTTTGCCGTTTAATTTTTATAAGCTGAATGTCTGAAGAAAAAGGCTTGAATTTTATTGAGGAAATTATTGAGGCTGATCTTCAGTCGGGTAAGCACACCTCCATCGCCACACGATTTCCACCTGAACCCAACGGCTATCTCCATCTCGGTCATGCCAAAAGCATTTGTTTGAATTTTGGTTTGGCGCTGAAATATGGCGGCAAGACCAATTTGCGTTTTGATGACACCAACCCTATAACGGAAGACACCGAATATGTTGAAAGCATTAAAGCGGATGTTCGTTGGTTGGGATTCAATTGGTCTGAGGAGCTTTATGCTTCTGATTATTTTGAGCAGTTGTACGGTTTTGCTGAGAAACTTATTGAGAAGGGCTTGGCCTATGTAGATGACAGCACAAGCGAGCAAATCGCTGAAGAAAAGGGAACACCTACCCAGGCCGGTAAATCAAACCAATACCGTCAGCGAAGTCCCGAAGAGAATTTGATGCTCTTTCGTGGTATGCGGGCGGGGAAGTTTAAGGACCACGAAAAGGTTCTGCGGGTAAAAGGAGATTTGGCCAGTCCGAATATGTTGATGCGTGATCCTGTGATTTACCGGATCAAACATGCGCACCACCACCGCACCGGCGATGCCTGGTGTATCTATCCGATGTATGATTTTGCCCATGGTCAGAGTGACTCCATTGAAAAAATCACGCACAGCATTTGTACCCTGGAATTCGTCCCGCACCGTGAGCTTTACGATTGGCTAATCAAGCATTTGGAAATATTTCCTTCCAGGCAGTATGAATTCGCGCGGTTGAACGTAACCTATACGGTTATGAGCAAGCGCAAACTTCTGCAGCTCGTTCAGGAGAAATTTGTAAATGGCTGGGATGATCCACGCATGCCGACCATCAGTGCCATGCGCCGTCGGGGCTTTACACCGGAAAGCATCCGTGATTTTTGTGATAAAATCGGCGTAGCAAGGAGGGAAAATCTCATTGATGTTGGCTTATTGGAATTTTGTGTCCGAGAGCACCTCAATCGTATAGCCTCCAGGCGAATGGTGGTTTTTGATCCGATCCGTGTGGTGGTTCAAAACTGGAATGGACCCGATACAGAGATGTTATCTGGTGAAAACAATCCCGAAAACCCTGATGTTGGTCACCGCAACATCCCTTTTTCAAAAGAAATTTTTATTGAGCGGGAAGACTTTATGGAGGAGCCGCCAAAGAAATATTTCCGACTTTCTCCCGGGCAGATGGTTCGTCTTAAACATGCCTACATCGTGAAATGCACTGGGTTCAAAAAAGATGATGCAGGTAATGTGACAGAGGTTCATGTGGAATATATCAAGGAGAGCAGGAGTGGATCGGATACCTCCGGCTTACAAGTAAAGGGTGTGATTCATTGGGTGAGTGCAGCACATGCGCTAAACGCAGAGGTCAGGTTATACGATCGACTCTTCAGGGTAGAAGATCCTTCAACCATAGAGGGCGATTTTCGTGAGCATTTGAATCCCGATTCCTTGCGGATACAAAAGGTCATGGCGGAGCCGTCACTGGCGGGTGCACAGCCCGGCGAAAAATTTCAATTTTTACGAATGGGTTATTTTACGCCAGATCCTGACTCCACGCCAGGAAGCCCGGTGTTTAACCGGACCGTTACGCTGCGTGACGCCTGGGCCAAAGAGCAGAAAAAGCAATAAAAAAAATCCCGCTTAAGCGGGATTTTATGTTTTCAGGATTCCGTTTATCGCTGGATGTTCAAAGTGATTTGATCCGAATGTTGCGGTACCACACTTCGTGGCCGTGATCCTGAAGATCGATGTGGCCAAGGGAGGTTTTGCCATAACCGGCAACGTCCTTCCATTTGCTGGCATCCTTTCTTTTCTGCCAGTCCTCAGAACCAAATTCGTAGTCAACAACCTTCACGCCATTTAGCCAATGTTCGCAATGGGCTCCGTTAACAATAATTTTTCCTTCATTCCATTCTCCTGCAGGTTTTACAGCCTGATCGCCAGCGGCGTGCATATCATAATTGGAGGCGGCCTTTTGAAGTTCAGTTAATCCACCTTCATAACCGGTATTATCGATCACCTGATATTCCGGCCCTGAGTAATAGGGTGCATCAAATTCTTCACTGGCGCGGTAGATTACACCGCTGTTTCCACCGGGAGAAATTTTCCATTCAAATACCAATTCATAGTTTTCGTATTGTCCGGCTGTGAGGATGTCACCTCTTTTGGTCCCTGCTTCAGGATTTTTACAATGAAGTGCATTGTCCTGAACGTCCCAGCAATCAATGTCCGCATTTTTATAGGCACGCCATCCATCCATGGTTTTGCCATCGAACAGCAATTTCCAGCCATCCGCTTCCTGTTCAGCGGTAAGGGTGTTTAATTCAGGTGTTTCCACAACGGTAGACTCCTCCTTGGGTTTACAACCTGATACGGCCAGCCACAGGCATGGCAACAGAATCAACAATTTTTTCATGTTTTTAGGATTTCTTGAAGTAATAAAAGTAGCTGCCTTTTTTCAGAAGGACAAACCCGGCAGGTTAGAAAATACTAACCAACACAAATTCAAAAAATATCAATAGCAGGATAATGGTGACCAATGTATAAACCCGGTGGTTCATGCTTTTTCTGAACACCATACTGGCAAGTCCGCCCGAAACGGCTCCAAGAATGGTTGCATCAGTGAGAATGGTGCGCAATAAATTCCCTGAATTCAGGGCCGCAGTAAACCCCTCAACCTGGATCCCGGTTCCAAAAATTTTCGCCACAACCAGTGTCACCACCAAAAAAGCGGCTGAACCTATGGCTGAAAAGGAGAGGTGTCGGACCAACTTTAGAAAATTTTGCCGGGATTCAGAATTCCATTGGGGTCAAATACTTTTTTGATGCCCCTCATGAGCTCTAGGTTCATTTCACCCAGTGCAATGGACATATAGGGCTTCTTCGCGATGCCAATTCCATGCTCCCCGGATAGCGTACCGCCAAGACTTACCGTAAGTTTGAAAATCTCTCCGATGCCATCAGGGATTTTCGTTTCCCAATCATGATCGTTGATGTTTTCTTTAAGGATGTTCACGTGAAGGTTTCCATCACCTAAGTGACCGAAGCAAACCGTATTGAAACCATATTGCTTGCCAATTTCTTTGATTCCGTTGATGAGTTTAGGCAGGTTGGCTCTGGGTACTACCACATCATCGGATTTGGTTAGGGTGTACCAATTAACTGCCGGTGAAATATTTTTTCTGATTTTCCAAAGCTCCTCCTTCTGCGCTGCGCTTTCTGCGAACAACACTTCGCCACACTGAAATTTTTCTACCACTCCCATGACCCGTTCAGCATCGCGCATCAGAACCTCCTCATCGTTACCGTCCAGCTCAACCAGCAAAAACGCATTCATACCGTCTGGTAGGGTGGTGGTGACTGGACTGTTCAAGACTTTCACACAATAATCGAAGGTGTGCAGGGCGGCCTCCCGTTCAAAAAATTCCATACCGGACGGGGATACCCCGGCAACAAAAATGGCTGCAATGGCTTTACAAGCTTCCTCGTTCGTGGTGAAAGGAATCATCATCAGAACGTTTTTCTGAGGAAAGCCTTTTAGCTTGAAAACGATTTTGGTGATTACACCAAGGGTTCCTTCGCTTCCAATCATGAGTTGGGTAAGGTTGTAACCCGTTGAGTTTTTTAAAACATTGGATGCGGTCCAAATGATTTCTCCGTTGGGCAGGACGACCTCAAGGTTCAGCACATAATCTCTTGTAACACCATATTTGACGGCTTTAGGTCCACCGGAATTTTGCGCAAGATTTCCTCCTAAAAAACAAGATCCGCGACTTGCAGGATCCGGCGGATAAAAGAGCCCTTTTTCCTTTACGGCATTTTGAAATACTTCGGTTATGACGCCTGGCTCAACAGTGGCCTGCAGGTTTAATTCATCTATAGCCAGGATTTTATTGAAGCGTTCCATGGACAGGACAACACCTCTTTTAATAGGAAGTGCTGAGCCAGCCAGGCCAGTACCGGCGCCTCTGGGGGTAACGGGAATGCGTTGCTCATTGCAGAGTTTCAGGATGGCGCTAACCTCCAGCGCAGAGCCTGGTTTCACCACCACATCAGGCATGAAGAAGTAATCCTCCGTTTTATCGTGCGCATAATCGCCTTTTCCGCCTTCATCGACGATTACATAGTCCTTTCCGATGATGGCCTGCAATTGGCTAACAATCGTTTCCGGAACAACTGTATCCTTTATGGCTTCTGAAATACCGCTCATGAATGGTTATTTTTAACCCGGTGAAACGGGAGCGCGAATTTAATCATTTAGGGATTTGGAGGTGGATTCCACTTCTACTTCTGCTTGTCTTTTTGAGCTCATGTTCCGCGCTCCGGCAATCCCGGCTATCTCCTTTGGAGACCCTGATAAAGGAGGCCAAAAGTTATTCCGGAGTACCTTACCAGTGGGGAGGCAACAACCGAAAGGGAATTGATTGCTCCGGATTAATGGTCAACGCGTTTCGTAAGATCAACATCCAACTGCCGCGCACCACCGAAGAGCAAATGACGGTGGGCAAAAAAATCAGATTGAAAAAAATTAAGCCGGGAGACCTGGTTTTCTTTGCGCTCACTGAAAAGCGTAGAAAAATAAGTCACGTGGGTCTGGTTAGTGATGTGCTTTCAGGTAAAAAAGTAAAATTTATTCATGCCTCGGTTAGTTCGGGTGTAACGGAGTCCAGTTTAGACTCCGACTACTACCGCAAAAAATTTCGAATGGCCCGTCGTCTTGAAATTCCGGAATAAAAAAATCCGACAGGTTCTTGTCGGATTTTAGTGGAGCCAGTGGGAGTCGAACCCACGACCTCTACAATGCCATTGTAGCACTCTAGCCAGCTGAGCTATGACCCCTAAGAGGACGCAAATATAGCTTTTTGTATAAAATCACCTTAAGCAGGGTTGCGCCCCAATCAATTTGTTTCAAGTGCTTTCCTGACGGCTTTGATTTTTTCAGGATCACAAATAAAAACGCCTGAATCTGAAGGCAGTTGATCTAAAAGTGAAATTCTATGGTTGTGTCGCTCAGCATCTGAGTCTCTGTAGGTACGTGCAGAAAAATGAATTTCTGAAACACCTGTCTCCTCCACAATCTTTTTTACATTCCCGGCATGCACGCCAACACCCGCCATAATTACGATGTTTCCATCAGCCAATTTTACCAACCCACGAAGGGTTTCAATTCCATCCTCTGCGGTCGCCGCTCTACCCGAAGTTAAAATCCGACTGAAGCCAGCCTGAATACAATCATGGAGTGCTGCCTCTGCATGAGGAGTTAAATCAAAGGCACGGTGACAAGTTACCGGCATTGGACTGGCTACCTGAATGAGTTCCTTGCATCGGTCGGTATCCATAGATCCATCGCTTCTTAGAATTCCTAAAACCACGCCATCCATACCCAGTCTTTTACAGGTCATGATATCTGCTTTCATGGCTTCAAACTCGTAGTCGGAGTAAACAAAATCCCCGCCCCTTGGACGAATCATTGCAAACACATCAATGTTGAGAAGTTTTCTTGCTCTTTCAAGCACGCCAAATGAAGGTGTGGTACCTCCCTCTGCAGGATTGTCACACAGTTCAATCCGATCCGCGCCAGCCAATTGAGCATTGAGTGCCGACTCAAGATTAAACACCGCATTTTCCAGAATAATGCTCTTGTTCATCCTTATCCTTTGTAGTGACTCCCTGAATCAAAAAGTCTGTTTCCATCACCATTGTAAACAGCATAATTAAAACCGGGTTGCAAACAATAGGCACCAAAACTTCCATTCCGGTGAAGTGCTAAAAATCCAACCTGAATCTGTTTCGACTTGTCTGGATTTTTTTTGACGATTCTGGTTACAGCCTCTTTGCAGGCATCTTCCGGGCTATAACCCTGCCGCATAAGTTCAACCACCAGATGACTTCCGGCAACACGGATAACTTCTTCACCAACACCGGTAGCCGTTGCAGCACCAACTTCGTTGTCCACAAAAAGTCCTGCACCGATGATGGGTGAGTCGCCGATGCGTCCACGCATTTTGTAGGCCATGCCTGAGGTGGTACAGCCGCCGGACAGATTTCCAGCTGCATCGAGCGCCAGAATACCTATTGTATCATGGTTTTCGATATTCACAATCGGCTCATACTTTGATTTTTTAAGCCACTCCTTGTAAGCGGCCTCTGATTCTTTGGTGAGCAGCTTTTCTTTTTTAAAACCGTTTGCAATGGCGAATTGTTGTGCGCCCTCACCCGCTAGCATCACATGGGGTGTTTTCTCCATTACAAGCCTTGCAACCGAAATGGGATGTTTGATTCCTTCTAAAAAAACAACTGAACCGCAGCCACCCTTTTCATCCATAATACAGGCATCCAGCGTAACAATTCCTTCCCTGTCCGGCGCACCGCCATAGCCTACAGTAGTGTTTTTTGGATCGGCCTCAGGTACTCTGGCACCCGCCTCAATAGCATCGAGCGCTCTTCCGCCCTTGTTCAGGATCTTCCACGCCTCAACATTTGCTTCTAGTCCGAAGTTCCAGGTGGAGATCACCACCGGTCCTGGCGCGGGCGCTGAAAAAGAAGTGTTGGTTACTGCTGCACCGGTGAGGGTGACAGCACCTACTTTACTCAGGAATTTACGACGTGATGTTTTCATTTTGTGTTGGCCGACGGAGGCTGTTCAAAGATACTTTTTTGTTCCTCCGGCTCCCATGTCCTGACAGGCATTTTGAGGTAATTTCCTGACCTGTTACCTTTCCGAACCCTTTACGCACCATGACATCAAAATGCAATTCAGGATTTTTTATTTTTCCACTCTTGGTGGCCGTGCTTTCATCCTGTGGTCCTGAGTTTGAAAAGCGCAGAAGTTACCTGTTCAAGGAGCCGCTTCGTAATCAATATCATTTTTCTCCGGTTTCCGGTTGGATGAACGATCCCAACGGACTGGTGTTTCATGAAGGGGTTTATCATCTTTTTTATCAACACTATCCCGACGATAAGGTATGGGGACCGATGCATTGGGGACATGCTATATCCACCGATTTGTTGAATTGGGAGCATAAGCCAATTGCGCTTTACCCTGATTCATTAGGCTTTATTTTTAGTGGAAGTGCTGTAGTAGACAACAACAATGCCTCCGGTTTTGGCGCGGCGGGTCAATCGCCTCTGGTTGCAATGTTTACCTACCACAATCCTATAGGGGAGCAGGCAGGAAAAAATGATTTCCAATCCCAGGCCATTGCGTATAGTTTGGATTCAGGAAAATCGTGGAGTAAGTACATCAGCAATCCTGTCATAAAAAATCCTGGAATCCGTGACTTCCGCGATCCAAAAATATTCCGTTGGGAAAGTGAAAATGTTTGGTTGATGGCCCTTGCGGTTAAAGACCATGTCGAATTTTTTAAATCCAATGACCTTAAGGGGTGGGAGAAGCTTTCTGAATTTGGAAAGGATCTTGGTGCCCACGGAGGCGTTTGGGAATGCCCTGATCTTTTTACGCTTAGCGACGAAAGTGGCAACACCAAGTGGGTGCTACTGGTCAGCATCAATCCCGGTGGGCCACAAGGTGGATCGGCTACTCAATATTTTGTTGGGGATTTCGACGGCATGCGATTTGTGCCGCAGGATACGGTTACCCGCTGGATTGATTTTGGTGCCGACAATTATGCCGGTGTGACCTGGTCTGGAGTTTCTGAAAGTGATGGACGGAAATTGTTTATTGGCTGGATGAGCAATTGGCAGTACGCCAATGCCGTGCCAGAGCAGGGTTGGAGGAGTTCGCTTACCATTCCGAGGGAGATCAGGCTTGTCAAGCGTGATGAAGCTTTTGTTTTGAAATTCAGTCCGGTAAGTGAGTTGAGCCAGTTGTTTGGACAGCCACAGACAATATCCGGCGCCAGTAATCTGTCGGTGCCTGGTAATTTGATAGAGGTTAATGGACTTGAAGGAAAAGAAATAAAGGTCATTTTTAGCAATAAGAAAAAGGAGCAATTGATTGTTTCGGTTGGAGGAGGTAAGGTTTCTATCGATCGAACCAATTCAGGAACGGTAGGCTTCAATGAAAAGTTTCCTGCGGTTCATTCCGGACCATTGGATGGACTGGTGGTAAACAATTTGAAAATTTTTCTGGATGCTGCGTCGGTGGAAGTTTTCGTGAATGATGGTGATTTGGTGATGACCGACGTGTTCTTTCCAACAAAACCGATGACTAAGGTTGAAGTTTTCGCAACTTACGCCGGTACAAGTCTCCGTTCAATTTCATCGGTTTGGATAAAATAGTGATTTATGAAAGCGCTTTCGTTTGGAGAAATTTTATGGGATATCATTGAAGGAAAAGCACACCTAGGGGGTGCACCACTGAATTTTGCGGCGCATGTCGTAAAGTGCGGTGGTGAGGCAGCGATCGTTTCGGCTGTTGGCAACGATAACCTTGGTACTGATGCCCTGTCGCAAGTTGAATCATTACAGGTTGGTACTTCCATGGTTTGTCAACTTGAACCGTATAAGACTGGAACTGTAGATGTTTTTTTGGAGAATGGACAGCCAGATTACACCATTCATGAAAAAGTGGCTTTTGATCACATACCATTGCCTGAATCTGCGAGATTGTTGGGGGGAGATTTTGATGTTTTTTATTTCGGTACACTTGCTCAACGGGGTGAGGTTAGCCGAGCCGCTCTTAGGCAATTGGTTCGCACGCTTTCCTTTCGTCATATTTTTTATGATATCAATCTTCGGAAGCAATTTTATACTAAGGAGATAATTTCCTGGTCACTTCAACAAGCCTCGATATTTAAAGTCAACGAGCATGAGGCTGAGGTATTGTCAATGATGTACTTCGATAAGATCCTTTCTCCCACGGAGTTTTCGGCAAAAATTTCCTCAAAGTTTGAAGTAGAAACCATTGTCATCACAGCGGCCGAAAAAGGATGTTATGTTTATCATGAAGGTGAATTCTTTGAAGTCCCTGGTGTTTCAGTTCAGGTAGTAGATGCTATTGGTGCAGGTGATTCCTTCAGTGCAGCATTTTTGACACGTTATCTGTTAACGGGCAATGTGCTGGAGGCTGCTCGTGTCGCCAATAGGGTTGGTGCATTTGTTGCATCGAGCAGGGGAGCCATCCCTGAATATCCCTTTGAATTGGAGTCAATTTTAAAGTCCTAGCACGGATTTAAAAGTCCTGGCTAGAAAATCTGCCGCTCTTGTGGTGGGTAAATATATGTGTAGGTGAGATTACTTGACTGGCGTTATCTTGGAAGTACACCAGAGTTAATTGATAAAATTTAGCCTCTGGTAAAAAGTGTATAGTCTTTTGAAAGATCAATTTTATAGGCACTACCATTTTCATAAATGATTACGATGGCATCACATTCCCCATTACCGTAATCGATTTCAAATTTTCCAGATTTTCCGTTTTTATCGTACTCTATTATTTCCTTTCCTGAAACATAGTTAGGCCACCACATGCTAGCTTCCGCTTTGGCAATGGTAACTGGACCATAGCAACTGTAATCCGATACCAAAGGTTTGACTACTGTAGACTTGTAGAATTCCTTTAGGGTCTGGTATTCGTAGATGTTGGTCAGGGTAATAGACTTTTTTTCGTCGTAGGACGAAGTGCCGATAGACTTGTAACGATATTCAATGCCGTTGTAGGTATAGTCTGAGGTATCGGAATAGGCATATTTTCCTGAAAAAGTCTGCCTGGCGGTATCGTATTTTGATTCACCATTATAGGTTGAGCGTCCGTTGGTCTTCCAGCGGATGGTATCACCCTCATAATAGTATTCACCACCGTAGCCATCGCTTCGATTCTTTGAAAAATAAGATGTTTTGATTTCGCTCCCCGATCTTGATTCGGTGTACTTCCAGGTGTAGACGAATTTTCCACACATCAGATAAGTATAATCTCCGTAACCCTCTTTGCAACCTGTTCCGTAATCTGTGGAATAGGTGGTGCTTCCATCGGGATTATCGGATTGGGTGATTTTGGCGCAGGTTGACCAAGGTATTGGACTGGACACCAGGGTTGAGTCTTCTAATTTACCGAAGGTCAGCACTCCTGAGCCACCGATAGATTCAATGGTAGACTGAAAGGACTTATTAATGGCAGATGTTCCTGCCGCCCCCATCGATTTCGCTGCTCCATTACGCATACTAAAGAAACTTTTAGCTTCCTCACTTAAGTCCTCCGGGTTTCCAAAGGGCACCGAATCGGCATCGGAGCATGAAACCAATAAGGTTGAGAAAAGAAGGGCTGTAATTGCCGCTGATGGAATGAGCTTAATTTTAATCATACCTGTGCAAAGGTAATGTGGGACAAATCGGAATAGGAAACGGTTATTCCTGCGATTTGTTGCGTTTTTTGTCCAACGAAATTGAGGCATCAGTTAAATTTTAATTGGGTTGGTATTAAAGCCGGTTTTCAATGTCTGCTCAATGGGCTATATTTAAAGACACCATTATTCAGAAAACCTATGAACCAGAACCTTCACCATTCCAGAAGAAAATTTGTTAAACAAACTGCGCTTGCTGCAGGGACCGTCATAACCATGCCCGCGATGGCTGGTATGTTTAACGTGTCTGTTGATGACGCTATAAAGATTGCGTTGGTCGGATGTGGTGGCAGGGGAACCGGTGCAGCCATGCAAGCTTTGCTTACCACACAAAATGTGAAACTTGTTGCGATGGCGGATGCCTTCAGGGATCGTCTGGATGATTGTTACAAAAATCTTATGCAGGACGACCTTTCGGATTGGTCGGGGAAAGGTGGAAATATAAAGGCGAGGGTCCAGGTTCCTGAGGCCAATAAATTTACCGGATTTGATGGCTATAAAAATGCCATCGCTCTGGCTGACGTGGTAATTCTGACGACCCCTCCGGGCTTTCGTCCAATTCATTTTGAGGAAGCAGTGAGACAAGGCAAGCATGTATTCATGGAAAAGCCGGTGGCCACCGATCCTGCAGGCATAAAAAAAGTTCTGGATGCCGCCGAAGTTGCCAAAAAGAAAAAGTTAAATGTTGTGGTTGGACTTCAGCGCCACTATCAAAACTCTTATCGTGAACTGTATGCTAAGTATAAAGAAGGCCTGATCGGTGATTTTGTTTCTGCCCAGGCATGGTGGAACAATGAAGGTGTTTGGGTGAACCCAAGAACATCCGGACAAACTGAAATGGAATACCAAATGCGAAACTGGTATTACTTCAACTGGCTCTGTGGAGACCACATCACCGAACAGCACATTCATAATATCGATGTAATTAACTGGTTTAAGGGTGAGTATCCTGTTAAAGCCCAGGGTATGGGTGGGCGAGAGGTTCGCAAGGGAAAAGAATACGGTGAAATCTTCGATCACCATTATGTGGAATTCCATTACGCTGATGGTTCCATTCTGAACAGCCAATGCCGGCACATCAAAGGAACCATGAGTAAGGTAGATGAGTTCATACAAGGAACGAAAGGATCAATTGCATTTGGGGCTGCACGCATGACCGATCGAAGCGGAAAGACCATCCATCAATTCGATAAGTCAAAGGAGAACAATCCTTATCAGACTGAACATGATGAGCTTTTTGAGGCCATTGCCAAGGGCTCATTCAAGTTTACCGATGCTGAAAATGGCGCTAAGAGTACCATGACATCTATTTTAGGGCGGATGGCAACTTATTCTGGTGAAATGATTGAGTGGGAAAAGGCCATCAACAGTGGCATCAACATTATGCCTAGTGTTTTTGATTGGAATGCTATGCCGCCAGTTCTTCCGGATGGAAATGGTTTTTATCCTGTCGCTATACCTGGAGTTACCAAATATTTTGCCTGATGCGGATTGCTTCTTTTTTACCGGCAACCATTGGTTTGCTTGTGCTGGCAGCGTGTCAGAGGCCTGAGGTTCGTACACTGGGTTATGTTGAACGATTTGATCCGGCGCTGGATGAAATTATCTCCTCGGAAACCTTACCAGAAATCCTGGGTGAGGGCTACGAGTGGTCGGAGGGACCGTTGTGGGTAGAAGAACATAAAATGTTACTGTTTTCAGATATCCCCAACAATGCAATAATGAAGTGGACAGAGGAGAAGGGTGTAGAGCTTTATTTGAAACCATCTGGATTTACAGGAAGTGATTTCAAGGGCAAGGAGCCAGGTTCCAACGGATTGTTGTTGAATGCTGATGGGCAGTTGGTACTTTGTCAGCATGGTGATAGACGTATGGCTGTGATGGAATCATCCTTGACCGATCCGAAACCTGATTTTCGTACGCTGGTGGATCGCTGGGAGGGTAAGCGAATCAATAGCCCGAACGATGCGGTGTTCGACAGGGAAGGAAATTTATATTTCACCGATCCGCCTTATGGATTGCCTGGCAATGTCAATGATCCGGAAAAAGAGACACCATTTCAGGGTGTTTACAAGTTGAAGACGGATGGTACGTTAATCTTGTTAACAGATACCATCCCTAGGCCAAACGGAATTGGACTCAGTCCGGATCAGCGTACGCTGTATGTTGCCAATTCAGAAGGAAAGGATGCACATTGGAGTGCTTATACCATTGCAGGCGACTCCTTAACGGAAGCACGAATCTTTTTCAGTACACCTTGGAAGGAAGGATTGAAGGGTGCGCCCGACGGACTGAAGGTTGATTCCAGGGGAAATATTTTTGCCACTGGACCTGGAGGTGTATGGATTTTAAATGCACAGGGTAAACCCCTGGGCAGGGTATTTATTCCGGAGGCGACAGCAAATTGTGCTTTATCGGCCGATGGAAAATATCTTTTCACCACTTCTGATAGGTATCTGTTGCGGGTTCGACTGATGTGATTTTTTTAATTGAGTAGTTCGCGTCCCCAATCAATTTTCAAGTTTTAATGGCTTAAGGAATACCGACCTCTACCAATAGGATCCATTCAGGGCTTAAAAAAATTGCACATTCGGATGTGCAAAAAATATTAAAAATGCACATTCGGATGTGCAGAGTTGATCGAAATTGAGTTTCGAAACCAGCTAATTAACCATCTCAAACTTCAAAGAAGCTTTTGTAAAAGCCTGCTTCCTGAAAATAAGAGATCATTTTTTCGTAAAACGGATGGGCGCCAAGCGTCGCACTGTCGCCTATCATGATAAGTTTTTTTCTCGCCCTGGTCATCGCCACATTGGTTCTTCTGATGTCTCCCAAAAAACCCACTTCTGCCTGATCGTTGCTTCGAACGAAGGAGATGATAATGATGTCGCGTTCCTGTCCCTGGAAGGCATCAACAGTATTGATCGAAACCAATTTGTGCAGTGGATCCAATACGCCTGAGGATTCTGCCTTCTGTTTAATACGTTCCACCTGCGCAGAATAGGGTGTAATAATACCCATGCTGAGCCCCTCTTCAAGCCACTGCTCTATTCCAATTTCCTCCGTCATTTGTTCTGCCAATCTAATCGCCAATGCAGCCTCCTCTTCATTATACCGACTCAAGGTTTCCGGATCCTTTAATTCAGAAAATCCGGCACCGGCCGTATCAATAAATTCCATCGGTGTGTCACTCGGTCGAAGCAGCGCCGTCGCCACAGATTCATGTGCCTTGAGTTTTCCGCTGTAGAACCATTGCGAGGGGAACGCCATGATTTCTGCGTTCATACGGTATTGAACTTCCAACATGGCGGCTGCTTCAGGAAAACGCTCCATGCACCTTTCAAACAAAGTGTGGGAGAGGCCTGCCAATGAGGCCTCCCTTGATTTTACTGTTGGAGGCAGCTGACAATGATCACCGGCCATGACCAGTCGCTCTCCCTTCAACAATGGTATCCAACAGGCCGGCTCCAGCGCCTGCCCCGCCTCATCAATAAAAACGGTACGAAATTTTTTACCCTTCAAAACATAATGTGAGGCACCGGTGAGTGTACAACAAATTGCCTCTGCTTTTTGGAGGAGATCATTTACAATATGAAACTCAAGTAGATCTGCATCGGATCGAAGCATCCGGGACTCCTCCAACAACATTCTTCTTTCTTCACGTTCAGAAAAACCATAGGTCCGCTTGAATTTAAAAGCCCGGTTGCGCAGCTCCTCCATCCGTTTTCTCATTCTTCTCAATTCACTGAACTGGGGATGGTCCGCAATTCTGGCATCAAGGGTTTTACTCAATGATCCTTCTGTTACCCTTGCCGGGTGACCAATCCGTACCACGTTAACCCGACGTTCCGAAAGTTTTTCGACCAGGAGATCAATGGCTGCATTGCTTGGTGCACAAACCAAAACCTGATTTTCATTCAATAGCGTTCTGATGATTGCTTCCACCAACGTGGTGGTTTTTCCGGTACCGGGCGGTCCGTGAATAAGTGAAACACAAGGATTGCTTTCAACTACCCTAAGTGCATGTTGCTGTGGTTCATTCAGCAATCCCTCCGGTAACTCAATGGTTTTCCCTGCCCGTTCAACCGAGGGTAAAAATTCTTCTAAAGGCCTCATCTTAGTGGATCCACGTGATAAAGTATCATTTCCTGCAAGAATATCGCGAAGAACAGCAAGTCGGTTGTCTTCAGCTTTGGCCATCGTTTTTAATGCGTGGTCCATTTCACGGTAGGTCTGCTCATCAAACATCACGTCGATGCCCAATAATTTATCGTCAATCCAGTCAGGTAAATCATCTGCATTGATGGTAATGGTGATCAGGTTGTCCCGCACATAATTCACCACACCGCCCGTATGCTGCTTTTCAGGTTTGCCATCCTGGTTGGAAAAAATATTTACGGTTTTGCCGCTGTGGAAGGCATGGGATTGATCCAGGTAATTGGTGCGCTCCAGCTCAATTATATTTCTTTCCCCTGTACCAATGTAGCTCCTTCGAAGACGGACGGGATACCACGTGGTTCCTTCCTTAACCCGCTGTGATAGCGAGCGTTGAGTAACCTTTTCCCGATACTGTTCCTGGTCAGCCCTGCGCTCAAGTGCTATGAGCTGTTGCAGGTGTTGAATGTATGATAAGGCGGTTGTAATAGGCGCGCGTTTAAAAATCTGTCCTGACTTCAGGGCAGCAAAACTAATGATTCCGGGATCCGGCTAAAGGCAGCATTGCTCAAGTGAATCAAAAAGGCTAATTTGATTGCTTCATCCTGTCAAAAAGACCTATGAATCTAACATCAAAGCTTCAGTCTGTACGAGAGGGTTTCATGCCATCTTTTTGGGTGGCCAACATTCTTGAGTTGTTTGAACGACTGGCTTTTTACGGCTCAAAAGCTATTCTGGCTGTTTATCTCGCAGAAAAAGTAGGCCTAATGGATGAGGCTGGCACACTCACCGGTCTGTTTAGCGGCTTGATTTATTCGCTACCGATTCTCGCCGGCGTACTGGTCGATCGTTATGGTTTCCGTAAGACATTAATTGCCTGTTTTGGAATTTTTGCCATCGGGTACTTTTTGATTGGTCTGGCCGGTGTTGCCTGGGGTGAGGAAATCACTTCAACAATCGGCAAGAAGACCTATATGATTCTGGTGCTGGTGCTCACCGCAGTTGGCGGGTCACTGATCAAACCCTGTATTGTTGGAACAGTGGCTGTAACCACCAATGATCAAAGCCGTCCGCTCGGTTTCTCCATTTATTACACCTTGGTTAACATCGGTGGAGCCATCGGCCCGATCATCGCATTACAGGTTCGGAAAAATCTTGGAATTGAATTTGTGCTTTTTATGTCCGCGCTTACCTCAGCATTGTTGTTCCTTGGAACCATTTTCTTTTTTCCTGAACCAAAGCCAAATGAATCTGTTTCAGAAAAGAAAACTTTCGCAAAAGTTTTTTCTGATATGGTAATGGTTTTTGGAAACTTCAGATTCATTCTATTTCTGCTGATCTTCTCCGGATTCTGGACTATGTTCTGGCAGATTTTTTATTCCTTTCCTTTCTATGTAAAAGATGTTCTGCATTTCAGTGATTTTGAATTGCTGGAAACCGTGGATGCCATAGCCATTATTTTCCTTACTGTTCCGGTCGCTGCACTGGTGAAGCGTTGGAGTTCTTTTACCGCTATGACTTCTGGATTTCTGATAGCAAGTCTATCCTGGATCATCATTGCGCTGACCGGCTCTGTAATGGGTGCTATTGCGGGGGTTGCAGTCTATGCCGTTGGTGAGGCCATGCAAGCACCACGATTCTACGATTATGTAAGTTCTCTCGCACCAAAAGATCAGGTTGGGACCTATATGGGGTTTGCATTTTTGCCCGTTGCATTGGGTTCATTCACAGCAGGTCCACTCGCCGATTGGCTAAGAGCCAGTTATATGTCCACCGAGCCCCACATGATGTGGTATATTCTTGCAGGCATTGGCCTATCCTTTACTTTTCTTATGATTGTTTATAACGCCCTTCTTGTAAAAAAATAATAGCTATGGAAAAATTCAGACCTTACATTTCTCCTGAACAGCAGATTCCGGAATTCACCGTTAAGTCAATTATCCTGGGTTCCCTGTTTGGAATCTTATTTGGATGTTCTACGGTTTACCTTGCCTTGAAAGCAGGTTTAACGGTATCTGCTTCCATTCCGATTGCGGTGATCGCTATTACCATTGGCAGAAGGTACCTCGGCACGACCATTTTAGAGAATAACATCATTCAAACAACCGGCTCTGCAGGTGAATCCATTGCTGCTGGAGTGGCCTTTACATTGCCAGGATTTCTTTTTCTGAGCTCCGGTGATGACGGTAAAAGTGTTGGTGCTGACTATTTCAATTATTTAACCATCCTGACCCTGGCATCTTTCGGTGGAATCCTTGGGACGTTAATGATGATTCCATTACGTCGTTCCCTGATTGTGAAAGAACATGGGGTGCTTCCTTATCCGGAAGGAACGGCGTGTGGATCAGTGCTGCAGGCTGGTGAAAAGGGAGGAGTGTTTGCAAAAACAGCTTTCCTGGGTATGGGATTCTCGTTGGCGTATGCTGCCCTTCAAAAAGTTTTTCATGTGATTGCAGAGACGCCTGCGTGGGTCACGGACCGACTGAATAAATTCTGGCCGTCGGCAACCATCAACGGAGAGATTACGCCGGAGTACATGGGGGTAGGGTATATTATTGGGCCACGTATTGCGGGAGTGCTTGTTGCGGGATCAGTGCTTGCCTGGTGGGCAGTTATTCCACTGCTGGCAACGCTGGTCGATCCGGTTTTGATTGCCACACAGCTTACCAAGCTCGGTTACCTGGGTGGACTTGATGTCGCCGGTGGAAGAGGTGGCTGGGATCCTGCCACGAAAACATTTGCCAATCCTGCTTCAGCCATTTATTTCGCTTACATCAGACAAATTGGTGCCGGTGCTGTTGCCGCCGGTGGATTTATCACATTGATCAAAACCCTTCCAACGATTGTCAAGTCATTTCGTGAAAGTGTGGATTCACTCAAGGAAAAGGGGTCAGATTCAGTTTTACGCACTGAAAGGGACCTCTCTTTCAAAGTGGTGATCATTGGTAGTTTGGTGCTCATAGCGGTTCTTGCATTGATGCCACGAATTCCGGGCGATGGATTTTTCCAATCCCTGCTCATTGGTGTTTTGGTTATTGTGTTTGGTTTCTTCTTCGTTACCGTGGCCAGTCGTATTGTTGGTCTGGTAGGCTCCAGCAACAGCCCTATTTCAGGAATGACCATCGCAACTTTGATGGGTACTTGTTTAATTTTTACTGCAGTAGGTTGGACCGGGAAATTTTACGAGCCCCTTGCCCTGGTTGTTGGTGGGATGATTTGTATTGCAGCTGCGAATGCGGGCGCAACTTCACAGGATTTGAAAACCGGTTATATTGTTGGAGCCACACCTAGGTATCAGCAAATTTCATTGTTTATTGGTGCACTGGTCTCATCCCTGGCCATTGGTCTTGTCGTTCAGGCGTTGGATATCCCTACTGCAGATATGGCTGCACAAGGCATTACCCATGCCATTGGCAGTGAGCGTTTCCCTGCACCTCAGGCAACGCTGATGGCAACGTTGTTGAAAGGTATTCTGTCCTTTAATCTGGATTGGCAATATGTGATGGTGGGTGTATTTATTGCCATTATGATTGAGCTTTGCAACATCAAAGCGTTGGCATTTGCCATCGGACTTTATCTTCCATTGGCCACAACACTCCCTATTTTTATCGGTGGTGCAATAAAAGGCCTGATCGACTGGCGTTCTGAAAAGGCGGGAGAGAAAAAGGAAGAAGACGATCTTGGACGTGGAAGTCTTTTTGCCACTGGTTTAATTGCCGGCGGTGCAATTGCAGGCGTGATTGTCGCCTTGCTGTCCATCAACGATAATATTTTCAACGCATTGAAAAAAGTTAGCCTGGAGGAGACCCTTGTTCATGCCCTGGGCGTTGGAGGTTATCAATTGCTTGGTGCTTTATTCTTCACCTTGATGGGAGTAATCCTCTACAGGATCGCGAGTAGTAAGGTTAGCGAGTAAGTAGCTTAGAAATCCTCTGCGATTTCTTCAATTCGTTTACCTTTTTCTCCGGCCATCATTTTGTAAACCGGATAGGAATGGTAAACGAGTCTGATCTGATTCTTTCCATAGGTACCGAAAGTCAGGTATAGGCTTTTGGCCCGCCAGCTGTATAGGTTGGTGCGCACGCTGAAGGATGGTTTTCCTAGCGCCCGCTCTAGGCCTTTCATCAATTCCGGATTTTTATCGGTGAGGACCTCAATCTGGTAAACAAGATTTTTATAGGATTTAATTTGGATCCGATCGACCCTTACGCCGCCAATGGTGTTAAGATTTTCATCACTGACTTGATATAAATTGGCTTCAAAAAGTTTTTTCTCGAGAAGGCTTTTGCGAAATACTGCACCTTTTACGCTATCGACGGGAGTATTGAGTTTTATGGTTTTAAATCCATTGAGTTGCTCCAGGGCTTCGCTGTCTGGTTGTTGATATTGGCCATAGCCATGGTGGATGACTAATAATAGAAGGCAGGCAAGGACCAGTTGGCGCATGACGGTAAAATTGGTGACGGTATCCTGAAAATCAAAGTCATCATTGGTGCTGATTTTCTACCTTTGAAAAATGTCACAAAGACCCGCATTCGAGGATATTTATATGGAATTGGCAGTGAACCTTGCCAAAAGGTCACATTGCATCAAGCGAAATGTTGGGGCTGTGCTCACCAGGGATACACGGATTATTTCAATCGGCTATAATGGTCCGCCATCCGGAACCCACAATTGTGATGAAGAATGGCCTGGCAAAGGATGTCCCTCCGATTCAAAAGGCGGATGCTCTTTAGCAATTCATGCCGAACAGAATGCCATCTTGTATGCTGTGAAAAATAATATGACCGTGGAAGGCTCAACACTTTATCTCACGCTTTCACCTTGCCTGGCTTGTGCGCGCATCATTTTTACGATGGGCATTAAAAAGGTGGTCTACCTTAATTCCTATGCTCACTACAAGGGACTCCCCAACGATGAGGGAGTTGATTTTCTTAAACGCTTTGGAGTGGATTGTGCCCAATACACCGGTTCGGTGAAGAGCGCAACACAGTTAATATAAAGTCGAAGCTTACGGCTTGAGGGCTTTCGCCAGCTCACCAATTATTTTCGTTGAAACACCTTTGTTTTTGGCTGCCTTCTCCCTTTCGAAAACTGCCAATGCTCTTTCAGCCATCTGAAACAATCCAATGGGATTTCCATCTGCGCGGTAGCTTCCCAGACACCATTGTATATCGGCCTGAAGGCCTGGCTCAAGGTCTAATTTTCTCAGCAACTCAAGAGATGATTCACAGGCTTTTTCAATAGAAAGTGCACTGCCATTGGGGGACGATTTTGCTTTAGATGCGACTTTGACCTGTTTTTTTTCTGCAGGAACTGCTGCAGGGGTCTTTTTGGCTGCTGTTAATTTTGCCATGGAATTTTTGCGCAATAATACCTTCTGAGGTTGTTATAGGATATGACCGAAGGCAAAAAAATTTACGCAAACGAATGATATTCGATGTCTACTCGGTAGTGGCAGATCCAGAGCCATACAACAACCATTTGTTGGGCTATAAATTGTGCAGTTTTGCTACGGAAGCGAAATCTGCTGGAGTGAAAGTCCGGTTGTTTTTTTCAGGATTTTCTCAAGCATTTCTTTTTCACCCGTGAAATGAATGGTGGTGTGTCGGTGTTGAAGAACCTCTCCAGGCTTCAACTCCGCGCCAGGCGAAGAGCTCTCCAATTCATAAAACTTTCCCATTTGTGTTCCGGTGTCATTAGGTCCGTCGTTGTAAGCATTTACCGCATCGCCTCCAAAAGGCTTGGATTGGATTTCCCAAGTAGAGTTGACGTATGGTTTATCCCCTCCCGGTAAATCAAAGCATGCCAGGGTCAGCAGACTGGCATCAGAATCGAAACTGGTCATGATGGGAAAAGAGGCCCGGGGTGCAATGCCTACTTTACTTCGATAATTTCCATCTGCTTTAAAAACGACCAGGCTATCCGATACCTTCAGTCTGTCGGATGGTACTTTGCCAAAGTAGCTGTCGTTTACAGGACTTAGATCCTGTGGCGCAGACTTCATATAGGGAATACCTACCATTGTTTCAGGAGCGGAGTTCAACATGCTTAATATCCAAATGGAAGGAAGTCCGCCCTCCCGAGTCCATGGATTGCTGCCAATATTTTTGATTTCATTGGTGGTGCGATACGCTACCCATTTGACTTTCGAATCCACGGCTTCACCAATGATGCTGTCAAGTGAAGCCTTGCTCAGCACTTCTACTTTTCTTTTTACCTCCAGCTCAAATTTGTTTCCGGAATAGTTTTCAAGAGACATCCTTCGTCCGAAGGTGGCTGATGTTTTTGATTGTTCAATTAGGTTAAATGGTTCCGTATCCAAAGCAGCCGGCACCTGCCAGTTTTCAAAATCAAACGGCGCGCCTGGTTTGAAATAAAAACCAAACTGACCCCCCTCCGGACCCAACCAGAATCGCTCCTCTCCGCCAACCGCATGAATATGAGGTTGAATTTTTCCTGAGGCAATAAGTTCATGGTTGATCCAACCAAAACTTTTTCCTGTCATTCCTTCGGCACTGCTTGTCATGACCCTTGCCTGAAACTGCGGTGAAACCACAACGATTCCCCCCAGGCTATCACCAAGGACCACCACTTCGCTAAGATGTTTTTTAAGAAAATTAAGGTCTGACTGGAAAGTGATGGCTTCTGAATTAATGTTTGATTTTTCTTCCTGACGGCAAGAGAAAAATGTCAGGATGATGGCCAGTATCAGTGAATGTTTCATGTAGGGTTTGTTAATTAATAGCATACCAGGTGTAGCCGCGAGCGGGTATGGTGAATTCCAATGCTGCTTCCTGCTGATTATTGAGTGATAGTTTAATGGTTTTTCCGTCCTTTTCTTTAAAGGTTGCACTTTGATTCATTCCGCCATAGTAAAGCGGCACTCGAATTTTTCGTTTTATGGTTTCCTCTGTAGGATTGAACAGTACCAACATTCCTCTTGGTTCTACAGAAGCCTTGTCGATGGATGCATTTGGGTTTAAATGAAGCCAACCATCCCAATCTCTCCCATCGGCTCTTCTCAGATGAATGATATCAGCGTTGAGAATATTTCGATATTGTTTGTACCAGGCAATCATGGATTGAACGGTTTGCTTGGTTTTTTCCGTATCGAAAAGCCTGGGGCCGCGGTAACAGGCCTGAACGCCCGCGCTATAGTATTGAAACATGAGTTGTTCATAATCATTCAAGTGTTGTTCCAGTGGTTCCAACACCGATTCCGGCCCGCCGCCATGGTATTTGGTTAAGGGCACAAATCCCCAGCCCATAGAACTGGTTTTCTCAAACGTTCCATCAAAAATGTTTTGTCTGTTAAGGATGATTTGTTGTTCCCTGGAAAGGGAGAAGTTCACCTCACGGTATCCAATGGCGATCTTATGGGTGCCGTCCATAAAATACCAGTCTGGTGCATTGATATAAACGCCGCGTTCGTTGAGCCACCGGTACAGTTCTTTTTGGATCTCCATTTGTTTCCATTGACTGTCGGCCAGGTCTTCATGTCCAGGGTGATTCCTGGAAGCGCAAACGTCACCGGGGTATGGCCCGTCATTCTCCCAGAGGTCGAAGCCCGTATACTCAAAGAATTTTTTGATTTTGTCGCGGTAGGCCAATCCCCAGTTGCTTCCGAAGCAGGGTGCATGACCAAAAAATGCTCCGCCTGGTTTACCTGTTTTTGGATCAACCACATCATCGTTGTCACTGATTTTCCTGCTGCTGAAAAGTGAATAGCCGCCAAGTTTGATGTTTTTACTATGGGCGTAGTCGGCAAGTGTTTTCCAGCGGTTGAGATTTTCAATCGATTGGTCTTCCATGTTCAGATGACTTCCAAAACTCAGGATCACTGCCTCGTACCCTGTTTCAGCACACTGGTCGACGGCGGCTCGAACCTCTTCGTCGGTCCTGGATATCAGGTGCATAAAAATTGGATTTTGTGTGGTCCAGGGTGCTACGGTACGGTACATTCTTCTGATGGCGAGACCACGTCTCTCCCGATCATAACTGTCCATCAAAAGCTCATGGCTTCGCACGGAAGTGAATGTTTCGCCTGGTTGTAGTTTGATGCCCGGTGCTTTTTCAGGATAGATTTCCAGTAGACAAGGCGTTTGATAATTGTAATTAACCTGAGAAGTATAGGTGGAATCTATTTTCCAATGGGTGGTCTGATCGCTGATGTCATAGCGCATGGCATTGTTAAAGGCATAGTTTGTTTCCACGTAGATCCCATGTTGTTTTTTCATTTGATCCGGGGTTCCGACAACTGCACTTTCTTCTTCCGAAAAAGCCAGTATTTCATTGACAACCCGGTCAATTCTAACTGGTTCATTTCCAAGATTTTTTAATTCAATCCATTTGACCATCAAAGGAATGCCGTCGTACACATCATACACGACATTCACTTTCATTTTTTCTTTAGAGCCCGCTGGTGCAATGAATTCAAAAATTACCCGAACACCGGTAGGGGGTAAGGCTCCAGAGCTCCAAAATGTTTTTTTCCAATTAACATTAGGTGTGATTGTGGTGACGTTAAAATCAGAATATTTAAACGCATTGGGAATAACCTCCATATTATCCAGCCATGCAGGCTTAAGGTAGGCTTGTTCCTTTTGTCCGGACAACCCACCAATGGCATACGTTGTTCCATTTAAAGTAATTCTCGCTTCGGGGCGGACTGCTCTTATAAGCTGTTGTCCGTTCACAACATTGGTATAGTCAAAACAGGTGAGGTTGGGTGCAATCCTGAATGATCTTTTGGTAAGGCCATTGCTCAGAATAATATCTTTTCCGTCAGAACTTTTAAACACGCCCGCCTTAAAAGAGGTTGGATTGATTAGCCAGTCGGTGGAAGGTATTTGGGAATGCTGTTCCTCCCAAATGGGGAGTTCACTAAGCTGGCCATAGGCGGTGAGAATTGTTGTGCAACAAAGAACAACATAGAAGGCCACGACAGATAAGACACTTCTCACGGCTTGGTGGGCTTCCATTGAACTGAAATAAATGGATCACCAACCTGTGGGAAGGCGCTTATTCTTAGTCTGGCTGCTCCCATGGGTATGAGGGTTATGGTATCTAAGGATTCCATTGTCTTTGCCGGACTGTCTTGCAGTGGGGCGCAAAGTCCGTATTGGTCTAATGTCCACTCCGGTATAATCCGGCCGGTGGTTTCAATAAACAATGGTGCATTTTCTGCTGTGAATGGGAAGTCATCCAATGGCCATGGTTTCCGAAATACGCGAAGTGCTTTTTCGGGTTCAGAGAGGTTGATATCAAGGCCATAGTTCCAGGGTGTGGTTGGATAGATTTCAAATGATGGCCAAGCTTTCGTATCGACCCCTGGCTGCCATTTTGAATCGTATTGGGCAGTTTTATCACTTTCTTTTCGGACATACTGTTCCCCGATTTTCAAGGAGAACGTCAGCGGGCCGTAGTGTGCGCTAACACTGTTCTTATTGCGCGACCAAATTTGAATCCTTGGCTTCATCGGGAAGACAATGGTAATGATGTCGCCGTCGCGCCACTTCTTCTCCAATTTCACAAACAAAGAAGGCGTTGGTATGGCATTGATGGGCTTGCCATTGACAAGGACTACGGCTTGTTCACACCATCCCGGAATCCGCAGGTAAAGCGGAAAAGCGCCGGACTTTTTGGCTGATAATTTTAACCGAATCGTATCCTCGAACGGATAATTTGTTTCTTCTGAGATGGAGAATTCATTTTCCCCGGCCTTGAATTTGACCTCACTCGCGGAATAGATCACTGCAGCAATCCCATTATCCGGTGTGGCCATCCAGAGATTTTCAGTGAAGTAAGGCCAGCCCTGCGTATGGTTGTGCTGACAACACCTGGAGCTGAAAGGATTCATCATTAGATAGGGTCCATTGTTAAAAATTCCGGGTGCGTGGTCTTTGTCATCGTTTTGAACCATGTTTGGGCTGGTCAGGTAACGCAGTGAACGGAAGTCCGGCATGACAGCGGCTGGATAGGTGTTGAAGGCAACTTCCTCCACATGATCGGCCCAAAAAAGATCACCGGTAATCCGCAACAAATGTTCATCTGAATTCATCTGCTCAACGATGCCACAGGTTTCTATGGCTTGCCGTGGATCGCCAAATCCTGGTCGACTTACCTCATCTCCGCCAAACATTCCACCTGGAACCTGTCCAAAGTAATCCCGGATGATGGTAAAGGTTTCATAGCTGGATTGGAGGTCTTTTTGATCTTTGCTCACCTGATAATAAGTGCCGGGTTCACGGAATCCCTGTGCTACGTTTACGTTGTGCCAGTCGGTGAGTTGGTTGTACCATGCTGGCCAGGTTTGGCCCGGTAGGGGAATGTGGTTCTTTTGTTTTTCTACGGCATTGCGATTGGCCCAGCTGTTGCTGTTGCGGTGGATCTTATGCATCAACTTTAGAAGTGAAGTATCCTGCGTTTGATTGTAAAGCCATATCACGCTGTGCAGGTTGTCGCCGGTGCGCACGCCTTGCCAATAGTGCCCACGAAGGAATTTTTCATCATCGTATTGCATTTGGTATTGAAAAAATCTGGTCATGAATTCAATAACCTTTTTGTCCTGGGTAGCTTCATAGTAGGTCTGAAGGCAGTAGAGCATGATCATTTTTGGCCAGAAATCTTCCCGTCCTTCTTTATCCAGAAAGGTCGGACCAAAATTCCCATCACTCCGCTGGCTGTTCATAACACCCTTTATCCACAATTCACTTTCTCTGATCATGGAATCTTTTTTAAGAATATAGGCCATGCTGATGTAGCCCTTCAGCCAATAGGGAACTTCCTCCCATCCCCAATTTCCTTTTCCTTCAGGGTTGAGCCAGGCATTATCTTTTTTCTGGAGCCATGCACTGATTTTGCCCAGATTGCCAGTAAGGCCCTCACTTTGTCGGAGCATCATTTCTTTCAACCAGCCGCGCGGTGAGATTGCTCCAGTGGGCAATTTGATTAGAGGCGATGCTTTCAGTGGTTGCTGATTGCCGATATAATTAACGTTTTGTTTAAGTGTATCCGGCAAACCCATGACGAGGGTTTTAAGGTTATCCTGGCCTGAGTCCGAGCAGGAGGTTATTGTGGCGATGACGATGGAAAAGAGAATAATGCGCATGGAATAGAATTAGGGTGGATAATCAGTTTGTGCGTTAGCAGCAGCCTTCTGGTCCACAACAATTGGCTTGTTGGGGTTGCACGATTCCGGTAACGCGCTCCTGTAGTGTGGCTTGTCGAATACAACAAACCTTGATGTTTATGGTCAGATTTTTTCCTGACAGAGGATGGTTGGTATCTACGATCCAGTATTCAGGCTGTTCATCGATGATGGTGCCTTCGGTTCCGTCGGAAAGGGTTATTGGGTCGCCGTGATTAACACCGGTTGATGCGAATGATTTTTTTGAAAGATGAAGTATTTTTTCGGGGTCGTGACGAAGCAGAGGTTTTTCAGATCTAATGATCTTCTCTTCGCCCAACTGCATTCCCATCACTGCCTCAAGAATTTCAGGCGATGTTGAAGAGTAACCAACGACAAATTCAATTGGTTGGGAAGTTCCATTCGAGTCCAGTAGATTACCTTTCTCGTCATAGGTGGAATAAATGATACCTGTTACAGTTCCTTTTTCTACAATCATTATTTTTCAGCTAAAGGTTTTGTTCTTTTAAGAATACCGGATTGGTCAAGTGAACGAAAAGTTCCGCTAAGCTTGTGTGTGATTTGGGCATTCCAGGATTTTTGATTGAAATTCAAATTTATTGTGAAATCCTGATTGTTGAAGGCCGCTGAAAGGGATGATGCAAAATCTGGGAGTGTTTCGAGATAGGTTTTGGTCGATTTAAAATTTTCCCTTTGAATGTAGTAGATCAACCACAGCGCATCCTCCATCTGTACATCAATATCAGGCAGGAAGTTTGATTTTATTTGCTCATCCTGAAAAACAAGGTAGCCCCATCGTTCAGGGAAATGCATGTCAATAATGCCTTGTGGAGACCATACCCAATTGTGTTCGGGTAGATTTTTTCCTGTTTTAGGATCTTTCTGTTTCTCGTAGCCTGTTTCTTTTGAAATAACGTCGTACTGAACCCTGGAAAAATTTATCCGCCAAACTTCACCTGCTGATGGGGTCTTTCCGGTTTGGTCGAGCGAAAGTCCCTTGAATGGAATTCTCATTTCCACGGTCCAGCCGATATCGGTATCGTTGTTGTTGTTGATCGTGCCATTGATTTGCACGGCGGTGGACAATTCATGGACATTCCAGGGAATATTTGGATGTCCCAGATCTCGGTATGGTTTTGGGAGCAGCAGGTCGAAGATGGTGTTTAAGGCATTGACTTCGATTTCATAGTATTCGAGGTCACTGGGATTGCCTGACAGGAATACTTCAAAGTCGTTGTCATGGAAAATGATGTCGTCGTGGTTTTTGAGTGTTGCCCACAGATGAGGCTCCTGTAAATCGGCTGCAACATAAAGTGCCTGGTTGTCCCAAAGAATTTTTGCTTTGGTGGTGTAGGTTGGTGATTGGAGATCAGGTCCTTCGATGTCCTGGAATGGGGTGGTCCATGTTGCTTTTTGCCAAATTTCTTCGATTGGGTTGCCATCGATCGTGATGGAACCATCAGGGATTTTATTGCAGGAATATTGAAGGGGAGGAGTGGATAAACGTTTGAATAAAACCGGTTGAGCGAAGAGGTTTATGGCGAGGAGGAGAGCAAAGCCGATAAGGTATTTAGGCATTGCACAATTTAACCTTTTCGGGTGGTTTGGTAAAGGTGTGTTTGATTTGGTAGGGTGGGAGTGGTGATCTTAATAAGGCAGCAAATCGAAAATTATCTGGAATTATTGAAGACTTATTTTTTCTAGTGGCTCCTAAAAGGATCCACTTTTTATAGTTGAGTCAAATAGAAGAGTTGGAAGCCCTGTAAGGGCTTACTAGGTTAACAAATGACAGATCACATAATGACCCATTGTGTCTTCTCGCTCGCTTTTTAAAAACCACTTCAGAGACTAACGCCGCGCTTCCAGGGGATAAAATCATCCTGATTCAACTGCACAGCCTTAGGTATCACCATCCCACTTGCCGCTTGAATGCAATATTCGAAAATCTCCTCGCCCATTTGTTCAATGGACTTCTCCCCTCTAATAATCGCACCCGTGTCAATATCAATGATGTCCTTCATCCGCTCCGCTAAGGCGGTGTTGGTGGAAATTTTAATCGTCGGACAAACCGGATTCCCGGTAGGCGTACCCAAACCGGTGGTAAACAAAATCAATGTGGCACCAGCCGCCGCTTTTCCAGTTGTTGCTTCCACATCGTTTCCTGGCGTACATACCAAACTCAATCCGGGCTTGGTCGCTGCCTCTGTATAATCCAATACATCGGTTACCGGTGAGGTCCCTCCTTTGCGCGCTGCACCGGCCGATTTAATGGCATCCGTAATCAGACCATCGCGAATATTTCCTGGCGATGGATTCATTTCAAATCCCGATCCTGCACGACGCGCCTCCGCCTGATAGGTTTCCATCAGATGGATAAACTTTTCCGCTGATGCCTGACTGGTGCAACGATCCACCAGCTCCTGCTCCGCGCCACAGAGCTCAGGAAATTCAGCCAGCAAAATCTTTCCACCCAAACCTGCAAGGATGTCTGCTGCATAGCCAACCGCCGGATTCGCCGAGATGCCGGAAAATCCATCACTGCCCCCGCACTTCACGCCCACCACCAATTTGTCCAACGTGGCTTCTGAGCGCTCGGTTTTGTTCAGCTCAATGAGTCCCAAAAAAGTCTGACGGATCGCTTCCGTGATCAGTTGCTCTTCGCTTTGTGATTTTTGCTGCTCGAATATCAGTAGTGGTTTTTTAAACGACGGATTGCGTTTAAAAAGATCTTTTTTGAAGTCCTCCAGCTGAATGTGTTGACAACCCAAACTGAGTACCGTTACCCCTCCCGCGTTCGGATGATCAGCATAGGCCGCTAGTAACGCGCTGAGGGTTGCTGCATCCTGGCGCGTGCCACCACATCCACCCTGATGGTTAAGAAATTTTATGCCATCAATGTTTTTAAAAATCCGGTTGGTGGCAGTGGAAGATGGTGTTGGGGAAAGATCAAGGCTTGTTAAATCACTGCCAGATTGAAGGGCCTGAAGGAGGTTTCGGACCTTGGCTTTGTATTTGGCGGTAACGGCATAACCCAACTCGTTGTGTAGTGCTTCCCGTATGACATCCAGGTTGCGGTTCTCACAGAACACCGTTGGTATAAACAACCAGTAGTTGGCGGTGCCCACACGGCCATCGTCCCGGACATAACCTTTGAACGTTCGGTTTTTGAATTTTTCAACAGATGGTGGCGACCACTTGTATTGTGCAGCACGGTATCCAAAAGAGCCGGAGGCATGGGTGATGTTTTCGGTTGACATCAGTCCGCCGAGTGGAATTGATTGTTTGGCTTTACCAACCAAAACGCCGTACATGTAAACCTCATCACCGGGAGCAAAGTCGCGCAGCATGAATTTGTGTTTGGCAGGAATGTTGTGTTGAAGTGTAATGGACCTTCCGTTGCATTCGTAGGTTTCTCCGGCTTTGAGGTCACGGAGCGCAACCATTACGTTATCGGATGGGTGGATGAGCAGGCAAGCAGCGGACATGGTGGATGGGGATGATGGGTGTTGGTGTAAAGATTATAATTCCCGGAGAACTTCGTTCATTCCTTTTTGACGGATGGATTGGAAGAATTCCGCGACTTTATCGATGAGACCGGGGATCTCGCCGAGATCGCGGTTAAAAATATTTTTGTTTGAAAAAACTTTTTTGATCGTTTCCGAAACCATCCCGCCTGCGACTCCTGAATTGGCGACTCCTGAGCCTGCCGAAGGAGCCGAAGGAGTCGAATCCTTCCAATCACCCTTCTTCAACACTGCAAGCGTTTCGCAGAGGAAGGATGAATGCTCGTCTTTGTAGAAAAACTTTTCCTTTTGGTTCAGGCGAAAGTACTGACCATTTTCTTCACCATCGTGGAGGTAGAATACCAGGAAGGCCGCCAATCCGATGCAGCAGTGGACTGGTAGCTCTTGGCGCAGGTTCCAGTAACGGAAGATGGTTTCGACATTGCGGCTGTTCATTTTGGATGCGTACTGGGAGGCGATGGTGAGCAGCGGATATCGGATCGCTTCATTGCGGAAACGATCGAGTGTTTCTGCTGCGAAGTCCTCGGCATCGGGACATATATTAATGATGGTTGGAATGATCTCTTGACGGATGAGGTTGGAGGTATACTGAAATAGGACGGGATCGACCATGGTATCATAGGTAGATTGAAGACCGGCGAGGTGACCAACGGCTGCGACCATGGTGTTGGAACCATTGAGGATCCTAAGCTTTCTTTCGCGGTAAGGAGTAAGGTCTTCCGTTATAATAATTCGTTCATCCGCTTTTACGAATTTTAAAATATCTAAAACCTTTTCTTTGACCCCTGAGCTGACCCCTGAGCTGACCCCTGAGCTTGTCGAAGGGGTCGAAGGTGTCGAAGGTGTCGAAGGGTTTGGGGTTGCCTGATTAACCTTCCTAACCCCTAAGCTTCCGACCCCTGAGCTGACCCCTGAGCTGACACCTGAGCTGACCCCTGAGCCTGTCGAAGGGGTCGAAGGGGTCGGGGAGGCATGATCAACCCTCGGCACCTCAATGGCCCAAAGCAAATAAGTTTCTGCGGCGGTGTGGAGGGGATCGATATAGGTTTTACCCTCAAAATAAATCTTGTTCTCAGGCTCGGATTTTCCGGGCACAATCCTGTCTACCAGCGTATTACAGAAAATATTATGGTTGTTGATCCACGAGATAAAGTTCTGCCCCAATTGGTTATGCTCTGCGTGTTTTATCACGTAGGACCTTAAAAGTGTTCCATTGTTGACCAAGAGCTCGCAGGGAAGGATGACCATTCCAGCTATAGGATCGCCTTTAAAGGCCTTAAATCGCTCAAGCAGATATAGGGTTAGCTTGCCTGGAAAGGATGTAGGTGTTTTATGAGAGATTTTTTCCGGCTGATAAACCAATCCGGCCTCGGTGGTATTGGACAGGACGATATTGATATTCTGGTTTCTGGCGCATTGAAGGATTTCTTCCCATTGTGTTTGTGCTGCGAGGGTTCTGGATAGGGAATTGATCTGCCTTACCCTTGAAACCATTTTTCCTTGCTCCAACCCTTTTTCCAGGACGAAATATTGGTTTTGGCTTTGATTGAAAAGCTCGGTTTGGGAGTTGGTGGATTTAATCTGGACGATGGAGCCATCGAATATGCCATCTTTATTGGCCTTATCGATAAGCAAGTCCGGTAGTGCTCGAAGGAGCATACCGGTCCCAAACTGGATGATTTGTTCTTTCACGAGGGAAAAATGGCGAAAAGTGTGCTAAAAATCCTATTCCCGTTTTGGGATTAAGTTTCATTTTTTATAGCATTTTTATCATCGATGTCTTTAAAAATGACGAAATTTGTTTTTGGTGAGGTCGGGAAAGGCTTGGCTAAGTGGCTTTGGCTCAGAGCGATTAACTAAAGCAGCCCGGGCTTGCCTCTGGGTATTGATTCAATTCAAATTGAATTAACCGCTAAAGAACTTTTCGCTAAGGGACGAATCTTTGATAATGAGACCCAACAACCATTGCCTGGGGTAAAAGTTGAGTATCGGGAAAATGGTGGTGCATGGCAAGCCATTGATCTTGGAGTCAACCAAACCTATTCCATTAAACTGAATCGAGGCAATCAATATGATTTTTCATTTAGTAAAACCGGTTATGTGAGTAAGGGGCTAACCATTAATACCAAGGGAACAGGCAATATCGAATTGCTCAATGACATTGTCCTTGAACAAGAATCCATTGAAGGAATTGTCATCAATTTTGATTACAAGAAAAGTAAAATCACCAAAGACGCTGAAAAAGCACTCAATGCATTAGTGGAGATTTTGAAAAAATATCCAGAAGCCAAAATCAATATTGGTGCCCATACCGATGTCCGAGGAACAGCAGATAGCAATCAGAAGCTTTCTGACCAGCGGGCTAAGGCAACTGCAGACTATTTCGGAAAAAAGGGTATTGCGGAAGGAAGGATTACATGGAAAGGTTTTGGCGAAGAGCTGATTCTGAATCAATGCAGCGAAGGAGTGAAATGTACGGAAGACGATCACCGTCAGAATCGTAGAGCGGAGATCAAAGTGCAGTCGAGGTAGGATTTAACAGCATAAAGGAAAAATCCGATTCGGTTACCCGGGTCGGATTTTTTATTGGCAGAATATTCAATTGTTTAAATTGTGAGATCAATCCGATCAATAAAATACCATGAATTCAATTCACCGCAGGGAATTTTTAAAGCGAGCTGGAGCGTTGTGTCTGACGGCTACAGGGGTTCAAAGCTTTCAGGTTTATGGTCAGCCGGATGCGCGAATAGTGCTCAGGTTTGCAGTGGCCAGTGATGGACATTATGGACAAAATGGAACCAGTTTTGAAGATCACTTCAGGGATTTGGTATTACACCTGAATGAATTTCATAGAACCCTGCCGCTTGATTTATGTGTGGTGAATGGTGACATCATCCACGACAATCCTAAATTTCTGTTGCCAGCTGCGCAATCCATAAAAAACCTGGTGATGCCCTGGATGGTCACGCGCGGTAACCACGACATGGTAACAGCGGAAGCCTGGCAGGAAGCCTGGTCAATGTCACTCAATACCACACGCATGATTAGCGGGACAGGCATTATTTGTTGCGACACGTCCGATATTAAAGGAGCGTATCTGAGTCCGGATTTGAATTGGTTGCAGGGGGCGTTAGAAGGATTTAAGAAATTAAAAAACGTATTTCTGTTTCTGCACATACCTCAGAAAAAGTGGACTGCCAACGCCATTGAAAATCCGGCTTTTTTCGAGTTGGTAAAAGGTTATAAAAATGTTCGGGCGATATTCCACGGACATGAGCACGATCAGGATGGACACAAGGTTCAGGATTCAGTCCCGTGCTTTTTCGATGCTCATTTTGGTGGGAACTGGGGGACCGCATATAAAGGATTTAGGGTGGTGGAGGTTTTGGAGAACAATGATTTTGTTACCTGGATTATGAATCCATTGGAAAAAATCAATCAGACCACCCATTCCTAGAGAATGGATCGGCCAAGCCGATTAATTATGGAATAGAGACCCATTAGGCCTTAGATGGAGATGGGTCAATAAAAGTGTGGTGGTGTGCTTTTAAGCATTTAAAAAGATATTCGAGGTGGGGTCCCATCGGGACCCATTATTTGTTGCCCGGATTAGAATGTGAGCCGGGTCCCATCGGGACCCATTGTTTATTGCTTGGATTAGAATGCGAGGAGGGGTCCCATCGGGACCCAATATTTATTGCCCGGATTTGGATGCGAGATGGGGTCCCATCGGGACCCATTATTTGTTGCCCGGATTAGAATGTGAGGTGGGGTCCCATCGGGACCCATTGTTTATTGCTTGGATTAGAATGCGAGGAGGGGTCCCATCGGGACCCATTGTTTTATTTTATTTATCGGGTGGGATGGTTTAATTCATTCATCAATTTTCTTAATTCAAAGGGTGTTTTCCACAATGAAATATGTGGTTTTAACGCTGGATAATTAAAGGCCAACCTCACCATCTTGGTCTTAAAAATTTAATGGCCAACACGTACTCAAATGTCGTTTTACATCTTGTCTTTGCTGTAAAATTTCGACAGGCATTAATTCACCCACATTTTCGAATTGAATTACAAAAGGTGATGACAGGGATTTTCAGGATGCATAATCAAAAGGTTTTAGCCATTTATTGTATGCCAGACCACGTGCATATTTTATTTGATCATCGACCAAATATTGGTATTTCGGACTTGGTGATGCGCGTTAAATCTGGATCAACCGTTTGGATAAACGAAAATATTCCTTTAGACACAAAATTTTATTGGCAAAACGGCTATGGTGTTTTTTCGTGTAATCCTAAAAATTTGGATGGTATAATAAATTACATCCATGATCAAGCCAATCACCACCGAAATCAAAAATTTATATCGGAATACAAAGGCATTTTAATTGATCAACAAATACAATATCAGGATCAATATTTATTCGAGGAGATTATAGAGGATGGTAATGATGTCAATAAGAATAATCCTCAAGATGAAAAGAAGGAAATCTTGAATGATAATTTGAAAGATTAAAAAATAAATCTTTGGTTCTAAATGGAATCATTTACCTGCCGAAAACAATGGGTTCCTATGGGACCCGGCACATAATTTTAATGAGTGCGTTAAAAATAGTGGGTCCCTATGGGACCCGGCACATAATTTTAATGAGTGCGTTAAAAATAGTGGGTCCCTATGGGACCCGGCACATAATTTTAATGAGTGCGTTAAAAATAGTGGGTCCCTATGGGACCCGGCACATAATTTTAATGAGTGCGTTAAAAATAGTGGGTCCCTATGGGACCCGGCACATAATATTTAATGAGTGCGTTAAAAATAGTGGGTCCCTATGGGACCCGGCACATAATATTTAATGAGTGCGTTAAAAATAGTGGGTCCCTATGGGACCCGGCACATAATATTTAATGAGTGCGTTAAAAATAATGGGTCCCTATGGGACCCATTATTTATTGCTCGGATTAAAATGCGAGATGGGGTCCCATCGGGAGCAATTTTTATTGCTCGGATTTGGATGCGAGATGGGGTCCCATCGGGAGCAATTTTTATTGCTCGGATTTGGATGCGAGATGGAGTCCCATCGGGACCCATTCTATAATATTCCTCACCTAACCAAACGAAACCACCAATTCTTCGCCCTCTGAAATATTCAAATGGTTGAAATGAACTGCACCGCTTTCATCAGCAGATGGAATTAGTTCAATGGTCTTTCCATTCAATCGCCCGACAATTTGTTTGGATGGTTTGTCCAAGTCGGTGACCAACTCGTTGATCATTAGCTTTCCATGCACTATACGAATTGAAACTTTTAATCCATTATCGGTTTGTTCCTGGCTGTAGGTTCCCCATCCCTCTGCTGTGGTGAACGCAGCCTTAAAAGCACCTTCATTTTTAAGTCTGGGATTGACTTTTAAAATGCCTTTCGGTCCATGGTAATGTACACCACATGCTGAAATAAAGGTTCCATAACTGGCCATCGCCCGCGCATAGTGATCACTACATTCGATTTCATTAAAAGGATTGCGTTTTGAAGCGTGGTACCGATCGTGAATCATTCGTGTCAATACAAGCGCTTCCTCAATCATGCCCTCTGCCATCATATGGGAGGCAACCTGGTGCTCAAATCCGCTCATACATTCGTGGAAATAGCCCATTTGCCAGGTTACTTCGTCTCCATAGGGTTTCTCTTCATTGCCGGGATTGCTGTTCATGATCATGCCGCCTTCCCCTGCCAGTGCATAGGGTCTTCCTCCGGTGTGGTCTTTAATGTATGGCCCGACATCTGGTGTGAAATTGTATTTCCATAAAGCCTTCAATGCAGACAAGGTTTGCACGCGGTCAAGGATTCTTCCTAACCCCACCTGGTGCGCCCAGCTTTGTCCATATACCTGGTCGATATGACACGTATTGTATGACCCGATTTTTTGTCTCCCCGTTTTTTCATCTGGACGGTGAATGAAGTACTCTCCATTGAACAGGTACTTTTCCATGTTTGACTTTCCTCGGTTGACATAGTTTTTACACTGTACTGCAAATAACTGGTCGCCTGCCTCTTCTGCCATTTTTTCACCGGCTGAGACCGCTGCAATACACAATCCAACGATCCATGCAATTTCACCACCCCACATGGCGTCCAGGGTATTTTCAACAGGTGTGTCCTCCATGCCATCACCATTTTTATCAAGCGACATTAAAAACTCAATCGTCTTTTTGATCGAGGGCCAATTTTTTCGGAGGAACTGGTCATCGGCACTCATCAGATGTTCACGGTAAAATCTAAGGATGGTTCCTGCCTGACCATCGACTGCCGGACGCCTATCGGCTTCACACCGGTACCACATGCTGCCGTCGGGCTGAAGAGATTTTCCCAGGTCAATGCGTTCTCTGATTTCTTTTTCCATGGCTGGGAACAGACGGCCACCTGCCTGCGCGTATTGCCATACATGGGTACAGGTGCCCGGACAACAGCCCACCCCCTCCCAGAAATAAAATCGTCCGTCCGACATTCGATGCGCTGTTGTGGTTTGCAAACAGGAGGTGTTGATCAATGTTCTTTCCAGGAACCAATGCGGAAGCGTGGAATCATACCAGCAATTTTTAAATGCAAGGGTTTTATTGATCAGTCGATCTAAATTTTTGGAGGTGTACTCAGCGACAGCTTGTGCATCTTTAAATTTTGACGCATAGTAACGGCCGGTCTCGGGAATTTCTTTGAAGGCAAGGTTTGGAAAATGCCAGGTCAGACCAAAGGTTTCCTTGGTTGTTTGGCCTTGCATCAATTCAAGGTCGATGGTCACCGAACCGATTGCTGCTTCATTGGGATTACTTAAATGTGGATCGGAATTTTTTGAATTAAAAGATGAGGATTCAACCGGTAGAATTAATTGAGTATTCGTTTGGGCTTTTTTATTAAAGCCTATAATTGTCATGGTTCCAAAGTCAGGTGTTTTCAATAAATCTTCTTTTCCTGAAACCTGCATTATTACGCCACGACCATCCTCGGTGCTAAAAGTCCGATTACTCCGGTTGGTAACCCATTCAGGATTTTTGATTCCTGTTTTATTTTCCAACCAACCAATTATGCTGACCTTTATTTTTTTATCAGAAATATTTTTTAGTCGAAACCGATAAAGGGTCAGAGGAAGTCCAGAGTCATCTACATTAAGTGGAATAAAGGGCGTAAAGACTTCGGCTTCGATTTCAACAGGAAGATTTTTATCCACATACTTTATGTTGGCTACCGGATAGGAAGCAGCGAAAATTATTTCCTCCCAGTCTTTCTTTTCAAGGGTTTTAATCCATGTTTTGGTGCCTTGGGAAATTTTAAAAGCAAATCCTTGTTCTACTGGTCGAATGTCCTTCGCCGGTGCTACATAGGCTGCTCCGTCGCGCGATCGAATTGTTTTTCCTGCGTGCACCTCGGTGTCCCATGGCACGCGCTTTGGTTCTATCCCTTCACGATTGTCATTAAAAATATCCCAAAGCCAAAGGCGACCGTCTCCGCCTAAGTACAATGTGCCGGTAAACTGTCCACCGACCGGCATTCCGATAAAATCAAGCTCTTTTCGACTTGCGCGATACGTAGTAGGATTGCCTCTTTGAAACAAACTTTTGATCCACATGGGATCAAGTTTTTTATCGGTAGGGATGCCGCTCAATCGATCCTGCTCCGTGAAGGGTCCTGCAATCACCGGCAGGTTGCTGGTCATCAGTGACGCTGAAAACAATCCGGCTGTTTTGAGAAAATATCTTCTTTCCATACCTGATCGGGTGGGTTATTGGATGTGGCTGAATTCTAGCTGTTCAAGGTTTCCTTCAAAAGACTTAATTTAGTCTTTTAACACCGTAAAATATGAATTCACTTTATTCTCTCACGCTACTTTTTCATTCAACTGTAAGGTACTTCGTTCTGATTGCCATGCTCGTTACCATCTACCGTTCCATTATTGCATTGGTGCAAGGCAAGTCATTTGGTCCATTGGACGAAAAATTATCGGTTTGGTTGTTAATTATGGCCCATACCCAGCTGATCCTGGGATTGGTTTTATATGGTATTAGTCCTGCAGTTATTTTCTCAGCAGCCTCCATGAAAGATCCAGGCACGCGTTACTGGTTGGTAGAGCACATCACCACCATGATCATTGCGGTTATCTTAATTACCCTCTCACGGGTTACTACCAAAAACCTTACCGATGATGCCAAAAAACACAGGAGGGTACTTATTTATAATGTGCTTGCCGGCTTGTTGATCCTTATGGCCATTCAGATGAGTGGAAGAGGATTTTTAGGTCTGCCGATTTAATTTGGTCTATCCATCAACTTTTTTGAAGTGACGAGATATTTTCTTTTTGGACTGTTTTCCTTGTTGGTTTTAATCGCAGGGGCACAACCCACCGGAAGAAGGTATCAGTTGCAGAAATTGGCTGCAGTCAACTCATTTTATCATGATGCCGCGCCTGTGATCGCGCCGGATGGCAACACGCTTTATTTTTTTGTTCAGAATCATCCGGAAAATACCTACGGAAAAGAGTCAAGTCAGGACATCTGGAAAAGCACCAAAGATCCTAAAGGTATTTGGTCTGCACCGGTTCACCTTTCTTCGCCTTTTAATCAGAGTCGCCAAAATCAGGTGTTCCAGGTTTTGCACGATGGATCGGTATTGATTCGTGGTGGTCGAAATAAAAATGAACCAGGCTTTTCGATCGTTGGGGCGGGCGGTGGTTTTCAAGCGTTGAGGATTCCTGATTTTGAAACCATGAGCAGGGGTCGGTTCAGCGGAGCGACCATTAGTTCAGATGGGAAGCACCTGATCATGTATTTTTCTGAGGTTGCAGGTAGCATAAAAAGTGATTTATACGTCAGTCATTTAGGGCCTGACGGGCTTTGGACAAAGCCTGTAAAGTTGAAGTTGAGTACAGGGGCCGATGAGTTTGGTCCGTTTATTTCACCGGATCAAAAGACATTATTTTTTGCCAGTGATCGCATAGTGCCTGGACGCCAGGGGTCGGTGGATATGTATAAAACTGTGCGCCTGGATGACACCTGGAATAATTTCGGTGAGGTCACCAATCTGGGTAAACCCATAAATACGACTGCGGAGGATGATTATTTTTCAATGGACGACGCTGGAAATGTCTATACGGCACGTTCGTTGAGCCGGCAGGATGGAGGAAATCTGGATATTTTCGTGATGGTCCCTAAAAACATCAACGTCACCCTGGAGGGACAGATACTCAATTCGAAATCAGGACAGCCTTTGCAAGGGGAGGTTGAAATAATTATTCCAGATCATCCAAGTCTGAAACTTAAGTCAGACGGATCGGGAAATTTTAAATCGAATATTGCTGAAAGTCCATCGATGACCATTCGATCTTTTGTGCAAGGATTCAAGGCTTTTGAACAAACCATATTTATTCCCCATATGAGTGCTGATTCAACCATCCGAGCTGAAGTTCGTTTGGAGCCTGAAAAGACACCTATGGTTATTGCAGGGAAAGTTTTTGATGCCAAAACCAAGATGCCGCTGGTGGCTGATGTTCGAGTACGTAGCAAATCCGGTTTTTCGTCGGTTGTTCGGTCTGATGGGGGGAGCTACAAAATGGAGGTTGATCAGGCCGCGCGATATTATTTCACATTAGGTTTATCGGGATACCTCTCCCTTTATGATAGTGTTGATTACAAAGAGGAACGAGTTGCATTGATTGAAAAAAATTTAGCTGTTCGGCCAATCGAAGTAGGAGCTGTTGTGCGGTTGAAAAACATTTACTTCGATTACGATCGGACAACTTTAAAAAAAGAGTCTTCGGTGGAGCTTGGTAAGGTTGTCTCTTTTCTAAAGGAAAATCCATCAGTCCGAATTGAAATCCAGGGTCACACCGACAGTCAGGGTAGCGATCAGTACAACCTAACCCTTTCACAAGGACGCTCACAATCGGTGGTCGACTATCTGGTAGGGCAGGGTGTGGACCGTAATCGGTTGGCCGCTAAGGGATTCGGTGAGACTAAGCCGATCGAAAGCAATGATACAGAGGTGGGGCGTGCAGCAAACCGCCGGGTAGAGTTCACTGTTACTGGCCTTTGAAGGCATTGAATCGAACGAAACTGAACATAAATTTTTAGGATATGGAAAGAAGGCAATTCTTTGGTTTGGCTGCTAAAGGTGTTTTAGTGTTGCCCGTTTGGCTGCAATCCTGTAACCGTCCGGTAATGCCTGGCAGTGATCGGGATACACAAATTCATCCTGATGACTTTGAGTTGAATGAAGTCACCGTAGCACAGTTAAGGGCGCAGTTCAAATCAGGGCGCGCGACAAGTGCCAACATCACCAAACTTTATCTCGATCGAATTTCAGCCGTCGACCATAGCGGCCCACAGTTGCGAAGCGTGATTGAAATCAATCCTGATGCCATGGCCGATGCCGTTGCCATGGATAAGGAAATGGCAGAAGGAAAAGACAGGGGACTGTTGCACGGAATGCCTGTATTGGTCAAAGACAATGTTGACATAGCAGGAAAGATGCTGAACACGGCAGGAAGCATTGCCATGGAGGGAAATGTTCCGAAGCGTGATGCATTCATAATTAAAAAACTACGTGAAGCGGGTGCGGTAATTCTTGGAAAAACCAATCTCAGTGAATGGGCCAATTTCAGGTCGAGTCAGTCATCCAGTGGATGGAGCAGCAGGGGAGGTCAGACTCGCAATCCGTACGAGCTCAGCCGTAATCCATGTGGATCGAGTTCAGGTTCGGGCGCGGCGGTGTCAGCAAACCTTTGTGTAGTGGCCATTGGAACGGAGACAAACGGTTCGATCGTGTGTCCGGCATCCATGAATGGAGTTGTGGGCATCAAGCCAACGGTTGGCTTGTGGAGTCGTACTGGCATCATACCCATTTCAGCGACGCAGGATACGGCTGGACCGATGGCCCGAACGGTGGCAGATGCTGCGGCGATGCTCGGATTGTTGGCTGCAACAGATGAAGCCGATTCAGCTACGGCGCTATCGAATGATAAAAAGCACGATGATTATACTGCATTCCTAAATCCGGAAGGGTTGAAGGGTAAGCGAATTGGTATTGAACGATCGTATTTGAAGCGTAATGAAAAAGTTGACGTTCTCTTTGCTTCGGCAATTAATGCTTTGACGGAGTCTGGGGCAGAAGTTGTGGAGGTGGATTTCTTAGAGTTGATGAAGGGAGTAGGGTCGGACGAGTATACCTTATTGTTGTATGAGTTCAAGGATGGATTGAATCGATATTTATCCACAGCCAATGGAAAGGTGAAGACTTTGGAGCAGTTGATAGCTTTTAATGAGCAGCACCGAGACGCGGCGATGCCAATTTTTGGTCAGAATATTTTGGTGGAGAGTCAGTCGAAGGGTGGTTTGACGGATGAGGCGTATCTGAAGGCTTTGAAAAATGTTGTGAATACTTCGCGGGGTGCGATTGATGAAACGCTTAAAAAATTCGGATTGCACGCCATTTGCGGACCTTCTTATGGACCGGCAGGATGTACGGACCATGTGAATGGAAATTATTCTACGGGATATGGCTTTTCTGGTCCTGCGGCGATGGCGGGTTATCCGCACATTACCGTGCCATGCGGATTTGTTTCCGGGTTGCCGGTAGGACTTTCATTTTTTGCCGAGGCATGGTCGGAACCAAAATTGATTGAAATGGCTTATGCTTTTGAGCAGAAGACCAAGGTCCGTCGGCCACCCAATATGGTTGGTGCGCAGGACTGATTGTGGATTAATTTGTTTTTGGCTTTTGGCTGCTTTGAGCTCAGGAAAATCAAAAGGTTATTTGATTTCTTCGGTTTGGTTTGTGAGAGGGGACCATCGATTCAATTTTTAACATCCGAGATGTTTTTACGCCCTTGGTTTGATTTCGTGGGTGGATGGACTCGTTAGGCCTCATTAATTATTTCAGACATTGGAAGATTACAATGGGTCCCTATGGGACCCATACATGAATTTATATTCGTGCGTTAAACACAATAGGTCCCGCTGGGACCTTCGATTCTATTTTTAACATCCGAGATGTTTTTATGCACTTGTTATGATTTCGTGGGCGGATGGTCTCGTTAGGCCTCATTAATTATTTCAGACATTGGAAGATTACAATGGGTCCCTATGGGACCCTGCATTGATTTATAATTAGTGCGTTAAAAATAATGGGTCCCTATGGGACCCATACATGAATTTATATTCGTGCGTTAAATACAATAGGTCCCGCTGGGACCTTCGATTCAATTTTTAACATCCGAGATGTTTTTATGTACTTGTTATGATTTCGTGGGTGGATGGACTCGTTAGGCCTCATTAATTATTTCAGACATTGGAAGATTACAATGGGTCCCTATGGGACCCTGCATTGATTTATAATTAGTGCGTTAAAAATAATGTGTCCCTATGGGACCCATACATGAATTTATATTCGTGCGTTAAACACAATAGGTCCCGCTGGGACCTTCGATTCAATTTTTAACATCCGAGATGTTTTTACGCCCTTGGTTTGATTTCGTGGGCGGATGGTCTCGTTAGGCCTCATTAATTATTTCAGACATTGGATGATTACAATGGGTCCCTATGGGACCCCTGCACTGATTTTTAATTAGTGCGTTAAAAATAATGGGTCCCTATGGGACCCATACATGAATTTATATTCGTGCGTTAAATACAATAGGTCCCGCTGGGACCTTCGATTCTATTTTTAACATCCGAGATGTTTTTATGCACTTGTTATGATTTCGTGGGGGGATGGACTCGTTAGGCCTCATTAATTATTTCAGACATTGGAAGATTACAATGGGTCCCTATGGGACCCTGCACTGATTTTTAATTGGTGCGTTAAAAATAATGGGTCCCTATGGGACCCATTAATTATTGCCCGGATAAGCATGAGGGGTGGGGTCCCATAGGGACCCATTATTCGATGTAGAAACCATCCAAGAAGCCCTAAAAAACCCAAGTCCTTTCAAAATTAGCTAATGCACCCTTTGGCCAAAGGTGTGATCCAAATCATAAAACATCCGAAAAAGGGATGATTTATCGGATTTTGTGGTTAAAAATGTAAAAAAGTGGTTGAAAGTGGTTGAAAGTGGTTAGTTTATCCTTATGTTTGCTTAGAGGAGGAAATGACAACCACTACAGTCTATGACTTTCTTCACCAGTGAATATGAATGCAAGCTTGACGCCAAAGGCAGGTTAGTCCTGCCTTCGCGGATCAAGTCCCAGTTGCCCGAGGAGGGCAACCAGGAACTTGTTGTCCGCAAGGGTTTCGAACCTTGCCTCATCATCTATCCAATGGTGGAGTTCAAAAAGGTCTTCTCGAAAATTTCCGCACTCAACGAATTCCAGCAGGAAAACCGCGCGCTACAGAGGAATTTCCTCTCCGGCGTGGTAACGGTGGAACTGGATGGAAACGGCAGGATGTTGATACCTCGACACCTGCTGGGTTACGCCCAGGTCGATAAGGATGCCATCCTCGTCGGTACAGGAAGTAAAGTTGAGATGTGGAACCCTTCTGTCTACGAGAAGCACCTAATCAGTGACCCAGGTGAGTTGTCCAAACTGGCGGAAAAGCATTTGAATGAGTAACCGCGCCGGTTCCAGGATTACTAAGGGCACCACCAGTGAACAACGCTGAGCAACCCACGGTAACCCGGAACTACCACAGGCCGGTCATGCTCCAAGAATGTCTTGAAGCCCTGAGGATCAGGCCGGATGGCGTCTATGCCGACGTCA